>Ga0183100_1000094_pt1 | contig 129353 bp, 100 predicted proteins | sample Biomet2_FD_127789 | JGI IMG/M metagenome (GOLD analysis project Ga0183100, IMG submission 127789) | Microbial communities from bioreactor (seeded with anoxic lake sediment) at LBNL, California, USA - Biofuel metagenome 2 | ecosystem: Engineered > Bioreactor > Anaerobic > Unclassified ... | reverse complement strand
ACTTAAATATCCTGTATCAGGGTATGAAGTATAGATGGGTATAAGTCCCTTGTCCTTTGCAATTGCTTTATAGTAGAATGTATATCCGTTATTCAGATAAAAAGTATCAAGAGGTAAATCCATTTTGAATAGTCTTGTATCCGTACCAGGATAACTGAAAATTAATGAATCAATAGGTATTATATCATTATCTTTCTTGTAAAAACCGTTCAAATAAACTTTATCGATATAGGTAAATTTTGGACTAACTTGGGTAAAATTGTGGTCTACCATAAGATAAAACTTTAACATGTTTAGATCTAAATCATTTTGCAATGAAGTAATACCAGCTTTATAACCATAAGTGTTATGAATGCAGGAGTCATTTGTATATAAAATTGATTCTATAAGGATTTCATTTACTGAAGTATATTGAAATGGTTGGACACTGGATCTATCATATTTGACAATCCCTAAATCTGCCGCCCAGTAAATACCCCTATTATAGCTGTATGGGCCATAGCTAAAACCAGATACCAAAATACTCTTTCCGAAATAACTGCCAGTATTAGTGAAACGGTTCCCGGTACCACTTATAGAGTCATTATAATTTGCGAAGCATCTGTTCAATGGAAATGAAGTAGATGAATTAAAATCGATAAACAATGAATCATTTCCACCACAATAATTTAATATCTTATTTGTTACAGAATCATATCTCACAAAATTATCGTTATAATAGAAATACTGTATTCCACTTATAACAGTATCCCTTTCAATCTCGGATGTGGTTAGTTCTCGATATTCACTATGACTTCCGAACTCACTTGAGTGCACATCCTTTATATATTGATATTTATTCCCTAAATGAAGGGGAAAATAGTTTTGCGCAAAAGTTACTATTGAAGAAATAGCAATTATAAATAGTACCTTTTTCATGTTAAAATTCCTTTTACATTTATTAGTTATTAAATTATTTCATCAAAATCATCTTCTTTGAACTTACAAATGACTGCTTGCCGTCAACCGATGCGGCTTTAAGAGTCACAAAATATACACCGCTTGCCAAACCGGCACCGTCAAATTTCACTTCATAATTCCCTTGAGGTTTATTTTCACTTACCAGCTCCTTAACTTTTGAACCAAGTGCATTGTAAACTGTAATATTTACTTTACTCTCAGAAGGAACATAATAGTTTATAGTTGTAGTCGGGTTAAACGGATTAGGGTAATTCTGCTCCAGAGAGTAATTCAGTTTCAGTAAATCTTCATTTTTTACATCTGCTATATATGTAAGTGCACTATACCCGGTTTGAGGATAATAATAATATATTGGTAATACAAAATTTTTTTTAATTCCAAAACGATAATAGAACTTATAATTTTGAGCTAAAAGAGATGTATCAAGAGAAATTGTTGTATCAGGAGCACCATAGGGCCAGTGAAACCTTATTTCTGGGTTCGGTATTGAATCAATATCGCTTTTATAAAAACTATATAATGAAATATAATCAACAAGATACGTACCTGATATATTTAATTCAAATTTGATATGCCACTTATTTGAATTTATTACATTAGATAAAGAAGTAACATTCCAAACAGGTTCAAAAAGTACATCTTTAATCAGATAGGAGAAGCCAGAATCTTTGACAAGTGCACTAATTAAACGAGTTTCTACTTCACCTGACAAATCGTCAACCCAGTTATAAAAACCAATACTATTGCTAACAGTCCAATTCGGTAAAATGCCGGTAAAGCCTCTTTCATTTCCATTATTATAAGCGTTGACAATTTGATTACCTTGCAGGTATGGAGTCCCGTTTGCTAAATTAAAATCAAAATATAAAAATTCATTAATCGGAGTCAAAGATAAAGTCTTATAAACTTTATTATTTGCCCTGTCTATCCTTAGATAATACTGGCGGGCAGGTACGAAATCCAAGTCGCAGCTTTGGTTGATTTTATAATATAGCTTATTATTTACAGATATAGTATCCAGAACTTGAGTTAAATAGATGCCCCAATAAGAATACCATCCATATAAATCTCTACCAGAATAAATATACCTATGTTGCCATTTATTCCCTTTAGCTAAAGGGAGAAAATTCTCCCCAGGCATGTTATGCATTTCATCCATAGTTTTATAAACTATACTATCCTGTGCAAGGGATAAAGATATTGCAGAAAGTGAAAACATCAAAATACACATTTTGATAAATTTCATTAGAGTTCTCCAAATTAGTTAGTCCGTGGTAAATACGAGATAAAAAACTGATTTAAGGCAGGACAGGCAGGATGCCTGTCCTAAAAATACATAAATTAACTTATTTCATTAAAATCATCTTTTTTGAACTTACAAATGACTGCTTGCCATCAACTGATGCGGCTTTAAGAGTCACAAAATATACACCGCTTGCCAAACCGGCACCGTCAAATTTCACTTCGTAATTCCCTTGAGGTTTATTCTCACTTACCAGCTCCTTAATCTTTGAGCCAAGTGCATTGTAAACAGTAATATTTACTTTACTCTCAGAAGGAATATAGTAACTGATATTAGTAGTTGGGTTAAACGGATTCGGGTAATTCTGGGATAAATTGAAATTTGTTACTAATTCTTTTTTATCATTAACCGAAAGGATTGTTTTGCTTAAATATCCTGTATCAGGGTATGAAGTATAGATGGGTATAAGTCCCTTGTCCTTTGCAATTGCTTTATAGTAGAATGTATATCCGTTATTCAGGTAAAAAGTATCAAGAGGCAAATCTATTTTGAAAAGTCTTGTATCCGTACCAGGATAACTGAAAATTAATGAATCAATAGGTATTATATCATTATCTTTCTTGTAAAAACCGTTCAAATAAACTTTATCGATATAGGTAAATTTAGGGCTAACTTTGGTAAAATTGTGATTCACCATAAGATAAAACTTCAACTTGTTTAGGTCTAAATCATTTTGCAATAAAGTAATATTAGCTTTATAACCATAAGTGTTATGAATGCAGGAGTCATTTGTATATATGATGGATTCTATAAGGGTTGTAAATTTATTGGTTTCGTAATTTCCACCACTATGGTAAGATACCCAAGATTTAACCATTCCTAAATCCGGTCCCCAGTAATAGTCTCTATAACCATGGCCATCGTTAAACGTAAAACCGGACAACGATAAACTCTTTCCGAAATAACTTCCATTGCTTGTTTGATGTGTAGCTTGAGTACTTGGATATGAAGAAAAGCATTTATTCACGGGAAAATCCACAGTCGAATTAAAATCAATTAACAATGAATCTTGTCCGCCACAATAATAAAATATCTTATTTTGCAGGGAATCATATCGTTGAAGACCTCCAAAATTAAAATACCGGGTGCCATTAATAACAGTGTCTTTAGTGATCTGACTTGTATATATATCGCTTTCCCACCAGCTGGTCCCGGAACTAATTGTTTGATAGTCAAACAAAAATTGATACTTGTTGCCTAAATGAAGGGGGAGATAGTTTTGAGCAAAAGTTACAATAGAAAAAATAGCAATTAGAAATAGTACCTTTTTCATGTTAAAATTCCTTTTATACTTATTAGTATTAAATTATTTCATCAAAATCATTTTCTTTGAACTTACAAAGGACTGCTTGCCGTCAACTGATGCGGCTTTAAGAGTTACAAAATACACGCCGCTTGCCAAACCGGCACCGTCAAATTTAACTTCGTAATTTCCTTGAACTTTATTTTCACTTACCAGCTCCTTAACTTTTGAACCAAGTGCATTGTAAACTGTAATATTTACTTTACTCTCAGAAGGAATATAATAATTTATAGTTGTAGTCGGATTAAAAGGATTCGGGTAGTTCTGCTCCAAAGAGTAATTCGTTTTCTGCAAATTTTCATTTTTAACGTCCATCAATGATGAAAGGCAGCTGTACCCTGTTTGAGGATAATAAAAACGCATAGGTGAAACATATTTATTTTTTAACTCAAACCGGTAGTAAAATTTATAGTTTTGAGATAGAAGTGAAGAGTCAAGTGTGATTGTTGTATCAGTTACATAAGCAATGCCTTGAGAAAGATTAACTGGTGCATTAGGTATTGAATCATTACCTTTTTTGTAATAGCTCTGCAATGTAAGAGAATCAAGCAAGCTTCCGCAAACTATCAAATGCTGATAATACTCAAAATTAATATGCCATAAATTTGTATTTATGGTATTTGGGAGACTATGGGCAGTAAAATTTGGGTCATAGTGGGAATCTCTTACAAAATATGAAAAACCAGGGCCCTTAACAAGTGCATCTATTAAGGTAATATCTATGTACCCAAGAGTACCGTAATCACGAATATTATAGAATCCTATATTTTTACTTACAAAAAAGGTGGGTGGTGCGCCATTCGAGGTATAGCCTTTTTCATATCCGGAATTGTATGCGGTAACGATTTGATCGCCTTGTAGATATGCTGATCCATTTGCCAAGTTAAAATCGAACAAAACAATTTCATTGACCGGTGCAATAGAGGTTGTTTTATATACTTTATTGTTTATCTTGTCTATCCTTACATAATATTGATTAGCATCTTGGTTTATTTTAAAATATAGTCTGTTGCTAACGCTAACAGTATCAATAACTTTGATTGAATAAAGCCTGCTTGTAGAAGTTTGAGTGTGATAATCATGTGTCTGATACATAAATTGCCACCCATTTCCTTTAGCTAAAGGGAGATAATTGCTGTCTTGCAGGTTATGCATTTCATCGATAGTCTTATATACTATACTATCCTGTGCATAGGATAAAGATATTAAAGAAAGAGAAAAGATTAAAGCACACATTTTAATAAATTTCATGAAACACCTCCAAGGGAGTTAGCTTGTAATAAATACGTGATAAAAAATCGATTTAAGGCAGGGCAGGCAGAAGGCCTGTCCTAAAAATACACAAATTAACTTACTTCATCAAAATCATCTTCTTTGAACTTACAAATGACTGCTTGCCGTCAACTGATGCGGCTTTAAGAGTCACAAAATACACGCCGCTTGCCAAACCCGCGCCGTCAAATTTTACTTCGTAATTCCCCTGAGCTTTATTTTCGCTTACCAGCTCCTTAACTTTTGAACCAAGTGCATTGTAAACAGTAATATTTACTTTACTCTCAGAAGGAACATAATAATTTATAGTTGTAGTCGGATTAAACGGATTCGGGTAGTTCTGGGATAAATTGAAATTTGTTACTAATTCTTTTTTATCATTAACCGATAAGATTGTTTTGCTTAAATATCCTGTATCAGGGTATGAAGTATAGACAGGTATAAGCCCTTTATCTTTTGCAATTGCTTTATAGTAGAGTGTATACCCGTTATTAAGATAAAAAGTATCAAGAGGCAAATCCATTTTGAATAGTCTTGCATCAGTACGCTGATAACTAAAAATTAATGAATCAATAGGTATTATATCATTATCTTTCTTGTAAAAACCATTCAAATAAACTTTATCTATATAGGTAAAATGGGCAGTTGTATCCGTAAATTGGTGATTAACACTCAGGTAGAAACTTAGTTGATTTCCGCCCAAATTATTCTGCAGGACTTGAATTTGCGCCGGATAATTATAGGTCTTATGTATAAACGAAGAATCGGAATGTAAAATTGCTTCAATTAAGTTTGTTTTAGAAGAATATGAATCGCCAAAATACTCTGAATTATACCAAGTCTCTACCAATCCAATCCCTTCACCCCAATAGCTATCTCCATGTCTCCAATCCCACGAATAGGTAAAGCCTTTTAAAACCATCTGCTGACCGAAGTAATTTGAATTTGCTCCGTTATATTGGATATTTGTATACTGCGATATTAAACATCCACTTGGCGTAAATGGCCCAGAACCGTTAAAGTCAAATAATAAAGCATCCGAATCACCACAAATAGAATACATCTTTTGCGCAGCAGAATCATACCTAATCCACTTATTACTGAACCAAAAATATTTTACATTATTAAAAAGAGTATCTTTTGTAATTTCAACCTGATCCAAATAGAGTCTATAGCTTGTAGGATAACCAGATGTTGCACTAATTTCACGTGTAAGATACTGATAAGTGTTGCCCACATGAAGGGGAACGTAATTCTGTGCATCTATTGATATGACGCATACAAAAAGAAACAATAAAAGTTTTTTCACAAGATACTTTCCATAAAATTATGTTTATTTATTTCATTAAAATCATTTTCTTTGAACTTACAAATGACTGCTTGCCATCAACCGAGGCGGCTTTAAGAGTCACAAAATATACTCCGCTTGCCAAACCCGCGCCGTCAAATTTTACTTCGTAATTCCCTTGAGATTTATTTTCACTTACCAGCTCCTTAACTTTTGAGCCAAGTGCATTGTAAACGTTAATATTTACTTTACTCTCAGAAGGAATATAATAATTTATAGTTGTAGTCGGATTAAAAGGATTAGGGTAGTTCTGATTCAATGAATAATTTAAATCTTTAATGTTTTCATCTTTAACATCCATAACAGAAGACAAGCTATAATATCCGGCTTCTGGTGAATATACGGTATGCGGCATTAGATAACGGTCAGTAGTCCTGAATCTGTAATAAAATTTATAATTCTGTCTTAGGAGTGCGGAATCCAGAGTCAAGTATACGTCAGTATCTGCAACCCTGTCCATTACCCTTGGTATTTCTTGTTCAGGTTTACTAATGGAATCGTTACCTTTTTTATAATAACTTTCCATATATGTTTTATCAACATAATTAAAGTGGAATTCGTTGTCCCCCACGAAAGGGACATTATCTCCGTGGAATATTTTATACATTAAATGCCATACATTAGATGTAATTATATTTATGGGGGCATAAGAAAAAACAGGCTTGTAATTATTCCCAATATTATAAGTGATGTTGCCATCCTTTATAAGTGCATTTCGGAAATAATATGTGTGATACATATAAGAGGCATCAAATCCGTTAGTCCCACTGTAGAAGCCCAAATTCCGATAAACAGTTTCTTTTCTGTCCGCTGTGTAAAACCCTTTTCTATTTCCGTCACTCATAGCCTTAACGGTATCATTTCCTGCAACATATTGCGAATCATTAGGAAGGTTGAAATCAAAATATACATATGGTGTTGCAGTTGGAGAATTTGCTCTATAGGCTTTCTTGCTAATTGGATCATAGCGGAGATAAAATTGACTATTGTTATAATATCCTGACACTAAAAAGAATAGCTCTCCATTGATAGTTGCAGTATCAGTTATTTTAGTAGTATACAATGCTGCAGTATACTGATTTGTCTGATAATGGTAAGTGTCAACAAATTGATAAACATTTCCTTTTGCCAAAGGAAGAAAATTATTGGAAGATAGACTGTCTAAATCAGCCACAGTTTTATAAACAATGCTGTCCTGCGCATAGGATAGTGATATTAAAGTAAGAGAAAACAACAAAACACACATTTTAATAAATTTCATAAGAATCCTCTAAATAAGTAAGTTTGTGATAAAAATATAATAAATATTTATTTATAACACAAGTACTTCCAAAGGTGTTTTATGTTAAATATTACTGAATAAGGAGAGACGGATATTCAGTAATAACAGTATGATTCTTATTAGAAATTTTGTGATTTTACTTTACAACCACCATTTTTTTTGTTTTATTAAAGTTGTTTATCTTTATTGAATAAAAATACACGCCTGAACTAATATTTCTGGCATCCAGCTGATAGGTATAATTGCCGGCTTCCTTATATTGGTTAACAAGTGTTGCAGCCAAACGTCCTAAAATATCATATAACTTTAATGTTACTATCCCCGGGCTGTTTACGCTATACCTGATGTTTGTAATGGGGTTAAAAGGATTGGGATAATTCTGGAAAAGCCCGTATTCAGAAGGCAATACCACTACTGAAACTGAATCAGAGAAGCGAAATTTACCAAAAACATCTATCTGCTTTAGTCTGTACTTAACTTTTACGTTAGGATATTGTAAGCTGTCATAGAACAAATAACTCTTTGAACTGCTGCTATTTGGTTCGCCCTTTAAAAATCCTATTGCTGCCCATGCGCCGCTTAGTTTCCTTTCCACTTCAAAACCGGAGTTGTATTTTTCATACTTGTTTTCCCACTTTAATTCTACCTTATCAAAGACGTTATTGCAAGTAAAAGAATTAAGTTCCAGCGGCCAGATATCTAGAGTTGAAACTTTTATACTGTCAATATTGCTTTCACTGGCGTTTCCGTTGGAATGAACGATTATCTGATAGTATATCGTGAGTGTGTCGTATTTCCTTAAGGAGTCCGGAAGCGCAGACAGATTATCCTTAAATAAATTAACCGGGGTAGTGACGGAATCTATTGTAACAAAGGACGAAGTGCTGACTGTCTTTCTCATAACACAAACTGCGGATACCTCAGAAGTATTATTATCCCAGTTGACTACAGCAGAGTGATTATTAAATTCAGGTTTCCCTAACCATGGCGGGGGGGCTCCGGCTTTAGACGTGTTCTTTCTTAATTCCATACCGCTTAGTTTAACAAATCCTCCGGAACTGGGGATGTATGCAATGGTCATTGATAATATTACTTTTGAGTTCTTGTCCGGAATTATTAGCTGGGTATTTCCGTTAACTGAATTCAGCAAATCATATTTTGTCCATGTTGTATCTTTAATTACAAATTTGAATGAGATGCCTTCCTGCACTTCGTTATACCATAGCTGTAAATCAACTTCGGTTTTAGGTGTCCCTTTTGCCCAAAAGGAAAAATAATTATCACCTTTTTCAACACCTCCCAGCCCGCCAATCTGAAATATCAGTATCCTTGCATCAATTGGTGATGTAACGGATAAGCTTCTATTGGATGAAGTGGGAACTCCGTCTAAAGTGTCCAAAACAGTGCTGCTCCCCAAAGAAAAGCCGTCGGGGCGTCGGTTGTTATCTATGTCAATATCTAATTTCGGCATAACGTTGCAATATGGATTTTGTGGGGTACGATATAAAATATCAGCCCATTCAGTATACGTCCTTACCGGGATGGAGTTAGCCTTGCACCAAGCGAGCAGACTGTCGGTTCTGTTTATATAGTTATCCCAGCCCCCAAATAAATCCCAAAAATGCGAGTGCCCAAATGAAACAATATGCCGTGCTGCTCTGTCGGCAATAATTGTTTCAACACTATCAAGGGGCCAGAAATCTTCACAAAAGTCTCCCCAGTCCATACTATATGCTTTGTCAATTATTGGGTCATATTCGTTAAAGAACTTATAAGATGCTTCCGGGTAAACTGCACCGCTTTTATAACCCATTGTCCCATAAGTCAAACTTACATCATCTCTATTTACTTGCGGGAAATAGCCGCCGGGCTGAATCCAGCAAATTGGCGGATCGAGGTCGCTTTGGCTGCAAAGTTCCAATGTCCTTTTTGCCATAAGCATTAAGCCTGGATGCGACATATGTACATCATAGCTACCCATCTTATAGTATTCTAAATTCTGCATAGGTGCCAAAGTTATATCTTCTCCCCAAAAATCCTTCAGGTTGAGAATTGTATCAGGGTCAGAAGGATTAGAGTTTTTTATATCCTTGGAATCAAATGTATATAGTGCCTTTAATGCCGGAATGTGAAAAGTATTCATAGCCCCGGGATTATGGAACTCTCCGTTGTTTACGCTTATAATAGTATTTCCGCTGATATTTATTCTTCCTTCGTCTTTATATGTAGTGTCAGATATCTTTTCAATGGCTATGCAGATTTTTTTCTTGTCAGCTAAAATATGGTCAACACCCGCCAGTCCATAGTAAGAAGAAACATCATCAACCAAAAAATACTTTGTGTTATGGTCAGGTGTGTGATCAGCCATTTCGTTTCCCAGAGAGCGCAGATATTTAATTGTGCCTGGCAGCCCTTCAAATTTAGCAAGTTCACTGTGCCCCATATTTATGGCAAATGTAAAGTTGAAGCCATATTTTTTAAAAATACCTGCGTATTGTGTAAAATTAGCAACCGAATGATTATCATCAACGCGAAATCCTATTCCGGCAGTTTTGTTTATAATTGGTTGTGCGTTAAGCGAATAGATGCAAAGAATGGGGACTAAGATGAACAATAGTAATTTCTTTAAATTTATTTTAAACATTGCATTAGTAATAAAAAGAAAAAATTACTTATATGTATGCATAAGTCATATTTTGTATTATATGGTAACTTTGCATTAAACATCATTTACATTAATTATGTGAAGAAATATATCGCATATAAAATGATTAAATAATTTTTTTTTGTGTGTGTCAATAGTCAACTAAAATAAAAAAAGTGAGCGTCAGATACTTTCAGTGAATATCATAAGCAAAATTAAGTCATCTCCTATTAAGTGCTGTAAATTGTAATAGTTAACCAGAGATAACGCACATAAAAGGATGTTGAGAATCTCTACAAAAAAAATTCTGCTGAATTAAAAAAAATTATTCCGTATATTGCAATCAATTAAATAATAATAACATAAACATTGGTACAAAATAAGAACAAGCATAGAAAGGGCAGTCGCTAAAAAATAAAAATTTAGAGGAAAGTCCGGACTTCACAGAACAAAGCGCCGGGTAACACCCGGTGGAATAGTATAATACTATTTCTAAGGAAAGCAGCACAGAAAAGATACCGCCCCATTAATAATGGAGTAAGGGTGAAATGGCAGGGTAAGAGCCTACCGCGGCATTAGTAATTTTGCCGGTTCTCTTAAGAGAATTGTCCCGCTTTGCGGGATGACGTGCTAAGCCCCGCTGGAAGCAAGATCAAATAGGGAAGTATTCTATGCCGTAAGGTATAGGCAGAGTTGTTCGCTCTGGTGCTTTCGGGTAGATCGCTATAATCTATAAGTAATTATAGATAGAGATAAATGATTGCCGCCCCTTAATTGGGGAACAAAATCCGGCTTATATTTTTATGCGTGTTCTTATTTATGACCACTTCTCAGATGGGATAATATGCGCCAAAAGCGATGGAGGTTTAATACTCCAAATCCTGAAGTTGTCTCTTTTTTAATGCAGAAGATTAATATCTCCGAAGCTATGGCCAATATTCTGGCACTTAGGAATATTAATACATTTGAGGAAGCTGAACGCTTTTTTAACTCTGATTTAAAAAATTTATACGACCCTTTTTTAATGGATGGTATGGACGCCGCCACTGACAGAATTATCTCGGCAATAAATAACAAAGAAAAAATTTGTATTTATGGGGATTATGATGTTGACGGAACCTGTTCAGCCGCTGTCTTATATCTCTTCCTTAAAGATATTAAAGCCGAAGTCTTTTATTATATTCCTAATAGAATGACTGAAGGGTATGGAATATCTAATATGGGTATTGATATTGCCGGAGAGAAAGGGGCTAAATTAATTGTCTCTGTTGATTGCGGTATTACGGCAATTGAACCCGTTGAATATGCAAAGAGCAAAGATATTGATATCATTATTAGCGATCACCATCATCCAAAAGACATTTTACCGGACGCTTTTACAGTTTTAGATCCATTAAAACCTGGTTGTAAATATCCTGCCAAAATTTTGTCAGGTGCAGGTGTTGCATTCAAAATAGCTGATGCTCTTACAAAAAAAATGAATCTTGGAAATATTCACTATCAGTATCTGGATTTAGTTGCAATTGCAGCAGCAGCAGATATTGTACCTATGGTGGATGAGAACAGAATATTGGTTACTGAAGGAATAAAAATAATAAACTCAAATCCAAGACCGGGCCTGAAAGCGTTAATAGAAAGTTCAGGATTAAACAGAAATAATGGGTACTCTACAAACAGATTAAATTCTTCTCAAATAGTTTTTATTTTAGCCCCAAGGATAAATGCAGTAGGTCGTCTTGGAAGTGCAGAGCGTGCTGTAGAACTTCTGATTGCTAAAGATATGGTTACAGCTCAGTCGCACGCTAAAGTACTTGAAGAAGAAAATAAAAAAAGAAGAAGCGAAGACCTTAAGACCTTAACTGATGCGGAAGCAATGGTTAAATCCAACGTAAATTTAGAAACTGACAAATCCATAGTTCTGCATCAGGATGAATGGCATCAGGGCGTTGTTGGGATTGTGGCTTCCCGGCTGGTTGAAAAATTTTACCGTCCGACTGTAATGCTTACAACGGTTGACGGAATAGCAAAAGGTTCTGCCAGAAGCGTCCCGAACTTCAATATTTACAATGCCCTTAAAGAGTGTGAAGACCTTCTTATACACTTTGGAGGTCATCAGGCAGCTGCCGGTTTAGCCATTGAAATTGAAAATATTAGTAAATTCAGGGAAAAGTTTAATCAAATTGTTACTTCTACTATTACTGAAGAAGATTTATCACCTGAAATTTCAATAGATACTGTAATAAAACTTGATAAGATTACGGAAAAGTTTTATAATATTTTAGTAAGAATGCAGCCTTTCGGTCCCGGTAACATGAAACCGGTTTTTTGCGCCAAAGGTGTTAATGTTGTTTACTCTCCAAGATGTTTTAAGGATGTTCATCTCGGTTTATCTGTCAGGCAGGATAATTTGATTTTGGACTGTGTTGGTTGGAATATGGGTTTTTATTGTAAACAAATTAATGTAAATTCCAAGCTGGATATTATATTTACAATTGATAGACAGCCGAATAATAAGATTCAATTAATTCTTAAAGATTTAAAAATAAATTAAAAAAAATAAACAGGAGTTAGTATGTCAGGTCACTCAAAATGGGCCACAACTAAAAGAAAAAAAGCAGTAATCGACTCGAAACGCGGAAAAATTTTCACTAAATTAATTAAAGAAATAACAATAGCGGCTCGAGACGGGGGCGGCGATCCTAGTGGTAACCCAAGATTGAGACTTGCTATTGATAATGCCAAGGGCGTTAATATGCCTGCTGACAATATTGAACGTGCTATTAAAAAAGCTACCGGCGAGATGGAAGGCCAGGTTTATCTTGAGCTGATGTATGAAGGGTATGCAACTGCCGGCATTGCTGTTATTGTTGAAGTTGCTACAGACAATAAAAACAGAACAGTTGCCGAAGTAAGACACTTATTCAGTAAGTATGGTGGCGGAATGGGTGAAAGCGGTGCTGTAGCCTGGATGTTTGATAAAAAAGGCGTTATTACTCTGCCCAGACAAGGTAAAAGTGAAGACGATATGATGGAGCTTGTTCTTGACGCAGGTGCTGATGAATTATTGACAGAAGATGAATATTTTGAAGTTCAAACCGATGTCCCTTCTTTTGAAACAGTTAGAAAAGCTATTCTTGAAAAATCTTTGACTGTTGATAATGCTTCTTTACAATGGGTAGCTAAAAATACAATAAAAGTTTCAGGTGAAGATGCAGAAAAAGTTATGAGACTTATTGACGTATTAGAAGATAACGATGACGTTCAAAATGTTTATACTAATGCGGATTTTGACGAAGACGAAATAAAATAGTTATAAAGTTTACAAAGTTGAAAGTTAGAAGGTTTGTAAGATTGAAGGTTCAGGGAGAGCTGAGCCTTCAACTTTTTGCACAGTCAGACAATTCATCCCCTGATATAAATGATTATCAGCCTGATTTCTTTATGTTCAATAAACTATTTGGTTACTAATTGTTTTTTTAATGAAAACTGATTACTATAAAGATTATGATTATATTAGGAGTTGATCCCGGTACTATTTTCTCCGGATACGGCGTTATTGAATATAACGGAAATAATCTGAGTTATTTGCATAGCGGATTAATTAACCTAAATTCTAAAATATCTCTTTCGGCAAAATTGGAAATAATTTACGCCGAACTTTCTTCAGTTATCAAAATTTATCAGCCTACCGATTTCTCAATCGAAACTTCTTTTTATGGCAAAAATGTGCAGTCGGCCATGAAAATTGGATATGCCAGAGGCGTTTCTCTTTTGGTAGCTGCGCATAATAAGTTAAACACAGGTGAATACTCACCGCGTGAAATAAAAAAATCAGTTACAGGTAAAGGGGCGGCATCTAAAGAGCAGGTTAGTTTTATGATTAAAACTCTTCTTCATATAGATGTTTCTAAGCTAAAATTTGATGAGACAGACGGTTTGGCTGCTGCAGTCTGCCATGCATTTAATTCAAAGCCTGCTGCTGCAAAGAAAAATGGCGGATGGAAATCTTTTGTTGAAAATAACCCGGAAAGGATTATAGGCGGCATATGATAGGTTATTTAAAAGGTAAAATTCTCAAATCTAATCCATCTAAAATTATTGTTGATGTTAACGGTGTCGGTTATCTGGTATTTATTTCTATAAATACTTATGAAGAAATAAATCAGAAACCGGAAGTTGAGCTTTTTATTCATACCAGCGTTAAAGAAGACTCGATAACACTATTCGGATTTTCTAAGGAATCTGAGAAAGAAATGTTTGAGCTCTTAATTGCTGTAAACGGCATAGGCCCTAAAACGGCACTGGGCATACTTTCAGGAATAAGAATTCAGGAGCTTAAAGAAGCGATTATAAATAATAATATAAACAGAATAGTTGCAGCCCCGGGTATAGGCAAGAAGACGGCAGAAAGATTAGTGCTTGAGTTAAGGTCTAAGATAGATCTTATACCAACTACGGGAACAGAAACTGATATCTCATATGGCACAAAATCAGAGGCAATTCTGGCATTAACTACATTAGGGTACAATACAAAAATTGCGGAAAAGGCGGTCAGGGACATATTAGACAAACTGCCAAATCTTTCTCTTGAGCAGCTAATAAAATCCGCATTAACAGCGCTGAATAGCTGAGGCTGTGTAAAAAATACTATATTGGAAGACAACAACGCTAATCTGTGTTTTTATTTAACTGTTACTTCCAGATGCGCCACATTTGTAATACTCGCAAATATTTTATCTCCGGAATACATATTACCAACTCCGGCAGGCGTCCCCGTAAAGATAATATCTCCTTTTTCAAGTGTCATGACTGAAGAAATATACTGTACAAGTGAAACGGGAGGGAATATCATCTTTTTAAGAGATTCCTTTTGTTTTACTGTCCCGTTTTGGATAAGAGAAAGCTCTTCTTCAAGAGTCAAATGATAATCTTCAGATGAAATAAAATCCGATATTGGGGCAGAAGTATCAAAACATTTGGAGGTTGTCCAGGGAAGTCCTTTTTTCTTAAGCAGGCTCTGTTCGTCTCTTAAGGTAACATCAATGCCAACCCCATAACCGGAAATTGCATTCTCTGCTTCTGCTGAGGAGGAGTTCTTTATTGAAGAACCTATCAGCAATAAAAGCTCAGCTTCAAACTGCATGCATTCAGCATAATCCGGCTTAATAATTTTATCACTCTCGTAGATTATAGATGAAGGTGGCTTTAAAAACAAAATCGGCTTTGCCGGAACTTCACTATCAAATTCTTTTATGTGATCATAATAATTACGTCCGATGCAGATAATCTTTCCCACAGGCAATTCTATTCCGGACTTTCTAAATTTGGCAGTTTTCATTATTGCTACTTATATATTATTGATGCAAATTAGAATTATTTACAGATAAACAAAATGAGAAAAGTAACTTAAATAAGCAAAACCTTAAAATAATTTATTTTATCAAAAAGAAGCAAAATAAACTAAAATGGGCGGTATTTTTAACTAAATTATTAAAAAATAGGATAATAATAATAATTTTCCATTGTTTTTCTATAGTTATATTTCTATTTTAACATTCTTAAAATATTTTTCATACTTAATCCGGAGACTATAAGATTATGGCTATGATGGCCAAAATGAGAAGCTTGGCACCTGCATTTATTATAACTGTAGGAGCTATATTTGTTTTGTTTATGGTTATGTCCGACTCTAACGTCATGCAGGCATTAGGCGGCAGATCCAATAACGTTGGCTCAGTAAATGGCGTAAATATTTCTTACCAGGAATTTAGTAAAGCCATTGAACAGCAATTACAGCTTGCTAAACAGCAAGGGCAGGAAATTTCTGAAGATCAAATGGATCAGTTCAGAGAGCAGGTCTGGGATTCTTATGTTCAACAAAAATTGGTTGATCAAGAGATTAAAAAACTTGGAATAACTGTATCTGACCAGGAAGTTGAAGATCTCCTTTTCGGAGATAATCCTCCACAGGAATTGACCAGGCAGTTTACTGATTCTACCGGTAGATTTAACCGTGGTGCGTACGTTCAGGCATTAAAAGATAAAAGAAATGCCGCCATTCTTGTTCAGGTTAAAGATGGTATGAAGCAGCAGATGATTCAAAGAAAACTGCAGAGCATGCTTATGGCCTCTGTTGTTCTAAATGAAGATCAAATGCAGACTTCATATAAAGACCAGACAATAAATTATAATTTTGAGTATGCTTTTGTTGATGCTAATATTATTCCTGATAATCAGGTCTCCGTTAATGATCAGGACTTAAAAACCTATTATGAAAAGCATCAGGAAAAATACAGAGTTAAAGCATCACGTAAAGTAGATTTTGTTCTGTTTGCAACTACGCCTTCGGGTGAAGACTCTGCTGCAGTTAAAAAAGAAATAACTAATGTATATCAGACGATTAAAAATGATACGTCAAATTTCAAATCGTTAGTTGAGCAGCACTCAATGCAGCCTTATTCTAAAGATACTATTCCTTTTACTCAACTAACAGGAGAAGCTGCTACAAGTCTTGCAAATAGTTCTGCAGGAGTTTTAACCGAACCTTTAGCTTCTCAAGAAGGTTATGTTATCTATAAAATATCTTCAATAATTCCTGGGACCTCCGAAGTTGCTCATGCTGAGCATATTCTTATAAATCAGTTCGGAGACAGTGCTCAGAATTATGCTGAAGCTATGAAAGTTTACAATGAGATAGTAAACGGCGGTAATTTTGAAAAAATTGCCAAAGAAAAATCAGGCGATAAGGGCAGCGCTGTTCAGGGTGGTGATCTTGGATGGTTCAGCAAAGGCAGAATGGTACCTGAATTTGAAAACGCTGTATTCAGCGGTTCTGTCGGACAGGTCCTTAAACCGATTAAAACTCAGTTCGGATATCACATTATTAAGGTATTAGCCAAAACAACTGATAAAAAGTTTGTTGTGGAAAGAATTATAAGCCCTGTTAAAGCTTCTTTAAATACCCGGGATAACGCACAAAATAACGCTAAAGATTTTGGTTATGTTGCTGCTAATAAAGGCGGGCTTGAAGCTGAAGCTAAAATAATGAATTACAGTGTGCGTCAGTCAGCAAGTTTCTTAAAAGACGCACAGTATGTCCCTGGTTTAGGCGTTAATAAAAGATTAATTGAATGGGCATTTGACAACAAAGTCGGAAAAGTAAACGAAGAACCATTCAGAGTTCAAGGCGGTTATGCAATTATTAAAGTTAATGAAGTAGTTAACGACGGCATTGAACCGTTTGAAAAAGTTAAAGATCTAATTAAACCTTTTGTTCTTAAAGCAAAGAAAATGGAAAAAGCTATTCTAATTGCTAATGACGTTAAGAGCAAGATAAACGGTAATCTTAAAAATGCTCCTATGGTTAACAATAAAGTAGCTTATGATACTACCGGACAGTTTACTTTAGCAGGACAAAATATTCCTAAAATCGGCAGGGATTTTGTAGTAATGGATAATATTAAAAAATTGTCATTAAACTCTATCTCCGAACCTATCAAAGGTCTTAGAGGTTACTATATTATAAGAATGATTGGAAGAACTAATTTTGATAAGAATCAGTATGATGCTCAAAGACAGAGTCTAATTGGCGGTACATATCAGCAGAAGATGCAGATGTTCTTCCAGGAATGGATTAAAACTTTGAAGAAAAATGCGGATATTGTTGATAAACGATATATGTTCTTCGGACAATAAAAAATTAAAAAAGCCTCCTTTACGGAGGCTTTTTTTTGTTTAAATCATTTCTTAGAATTTTATTTCTTCCGTTTTACGTCATTTAGGTACATTTTAGTCCATTCCAAATCAGAAAGTAGTTCATCAAGCCTTCCTAATGATTCCGGGTCCAAAACATAATAATTTGATTCAAAATATACTTTAACACTACCTTCAGCGGAACGGGTAATGTTTTTAAGCAGTTCCTTAGCCTGGGTAATATTGTCCGAAAGGTCCTTTTTTATTAAATCCCTGTTGAAGTCGGCATTCTTTACGCTTTCCTTAAATATCCTCATCAAACCCTTAATGTATTTTGCTTTGAATAAAAGAGTATCAAAAAGGTTTTTGTTTGTAGCAGTGATGATAGAAAATAATTTTTCCAGATCATCTTGTCTTTTTAGCTTTGAACCTGAAAAATTTCTCACAGCTTCAGCTAAAGTTAAATTATCTTCGTTGTTGGATATTAGCATAATTTTAGTTTTATTATATTAGGATATAAACAAACATAAAGATGAAAAATCAAAAAATAAAGAGTAAAGCATAAAAAAATGATTTTTGAAGAAATTATTGCATATTGTGACTGTAACTCTAAAAAGATATAACAGTTAATTATATTTTTACATCATTAAATTTATTAACTAATCAAGAATGAGAGAAAGATGAAATACAGAAAAATAGGGAAATCTGATATTGAAGTATCCGAGATAAGCCTTGGATGCTGGACAATGGGTGGCCTTAATTATGTGAACGGGGTTCCTAATGGCTGGGCTGATGTAGATGAACCGGAAATTAAAAAGGCTGTTACTTATGCAATTGAAAATGGCGTAACTCATTTTGATAATGCAGATGTTTATGGTAATGGCAGGGCAGAAAGGATGCTTGCCCGTGCATTGGGCGCAAAATCTAAACAGGTTATAATCGCCACTAAAATTGGCTGGTTCCCGGGAACAGCTGCTAACGCATATGAACCTGCTCATATTCGCCATCAGTGTGAGCAGTCTTTAATAAACCTTAAAAGAGACTATATAGATATATATTATTTCCATCATGGGTATTTTGGAGAGAATGATGTTTATTTGAATGATGCTGTAGAGGTGATGTATAAATTAAAAGAAGAAGGCAAAATAAGAGTAATTGGGCAGTCGGCTTATAGTCATGAAGATTTTATAAAACTGATTCCCATTGTAAAGCCGGAAGTACTTCAGAGCAGTTCTAATGCAATTGATGACAAATTCCTGCCTGAGGGAACACCAACGCGCAAGCTAATAGATGAGAATAGTATTTCATTCATCGCATTTGGACCGGTTGCTCAGGGGCTGCTATTGGGCAAATACAGCAAAGAGAATCCTCCAAAGTTTGAACCCGGTGATCATCGGGCATCTGCGCAGAGATTTACAATTGAGAATTTAGAGAAACTTGAGCCCAAAATTGAAGCGTTAAAGGCAAGATTCGGTTCAGATGTTGCTGCACTTTCTAGGGCAGCTTTGCAGTATCTGCTGCATTATAAGCAGACGGCTTCGGTTATACCGGGATTTAGAAATTTAGAGCAGGTGAAAGTTAACTTATCCTCTCAGGACAAACCTCTTAATGACGAAGAGTTTAACTTTATAAAGGATTTGTTCGCAACTAAAGAAGTTAAGTATAATTAGAATTGAAGTAATTTAGGGAATTGTCTGAATTAGAGTTTTTTGATTTATGGATTCTATCAGGCAATTCTCACTTCTATGATGCTGCATTAATTGGGTGAGCCTAAATTGAGTATAGAAACATTTATATATTATTGATCTAAATCAGCCGTTATTCTTTCCAATATAAGTACCTTTAAATAGTAATTATCTGTTATTTGCAGAGGTGTAAAATGCTTAATAATGAATTATTTTTTGACCATGTTTCTGAATACTATGATGATATGATTGGTTTTGACAAAGCATTGGTAAATAGGAAAGCAGTGCTTAAAACTTTTATTCGTCCTAATATGTCTGATGCCGTTGACTTGGGATGCGGGACCGGACTTGATTCGCTTTCGCTTGCTTTAAACGGGCTTAATGTAACATCGTTTGACATTTCTGAGGGAATGCTTGAGCAGGCGGCAATAAGAGCCGATGAAATGGACGTAATAATTGATTTCAATAAGTCGTCTTTGCCGGATATACCGGAATCATTTCATGATAAATATAACCTGGCTGTTTCATTAGGAAATACTCTTGCAATTATAGATAGAAATTTATTAAAATCAACTATATCAAAAGCATACAGTTTATTGAAAAATGACGGAGAGTTTTTACTGCAAATTCTTAACTTCCCAAGGTTGATTAAGAACTCTGAACGAATTATTAATATTACACGAAGTACAGAAAAATATTTTATCAGGTTTTATGACTTCCTTGACGATTCTGTGGATTTTAATATCTTATCTTATGAAGTTGCTAATCCGAAAAAGCATGATTTGGTTACTACCAAACTTTATCCGTACTCCGTTGACGAAATAATAGCACTTCTTAAAGAGGCAGGGTTTACAAAAAATAATATATATGGCAGTCTAAGCAAATCCCAATTTGAATCGGAAAAAAGTAACGATGTTGTGATACTAGCAGAAAAATAGATTTGATATGTTTAGCAAATCTATTTTAGCCAACAACCTGACTTGGCGAAACAGAGTTCCAGGTTAATGACCATTACAACATTTATGTTAACGAGAAGAACTATAGTTTGCTTGTATTTTTAATTATTTTTAATGTATCAAGCAAAGTGCGGGGTCTATAATTGAGCTCTTTTCTTGCTTTCTCAATTACTAAGCCTGATTTTAACGGCCTCTTGGCAGGCTGTTTCAGTTCTTCCGTAATAATTGGTAAGATAAGTGATTTATCAAGCGTAAAGAAATCGGCAATCATTACGGAGAAATCATAGCGGGAAATAAACTCGCACCCTCCAACATTAAACAGACCATCTTTGGAAGTCTCTACAATTTTAACAATTGCATCGCAAAGGTCGGGGATAAAAGTAGGATTATTTATTTGATCCGTAACAATTTTGACTTGCTTGTTGTTCATAAGCTCCGTTACAAGCCACTTAACAAAATCAGGCCTGCTTTGTGATATTCCATATAGTACATTAGTTCTGATAATAGTGAAATTGGATCCGCTGATTTTAAGCGCATTTTCAGAAGCAAGTTTAGTTCGGCCGTAATAACCTAATGGGTTTGGCTTATCAGTTTCTTTATAAGGCCCGGCCAGACCATCAAAAACATAATCTGAAGAGATATGAATTAGATGGATATCCTGAACTCGTGCAGTTTCTGCCATATATTCAACAGCTTTTACGTTTACTTTCCAGGCTTCTTCCCTCATCGTTTCGCTTTTATCAACATTTGTAAAAGCGGCAGCATTGATAATAAAATCAGGGTAGAAATTATAAATTGCATCTTTTACTGATTCTCTGTTAGTAATGTCGCATTGTATGTACTGCGGATAATTAATAACTGAAGTTTCTTCAACCGACGAGGCCATTACTTCATAGTATCGGCTTCTGGAAAAATAATTAACCAGATATTGACCAAGCATTCCGTTGGCACCGAAAATAATAATTCTTTTTTTAACTAATTGGTGATAATACATCTTTTTTCAAATTCTCTAATTGTTCTAAACTACTGTATGAAACCATAAAACCGGAAGCTTTAACTGCATATTCTAAAGCAGATGCAGCATCTTTTCCCTTATTAAAAAAATAAAAAAATGCAGCACCAAAAACGTCACCGCATCCTATCGTGTTATTTACCGGAACTCTTAACGCCGATTTGATTACAGATTTAAGCACAGAATTTTCTTTATAATATAATACTGCACCTTTGTCTTCTTTTGTAACTACTAAATATTGGTCGTCTCTTGTTAAAACACTCTCGGCAATTTCTTCTTCTTTGTCCTTGGCAGATAACGCATAAAGCTCGTTTCTGTTTACCTGAATGACATTCAGACATTCTGCCCATTCAGCAAAATTATCAATCAGTTTATGCTTTCTGGTATTATCTTCTGCGCTTTCTTTTCTTGCCAGTGAGTGAACGTCCATATAAATAAGGCCGGAATATGCTTTCCTTATCCTTTTGAGTGTCTCAAGTGTAATATCATAACCGGTAATCATATTGATGAAAATGCCGTCATAACCGGAATAGTTATCTATGGTCAGGTTTATTCCAAGAGACAAGTTCTGATAAGTTTCATCCCGCTCTTTGTCTTTATATAGAGTTAAGGTTATTCTTGGAATCTCATTTACAAAATCAAAATACCTTTTATCTATGGAATCGTAAACAGGAGAGAAGAGGTTTAATCTTTCTTTCTGCATTGCAGTACATAGATGCAAATTATCATTCGCTTCCATCAGTTTAAGAAGAGCTGCAACTGTATAAAATATACCGCCGGGTTTAACGGCTTCCGGTCCAATTCCATAAATATGGTCTTCAACCGACTGACCTATGAGTAAAAAATTCATTTATTCGTTTTCTCTTTATACAAACTTGAATTCAGTAACAAAAAATGAAGGGAACTGGTCTTGCAATAAAATGTTTATAGCTTTAGCTTTTTCAATTGAGCCGTAAGTCTCAGAATAATCATATTCTGCTACTGCGGATTTAAGAATATCAGAAGGTGAAGTAATCAAAACTTCTGCAAGATGGTCTCCGGCTGCTAATTTGTATTCATTCTTCCCTGTATCAGAAATTTGAACATCAGGGTGAAAGTGCAAGTTAAGGTTAACCTGGTGCTTCTTTCCTCCGAAAAATTCATCTTTTATTTTTAATGAATTTTTTGCTTTATTTAATATAAAAGAACGTTTGCAGATAGCAGGATCAGAAGAACCTGTATAAGCGTAATGCTGAACCGTTAAAATATCTTCTTCGCCAAGTGTATTCCATTCAATTATTTTTGGCTTTGTTAAATCTTCTTTTAAGCCAAAGATACCGTCAAATTCTGCTAAATCCGTTCCATCTATATATGCAGTATTATGTGCTTTAACGGAGCGGAATTCATTTCTGGTTTTCTCATCTTTATAAATTGAATAGGTCCCTGAATCAGTAATGAATAATTTATTCTTATAGAATACATCAAAGCTTAGCGTGTCGTTATGGCTTGGTGCCCCAAAGCCTATTTCCCCACATTTAATAAAAATATCCAAGTCCTTATTTCTCAAAAAATATATTCCGCCGGGCTCTATTGCAATTGACTTTTTTTCATGTTTCAGAGCATTAATCGAGTCATATTTTTTAAGAGCCTCCGTCCCAAACAAGAATAAGATTTCCGCCGTAGGTTTTGGGGCATAATATTTCAATGTTTCAATATTCAGATAATAAACTCCGAGAGCTGCCATATAGGTAAACTCTCTTTTCCTATGGGCATAATTAAACGGCAATATCCTGATAATGTAATCATCCCCAAAAGCAGGTATGGATTTATCTTCTCTAAGATATTCCAGAAACACTAAAAACATATTCTCAAGTATTGAAGAATAGCCGGATGAAAATTTCTGATTTCTCTTTTTAACAAATATATCCGCATATAGTAATGTCTCAAGTACCAAAGTACTGCGCAGAACAGATTGTCCTTTGTAAACACCGGATATATATATCAGCCTTCTTGATTCCTGCTCAAAGCCAGCTTTTCCCATCGAAAAAATTTTCTGCCCATAACTGGTCTTATCAAATAGTAAACCGGCCGCCAGTAAACCCAAATAAGAAATTAAAAGCTCAGTGCCCCGGTTGGGTGAATAGTCCAGATTGTTTTCAATAAATACAGCGCTTTGAAGGACAAAATCCAGTAATTTATTTATTACTGCTGAACTTACATCATTGGACTTAATTATAAAACCAAATGAATACAGAACATTAACAAGTCTTATGGATACCTGATAACTGCTTAACCAGTTAACACCTGCACAGAAAGGATTTTCAGTTATAAAATCATCCAGTAAGTTAAGAAAGTACTTAGCATACTTTATATCATTAGATGCCAGATATGCTTTGCCAAGAGTAATTCCCTGACTAAACCTTGCAAGACTCCATGGAATAGAAACGTCACAATTAGGGACGGCATTAATAAAATCTTTTTTCCAGCTTAAAACCTTTTCCCATTCGTAATCATTTATATAATCATAATGCCAGTTTATTTTCTCTCCCAATGGAACATTATCCTTTCCTGGGAATGAAAAATTATTTGCTAAAACATTTTCAGCCTGATCAATTATTACTTCTTTTTCTTCAAGCTGGAGCAGGCAGTGGTTATACTCCTCAAACTTTTCTTTGTCTGAGTATATTAAGAAAGGGTAGTTGTCCTTAAAGCTCTGTAAGAATTCTTCACGAATATACGTAATTTGGGGGAAACGGAATTTTCTGTTATTATAAAAAGCAGTTTCAACATCACGCCTGAATAATTTTCCCTGCAGTCCTATGCTAATATTTTTAATAGACTCAAATAACTTCATTGTTCAAATGCCTTCATCAATCACATGCAATATGCATTTCACTAAAAATCTTATATATTTGACGTTATAATCTTTAATAAAAATTAAAACCTTTACAAAAATAAAACAAAGTTATGAAAATAGGAATTACATGCTATCCAACATATGGAGGATCAGGGGCAATTGCTACTGAACTGGGGAAAGAATTAGCCTTAAAAGGGCATGAAATACACTTTATCAGCTATGCATTACCATTTCGGCTGCATCATTTTATGGAAAATATTTATTTCCATGAGGTCGAAATGAGCAGTTACCCTCTATTTGAGTTCCCGCTATATTCATTGGCATTGGCAAGTAAAATGGTAGAAGTGGCAGAATTTGAAAAATTGGATTTGCTCCATGTCCATTATGCCATACCGCATGCAAGCAGCGCATTTTTAGCTAAGGAAATGTTAAAAGGTAAAAAAGACTTAAAAGTTATTACAACCTTACACGGTACAGATATTACTTTAGTAGGGCTTGAACCATCTTTTCTGCCGCTAGTTAAGTTCAGTATCGAAAAAAGCGATGGCGTTACCGCAGTTTCCCGTTTTTTAAAGGAAAAGACTATTACCAATTACAATATTGAAAAAGAAATAGAGGTTATACCTAACTTTGTTGACACTAATGTATATAAACCTGAAAATGCGGATTTACTTAAACAGACAATTGCGCCAAACGGAGAAAAGATTTTAATCCATACTTCAAATTTTAGACAGGTCAAGAGGGTTTCAGATACTATTCGTATTTTAGAAAAAGTGATAAAAGAAGTTCCGGCAAAGCTTCTTTTGATAGGTGATGGACCTGACCGTTCAGAATGCGAAAGATTAAGCCGTGAACTCGGTGTTTATGAAAGTGTTAAATTCCTTGGCAAACAGGATGCTCTGGTGGAATTGTTAAATGCAGCAGATGTTTTCTTGATTCCATCTCAATCAGAAAGTTTCGGCCTTGCTGCTCTGGAGGCAATGTCTTGCGGAATTCCGGTGGTTAGTTCAAGCGTTGGAGGACTTCCTGAACTTATAAGGCATAACGAGTCAGGTTTTATAGCTGAAATAGGTGATATTGACAGAATGTCAAAGTATGTGGTTGAGCTGCTTACTAATGATAAGAGACATAGTATGTTTTCTCAAAGCGCAAGAAACAGAGTCCTGGCAAATTTTGATAAGAACATTGTCGTTCCATGGTATGAAAGATACTATGAAAAAGTATTAGAGGAATAAAACTGTTATTTGATTTACAGGTTATCTTAATTACTTAATTCTCATTAAATAGCTTTATCATAATTTGTTTATGCAGTTCATCAATATTCTTTAGAGCAGTATCGTAGTTATTCGTAATAAGGCTAAATGATATTAATTTGCCTGATTTTGCCCGAAGGTAACCGCTGTGGCTTCTTACAAGGTTAATAAATCCGGATTTAATCCGGGCATTCTTTTCTATTGGGGTCCCTGTTCCATATTTTGTGTAAAAACTTATATCGTTTGGATCTCCTGCAATTCCCAGGGAGTTATAAAATGCATTAAACATACCCTGTTTTGTATTATATGATAACAACTTTGCCATTAATCTAGGTGTTACACAGTTGGCTCTTGATAATCCGCAGCCATCAAATAAATGCACACCTTCACGATTTATTTTAACTGAATCAAGAAAATCATATATTATATCAATACCGGAATCTGTGTTCCCAATACCTTTTTTATAAACAGCAATATCCTTTAGAACAGTTTCTGCATAAAGGTTAAAACTTCGTTTATTTATTATGTATACAATCTCTTTTAACTTAGGTGAAGTAATAGTTAAAAAATTATTCATTCCTGAGTAGTTAATTTTAGCTGATAGCTTTGAAGAAGCCTTACTAACTCCTACTCCGGCTGATAAAAGTGCACGGGAAAAATAATCTGCTGCAAATAGAGTCGGATCTGGTACAGCTCCTCTAATTGAGAATTCACTTACACCGGCGGGGACTGTCCCTCTGATGATTGCAACATTTGAATATGGTGCTGAATATATGTATCCGTTATCTCCCGAGCCAGGCCTACCTGTTAGCATATAATTAGTAAATTCTATTCCTTGTATTTCAGGCTGTGTCTTTAACAGTTTAGCTGCTTCACCTTCTTTTCCCGGCTGGAAATAGGCAAAGTATAAATTATCATTAAGAGATAAGGCAGAAGTCCCTGCTCCATAATAGTTGCCCATATCAATATATGGATAATAATCAGGAGTTGAATTCCCGTCAAAGAGTAAGTCATCGGCAATAACGGCACCGTTTATTTTTTTAATCCCGGCTTTTTTACAGGCAGAAATAAATATCTTCGTCAGGCTGTCTAAACTTGGTGACGATGAAACAAGATTGGAACCAAGAGTCGGATCTCCTCCGCCTTGAATATAAATATTGCCTTCTAAAACGCCATCCTTTTGCAGGGCCCCGGAGTAATAGAAGTGTGTTTTGAATGTATAATTTTCTCCAAGTAAGTTTAGTGCAATTGCAGAAGTTACAGTCTTAAGCCCGGAAGCAGGGGCCAGGCTGTTTTCTGAGCTAATATCAAGTACAGTAGCTCCTGTTTCGCATATCTCTGCATAGTACCCAAATTGGCTGTGTTTAATAATAGGATTGCTGGAGATAGTATCAATGGCTGGGTGTTGTGCGAACAATTGAATTTGCAGTAAAATGCAAATTAAGTACAAGCATTTTTTCATAATTTACAGTTTAATTATGTTTCGTTTTCGGCAAGTAACTTTTTTAAAAATTTTACACGTATAACGCGATTTTTAATTCTTTTAGAAGAAAGAGTGGTCAAATAAAATCCTGGTATAATTGCTAAAAATCCGGGCAAAATTGGGATAATAAGACCTGTAATACCAATTAAAATTAGCATAATCCCTGAAATTAGATATACTAATTTGTAAAAGGAATTTTTAGGAGCATTTATTTTTTGGCAATATTGTCTAAATATTTTCAATACAAGTCTCTGTTTCCAAAATGTTTTAAAAAACCGTTCCTAACATATCCTAAAATCTTGAAAATAGCAAAACTAAAAAATAATGCAGAGAATACATCAATTGTATAATGCACATGCTGTAATATGACGGATACCGCTATTATTATAGTAGCAGCAAGAAAAATGGTTTTCAGTACATGATTTTCGCATACTAAAAATAGGATAAATAGAGTAGCTGTATGTCCCGAAAAGAATAAATCTTTAGTTAAAGTACTCCCGGTGCCAAAATACTCTACAAAGGGATCTATAAGCGTTATCATATCACTTGGCGGTTCAAGCGGTAAAAGATACATTGCAACCATTCTTATAAACACCATTAAAGAATAAAGCTGAATCCCCTTAATCAGGAGAAGGGGTTTCCGTATTAAATATACAAGAGCTGTTATTAGTGAACCATATATAGTTATAAATATTAGCCAGGTTAAGTCGATGGGCTTGAATAAATTTAAGATTGGGTCGCTAAATGTTGCTCCGCTTCTTGCTTCTATATAATTCAAGAAATGTGTCAGAATAAATAAAAGGATTGCTAATAGTGCTGTGCTGAGGATAAATTCCCATAATAGTAATTTATTAGAAAAAATATTTTTCCAGGCGTTCTTCATTTCAGAATAATTTTATTTAATAACAGGCTGAATTCAGTGATGCAAATATATAATAATATCAACTTAGTATTAAATTGCTTACCTGCATAAGTTTTTCTTCATTAAAAGAATTAGCCATTATTTGCAGCCCAATAGGCAAGCCGTCTTTGTCTTTGCCTACAGGGATACTTATTGCAGGTATTCCGGCAAGATTGGCAGAAGTAGTATAGATGTCTCCCAGATACATATCCAGCGGATTTGCAACTTTTTCTCCTAATTTAAAAGCTGGGTATGGTGTAGTCGGGGAAAAAATTACATCCACTTTCTTAAAAGCATTTGAAAAGTCGTTTTTAATTAAGCGTCTAACCTTTTGCGCCTTGTTATAATAAGCATCATAGTAACCGGAAGAAAGCACGTAAGTGCCTAACATTATTCTCCGTTTTACTTCTTTACCAAATCCCTCAGATCTTGTCTTCCTATACAATTCATCAATATCTTTATAATCCGCGCTTCTTTCCCCATATCTTATTCCATCATAGCGGGATAAATTTGAAGAAGCTTCAGCCATAGTTAAAATATAATACACAGCAATAGTATATTGAGTATTTGGCAAATCAATTTCTACTACTCTATAATTCTTTTCTTTTAGTCTGTCGATAGTCCGGTAAATGGCATCAAAGATTTCTTTATTCAATCCTATGAAAAATTCTTTAGGTATCCCTATGGTAAGAGGGGTGTTGGCTTTTAAATGGTCTGAGTATACAGGCACTGGAACAGGTGCAGAAGTGTTATCCTTTCTGTCAGTGCCGGCCAAGACTTCCATTATAAGAGCAGTATCTGCAATGTTGTTTGTAAAAGGACCAATAGAGTCAAAAGAAGATGCAAAAGCAGTCAGCCCAAATCTTGATACTCTGCCATAAGATGGTTTAAGACCAACGATTCCGCAGAATGCAGCAGGCTGCCTTATTGATCCGCCAGTGTCAGTGCCTATTGCAGCATCACACAATTCGCCGGCAACAGCAGCAGCAGAGCCGCCACTGGAACCTCCTGGAACTCTGGTTGCATCGATAGGATTTAATACCGGTCCGAATGCTGAATTTTCATTTGAAGAGCCCATCGCAAATTCATCGCAATTTGTTTTGCCAATAATAATTGCATCTTCATCTATCAATTTTTGGACTGCGGTTGCTGTATAAACAGAAGTGAAGTTTTTTAGAATGTTTGACGAGCAGGTAAGCGGTTTGTCCTTAATGGCAAGAACATCTTTAATGGCAACTACTAGCCCTGCTAATTTTCCGTGAGAATTATTTAAAATTTTATCTTCTATTTTTTTAGCACTAGATAAAGCATCTTCTCCAAAAACAAAACTAAAAGCATTAAGGTTTTTTTTTAGATTTATCTGGCCTAAGAAAAACTCAACATTTTCTGTTAGGGAAATTTCTCTATTCTTAATTTTATTAAGTTTGCTAAAAAAATTCGAGTAAGTAGCTGCCAATAGAATAACTTATTTTATTTAGATTCTTTTTTTGAATCTTCTGATTTTATTTCGTCTTCAACGTCTTTGAGAGATTTCTTAAATTCCTTCATACCTTTGCCCAGACCCTGAGCAAGTTCAGGAATTTTCTTAGCTCCAAAAAGAAGTACTAGCACTAATACTATAATTATTAGTTCACCGGTTCCAAGATTTCCAAACATATTTGCCTCTTAACTTAATAATTCACTTACTAATGATTTAAAAATAAAAACACCGTCAGTTTTGCCTAACATACTGCTGCAAGCTCTCTCGGGGTGCGGCATCATTCCTAAAACATTTCCTTGTTTGTTTATAATGCCGGCTATGTTTTGAATAGAGCCGTTTGGGTTAGCCTCAACAGTTTCATTGCCCTCAGCATCAACATATTTAAAAGCAATTAAATTATTATCATTTAATTCTGAAATAGTCGCTGTCTCAGCAAAGTAATTACCTTCACCATGTGCAATTGGTATCTTGATAATTTTATCAGGGATACCCTTAGTAAAAATGGTATTTTTATTTGTAACTTTAAGGTAAATATCTTTACAAATAAATTGAAGTGAATTATTTTTCAATAAAACACCGGGTAATAAACCGGCTTCTACTAAAACCTGAAAACCATTGCAAATACCAATTACAATGCCGCCTTTATTTGCAAAGTCTATAACTGAATTCATAATCGGGGAAAAACGGGCAATGGCACCTGATCGTAAATAATCTCCGTAAGAAAAGCCGCCGGGCAAAATAATTACATCTGATGATTGAAGGTCTTTATCTTTGTGCCATAAAAAACTGACATCAAAGCCGAGATCTTTTTTAAGGGCATAATAAGCGTCATGGTCACAGTTGGAACCTGGAAAAACTACAACACCAAACTTTGGCTTCATAATACTTCTTCCATAGTATATTCATAATCTTCCATTATAGGGTTAGATAATAGCTTATGGCAATACTCTTCAATTTCTTTTACTGCTTCTTCTTTATTAACTGCTTCAACGGCAAATTCAACAAATTTGCCTATCCTGGTATCCTTAATGTTTGTTAAACCCATATTGAAAGCACCTTTTTCTACTGCTTTGCCCTGAGGATCTAATATTGAAGGTCTTCTCTTTATTATTACTTGTACTTTGAACAATTTAATTCCTTTTAATTTAGATTATTTATTGGCTGCAAATATTTTCTGAAAATATGAAAAAACATATCTGATTATGCCGAATAGTATCATAAAAATAAAAAAGAAGAAAAGGCTGACATAAACAGATTTGCTAAAAAATAACATCACCAAAGATAAAAATAAAATAACAGCAAAAAAAGGTTTTTCTTTTATTCCCTTAAGAGTCAATTTAGGGGCCGTATCATATTTAATATTACTTACCATAAGATAAGATAGAACCAAGATTAAAGGAATAACAAAAATATTTAGTGATCCGAAAAGAGTTATCTTATCATAGTAAGCCAAAATAAAAGCTGCTATTGCAATTCCCGATGAAGGAATTGGGAGCCCTTTAAAATATGCTTTATCAAAGCCGGTTAGCTGTACATTAAATCTTGCAAGCCTGAATCCGCCTGAAATCATTAAAAGTGAGCTTATTATAATTGCAAAGGATAGATTATCGGCAAAGTAAGGATTCTTATGAAAATATGCAGAGTAAATTAGGAAAGCAGGGGCAGTTCCAAAACTTATTGCATCTGAGAGAGAATCAAGCTCTACACCAATTTCACTGCAAGATTTAGTAAGTCGTGCCATTGCACCATCCAATGCGTCAAAGACAGCGGCAATAATAATAAGCCATGAGGCTACAAAGTAGTTACCGTCTGCAGCAAATATAATTGATAAAAATCCTGAAAACATATTCATTGCAGTGAACATATTCGGGATAATTGAAGGAGTTAGTCTAATTTTATACATATAATTTACTTTAATTCAAAAAGAATAGTAACACCTGCAGTAACTGCATCGCCTTGCTTTACTTTAGGTACCCATTTTTCCGGCACAACAACGTCAACTCTGCTGCCAAATTTAATCATTCCAAATCTATCACCCACTTTAACAGAATCACTTTGTTTTATTGCATAGACAAGTCTTCTGGCCATAAATCCGGCAACCTGCGTAAACATCATTTTTCCATTTGCAGAATTAATACCATATTCAGCTCTCTCATTTTCAGTAGAAGCTTTATCATCAAATGCAGCAAAAAATTTGCCTTTATAATATTTAAAATATTCCAGTTTGCCTGAAATAGGAATCCTATTTACGTGAACATTAAAGGGGGACATGAAAATTGAAATCTGTTTGCACTTTTCGTTAACATATTTATTATCAACTACATCTTTAATAAACAGGACCTTACCGTCTGCAGGAGATATTATTGCATTTTCGTTCACTGGTGTAGTTCGCTCAGGGTCCCTGAAAAAATATAAAGTAAAAGCCATGAACAACACTGCAGCGGCAATTAAAAAGATTCTAACATAGGTATTGCCGATAAAAAAAGTACTTATGGCAATAATAATTAAAGAAAAAATAGACACTATGCCTATTGTAAAATATCCATATTTTGTAAACATTAGTTACTCATTATATTTATAAGTTGGTCTGTATATTTTTTTAATCTATCTGAAGTAGTAATACTATAAGGGTCAATAAGATTTTGAACATTCGGTTCCAGAGAATAAATTTTTAAACTTTTTGGCGTAAAATCATCCACTAAAATAATTTTTGAGTCCCTTTTACCAAAAGTACATGTAACTTCAGCCAGAAGTAAATTCCTTCTTTCAAAGAAAGACTTCAAAACGGCGTTTATTTTTGAACATAATCTATTAATTATTTTTATCTCCTCAATAGTGCATAAATCAAAAGCGATTAGATGACTTTCAGAAATTAAATAATCAGTTTCGCCAAGGTAATATATCTCAAAAATAGGTAAATTTAACAGCTCCCCCTCTTTTTTTAATGTTAATTTTGAATTTCTTGAATCCACAATATTAAGAATCTTAATACTAAACGGAAACTGTACATAATTGAAAAATTTAAGAGAATTTTTTTCCGCGGGTTTAATATAACCAACAGGAATATGGAATTCCTTTAAATAATCAAAGAAAAAAGAATTAATGAGAGCAAATTTTTCACCTAAGTTCTTACTTTTAAGCTTGTTATAGCCTGGAAGAGCAATAAAATCAGGGTACTCACGTATGCTAAATACATTATTTCGCATCAAATATCCATAAAAAAGTACTGTACATATTATTCATTTGAAAGATTTACCAAAAATTTTTTACTTAAACTAACAAATGTAGAAAATAAAAGTATAATAAATCAATTTAATATATTATATTTGCAAAAAAAAATAATAAATAGAAATCTAAAAATCGGAGATATTAATGAAAAACATGCAGGGAATGCTTAAGCAAGTACAAAAAATGCAGGCAGAAATGCAAAAAGTTCAAGAGGATTTGGTAAATAAAACTGTAACAGAAGAAGCCGGCGGCGGCATTATAAAAGCAACTGCAAATGGTAATAAAGAATTAGTATCAATAGAGATAGATGCACAAGTAATAAATCCGGATGAAAAAGAGATATTAGAAGATTTAGTTGTAGCTGCTGTGAATAAAGCTTTGGAGTCTGCGGCTAAAATGGCAGAAGAAGAAATGGGAAAAATTACTAAGGGTATGATGCCTCCCGGACTAAATATCCCTGGATTTTAAAATTGCAAATTCCCGAAACACTGCAAAATGCAGTAGATGAATTAAGCAAACTCCCCGGCATTGGAAAGAAGACAGCATTCAGATTGGCTCTGAACATCCTCAAATCTGATGATGATAAAGTAAAAAGCCTTGTTCTGGCTTTAGAAGGATTGAAATCAAAATTACATTTATGTAAGAATTGCTTTAATCTCTCTGAAGATGAGGAATGTGATATTTGCAGAAGCAACAAACGTGATAAATCTATAATTTGTGTAGTAGAAGAAGTTAGTGATGTTATTGCCATAGAAAAGACTAATGAGTATGCAGGTACATATCATGTTTTAGGCGGTGTCCTAAATCCCCTTATGGGGGTTACTCCTGAAAGTTTGAAAATTAATGAGTTGATGGTAAGGTTAAATAATATTACTATTAAGGAAGTAATTTTGGCACTGAACCCGGATACAGAAGGTGAAACAACAGCATTATATCTAGCAAAACGAATAAAAGAGATGGATATTAAAGTAACCAGAATTGCACGAGGTCTGCCGATTGGAGGCGATCTTGAATTTGCGGATGAAGCCACAGTTGGCCGGGCTGTATTAGGGAGAATAGTTATATAAATGGCAGATTGGTTTGAAAATTGGTTCGAGTCGGATGAATATCTGAATGTTTATAGGCATAGAAATCATGAAGATGCTAAAAAGCTTTTTGATCTGATTGTTAGGAATATCCAGATTCCTGATAAAGGAACGGTTTTAGACTTAGCCTGCGGGGCTGGTCGGCATTCTATGTTATTTGCAAAGAGAGGTTATAAGGTTACCTCGGTAGATTTAAGCAAAAATTTGCTGGAAATAGCCAGAAATGAAGCAAAGATTGAAAATGTTGAGCTGAACCTTATCAGGTGTGATATTCGAAAATTTACGACCGATATCGAATTTGACTTAGTCTTAAATCTTTTTACAAGTTTTGGTTATTTTGAAAACGATTCAGAAAATTTTGCAATTTTTGATACGGTTTATACTTCTTTGAAAAAAGATGGATTTTTTGTCTTTGACTATCTGAATAAAGATTTTGTAGAAAAGAATATAGTCCCTGAAGATGTTACTGTTAACAATGGAACTACAATACTACAAACGAGACAAATTACTGGCGGCAGGGTAGTAAAAAATATCAAAATACAGAAGGAAGACAAAGAGCTTTCATTTCTTGAATCAGTTAGACTGTATTCAAAGGATATACTCGTAGATGAATTGGAAAGCAGAAGATTTAAGGTTAATAACATATTCGGAGACTTAAACGGAAATAAATTTAACAAGGATTCTGATAGAGTTATAATCATTGCAAAGAAATGAGAATTTTAGGCGCTCTTATATTATCGGTTCTGCTAATAGGATGTGAGCTTTTTACAAGTAGAAATGCTGAACAGCCAAACGTTCCGCGTAGTACTTTTACGCCCCCTGTTAATCCGGAGGACGTGATTTCTAATCTTAAGAATGCCTTAAACGATAAGAATGTTCAAAACTATATTCAGTGTCTTATTGATTCCTCTAATAGCAATAAGAATTTTCAATTTATAGCCTCTGGAGGAACAATATTTCAAGGAAGTGATAATTGGACTAAGAAAAATGAAGAGCAGTATTTTCAGAATCTTATAATCAAAATTCCGGGAGATCAGTCCATCGTCTTAACCTTGAATAAAGAAAGTTTAAGTGCTCCGCAAGGTGATAGTATTGTATACACTGCGGAATATACTTTATCTGTTCCTCATAATGATCCGAAGATACCTGTATTTTTTCAAGGTGATATTAAGCTTGTCCTTTGCAGAAATAATCAGTCTACGTGGGCAATATCAACTTGGCAGGATATTAAAAATTCAAATGTCTCAACATGGAGTGACCTAAAAGGTTGGTTCTATTGAAAAAAATATTGTATGTATTATTCCCCATAATACTTGTGAGCTGTAATCCTTTTGCCCCGGCTCTGGATTATAGTACTTCAGGCAACAGTGGTTTATCTGATTTAAGTAATGTTGAAGGCGTATTCCAAAATTTTCAATATGCTTATTCTCTGAAAGATACAATTATTTATGGAGAACTTCTAAATCAGCAATTTCTGTTTACCTACAGAGATTTTGATTTAGGCTATGATGTCTCATGGGGAAGAGATGATGAAATGAAAACTACATATGGTCTGTTCCAGAATGCACAAAAGTTGGATCTTATCTGGAATAACATCGTGCTCTCATCAAGTGATTCTTCAAATGCAAATATTGTAAGAGGTTTTAATCTTACAATTACGTTTAATCCTACAGATGTGATTAGAATAGATGGAAGAGTAAATCTAACATTAAAAAAAGACAGCAAGACGAATAGATGGCAAATTGCCGGCTGGCTGGATGAAACTAATTTATAAATATTATGATAATTTTTTACATTAAAGAAGTAATCAAATCAATTAGAAGTGCAAAAACTTCATTTGTCTTGTCGTTATTATCCACTGCAATTGCGGTTACTCTGATAATGGCTTCCTTCCTAATATATACATCATCAAAAGAGATAAAGAATAAAATATCAAAAAACCTAGTTATTAATATTTTCCTTCAGGATAGTATCAAAGCTTCTGATTTTGATTTGTTACGATATAAAATAAAAAATTCTCCGGCAGTGTTTTCATATAATTATATAAGTAAAGAAAGCGCTGCAAATAACTTCATTAAAGAAACCGGAGAAGATTTTAAAAAAATATTGGACTACAACCCCTTGCCGGCATCTTTTAGTATTGTGTTGAAGGAAGAATATTTACACAATAATCAGTATATGAAGTTTACTGAAAGTTTTAAAAAACTACCAGGTGTTGATGATGTGGTTTATCAATCTGAACTGATGAATAAAGTTGCATCATCATTAAGCAGCTTTAATAATTATATAATAATTATAACTCTTGTTCTTCTATTTGTTTCTGTTTACGTAGTTTATAGTACTATCAAACTAATACTAAATCTTAAAATGGAAGAGATAGAGACTATGAAGCTTGTTGGTGCAAAAATTTTAACTATTAAGCTGCCGATTATTCTTAATGGAATACTTATTGGGCTACTGGCCGGATGTCTCTCTTATTTGTGCTTTAAGGGAATAGGTGCTATTTTAAAGGATGATTTTTCTATAATTTCTGCAGATATAATTAATAAATGGCTGAATCTAGTGATCTTATTTTCAATAGGACCTTTATTAGGCTTTCTGGTAAGCATATTTACCCTTAAAAAAATAAAGTTAAAAGTTTGAAGTGAGTCTGTTTTTTTATAATTTTACGATTCTTGAATATTGGTATAATAAATTATGAGACTATTTTATATTGTAATAATTGGGCTTATTGCGTTTCAATTTACAAATGCGCAGACAGATAATTTACAAATTGGTTCAGGTCTAAATTTAAGACAACCTAACCAAGGTGCATTGTATGATTATTCAGACCCTGAAGCCGTTAATATTAAAGTAAATGTATGGGGATTTGTAAAATTTCCAGGTAAGTACATTGTCCCTGAAAAGACATCTGTAAATGATTTGATCTCATATGCAGGTGGACCTTTAGAAAATGCAGACTTAGAAAAATTAAGAATTTTCAGGCCTGATAAAGATTCAACCCAAATGGTTACAGAGTTCAATTATAATGACCTTTTATGGGAAAAACAAATTAAGCATATTACATTACCTCCGTCGCTTAATGCAGGAGATTATCTTTTAGTCCCCGGACTTGATCGTATGTATTTTAGAGAGTATTTAACTCTTGGACTCTCAATTGTTTCTACATTAGTTTCAATTGCAATCTTAATAATAAATGTTACAAAATAGTTTGGTTATAAATTAATGGAAAACGGGCAAAATAACATAAATGTAACTGAAGAAAAATCTGTTAAGGATTATCTAAGTTTAATACGTAATAATATATTACCTGTATTTATTATTGTGATATCAAGTTTAGTGGTATCAATTCTCTACGCAATAAATACTCAGAATATATATAAAGCAACAACCAGCTTAAAAATTGAGAAGCCCAAAGGTAATATCTTGGACTCACCATTAGCTCCAGATTTAGGTGATATGGGTAAAGACAGGTTTATTGCAAATGAAATCGAAATTCTTAAAAGTTATAATTTAAGGGAAATTGTATCCAAATCACTCGTAGACTCAATGCGTTTAAAAGGGAATAATGCTTCATTTTATTTAATTGCAGATGGGAAAACAGAGGCTGAAAAAAAACAAGGTAAACCGGTAGGAATAACTTCTTTAAGTACTGTCTTAGAAAGAAATGTTAAGATTGAACAAAAAAGAGGTCTGGATATTGTAGAAATCTCAGTTGAATCTCCAAGTCCGCTTGAGGCTGCTTTAATTGCTAATACTTATGCAAAAGAATATAGAGGCCTTAATTTACAAATCAGCAGAGACCAGTTAACCATTGTTAAAAATTTCTTAAACAGTCAAAAAGCTGAAAAACAACTTGAGCTTAATACTGCAGAAGAAAAGTTAAAAAACTTCCAAGAGCAAGGCGGTATTGTAGCATTAGACCAGCAGGCGACTACCTTAATCCAGCAATTGTCCACTTTTGAAGCACAAAAAAATGCTGCTCAGATAGATCTAATGGCCTCAGATAAAGTCTTGATCAGTCTAAAATCAGAGTTGGCAAAGCAAGATCCCAAAATGAATGATTACCTAAAAGGATTTGCTAATGAATCTTACTTGAAAACTCTTCAAGAGCAATTAGCAAAACTTGAAGTGAACAGGGACTTTGCAATTGCAAACAAGGATGAACAAAGTAAAAATTCTAATACTGTAAAAGAATATGATAAAAAGATAGCTGAATTAAAAACAAAGTTAAATTCAAAGATTGAGACTGTGAAAGCAAGCATTTTTGCGGGCAGCCCGGACCAAGTTAAAGATTTAACAAAAAAGATTGTTGAAGAAGAAATTAAGAATCAGTCTTTAAGAATTAGTTCAAAAGAATTAGGCTCTATCGTTGGCAAATATGATTCTCAGTTTAATCAGCTCCCCAAAACCAGCATTGAGCTTGCGAAATTTCAAAGGACAAGAGAATCTTTAGAAAAGCTTTATACTCTTGTTGAGGAAAAATATCAGGAAGCTTTGATCAATGAGCAGTCTCAGCCGGGAAATGTTCTCATAATTGACAATGCAAGAATGCCAAACAAACCTTCAAAACCTAACCGGATGTTAATTATTATAGTCGGGTTTGTTTTAGGCGGTGTGATCGCTGTCGGTTATGTCCTTATTAAAAATTATTTTGATAATACCGTTAAGACTCCTGAAGATATGCAGAAGAAGGGTGTTAATGTCTTAGCATGGATTCCTCAGATTGAAGGAGTTGATGATGGCCTTAAAGAGCATGAGTTTATTGTGGCAAGAAAACCTGATTCAATTCCGAGCGAGGCTTTCAGAGCATTAAGAACAAGAATCCAGTTCTCAAGTCATGCAATTGAAAAGCCACTTAAAACAATATTGGTTACCTCCTCTGCGCCTCAAGAAGGTAAAACAACTATCTGCGTGAACTTGGCAGGTAGTTTTGCCCAGTCGAATAAAAAAGTATTGGTTATAGACTGTGATTTAAGAAAACCGCGTCTTCATAACGTTTTTAGAGCACAAAGACGTCCGGGTCTTATAGATTATCTCTATGGAGAGAATACTCTTGAAGAGATTATAAAGAAATCTGAGATTCCGAACCTATCATATATTACGACAGGGACAATTCCTCCAAATCCGGCAGAAACTCTTGAATCGGCACAAATGAAGAAGTTTTTACAAGGTCTTGAAAAGGAATATGACTTAATATTATTGGATTCTCCTCCAATTATTGCTGTTACGGATTCTGAAATATTGGCTAATATGGTAGATGCTTCGTTACTTGTGGTATCTGCAGAGACTACTGAAATTGAACTTATGGAAAAGTCATCTGAACTGTTGAAAAATGGTTCTTCCAGTTTCTTGGGAGCAATATTAAATAACTTTAGTTATAAGAGCGGTTACGGCTCTTATTATAAATATTATTATTATTATTCCAGGTCAAATAATCCAAAAAATAAATCTGTTTCAAAGGCCTAGGCCAAAATATAAAATTGAATGAATATTAAACTTGCTTTTCTAGTTTGTCTTTTATCTTATAATTTGTTCGGGCAGATATTTCCCAATTATAACGAACGTGGATATTTAGGACTCACCGATTCTTCATACAACAGGACTTATAATGCTGAAGTATCTGAAGGGAGCATCGATCCAAAAGAATATGTTGTGGGCCCTGGCGATAAATTGTTTGTTGCTGTACACGGATATGATGAGGTGTCATTCACTCTTTCAATTAATCAAGAAGGATTTATCTATATCCCCAAAGTGGGCTCTGTTGACTTAAACAATCTTCTATTAACTGATGCAAAACAAAGAATCGTTACTAAACTTAGTCAATTTTATAAAAATGTTGAAATTTTCGTTTCCTTGATAGATTTTAGAAGGATGCGAGTTTCAATGCTTGGTAATGTTCCTCATCCATCTACGTATACGCTTAAGGGATATGGAAGATTAATAGATCTTATATCACTTGAAGGTGGGCTCAACCCTACCTCAAATTATCGTAGTATCAAAATAACAAGTAAAAACGGGATATCCAAGTCATATGATTTCCTTTCATTTTTAAGATATGGGATCAAGGCTAACAATCCTCTCTTACAAGAGGGGGATATGGTTATTGTAGATAAAGTTGATAAAATGATTTCTATTTCCGGGTTGGTAAAGTATCCTGGAGGATATGAATTTGTTGAGGGTGAGAGGGCAATTGATTTTATTACATTGGCTGGTGGAGTGTTAAGTAAATCAAAATTAGATTCCATAGAAATTATTTCTTTTAGTGCTGATGGAAAAACGCAACAAAGTAGTTATTATCCATTGGAAGAACTTCGTAACTCGAATGTAATTTTACATAATCAAGACCAGATTATTGTACGGCAGCTTCCTGATTATTATGAAGATAAATATGTCTTTATCCAGGGATTTATAAAATACCCTGGATATTATAAAATTATTGAAGAAAAAACAAAATTAAAAGATGTTTTGGAAGAAGCTGGTGGTGTTAAAGATAATGCCTCGTTAAAGGATGCAACCTTATTTAGGACTACTGGCTCTGTTGAAATTGATCCTGAATACGACAGATTGAAAACTATTTCAAGAGCCGATATGACTGATGACGAATATGATTATCTGAAAGCCAAATCCAGACAGAAAAAAGGTAAAGTTCTTGTTGATTTTGAAGACTTAATGGTTAAAAAAAATTCCGGGGAGAATATTTTATTAAAACGCAATGATGTCATAAATATTCCGGAAAAGAAAAATTATGTCATTATGCTTGGCCAGATTGTTAAGCAAGGCAATATTATTTATGATAAAAATTTTACTTATGAGGATTATATAAAGCTTGCAGGTGGTTATGGCTGGCGCCCTCAAAAAAGTGAAGTAAGAGTTATTAAGGCTAATACAGGTGAATGGATTTATGCCGATAAAGTAAAACAAATTGAACCGGGTGACGCCATCTGGATACCTGAGGATCCTCCGGGTCCAAAGTTCTGGTCTATCTTTACAACATCACTGGCTATAGTCGGACAAACTGCTGCAATAGTTGCGGCTGTTATTGCTATAGTAGTAACATCTCGGAAATAATATTTTGACATATCAGGATATAATACATATTGCAATTGTTAATAGAAAAAAACTAATCGTATACCCATGTATAGCTTTTGTAATGTTGTATGTTTTACTTCGTTTCGTCTATCCTGTCTCATATCGTTCTGAAGTATTAATATTGCCTCCGGAACATTCTCAGGGTGGCGGTTTAGGCGGCCTTCTTTCGGGGCAAGATTTGGCGAATATTGTTACGACTGGTTCCTCAAATGTAAACTCACAATTGTATATGGAGGAGTTAAAAAGCCGTACGGCAGGATTATACGTTATTAAAAAAAACAACTTAGTTAAATTGTATAATGCTAAAAATGAGATTGAAGCTTTTGGTAAACTATCCGGTAATTTAGAGCTGGACTTGACAAAAGAAGGAATTGTAAAACTTCAAGTAGTGATCACTTCATCATTCCTCCCGGATATTTTTGATAATAAATCAGCTCTCAAAAAACTATCTGCTGATGTCTCAAACTCTTATGTCGAAGCATTAGATATAATCAATAGGCAGAAACTTTCATCTAAGGCAAAAAAAGCTCGTGAGTATATTGAATCTCAGTTAGACATCACAAAGACAAGTTTAGATTCAGTAGAGTTTAAGCTGGCAGAGTTTCAAAAGAATAATAAAACTATATCTTTACCGGAACAGGTTAAGGCTGCTATTGAGTCAGCTTCACAGCTCAAGACCGAAATTGTCAAAACTGAAATTGACATCAATATGGCACAGAGCAATATGAGTGCTGATAATAAGTCGTTACAGGCATTAAAAGAAAAGCTTCAAAGTCTGCGCAGCCAGTACAACAAAATGGGAGTAAGTAATCAAGACTATATGTTGGCGTTCAAAAATGTACCTGATATAGGGAAGCAGTTAGCGGTATTAATGCGGGAAGTGTCAATTCAAAATGAAGTATATATGATGCTTCGGCAGCAGTATTATCGAGAAAAAATTCAAGAGAATAGAGATATTCCTACTGTTGATGTCCTTGACGAGGCAATTCCTCCACTTAGTTCATTTGCTCCGCGGACATTATTTTCTTCTGCTTTAGGTGGATTAACTGTATTTTTAATTATGTTGTTAGGGTATATCTTAGCGGAGAAGAAGACAATTTTTGTAAAATATCAGGAATTAAAAAAGAATGGATAAACCAACTGCGGTAATAACCGGTGGTGCTGGGTTTCTGGGGTCTCACCTTTGTGATAAGCTATTGAGTGAAAATATCAATGTGATTTGTGTAGATAACCTGATTACTGGGAATACAAATAATATTGCCCATTTAGCCGGCAATCAGAATTTTAAATTTATTAAACATGATGTTACTAATTTTATTTTCATACCAGGAAGAGTGGATTATATACTCCATTTTGCTTCGCCGGCAAGCCCAATTGATTATTTGCAGTTGCCAATACAAACCTTAAAAGTCGGGTCTTTGGGTACTCATAAAGCCCTCGGGCTTGCAAAAGAGAAGAAAGCTAGGTTCTTATTAGCTTCAACTTCGGAAGTCTACGGTGACCCTGTTATTCATCCTCAATCTGAAGATTATTGGGGTAATGTAAATCCTATAGGTCCGCGCGGTGTTTATGATGAAGCAAAACGTTTTGGCGAAGCTATTACGATGGCTTATCATCGTTATCATGGCATAGATACAAGAATTGTTAGAATATTTAATACGTATGGTCCAAGAATGAGATTGGACGATGGCAGGGCTTTACCTGCATTTGTTGGGCAGGCTTTGCGCGGAGAAGATATTACTGTCTTTGGTGATGGTTCACAGACTAGAAGTTTTTGCTTTGTAAGCGATTTAGTTGATGGAATATTTAAGCTTTTAATGTCGAATGAGACGGACCCTGTAAATATAGGAAATCCTGATGAGATTACGATAAAACAATTTGCTGAAGAAGTGTTAAAGTGTATTGATACTAATTCAAAAATTATTTATCAGGATTTGCCGGAAGATGATCCTAAAGTTCGTCAGCCTAATATTGAAAGAGCTAAAAATATCTTAGGTTGGCAGCCAAAAATTAATAGAAGTGAAGGGCTTAAAATAACCATAGATTATTTTAAGAATATTGTTTCTCATAAAAATTTCTAATGTCAAAGAAATTTACCTCTACAGTAGCAGGGGCTTCTATCCTAATTACAGCAATTAGTATCTTAGCCAAAGGCTTCGGCTTTGTAAGGGAAATGGTTTTTGCAGGAACTTTCGGCCTTGGAAAAAGTTATGATGTTTATCTTGTAAGTAGTGTTATCCCCGTTACAATATTTACTGTAGTTTATTATATAGCTCAAAACTATTATATCCCTTTATTTGCAGAAGCTAGAAAAGCAAACAACTTAGAAGGATTTTTTAGTAAGAATATATTTTTATTCTTGTTCGGAAATATAATATTAACAATAGTTCTTTATTCCCTGACTGGCCCCATTATTAATTTTTTTTTGAAATCAAACTCCGAAGAATTAATACAATTAGCGAAAAAAATTTATCGAATGTTTCTTATATGCATTCCATTCTCTGCATTGAATGCTTATATTATAAGCTATTTCCAATCTGATCTTGAATACCGTTTACCTGCATATTCCCAAATTATTCAAAACATATTAGTTATATTATTGATAGCCATTCTAAGTAAAACTATTGGTATCTTAGCCATACCAATCGGTTTTATTATTGGTACACTATTTCAGTTCGTATTTCTGTTTATCTACTCATTTAAAATATTCAATCTGGGAATGCTATCTGGAGGGTATCTTTTAAGATCAGGAATCTTTAATTCATCAATTGTTTTCGTAATACTTATTGAGGTCTTAGGCCAATTTTATATGCTTGCTGATAGGTATTTCTTTGATAAAGTTGATTCCGGAGGTATTGCGGCTGTAAACTATGGGCTAAATATATTTCAACTGCCAATAATAATTTTTACGTTTGCTTTATCCACTGCAATGTTTCCTAAGTTCTCTATAAGTGTTGCCAATAAAGATGTTAATGCAATTAAGAAAAATATTAAAGATATTATGTTTGTTAATATCTTTATTTTTGTTCCAATATTTTTTATCATGTTCTTCTATGGTGATACATTAATCAAAATAATCTATCAGAGAGGAAAATTCACGGCTGATGATACTTTACTTACATTCAGTCTCCTCAAATACCTATCCATTAGTTTATTGTTTTATGCTATTTATGGCGTGTTAAATAAGTTATTCTATAGCTATAATTTAACTAAAGTGTTGTTTGTACTCACAATAATTGGCATTACACTAAAAATAGTATTAAATATTATACTGGTTAGTCCTTTGAAACAAAATGGGTTAGTTATAAGTACAGTTATTACATATATGTTTTTCTTTATATGTGCCTTTATTGTATTTCGAAATAAAATAAAGCTAGAATTTGAGATGGTGTATCTGAATAAGTTCTTATTGTATTTTCTGAATGGGGTGATTAGTCTGGTTATTACTGCATTATTCCCTCTCGCTGGACTATTAAGGATTATAATGTTTCTTCTCATTTTCTATATGAATTTATTCATAGTAAAAGAAAATACTTTGGTTTATTTTATTGAACTCAAAAATAATATTATCAGCAGCTGGATTAAATAAATTGTTTAGTTATTTTGCACATAATGCTCTACTTAATAAGGTATCATCAGTTCTTGTAAATAGATTAATTCTGTTCTTGAGATATTTTATAAAGAAAAACGATGCCCACAAAGTATTAGTAATAGTTTTGCATAAGATCGGAGACACAGTGTTTACTCTGCATGCTATAAAGAAAATTCAACACATTTATGGTGACAGTATTTCAATTATATGCAGTAATAATACTAAGGTTATTTTGGAGAAATGCTGCGCAAATGCTGAAATTTTTGGGGTAGCAGTAAAAGATGATTTCTTTTTTGATAGAATAGCTAAACCAAGAGTCAGGAAATTAGTTAAAGAAATAAATCCCGGAATAATAATTGACATTACCGGCAACATAAAATCTGCTACTTCAATACTCACAGCAAAAGCAAGAATTATATCGGGATTTAATGAGAGGAAGCATTTTACAAATTTGTATACTCATCATGTCGAAAAACGGAGTCTCCCCAAATTATTGGATATGTATTATGACCCTTTGATTGCTTTGCACCCGTTAAAAATAACGGAGGAAGAAAAGATTTTCCCTGTGAAGTTGAATCCAACCGGTTGCATCTTAATTCATCCATTTGCCGGGTGGAACGCAAAAGAATGGGATTATGAAAAGTTCATTGATTTAGCCCTCAAGTTAAATGAAAAATATAATTGTAAATTTGTTGGAGAGAAAAGTTGTTTCGATCTGGACCATCTAAATTTATTATTTGAAGCGAAATTGGAGGTCATATTCACTAGAGATTTGAGCGAGCTGTTGACTCTGCTTGAAACAAGTTCATTGTTTATTTCAAATGATTCAGGTCCATTATATTTGGCCAATATGATGGGGAAACCCACATTTACAATTTATGGACCTACAAATCCTCTTTATAGCTTGCCATACGGAAGCTATAATAGGTATATCCAAAATATAGTTAGCTGTGGACCTGCTGATATTGCTCAATACTGCTCAACAGATGCGGGAAGAAATGGATGTAAATATTATAGGTGCATGCATGAGCTAGCAGTCCAGCCTGTGTATGATGCAGTCATGAAATTTATAAATGAAAAAGAAATAGCTAATCAAAATGTAGAAATTAAAAGCAATAGCTATTACTCTTAAAATAAATATCACGATGAGTAAATACAAGATGCAAAATCTGAATATTGGAATGGTTAGCGATTCTTATTTTCTTAACAATTCGAAACGTATGTATCTTATTAATTATGCTATTGCTGTGCTGGAATATTTTAGAAAAGAAGAGGATGCCTTCTTGTTTATTCTTTTATATGAAAATTCAGGAAATATCGGAATTGTAATAATAAGGACATTAAATGGTCAGGTGCTTTTTATTAATAGTTTTATATATATTAAGTTAATTGCGTAATAGTGTTAAAATTAAAATCAAATATCAAATCAATTAGTATACTTTTCTGTATTTGTATTGTCCTTTTGATAACAGCGCAGTATCTAACTGCCATAGTCGCTGGATTGGTTTCCATGCTATTCCTATTTATTCTCAAGAAAGAATATGTCCCTGGTCTGGTTGCAATAATGCTACTTGTTTTATCAAGTACATTTAATGAGGATTTGAGACTAATAATCGATTTGGTTTCTTTCGCGCTACTAATCCGCCAATATATTGCCTCATTTGGTCTTTCTATATCAGAACTAAAAAATATACCTAAGAGTATTACAATCTTATGTATATTAATAGTACTATCACTAACAGTATCATCTATGTTTAGTGATTCTTTTATGATTGGGGTAAAAGAAATTATTAGGCAGTTTATTTTTTTAGTCTTAATACTTTTCTTTTATTTTTCGCTAAATGAATATAAAGATGTCCATTATATAAACATTGCAATTGTTGTTTCAGGCGTAATAATGTCAGTAAGTCTTCTTCATAGTTTTTTGACTTCAAGTGCTGAAATTTATTTATTAAAAACTTCAGGTGTCGTGCATGAATCAGGTTATTTGGGTAATGTATCTGGTATTGGAGGTGTTTTCGCAGTCACTATTCCGCTAACACTATATTATATAATAATTTCAAGGAATAAAGAAAAGCTACTTTTTGAGGTAGCCATGGTCCTTCAAAGTTTGGGATTGTTTTTAACAAATAGCAGAGGGGCCATAATCGCTGTTATTTCAGCGATCTTTTTAATCTTGTTGGTGTTGCGGTCTCAATTGTTAAAAAAAATTGTTACTGGTCTCATTTGTTTATTAGTAATGACATTCTTATATTTTCCATCAGTACTTGATCTGTTTACAATTTATTTCCGTACTGACAGAATATTAGAAAATGCTCGTTACTTCCTTTGGGACATTTCATTATCAATAATAAAGAACCATCCAATCTTTGGCGTTGGTCCGGGAATGTTTAAATATAATATGTATAGCAATATGTCGGTCATGATAGGTTCGTGGGATGAAGAAGAAATTCGTTGGGTATATGAAAATGCCGGAACTGGTCATTCTCACAATTTCTATTTATATCGACTTTCAGAGCTTGGAGTTGTTGGACTGCTTACTGGATTACTATTCCCTTTATTATTCTTTTTTATTTCATATAAACTAATAAAAAAGTACAAAGAAAATTTTAAAATATACTCATTAACAATAACCTCTATTTCAATTATGATAGGATTGTTGTTTAGAGGTATGGTAGAATCAACCGGAATCTTATCAAATGGATGGATTGCGCGGGACATCTGTACATGGCTGGTTTTTTCCAATATTGCAGCTATTTATTATAAAAAGCTTATTGCTGAAGTATAGTATGAGAATATTAGTACTAACCGACCTATCTTCTGCCCATTCAAAAAAATGGATAAACGCATTAATAAGACAAGGAATAGATGTTTATGTGTTTGGATTAACCGGCATTGTCCAAAGTGAATACCCACTATTGAAAAGTGACCATTGCTTTATTGAAGATATGGGTGGTGAGATAAGCAATAAAAGCGATGGCAATTTCTCCAAAGTCATATATTTAAAGGCATTACCATTTATAAAAAAAATAATAAAAAAGATCAAACCCGATATTTTACATTCATATTATGCCTCAAGCTATGGTCTACTGGGAGCATTGATGCATTTCAAGCCTTTTATTGTTTCAGTGTGGGGCTCTGATGTTTATGCATTCCCTGGAAAGTCTTTTTTACATAAAAATGTGCTAAAGTATGTCTTCAATCGGGCGAACTTTATACTTTCTACAAGCCATATAATGGCAGAAGAAATAAGTCTTTATACAAAGAACCGAATTGAGGTAATTCCATTTGGTGTTGATATGTCAGTGTTTAAAAAAAATAAAAATAGGTCAATATTTTCCGAAGATGACATCGTAATTGGGACTATTAAGAAGTTAGAGAAAAATTATGCAATAGACGTATTGATTAAAGCATTCAAAACGTTAAAAGATAAGTATCCAAAGAAGTCCTTAAAATTGTTAATTGTTGGGGGTGGTATTGAAGAGCGTAATCTGAAAAATTTAGTAGGTGCGCTTAATATCCAAGATGATGTACATTTTACAGGATGGGTCCCCTATAGCAAAGTGAATGAATACCATAACGAGTTAGATATAGCAGCATATCTCTCGATAAATGAAAGTTTTGGAGTCTCAGTTTTAGAATCGTTTGCTTGCGGTGTACCTGTAGTCGCCTCAGATGCTTTAGGGTTTAAGGAAATTGTGAGACATGGGGAAAATGGATTGATAGTTGAGAAAAATAATGTGGAGCAGGCTGTCAATGCTTTTGAAATATTGCTGAATGATCAGGAAAAGAGAATACAATTTGGAGAAGCTGCTATAAAGTATACGTCTAGATGTTTTAATCTTGTTAACAATGTAAAAAGGACAATTGAACTTTATAATAAAATTTTATAATGAAAAATGATTTGATGATTGGGCTAGGCTAATGAATAAAAATAGTTTATTAAAGTCAATGAAATCTGAAATGAGATTTTGATTATTAGTTATTAAGATTTATTTTTAGTATACAGTTTTTATGAAAAACTGTTTTCCATAATAAGTGAGAGATATTTTGATAAGCGTAATTTGTCCTTCTTTTAATGAAGAACAATATATAGAAAAGATTTTAAATTTTTTTGTAAATTCCTTGCCGGCTGATAAAGAACTCTTTGTCGTTGATGGGGGGTCTACAGATAGAACTCAAGATATAGTAAATGAATGGAGTAAAAAATATAGTAATATATCACTTCTGCATAACCCACATAAATATGTCCCGTTTGCCTTTAATATTGCACTAAAAGTAGCAAAAGGTGAATATATTAGCATTTTGGGGGCTCATTCAGAATATTCACATGATTATTTCGAAAAAATTCTTGAAACATTTATAAATGTTGATGCTGATATTGTTGGGGGCCCTACTTTAACAAGAAGTACATCACCTATGCAATTAGCTGTTGCCAATTGTATCTCGAGTAAGTTTGGTACAGGGAATAGTAAATCACATTATGAAAACTTCAGGGGTTATACTGATAGTGTTACTTTTGGGGCATATAAAAAAAATGTATTTGAGGACGTTGGTGTATATGATGAAAGACTAATTCGAGATCAGGACGATGAATTTTTTTATCGCGCTAAAAGCTTGGGGAAAAAAATATACCTAAACCCTGAGATTAAGTTGTGGTACTATCCGAGATCAACATTCAAAGGTCTATTTAAGCAATATTTTCAATATGGCCTTTATAAACCCTTGGTGTTGCTTAAAATTAAATCTGAAATAAAAGTTAGACATTTGATCCCTTCATTTTTTACGTTATATTTTCTCTCAACTCCAATAATTTTTATCCTTCATTTATGGGTTATTCCTTTAATAATTTATTTGCTATTAAATGTTGCCTTCTCATTCCGTAATAAATGTGGCTTTAGAAGTAAAATTATTTCTTTATTTGTATATCCGACTATACATTGTGCATATGGATTAGGAATGATCTGGGGGATTATTTCCATAAGAAAGAGGTCATGAATCTAATTTGCCTTTTGTGACTGCGATAATAGTAAATAAAAACGCCTCCGACAGGGTCTGTTTAACTACTACAAACAGCTAATAATGATTTTAGATATCCCAAATTTTAGTACTGCCTACCTGACAATATATTATTAAACAACTTTTCCCGATTATTTAATAATAATGTCTTGTTAGTCCAAAATTTTTATGATATTTTAATTGCATATAATTTATTATTTTTATTTTTTTCAATTGTTTTCAGGAGTGTGTTGTTGTCTGACGAATTTATCTTATTCCATAAACCATATATAACTAACGAAGAAATAGATGGAGTAACGGAAACTTTAAAATCCGGGTGGCTAACTACTGGTCCTCGGGCAATTCAATTTGAAAACGAGTTTAAGTCGCATGTCAATTCTAAATACGCATTAGCTGCAAATAGCTGGACTGCTGCTGGTCATCTTGCATTAGAGTCATTCGATATTAAAGAAGGAGATGAGGTAATTATCCCTTCAATTACTTTTGCGGCCACAGCTGAAATTATATGTTATCTGAGAGCAAAACCTGTTATTGTGGACGTACAGCCTGGTACTTTGAATATTGATCCGAGATGTATAGAACAGGCTATTACACCAAAAACGAAGGCCGTTATTCCGGTACATTTTGGCGGACAGCCATGCGATATGGACGAAATAACAGAAATAGCAAAACAAAACAATTTATTGGTGCTTGAAGATGCTGCACATGCATTTCCCGCCTCTTACAAAGGGAAAGCAATTGGTTCTATCAGTGATATCACATGTTTCAGCTTTTACGCTACTAAACCATTGGCGACTGGCGAAGGTGGGATGCTTTGTACTAATAATAGTGAATATGCAGAACGGGCTTCTGTAATGAGGCTCCATGGGATAAGTAAAGATGCTTGGAAAAGATATTCGGCTGAAGGTTCATGGTACTATGAAGTTGTAGCCCCAGGATTCAAATATAATTTTACAGATATCCAAGCTGCTCTTGGTCTGGCGCAATTAAAGAAAACATCTTTTTTGATGAATCTGCGTATTAAAATAAAAGAACAATATGATAATGCTTTCAAATCAAATGAGTTCCTCTCTGTATTAGAATTAAAGCCCGATAGACAATCTTCATATCATTTATATCCAATTTTTATTCAGGTAGATAAACTTACAATAACCAGAAATCAGTTTATTGAAGAGCTAAAAAAGAGAAATATTGGTGTTAGTGTTCATTTTATTCCTTTATACAAGCATCCATTTTACAGAAATAGCTTTAATTTGCAGGAAAAAGATTACCCTATCTCCGAAAAGGCTTTTTCAGAGATTATTTCTTTGCCACTTTGGCCAGGTATGACGGATGAACAAGTAGAGAGAGTAATAGGAAGCGTAATTTCAATTATTAATAATCATAAAAGGTAATATGTGGCGTTTCTTTAAGAGAATATTTGACATAGTTACATCTCTTATTATAATAGCTATTCTAATGCCTTTATTTATGCTGATTTCTATGGTCGTTTTATTATTTGATGGATACCCTGTTATTTATAAACAAAAAAGGATAGGACTTAACTGGAAACCATTTTATATTTATAAGTTTCGGACAATGGTAAAAAATGCTGATGCCATTGGATTAGGGATTACATCAAGTGCTGATGATAGAATTACTCCCGTGGGAAAATGGTTGAGAAAATTTAAATTTGATGAATTGCCACAGTTCTTTAATGTCCTACTTGGAGATATGAGTGTTGTAGGCTCGCGTCCAGAGCTTCCTAAATATACTGAATTATTTAGGCAAGATTATAATGATATTCTGAAACTAAAACCTGGAATAACGGATTTTGCTTCTATAACGTATGCAAAAGAGTCTACTATTTTAGAAAATGCTTCTGATAAAGAAAATGCGTATATTAACGAGATACTGCCTGAAAAAATAATTCTAAATAAAATGTATTTATCGAAAACAGGTTTCCTTACTGATCTCCTAATTATTTTTCGAACAATTAAAGCTATATTAAGATGATTGATAAAATATTTCTGAGTACTCCTACCAATAAAACTAGAAAATTGACATTAATGCTTTTTGACTTAATCGCATTCAGTGCTTCAATTATTTTAGCATCTGAAGTTAAATCAGATGGTTTTAAAGAAGGTTATTTGTTCTCTTTCGTCTTACCGATTTTTTGCATAGTAAAATTGCTTGTATTCTCAACTTTTCGTTTGTATGATATTACTTGGCAGTATGTGTCAATTCAGGACCTTGCTAAAATTTTAAAAGCTAATCTGCTGAGCAGTGGTATTTTATTTATAATGATATATGGGATTTTTGGATTTTATGTACCTGGATTAAAAGAATTTCCTCGTAGTGTCTTATTAATCGATTTTGTTTTGACATTACTTTTTTCTTCTGCTTTCAAAATATCCAAAAGGATGTATCTGGAAGTTATGCGGCAAAGTGTTAACAACTCATTATTAATGAATACACTTATTGTTGGAGCAGGCAGCAGCGGAGAACAGCTAATTAGAGATTTTAACAGGAGTAAAACCAGAAAATTTTTCCCCATAGGTTTTATTGATGATGATCCTAACAAGCGTAATCTGTATATTCAAGGGGTTAAGGTTCTTGGAACTACTAATGAGTTATGCGAAATTATTAAGAAATACAAAATTCAGACTATACTAATTTGTATACTTTCAGTTGACAGAAGCTTTCATAAAAAAATTGTTAATTTAGCACGTGAGGCAGGTGTCTCAGATGTTAAAATGGTTTCTACAATAAATGATATATCGAACTCGCTTCAAGTGCGCGTACAAGATATTAGGGATATTGAAGCCTCGGATCTTATTGGAAGGCAAGCAGTATCTATTAATACTAAAGATATTGGAAAATATATTAACAATAAAAGAGTTTTAATAACAGGGGCTGCGGGTTCAATAGGTTCTGAAATTGCTAGACAGGTAGTGTTTTATAAACCTTCTAAAATAGGTATCCTAGATATTAATGAAAGTGATTTAGCAGACCTTGAGCTTCAATTAAAAAGAGATTTTCCTAATGAAACTATAAAAATGTTTCTTTGTGATATTTCTGAAGATCTTAAAATAAGTCAAATATTTGAAAATTTTAGACCGGATGTGGTTTTTCATGCTGCTGCTTATAAGCATGTTCCTGTAATGGAAAAATTCCCTGAGGAAGCTGTTAAAGTAAACGTTGTCGGGACGTATAATTTAACACAGGCCGCTATAAGATTTGGAGTAAAGAATTTTATCCTAATTTCTACTGATAAGGCGGTAAACCCCACAAGTATAATGGGTGCCTCAAAAAGGATTGCAGAGTATATTGTTACAAGTGCAGCCAAGACTAAAAATTCATCATTTGTTGCAGTAAGATTTGGCAATGTAATTGGCAGCAGGGGAAGTGCCTTACCAATTTTTATTGAACAAATTAAAAAAGGGGGACCTATTACTGTTACACACCCTGAAATGAAAAGATATTTTATGACTATACCAGAAGCGGTAGCTTTAGTTTTACAAGGTGCAATTACAGGTAAAAGCGGGGATGTCTTTGTCTTGGATATGGGCGAGCCAATTAAAATTCTTGATCTTGTAACTGATTTAATACTTCTTAATAACCTTATTCCTGATAAGGATATAAAAATTGAATTTACAGGTATAAGAGAGGGGGAAAAACTATTTGAAGAAGTATTATCTGCTGAAGAAGGTGTTATTAAAACTTCACACGAGAAAATATTTAAAGCAAGAATGATTCAAAAATATTCTCCTGAATCCATTGTGGAATTAATAAATAACCTTAAGTCATTGAATGGTTCTACTACCAAAGAAGAATGGATGGCTGTCTTTAAATACTATGTCCCCACATTCAAAGGGCACTTAAGTCTTGCCAAGGATGAGAAAAAGAGAGTGACTGAAATTGTAAAAACAATGAAACTTTAATCAATATTGAAAAATAGTTTTATTAAAATATATTTATTAGTTGTAGTTATTTCTATCTCGTATAAGCTACCGGCCCAAATTATAAATCTGCCTGCCGAAAATGAGACTTATTTTTTCCTTAAAAAAATGCAAGTCGATGGAATTCTGAAAGAATATAGTGACTATGTGCTCCCAGTACCAAAAGAGAAAATTATTGATGCCATAAAACAATTAGACACATCAAGACAATTAATAAGCTTTGTGGAGAGAGATTATCTCGATAAACTAAAACAGAAATACCTAAATTATAATACCAATCAAGTACCAGTTTTTTCGAATTTCCCTGAACAGGTTTTTTCTGATAAGCCTAAAAATCTTTACTTCTTTTACAATGATGAAATAACCTTTATTGTTAATCCTTTACTTGATTTCAAATATATCTATTCAAAAAATAAATATGCCAGTCTATTAAATGCTGGTGGCGAAGTAAAAGGAAGGTATAGCGATTGGTTTGAATTTGAGATTAGTGCTGTTAATGGTTCCGTATTTGGGAATAGAAACGTTGCTTTATTTGATAAAAGAGTTAAGCAGAGCTATACCTTTAATCATACGGAAATTAACTACTTTGATGGAACCACAGGCTCTATGTATTTTCATAAAGGGATTTTTGATTTGCAGATCGGAAGGGATAGGTTATTGTGGGGAAATGGATATATAAATAGAGAGGTATTGTCAAACAATCCGCCTATATTCGATTTTATTAAGCTCTCAATGAACTATAAAAATATAAGTTATAATTATCTTCATGGATGGTTAAGCGCTATTCCAAGATATAATTATTATGATTCTGTAAATACTATAGTTAAATCAAGGACGCCAAAATATATCTCAATAGCCAGATTGGGGTATCAAGATGATAACTTCGCTACCGGGATCTCTCAAATCATGATTTATGCTCAAAGGCCTATGGAACTGGCGTATTTAAATCCATTCCTTTTCTGGGAATCAGCTCAACGCTCCATGAATGACAATGATAATGGATTTCTTTCATTTGATGGTAAATATTTGATAAAGCCAGGAATTGAAATAAATGCTTCAATAATATTTGATGATATAAATTTTCAACGGTATTTTAAAGGTGAATGGAATACATGTAATAACAGATTAATGTGGCAAATTGGAACTATTTTAACAAATCCAATTAGTTTAGATAATGTAGTCTTGCGAATGGAATATTTCCAAATAAGACCCTTTACTTTTACGCATGATGCTTTATCAGATGCCTTAACTTTTACAAATAATGGGTATATGCTGGGACCCGATGCTCAACCTAACTCAGCACGTCTAAGTTTAGCGCTAGACTATTATTTATCAAGCAGATTAAGGCTTAATGTAGAATATTTTTATCAGATTCATGGAAATAATTCATATGATAAAAATGGAAAAATAACTAGAAACGTTGGAGGAGACGTAAATGGATATTCGACCTTAGATGTTCCTACTGTAGTATATTTTTTAGAGGGTGAAAGAGACTTTAAACAGATGGCAGCTTTGGGACTGAGTTGGGAATTATTCCCTGGATATTATCTAAATTTTAATTATGAATATCATGCCATAAAATTTCAGAACAGCTTTACCCGCGAAAACTTTTTTACTTCTCACGTCATTTTTTCTTTTAATTAATAATTCCCTTAAAATCTTTTAGTATAAATATTTATATACGCTTATTTTTTCCCTTGATGAGCTTTATACTATAATATAAGTTACATTTCAAAATAACCATAAGGTAAAAATGAACACTAAATTCATTCTCTTTGCTTGTATAATTTATTTAACTACTTTAACAACTTTTGGACAAGACTACAAAGTCCTGGAATCAAACGAATCATTTATTAGATTAGAGTTTAACTTTGACGGAAAATATAATTTAAAGGATTCTGTTATTCAAGGGAAGCATTTTACTTTAATTAAGGATAAAAATGCACCTGCCAGAAAGCCCGGCGAACCGTGGCTTCCTTCTGTTTCCGCTAGTATTGGTATTCCATTAAACTCATTTCCCGTTGTTTATATTGAAGATAATGCGCAAGTCAAATTTGCAAACAAATTCATTTTACCGGTACCCAAAAATGACCCTTCTTTAGAAGCCATGAATATCGAGGCAATGGATCAGTCTATATATAATAACAATTGTTTGTTCCCTGAAAGCCCTGCAAAGTTAGATAAGCCCTATATAATGAGATATGTTAGGGTTAGTAATCTTATTGTATCTCCTTATCAATTTAATCCTGTAATCAGAGAACTGATTTTTAACAAAAAAATAATTGTTAAAATAGTTTTTAATGCAGACAAGAACGCTCTTTCTGCAAAAGTTAATGATGGCTTTACGGATGATTTTATTAAATCGACTTTGGTAAACAGTTCCATTGCTAAAAATTGGACTGCCAAAGCAAACATACTTACTTCAAAAAAAACAACAAATACAAATTATTGGTATAATCCGAACAAGGAATATTTCAAAATATATTTAAAAGATAAGGGTGTATTCAGAATTTCGTATCAGGACTTATATAATGCTGGCTTTAGAGGGACAAATGTTCCTGATAGCAGCATCTCAATGTATAATGCAGGTGTCCAAATCCCCATACTTGTTACTGACGCCGATTCAAATAAAGTATTCAATCAAGGAGATTATATCGAGTTTGTAGGAGCACCCCCAGCTGCATCGCCTAATGCTTCTATAAATATCTATAACTTAAGTAATGTATATTGGCTAACTTATCAGAATGACTCTTCCGGATTACGCTATAAAGTTACCGATGGGACACCAACAGTTTGGGAAAAAAGTTATTCAACTGCTTTAGAAAAAATCCATTATGAAAAGGATTCCATTTATGAAAGATTAGGGTGGGCTGCTGATGATCAGAGGGATTACTGGTTTTGGGGAAAAGCAGCTATTTATGGAAATCAAACACTTTCATCGTTTGAAGGCCGTTTTCCTGGTCCGGTTAATTTGAATCCGGATTCTCTGTCTTTTACCCTAAGAGTTGATATGCATGGTATATCCGCAAATAGGTGGTGTACTAATGAGCATAAAGCAGTAATATCTTTATCTGATCAAAGACTCGGAACAGCTGTCTGGGATAAACAAAATAGATTTACTTTTGAAAAACATTTTAATCAAATAACTGATAGTGTTCGTATTTTCCCTGATGTAAATTTGCTGCAAGTAACCGTGTCAGGCGAAAATTGCATGCCAAATGATGTAAAGAGTGATGAAATCAGGATTAACTGGTATGAATTTGAATATTGGAAAGATCTTAGAGCTATAGGACATAATAACTTGACATTCTCTACACCGCCTAACCCTTTTGGTATCTATAGATTTTGGACTTGGCAATGGCAGGATAGCCTTATTCAAGTATTTATTCCCAGCGATAATAAAATAATAACTAAAGCAGCTTGGATTACTACTGATGGCGGAACTTACCTGTTTGTTGACACGGTTTTTGCCCCTAAAGAGTACTATTGTAAATCAGTCAGTTATTATAAAACCGTTGACTCTATTGTAAAAAATATTAACTCTGACCTCAGAAATTTATCTAATGCTGCTGATTATATAATTATTGCACATCCAAAATTTAAATCTATTGCAGAACAATTGAAGGCTTATCGGGAAACTACGCCTTTGGATTCAGTAGTAGTAAACCCAAGAGTTAAAATTGTTTATGTCCAAGATATCTATAATGAATTTACCGGAGGGCTTCTTGATCCCTATGCATTGCAATATTTTGCTAAATATGCATTTGAGAACTGGAACGGGAATGCTCCTTCTTATATAGCTTTGCTGGGTGATATGAGCTGGGATTATAGGAAAATAATGCCCGACAGCCGTGAGAATTACATTCCTTCAATTCCATTTCATACCTATGAATATGGGCAGTCTGTTAGTGATAATAATATTGTAGCTATAGAAGGGGATGACTATTTTCCTGATTTGGTTATTAGCCGCATTTCTATTGAGACGGTTGAAGAAGGACAAATCGTTCTTAATAAAACTAAAACATATCCAGTGGATAACTCTAAAACCTGGAAACAAAATGTTATTTTAGTCTCTTCCGGTTTAAGTTTGGAAGATGAGAACTATATGGGGTTTAATGAAGAATCTGTTTCATTAGAAAACTCATTTCTAAAACCTGGCGGGTACAAAACAACAAAAATAATGAGGTATCCTAATAAACCTGAATATTTGCCATTCCAGGGAGGTGGCACGGATATCAGAAAAGCCATTGATGATGGAGCAGTTCTCTTAAATTATTATGGACACGGAGGAGGATATCAATGGGATTTAACTTTTATATATGATGACATTTATCAGTTACATAATCCTAGCCGGTTGCCGGTGATATCTTCTATTACCTGCTATACTGCTCATTTTGATAATCAGGACGTATTTGGTGAACAGTTTCTAAAAGTTCCCAATAAAGGATGTGTTGGCTTTTGGGGAAGCTCCGGGCTTACTAGCTGGGGAGCAGGCACAGAGCTGAACAGAAATTTATTTGACCAGATATTTGCAAAAAAAGAATATAATATTGGTAAGGCGATATTTAAAGCAAAAGCGACATCAAATTTCTCACTCCAAAGTCAGATGGCGGTATTAACTTATTTAGGCGAGCCTGCTTTGAGGCTTGCATTGCCTAATAAGGCAGACTTTACTGTGGCTTCATCTGATATTTCTGTTTCAAAAGAAAAAATTCTATCAGGAGATACGGTAAATGTAAAACTGGATCTTTATAACTCTGGTATTATTTTTGCCGACTCAGTTACAATCGATATCTCTGTTTCATCTCAAGATACCAGTTATTCTATTGGGCATTTTAAAAAAGCGCCATTTGGAGAGAAAGACTCTTGTATCGTTAGGTGGATGCCTAAAAAGGGCGGCCAATATAACCTCACCGCAAAAATTAATGAGGACAATTTAATTCCTGAAGATGATCATTCTGATAACATCGCTTCAAATTCTTTTTTGGTTTATGACATAAGTGAACCGAATTATTATTTACCTATAGATGGATATATGTCTAAATCAAATAAAATTGATTTTTCGGCTGCGGATATCGGTTATTATGTGAATCTGCAATTTAAGTATGAAATTGAAATTGATACAAGTGTAACCTTTTCTGGACAGCCTTTAGCAAAATCGGGGTTTATCCAGCCTTTAGATGGTCTGCTTAAATGGACATCTCCGGAGTTGCCACAAGGAAGTTATTTCTGGAGATCAAGAATATTTGATGGTATTAATTATGGAATTTGGAGTAAAACAAAAGGATTCTCAATAGCAGACACTACTTATCAGGGCTATTCAGCTCGAAGTCTTTTATTAAAACAATTTAGTACGTATAATATTAACTATATAGACTCTGCTAAGTGTCTTGCTCTAAATAATTCGCAATTACCTCCAAGACCAAGTATAGCTCATTTTCTTGAATATCTTCCTTTGGATAGTCTAAATGCGGTTTATGATACTACTGGAATGACCACAATAACTACCGACGGTAAATATATTTATTTCGCAAATAATTGGTATTATGTTGCTAATCTCAATAATCCTCTAGGTAATTCCAGGATATATAAAGTTGGTACTGGATTTAACGGTACTCAAAAGGGTAAATATTATGGAGCTATTCCAAATTTCTTCGGACGTATTGCTTTTCAGATATTTTATCACTCTGATGGATTTCTGTATGTTACGACTGAAGATCCGCATAGATTAGTCAAAATCAATCCTGAGAATGGTGATACATCTTCTATTAATATTCCCGGAGGTTTAATTCGTTGGGATGATGCAAGAACAGGGCCAGGTTCGTATTATGTAGCTTCTGATAGCACTTATATATATAATTTAGCGATTAAAGATTCAAGTGGTAATCCGGTCTACACAGTAAGAACATTAAATCCGGCAAACAATTGGGAAAAAGTAAAACCTGATATGAGATTACCTGGATATAGTTATGATCGCTTTTGTTCTTTCTTTGTTGCAGATGGATACCTATATACTGCGGAAAGTGATGGTGACGTAATTAAAAAATATAAGGCGAATGACGGCAGTTTTGAAGATGAATGGATAGCTAATGTTGAGAATCCATTTTCTTACTTTTATGGCTGGTGTTATGATTGGCAGCATGATAAAATTTATGCATCTTCTTTCAGGAGACCGGTAAAACAAAGAATTTCTATGTTTGCCGGAAAGTATACGGATGCCTCAGGTACAATTTTATCTCAAGAAATTGGACCTGCCTTTAAATGGAATAGCCTTTCTTATTTAATTGACAAATCTAATAGTACTGGTAAGTATACCGCTATGTTGCAAGGTTATAACAAGGCTAATAAAAGCTGGGATACGTTAAATACTAACATTCCCCCAGCATTAAAGTTAGATACTGTAAGTGCATTGAAATATAAGTACCTAAGATTATTCTATACTTTAACCGACTCATCGCAAATTGTATCAAATCCATTAAAATTAAGGAATTTGAATGTTGCTTATACCCCTCTTCCGGAGCTAATGGTAAATAAAAAGAACTTTAATTTTACACCTGACACAACGATGCAGGGTTTTGCAAATACTATGAGCCTTAAGGTTATAAATTTAAGTAAAACAAAAGTTGATAGTGTAAGCATTAATTTTGTAATTGGTAAGGATTCTCTATTTTACCATACGAACGTTAATATTCCTGCTGATACAACAATTGAAGTAAAGAAGGAAATAGCCACTAGTGATTATCCACCGGCAACGGTTTATAAGATGAAAACTGAAATAGGGACAAATGCGAATTACCCGGAAAATTTTATTTTTAATAATTCAACTGATAATAGTTTTTATGTAGCAAGAGATTCTGTTAAGCCGGATTTCAAAATAACGGTTGACGGCAAGGAAATTATAAATGGAGATATTGTAAGTGCAAATCCTACAATTGAAATATCTCTTAAAGATAATAGTCCTCTTCCTCTAAAACCGGAATATTTTACTATAGTACTAAATAATATACCGGTAGATGTAGTAAGGGCAGATGACACTTCTAAAACGAAACCGAAATTCTATTATACACCATATCCGAATTCTGAAGCTAAAATAACGTGGACTCCGAAATTAAGTGATGGGTCATATGTTCTGGAAGTCCTTGCAAAAGATGCATCAGGTAACTTCTTTGATTCAACTTCATCAAAAACAGTTTTCTCGGTTTATAATAATTTTGATTTTGTTAATGTGCTAAATTATCCTAATCCTTTTAAGAACGATACTTACTTCACGTTTGAACTAAGAGGAGATTATAAGAAACTGGAAGACTGCCGTTTGAGATTGTTCACCGTAGCCGGAAGACTGATTAAAGATATAAACATACCAATAGGTACGTTGAAGTCCGGTTTTAATAAAGTTTACTGGGACGGGAAAGACCAGGATGGGGATAATATCGCAAACGGTACTTACTTCTACAAACTAAATATTAAAAGCGAAGGTAAAGTTAAATCTATTACTCAGAAATTATCTAAAGTTAAGTAAGAATAAAATTCTCCCCCGTCCTAATAAACGGGGGAGAACAGCTACCCCCGATTAAGGGAAAAATACTCCCCATTAATAGTACTTAAATTTAGTTCGTCTATACCTATTGTGAACAAAAATATTCTTTTTAGTGCTAAATGTTTTTATATTGTCTTTTGGAAAAATAAAACCATGAGGAATTTATGTGCGGTATTATTGGCTATATTGGCTCTAAAAATTGCATTCCTATTCTAATAAATGGTCTAAAACGATTAGAATACCGTGGGTACGATTCCGCGGGTATTAGTGTACTTTTGCCGGATGCCTTGTTAATAAAGAATAAAGGTAAAGTTTCCCTGCTTGAGGAAAAAATGGAAGGCATGGCTATAAGCTCGAATATCGGAATCGGGCATACTCGCTGGGCAACTCATGGCATCCCTAATGAAATAAATGCACATCCACACCACAATACAGAAAAAACACTTTTTGTAATCCATAACGGAATCATAGAAAATTATCGCAGCATCCGGACAATGTTGCAAAAAAGAGGTTACAAGTTTTTATCTGAAACTGACTCTGAAGTTCTCCCTCATTTAATTGACAGTTTTGTAAAAAGCGGGAACTCACTTTTCAAAGCTGTACGTCTAGCGTTAAATGAAGTAGAGGGTACTTATGGGATAGCCGTTATTTCTACAAACGAACCTGACAAAATTATTGCAGCACGTAAAGGTTCTCCGCTGGTTATAGGCGTTGGCGAAAATGAAAATTTTGTTGCTTCTGATGTTTCAGCTATCCTCTCATATACAAAAAATGTTGTTTATCTGGAAGATGGAGAGCTGGCTGAAATATTTATGGATAAGTTCATAGTTAAAAATATTTCGGATGACCATATTGAAAAAGAGATACAGGAAATAACAATGTCTCTTGAGGAAATTGACAGGGGCGGTTATGCACATTTCATGTTGAAAGAAATAATGGAGCAGCCGGATGTAGTCTTAAACTCTATGCGCGGCAGGGCATTAACAGAAAAAGGTCTTGCTAAATTGGGCGGACTGGAAAATGTAATTGACCGGATGGTAGAAAGCAGAAGAATTATACTATGCGGCTGCGGGACTTCCTTTCATGCCGGACTAATCGGCGAGTATATGCTCGAACAGTTTACCCGTATCCCGGTTGAAGTTGAATATGCTTCTGAATTCCGTTATAGGAACCCAATTATTTATAAAGATGATACGATTATCTTTATTTCACAAAGTGGCGAAACGGCCGATACGCTGGCGGCATTGAGAGAGGCTAAGCTAAGGGGTGCATTGGCTATTGGTGTTTGTAACGTTGTAGGCAGTTCTATTGCCAGAGAAAGTGATGCCGGGATTTATACTCACGCCGGTCCTGAAATAGGGGTAGCTTCAACAAAGGCTTTTACTTCACAACTTGTTGCTTTATCTCTTATTACCCTGCTTTTAGCACGCAAAAAAGATATGAGCTTAGTCGATGGAAAAAATATTTGTTTGGAATTAGAAGCAATTCCGGATAAAATTAGAAAAATATTAACTCTGAACGCCGAAATTGAAAAAATTGCCAATGAATTTAAGAATTCTACAAACTTCTTGTATCTGGGACGTGGTTATAATTTCCCCGTAGCGTTGGAAGGAGCATTGAAGTTGAAAGAAATATCTTATATACATGCTGAAGGATATCCGGCTGCAGAAATGAAACATGGACCAATCGCCCTTATTGATGAAAATATGCCCGCTATTTTTATCGCCCCCAAAGATTCTACCTATGAGAAAATTATTAGCAATATAGAAGAAGTAAAAGCACGGGGGGGAAGGATTATTGCTATTGCAAGTGAAAATGATGGTGAAATTGATAATTTGGTGGATTATTCAATAAAAATTCCCGATACCATAAGGATGCTTATGCCGCTGCTTACGGTAGTACCATTGCAGCTATTAGCATATCATATTGCTGTAAAAAAAGGATTAAATGTTGACCAGCCAAGGAATTTAGCAAAATCCGTTACTGTAGAATAAAGTAAATTACAAATTAGGTTGTGGTAAAAATAAAAAATTCAGGGCAACTACAATTCGGGCAAAGCCTTAATTTTGTTACCCTGAAAATAATGTTCTCTTATTTCAATAATTGACTAATAGAATTGGCATGCAATATCTTTTGGTAAATTAGTCTTATTAAATTCTTTCAAATTATTTACAAGATGTTTAGCCCTGGTAGAATCTGATGCATAAAATGTTACCTTCGCATCAGGAATCGATCTAATGGAGCTTACCATCCAACTTCCGCATTTAACCCAACTCTTTGGAATTCCTCCGACCATTGGATTATCAAACCATGTATCATAAATTACGGCTATATCAAAATTTTTTCTTTTTGTTAGAGCCTCTATTTCGGTAGTCTTAAATTTGTTGTTCCTAATTAATCTGAGAACATCAAGGTCAGATAGCCCCACAAGATCAATTATATGAGCATCAGTATAAAAGGATATTGCTCCGATATCATTAATTGCTACAATATTGTTTTGATAATACTTATTTATAAAGAAAGCCATCTGGCATTGCTGGTCATGAATGTTTTTTGACCCGGGCGCAATTGAGATTAATCCCCCCACTCCCCTATATATAAATGGGGATAGCATTATTATCAGTAATGCAATTGTGAAAGGATATTCCAATTTCGATGATTTTGATAAAAGGGATTTAAGTTTGCTCTCCATCTGGGAAAGGTTTAGGACTGCTCCGATAATTCCTAAAAAAACCAAATAGGCTTCGTATCTATAATATGGTGCTACATATGCAGTGCTAACATGGATTACTAAAGTTACAAAAAGAATGTAATTAAATTTTGAGACAAAATTTAATTGCTTGTCTTTGCTATATAAGTCTTTTAAGATGAATAAAGTCGTTATAAATAATAAACCATATATATGACTGAAATTAGACATTTTTGAAAAAACAATTTGTAGGAAAGATACAATACCTGATATTGTCAATGAGGGCAAGTTACCTTTAACTAGAAGGGTGTTAGGGAAGAAATACCATCCGTGGGACATAGACCAAAAACCATAAACAGATATTAAAACCCAGCCTGATACAAGTAGCAAAAATGCTTTTATTATTTTTTTTTCATATAAAAAGATGAAGGAAGTAGCAAGTATCATGAAATATGATTCATATCTAACCATACAAACCAATGCGGCTATTATTAAAAGCAAGTAGAAACTTTTTTTATTCTCTTCATTAAAAGCTGGTATCAAGTACTGTATAAATAAAGATACAAAAAAAATGTGCAGTAAGGATTCCATTCCAACAAATGCCAGTAATGGTATCGGAACAACTATTATAAGAGCTAATAATAATACTAAAAGGGTAGTCCCATCCTTTACATATCTTGCCAATATTTTATATGCGGAAATAATTATAAATAGTCCAATTATTATATTTAAAATCAATGGTATGATGGAATAAACACCAAATAATTTAAATGATATGGCAAGTATAAAAGTCCATAATGGTGCTGACGTTGAGGAGGAAAAATTATGTTGAGTAACTCCCCAAACTGAATGTAAAGCCGCATTTTTTGCAATTGCCATATGAGTATAAGCATCATCCAAGCAATAAGTGAATTTACCAGCTAATTTTGTAACTGTAAGGTAATATTCTGCTGAGACTATTATTAAATAAGATATAATACTATATATCAGAGCAGAACTTTTTTTAACACTAAAGTTCATTTACTGCCACTCCATTTCTGTGTTTCTTGTATAAAAAATATTTCGCGCCATAAAGAGATAAAAGGATACTGAAAGGATAAGATGTCCATAAAAACCTACCGCCAGAATACGTACTAACAATTGAATATAGGAAAAGTACATTAGAGAGAAGAAATCCACTTAATAGGAAATGGAAATGAGATTCAGTATTTGAGCTAAATATCTCTTTCCTTTTTAACATTGTCGCTAAGGTAAGTAATCCCGGGATCCCAAATGAGATTATGGCGGCAATATTTAGTCTAACTCTGGATAGGTTCGTAAACACCAGATCAATAGATGGTTTCCATACATATGTTGAAGAGACCGGAATAACCATTCTGGAAATAAAAGTGCTTATTGAAAAGCTGAAAAAGTAAGCGATAGCATAAAGGGATATTTTCTTTTTTTGTAACTGAGTATCCAAAATCATATGCATTACAGCTAACGCTATTACTATTAGAGGGGTTCCCTTAAAAAAAGCTCCTAAAAAAATAACAAATGAGAGAAAAGTATATTTCTTTTTGAGTAATAGATACTCAGAATAAAAAAGTAAAAGTAATAGTACTGTATCTAAATTGCCAGTTACAGAATAACAAAAGACAGGATAAGAAATAATATATAAAAGGCAGCCCCCAAATCTGTATTTCGAGTTAAAACCCAATATCGAGAGAATCTTTTCAAGCAAAAGGACAGATAATAATATTGCCAACAAGCTAAGTAAGTTTATACTGGTTATTGGGCTAAAGGGGAGGACGGATGCCGCTAAAGGTACTAAAATTCTGTAAGTATATGGGGGATCAAGTTTATCACCTGTTGCTATAGTCCCTCTGAAATACTTAGCCATATTAACATATTCATCTGAATCAAAATTATTACTTAAGGCTTTATTAGATAATGAACTGATAGCAGCTTCTCGTTTATTAAACCTTGGAATTGTAATAAGAATTGTCAAAAGAAATAATATAAAGAAGAAATAATATTTATTTTGAGCTAAAATGGATAAATTCATCTTTTACTTACTAGATAGAATTGTGATTTTAAATTTAATATGTGAAAAATAAGAAAGATAATTGATAAATAAAAATAATTACTTAATTTTATTTCCTCTGCATAATAATTTTTTATAAGTGTTTGTTGAAAAAGTAAAAGCGTAAAGAGAAGAATTATCGCAGTTGTAAACAGATATAACTATAAAATTAGCAATATCCCTAATCACTGAAAAAGGATTGTTAATAGACGAAGATTGTTCATGCTGTTTCTAAATGTCATGCCTCTCCGGCATTTAGTGTGTCGTTTTGTAGTAAAAATGGATTGAATATTGCCGGCTAAGAAGTCGTGAAAATCCAGTATGGTTGAGTAATTTTATTAATAATTACTAACGGTTTGGCGGGCACTACTATCAAAACTAAATAATATTCGTGTTATGTATTAAAAAGTACTTTTTTTAGACAATTAAATTATTATAACAAACTTGACTCTAGCGAATTAAATGATTATTATTTCGTTGCAAAGTTTAAGATTTGCTTTGACTTTCTTTTATAAATATTATTTAAGGATATTATGGGCTTCATTCTAAATACAGCAAGTTCAGTTAAAAAATATTTGCCGGACTCCATCTGGAAATTTGGTAGTACTCTATATTGGAAAGTAACTGGTTATAAATACCTTGTTGCTGGGAGACCTTTTGTTCCAGGTGAAACGACTAAGGCTCGGGAAAGGAGAATTAGAGAAGGTTTCTTTGAAAAGTATACACTCGGTAAGGGATTAGATATTGGATTTGGTGGTGATCCCATTGTTGAAGGTGTAAGAGGGTGGGATTTTGAACATGGGGATGCGCAGTACTTAAAAGGTATAAATGATAATTATTTTGATTTTGTTTATTCCTCTCACACACTTGAACATATGGTAGATGCAGGGATTGCTCTAAAAAACTGGTACAGAGTCGTCAAACCTGGAGGATATCTTGTTTTATCTATACCACATAGAGATTTATATGAGAAAAAAAGAAATCTCCCTTCAAGATTTAATGACAATCATCTGCATTTCTTTTTACCATATAAGAATGATCCGCCGGATACTATTGGTGTAGAAGAACTTATAAAGACCACACTCTCAGATTTTGAAATAATATATTTAAAAGAATGCAGTGAAAATCATACTATAACTGATCCAATGAAGCATAGTGATGGAGAATACTCAATTGAAGTTGTAATTAGGAAGAACCAATAATTATTATCCATGCTTCAAAATATAATGCTGGGGTTGTAACTTAATATAGTTTTTAGTAGTCTCATCTTTTTATAAGAATACTCAGGGGTTCGCAAAACAACTACGATGGTATTATTATTTAATTATTATTGACTGCTTTGAAAAATATTGCAAAAAATCTTTAAAAATGCTTTGAAAAAATAAAAAAAAATGTTAATTTTGAACTCTCAATTTTTGCGGGCAGGTAGCTCAGTCGGTAGAGCAAAGGACTGAAAATCCTTGTGTCGGCGGTTCAATTCCGTCCCTGCCCACCCCCGTTAGAAATAGCGGACAAGGAGGTTTACCGAACCTCCTTTTTTTATTTTAAATATTTCTTTCTTTCTGGCAGCAACTGAAGTAAATATCTTTTTCAAAAACCTCAATTACTTTTCCTTTTAATTGTATCTTTTAATAGACTGACCAAATCTGCCTGCGAAAATGGTTTGGAAATATAGCTTGTGCAACCGCTTTCAATAAATTCTTCCTTATCTCCCTTCATAGCAAATGCAGTTATGGCAATAATTGGGATATCTAAGTATTCCGGCATTTTTCGTATTTCTTTTGTTACCGCAATGCCATTCATACCGCGTCCAAGATTTATATCCATCAAAAAGGCATCATAAGTTTTTGCTTTTACCATTTCCAGTGCAGAATTTCCGTTATCGGCAATTTCTATATTGAAATAATTTTTTAAATAAATTTTTACTATTTCCTGGCTTGTCTTATCATCTTCCACATATAGCAACAAAGGCTTTTCACTTTCCTCAGGTCCTTTTGCTATAGTAAGAATTGGTTTAGCCGGCTCTATATCTTTAACCTTAGGTTCTTGAGCATTGTCTTCTATAGCAGGGAATTTAACTGTGAAAGTTGATCCGATCCCAAGCTGGCTATCTACTGAAATAACACCGCCCATTACTGCGGCAACTTTCTTAGAAATAGTTAAACCAAGTCCCGCTCCTTCAAAGTTGCGGCCAAAACCTTCGCTTGCTTGTCTAAATTCATTAAAAATTATGTCAAAATTCTCTTTGGCAATCCCAATACCTGTGTCGATAACTTTAACATAAACCCAATATTTATCGTCAATTTTTTCTTTTCCAACCTCTACAGTAATCCCCCCCTTATTGGTATATTTTATAGCATTATTTATCAGATTATCTACAATATTAGAAAACAAGCGTTCATCAAGTTTTGCAATAATGCTATCGTTATTTCTTGTCGTTTGCAATTGAAGACCCTTTTTACTGGCTACGGTAGAAAATGAGTTTACAATTTCGGAGGTTGCGGCAGTTACGTTAATCTCTTTTGCATTGATCTCAATTCTGTTACTCTCAGCATTTGAAAGATCCAGAATTAAACCCAGTGTATCACTTAACCTTTTTCCTCCTCTGTAAATGCCATGAACCATTTTAAGAAGTTCAGGATCTTCTATTTGAGTCATTAGTATATCCGTAAAGCCCAATATGCCGACAAGGGGAGTCCTGAGTTCATGACTCATATTTGCAAGGAAACTTGATTTTAGCCGATTCATTTCTTCTGCTTTTTCTTTTGCCGCTATTAAATCTTCTATCATCATTTTCTTTTCAGTAATATCTTCTTTAATAGCAATAAAGTGAGTGATTTCACCATTCTCATCTTTTATGGGAGAAATTGAGGCTGATTCCCAGTAGAGTTCCCCATTTTTTTTCTTGTTATGGAATTCACCCTGCCAATCTTTCCCGGCTTTTATTGCCTCCCAAAGTTCTTTATATTCTTCCGGTGACTTTTCTCCGGAACTTAACACACGCGGATTTTTACCTACAACATCTGCATAGGTATAACCCGTTGTCTCAACAAATTTAGAATTTATATATTCAATATCCCCGTTTATATCTGTAATTACAATTGTTGCAGGACTTTGCTCAACTCCCTGATATAACTTCCTGATTTCCTCCTCCGCCATTTTTCTTTCAGTTATATCAGTGAACATTTCAACCAGACCGTCAAATTTACCTGTTTGGTCAAGTATCGGGGATCTCGAAACGAACGTCCAAAGTGAAGAATTATCCTTTTTTAAGATTCGCATCTCATAATTTCCTCTTTGACCTAATTTATCATCCCGGTTGCCTTCAATATACTCTTGCCTCTGATTATTAGTAACGAAAGTGGAAAAGTTTTTGTTTAGAATTTCGCTAGATTTATATCCTGTCATTTCCTCAAATTTAGAGTTGACTGCAGTTATCATACCGGATTTATTAGTAACGCAGATGCCCTCGTTTGCTGTTTCAAAAATACTCCTGTATTTATCTTTGCTCTTTGATAAATCGGTAAAAGCTATTTCTAACTGGCGTGTCTTTTCTTTTACTTTTCTGCGGAGTAAAAAATTTATAAACACCAGAAACAGTGCAATACCTGCTATTATTAACAATGAATAAATCGCATAGCTAAGATAAGCCGGCTGGGGAATCGAGGTTCCAAGCCATTTTTTTTCTATTGCTTCTTGCTCTTCGCGTGAAATACGGGCGAAGCCGGTTTCAACTGTTTCAAGTAATTCAGTCCTCCCTTTTTTTACAGCGCGATGAAATGCCCCGTTATATAAGGTAAAAGAATATTTGAAATCGTTTTCAAGGTTACATTTGTAGAGGTAATAAATTGCAGGGGGCTTATCTATGCAGAATACACGAACTTCACCATTTGAGGCAGCATTTATTATTGCTTCGTAACTGCTGAATTCTCTTAATGTGGTAATCCCATTTTGTCTAAAAATATTTATGCAGGCATCTCCGGATTTTACACCTATTGTGAACCCTCTAAGATTTTTTACATCCGTTATGCCGCTTAATGTTTTATGAAAGAATACGGGTACTTCCAAATATGCGTAAGGCTTAGTAAAATCAAAAATTTTAGCCCGTTCATCGTTGTAGAAAACAGTTTCAAGTACATCGGCCTTTCCATCAAGCATATATTGGTAAGCTTTTCCCCAATCTTTAGCGATTAGATTAGCTTTAATTCCTGTTTTAGTTTGCCATAATTTCCATTCGTCCACAATAATGCCCTGCAGATTACCTTTTTCATCCCGGAATATATAGGGGGGGTAATTATCATCAGAAATTATAGTAATTGATGAAATACTGTCTTGGGCATTTACCTGAACAGAATAAAATGAAGAAAGGAAAACGAAAAGAAAGAAGGAAAAATAAAAAAAAGGCGGCTTAAAAATTGAATTTTGCCTGCTGTTTTGGCACAATTGTAAAAGTCTATTATTTTCTTCTGCTTTGGGTGCATTCAAAGAAATACTTTTTCCGGAGTTAGTATTATATGCCATGTTTTTAGAGTATTTATTCATTAATATTTCTCTAAAAAACTTAAGGCTCAAGCCAATTTTCTTTTCCATTGCAATTCCTTAAATAGAATAATGGATAATATTACTGTGCTGCTATTCTAAACTTAAAGTATCAATTTGTATAAGCATTCTTGTCCGCTATCTTTCCTAAATGTTAAGAAATTACGTTATGTCCCTTTCCCAACATAGGGGAAAATCAATAAAAAGTTACTTAATTTTTTTATAACATACAAGCAGAGATGTATCTTGGGGAAGAAAAGGTATTTTATTTCTCTTTTATTAAGAAAATTTGGTTATATGCCATTCTGCACAAATGAAGAAATTGAAAAAACAAATCCAGACGTTTCAATTAGGTTTACTAATTGAAAGGTCTGGATTTATTAATAATTATTGTGGTCCTGTCGGAAAGATTATTTTATGAGCATCAGTTTTTTAGCAGCAGTAAAATTTCCTTTACCTTCAATGGAAGTTGCCGTAATGGAATAATAATAAATACCCGAGGTGAGGCCGCCGGCGTTAAAAAGGAACGAATGATATCCTGCTTTCTGGTTATCATTTACTATAGTTTTAATTATCTGTCCAAGTGTATTATAAATAACAAGCCTTACTTTACAATCCATCGGCAAGTCATAAGTAATATTTGTAGCAGGATTAAAGGGATTTGGATAATTTTGATTTAATGCAAATCTTAGGGGCGGTTTTATCTCGACGGTAATAGCTTCACTATATTCATAAGTCCCGTCATTGTCAAGCATCTTTAGTCTTATGCAATATTTGCCGACTTGCAAATTGTTAAGTGAATACGAATATGTTTTAGGGGAGTTGCTAATTCTGCTTGCCTGCACTGAGCCAAGAGAAATCCAGCCGTTATCATTATTATTAATAGTAGCTTTTTTACATTCAATCTCAAATTTAAAACTATTTTTTTCCGTTGCAGTTGACCAAGTCAAATTGATTTGATGGCCTTTATCAATAACATTAAAGGACTGTAATTCAACAGGAAGCGGGGGATTACCGGCCGTAACAATCACGGATTCAAAATCATTATAATTATTATTTGTATTTGTTGTTCCGTTATTCTTTCTTCTAATGCTATTGGTATTTGAAGGGGCCGTAGCATCGGCTGTTCCCCAAAATTCGTTGGCAGTTCCAAAACCTACAAAGTCAATAACAGATAAATCGTTCTTCCCTGATATTGCAGTTGTCCCCTGCACAAGGGCTACTTTCCCGGTTGATGCACTCATTGCTATCGTTCCGGTAACGTTTGGAGTCGGTAAACTGGTTGTCCCCCCCGTCCCTGCTGCTTCTTGTATGAGGTAATAGCCCATGGGAGAAATTGTGCCCGATAAATTAGTTGCTGATGATGTAGAAAAGTTGCCTGTAGCAGAAGCATACTGTACTGACCAGCCGGAAAGGTTTACCGAAGCATTAGTAGGATTATATAAGGATATAAAATCATTTTTATAGACTGAATTTGTGTTACCGCCTCCGCCATAAATTTCAGCTATAAGTATATGGTTAGTGGAGGCTGCTGTTGTAGTATAACTTCCGGAGGCAGGCGATGTGATAAGATAATTCTCCAATCCTCCCGTGCCATTATACTCGTAAACTTTAAAGTAATAGGTAGTATTTGCAGTTAAACCTGTTATGGTTACCGTATTGCTATTGCTGCCCGAAATTACATAATTCCCTGTACCAATCTGCTGACCTGAACCAAATACCGAACTTGCCGTATAAGTGCTGCCATCAACGGGATCAGAGCTTACAGCACTGCCGCTATGAGCTATAACAATTCTATTGCTGCCGTTTCCTCCATCCCAGGTAAGAGTCATGCTGTTAACTGTGACTTCACTAAATGATAAATTTGTTGCCTGAACAGTCGGCTCAACAACTGCCGTTGTTGTAGTATTTCCGGAAGCAGGGGAGGTTAACAGATAATTTTCACTTCCACCGCTGCCGTTATACTCATAAATTTTAAAATAATATGGGGTGGTTGGGCTCAATCCGGTAATAGTAATTGAATTACTGTTGCCTTTGGATACTACATAATTTCCGGTTCCTATTTGTGAGCCTGAACCGAATATCGAATTTGCAGTGTAAGTACTTCCATCAACAGGGTCTGAATCAACAGGAGCGTTAGCATGAATCAAAACAATTCTTGAGCTGCCGTTCCCCGGATCAAAGCTCAATGTAAAGCCATTATACTTAAGGTTACTGAAACTAACGTTTGAAGGCTGCGTAGTAGGCTCTACAACAGCGGCGGCATTACAAATAATATTTGTCTGCGGCAGAGTTCCATTAATCTTATAGTTCCTTAAAGTTGAGTTTCCATTATAAGAGTAAATTGTAAAATAATAGCGGGTATCTGCCGTCAAATTATTAAAAGTGTATGAGTCTGCACCGCTATAAGTAATGTTAACTATTGCTTTACCGTCGGATAAATCCGTATCATCACTGTAAGTCTCACCGTCTATCGGAAGGAAATAATTATTCTTGTTATATGCAATTAGTAGGTAGCCGGAAGGGGCTTGACTGCCGGCGGCGGCGTCAGTCCAGGTAACTGTAATGTTATTCCCAGTTGTTGAAGCTGAAAAATTTGTCGGTAAATTTGTTGGTTCTGTGGAATATATGGGGCTAACTTTAGTTAAATTCCAGAAATTAATATAATTTATATATTCAGGATGGTCAACAAAAGGGTTCCTGTTTCCCTGAACAGACTGCACATAATTATTGCGGTCAATTTCCCATTTGTCCGGCGGATCTTGCTTTGCCCATGCAATTAAAGTTGAAACATTTATAGAATCTTCAGAGTTGCCTAATAAATAAGACTGTAGATTATTAAATGTCCAATCAAAATTTCCTACTCCATTATATCTTACTGCCATGTAAAATAAGGCCCTGGCGGCATCACCTTTATGGCTTTCTCTTGGCTCGAAAACAGTTTTTCCGTTTGAGTTATTTCCCAACTTGCTATTCAGATAAGTTTTTGTAGGTGTCACTACTATGCCGAGTGGATGGTTGCTTCTTATTCCGTTAACCTGATTCTGATTTACCGGAAAAATATGATGCTGATCAGACCCTTCCTGTGAAGTAGTAGAGCCAAGCGAAGGCATCCAGCTTTGGCACCAGGTATGTTCGCGGCTGAAATGTCCCCAGGCAAATGGCGGTGTATATACATATTCTTCATTACTGTAAACGCAGGTTACAACCCGTTGTCCGCCGGTTGTATCTCTTGAGGCAAAATAAGTTACATTCGTTTCGTCAAACTTATCGTATGAAACCTGCGTATATGGGCTTCTTATTCGTCCTTCTAGATCAGTTATAAAGCTTGATGAAGCCGGATTCAAAGCATCATAATACGTTCCGGCCTGAGCCAAAATAACCGGGCTGCAAAGAAAAAATAAAGCTATCCATACAAATGTAATTTTACAAAACTTCTTTAAGATCATTTAAATCTCTAATGTTAGTGAAAATAATCGGGAAAATAATTCTTGAATAAAGCTATTTTAATAAAAAGGAAATCACTATGAAGAAAAGACATTATTCTGATATAATGTGAAAATATTTGATGTATTTATTAAACAAAGTTATCATTTTATACCATTTAAATCAAGAAGAATTTACATTATTGCATTCCGGGAATCTATGTTACTAAAAGCGTTTATAGAGCAAAGGACTGAAAATCCTTGTGTCTGGGTAATATTAAAGATAAAAATTATAATATTCCATTAAACTTAAAAAAATCATAACCCAAAACAACACTTATTCCAATTTTATTTCCTTTTCATCTTTAACAGTTCCTTGTAAATATTATAAGGGGCGGGGATGCCTGTATTGTCTAATTTCAGACACATTAAATGTAAATGAGTGGGTGAGCGTTTATTAAATGCATTTAGTCCGGTTCTTCCAACAAAGGCAATAACATCGCCCGGTTTTACAACATCGCCGGCATTAACTTTTACTTCGCTGTTGTGCGCATAATAAAATAGTACTTTGCTTGCCGGGTCATATATCCAGATGTATTTCCCCCCTCTAAGATCACTTTTCTCTTCCCATGATTTCTCAACACCTATAACAATTCCACCGGAAATTGATAAAACTTCAACCGGCATTTTAGTTTTATCATCTATGTAGTCTTGATTTCTATCGTTAATAAAAATATCATGAGCCGGGTGTCCGGTATGTTTGTTACCATCAAAAAAATTATATCCATTTACAACATAACCGCTGCCGCTTTTACCGCCTATACTGCGGACTGAGTACCCTTTTAACGGGAAAACCCATTCCTGCGAATTATAGTTTTTAATCTTTTGTTTAAAGCAATAATCCTCAGTGGATGCAATATCTTTTGTAAACTCTTTAAGAGCCTCTGCTTTGCTTATTTTTTGATCTCTGATCCTTGTAATCAAATCATTAAATGCAATGCCGGGGTTATTGCTATTCTGGAACAGAGCAGCCAGACTGAATAATATTAATAGTAACTTGCTCATTAATGTCTTCCATCTCTAAAATTTAGCTGCAAAATATAAATATAATTGACATATGCAAATAACCGAAACAGTGTGCAAAAAAATGACATACAATTTAACATATTCAGATAATATTGTAGGATATTAGAGCAGACTTAATAATAGTACATGATTTTTCATAGTATTACAATTTGCAAAGAAATTTCAGGAAAAGGGGGCGGACCTAAAATAAATTCACGGAGAAGGGTACAATTTAATGAAGCGTGTAAAATAAATTCGGGGCGGGAAGTATAAGTCTCTCAATTCTTAACACCTGACGGATTCAATAGTATCGTAAAGCAAGGATAGCTACTTAATTTATTTAGCGTAATTAAATTGTACCAAGTGAATTTATTTTAAGTCTTGATTTTTTGTTACTTTTGTATCAAGACAAAAGTAAGGGAAAAGATTGATATCTATTTAGCCGCCTTTATCAGTACTCTTTTATACTTGGGCCTTAATTCCGAAATATCAAGAATAGTATTTCTACTATAAAAGCTGGAATAAGGAATAGAAAAATATTTCCTTTTCTGCCCGCTAACTCATTCTTTTTATCCATCTGCTTTATTAAGTCTTTATTAAGGAGATGGCTATGCTTTCGGCCGATATCTGCTTCATTCTGCTTTCTTATTTATTGTTAGTTCTTTATATTAGTATAAGATATTTTATTAATATTTCAGCAAGCAATAATGACAAAAGTAATATTAGAAACAAATTTTCCTAACCTTAAACTTGTTAAAAAAGGGAAAGTTAGAGATATTTATGATTTAGGTGAATATTTCCTGATTGTGGCTACTGACCGCCTTTCAGCTTTTGACGTAATTATGAATCAGGGCATCCCCCTTAAAGGTAAGATATTAACAAAAATATCCGAATTTTGGTTCGATTTTACTAAAGATATCATTCCGAATCATCTTATTTCTACAAATATCAAAGATTTTCCTAAAGAATGTCTTGAGTATGCAGATGATATTGAAGGCAGATCCATGATGGTGAAAAAAGCGGAAGTAATCCCGATTGAATGTATAGTCAGGGGCTATATTTCCGGTTCAGGCTGGAACGATTACCTAAGTACAGGTAAAACTTCCGGCATAGAGCTTCCTGCCGGAATGCTGGAATCAGATAAATTACCTGAACCTTTGTTCACTCCCTCCACTAAAGCATTGGTGGGCATCCACGACGAAAATATTTCTTTAAATGATGCTGAGAAAATAGCCGATAAGGAAACAGTTGCCGGATTGCAAAAAGCTGCTATCAGCATTTATAAGGAAGCTGCGGATTTTGCGCTTACTAAAGGAATTATTATTGCCGATACAAAAATGGAATTCGGCTTCTTTAATAATAATTTGATTTTGGTTGATGAAGTCTTAACTCCGGATTCTTCCCGTTTCTGGCCGTTTGATAAGTATAAGCCGGGGAGGGGACAGGAAAGTTTTGACAAACAGTTTGTCAGAGATTATTTGATCTCAATTAACTATGATAAGAAACCGCCTGCTCCTGATATCCCTAACGATGTAATTGAAAAAACTAAAGAAAAATATCTGGAAGTTCTTTATAAACTTACCGGACAGGTTATAGCTAATTAATGGACCATTTACTATAATATGGTTTTACCAAATCAATTGACGGTGATGAGAATAATTCTCACACCAATTTTCTTTGTCTTGTTCCTAATAGATAATGCGCTTTTTAAACAAATTGCTCTGGCTATTTTTGTTATTGCCGCTTTAACTGATTGGTATGACGGCTGGCTTGCAAGAAAATATAATTATATTACGGACTGGGGAAAGTTTTGGGATCCTCTTGCCGATAAAATATTAACGGCTGCCGCATTTATTGCCCTGGTAATTATTGGCGTTTTACCTTTATGGATGGTTATCCTTATTCTCCTTAGAGATTTTATTGTAACGGGCTTAAGAAGCTATGCTGATTATAAAAAGGTTACTTTTTCTACCAGCCGGTATGCTAAATGGAAAACTTTTATCCAGATGGCCTTTCTTTACTACCTGCTTTTAGTGCAGGCTGCATTGGTAATACCCTCAGTCTATAAAAATAACGGTCATCTTTTTGAGATACTTTTAAATGGAAATTTTATTTATTTTACTATGCTGTTTGTTACTATTATTACAGTACATTCAGGAATTACATATTTTATTAAAAACAGAAGACTAATACGCAGGTTATTTACAAGTGAAACTTAATTTTACAGAAAAACTTCTCGGCTCTGGATTCTTTACCGGTTACATACCTATTGCTTCAGGCACCTTTGGCAGCCTTGCAGCTTTGTTAATATATGCAATACCCGGTTTTGAAAAACCCTTCATCATTATTCCGGCGATTATTATTTTTACTATAATTGGAATATATACCGGTAATAAGTTTGATGTAGTTTATGGAAAGGATCCCGCAGAGTGCACTATAGACGAAGTAGTCGGAATGTGGATCTCACTTTTATTCTTACCTAAAACATATATTATTGCTATCGTTGCATTTTTTTTATGGCGGTTATTTGATATCGTTAAGCCATACCCTGCCAGGAGACTGGAAAAGTTAAAAGGCGGAATCGGCATCATGATAGATGATATAGTTGCTTCTATTTATGTAGCAATTATTCTTAATTTAGCAATTAATTATTTTGGCTTATTGAAATAAATTTTACAGAAAGAAAAAAATGAATGCTCATATCATTACCATAGGCGATGAAATTATTATTGGGCAGACCTTAAACACCAATGCTGCTTTTATCGGGAATGCTCTGATTGAAGCTGAAATTGATGTTAAAAAGACATCTGTTGTTGGTGATAATGAAGCGGATATTTTAAATGAGTTTAAGGAGTGCTGGGAAAAGGGTGACCTTGTGGTTGTTACCGGCGGTTTGGGCCCCACCCATGATGATATTACTTTAAACTGTATAGTTAAGTTCTTTGATACAGAACTTGTTCAGGATGATGACGTTCTTGAAGATGTAAAGAGGATCTTTGAAAGGCGGGGAAGGGAAATGACTAAATTAAATGAATCCCAGGCTTTGGTCCCTAAAATTGGTAAACCCATTCGTAACCGGATTGGTACCGCCCCGGGCGTATGGATTGAAAAGGATAACAAAATATTTATCAGTATGCCGGGTGTTCCTTTTGAAATGCAGGATATGATGGAATATTTTATTATTCCTACTCTAAAAAGTAAAGTTAAAAATACCGGATTTGTTACAAGAAGAATTATTCTGCAAACCACCGGCATACCTGAATCATTTTTATTTGAGCGTTTGGGAGACATGGATGAGCTGCTTGAAGGTTCAAAAATGGCGTTCCTCCCAAGTCAGTTTGGGGTTAAGCTAAGAATTACTTCCACCGGCGCTAATGAGGAAGAAGCACTTAACAAGCTTAGTGAAATTGAACAGAAAATAAGAAATAAAGCCGGCCGTTACGTGTTTGCTAAAGGTGAGGAATTATTAGAAAATGTTGTAAGCCGTTTATTAAAGGAAAGAGGTTTAACAATTGCTCTGGCTGAGTCTTGCACTGGTGGCAATATCTCAAATCTGTTAACTAATATCAGCGGCAGCAGCGAGTATTTTGAGCGTGGTGTTATTTCATACAGTAATGGCTCCAAAGTTGAAATGCTTAAAGTTGATGAAGATGCTCTTACTCAATATGGTGCTGTTTCTCTGGAAGTTGCCATGCAGATGGCTGAGGGTATAAGAAGAATCAGCGGTACGGAGCTCGGCTTAAGCGTAACAGGTATCTTAGGTCCTAAAGGTGCAACTACAGGTAAACCTGTAGGTCTGGTCTTTATCGGAATTTCTGATGATAAAGTCTGTACTGCAAAAAAATTCCTCTTCGGTGATGACAGAATGTTAAATAAGCAGAGAGCTACTCAGGCTGCTTTGGAAGTTTTAAGAAGACATCTTTTAGGTATAAATTTAGATGACTAGATTATTTGTCGCCCTAAATATTCCGGACGAAATAAAATCTGAAATAGATAACATTCGCAGAGAGGCTGAGGGCTCTGATATAAGCAGTCTGCGCTGGGAAAAGGATGATAAGATTCACCTTACTCTTAAATTTATTGGAGATGTAGAGGATGATTTAACTGAGGATATAAAAAACTCCTTAATGTTTTTAGAGGATTTTCCTGCTATTAATTGCAAACTTGGAAAGTTCGGCTGTTTCAGACGGAACGGTGTCCCAAATATTTTATGGCTTGGCCTTGACACTGACAAAGTAATTTATGATATTGTAAGCAAGTTAAATGATGAACTTACAAAATTTGATATCCAGCCTGAAAAGAAAAAATTTAGATCTCATCTTACATTGTTGAGGATTAAAGATAAAATGCTGCCTCATTTTATTGAGGGATTTGAAAGCTATGACGTCCCTCAAATATCATTCATAGCCGATTCTATTTCTTTAATTGAGAGTAAACTGCTTAAAAGCGGGTCTGTTTACACTGAAGTTTATAAATATGTTTTAAAAAGTTAGAGGAAATAATATGAGTAATGATCGCGATCAGAAATTAAAAATAATTGATGAAACCATATCCGGAATTGAAAAAACATACGGAAAAGGCGCTATTATGCGTCTTGGAGACGGAGTTATAAACAAGGTAGAATCAATTCCAACCGGAGCTCTTTCTTTGGATTATGCTTTGGGAATCGGCGGCATTCCGAGAGGAAGAGTAACAGAGATTTACGGACCTGAATCAAGTGGTAAAACCACATTGTGTCTTCATATTATTTCCGAAGCTCAAAAAATGGGTGGCCTGGCTGCTTTTATTGATGCTGAACATGCCCTTGATGCTAATTATGCAAAAAGATTAGGCGTGGATGTTGCCAACCTTCTTCTTTCACAACCTGATTTTGGCGAGCAGGCTCTGGAAATTACGGATACCTTAGTAAGAAGTAATGCCCTTGATATTATTGTCATTGATTCAGTTGCTGCTCTTGTTCCAAGATCAGAAATTGAAGGCGAAATGGGAGACGCAACTATGGCTGTTCAGGCCAGACTTATGTCCCAGGCATTAAGAAAACTTACAGGCGCCATTTCTAAGTCTAAAACGGCCGTTGTTTTTATTAACCAGTTAAGAAGTAAAATCGGTGTCATGTTCGGAAATCCCGAAACAACAACCGGCGGTAATGCATTAAAGTTTTATGCTTCATTAAGAATGGATATACGCCGTATTGCTGCAATTAAAGACGGCAATGAAGTTATCGGCAACAGAACAAAAGTTAAAATTGTAAAAAGTAAAGTGGCTCCTCCTTTTAAAGAAGTTGAGTTCGATATCCTTTATAATGAAGGTATTAGTAAAACAGGTGATCTTATTGACCTGGCCGTTAATTTTAACATTATTAAAAAAGGCGGTTCCTGGTTCACTTATGGTGAAGACAGGTTCCAGGGTCGGGATCAGTTCAAAGCTAAAATGCTCGAATTTCCTGAAATGATGAAAAAGATTCAGGAAGAAGTTAAAGCAAAGTTAGGAATGGACGGCGCTGTTGCTTCTGAAACTGACACAAAAGAAGAGAAACCTGCTAAAAAGGTAAAATAATATATTATTGTAGAAGTTCTGCTCTTAACCTAAGCAGGATTTCGTAAATTTGTAACGCGGATACGTAAAACTTGTCCGCGTTTTTTATTTAATTAAACTATTTCCTGTAACATGAAAATTAAAGCGCTTTTCAAAAAAAATGAAAATACTATCGGAGTCACTTTTGATGACGGGCAATTTCTATATCTGGCTTATGAGATATTTTTAAAAAATAATCTGAGGACCGATAAGGAAATAACCGACGTTCAATATGAACAGCTGATATATGAAAACCGCATCTATTTTATAAAGCGGTCTGCTTTTAATTTTTTAGGAAGACGGCAGCATGGTGAAAAAGAATTATACCTTAAGCTTATAAAAAAAGGATATGAAAAAAAACTGGTTGAAGAAGTGCTTGCGGAATTAAAAGAAAAAGAACTGATAGACGATGAGAAATTTGCCAGACTTTATATCGAAGAAAACATGGCCAGAAAAATGTGGGGGAGAAAGAAAGCCGAAGCAGAATTATATAAGAAGGGGATAAATGGACAAACTGTAAAAAAAGTACTTGATGAAGCATGTGAAGGGGAGGATGTATTGGAGCAGGCAAAGTCAGCACTGAACAAAAAACTTAAGACAGTTAAATTTTCTGAAGAAAATAAAGATAAAATAAAGATGAAACTGTTTAGATTTTTAATGGCGAGAGGTTTTGATTATGGAACTGCGTCAGAAGCCATTAACAGTATAGAACAAGGTGTATAGTAAAAAATCCCCGCCTTTTTCCAGAGAAGTTTCGGAGCAACGTGGGGAAAATTGATTTTTCTCCGGGGCTCTCTTGGCCTTCTCTGGGGTTCTCTGTGTACAATTCTCTAACCCATATTGCAGAACAACTTCCAGGTAAAAAGCTTTATAATAACTCAGAATTCCCAAACTTTATAAATTCTTGTTTACCGTAGAAGAATAATAACTCCTTTATTTCAAGGCAAGTTTAGGCTCGGTTTCCCGTTTGCCTTGTTCAGTAAGATAATACTTCTCAAAGTGTTTTACTATGGTGTCGAATGCATCATCAACCGAGTTGCAGAAAGTAAATACATCCATATCTCCTTTGGAGATTACGCAAGTATCTATTAAAGCATCAAAGTTAACAACTGTTTTCCAGAACTTTTCATCATAAACAACAAGAAGCATTTTTTTCTTGATTTTTCCTGTTTGAACCAATGTTAAAATTTCAAACATTTCATCCATAGTTCCAAACCCGCCGGGGAACACAACAAGAGCTTTGGCAAGATAAGCAAACCAGAATTTACGCATAAAGAAATAATGGAACTCAAACTGAAGTTCAGGAGTCACATATTTATTAACGAATTGCTCAAATGGAATGGAGATATTTAAACCGATAGAATAACCGCCGGCTAAAGCAGCACCCTTGTTTGCGGCTTCCATAATGCCGGGGCCTCCGCCTGTACAAATAGTAAATCTATTGGAGAATGTTGCCAAACCCATAGACCATTCAGTTAATCTGCGTGAAAGTTCAACAGCATCTTCATAATATTTAGACATGTCTAAATTTCTCTGTGCTGCTCTTAATTTTTCAGCAAATTGATCCGACTTTTTAGCAGGTGCGGTTTTTACTTTATTATATTCTGCTAAAGCTTTTTTTCTGTCCATTATACGTGCTGAACCGAAAAATACTATAGTATCAATAATTTTATGCTTCCTGAATTCACTTTGAGGTTCAATGAATTCCGCCAGCATCCTTAGAATGCGTGCTTCTGAAGAATTTAAAAACTCTAAATTCTCATAAGCTTTTTGCAATACTTTCTTTTTTGCCATATTTTTTCCACAAAAAATTTTTTAATAATTATATTGACTTTAATGTTTAAATAGTTTTTTTTAGAACTATAAAAACAATCTCGCAATTTAGCGAAAAAGTTTAAATAAACAACGGGTTATGGCAAAAAAATATTATATTATTGTACTTTTTTTATTCTTTTACACGGTTTCTTTTGGGCAGGATATTAAAAATAGGATTGATCATATCCTAAATTCTATTCCGCCTTCTACAAAAGTTAGTGTAATAATTTATGATCCTATTTCGGCTAAGCGGCTATATGAAAGAAATCCCACTCTGCCATTAATACCTGCTTCTAATACTAAGATTTATAGCACCGCTGTAGCTCTTTCAATGATGGGCGGAGATTATGAACTATCCACTTCTCTTTTGGCAGATAAAAATAGTATTGATGGTGACAAAATAAATGGCAACCTTTATTTAAAAGGGTATGGGAATTCTATATTTTCAGAGAATGACTTGTTTAAACTTGCTAATGAATTAAAAGCTAAGGGAATTAAGAGGATTACTGGCGCAGTTTTAGGTGATGATTCTTTCTTTGACAATGTTTATACAAGGGCTGACTGGATTGAGGATGAAACACAAAATGCTCCGCTGCCGTCTGTTTCTGCTTTGGTTTTGGACAGGAACTCAAGGGCTGTCTCTGTTGTCGGCAGACGCGGCCGTGTCTCTACTAAATATGTGTCTATTAAAGATCCTCCGTTTGAAATTGCAGGCTTGCTAAGAGATAAACTTATTGAAACCGGTATTATAGTGGATAGACAGTACAATAAGGGCTTGGCTCCAAAAGATGCCGTTGAAGTAGCTTCCGTCAGAATTAAATTACGAGATTTGATTTCAATGATAAATAAGCGCAGTGATAATTTTTTGGCAGAATGCCTTTTCAAAACTATCGGCGCTGTAAGCAGCTCAATTGAGGGGAATGCTTTTTATTCAACTCAGGCCATTAAAACTTATTTGAAGGATAATAATATATATTGCGAAGGGACAAATCTATGCGATGGTTCGGGGCTGTCTAAAAACAACCGGACTACTACGGCTTCATTAGTTGGACTTTTAGAAAAAATGTATTTCGATCTTCAGAATTATGAGGACTTTTATAAGTCATTAAGCGTAGCCGGCGAAGATGGTACATTAAGGAAACGTATGCGCGGGGATGATTTCAAGTTCGCAGGTAAAACAGGTACACTTAACGGTTCTTCTGCTCTTTCGGGTTACATTACTACTTCATCTAAAAGAGATTTAATTATTAGCATTATCTTTCAGTATGAAAGACACGCAGATGAATCTTACAAAGATTTGGAAAATGAAATTGTTGAAATAGCAGGGGATATAAAATAAAAGATTATCGGATACTTACGTTCAATAAGTTGTAATGTTAATCCATAGCCGATAATAAAGGCAAGACTTTACCGATTATGGATGCGGGTTGCGAAAACGTAACGCGAAATTCCATTTCGCTTGCTTGTGGCTGTTGCGGGGAAAATGATAGTGTAAAATGATCAATTTTTCAGTAACACTCTTCAAGCTCTGAGGTAAATTGCCATTAAGTTTTGTTTAGTGGGCTTGTAATAAAAAATAAATCCCGAAGGCTTTCCCACAACTGTTTGAATTAGGATTTATTGTCCACTTCACGAACGACAAATCCTAATTCAAACAATATTTTATTTTACAGGTTCCTGAGGCCTTAGTACTATTATGCCGGTATCTTTTTTGATCTTCTTTAAATAATCGCATAACGGTTCTTTTGTAATCTGCACTTTGGCGCCTGATAAAGGTGCATGCATAAAATGAATCCTGCCGTCTTTTTCTTTTACTGCAATACCTACGTGCCCAATATCTATTCCCGGAACATTTACGGTAATTGCAATCAAATCACCATTCTTAATATTTTTTTCGGCTTTTTCAATTTTGTCAACAGGGAGGTAATAATATTCTCTTTTATTTATTTCTTTTTCCTGTGCCGCAATCATGGGAATGAATTTCGGTTCTTCTTTAAGCATCTGGTAAGATTCCGGATGCATCGACATAAAGCTAAGGTTGAAAACGATTTTCTCGCCGCCGATTTTTTTCGTTACATCTTTTACAATTCCTTTTTGCGCATTATTAAATATCCAATCTGAAAAATAGTGCAAACGTGAAGGATAGCCGTCTAATTTACCATCTCTGTATCTAATAAAAGTAAGCTGCTTCTGGTAATCTTCAAAAGAAGTTTTTCCCAATTTAATGCAACGTGCAAAAGTAAGTGAGGTCTCTAAAAATGTTGTGCAATCCAGCCCGGTTAAGTTAATTACCAGTTGTTCATTGCCCTTCTTTTCCAGCGTGTGTGCAATATATTCTGTGCCGAGAAAGCTTCTGCCGATTGAAGTTATGACGTTATTTATCGGCTCACCTGAAAGTTTACTATCAACTGCGAGTGTAAATTTTGTCTTACACACTTCCACGTCTTTATCAGAATAGATTTGTGCAAATAAAGAGCTGCTAAGCAAAGCAGCAAAAGCAAAAATAAATAATTTTTTCATATTACATCCTCATGTGGGGTTTGGGTCATCATAGAACTGTCTGAAATATAACTTTGTTGGGCAAGGTTTTCAAATCTTGCATACTCTTTGGCAAAATATAACTCTTTTGTGCCGACAGGGCCGTTTCTGTGTTTTGCCACAATAAATTCGGCAATGTTTTCAAGTGAACGTCCGTTTTCATCAACTGTCTGCTTGTAGTATTCCGGTCTGTTTAAAAAGATAACAACGTCGGCATCCTGCTCAAGAGAACCTGACTCACGTAAATCAGAAAGCTGTGGTTGTTTGTCATTTCGTGACTCAACAAGACGGTTCATCTGAGAAAGTGCAACAATAGGTATGTTTAGTTCTTTTGCCAACGCTTTTAAAGATCTTGATATATGTGAAATTTCACGCTCGCGGCTTTCCATTTTGCCGCCGCCTTGCAGCAGTTGAAGGTAATCTATTACGATTAGCTGAATATCTTTTTCTGCTTTTAATCTTCGCGCTTTTGCTCTGATTTCCAAAATTGTCTGGGCCGGTGTGTCGTCAATATACATCGGAGCATTAATAAGTTTATGTGCATTTTTACTTAATTTTATGCCGTCTTCCGGGTGCATTTTACCGGTTCTTACGGCATGTGCCTCTAACTTGCCTTCAGCGCAGAGTAAACGTATAACGAGCTGGAGAGTGGGCATTTCAAGTGAAAAAATTGCAACAGGCATATTGTAATCTACTGCAGCATTTCGTGCAACAGATAGTGCAAACGCTGTTTTGCCCATGGCCGGACGGGCTGCAAGTATTATTAAATCTGATTTCTGAAATCCGCCCAGTATGTCATCAACTTCAGTAAACCCGGTCAGTACTGAAAATTTATTGTTGCTGTTACTGTGAATTTCTTCAATATATTTAAGAGCATTCTTTACGGCAAGGTCCATGCCTACAAATGATTTTTTTAGGTGCGACTCCGTAATCTCAAAAATTTTCCGCTCTGCGGTATCAAGCAGCTCAAAGGCATCTTCTGAACCATTATAAGCCGATGATGCTATACTGTGAGATGTTGAGATTAAATTACGTAATATTTGTTTTTCTACCAGTAATTTAGCATGAAACTCAATATTGGCCGCCGAAGAGATTACAGAAGATAGGGAGTTCAGGTAAGGGAGACCGCCGCTTATTTCCAACTTGTTACGTTTTTTTAGCTCTTCATAAACGGTTATGATGTCAATGGGTTCCGTTGAGCCGAATAATGCCATCATAGCTTCAAAGATTGCCTGATGCTGAGGAGTATAAAAACTATCAGCATTCAATAATTCCAGTGCTTTAGGAACGGCTTCCTTTTCAATGAGCATAGCTCCTAAAACAAAGCCTTCAATCTCTACATCAGCCGGGGGCTTAACACCGGGATTAACAGTAGCAGCAATAGTTTCCATCTTTTATCTTTACATCCTTATTATTTACGTAAGCAATTTAGTATGAATATTCATAAACCGAAACTTACATTTTTTTACGATGATAATGTCATTATAATTATTATAAGGGTTCAATTGTGGAAAAGATGTGGATAACTTGAAAAATGAGCTGCTCCCGGCTGTAAAGCGAGAGCAGCATTAATTTAGAATTTTTTAGTCATAAATGAGGATTTTTCCCTGTACAAGTCTAAACCGTCATTAATAATTCTATAGGCTTCTTCGGGTCCTAAAAATTCTTCTACCACAACGTTTTTATGTTCAAGTTTTTTATAGTCTTCAAAGAATCTTTGCAATTCGGTAATAAAATGCGGGGGCAATTCCGATATATCTTTTATGTAATTTACTGACATATCGTTTTTGGCAACTGCAATAATCTTATCATCCTGTTCATTTTCATCAAGCATGTGCATTACTCCAATAACCTGAGACTCTACAATGCACATCGGGTTTATGTCAATAGAGCACATTACTAAAATATCCAATGGATCTTTATCATCGCAATAGGTCTGTGGTATAAAACCATAATTAGCAGGATAGATAACAGATGAAAATAAAACACGGTCTAATTTTAATAATCCGTTTTCTTTATCTAATTCATATTTTCCTTTTGAGCCTTTGGTAATCTCAATAATACCATTAACAACATTTGGGGTGTTATCTCCCGGTGAAACACAATGCCAGGGATTGTAATCTGTATTCATCATTTTCCTTCATTTTTTACACAGTAAACTTAAAAAAAATACACCAGAATGAAAATGTTATAATAATTAATTCATTTTTAGAGCTATAATAGAAACATCATCATCCTGCATTCTTCCATTAGACCAAATTGTAAGTTCGGACTTAAAACCTTCAATTATCTCTTCAGGTGAAAGGCCCGCATATTTTTTAAGAATATCTTTACACCTGTCAATTCCAAGTAATTCACTACCGGGGTTGAATGCTTCGGTATAACCATCGCTAAGGAATAAAAGTATATCATCCGGCTCAAGAGACAATACCGTTTTTGCGTATGGGAATTCAGTAAAGCTTCCCAACGGCATACTTTTTTGAATTAATAAATTAACCGCCTTTTCTTTCGCTGAATAATGCATAAGGGGAGGCATACCGGCATTTGAGAATGTAAATGCCCTTCCTTTTAATTTCCCAATTTCAAGAGACATATACAGGTTATGCAGCTTCATGGATTTTATAGCAGAAGTAAATTTCTTTAGTATTTGTATTGTATCGGGATTTTCGGCTAACGCGCTAAACAAACTTTTTGTTGCGGCAACCATTATTCCTGCCCTTGCACCATGACCGGTTGCATCACCTAAAGTAACAGTAAGAGTATTTTCGTTGCAAAGACTAAAATCATAGTAATCTCCGCCTACTTCAGTAGCCGTCTGCATATAAACGGCTATTTTGCACTGTGGCAATTCAGGTATTGCTTTTGGAAGCATGGATAACTGGAGCTCTCTTGCTTCTTCAAGCTCAACCGTCTTTCTGCGGTTATCTGCTTCAAGAATTTGTTTCTTTAGTTCCTCATCTTTGGCTTTACGCTCCTGTTCAAGGGCAAGATCACTTAATTTCTTAACATTTATTAACTGCTTTTCCAGATTTTTATTTGTAAGGGAAAAATTGTTTGAAAGATGTAATGACATGAATATTACTAACCCAAACACTCCATATCCATAAACAAGTGTTTCTCCAAAAAAGGAATCAATAATTTGCATATCTATTAATGTCTGAAGCCCAACAGATACCAATAATATTATGAATCCGGTAACGGAAAGCCAGGTGCCGGTTCTCTCCGTACTTTTGTTTTTTATAAAAGTTCTTATGGCTTCAATAAATACTAAGCCATAATAAGTATCTATTAAATAACCCTGAATGTCTGACCGGTCAAACATTCCCCAAATGCCCAGGATAATTGCAGCAATTGTAAAAAATATATATTGCCTGGGTAGTTTTTTATATAAACTGCTGTATGTAGTCAGCAGACCGAACAATGCAGCAATTAGAACTGCAACGTAAAAGAATCTCAATAATGTTAAACCAAATAAAGGACTTGCTGTATTAAAAATTAAATTCATATAATTTAATACTGCCATAAAAGTAAATCCTAAAAGGCAGATCGAATAATAGAGATTCTGTTTGTTCCGGGGATAGAAAATAAACATGACAAAATGCAGCAGTGCCAAAACAAAAGGAACAACAGTAAAAATTACATCTGAGACCTTTAGTTCAATTAGATGTTTGCTTTCAAGTATGTTTTTTGCAGGTCCAATAGTGATAAGAAAACCGCCCGGAAACTCAAGTTTGTTAAATTCAGAAATATCATAATTTGCAAATCTTACGGCCAGCACCTGCCTGTAACCATTCCCCAAAGTAATCATATGCCATGACGGATCAGTTTGATACTTAGAGTCACTGCCGTTTTTCCCAATCTTGCCTATTGAGATGATTTCTCTCCCGTTTAGATAAACTTCCGAGGCCCCGGTCTGCCTTATGCATAAGGCTATCTGTTTATTCCATAATGAGGAATCGACCCAAATAATTGCTCTCAGCCATCCTTTCCCTTGCCAGTTTATTTGGGCAAAGGTCTTTTTATCTAATAGCGAAGCAGCCTTGGAAAAACCCGAATCAGCATAATCGGGGGAAGCATAAACCGGATTATCTTGTACGTATAAATTCCAAAGCCCTAATAGGTGAGTAAATTTTTTGCTGTTAAAACTGTCTTTTGAAAGAAAGAAGTTATATTTTGCATCGTTATTACTCCATGCTTTTATTTCTTTCTTTATTACAGTATCGTTTACTACTACTAATTTATCATTTTGTGGTGTCTGGAAATTTGAATCCAAAGCTTCATAATTCCATGAACCAAGAGTATATTTATATTCATAGCTCTCTCCGGGGGATAATTTTAATGTAATTTCCCAGGTCGATTTGGAGGTCTTGTGCAGTTTTACCTTATTAGCTTTCCAGCTTCCCAACTCATTCTCACTGCCTGAGATATATACATTTGCAGTGTCCGGCAGCGTAGTTGAAGCTACCACAAATTTTACATTTTTTTTATCTGTTCTTTTAAAAAAAGTACATGAAGAGAAAGTTGAAAATAAAATAATAATAGAAAATAATAAAAGAGGTCTTTTCATTGCAAAATGTTATAGTTATGATTAGTTAATATAAGATTGAATTAACATAGTTGCAAATATTAATAAATTAATGATCCAAATTAAAACTTTAAGAAAATTTCACTTCCGTAGACTGTGTGAATATCCGGTTATCCCCCTTTCGTAAGGGGGATAGAGGGGAAGCCGGGCTTATATAAACCAGGTTATATGCAATTATTCAAATATTTCCGAAAAATATATCATTGTCCGTTTTTAATTTTCCACAGTCTCTTTATGGGGCAGTAACCCCTAACGTTTGTATGCTTACGTTAGTTTTGGCTTCCCAAATAATTTACTAAGTCTAAATTTTATCCACCTAAACCTTTTCGTTATATGGAAAATTAATAGAATAATAAGAAGTATTCCAAGTTTATCATGAATTTCAATAAAAAACTTCTCACCAAAATGAGTCTCTAAACCTTTAAAATAGACAAATAGTGATTGAATCCATGGGAAAAACCCGGTAATGGCTGTTACAAGGAGAACAATTGTCAGCCGGATGGGAGCATTCCTTTTTAACAGATTCTTTTTATACATTCTATAGTACCAGTCTTTGTGTAAATATATATGTGTACAAAGAAAAATAAAAAATAATGATGCTGAAGCTTTATGTATTGTTACCCAGTCGAAATAGTTATTAAAAAGCACATAGGTAGTCTTAGGTAATCTTCCGGCATGGTATTTTACCTGAAGTAAAGATCCGCTAAATACTGCCAGAAAACTGACGGGCAGTAATAAAAGATTTACAATAAGTATCTTATTTATTTTTGTCATTTTAACTTCCTTTCTTATATATAGTTTAGTCGCTAAACTATTATATAAAAAAAATAATTTTTAATTACACTTGTAAAAGTAAATTTCGTATTTCATTCAAAACCGATTTTATAAGATCAATTTCCCGTTCAGAGTATTTCTTAAAATAGTTATCAATTTTATTGTTAATATTAGTGTGGAACTGCCTGTGTCCGCTAAAGATATCTTCGCCTTTCGGGGTCAAAAATAGATTTACATTTTTTTTATTGCCACTGCTTTTAATTTTTTCTACTACAGCGCCTTTTGCTAATTTGGTAATCACTTGCGATACGGCTCCTTTGGTAACTTTAAGAATTTTTGCCAATTCGTTTATAGTGATTCCTTTGTTCTTTCCTACCAGGTCAATAACATGCAGCTCAAACCGGTAGATCTTTGACCCATCCGGAAGTTGCAGCGGTCTTTTATCCCGCGCAACTATTTCGGAAATGACGTTCTCTGATATATTTAGTATTTCTGCGATATTCGGGTTCATATTCATTCTTGATAGTTTAGTAACTAAACAAAAATAATTATTTTCAAAATAAAAAGCAAATTTTAAGTATTAGATAAATCATATTATAAATCCGTGAACCCCATTGGATATATCATAATGCAAATGAGGGTTCAGACAGATTTTGACGTTAAGCACTAAAATAATTCTCAAAATTAGTATGTTAATAACTGTTGTTAAAATTTAAGATATTATGCTAAATGTTTTGTATCAATAATTATGAGGTACTAATATGAGACCAGTATATGTAATAAAAGAGTATCTGAACTCTATTCAGGAAAATGATTTTTCTAATGCAGAAAGTTTGGTTACTAATACTTTCAGGATGGAAGGATGGGAGCCTGATTCAATAACAAGCAGAGAGTATTTGAATATGATGCGCTGCATAGTTAAAGGAATACCGGATTATAAATTCAATTATCAGAACTTCAATGAGAAAGGTAACACTGTCAATTTTACCATAAATGTTACCGGCACTCATACAAGGGAAATTCCTTCAATTATTTCGGGCGTTGATAGTGTACCTGCAACAAATAAAAAAATAAAGCTCCCGCAGCAGACGGTTTGGGTTACTATAAAAGATAATAAAATTGATACGGTTAGGTTTGAACTGGTTGAAGGCGGCGGTCTTTTGGGCTTATTTAAGCAATTGGGTGTTGACTTACATCTGGAATTACATTAGTATAAATAAAAAAAGCTGACGAAAGTCAGCTTTTTTTAATAAACTATAATTAACCCGTATAGGCTTCTTTAAATTTTTCATAATTCATAATTCTAAGCTTGGAGCCCTCAAGCTCTACCAGACCTTTCTTGGCAAACAGATGCAGTGTTCTTGAAATTGTTTCTCTCGAAGTTCCCGCCATGTTCGCTAAATCGTGCTGGTAAGGGAGTTTTTCAATTTCTACTTTTCCTTGCCTTATTTTCCCTATATCGTCTGCAAGCTGAAGAATTACTGTAGCTACTTTACCTTCAGCATCTTTTAATGATAGAGATTTAATTTTAGTATCTGCTGCCCTTAGACGCTGGGTAAGCTCTTGCAGCAGTGCAATTGAAATATCAGGGTGATTTTGAAGAAGGTCCAAAAAATCGTTTCTCTGTATAATAAAGATCTCAGTATCTTCCATTGCGGTTATGCTTGCAGATCTTACTGCACCGTCAAGTATTGACATTTCTCCAAAAAAGTCGCTATCATTAAGTATTGTTAAAATAACTTCTCGGCCGTCTGAACTTACCCTTGATACTTTGACTTTTCCTTCCATAATAATAAATAACGCAGATCCCGATTCTTCTTCAAAAAGTATTGTTGAATCTTTTTTAAATCTCTGCTTAATTCCCAGATTCTCAATTCTGTCAATAGTATCCTCATCAAGGCCGGAAAAAATAGGTACAAAAGACAAAAAACTAGTCTCTACATCTCTGTTCATAGCAATACCTTTCAAAAAAATGTTAGAATGATATTTAATTATAATGTAAGCATTTCCGGGAAAATGCAAATCGTTATCTTATTTGTGTTTCTTTTATTTTAAGAACCGATAATTTAGTTATTTATAGTCTCCATAACATTATTTACTTTTATAATCTTCCAATAGGGTTCTCTGTCAATCAATTCGATAAATATTTTATCAAATCTTGTCAGGTTTCTTAATTCTATAATAAATTTATATAGAGACTCTAAATTGTAAATTTCTTTACCCCATGAGGGCAGTTCATAAAATGGGATAAAAACATTTATACTTACATATTTTCTTTGGATAAGCATTTTAAATTCAATCGAAATAACATTTTTTCTGTCAAAAATATTAATATTATGACAACAGACTAGGTTATAAATTTCCTCAAGGATACTATCATACAAATTGGAAAAATTCTCTTCAATAATGTTTACGGCAGCCGGAAAGTTGTAAAAATAAACACCCATACAATGGTTAAAAGGGAAATCATTTTTTTGAATGTCACAATTGTATAAGCCGTCTATATTTACATTATAGTTTGAAAGATTTGTAATTGCAGAAAAAAAATCATTTTTACAATCTTCACTTAAAGGTAAATACTCTGAGTTTACGAACACTTCCAAATCCGGCAGTTCACTTGGTCTAATTGTATAGCGTAAACTCTTTTTTTCGTATATTCTAATCAGTTTCACTTATATAGTTTCAATAAACAGGTACTGGTGATTAATATTACACGCGCTAATATTACGAACAAAAAATTAAAAAAACAGTGAGAGATGCTCTGTAAAAAAGAAAGGGTATGTTCCGTCACAATTCCAAAAGCAAATAATTAATTATTTTAAAGAAAAATTTCTGTAAGTGACTAATGTCGTTGTTGTTTTGTTCCAATTATAAATAAGTTTAAGGACAAAATTAAAAAACTTTATTTTAAATATATTTAGGAGACAGAAATGCCAATTAGAAAAGCAAATGCACAATGGAATGGAGATTTACTTAAAGGAAATGGAACTATCAGCACTGAAACAGGTGTTTTAAACAATACTCAATTTAATTTTTCATCACGTTTTGAAGAAGGAAAAGGAACTAATCCGGAAGAATTAATTGGTGCAGCACATGCCGGATGTTACTCAATGGCATTATCTGCAGGTTTATCAGGAGGCGGATTCAAAGTTAATTGGGTAAAAACTTCTGATACAGTTCATATTGATAAAGTTGACGGAGGTTTTGCAATTACCGCTATCGATATAAATTGCGAAGCAAATGTTGAAGGAATTTCAAAAGAAGATTTCCTTAAAGCTGCTGAAGATACCAAGGCAGGATGCCCTGTATCCAAAGCACTTACTGGTGTTAAATTCAATTTGAATGCAAAATTAGTTGAATAACAGATCCTTGTAAGCTTGTGTTTTATTAAAAGAGGGAGCCAAAGGCTCCCTTTTTAGTAATTTAACTATGTCTTATAGAAATAATATCGCCGTCCTTAACAACGTATTCCTTACCCTCCAGCCGCCAGGTCCCTTTTTCTTTTGCCTTGGCAAATGTACCGGCAGTAAGGAAATCCTCATATCCAACAACTTCTGCACGGATAAATTTATTAAAGAAATCAGTGTGAATTTCGCCGGCAGCTTCCTGAGCGTTTTCACCTTTTCTAATTGTCCATGCGCGGCATTCGTCTTCACCCGCTGTTAAAAATGAGTGTAATCCCAATAGGGCATAAGACTCTTTGATAATATTGTTAAGTGCAGATTCTTTAATTCCATACTCAGCCATAAAAACTTCGGCATCTTCGTCTGCAAGTTCAGCCATTTCCTTTTCAACTTTGCCAAAAAATGCCAATACTTTTGTGTTTTGCCCTTTAATTGCTTCTTGTGCTTTTTTAACAAATTCATCTTTTTTCGCAATTTGGTTTTCATCCAAATTAAGAGCTATTAACATGGGCTTTACTGAAAGTAACTGATAGGTCTTAAGAATTTTTAATTCATCTTTATTTAGCTGAATATCTCTTAGTGCTTTTTCATTTTGAAGTGCGTCATAACATTTTTCAAGTACGGGAAGCTCTCTTTTTAGCAGCTCGTCCTGATTCTTTAGAATTTGTTTTTTTATTTTTTCAAGACGATTTTCTACAATAGCCATGTCTGAAAGTATAAATTCAGTTTCAAAAGAGACTATGTCCCTTAGCATATCTACTGAGCCATCCGGGTGGGCAACAGACTCATCTTCAAAAAGTCTTACAACTTGCAGCAAGGCATCATTGGTTTTAACTTTTGCTAAAAAATTTGTAGTAAACTGGGTAGAGCCCTGGTCACCTTTCTGCAAACCAACCACATCAACAAATTCAATAACCGCGTTTACAGTCTTTTTAGGATTGAATATCTCTGTTAATTTGATCAACCTTTCATCAGGTACCTTTACTACCGCCTGATGACTCTCAGACTTGGTTACTGTCTCCGGATCTATAAATGATTTTGTAATTGTCTGGAATAAAGTCGTCTTTCCTGAGTAGGGAAGCCCTACAATACCTATCTGCATAATATCCTCTAAGTGAAAAAATACAAAACAAATATAAACATACCTTAACGGTATTAAAAGACAAAATGACTAATCTCTGTTGAAATGAGGCATTTCTTCCGGAATAACAATAGAAATCTCACCAAATCCTGTAAATTGTTCATCTGAATACACAGGAAATTGATAAATCATTTTTTTTCTCCCGCCTTTTTGAATGGTATAAAAATTTTCTTTTTCATCCTTGAACATTTCTTTCAACTGAATTTTCGACTTTTCAGAATGGCAGTCAAATAAATTTTGTCCGATTAGTTTTTCTCCGCCGTCTTCTTTAAAAGTTTCTAAGGATCTATCATTCATATAGGTGATTATTCCGTCAGAATTACAGAGTGTAATTGCAAACGGTAAGTTTTTTGAATGGTCAATTGTATTCATTATTTTCCTAATTCTTCGATAATATTATATCGTAAATATATTTAGTAATTAGGTTAAAATGAAGTTAAAAGTTCGTAAGAGAACATTTACAAGAATCGAGTATTTTCGGAAGTCCTAATAGGTTTTATTTAGGATTTGATAATTGCTATATTTACTATAGTGAATACTAACAATTTTTATATGAAAAATAAATTTACTATCCCGGTTTACATTAAATATTTGCTCTACATATATTTGCTGGGCATTTTATTTCTTACCAGTGCCAGGCTATTCTTGCTAGTGCAGCATTTAAATGCATTAACAGGTGTGCCTTTAGAAATAGTATTGCAGTCATTTTGGATGGGATTCCGCTTTGATACTGTGGTGAGCGGTTATATACTTGTAGCTCCATTTATTATTTTTACAATTTCGTCTTTATTAAAAAACAGATACAGGCCTTTAATAAATTTCGGTGCAATAGTACTGACAATTGAATACATAGTCCTCTTTTTTATATCTGCTGCTGATATTCCTTATTTTAACCATTATAATTCCAGAATTACAATCTCTGCACTAACATGGACTGACTCGCCTCTTTTTGTAATTAATATGATTGCCCAGGATGAGACATATTATTTGTATATACTTATTTTTATTATTTGGGCAGGTCTGGCGGTCTTTTTATTCCATAAAGCTAAAGAAAGATATTTTAAAAATGGAACTCAAATATTGCATCAGGAAAATAAATCATATTATTTAACAAATATGGTCTGTTTCTTTATTGCAATACCTGTTATGTTTTTTGCCATTAGGGGCAGGGCAGAAATTAAATCTCCAATAAGATGGGGTACGGCATTTTTTAGTAACTATGCGTTACCGAACCAGATGGCACTTAACCCGGCATTTACATTTTTTCAGAGCTATTTAGATAGTAAAAATCCTAAAAACTGTACATTGCACTTAATGAATCCTGATGAAGCATTAAACATTGTGCGTGAGGATCTTAAAATAAAGAATATGGGATATGACTCTCCATTAGCCAGATTGGTTAAAGCAAAAACCGGGATGACAAATAAAAATGTTGTTCTTGTATTAATGGAAAGTATGGCGGCCTGGAAAATGGAACATTTTGGCAACACTGAAAAGCTTACGCCATTTTTGGATAGTTTAGCGGGGGCAGGTTACCTCTTTACTAATTTTTATTCCTCAGGAATACATACATATTGTGGAATTTATTCAACATTATTTAGCTATCCGGTTCTCTTAACGCATCACCCCATGAAATCTGTAGAGAGTATGCAGCCATACGGCAGCATTGCTTTAACCTTAAGAGCAAATAATTATCAGACAATCTTCTTTACTACACATGACGCACAGTTTGACAACATGGGGGGATTCCTGTCAAATAATGGATTTAACACAATAGTCAGCCAGAAGGACTATCCTGCTGAAAAAGTAAAAAGTACATTGGGAGTTCCGGATGGGGACTTATTTGATCTTTCGATTCCTTATTTGAACAAGCTTGCTGCCGGCAATAAACCATTTTTTGCTGCTATGCTTACTGCAAGCGATCACGGCCCATATGTAATTCCAAAAGTACCGGGTTTTAAACCAAAATCTAAAACGGAAATGAAGCAGATTATAGAATATGCTGACTGGGCAATAGAGCAGTTTATTATAAAAGCAAAGCAGCAGCCCTGGTTTAAGAATACAATCTTTGTTTTTACGGCAGACCACGGTGCTATAGATAATCCTGTATATGATATGGACTTATCTTTTAATCATACTCCATTAGTAATATATTATGACGGAATTAAACCGAAAAGATATGAGGTCCTGGGCGGTCAGGTTGACGTTGCCCCCACTATTCTTTCAATGCTGAATATTTCTTATGTCAATAATACTATGGGAGTGGATTTGCTTTCTACCAAGAGAGATTATTGCTATTTTAATGCCGATGAAAAAATAGGGTGCATAGATAAAGACTATTATTTGATAATAAGACAGGATGGTTCTTTTTCTTTATACAGATTTAGAGAAAGGGCAAATAATGACTATGCGCAGCTACAGCCTGCCAAAACTAATGAAATGAAGAAAAAAGCTCTGGCATATTATCAAACCGCTCAATGGATGATAAGCAATAAAAAAGTTAAACCGCTGTAAAAATAATGTCGTATAATTAAAACATAATATTACCATTAGGGTATGAATAAACATACCTACAGTAAAATAGATACCCGTTAATCTTTATTTATAGACTCTGCCCTTTACACATACTAAATCTAAATTTTTGACAAAACTATTTTTATATAATGACATTTACAATATTAAACATAACAAAAATAACTCGCAAGTATTATATTGAGTATGGAGAACACAGTGATTAGTTAATAACAGATTCCTCATCCGAGACCGGATTCGGAATGGCAATATCCATTGGAGTATGGCTAAAGAAGCAGTGCTGTCATTGCGATGCGAATCCGGAACAAAAACCCCACGCCTTGCCTGCATGGCCTTGCAGCCGGTCATACCTGTCCATGCAAAGAGTTTACCATGGACCTGATATAAAGAGAAATTGTTTTCCGTTGTTAATTGTTCATTGTTAATTGTTAATTATTCTTTGTCATTTTTTGCATTTCTTTGCCATTCCGAAATACGTACTGACAACATTTCAGAACACTCTGCCAAATCAGATTTCCCGCAAAAGTAAAAAGTTGAAAAATTCCGCAAAATAGAATTGGCACACGGTTTGAATATCCTTATGTAAAATTATTAAGAAACGAAAAATTAAGGAGAACGAAAATGATAGATGTAAAAGAGAATGTGGAAACTAAAGTAGTAGAACCGGATTTTGAAAATGAAGTTTTAATTACCCCGCTGGTAAATATTTATGAAACTGAAAATGATTTTACTTTAGTTGCAGACATGCCGGGAGTAAGTAAATCAAACATCAATATTAAGTATGAAGATAGTTTCCTCACAATTTATGGGCGTGTGGAGAATACAAATATAAATAAAAAATATGTGCTTAAAGAAACATCTTGCGGCAACTATTTTAGAAAATTCAAATTATCAAATAGTATTGATAGCGATAAAATTGAAGCTTCAATGGAAAATGGACAGCTCTCTGTTTTATTGCCTAAGAATGATAGAGCTAAAGCAAAAACTATCTCTATCAAATAATTAACTATAATCATAAAATAAAACTTATTGGAGGAAAATATGTCAATAGTTAAATTTAATCCCGTAAGAGATTTGTTAAGTTTTGAAAAAGAAATATCAAAACTTTTCAATGAGTTCGATAATACTTTCGGATTTAGAAAATCTAATGCAATCACCGAGGAGATGGAAAACGCTGTGTGGGCTCCGTTAACCGATATATATGAAGATGAAAATAATTATTTAGTAAAAGTAGACCTTCCCGGTGTTGCAAAAGATGATCTAAAAATATCTTATGAAAATGGCTCTTTGGCTATTAGCGGTGAAAGGAAGAGTGAGAAGGAAACAAAAGATGCAAAGTTCCATAGAGTAGAAAGAACATACGGTAAATTCTATAGATCATTTACTTTGCCTCAGCAAATACATTCTGATAAAATTGAAGCTGAGTTCTCTAATGGTCAGTTAGAAATTACAATTCCGAAATCTGAGGAAGCTAAGCCAAAACAACTTCAAATTAAAGTGAAATAATATTTTCTAGGATCACACAAAAGGGTAGCTGTTTAAGTTACCCTTTTTGTATTTTTGTATTAGTAATATTATTATTTCAGGAACTTATATGGATTTTAAAGACTATTATAAAGTGTTAGGCGTAGATAAAGATGCTACTGACGTTGAAATCAAAAAGGTTTATCGTCAGCTCGCTAAAAAATATCATCCGGATAAGAATCCTGGTAATAAAGAGGCCGAAGAAAGGTTCAAAGAAATAAGTGAAGCTTATGGCGTAATAGGCGATAAAGAGAAGCGCAAAGATTATGATAAACTGGCAAGTAATTGGCAGAGATACCAGCAAGCCGGCCAGGGTGGGGATTGGTTCCAGAATTTCCAAAATCAAAGAGGGCAGTCTGCCAACTTTGAAGGTTCTTTTAGCGATTTATTTAACAATATGGGATATAAAGATATTTTCAGTTCTATTTTCGGTGGTGCGCAAGGCGGGGCAGAAAGGCCATACTCAGGAAGGCGTTCGGCTAAATCCGGTACGCACAAACGGGGAGATGATGTTGAGGTTGAACTGCTTCTTACTCTTGAAGAGGTATTTACCGGCGGTGAAAAGGAAATTTCAGTAGAAGGTAAAATAATTAAAGTTAAAATCCCAAGAGGAATAGAGGACGGTAAAAAACTTAGACTTAAATACCAGGCACCCACAGGCAGATATGGCTCCGATAAAGGGGATTTATATCTAAAAATTAAAATTGCAGAACATGATTATTTTAAGCGAAATGGGCTTGACCTTGTTGTTGAAGAAAAAATAGATCTTTTTACTGCAATGCTGGGCGGCAAAAAACATATTAAAATTATTGACGGTAAAACTATTAGTATCAACATTGATCCCGAAACGGATTCCGGCAAGACCTTACGCCTAAAAGGTTTGGGGATGTATAATGAAGACGGATCTTTCAGAGGTGATTTGTATATAAAATTACTTATTATTTTACCTAAAAATATTTCACAAGACGATAAAAGTATTTTAAAAAATATAGCAAATAAAAATAAATAGATTAAAGGAGACTCCTTAAAATGGGCAGTACAGAACAAGAACATTCATCAAAATATCAATTTAAAGCTGAAATTAAGCAGTTGCTAGATATTCTGGTACACTCTTTATATACCAGCAGGGAAATTTTCTTACGTGAACTTATTTCTAACGCTTCTGATGCATTAGACAAGTTGAGATTTGAAATTACTAAGGGTTCTGAGATTTTAGATAAAGATATACCATTAGAAATTAAAATTACCTTTGATGAAAAGAAAAAATTATTAACTATTGCCGATACCGGTATCGGTATGACCAAAGATGATTTGATTGATAACATTGGTACTATTGCAAAATCAGGCTCAGCCGATTTCCTGAAAATGATAGCCGACAATAAATCCGATGCAGCTAATATTATAGGCAGGTTTGGCGTAGGTTTTTATTCTGTTTTTATGGCAGCAGAAAGAGTTGACATTACTACCCAATCTTTTAAACCGGGTGAAAAACCAATGAAATGGTCGTCTGAGGGATTAGGCGATTTTGAGATAGTTGAAATTGAAGATACAATTAAACGCGGTACTACCATTGAAGTCCATTTAAAAGAAGATGCAAAGGAATTTGCTGAAAAGTATAGAATTGAAGGAGTAATTAAAAAGTATTCTAACTTTATTTCTTTCCCTATTTTCTTAGAGAATGATAAAGTAAATAATATCAAAGCGTTATGGAGAGAGCCAAAATCTTCTATCACTCCAGAAGAATACAATGAGTTTTATAAGTTCTTAACATATGACAGCGAAGAGCCGATGGATATACTGCATGCTTCAGTTGATGCTCCTATTCAGTATTATAGTCTCCTTTTTATTCCCAAGAAAGAAAATGAATTCTTCAGAATGTCCCGTGAAGAATATGGATTGGATCTGTATGTAAGAAGAGTTCTTATTCAGCATAAGAATAAAGATATTCTCCCTGAATATCTGGGCTTTGTAAAAGGCGTAGTCGATTCCGAAGATTTACCACTTAATATTTCAAGAGAAACTCTTCAGGAAAATTCTGTTTTTGGTAAAATATCAAAGAACATAACTGCTCAGGTTTATTCTTATCTGCAGAAAAAAGCTAAAGAAAAACCTGAAGAATATGCCGCCTTCTGGAAAGAATATAACAGGGTATTTAAACTTGGTTATTCTGATTTCCTGAATGCTGACAAATATATGGAACTGCTCAGGTTTAATTCTTCTGCAAATGAAGATGAAAACGGGCTTACATCGCTTGAAGATTATACAGGCAGGCTGCAAAATGAACAAAAGGAAATCTATTATGCATTAGGCACCAGCCGTGACTCTATTATATCTTCTCCTCAGCTTGAAATCTTTAAGAACAAAGGACTTGAAGTCCTTTTTCTTTCTGATCCTCTGGATGAATTTGTTTTAAGCTCAATTAGAAAATATAAGGACTATGATTTCAAATCAATTGATACTGCTGATCTAAAATCTATTGAGAAGCTTGCAGACAAAATAGAAAAAGAAAAACCGGTTGAATTAAGCAAAGATGATAGTTTACAGTTTGATAGTCTGCTTTCAAAGATGAAAGATATCTTAAAAGATAAAGTTGAAGAAGTGAGAGCATCAGAACGTTTGGTTGACAGTCCTGCTTGTCTTATAAATCCTGATAGTTCAATATCTTCCACAATGCAAAGACTGATGCGCCTTAGTAATAAAGAGATCGGTATGCAGAAAAAAATATTCGAAATAAACAAAGACCATGCATTGATTAGAAACTTACTTAAAGTATTTAAAGCCGACAGTAATGATAAATACATAAGCCTTGTTACTGACCAATTATTTGAGTCGGCATTGCTTTTGGAGGGTTCATTGGAAGATCCACATAAGCTTGTATCAAGATTAAATGAGCTTTTAAAAGACTCAAGTGAATGGTACGTTGAAGTTAAGAAGATTTAAACTTTAAGTCTTCCGTTATTTAAGCAGAAATGGATTTCCATTTCTGCTTTTTTTATATCTTCTGTATGCTGTATCAAGCCAAAATACATAAAAAAATGTGATATTGTACTACACTTTATAGCTTTAAATCCAAATTAGAGTTCAGTTGTGATATTCCCCTTGACTTTAATTGTAAAATTTATTATTAATTTTATAGAATATTTTTGAATAATAACTTGAGAATTTTATGTAAACAGTGTTTTTTTTGAGGAGGCGAAGATGACGAGTTACAGAGGCGAAAAAACCTTAGAGGTGTTAAACGGTTTGATTAAAAACTGTATGCAGGCAGAAGAGTCATACAGAAATGCAGCAGAACAAATACATGATGAAAATCTTAAACAGATTTTTATAATTCATGCATATCAAAAAGCTGAATATGCTGCAAAATTGAAGGCTGAGGTAAAAAGGCTTGGTGGAACTGTACATAAATATAGCTATGATGAAAATATTTATGAACCGGATGTAAACCAGGAAGCTGCTTCAGATTTGATAAATGATTGTGAGGTTAGAGAAGCTAAAGCTGTTCAGAATTATGAAATAGCTATGAATGAAGATATTCTTTGGGAAGTAATCCCTATAGTTTCACGTCAGTATTTAGAGACACAAGAAAGTTACAACCAAATAAAATATTTAAAAACCAATTATTCTGAATCCTTCATCCACTTCTGACATTGCTTTTCTCAAAAATTCTAATGGTAAACTATTGGATATTGTGCTGGTTTACCACTAGAATTTTTGTTCCTTTTTTCCTTTTTACGAGTATTAATCTAAAGGCATAATCGGCATGATCACGCCGTTATTTTTTAGCCTAAACATAAGAAAATCCATTTCACTGTTATAAATAAATTCTGTATTAATAAACTTTGGTAAAAATGAGTTGAAGTTTATTAACCCCGGTTCCGGCATTTCAATTAAATTATAGTCCTCTTTTTTAAGTCCGGTTTTAACCTCTGCCAGTTTAACTGCGTCATTTAAATTACCAATAATATCTACTAATCCAATATTTTTACCGGTAAGGCCTGTCCATACACGCCCTTGTGCAATGGAATCAATCGCTTCATAAGATTTATGCCTGCCAAGGCTAACCTTAGAGACAAAATCAGAATAAAAGTTTTTAATTGTTCTTTCCTGCTGGTTCAATTCGTCTTGGGTAAAGTCTCTATATGGAGCTATAGCTAAATTCAGTATGGGAAGTACATATGCAACCCCTAAATCTGCATGCTTGCCAATTTTTACATTATCAATATTCAAACCTAATTTATCTTTAAGTCCCTTTTCATAGTACCATGCCCCAATAACACCTATTGAACCTGTAATGGTATTAGGGGCAGCCATAATTGTATCACCATACATGGAAAGCCAATAACCGCCTGAACCTGCAACATAACCCTGTGTAACAATAACAGGTTTTTTGCCCTTTGCTTTTTTAAGAGCATCGGCTACAAGGTCGGAAGCAAGGGCATCGCCTCCGGGAGAATCAACTCTAAAAACAATTGCTTTAACGTTATTGTCGTTTACAGCTTTGTTAACATAATTTATAAGGGACCTGGCATTTATCCCCTGATCCATTGCGCATTCTCCAATTGCATAAATCACTGCAATTTCGGGCTTCTTCCCCCAGTAGTTATCCTTTGGAAGCAGGTAGCAGTCTAAATTGTTTCCACTGATAAATGATTTATTATCATTTTCAAACTTGTTTACAATATCGTTTAGATCAGTAAAGCGGGCAATTGTATCAATTAATTTATTTTTAAGCGCCTCACTTGGAACCATATATAACGAGTTTGTAAGTGAATCAAAATCCGAATGGGAAATATTTCTGTTAGCGCATATATCATATTTTGCAGTATTGTAATAACCTTCAACAAGAGCTTTACGCTGCTCCTTGTCGGCAGGGCTCATTTCATTCCTTGTAAAATTTTCCACGGCTGATTTATATTTGAAATAACGGAATTCCCTAAATCCGATCCCAAGTTTCTCAAGCATGTCTTTATAAAAAGTTCTGCTCATTGCATAACCCTCAAGTGAAATACCGCCCAAAGGATCCAGAATAATCTTATCTGCAACAGAGGCAAAATGGTATAAAGTAATATTGGCTCTGTCAATATATATAACTACGTGTTTGCCTTTTGATTTAAAATCACTTAATTCTTTGCGGAGCTCCCATGCTTGCTCCTGGTTGATGCTTAACCCTGAAGTGTTTATTACTATGCCGGATATTGAATTATCATCCTTTGCACTTCTAATCTGGTCCAATAAATTTAGGAGCGTGTTTGAATTATCGAACCATTTAAATCTTTGGTACTTAATGTCCCCATTTAAAGAGTAAGAAACATATTTTGAATCAGGTGCCTTAAAAATAGTTCTGTCAAGTGAACCTAAACGTATCCCGTATGAATTTACATCATATTTACCGTCTGTATTAAAATACTCTTGTGAAGAAATTCCAATTCTTCCTAAGCTTATTTCAGTGCCGAGTGTGAAAGCTTTGTTCTCAAAATAACGGCCTGTTATTCGTATCCCGTTAAATACTTCAATTGTTGCGCCGGCACTCCATTTGTTTTCATTGGGAATTTCATTTTTTCTAAAAGCATAGTCGGCAAAAAACGACACAAATTCATTACCAAACGGCCTGATTGCAGCGTCAACAATACCTTCATCATTAACAGAAGAGAAATTACCCCAAAAGCCTAAAGAAAAATATTTGAAAGGGCGGGTTAGTAATCCGGCAGAAAAAACATCAGCCCTGTTAAAGGCAGCTTTTTCTCCTGAAGACCAGCCGTAAGCAAGTCCCATACTGATAGTACCGGAACCAAAACCTGTCGATAGCCTGAAATCATTTACTGCCAGCCCATTAACCGCCTGATGGAAAACGCTAAAGCCAAAATTAGGTACGGCAGCATAAAAAGCTTTATTGCCTCCCTTACTGGAAAAGTTTAATAGCATATCCAGGCCTGTAACTGTAGAAAGCATGGCCGGATTATCTGATCCGTAAAGTCCGTAACGCATCGCTCCGGGGGAGGTTAAGGAAAATCTGTTTTGATTATAATAAGACTGCTGCGGACTTTGCGGAAATATCACAGCGAAAGAAGCAGTTATAAATAATATTATTAGGCATAGCTTTTTCATACAGGATTCCATTATTTAATAATTATGAGTGGAAAGATAGCAACTCTGCTCTAATTATAAAAACTCTCTGTGCAACTCTGTGATAATTTTTTCGGATAGTTGGACGCGGAGATTCCCAGAGGATACCCAGAGTTTCCCTGAGTTAGTTTCTCTGTGGTTCTCCGGGTCTTCTCTGTGTAACTCTGTGTATAATTTTTTCCGGACAGTTGGACGCGGAAATCCCCAGAAAAGGCAGATTAAATAATTACGCCGCCGCCTAAGCATATATCTCCGTCATAAAATACAGCAAACTGCCCCGGGGCAATTCCCTGATCCGGCGGGTCAATGGTTACTTCAGCCAAATCATCTTCAATAAATTCTATTGTGGAGTTATAAAAATGTTCTCCATGTCTTATTTTTAACTGCATATTGGTATTCTGCGGAGGTGCCTCTTTTATCCAATTAAACCTGCCTGCAATAAATTTATTTTTGTAGCGTTTTATTATGTTCTCTTTTGAGATATAAATAATATTATTTACAACATCTTTTTTTACAACAAACCATGGACCTCCCCCAAGTTTTAAACCGCTTCTTTGTCCTATAGTAAAAAAGTAATAACCATTATGCGTACCCAGCTTTTTGCCGGTCTCCATTTCAATAATATCACCGGGTAATTCTCCCAGGTGGTGCTTAATAAAATCGGAAAATTTAATTTTTCCCAAGAAGCAGATTCCCTGGCTGTCTTTTCTATCCATGGTCGGCAGATTACTTTGATGCGCCAGACTGCGTACTTGTTCCTTATTATATTCGCCAAGCGGAAATAGTGCTCTTGAAAGCTGCTTCTGGTTTAACAGGGCCAAAAAATATGTCTGGTCTTTTATGGGGTCGGGTGCCCTTAAAAGGCGGTATTTATCATCCGCAAAATCAACCCGGGCATAATGTCCACTGGCAACTTTTTCAAAAGAGTTATCTATTTTATCATAGAACATCCCGAACTTAATTAAGCTGTTGCAGAAAATGTCGGGATTAGGAGTGCGCCCTTCTTTTATTTCTTTAATTGTATAGGATACAACATTATCCCAATACTCTGATTGCATCGAAACAATTTCCAACGGAACATCCAATTGTTTGCATACATTATTTGCATAACTTAAGTCAGTTTCCCATGGGCAGTCGCCTAAAAACGAAAATTCATCCTGAAGCCAAATTTTAAGGTAGAAAGCAGTAACGTCATATCCCTGCTTTTTTAGCAAACTTAGAACAACGGAGCTATCTACACCACCGGAAAGTAATACAGCAGTTTTCATATATCTAATTATTATTTGAATAATATCTTATTAAAGCGTAATTTTATTTAAATAATTAAAATAATTATTTAAATCTAACTTATAAATTTAACATTTTTTACCAATAGAAATCTATGAAAAAATTTATTTTACTTTTTGTACTTATTTCTTCAGTAATATTGCCCCAGACTAATATTACCTGGACAAATGTAACACCCAATTATCCGTCCTTGCCGCAGGGTGTAAAGTTATGGCATGGTGTTAGAACTTCACCGGCTCTGAACGCTTTTTATTATGATGTAGATCTGAATAATACATCAATTGCCGTAGTGCCGTATTATACAACAAGCATTGCCACTGTACCTGCCCTTTGCGGCAGAATAGGCGCCTATGGAGCCATAAATGGAGGTTTCTTTGGCGGTACTTCTTCTTATTCTGCAGTAGTAACTCCTGGACAGGTTCAGCAGCAAAATATTGCCGCGTTAACCCGCAGCGGTAAAACTTATCCTGTTATTAGAAGTTTCTTCTATCTTAAAAATAATTTTCAACCTTTTGTTGACTGGATTTATCATTTCGGCTCTACCGTAAATGATGTCTATTCTTTTAATGCCCCATTGCAGTATATTGCCAATGATCCAACCCCTAAACCTGTTCCTTTATCTTCGCAGGGTACTAAGATTCAGGAACTTATGTTAGGTGTCGGCGGCGGGCCAATGCTGGTAAAGAATGGTGTAAAAAATATTACTTATAACGAAGAAATTATGTGGGGCTCGGGTGTAGGTACGGATCCTGACCCAAGAACAGCAGTAGGCTTTACTGCCAATAAACATGTTATCATGATAGTTGCTGATGGCCGCTTACCCGGAACTTCTGAAGGATTTTCAATGGATGAATTGGCAAATGTATTTATTGCACTTGGCTGCACAGATGCCATAAATTTGGATGGCGGCGGATCTTCGCAGATATCCGTAGGTAGTCAGGCAATAAACATTACGGCCACAAGGCAGCTTCCCACAATCCTTGCAATTGTTAACCGTGATTCATTGCATGTTCCTGCTACGCCATTGTTTCAAAAAACAATAGATTCCGGCGACCCGGAAGCTTCTGTAATAGGCGGCTGGAATCCCTCAAGCAATCCCGGCTACTGGGGCACAACTCCTTGTCTTTTAAGTCCTATAGGAGATGGCAGTAATTACGTAAAATATAAACTGAATCTGCCTAAGAGAGCGGTTTATAAAGTTCAGGCGTGGTGGGTTGATGCAAATAACAGAGCTACAAATACCCCTTTTGTAATTAAGCATGATGGTAATACCGATACCGTTAAAATGAATCAGACAACAAATGGTGCCAGATGGGTGGATGTAGGACAATATACTTTTAACGGCGACACTACAGAATGCATTATAATCTCAAATAAGGCTACAACTAACCAGTATGTTGCTGCTGATGCTGTCAGAATAAATTCTTTTGATTCTGTCTTTACTGCTGTAAATGAAAATAAGAATATTGTTTTAGATAATTACAGCCTTGAACAAAATTACCCTAACCCGTTTAATCCTTCTACAACAATTAAATATGCGGTTAAAGAAAGAGGATTGATTAAACTTGCCATATATGATGTGTTGGGTAAAGAAGTGAGAACATTAGTTAATGAATCTCAATCAGCAGGAAATTACGAAGTAAACTTTAATGCTGCAAGCTTAACTTCAGGTGTGTATTTCTATAAATTGAATACAGGTAATTTTTCTTCTGTTAAAAAAATGATCCTTATGAAATGAGCAAATAGTTTATATTTTGTTCGTTAAAATCATGTATTAAAATCCGGCTCTATCAGATAGATGACCGGATTTTTATTTATGTTTATAAGGTGCATCAAAACTCAAATGTTATGTCCCATCTGTAATGCTCCGTTAAACAGTTCTTACTTCCGCAGCCAGAATAAATTTGGCTGGCTTCACTAATTATTTGGATTATCTTATTACTTAATTAATATCATCTTCTTTGAAGCTGTATAATCACCGGCAATTATCCTGTATATATAAATGCCACTACTCAACTTAGATGCATCAAAGTTTACATTATAGTTTCCTGCCGGTTTATTTTCATTTACAAGTGTTTTTACTTCACGTCCAAGCATATCATATACTTTTATTGTTACCTGTCCATTCTTTGATATTTGATAGCTTATGTTTGTATTAGGATTAAATGGATTTGGATAATTTTGTTTTAGCTCATATCCACTTGCATATGAATTTGACTGTAGGTTAAACACACCGGATATTGTTCCGCCGCCGTCAGTAGTTTTTAAAATTCTTCCGACATCTCCGCATAAATAACCAACAGCATTTGAGACCATACTTACGGAAAATATTGTATTAGTTGTGGTAATAGGCTGTTTCGTCCACGTCTCCCCACTGTTTGATGAATATACTAAGGTTCCTCCCGGACCGGCCGCCCATATTTTTATCCCGTCAATGCTGGATATTCCATAAAGATTTGTAGTTATTCCTGAATTCTTTGTCACCCAGTTTGTTCCTCCATCCGTAGTTCTTAGAATTACGCCGGCATCTCCACAAATCCATCCATCGGTTTTATTAATAAAAAGAATTTTTCTTAATGGCTGAGTTGTTCCGCTTGGACGTGAAAACCAAAGAGCACCGCCATTAGTGGTTTTAATTATGGTTCCTGATGAACCTACAGCCCATGCAGTATCACCAAGACAAGTCATGCCCCATAGTGAGTTTGTTGTTGGTGTTGCCTGCTGAATAAAGTCTGCTCCGCCGTTGGTCGATTTGTAAATTTCACCGTCATATCCGCAAACCCAGCCACTCGAAGTATCCTTAAAGGTTATGGACTGAAGCTGAGGTAAAAATCCTACACTACGTGAAATCCAATTGATACCGCCATTATAAGTTCTGAGAACAATATTGCTGCCGGTAATATAACCTTTGCTTTGATTACTAAAGAATACTGATTTCCATGTGTTGTTGCTGATAGGCTGAGAACTCCAATTATTACCTCCGTTTGTTGTTCCTAAAATTGTGCCTCCTTCGCCAACAACCCAGCCTCTTTGGTCATCCATGAAGCAAGAATTTATTAACATGTAATTTGTAAGAGAATTTGTAGTAATTAAATTCCATTGAAGCCCTCCATCGGTAGTCTTTACAATCTGCCCATTTACTCCAACAGCCAATCCCTCTAATGAATCTAAAAAATCAATTCCCGGCATTCTTGATGTGGACCCGGTTGCAGTACCGAACCACGTTAGACCGGTATCGGTTGTTTTGAAAATCGCCCCATTTTCACTTGTTACAAATCCGGTTTTCGAGTTTATAAATTTGAAATTCCAAAAATCTGTCTGCGAGGGAACATTCATGCCGGTCCAGTTTAATCCGGCATTTGTTGTCTTAAAAATTTTAGAAAGTTGGCCGCATACGAAACCCGTATCATTAGATAAAAAATGTATTCCGTAAAAGGCATAATTAGCCCCTGTTTCTATAACATTCCATGTGTTGCCCTGATCAGTTGTTTTAATAATTGTCCCTGCGGTCCCCGCTGCATATCCTGTTGAAGAATTTATAAATGACATACTGTATAAACGTTCATTTGTGTTAGAACTTTGAGGAACCCAGTTTATGCCTGCGTCTGTTGTTTTTAAAATAGTACCATTCTCACCGCAAACCCAGCCGGTATTTACATCTACAAAAGTTATGTAATCCAATACTCCGGTAAAGGTTGTTTGGATTACTGAAAAGGAGCTGCCTGCGTTTGTGGTTTTTAATATTATTCCGGAAGATCCGCATAAAAAACCTGTATTCCCATTCAGGAAGTACGATGAAAATAAGCTGACATTGGTTGGTGCTTGTATTGAGACCCAGATTATTCCATTGTTGGTAGTCTTTAAAATCTGGTTACTGCTTGCGGTTACAATAGCCGTATTCTGGTCGAGGTATTTAACACTTGTTAAATAATTCCCGGAAATTGGAGGATTTAACCAAAACCAGCCGCTTTGGGCAAATGCATTGGTAAAAAACGACAAAAGAAAAAATAGCTTGAATAAAAATTTAATATTCATAAAATCTCCAAAATGAAATAACTATTTCTAACTAATTTAATTTTTTGTGAGTATTATTACTCAGGTCGTCAGGAAATTAAGAACTGAGGAACAAATAAAAAGTAAAATATTTTATAACACAAATATAATAAATTTGTAAGTGTATGTAAATGATACGTTTATCTTGCCTCGTTTTGTCCTCTAAAGGTAGAGGGTAGTTGTTTTGTCTTGGACAAAGGATAATTCCTGAAGATTTGTTAAATTGTCATATTATAAAATTTTGAATAAGTATTAAGCTCTTCATGAAATTAACTGTCAATTTTCTGCTGATTATATTATTAATGGTAACATCAGTATGCACTGCTCAAATAAAGATAAAAGCAGTCGGGGATGTAATGCCGGGTTCATTAACTCCGGTAAAGATAATACCTCCCGATAGTGGAAAAATATTTGTCAGGTCAATAAAAAATTATCTGTCCGGTGCTGATGTTTGTTTTGGTAATTTTGAAGGCACATTAATTAGCGGATGGGAAAAACCGTCAAAGTGTACTGAAAAAGATACTGCAAGGTGTTATGAATTTGGAATACCTGTTTACTTGCTAACAGCGGTTAAGCAATTGGGCTTTAACGTAATGAACCTGAATAATAATCATTCCGCTGATTATGGACCTAATGTCTATAAATTAACCCAAAAGTATCTGAATGATAACGGAATAAAAACTGCCGGCAGGGCGGGATATGCTGAAATTATAATTAATAATAAAAGAATTGCAGTTATAGGCTTTGGTAATGGCGTTGCTGAAAACCAACTGCAGAATATAAATTCCGCGGCTGCAAAAATTCGTAACCTAAAATCGAAGTATGATTATGTCTTTGTAAGTTTTCATGGTGGAACCGAAGGAGTAAGTGCCGTTAATATGCCTGATGAAATAGCTGCCTATCACGACGGCAGCAGTTTTAGCATCATTAAATTTGCCCATTCAGCTATTGATGCAGGGGCTGATCTGGTGCTGGGCCATGGGCCGCACGTTTTGCGGGCAATGGAACTTTATAAAGGTAAACTGATTGCATACTCTTTGGGTAATTTTTTAACCTACGGAAATTTCTCTCTAAAAGGATATTGCGGAATCGGCGGTATTCTTGAAGCCGAGCTGGATAAAAACGGAAACTTTGTTAAAGGACAGTTTATACCTACTGTACAGCAGGGAAGGGGCGTACCTGTTTATGATAACTTCTGCACTTCAATTAAGCTTATGAAAAGGTTGATGAAGAGCTATCAGCCGGGAGGAAAACTGTTTATGGATGACAGCGGATATCTGTCAATAAAGACTAAATAATTAGTAAATAAACATTTAATAAGTATGGGGTAACAGCATTATGCAGCTTGTCATTCTGAGCCTGGATGATGAATCTAATCTCGGCAGGACTATGAATTGAGATCCTTCGTCAATCCATAAATGGATTTCCTCAGGATGACATCCTGGCTAACCGCATATACGAATAGTCACTTAATTAGCAGGTAGCTGCTGGTTTACAAAACCTCTGTGGTCCTCTACGGCACTCTGCGTATAATTCTAAAAGCTCTTAATAAATTAAATGAATTAATTTATATGGGTATATGCACCCTCCCAAAATAAGGGAGGGCGGAAAAAATGCTTAATTTGTTTTTATCTTATAACCATCATCTTTTTTGCAGCAGTAAATTCACTACCGGATGTTGAGCTTCTAAATACAAGCTTATAGAAATATACCCCGCTTGATAATTGATGATTATTATTTCCTGTAGAAAAAGCGACTCGGTAATTTCCCTCAGGCATATTCTGATTTATTAACTCAGATACTTTTTCTCCTAATATATCATATACTGAAATATTAACATTCCCATTTTCAGGGATTGAATAATTTATTTGGGTTGATGGATTAAAAGGATTGGGGTAGTTTTGATCCAACCGGAAACTGAGCTTATTCCCTACGTCATTTACTCCGGTTGAACTGACTACATTAACAGTAAAATTCTGAGCAAAATTCCAGTTGTCACCCTGAGGTGTACCATCAAGGTTTACACTATTGCCGTTTGCAAATATTGTCTGAGTACCTATTGATGCGGGAGCGGTATAGCTAAATATAAAAATCACCGCATTTGCAATAGGACTTTTAGGAGAGGTATGAGTTAGTTCACCGTCTAAAAGCTGCAGGTCATTACCGCTTGGAGCAAGAGCCCCGGTTGATGCTGCAATGTTAGTACCTCCGGCTACTAAAGGACCGCCGACTATTGTAACAGCATACATATTAGTAGAACTTGCCTGTACCTGTGTTGGCCCGCTGATTTGAACAGTTACATTTGTAAATGGTGAACTGCCATGGCAAGTGCATCCAACCCCATTTTTTAAGGTCCTTCCGGTTATGCCGAATTGATGACCATTTACTGAGATGGAAGACAAAAAGACAATAACTAATATTGTATTTATATAAAAAATAATTTTCCTTTTCATTTCATTTCCTGTTTTGCTTTTTTGCAAGTTAATTTGAAAATAGATGTAAAAAAGTGATTCCCAATAAGAAGAAGAGCAAATCACACGCTGATTAAATGATAGAATAAAGTACACAACCCGGTTATAACCGGCTGAGATGTTGAGTCATTGGTAATATTTCGTCATGCGTCCAAAGAATTTATCATATAAAAATATACTTGTAATTGTAGCTTATTAGAAATAATAATCATATAATGTTAATCCGAGCTAATAAACAGCCGATCTTAACAATTTAGATAACATATACTCTTTAATTAATACATTTAAATCTTTATTTTTACACCTTATTAAAATAATCTTTATCGAGAAAGAGCAATGTACGACAATAAATATGGATACTTTTCTGAAGATTCAAATGAATATGTAATTACAGATCCCCGCACACCCAGGCCATGGTTCAATTATATGTGGAATGACCATTACGCAGGGCTTATTTCTCATACAGGCGGCGGTTTTAGTTATTTAGACACTCCAAGAGATAACAGACTTACCAGAATGAGATATAATTGCCTGCCGTGGGATAGACCCGGCCGGTATGTAATAGTAAAAGATACTGAATCAGGAAAATATTGGTCCTTAAGCTGGGCTCCTACAATTGATTTAAATTATGATTTGTATGAATGCAGGCATGGATTCGGTTATACAAAAATTACAACGGAAATAAACGGTATAAGAGGGGAAATTACTTATTTTGTCCCTAATGATATAAATGCTGAAGTCTGGCATGTTAATTTAACAAACTTAACAAATAAAAGCCGGCGCTTGGAAATTTATTCTTTTACGGAATTATTGATGGGCAATGCTCTTAATGATTTAATAAATCAGCCTAACGACAAACATTTTACTGAAATTATTTTTAATAACCAGCAAAAAACATTAGAAGCCACCAGACGTTATTGGGTGCTTAATAAAAAAGTATCTGTTGCACAGCCAAATATAGACTGGAAACATATTGTCCATTTTACCCAAACTTTACCTATTAAAGGCTTTGACGGCAGTCTGGATAAATTTATCGGAAAGTGGCGTTCAGAAGCTAATCCTATTTGTATTGAAACAGGCAAAATGACAAATTCTGAAATTACTGCCGGTGATCCCATTGCTGCTTTACAATCCAAAATTATTTTAAATCCCAAAAAGACAAGGGAATTTGCAGTTGTTTTTGGGGTATCTGCAAAGGAAAGTGAAAATCCTTATAAGGATCTTCAATGGGAAAAACTTACAAATATCAATTTTGTAAAAGAGCAGTTTGAATTATTAAAAAACAAATGGGAAAAACATTTAAGTACAGTCTCTACTATAACACCTGATAAGAAATTCAATTTAATGATAAATTCATGGAATCAGTATCAGGCTGCCGTAACTTTTGACATGGCGCGCAACTCAGGTTATTATCACGGAGGTTTATTATTTGGAACAGGTATGAGAGACCAATTCCAGGATATTATTGGAATGGTTATTAGTCATCCTGATAAGGTTAGAGCCAGACTGCTGAATGCATTAAGATTCCAATTTAAAGACGGTTCTACTTTGCACAACTTTTTTAAACTAACGGATTGGGGCGAAAAAACCAATCACTCCGATACACCGTTATGGATTCCTTTTGGGTTAGTGGAGTATCTAAATGAAACTGCGGATTTCTCAATTCTTGATGAAGTTGTAAAATACTATGATGAAGGTGAAGGTACAGTTTATGAACATCTAAAAATGGCAATCGATTTTGCTTTATCCGCCACTACTAAACGGGGTATTCCAAAAATCATGAATGGTGACTGGAATGATACTTTAGACCATGTGGGACCTCAGGGTAAGGGAGAAACAATTTGGGGCGCCTTTTTTCTTTCTTATGTAATTAAAAAAACTTTTGAGCTGCTTGAGTTTAAGAAGGATGAAGAAACCCTGGCAAGATGGAAAAAAGCTTATGACAACATCGGAAAAATAGTAAATGAAGTTGCCTGGGATGGTGAATGGTACATACGTGCATTTAGGGACAATGGTGAACCTCTGGGTACAAGCAAACATAAGCAGGGTAAGATTTTTATTAACTCGCAGTCATGGGCAATTATCAGCGGTCAGGCACCTAAAGACAGAGCCGCTAAATGTTTAAGTTCGCTTAAAAAATATTTGGCTAAATCCAACGGTATGCAGATATGCTGGCCTTCTTATACAGAAGTTGAAGATAATGTAGGGCTTATCAGCCGTTGTGTTCCCGGGAAAAAAGAAAATGGTGCAATTTTTAATCATGCTTCTTCCTGGGTTGTGCTTGCTGCCATTATGCAGGGAGATGCGGAGTTTGCATTTGATATTTACAGCAGAATGAATCCTATAAATTCCTCCAAGAGAATTGACCGTTATGAAGTAGAGCCTTATGTCTATGCAGAATATGTTACAAGTTCTGATCACCCGACTGAGGGTCAGGCAAGTCACTCATGGTTAACAGGTACTGCGGTTTGGATGTTCAGAATAGGAATTGACAGCATTTTGGGCTTTTCTCCTTGTCTTAAGGGTATGTACATAAATCCTAACATACCTAAAACCTGGAAAGTTTTTACGGCTAAAAGGTTGTTTAGAGGTAAAATAATCAATATGACTGTAAAAAATGCAGATAGAAAAAATTCAGGAGTGAAAAGCATATCAGTAAATGGCGTTAAGCTTAATGATAATTTAATTGACGTTGATGCTTTTGATTCTAACGAATTAAATGTTGAAGTCATAATTAAATAGTGATATTTCTTTCTTGTGAAATTGGAAAAAATATATAATGAAATAGGAGTGAAGAATGGGCATCATATTCTTGTCCATTCTTCCTATCGAAAAATTAGGGATGCCTTTAATATTCCAATTACAGATTTTATTACCTCATTAAAAAACGTAGTATCAGTTAAAGGTTCTTTGATCATGCCCGCCTTTACATACAATTTTGCGCTTGCTTTGGGTACAGAGGAAATTTTCAATAGAGACAAGAGTCCGGCAAAAACAGGGGCTGTAAGTGAGTGTTTTAGATTAATGCCTGATGTGGTTAGGACCTCTTCTCCTACACATTCATTTTCTTTGTGGGGAGAAGTTACAGATTTTATAGGTGAAGATAATTCTCCAATATCTCCTTTAGGTAAAGGGAGTGTTTTAGATTGGCTTGCTAATACTTCCGGCACATATATTATGCTCGTAGGTGTGGATTTTCACTCTCTTACTTTCGGGCATTATCTGGAAACTGCTGCTCCTGTCCCCTGGGCCGATATTTCACCGTGGGATTATATGTTTGTAAAAAAGGCCGGAGTTTCAACAAATGGAATACAAAGGTTAAGGGAAATTCCGGGTTGCAGTAAGTCCTTTGTCAATTTTGAAAACTATTTAGTTACAAATAGACTTATTGATGCCTATGTTTTTAATAACTGTACTATTTATTATGTGTCCGTATCCTTATTGTTAGAGAAGGGTTTGCAGTATTTTAGAGACAATTATTCAGAGCTTTTATGCAAAGATGAAAATTGCAGACCGTGTTGTGAACGAAGAAACAAATTGAACTTATATTAGATATTAGAATGGAGACGATTTTTGAAAAGATTCTTATTTGCTGAAAAGAAAACATTTGGAACATTTACTACTTTTGAATTAAAAGACACCGCCTCCGGTGCCTCGGCAGAGGTTGCACTTAAAGGTGCAACATTGCTTAAGTATTATATAAATTTAAATAATGAATTGTTTAATATAATTGATGGATTTAAGACACCGGAAGAACTTATAAAAGCTAAAGGTGCAAGGTCTTATATAATGACACCATTTGCCAACAGAATTCCTGACGGGAAATATTCATTTGAAGGAAAAAGTTACGTAATTGAACCTGTCCCTCCCAGAACAGAAGTAATACACGGTTTTACGGCTTCACATATTTTCGGTTTGGAAGAATATGCAGAGACTGATGAGTTTGCCTCAATTACATTAGTTACTGATATTACTCCTGATCAATATAAGGGTTATCCATTCAGCCTAAAGGTTAGTGTTAAATTTACTTTGTCAGAGGAGAAGCTTGATATTGCGGTTACAAGTGTGAATACAGGAGAGAATTCCGCTCCTTTCTTCTGCGGGTGGCATCCTTATTTTAGAACTAATGAGGATGGAATTGAAAATCTTATCCTTACAATTGATGCTGAAAGTGTCATATCAATGGATGAAAAGTTTATTCCCCTAAAAGGTTCTGCCGCTTTTTCTCCAATAGAAAAGCATAAGCGCGATGATTACAGATCTGTACTTACTGAAAAGGAGAGAATTATAAATAACAGAAAATTGGATTTGTGTTATGCAAATCTAAACCTGGATAAAAAGGGTTTTGCTTATTCATCTATCTATGATCCCGATAATGGTCTTAAAATTACTATGTATCAAAAAGGGGGAGTAACTCTTGCTTTTTCAGGCGACTCCTTGATTGCGAGAAAAAGAAAAGCTGTTGCACTGGAGCCAATGATGGCACTTACAAACGCATTCAATCGTGAAGACTTTAAAAAGCTTATAACAATTCAACCGGGAGCAAGTATTTCTTTTAACTTTGGAGTGAAAGCTGAATGCTTAAAAAAATAATTATTTGTTGTCTCGTCTTATTTGCCCAGATTTGTTTTTGCCAGAACAATTCTTTTACATCAGAAAAAGAACGTAAAGAATTCAAAGAGAAAGTAAATCAGTTGGTGAAAGAAGTTTCTTCTTTGAAATTTAACCAGGGTAATGCTAAAAAGTTTAATGAGTTCTTTTGGAGCATTGAGCTTATTCAGATTAAAAATAGAGATATATACAATACTTTAAAGCTTGCTGCCAAATACTTTAATAATGTTGATTCAGAGACGCAAAGAGGTTATTTGGAAGTATTGTATGGACTTTTTCCCACAGAATTTACGGACGAGGTCTTCCAGATACTTAATAAAACCGAAAATCCCAAGCTGTTTGCTATGTGTGTGCATTATTTGATAAGAGCTAACTATAATGCTTTTGATTCTAAATTTTATTCGGATCTTACTGAACGCAAGTTTAAAGAATATAAAAAGAATCCAATTCTGCTATGTCTGACAGAGGATATCTCTAAACCGGGTAAGGACAGGCCTAAATTAGCTGATTTATTACAGCAGCCATTTGGTAAAAACAATATTGTTATTTTTAGCCTTCAAAGGAAAGACCGGAAAAATACAGGGATGGTGATTATAAAAGATGCAAATGGAAAATTTGTAAAAGACGCAAATGGCGGGTTATTTGCAGTTCCGCAAATGGCAATGGCTGTTAGTAATTTACCCTGCTATTTAACAAATGGAAATACTCCGCAGGGCATATTTTCATTTAAAAGTATTGATGCGCCTACAAATAAGTTCATTGGTACTACTCCATTATTAACTACCGTTCTGCCTTTTGAATTAAGCTATGATGCATGGCTGCCTGATTCTGTTAAAGGGAAAAAAGTTGAATGGAGTTTAGATCTATATAAAAACCTGCTTCCTAAATCATGGCAAAATTATTTTCCAATATACTATGCGTTCTATGCGGGGAAGGCAGGCCGAAGTGAAATTGTAAGTCACGGAACGGCAATTGATCCTTCTTATTATTCCAAAGAAAAATATACACCTTTTACCCCTTCATTAGGATGCCTTTCAACTAAAGAAATATGGGATAAAGAAGGCAGACTGGTGGAAAGCGATCAGCTGAAATTATTGAAAGCTATCGGGAGTACCAACAAAACAAAGGGTTTTCTTGTGGTTGTTGAACTGGATGATAAAAATGAGCCGGTTAGCTTAAGTGAAGTGGAGAATATAATAAAGGAACTGGATAACCGGGTGAAATAGAAATATCCTGTTAGTTTTAGAGTCGCCTCTATTCATTTCATATAGATCACTTCTTAAAATGCTATCTTTGTTGGTAGATGTTATACATTGATTAAAATGCATTTCTTGGTTACTTTTAAAGATTATAAAAAATTTGAAAATGAAAAAAGTATTTTTAGCAGGTTCTACAGGCTCAATTGGAATAAATTCTCTTAATGTAATTAGGGAATTGAAAGGTGAATTCAATGTAGCTGCGCTATCTATTAATTCAAATACAGCATTACTACAACAACAGGTAATTGAATTTGAACCCGAAACTGTTATCATAAACGACTATCAGGCATATCAGGAGTTTAAATCATTAGGCCTTAATTGCAAGGTCCTGTTTGGCGAACAAGAAATGTGCAATGCCGCCGCCGGTATGGAGTATGATATATTCCTTGGTGCTATTGTTGGGTTTGCAGGTCTTCCTGCTGTTATTGAAGCAGTTAAAAGAGGTAAACGAATTGCTCTGGCCAATAAAGAGACACTTGTGGCTGCCGGTGAATTTGTAAAAAATCTTTGCCGTAAGAATAATGCTGAAATATTGCCGGTTGATTCTGAACATAGCGCTATATTCCAATGCTTAGTGGGGGAGAATAAAGAGAGCATTGAAAAAATTATATTAACTGCTTCAGGCGGGCCTTTTAGGGAGTATTCCAAATCAATGCTGCAATCTGTTTCTGTTGAACAGGCTTTGGCACATCCAAACTGGAAGATGGGGAGTAAAGTTACTATAGATTCAGCTACCCTGATGAATAAAGGACTTGAAGTAATTGAGGCATATTGGCTCTTTGATGTAGAAATAAAAGACATAGATGTTGTTATACATCCGCAGTCAATTATTCATTCTATGGTACAATATAGGGATGGCTCAATTAAAGCTCAGCTTGGTTTACCCGATATGAAGCTGCCTATACAGTATGCTCTTACTTATCCTGCGCGAAAGCAAAATACTTTTGCAAGAGCGAATTTTCCGTTAATCGGCAGCTTGTCTTTCTTTGAACCGGATTTTGATAAATTTGAGTGTCTCAAACTGGCTTTTGATGCACTTAATGCAGGCGGAATGTCAACTTGTATCCTTAATGCTGCTAATGAGGTTGCGGTTAACAAATTTTTAACCGGAGATATTAAGTTTGTAGAAATTCCAAATTTGATTAAAAATGCTCTAAGTAAAATTCAAAATGGAATTTGTGAGGATTTAGAGTCTATTATTGAATGTGATAAAATAACCAGAAGATACGTTTCTGAAATGAATTAAAGGAGATTCTTGTTAATGGATTATGTGATTTATTTTATAATAACAATTGGCATATTGGTATTTGTACATGAATTCGGCCATTTTGCTGCCGCAAAATTAAGCGGAATGCGGGCGGATATCTTTGCTCTTGGATTTGGGAAACGATTGTTCGGATGGAATAAAAAGAACGGTTTCTCCTTTGGTGAACTGCCAAAAGATTTTGATGGTGAGGGACATACGGACTATAGACTGTGTCTTTTACCTTTAGGCGGTTATGTAAAAATTGCTGGTATGGTTGATGAAAGTTTTGATACAAATTTTGCTGATGCTGAGCCCCAGCCTTATGAGTTTAGATCTAAGTCTGCCGGAAAGAAAATATTTGTAATAAGTGCCGGCGTTGTAATGAATTTATTACTCTCTTTAATTGTTTTCTGGAGTGTTTATTTATTTCAACCTAAGCATATTACAAAAACTACTGAAGTTGGTGTTGTAAATCCGGGCAGTCCGTCAGACAAAATGGGATTTAAAGAAAATGATAAAATCCTTTTAGTTAATGGAAAAAATGTAACAAGCTGGGAAGATGTTACATCTGAAATGTTCATTAACAATATTGGCAAGGATCTTAATGTTAAGGTCATGCGCAGTAATCAGGTTACTGATATATTTATCCAAAAGAAAAACATTCCCGATCAAAACGACAAACTTGTCTTTTTACCTAAAGGAGTTCGTACTGAAATTGCAGACTTAGTACCAAAATCACCCGCCGAAGAAGCCGGTGTTAAGAAGGGCGATGTCATTATTTCAGCAGCGGGCAGTAAAATATTTTCAAGGGAAGAAGCAATTTCAACTTTTGAAAAGAATAAAAAGAAGACTATTAGTTTAGTTGTAAAAAGAGGGCAAAACGAAGTTACACTTGCTATTACTCCTGGATCCGATGGCAAAGTAGGCGCATATATCGGTGATATTTATTCAGGCCCGATTGAATACAAATCTTACGGATTTTTTGAAGCATTTACTGCCGGTGTTAGTGAAATTACAAAATTGACTGAACTTACGTTCAGCATGATAGGAAAAGTTTTTGCCGGTAATATCGAGTTTAAGCAGGCATTCGGCGGCCCTATTAAGATAGCTCAGTTTGCTGCTAAATCAGCTAACAGCGGCTTTTTATCATTTATTTATTTCTTGGCTTTGTTAAGTTTAAGTTTGGCAATTATTAATATAATGCCTTTCCCTGTGTTAGATGGCGGGCATTTGATAATAATTATTATTGAAGCCATAATTAAAAGAGAAATACCTATTAAGGTAAAGGTAGCCATTCAAAATACCGGCTTCGTAATACTTCTTATTTTAATGGCGTTTATTATTTATAATGACGTCTTAAGCCTAAAACTTTTTTAATATTAAATAACCTCCTTCTGGGTATTCCCATAAGGAGGTTGTCCTTTTTTGTGAACCTACCCTATTTGCTTTTTATCCTAATTCTTATATCTTTCAGGTTAGTTTAAGTTATGTGATATAAATCTCCTTATTGCTAAATATTCTTGTATTTTTTTTCGATAATTAAATCAGGAAAAAGTATTATTTCTTTGTGTCCTAAATATGTTTTCTCATAGTCCTAAGTAATTTTACATCTTTATTAATTAGGTATCAATTCTATGTCTGATCTTATATTAAATAATATCTCTGAGGGAGTTGTTATCATTGATATCAATTCCATAATACTGGCTTTTAATAACAGATTTAATGATGAAATTAAGAAATATACCTTCAGGGATGTTTGCAAGGGGAATAGGCTGGATGAAGAGTTAGCCTGTATTCCCAAAGTAAATCCTGTCTTTGAGGATTATCTGAATAAAGCAATAAAGAATCAAACAAATTATACTTTTTATGACGAAATTCAGTTATCAAGCCGCCGGCTATATGAAATTAAATTTTTAATAGATAACAGCAATAAAAATGCTATTAAAGTAATTAGCATTATAAAAGCAATTACAAACAGTATATTTAATGAGGAAAACGATAATAAGGGGATTCCGGATCCAAATGATTTACCTGATGAATCGCCCCTCGCATTCAGCATTCTGAAAAATGGAGAGATTGTATATGCCAACAATGAATACCTGCGTTTGCTGGGTTATGAGAAAAAAAGTGAAGTGCTTGGGGAAAATGTAATATCTCACATCCCCTTTTTTGATCATACAAAAAATGAGGAGGGATATAATTCTAACAACGGTAATATTATAAATACTACCCTGCAGGGTGAAATAAAAAAGAAAGACGGTTCAAATTTTGCCGCATTAATTAGCTTTAAGGATCTCCAACTGGACAACGGCAGGGCAACAATCGCATACATTCGTGACATCTCAAATACTATAGGACTACCTTCCGCTGTAAGTAAAAAAGCCGAACGTCAAATAAAAAAATTGAGCAGGCTGTATACATTCTTAAGTGAAACTAATAAAATATTAATAAAAACTGAAAACGAGAATGACCTTTATGATAAGATTTGCGAAATCGCTGTTACTAAGGGCAACATTTCTCTTGCAGTTATAGGCATCATTAATAATGAGAGTAAAGATATCATCCCAATTAAGGCCTATGGGTATAATGCTGCAAATATAATGAAAATATCCACCAGCACTCTGGATAACGACAGGGGGGCGGGTGTAACAGGTAAATGCGTTAGACTTAGAGAACCTGTAGTCTCAAACGATTTAGTTAATGACCCTAATTTACCATTTAAAAGTGATGCAATAAGGTTAGGGCTAAAATCATGTATTTCTTTGCCTGTTCAGTTAAATAATGAAGTAGTCGGTGTTTTTGCTCTGTATTCAAAAGAACTAAATTTCTTTGATGAATCTGAAATCAATTTATTGGAAGTAATTGCATCTGAATTATCTTTTTCATTGGCATTTCATAAAAAGAAAGAAAATGAAAAAATAGCCCTAAAAGCCTTAGCAGCCGGTGAAAAAAGATTTAAACAGTTGTTCCAAAATGCACCCTTGCCATATCAATTACTAGATCTTGACGGCAACATTTTAGCTGTAAATGCCAAATGGTTAAAAGCTTTTGGGTACAAGGTTAGTGAAGTAGCGGGCAAACCTTTTAAAAATATTATAACTAAAAAATATCATCCTGTGTTTGAAAAGAATTTTCAGGACTTAATTACACAAGGTGAGATATTTAATGTCGAATTTGAATTCCTTACAAAAAATAATAAGGTCTTTATAGGGTCTCTCGATGCCGGAATTGACTACAATGGAAAAGCTGTACCAACTCAGGCATATTGTATGATTAATGACATTACTGAAAAGAAAAGGCAGCAGGATAAAATATTAAAACTTAACAGGCTTTATTCATTCTTAAGCGAAACAAATAAAGTATTGGTAAGGGTCTCAAGCAAAGAAGAGCTGTTTAATAAAATTACTGACATTGCTTATGATATCGGTAAATTTAAACTTGCCTGGGCCGGATTGATTAATTGGGAAAATAACGAGGTAATTCCTGTCTCAATGCGCGGAAACGATAAGGAGATTTTTAACAAAATTAAAATCAAAATTGACGATTCCCCAAATGCGTCCGGCATTTCAGGACGTGCAGTCCGCAATAACAGGCCTGTCTGGTCAAATAATATTTTGTCAGACTCTGAAATGATATTCTTCTATGAAACTGCTTTAAATAATGCCTATAATTCGTGTATTGCTTTCCCGCTATATATAGACGCTAATATAATAGGAGTGTTCTCTCTTTATGCTGCTGAAGTGAATTTCTTTGACTCTGAAGAAATATCGCTGCTTAAAGAAATAGCATCAAATATATCATATGCGCTTAGTGTATTTAAAAATAATGAAGATAAAGCGGAGTATGAAGAGCTGCTTAAATATCAGGCGCAATTGTTATTAAACGTATCAGATGCCATTATTTCTACAGATAACGACCTTAACATAAAGAGTTGGAATAAGGCTGCAGAACATCTTTATGGATTCACAAGCTCAGAGGTTATAGGCAGAAAAGCCGGGGAGATTCTTAACCTAAAATTACGGGAAGTCACTTTCTCTCAAATAGCCCAAATAATTAGAGCAGAAGGGATCTGGAAAAGAGAGCTTTCTTCAGTTAATAAAAAAGGAAAAAACCTTGAAATATCTATCTCATTTTCAAATATGGTTGACGGTAACAATAACGCAACCGGATTTGTTGCAATAATGAGAGATGTTTCAGAAAGAAAAACTGCCGAATCAAAATTAAGGACACTTTCTACTGCTGTTGAACAAAGCTCTTTAGCCGTTATTATTACTGATATTTCCGGCCGGATAGAATATGTGAATAAAAGATTTTTACAACTAACCGGTTATAGCTTAAGTGAAGCAATTGGTCAAAAGCCAAGTATTCTTAAGTCGGGGCTTAATAAAGAAGAGATTTACAAAGAACTGTGGGAAACCATAACCGGCGGCAAAGACTGGAAAGGTGAATTTCTTAATAAGAAAAAAAACGGAGAATATTTTTGGGAAACTGCTTCAATTTCTCCCATAAAGGACGGTGAGGGCAGAATTGTTAATTTTGTAGGAATTAAGGAAGATATTACTGAAAAGAAACATATTATTCAGGAATTAATACAAGCTAAAGAAAAAGCAGAAGAAAGCAATAAGGTTAAAACATATTTCCTTTCCAACATGAGCCATGAATTACGGACTCCTATGATGGGCATTTTGGGATTTGCAGATATACTAAAAAATGAAATTACAAATCCTAATCTGAAAGAAATGGTAAAAAATATTTCCTATAGCGGGAATAGGCTTTTAGAAACTCTTAATCTGATCCTTAACCTTTCAAGAATTGAAGCAAATAAAATTGAAATAGATTATTCTGCCATAAATTTAGCAGAATTTGTTGAAGGACATACGAAATTATTTGAAGGGGCTGCCTTTATTAAGAGAATCTATCTAAATACTTCCATTCATTATCCGGATATCTCCATCCTGGCCGACAAGAGAATATTGAGGGATATTCTGAATAATTTGTTGACCAATGCCATCAAATATACTGAAAAGGGCGGAGTTGTTGTAGAGATTGACATGGTAATTGTTGATGGCACAAAGAAACTTGCTGTCATAAAAGTGAAAGATACAGGTATCGGCATTCCCGAAGATAAGACTAAATTAATATTTGAGGAGTTCAGGCAGGTTAGTGAAGGGCTTAACAGGCGTTTTGAAGGGACAGGTTTGGGTTTAACTATTACTAAAAAGCTGGTTAACCTGTTGAATGGAGAAATTTCGGTTGAAAGCAAAATTGGTAATGGCTCTGTTTTCTCAATATCTTTTCCGGTTAATGAGCAGGCGGTTGCGGCCGTCAAAACAGATGATGATGTGGAGCTGGACAAAGTAATGCCATTTAAAGCAGCGGCCAGAGGTAAAAAATCAATATTGCTTGTTGAAGATGATTCATCAAGTCAATTAATAGCTTCAATTCTGCTTAAAACTTTAGGTAAGGTAGATGTAGTTGCTACGGGAGAAGAAGCAATAGCAAAGGTGACAACTAAAAATTACTCAATTATTCTGATGGATATAAATCTCGGCATTGGTATAAACGGAATTGATGCTGTGCGGAAAATAAGAAAATATGATAATTATAAATATACTCCTATAGTTGCAATTACGGCATTTGCCATGGAGGGAGATAGGGAAGAGTTCCTATCAAAAGGCTTTACGCATTATATTTCTAAGCCATATAAAAATGAAGCCCTCTTTAATATGGTAAAAGAAATATTACAGTAACTTGAGCTAAATTAAAAAAGCGATGCATAATGAATGCATCGCTTTTTTTTTGTGCTTATGTCAATTATTTATCGGCAGGAACGAGTATTCCTTGCCGTATTTCAGCATTTGTTTCTCAAAGCTAACCGGGTATTCTATTTTTACATCAATAAGTTTACCGTTCTTATATACAGCTTTAAGCTCAGGATTTATAAATCCTTTGTAGGGAGCAATATTCAGTTTAGAGTATCTTGCTAAAACCTCTTTATGTATTTGAGGATCTACTTTAACACCATAATCTTCAACTAAGGCTTTTGCAGCTTCATAATCTCCTTCAGATGTTATCCTTTGAATTTCTTTAAGTAACTGTCCGAATAACACTCTTAATTTTTCATAATTGTTAATAACAAAATAAGTTTTATTATTTTTTACTCTTTTTTCAATTATGTTTTCTGATTTGCCTTTTTCAAAAACCCAGTCAGCTATCAACTGCCTGTTACGCATATGAGATTCTTCTATGTTATCTCCCGGTTTAATTCTTTGTAATTGAAGCATTAAACCATTTCTTATATATTTATTATATGCTGCTTTGCCGGCATCTGTAGTTGGCATAACACCAATATCAACAAGTTTTTTGTCAAAGATATAATATAAAGCTGTTAAGTCCGCTCTGGCTTCTTCTATTGTGGAGGCATAGTTCTTTAAAGTAAGCTTAGGTGTGGCAACGCCGTCTTTTATCTGTCCCGAAGCATGACCTATGACTTCATGCAGATCAGTATGCAGATTATCACTCAAAGAGCCGTATTTCTTGGCAAGTTCAATCTCTTCTTTTGAATAGCAGAATTCCTTTAATACATTATCACTGGAGGCCATATCATATGAATAAGTGATGTTACCTAAAGTAACAGACTTCGACCCATGTATTTTTCTTATCCAAGTGGAATTCGGCAGGTTAACTCCTATGGGGGTTGAAGGTGAAGAGTCACCTGATTCAACTACTACATTTATAACTTTTGCAGAAATCCCAACTACATTCTTCTTCTTATACTCTTGGGCAATAGGTGAGTGGTCTTCAAACCATTGTGCCTGGCTGCTGATTGCTTCTATTCTCTTAGTAGCATCAAAATCCTTTATGGAAACCATTGACTCAAAACATGCCTTATGGCCTAAAGGATCTTCATACACTTCAATAAAGCCGTTTACATTATCTACAACTGAAGTTGTGTCTTTTACCCAGAGGATGTTGTATTCGTCCCAGGTCTTAAGATCGCCCGTTTTATAATACTCAATTAGTTTTTCAAGTGACTGCTTCTGGATATCTGAACTTGCTACAGTAACAGCTTTTTCCAGCCAAACAACAATTTTTTCAATTGCAGGTGAGTACATCCCGCCAACTTTCCATACTTTCTCTAATATCTTTCCGTTCTGTTTTACTACTTTTGAATTAAGTCCGTACCAAATTGGGGTAGGATCGTCCTTCTTTTCCATTGCAGAATAGAAATCTTCAACTTCTTTTTGTGTAACACCCTCATAAAAATTACCGGCTGAATTTTTCACCATATCAATGTTCGGGTCTAAATTGACTTTTACTTCATCAAGTTTAGGGTCAAAGATTATGGGTGTAATGCCTGCAACAAACTGATCGAGTGTTTCTCCGTTTTCAAGAGGCAGTTTCTTGTTGTCTGAATTTTTTAACAAAGAAGCAAAAAATCCTTTTGTGATGTCCGGAGTAAACTTTCTGGAGGAGTAATGGTGGTGTATTCCGTTTGAAAACCATACCCTTTTAGCATAAGTAAGGAAGTTTTTATAATCTTTACTCTTTTTGTCCCCTTTATAAGTGGAAACAATAGTTTCCAGAGTTTTGCGGATTTTTAAATTATTTCTGTTATTCTGATCATAAAATATATCTCTACCGGATAAAGCTGCCTGGTAAAGATAATATACAAGCTCTTTTTCCTTTAAGGAAAGTTTCTCAAATCCGGGGACCTGATAGCGTAAAATAGCCAGATCAGCAAATTGTTCTGTCTGATACTTAAAATTCTTATCTTCTTTCATTTTGTTCTTCTCCGTATTTTCTGCAAAAGTTAAACTAAAGGAGGCAAGAATAATACATATTATAGTTAGCTTCATTATTCACCATTCTTTTTATTGTTAATATAAAAAATAATAATAGAAAAATTCCAATTTAAAACAAAAGTAAATTTTATAAACGGTAAAAATATACATCTGATTCATGAGACAGTGTGAATATCCAATCGGGTTGTGTTTGTCCCCCTTCGTAAGGGGGATAAAGGGGGATCCGGGCTTGTCCTCAGAAGTAATTTCATATATTTATTACAGAAGCATTTCCCCTTATCTGTAGCCCCACATAGTGGCAGGCCGAATGAAGTCGCAAGACGATTCGGGGCGAAATTAATAATTTGTAAATAAATTTAACCTTATGAACAACCGAGCGGATGGGTTTATGAGGCTGTCTCAAAAGTGCAAATATTGTATTTTTATATATGTGTAACATGCTAATGTAGGACAGGCATTCTTGCCTGTCCATGATATATCTAATTATTTTGAGATCCTGCGATAGGGCTCTTACCCTATCTATAAGGGCTTTTAATAATATTGTTTAGACAGGCAAGAATGCCTGTCCTACAAAATGCGAAGTTGCTAAATTTGCTTGGGAATAGATTATTCTACACCGAGCGACAATATACTTCAATAATTTGACTTTTGAGACAGCCTCAATTGGGGATCCGTAAGTATTATAATTTCCAAACGAAATTAAGTCCTAACTTTTTGCCGATTTGGTTAAGGCTTAAAATGGGGATAAGATTAGAGTTAATATTATTGTCGGGATGTAAATGACTTCCTGCCACTACCTGGCCGAAAGTATATCCTAATAGCATCGAAAGGGGAAAGTCACTGGGCCAATGCATTCCCTTTGAGACTAAGCTTATGGATAAAGCACCCAAAGCAGGTATGCCTATCAGTTTGATTGCAGAGCTATTGGGATAATTTTCAGTTAAAATAATATATGTAGTAAAAGCAGAAGCAAAATGTCCTGAACAGAAAGAGTCATAATGCGTAATTGATTTAAAATAATTTTTCTGATTCGGAAAAATATCCCATCTGCCGCTTGGCTTTGACATTGCAGTAGGCCTTTCTCTTCCGGCAACGTGCTTTACAAGCTGAACCATTAAGCCCGTTGTAACAAAGCCTTCTAAAATTTGTGAACCGGTGTTTATTGCTTTATAGTCTTTTACTGTAATTCCATATAAACCAAATATGGTGGATAACCCTATCTGGGAGGCCCCTTCTCCAATATTTACCGTATAATCTTGCAATCCTTTATACACTTTGTTTGTCCTATATTCTTTATGGGCAAGGGTATAAGTGCCATGATCAAATTGACGGAGCATTATGGTAAGCCCGGTCATGGTAATTATGTTGCTAATATTTTCAGATGAGACAAATACTTTGCCAAAATATTGATAATAATCGGCAAAATTCGTAATTATGTTTTTGTTCTCATACCGAATATTAGGGGAGGCAAAATGAGAATTAATTAAATTTATTGTATCCTTTTCTGTTAAATCAGGGTGACTCTCATAAAAGGAGCTGTTGTCTTTTGAATACACTTTACCTGTTAAAGCGGTTCCTATCCAAAAGCAAAAGAAAAATGTTATATAAAATTTAAGCATAATCTAAGCCGATTTTATAAATCCTTATGTAACTTGTTCAAATTATTGAAAAAATATAAGAAATTTATCACAAAAAAAAGACGACATTTTGAGCAGGAAGTGTAATTGCTCGACATTATTAACAAATATGCTATTTATCTCACATTGTTACGATTCGGCAAAAATTATTAGTCCGCCATTGGCTTTTATCATTTTCAGATTAAGTATTCTAACCGGCTACTTGTAGTGCAAGAAAATGCAGTAAAGTTAAACTTTCAAATTATTACCTAATTTCTTAATTTTATAGTAATAATTAAAATAAT
>Ga0183100_1000093_pt1 | contig 129620 bp, 113 predicted proteins | sample Biomet2_FD_127789 | JGI IMG/M metagenome (GOLD analysis project Ga0183100, IMG submission 127789) | Microbial communities from bioreactor (seeded with anoxic lake sediment) at LBNL, California, USA - Biofuel metagenome 2 | ecosystem: Engineered > Bioreactor > Anaerobic > Unclassified ... | reverse complement strand
ACATCCGCCCCAGCGTGGCTCCAGGTCGGGGGCCGGCCCTTCCGGGCGGACCGGCGAGTTGACCTCTTCGGTCAACTCCGCCTCGGCGCTACGCGGCAAAATTTTCAATTTTGCTTGTGTAGCTCTTTCGCTTCGCGCCGGTAGCCTCCGGCGGCCGGGGCGCTTCGCCCCCGGACCCCAGACCGGCAGGGTGCCGGCGCCGGGTACGGGTCGCAGACGGACCGGCTTTGGCGGTTTTTCCCGAATTCCATCCGCTTGCGGCTGGAAAAAACCGGGAGCGGCGCTATCTTAAATAGAAAGAGGTCCGACGGACCTCTTTCACGTTTCACGGCAAAAACATAAGGTGAGTCAAAATGAAGAAGACGGCCAAGGCGGCAGTGCTGGTTGCACCGGGAAAATTCGAAATGCGGGAATTCCCGATTCCGCCGATCGGCGACGACGAAATGCTGATCAAGGTCGAAGGATGCGGCGTCTGCGGCACCGACGGCCACGAATACAAGCGCGATCCCTTCAATCTCTGCCCGGTCGTGCTCGGTCACGAAGGGTCCGGCGAAATCGTCACCCTCGGCAAAAATATCACCCGCGACTCCGCCGGCATGCCGGTCAAGCTCGGCGACAAGATCGTCACCTGCGTGATTCCCTGCGGCAAATGCAGCGCCTGCCGGAACACCCCGGCGCGGACCAATCTTTGCGAACACTGCGGCGTCTACGGCCTGTTCCCGGACGACGACACCCATCTCAACGGCTATTATGCCGAATACCTGAAGATTCGCCCGAACTCGACCTTCTTCAACGTCACCGGGCTTTCGCTCGACCAGCGCATGCTGATCGAACCGGCCGCGGTCGCCATCCACGCGGTCGAGCGCGCCAAGACCACCGGGCTCCTCAATTTCAACACCAAGGTCCTGGTCCAGGGCTGCGGCCCGATCGGCCTCATGGTGCTCGCCGTGCTGCGCACGCTCGGCATCGACAAAATCATCGCGGTCGACGGCAACGACAACCGTCTCGAACTGGCGAAGGAGATGGGCGCGACCGAAACCTTCAACTTCACCAAATTCGCCTCTTTCGACGACATGCTCGCCAAGGTCCGCGAGGCGACCGACGGGCTCGGCGCGGAATTCGCCTTCCAGTGCACCGGCGTTCCGGCGGCTGCGGCCAATGCGTGGAAGATGGTCCGCCGCGGCGGCGGTCTCTGCGAAGTCGGCTTCTTCCTGCCCAGCGGAACCTGCACGATCGACCCGCACTACGACCTCTGCAACAAGGAAGTCACGGCGGTGGGTTCGTGGGTCTACTCGCCGCAGGATTATCCGATCGCCTTCGCCTTCCTGCGCCGCGCCGCCGGAATCGGCCTGCCGATGGAGAAGCTGGTGACGCACCATATCCCGCTCGACCGCATCCAGGAGGCGCTCGAAGTCAACGTGAATATGAAGGGGATCAAAGTCGCGGTCATCGTCGACTGAGAATCCCTGCTGAAACGGGAAAGGGGGCTGTGATGACGGGGCTTTTGATTCGTCTTTTCATCCGGCACCCGGCCCGGACCACCGACCAGCGCGTACGGGAAGCCTACGGCATTCTCGGCGGCGCGGTCGGGATGCTGTGCAACCTTCTTCTGTTCGCGGTCAAGCTGGTGGTCGGCCTGTTGACCGGCAGCATCGCGGTTTCGGCCGACGCGGTGAACAATCTCTCCGACGCCGGTTCGTCGGTGGTGGCGCTCTTCGGCGCGCACCTGGCGGCGAAACCGGCCGACGACCGCCACCCCTTCGGGCACGGGCGCATGGAGTATGTCGCCGGGCTGGTGGTGGCGGTCATCATCATCGCGGTCGGCCTCGACTTTTTCAAGGGATCGGTGGGGCGGATTTTCGACCCCTGTACGGTCCGCTTCTCCTGGCTGCTCTTCGCCTTCGCCGCCGGGTCGATCCCGGTGAAGCTCTGGATGTTCTTCTTTTACCGCGGCATCGCGCGGCGGATCGATTCGCCGGTTCTGCGGGCGACGGCCTTCGACAGCTTGAGCGACATCCTGACCACTTCGGTGGTGCTGCTCTCGCTGTGGACCGGCACGCTGACCAGCTTCCCGGTGGACGGCATCGCGGGCGTGGTCGTGGCGGCGCTGGTGATTTTCGGCGGAATCCGGGTGGTCAAGGACACCATCGACCCGCTGCTCGGCGAAATCCCGAATCCGGATCTGGTTACGGCGCTGGAGGCCAAGGTGTTGGAGAATCCGGACATCTCCGGCATTCACGATCTCATGATGCACAATTACGGGCCGGGCCGCTATTTTGCGACGGCTCACGCCGAAATGAATTCCGCCACCGATCCGATCCGGATGCACGACTCGCTCGAACGGACCGAGCGCGAGGTCGCGCTTTCCATGCCGGTGGTGCTTTCACTTCACTGCGACCCCTTCGAAGAGGATGATCCCGAGTACAAGCGCTGGCGGCTGGCGGCGGTGGACGCGGCGAAACGGCTCGACGGCCGGTTCCACGTCTACGATTTCCGGATTTCGCGGAACGCGCATTCGCTGCTGCTGCGCTTCGATTTGCTGGTTCCGCGCGGCTGTTCCGCCGATCCCGCCGAGTTGCGCCGGAAGTTTCAGCACGAACTCGGCAAAAACGGCGAAAAAATCCACGTTTTGATCCGGATCGAACACGCCTACGTTTGATTGTAATTTGACAACGGTATGGTTTCTGCTATATTATTTCTGGCCGGATGTCGGAAGCGTCCGGGAAAGACTGCTGTGGAACCCGGGAAACCGGGGCTTTGCGATGAATGAGAGAAAGAAACCTAAATGAGATTCGGCTCCCGGCTTCAATCGTTTATCCGTCACCTGCGCGGCGAGCGCAATGCCAGCGAACACACCATCAGTGCGTATGTCCGCGACATCGTCGAATTCGCCCGGCTGGTGAGGGATTCGGACGAACGGTTCAACAACTGGAAAAGCGTCGATAACGATCAGGCGCGTACCTTCCAGATGAAGCTGTTCGAGGCCGGAGACTGCAAACGCTCGCAGCGGCGGAAGATCTCCGCGTTGCGTTCGTTCTTCCGTTTTCTTCAGAAGACCGGGCAGAACGAGGCCAATCCGTTCGGCCGCATGCCGCCCATGAAGGTCGAACGGCCGCTGCCCAAGGTGATGAACCAGAGCCAGATCGACCAGCTTCTCGCGGCGATCCCCGCCTACTGGAAAAAGGCGGTGTTGAACGGCCTGGCCAAGACCGGCGAGGGGGCCGACTTTGCTTCGGCCCGCGATGTGGCGCTGGTCGAAGTGATCTACTCCGGGGGGCTGCGTATCAGCGAGGCGATCGGCCTCAACCGCAGTGACCTCGACCAGCTTTCCGGCGTGGCCAAAGTGCGCGGCAAGGGCAAGAAGGAACGGTTCGCCATGATCGGCCGCTGGGCCAACGAAGCGCTGACCAACTACCTCAAGCTTTGCGGCGAACGCGGCTGGGGCCGGAGTATGGAGAGTCCCATTTTTCTCAACCGGTTCGGCGAGCGGCTGACCGCCCGCTCGTTCCAGCGCAACCTCAAGAGCTACCTGATCGAAGGGGGGCTGCCGCCGGATTTTACGCCGCACAAGCTGCGGCACTCGTTCGCCACGCACCTGCTCGACAACGGCGCGGACCTGCGCAGCGTTCAGGAGCTGCTCGGCCACCAGAACCTCAGCACCACCCAGATCTACACCCACGTCAGCGCCGAGCGGATGAAGAACGTCTACGACAAGGCGCATCCCCGCGCCCATCTCCGCAAGGGCAACTGAGATCCCTTATTCCGGTTTTTCGCGGAACTGCAGCGGAGTTTGCCCGGTCGCCGCTTTGAAGGCGCGAATGAAGTATTCAGAGTAGCGGAAATTGAGGTCGGCCGAGATTTCGGAGACGGAGAGGTCCGTCTTGAGCAGCAGCTCTTCGGCCTGCCGGAGGCGTAGATTCCGCACCATCTCCGTCGGAGACTCCCGGTAATGCTTCGCCCAGTGCCGGAAGAAACTGCGGCGGGAGAAGCCATGCCGTGCAATCAGCGATTCGAGGTCGATCTCCTCCCGGCTGTGGAGCTGAAGATACGAGGCGATTGCCCGGATTTCCTTTTCGCGGCGGTCCGGCGGCGGAACGGCCGCGCCGCTGCGGCGCAGGCAGCATTCGAGCAGAATCCGCCAGGCCAGGGCGTCCACCCGCTCCGGGACGCCGGGGGAGTGCAGCGACCCGGCGTGCGCCATCATCTCTTCGATCATTTTCTCGAGCGCATCGCTCCAGGCGAACGGCCAGAAGAGTTCATCGATCGGCACGTTCCGGCTGCGGAGAATATCCGGCGCGAAACGGTCATAATGGAAAAAGAAGACGTGACGCGGATTCACGCAGCTCGTGGTGTGCTCCTGATCGGGCAGTTTCAGTATCACATGCGGGTACGGCGTCCGGTACCGCCTGCCGTTCACCGTGTCTTCCGCCGCCGCTTCGCCGCTCGAAATCCGCAGGCAGAACTCCATGTCCGGCCGGTTGCGGATCGTCTTCGACGCGAAGCAGGAGTCGGAGCGGCCGTATTTGAGAACTGGCAGGGGAGTTCTGATTGTCCGTATCTCGTCGGGGACGAACCAGGTCGTGGTCTGTTCGTCGCGAATGCATCCGTTCATGTTGAAAATCTCCCTCTTTCCTTTACTGTATCCGGCATTCTCCTGAAATCAAGCGATTCCGCACGGTTGGCACAAAAGTTCTGTCCTTTGGCACGCCCGGCCCTTGTCCGCCGAGACGGAATTTGGTATACTATAGCCAAACCGAAAGGACGCCGTCGAAATGAAAGAGTTCACGTTGGGCATCATGTATTGGATGAACCCCCGGCTCTCCGCCGGGGAAGTCCGGCGCGACTGCCGGAACATCGCCGAAAACGGGTACCGGATGATCCGCATCATCGTCTGGTGGGAGCTGGTGGAGGAACGCGAGGGAAAGTACGATTTTTCCCTCGTCGACCGGGTGTTCGCCGCCGCCGCGGAGTGCGGCCTGAAGATCATGTGCACGATCGGATTCTACCCGCCGTTCTGGCTGACCGCCCGGCTTGATGCGCTGGGGAAGAACGACCCCGGCCGCTACCCCTCGCTCGAACATTCCGAAGTCCGCGAGCCGCTGGCCGCTTTGATCCGGGAGCTGGTGACCCGCTACGCCGCCTCGCCCGCCCTGGAAAGCTGGAACGTCTGGAACGAGCCGACGCCGAACCTGACGAAGAACCGTCCGGTGCTGGAACAGTTCGCGGCGTGGCTCAATGAGCGCTATCCCTCCCGTGCGGAGTTGCTGGAAAACTGGCGCGGCGAATACCCGGTCTTCTGTCTGTTGGCTCCCGGCGAGTCGGAACCGCTCGACGCCGACTGGCTGGAGCGCGCGTTCCGCCTCGGCTCCCGCGGCCGGAGTTCGGCGATGGCGTACGATTACGCCGTCTTTTCTTCGACTCTCTTCCGCCGGGAGCTCGGTTGGCTGTGCGACGAGGTGAAACTATATGACCGGAAACACCCGACCCACACCAATTTTCACAGCATTCACGACAATCCGGCTTCGATCGGACGCGAAGACGGCCGAGCCGCCGGGATTCCGGATTCGATCAGCTGCTCGATGCACCAGAGCAACGACAATCCGCGGGCGGCCGACCCCGGCTGCCGGAGGAACTTCTACCGCTGCGGCGTGGACCGGACCTGGAGCTGGCTCAAGGGCGGCCGGGCCATGGTCGGCGAACTTCAGGTCGGCACCAGCGACGTCCATTTCCGGCAGCAATATACGCCGACGCCGGAGACCGTCGCCTTCGAACTCTGGCAGAGCTATGCGGCCGGGCTCGAAGGGGTGATTCACTGGCTGTGGCAGGCGTGGCGGGCCGGAACGTTCGAGAACGGGGAGTTCGGGCTTCGCGCCCCCGCCGACGGCGGCGAGACGCCGCGTTCCCGCGCCGTGGCCGAATTCGCCCGGCTGTTCCGGGAAAACCGCGAAATGCTGTTGGCGGCGGAGCGCGAACCCGCCCGGATTGCGATCCTCGACTCCTTTTCCGACGGCATCTACCGCCTGCTTCAGCAGGAGGCGCGTCCGGGTGCGCCGGGGATCGTCTCCCGGGGGCGGGAGGCGCAGCTCGGCTGTTTCCGCGCGTTGAGCGAAGCGAATTTTCAGGTCGATTTCGTCTCCGACGACGAAGTCGCGGCGGGGCTCCCGGAGCGGTATCGCGTCCTCTTTTTGCCGCAGGTGAATCTGGTGGGCAAAGCGGTGGCGAAGGGGATTGCCGCTTTCGTCCGCCGCGGCGGCGCAGTCTGGGCGGACGGGCGGTTCGGTTGGCAGGATGAACACATGTATTTGCGCGGCGCGATTCCCGGACACGGGCTGGACGAACTGTTCGGCGTGCGCGAAGCCGATTACATCGCCGTTCCCGGTACGGTCTCGGCCAACACTTCCGACGGGCGGGAGGTTTCGGGGGAACGGATGCGGCAGACCTTCGGCCCGGCTCCCGATGCGCGGATTCATGCGCGATATTCCGACGGCGGCGCGGCGGCGGTCGATCATACCGCGGGGAAGGGGAGGACGCGGATCTGGGGGATGGAGTTGACGCATCGGCTGCACGGAGATTTCCACCCTGCCGTGGCGGGCGAAATCACCGGGTTCGCGCTGGCGTGCGGCGTCGAGCCGATGCTGCGGCTGCCGGAGGGCGTGACCGGGCGGCGCCTGACCGGGGAGGGCGTCGAAGTGCTCGTGCTTCACAACGGGACGGAAGCGGCCGTTCCGCTCCGGCTGGAAACCGGCGGCGTTCCGGTGAAAAGCCTGTGCGGCCCCTCCGTCCGCGACGGCGCGGCGGTCCGGCTGGAACTGGCTCCGGACCGCACCGAAGTCCTGATTCTGGGAGAAGGGAGCGTACGGAAATGAAACTCGGCCTCGCCATGAAACCCGCCATGTGGAGCGACGCCCACCTTCGGCTGGCGCGCCAGCTCGGCTGTGAAAGCGTCGTCGCCTGGGTTCCCCTCGACGAGGGCGACGGCGTCTGGCATCGGGAGCAGTTCGACGCGCTGGTACGCCAGGCGGCCGCTCACGGACTCTCGCTCGCCGCGATCGAGAACTTCCACCCTGCCCATTGGGACCATATCGTGCTGGACGAACCCGGGAAAGAGGAGCAAATGGAGAAGATTCTCCGGACCATCCGCAACGCCGGGGAAGCGGGGATTCCCTGCTTCGGCTACAGCTTCAGCGCCTGCGGCGTGCAGGGATATTTCACCGATTACGGCAGCGGCAACCGCGACGGCAGGGGGCTGGCGGGGATCAAGAGCTTCGACGAGTCGAAACTCCCGGCGGAGCCCCAGAGAAATCCGGAATTCTGGTTCAATACCCGGATCGAGCGGCGCGGAAGCCGGGGCGTCCTGCCGCCCTGCGGCGAGGAGGAGTTCCGGGCGCGTTTCCGCTGGTTCCTGGAACGGGCCGTCCCGGTCGCCGAGGCGGCTGGAATCCGGCTCTGCGCCCACCCCGACGATCCCCCGGTGCCGTCCCTGCGCGGCATTGCCCGGCCGCTCCACTCGCCGGAGGGGCTGCGCTGGCTCCTCGGCGTGGTGGACAGTCCGTACAACGCGCTGGAGTTCTGCCAGGGGACCGTCTCCTGCATGGCGGGCGTCGATGTCTATGCGGCGATCAAGGAATTCGCCGCAGCGGGGCGGATCGGTTACGTCCACTTCCGCAACACCAGCGGCACCCGTCCGCGCTATTCGGAAGTATTTATCGACGAGGGGTATGTCGATATGCCGCGGGCGCTTTCGCTCTATGCGAAGCACGGGTTCGACGGCACGTTGATTCCCGACCACACGCCGCTGGTCGAGAGTTCCGCGCCGTGGGAGTGCGGCATGGGCTACGCACTGGGATACATCCGGGGAGCCATGCAGGCCCTCCGCAGGGAAAGGTGAAAAACGATGGAAGAGAGAAGGAGAACCGCATTGATCACCGGCGCGTCGCAGGGACTTGGCGCGTGCGTCGCCGCCCGGCTGGCCAAACTCGGATTCCGGGTAATCGTCAATTATGCGTCGAGTACCGCGCGGGCCGAACGCGTGACGGCGGGAATCCGCGAAACCGGCGGCGATGCCGTGCCGTTCCGCTGCGACGTCTCGCAGGAGAAGGCGGTCGAAGCCATGTTTGCGGAGCTGGAGGAGCAGTTCGGCGGCGTCGACGTCCTGGTCAACAATGCCCGGGTCGATCCGCTGTCGCGCCGCCCCGAGGAGAGCGACGGCGACTGGTGGGACCGGGTGATGGCGGTCGGCCTCAAAGGGGCCTATCTCTGCTGCCGCGAGTTCCTGCGCTACGCCGACGGCCACCGCAACGGCCGGATCGTCAACCTCTCCAGCAGCCGGGCGTGCCGGCCCAACGAGCTGGAGATGATCGCCTATGCGACCAGCAAGCTGGGGATGCACAGCCTCACCCGCTCCTATGCGGCGGCCTGCGCGCCCTTCGGAATCACCGTCAACACCCTCGCTCCCGGCATGATCGCAACGGAGAATATGCTCAAACGCATCGGGCCGGACGGCTATGCCGCCGAATGCGAGACCATCGCGTTGCGCCGTGCGGGCAGCTGCGACGAAATCGCCGACGGGGTGGTCTGGGCGGTCGAAAACGGCTTCATGACCGGCGAAACCATCAACATCAACGGCGGTCAGGCCTATGCGCCCTGATCAGGCGCCGTTGCGAACTTGAATTGGAAAAATTCTTTTGCACGGTTGCAATCGGCGGTATTCCTCTCTATAGTAACCGCAGAAGCCCGGGAATTCGGCCGGGTGAACACAGGGAGGGTGTTATGAACGGAATCATGAGAATCGCAGCGGCGTTTGTCGCAGTGGCCGGCGGTCTTTCGCTGGGCGCCGGAGAGGTGGAGGTCGTCAAGGCGGTCTACGGCGCGGGAGACGCCGTGATCGACGTCACGGAGATGGTGAAAACCAAAGCGGTCAATGTTCCCGGCGCTCTGTTCCTGATTACGCCGTCCAACACCCTGTTCGGCAAAGACCCGGCTCCGAAGATCCCCAAGACGCTCGATTTGACCTACAAGCAGGACGGCAGCGAGAAAAACGTGAAGGTGAAGGAGAAAGAGTCCCTCATTCTTCTGGACAACGCCGCCGCGGCGAAGGAGTTCAAGATTCTCAAGGCCTTCTACGGCGCGGAAGGCAAGTGGTTCGACGTCACCGGCAAGGTGGCCGACGCGATCGAACAGGGCAGGGAAATTCTCGTCGACAACGCCCTGTTCACCGACCCGTTCCCCAAGAAAGCCAAGCAGCTTGTCGTCGTTTATACGGTGAACGGCCAGATCAAATCGCTGGCCGTCCCCGAACGCACGAAGTTGGCTCAGGACGCATTCAAGAAGTGATTTTTCCGATGAAAAAAGGCGGCTGTCAAGCCGCCTTTTTTATTTTCACCCGTTACGGAAATTCGACCAGCATGGCGACTTCGTCGCAGCACTGGTTTTTCGGGCATTTGGCGCAGTCGCTCCAGATTTTTTCCGGGAACAGGTCGCGGTCAACGATCCGGAATCCGAGCGCTTTGAAGAATTCGACCTGGTAGGTCAGCGCGAACAGCCGGAACTTCTCGCGCTTCACCCGGAGCCCGGCGATCAGCGCTTCGACCATCGCCCGCCCGATTCCCTTGCCCTGGAACCCCGGCTCGACTACCATCGAGCGGACTTCGAGCAGATCGTTGCCGAAATCGCGCGCGGCGGCGCAGCCGCGGATGACGCCGTCCACCTCGGCCACCAGAAAATTCCCGAGGTAGAAGCGGATATCCTCCTCGCTGCGCGCGAGGACCACCGCTTTTTTCGAGTAGATGGTCAGAAGTTCGTGAATTTTCCCGACGTCGGCTTCCGTCGCTTCGCGGACCGTCAGGAGAGTCTTCACGCGTTCGCCTCTTCCGTTTCGGTTTCCTCTCCGGCCGGCGCGTTCGCTTCGACGGCGGACTGGATTCCGTCGGTGAAGGTTCCCATCGCGCGGAACTTCTCGTAGCGCTGCTCCTTGAGCTTGCTGCCGGAGAGCTTGCGCAGTTCGGAAAGCTGTTTGCCGATCGCTTCGCCCACCAGTTTGGCGGCGGCTTCGTGGTCGCGCTGGGCTCCCCCGAACGGTTCCGGGATGATGCCGTCGGCGATGCCGAGTTCGAGCAGTTTTTCCGCGGTGAGCTGGAGGGCGTCGGCCGCCTGCGGCGCGAATTTGCGGTCCTTCCAGAGAATGGCCGCGCACCCTTCCGGCGTGATGACCGAATAATAGGCGTTTTCCATGATCAGGATGCGGTTGCCGACGCCGATGCCGATCGCGCCGCCCGAGCCGCCTTCGCCGATGATCACCGAAATGACCGGCACGCGCAGCGCGAACATGTCGCGCAGATTGACCGCGATCGCCTCGGCGATGTGACGCTCTTCGCTGGAGATGCCCGGAAAGGCTCCCGGCGTGTCGACAAAGGTGATGATCGGCACGTCGGCGCGGTCGGCGAGTTGCATCAGCCGCATCGCCTTGCGGTAGCCTTCGGGGCTGGGCCAGCCGAAGTTGCGGTAAACGTTAGACTTCATGTCGCGGCCCTTCTGGGTGCCGATGACCATGACCGGCTGCTTGCCCTGGAATTTGGCGAAGCCGCCGACGATCGCCTTGTCGTCGCGGAACCGGCGGTCGCCGGAGAGTTCGATGAAGTTGGTGAACAGCTGCCCGATGTAGTCGAGCGTATACGGCCGTTCCGGATGGCGGGCAAGCTGGACCCGCTGCCACGGGGTGAGCTTGCTGTAGACCTCTTTCATGGTCTGGTTCATGCGTTCGGTGAGGGAATTGATCTCGGCGGAGAGGTCGAGCCGGTTGTTCTCGGAGAGCTCCTGAAGCTCCAGAAGCTTCTTGCGCAGTTCGACGATCGGTTTCTCGAATTCCAGATGGATTTCCGGCATGATTGATTCACTCCCTTCGGGTGGTGTATAAGATCTATTCCACAATCTCGACCGGCGTTCGGGCCGGAACGAGAATATACAATGTTTCGACATTTGCGTTGCGCATACGGATGCAGCCGTTGCTGAGCGAACGCGTGATGTCGCCGTCGTCCCGGGTGCCGTGGATGCCGTAGCCGAGCAGCGGCCGGTCCGGCGACCCGGTCGGGGCCAGTTTCAGGAAGCGGGTGCCGAGCGGATTGTCCGGGTCTCCGTAGCGGACGATTCCGCCGCCGGGCGTGTACCAGTCTGGGTTGCGGAGTTTGCTCGAAATGACGAAGCTCGCGGCCGGCGTTTTGTCCAGCCGCCCGATGCCGACGTCGAAGACCGCGTAGAGGCGGTCGCGGTTGTAGACCTCGAGAATCCGCGGCCCCTTGCGGACCACGATCTTCCACGGTCCCGGATAGATCAGCAGCTTCTGCGAGACGCGGAGGTTGTTGTCCTCTTCGGAAAGGCCGCTGTAATGCTTGATCGATTCGATGGTGGTATGGTATTTCGCGGCGAGCCGGCTGTAGCTGTCGCCCGGTTTCACAAGATAAGACTCCGTCAGTTTCTCCTGCGGGGCGCGTTCGGCGAACGCGGTCAGATTCGCCTCGGTCAGCAGCGCGGCCGCCTGCCGCCATTCGGTCGAATAGGGGACGACCGTCTGTGACGAGAGGATTTTCCCGGCCGCGACTGCGGCGGCGCGGTAATTTTTGCCGCCGATCGCCTGCTCGGCCTGGTTGAAATCCGCGTCGAGCGCCGGGCGGACATTGGCCGGAATTTCGGCTTTCGGCACGTCGGGGCGGTCGATGATCGGGTCGCCGACCCAGGGCTTGCCTTTTTCGGGAAGAAGGGTCGGCGTCTCTTCGGGCGCCAGCGGTTCGACCGTCGCCGGCGGAGTTTCAGTTTCAACCGGTGTTTCCGTGACGGGGAGCTGGGTTTCGACGGCGGGCGTTTCCGCGGTCGCGTTGGCCGGTTTTCCGCCTTGGGCCGGAAGCTCGGAAGTGTTCCCGTTTTCCACCGGGACAACCTCCGTTTTCGGCGGAACAGGCGTGTCCGGCTTCTTCTCTTCGGATTTGGGGATCAGCACCCAGATGATTCCGGCGGTGAGCCCGGCGACCAGGAGAAAAATGAAACCGAGGCGGAAATAAATCCCCGCCCGGCTCTTCCCCATGCCGCCTTGATCGAATTCGTAATCGATCTTTGCCATAACCCCGTTTCCATCCCCCGCATTATCCAAATGTTACAGCGAAACAGGAGTTAATATAGTCCAATATCCCTGTTTTTCAATGAGATAATTTGATTTTTGCCGGAAAGAGCGGAAACAATATTCAAATAATATCCCTGTTTTCTGTTGAAAGGGGGGGAATGGTTCAACCGTTAAAAAACAATCATCGGATATTTTGCGGGGTCCTTGTTTTCTCCTATTCCGGGCGCAATTTGAATCCAGCCTTCGCGTCCTTCGCCGTCGTCGTCGTTCACCAGCATATTGAACCGGATTCCGTGCGACAAATCCGCCGCCTTGACGCCGAGGGCATCCAGGGGAATTTCCGCATCATATCTGGTCAGATTGCCTTTTCGTTCGGTTTTCAGGCTGATCTGCGCGGCAATTTGAGCGGGGTCGAAGCCGGACGGGGCGCTCCAGAGATAGACTTCCGGATTTCCGGATTTCAGGCGCGTCAGTCCGATTTCCCAGGTCAGATCCTGTCCCGGCAGCAGCATGGCGAGCTGAACGTTGTCGCCGCGCCAGACGCCCACGCCGGAATGGGGCTGAACATGCCTGTCGTCGGTTACGTCGATGCGAATCCGCAGTCGGCCGTTTTCCTGGCGCAGCCAGGTCAGGGCCGAACGGTCCTCGCGGCCTTGCCAGATCAAATGGGCTTTGGCCGGGTCGGCGTCGAACAGGGAGACCGACTGTTCGCGGCGTTCGAGCCGGAAATCCGGAACATCATCGCGCATCGCACCCGCCGGAAGCTTCCGGGCAACGGCCAGCGGCAGTCGCATTTCACAGCTCAGATCGCCCGGCAGGACCGTGCCGCGAACGGTTAGCTCCTGAGTTTGCTCCGGGGGCGGGGCGAAGTTCGCGGAGACCTGAAGCACCGTGCGCCATGAGGACTGCTGTCCGGCCGGAACCGTCACCGTTCCGGTTGCCGGTTCGGCCAGGACTCCGTCGGGAAGGCCCAGCTTGAGATTGAATTCGCACGGTTTCGGAAATACGTTGCGAAGACGGATGACGACAGGAAGCGAGCTGCCCGCCAGCACCGGAGGCAGTGACTCCAAATCAATCAGCGAACCGGCCGCCTCGCATTTCGTTGCGTCAGACAGGCGCAGCGTAGCCGGGTTGCTCCCGATTTCCAGGAGTGCGACTCCGTTCGAAACCGGACAGTTGCGCCGGTTCCCCATCAAATCCACAATTTCCGCGCTTTTCGCATCCGTTTCAAGCAGGATCGGCACGGTTCCGCCGCGAATGCTCTCGTTCCACCCGGCGACCAGGAGTCCGCCGTCTGCGGCAAACAGAAAAGCCCAGAGCCCGTCGCCGACATTCAATTGCCGCAAAAAACGGGCGTGCCCGTACAGTCCGGTCATCGTGTTGTAAGCGGCGTAGACGGCTTTGGGATAGAAATCGTTGGTGATCATTCCGTAATGATGTTCCCCGTTCCCGGCGTCGAATCCGTCGTTCCTTAAATCATACCAGTTGTAGCCGATGGAGCCGCGCCCCCAGCTGTAAATGAGTTTCTCGAACAACGTGACCGCCTGGAGATGTTCGTTGCCGCCGAGGGAATTGATCGCGGTTTCGTTGGCATACCACGGCACGGCGGTGCGGGTACGCTCCCGCATCGGAAAAAAGCGGGACTCCGCCGCGGCACGGTAAGTTGCGAATCTTCCGTGCTCATGGTAGGCGTGGACATCGAAGAACCCGCGCCCCTTGACCAGGGCTTCTTCGTGGAAATCCTTCTTTTTGGACGGGTGTTCCTTGACCGTGGCGAAACCGCCGCTCAACACGACGACTTCGGGGTCGGCCTTTTTAGCGGCCTGATAGGCGCGCTTCATCATCTCGGCATATTCGTCGGAGTTGAATTTGGACCCGCTGAAATCCGGCTCGTTCCACATCTCCCAGAAGCGGATTTTGCCACGATAGCGGGTCGTCATGGTTCCCGCGAATGCGGCCCAGGCGTCATAGTCGGGGAGGGCGCGAAACCAGTAATCGCGGCCTTTGGCCCGGGCTTCCGGAGAAGCCGCCCAGGCCGCGGTGTAGCCCCAGATCGGCGCAAGTTCGATGTTGTAGCGGCCGAAGAGCTCCTGCTTCCGATCCATGCTGGAAAAATCCCAGCGGTCGGGGGCCGGCTGAATATTGTTCCAGCCGGTGTCGCAGCGCAGCACCTTGGCGCCGCACCAGGCCATCGCCCGGGCCTCCAATTCCTGATCGTTCCAGCTCCAGCGCTGCGGATGGGAACAGATCCCGAAAAGGAACCCCGTCGCCCGTCCCGGAGTCGGGCCCGAGGGCCTGATTCTGGCGAAGGAACGGTTGGAAAGTGCGACGTCCTCTCCGTCGCCGCCAGATGTTGTGATCCGGCAATTGACATACCAGATTCCCCGTGCCGGGAGCGGACGGGAAAGGCGGTGACGTTCAACGGCCCCCGGGGCCAGGTCGAAATCGAACGCTTCCTGGAAGGTCGTTCCGTAAAAATCCTGGAACTCCAGTTGCGCCCGCCCCGCCAGGCGTTCGCCGGAACGGTTTTGAAGAGGGAATGCGAGTTTGTCCTCCTCGCCATCCTGGAGGATGTGCAGCGGATTGCCGGTTTCCACGTCAAACGCGACCGCATCGGCGGGAGAGCGGAGCACGACTCGTTCCGCTCCGTTGAGCTGCATCCGGAATGCTCCCGCATCCGGCTCAATCTCCAGGGAACGGGTCTGTCCCGCCGGGGCCGCGCTGTCCGGGAATGTGAAAACCAGTTCCTGGGAGCCGGGAACATAGCGGCGGCGGTCGCTTTGGAGTTTCCCCTGAGAATCCCGGAAGCTCATGCGCAGGAAGCCGCTTCCCGTTTCCACATTGAGGCGCAATACGACATTGCGGGCCGGAGTCAGCGGAGTGATGGCGAATTTCCGTTCCGAAAGCGTAAGCCGGCAATGTTCCACCGCCTGTCCGAAGATCGTCAGGCCGTGATCCCCGGGCTCCAGCGAAGCGTCGCCGCCGGATGTTTTGAGCGAATAGAGTTCGGAACGGTCGAAACGCAAATATTCTTCCCTGCACGCCAGCCGGGTTCCTCCCGATGGGCTCAGTTTCAGGGAGTCGAAGAAAATTGCGCCGGCTCCGGCTCCGGCCGGAAAATTGACGGCGACACCGGTCAGCCGCAAATCCCCGTCAATTTTCTTGTCATGATTGCCGTTCCAGCTTCCGCTGACGCTGTTTTCGGAGATGCGGAAGGAGAGAACCGTCCACCGCCCCGGATTCACGGTTGCGTTCAGGGGGTAAAATTGAAATGTTTCCCCTTTCCGGTCGGTCAGCCGCAATCCGATCCGCCCGACCCGGGAGCCTTCTTCCGGAAAAACCCGAATTTCGGCGATCCCTTCGCCGACCGCCGGAAGCGAATCGGCCGGGATTTTGAATTCGGCGTAGCGGGATGTCTCTTTCTGCCAGGTCAGTTTCAGCCGCGCCGGTTCTCCGGAAACCGGCGGCGACAGTTCCAGAATCTGTTTCCGCTCCTCTCCGCGGTTCAGGACCAGATTGTCCGTCCTGTCGAAGACAAGGCTGTCCGCAAACGCGAGCGCGGCAAAGCACACGGCAACCAGGGTTGCGGTAAATTTCATCGAAGGGGTCCTCATTTCAGTGCGATCGCATCGTTGACATCATAGATCCGGACCTGTTTGACATGGCCGTCCAGCCAGAGGACGTTTTTTGTCTGCAGGTGGCGAAACGAGTATTCCGTGCCGCCGGTGATGTTGTTGATGTTGCTTCTGTCTTCAAACGAGGAGATATACGGCTGCTGTTTCAACCCTTCCAGATTGGACGGGTCGAGGCCCAGCTCGGAGACCCAGAGAATCCGGGAATTCGGCACCGCCGCCTGGGTGGAGGTTCCGCGGGAAACCGTATTCGGGGCAATGCAGAACGAAAGATTCTCCCCCGGCTTCTTCCCGTCGATCGTGGCCAGATAAGGAACCATGCCCAATTTGCTGATGGACTGGCTGAACTGATTCATCGAATAGCTGCAGGTGTCGTTCTTGATTTCTTTGATTTCCGGACAGCGCAGCACGCCTTTGTTGCGGTATTCCGCCGCCTGGCTCCAGGAAATGGTGGTGGGCGGCGTCGGGATTCCGATATAGGGACCGAGGCGGAAATACCACCAGTGGAAATTTCGGCTCCAGCCCTGGGCGTCCGGCGGCCGGGCGGCCGGATAAACCTTGCAGTCGGCCCCGTAAAGCGTGAGGCCGACCCCGATTTGCCGGAGATTGCCGGCGCATTGGGTTCGACGCGAACTGGCCCGCGCCTGCCCCAGGGCCGGAAGCAGCATGGCGGCAAGAATCGCGATAATTGCGATTACGACTAAAAGCTCGATCAGTGTGAATTTTCTCTCGTTCCGCGTCATTTTAAGACTCCTTTCGCGTGGGATTGATATTTTTGACGGATTGACGTTCGAATAGTTCAAATGCGAATACATACTGCTGCCCGGAGCCGTCTCCGGCAAGAATCGCCTGTGCGGTTTCAACAACTTTCCGGGCAAACCGTTTGACATCGTGGCCGAGTGTGGTCAGGAACGGATGGGCAGGCGTATTGCCGAATGCGATGATGCTCAGGTCTTCCGGCACGGACAAATTCAGTTTTTCAAGCTCCTTCCACAAAATGACCGCTCCGGCCTGGCTGATGACGTAGATGGCCGAGAAATCGTACCTGCCGTCGGCGATATCGCGTGCAACCCAGGGGATTGCCGGTTCAAAGTGCTCGCCCTGCTTGATTTGCAGATCGATCACTTCGACACTGCACCCCTGGGCCTGGGCCATCGTGAGAAATCCCTGGCTTCGGACCCGGCTCTTCATCGTGTGCGGCTCATTGAACAGCAGCCCGAGTTTCCGGTGCCCCATCCGGTGAAGATAGCCGGCCGCAAGGGGGCCCGAGGAGCTGAGATCGTGCCCGACATAGTTGATTCCCTCCAGGGGGATTTCGAAACGCGACAGCAATACCGGGACTGGAGACTCGTAAATGCGTCGAACCTGCTCCTGGCTCAGCGTGTTGTTTGAGATCGAATCGATGACGATGATATCCGCCTCCAGTTCCGCCAGCCGGAGAGTGATGTCTTCCGTGTACGGATAGACCAGTTCGGCCGTATCGAATCCGGCTTCCCGGGCCGTCTCTTGAATCGCCGCCGCATTGCTGGTCAATGCCAGACTGGGCCAGTATGGATACAGCATCAGCAGACGCGGGCGGGAGGACCTCTTCTTGCTGAGAAATGTTCCGCGGCCGATGAAAGACTCCAGCAGACCCTGTTCCTTCAACTGGTTGACCGCTATCATCACCGTCGCCTGGCTGACCCGGTATTCCGACATCAGCTGCCGAATGGGCGGAAACATTTCCCCCTCGGCCATTCCGTTGATTCTCTGCCGGAGACGGCGATATAAAATTTCGCTTTTATTCTCAAGATTCATCTGTCATGCCCGCAACTTAAAAAATATCTTCCCGTGTACCGGTTGCCGCAATCATGTCGAATGCGGCAGGAAATACGCTGATTGTATCATTGACCAATATACATTGTATCAGTCACTGATACATTAATTATACCGGAAATCCGGGAAAAAGCAAATCAATTTGTCATAAAAAGTGAAATTTTCATGAATCGCAGAGCGTCGGTCCAATGCGATTCCGTCTTTCGACCGGCCCGGATTCGCCTGGGTTCGACAAGTCCGGCTGTGTCATTGATCTTTGTTTTTCAATGAGATAATTTGATTTTTGCCGGAAAGGGCGGTATATTTACTGTCTATCCGCACCGGCATATGGGGGGGAAGGCGCGGTTCGATACCCCCCTGCGCCCCCGGCGGAAGAAATCATCACAGTTTAAGGAATGGAAACATGGACAAGCAAACGACCAACCTCATGAAAGGCAGCGAAATTACCATCAGAAGCTTGGAGCTCCTTGGGGTAGAGGTCGTATTCGCATATCCGGGCGGGCAGGCGATCGAATTGCACCAGGCGTTGTCGAAGTCGACCATGCGGGTGATCCTGCCGCGCCACGAACAGGGCGGGGCCTTTGCCGCCGGCGGCTATGCCCGGATTTCGGGCAGGATCGGCGTCTGCATGGCCACCAGCGGCCCCGGAGCGACCAACCTCGTCTCCGGCATCGCCGACGCCTACATGGATTCGGTTCCGACCGTGTTCATCACCGGGCAGGTCCCGAGTTCGATGATCGGCAAAAACGTGTTCCAGGAAACCGATATCATCGGCGTGACCCGCCCGATCGTCAAACACAGCTTTCTCGTGCTCGACGCGCAGGAGATTCCGCGGATTCTCAAGGAGGCGTTCCATATCGCCTCGACCGGTCGCCCCGGTCCGGTGGTGGTCGATATTCCGAAAAACATCCAGCAGCAGCGCGTCGAATTCGATTTCGACGTGCCGGTTGAGCTCAATTATTACCGTCCAGACCCGGTTTTCGACCCGGCCGACGCGGAGAAGATCCGCGCCATGATCGCCGCCTCGAAGCGGCCGTGCGTCTACGCGGGCGGCGGCATCATCTCCGCGGGAGCCTCCGCCGAATTGCTCAAATTCGCCGAAAGCTACAACATCCCGGTGGTGACCACGCTGATGGGCATCGGCGCGTTTCCGGAGAAGCATCCGCTGTCCCTGCGCTGGCTCGGCATGCACGGTTCGGTCTACGGCAACTACGCCGCCAACGAGTGCGATTTGCTGCTCGCTTTCGGCGCGCGGTTCGACGACCGCGTGACCGGCAACCCGCGGCAGTTCGCCACCCGGGCGAAGATCGTCCACGTCGATATCGACGATTCCGAAATCAACAAGAACAAACCGGCCGACCTCGGCATTGTGGGCAATATCAAAGACGTGCTCCTGGCGCTGAACGCGAATCCGGTCGGCAAAGAGTACGCCGACTGGTTCACCCGCATCGCGGAGTGGAAGAAGAAGTTCCCCTACAACCAGTATAAAGTCAAGCCGGAACGGGTCCAGCCGCAGTACGTCATCCAGACGCTGTCGCAGCTGACCGAAGGCAAGGCGGTGATCGTGCCCGGCGTCGGCCAGCACCAGATGTGGGCGGCGCAGTACTACGATTACAGCTTCCCGCGCCAGTTGCTCACTTCGGGCGGACTCGGCGCGATGGGCTTCGGCCTGCCCGCCGCGATGGGCGCCAAAGTCGCCTGTCCGGGAAAAACCGTCATCAACATCGACGGCGACGGCAGTTTCCAGATGAACATTCAGGAGCTGGGTACGCTGTTCGTCGAGGAGATCGGCGTTAAGATGATCATCCTCAACAACCAGCATCTCGGCATGGTGGCCCAGTGGGAGGACCGTTTTTACAACCGCAACCGCGGCAATACGGTGCTCGGCCGCAGCAAGGGAGCCAACGGCAAGGGGAACTGCGCCGAATGCGACGGAAACGGGTGTGGCGGCCAGCCGTATCCGGATTTCGTCACCATCGCCTCCGGCTACGGGATTCCGGGCCGCCGGGTGTTCTCCCGCGAGGAGCTGATTCCGGCGCTCGAGGAGATGCTCGCCTGCGACGGGCCGTACCTGCTCGACGTCTACACCGGCTATGACGAACACGTGCTGCCGATGATTCCGCCGGGCGGCGATTACACTTCCATCATCACGGAGTAAACGGCTATGAAACTTCTGGTCAGGCCCTCACGGCTCCGCGGCGAAATCGCGGTGACCGGTTCCAAGTCCCACACCATCCGGGGAATCACGGCCGCACTGGCCGCGAACGGAACCAGCACGCTGGTCGCCCCGCTTGAATCCGCCGACACCCGCTCGTCGCTCGAAGCCGCGAAACTGCTCGGCGCGAAAGTCGTCGAGCGCGACGGCGCATGGGAGATCACCGGGACCGGCGGCGTATTCACCGATCCCGGCCATACCCTCGACCTCGGCAACTCCGGGACCGGAATGCGGATGCTCACCTCGTTCTGCGCCCGCCAGGAGTTCTCCATCGGGTTCGACGGCGACGCGAGTTTGCGCACCCGGCTGATGGCCGGTCTCTTCGAGGCGTTGAAGCCCCTCGGCTGCAAAGTCGAATCGGCCAACGGCAAGTGTCCGTTCACCGTCCGGGGGCCGCTCAAAGGCGGCACAACCCGCGTCGATGGAACCACTTCGCAGTTTCTGACCTCGCTGCTCTTCATGCTGCCGACGCTGCAGGAGGATTCGACGGTCGATCTGACCTTCCTCAACGAGAAACCGTATATCGGAATCACGCTGGCATGGCTCGACATGCTGGGCATCCGCTACGAAAAGAGCGACGATATGCTCCACTGGCGGATTCCGGGCGGGCAGTCGATCCCCGCATTCCGCCGGGTGATTCCCGCCGACTTCTCGACGGCGGCGTTTCCGCTCTGTGCGGGTGCCCTGGTTGGCGACGGCGTAGTCATCCGCAACCTCGATTTCTCCGACGCGCAAGGGGATAAGAAGGTGTTCGGCTACCTCGAACGGATGGGCGCCTCCATCGAGCACGGCGTCGAGCTGACGGTGAAACCGACGCGCGGCAAGCTCAAAGGCTGCTCCATCGATATGAACGAAACCCCCGACGCCCTGCCGATGCTTTCGGTTGTCGCCGCCTTGTCCGAAGGCGAAACCCGTCTCGTCAACGTGGCGCAGGCCCGAATCAAAGAGACCGACCGCATCGCGGTGATGACTTCGGAACTCACCAAAATGGGCGCCGATATCGAAGAACTCCCCGACGGCATGATCATCCGCGGCGGCACCCTCCGCGGCGCCGAAGTCTCCAGTCACGCCGACCATCGCATCGCCATGGCCCTCGCCATCGCCGGACTCGTCGCCGAAGGCGAAACCGTCATCGACGAAGCCGAAGCCGCTTCCGTCACTTATCCCGATTTCGTCCGCGATTTCCAGCGTCTCGGTGCAAACTTCACCCTCATTCCGTAATCTTTCGTTATGGGATGCCTCCGGCGGGCAGGGCGCTTCGCCCCTGCACCCCGACCGGCAGGGTGCCGGTGCCGCGACCAGATCCGCATCAAATGCTGCGCATTTGATGCTCCGACTGGGGAGGTTCGGGAGGTAATACGAGGTTCCGGAGGGCGCAAAATACCGCTCCCTCCGGCGCGTCTTGCCCTTTTTTTAGGGCAAGACGGCCCCCTTCCGCCTGTTTTTGCAGGAGGATGGTTTGCGAGGCTCAAGACCGTTGCCGGGGTGGTTGGTGATTCTGCTCATGTGGAGATTTTTACATGGGCTTGGCAGGCCATTTAGTATGACTTGCAGATCCTCGCTGAAGATTCCCGGCCGTCTGTCTTGAATTCCCTTGTTTGGGTCATTCCCGGCGTGCGGCTTTGCGGGCCCCTCCACATGCATAACCCACGAAAATGATTTCGCCGCCAAACGGCCAAGAACGTTCCGAAAGCCTGCCAAGCCCTTTTATCGATCTCCACATGAGCGTAATTACGACACTCTTTCGCAACGGTCTTACGGTCAGTTCTCAATCTTCCTGCAAAAACAGGCGGAAGGAGGCCGTCTTGCCCTAAAAAAAGGGCAAGACGCGCCGGAGGGAGCGGTATTTTGCGTCCTCCGGAACCTCGCCCTACCCTCCGAATTTCTTAGTCGGAGCGTCAAATGCGCGGCATTTGATGCGGATCTAAGTACCCGGCACCGGCACCCTGCCGGTCGGAGGGAGGTTCGGAGGGGGGCGAAGCGCATAAGCGCTAACTTTCCATAAAAAGCGTATCATTTCGAATCAACGCAGAGATGTTTTGTCGCGTTCGAAACGATTCGGCAAGTCTTCGAGAAATAGCTGGCCAGTGCTGTATCACGTAACGCATTGTGAGAGACGGCAGCACTGCCAGTTTTAACATTCCGGCAATGAAGTCAAATTCCCTCCAATGACTACGTGATGGCAGACTCTTGTCCCCAGGGAAAAAAATCATCGGCAAGCCCGATAATTTTTTCAATCAGCAATGCGACAAATATTTTTCCGGCCAGCCAGGCTCGAGAACTTTGGTCATCATATTTGGGAAGATGCCCGGCTCCCAAAAGGCTTTTTAACCGTTTGAATACTAACTCAATCTGCCATCTTAATCGATATAATTTTAAAATTTGTTCCGCCGAATATTCCTCTGGCAGAGTTGTAATAATCATTAAATACTCAGCTAATTCCAATGTCTTGGCTTGTATCTTGTCGCCATGTGACGACGAAGCGCGCCTCGCCGCTTTTTTTTGTTTCTCTATCTGAGACGATGGAAGCCTTATCCCAATCAGACGGGCTGAAATTTTCTTGTCCTTCGATATTCTTATCTTGACAGGCCAGTCTCCAATTTCTCCGTACTTTAATTCCCGCAAATGCCGCATTAATGAAAAGGCTGTATCGCCTTCTTTGGAAAATAATGGTAATGTTGTTGGAGTAAATCGGATTAAAACAAAAGCGCCGGATTCATTGGCTTTGGCAAAATTAATCGGACGCGAATAGCCGCGATCTGCAAGAATAACATCAGATGCATGGAGGGTATAGTTTTTAAAGCCTTCTCCTGTTTTATAGTCGGTAAGTTTCTGTTCATCGCACATTAAGGTTTTCAAATTGATAGAGTAATGAAAACGCCATAATGTTCCTGTCGGGCCCGGTTCTTTGATTATTGTGGCGTCAAACACTCGACAATTCAATTTACCGATCAGGGGCGCCGGATTGTTTTGCTTTAAGTTTGATATGCACCAATTAAAAAAAGCTTCACTTTTACGAAGCCTCTTTAAAATCGCCACATCCGATACGTCCACTAAATTTGACGCATGGCAATATGCGGAGGTTTCCCGAAGCGAAAGCCCTCCCGCCAAATGAATTAATAGGGTGCGAAGTAACTTGGATTCCCCGTCAGTACCAGAAAATTTGTGCCCGCCCTTCAGCATCCCCTGATGATGAACTTGTTTCGTCCAATCGGAAGGCAACAACGAAAGAATGAAATCCCAATCGGAAAAATATTGTTCCCACATAAAAAAATCTCCGTTTGTATTAATATAGTACAATGCGGAGATTTTTCAAGAAAAAGTTAGCGCTTATGGGCGAAACGCCCCCTCTGATTCCCACGGGTAAGTAAGCAGAAACGAAAGATTACATAAGAAGGGGGGATGGGGGATTGACTTTTTCGATATCTTCCGGTATTGTAACGTTGGGCCGTGCCCGGTTTGTGATTGAGGGGAAGCGTAAGGAGAGCGGATTATGAGTGAAACATTCATCACGGTTGATTCGGGGAAGTGCGTGAGGTGCGGCGAGTGCATTGCCGATTGTCCGACCTGTGTACTTGAGATGGGGGACAAGGGGCCGCAGGTCCGGGAGGACCAGTGCATTGAGTGCGGCCATTGCGTATCGGTGTGCCCGACGGATGCGATTGACAACACGCGGACGCCGCGTGCGGGGCAGGAGTTGTTCGATGCGAAGAAGCTGCCGACGAAGGAGGAGGCCGCTTATTTTCTGCGGACGCGGCGTTCGGTACGCGGTTTTCTCGACCGGGCGGTTCCGCGGGAAACGTTTGAAGAGCTGTTGAATCTCGCCCGTACTGCTTCGACCGGGGGGAATACGCAGGGCGTTGAATTTCTGATTATCCATGACAAACAGACGTTGAAGGAGATTACGGCGGCGGTGATGGGCTGGGCGGAGCGAAGTCTCGATCTGGCTCCTCACCTTGCGCCGATGGTTGCGTACCACCGGGCCAGCGGTTGCGACAACGTGCTGCGCGGGGCGCCGTATCTGATTCTGGCGCTGATGGAGGAATCGACCAAGCCGATGTTCCGCCGGAACGGGCAGTTCATGCTTACCTATGCGGAACTCTATGCGCCGATGCTCGGGCTGGGCAGCTGTTGGATGGGATTGGTGGAGGCGGCGGCGACGGCCGGCGATCCCCAGTTGCTTTCGCTGCTGGCGTTGCCGAAGGGCAAGGTCGTCACCGGGGCGATCGTTGCCGGATTTCCGCGTTATCATCACCGGCGCATCCCGGCGCGCCGTCCTTTGAAAGTGACCTGGGCCAAGTGACGAAACTGAAAAGAACCAACCTGAGCGAGCAGGCCTACCGGCTGTTGACCGAACGGATTCTCAGCGGAGAATATGCGGCGGGAACCCGGTTGACCGAGGAGACGCTTGCCGAAGAGTTCGGCGTCAGCCGTACGCCGTTGCGCGAGGCGCTGCGGCGGCTGACTGCCGAAGGATTGATCGAGCCGCTGGCCAGACGGGGATTGCGGGTGACCAGTCCGGACAATGCGGAGATCGCCGAGCTGTTTCTCTGCCGCAGCCTGATCGAGCCGCGCGTGCTGATCGATTCGCTGCCCCGGATACCGAAAGAGGAGATTCTGGCCCTGCTCGACCGGCTGGAGAGCGCGACGCCGGAGGAGTCTCTCGCTGTGGACGAGGCGATGCACCGGCTGGCCGCGACCTATTGCGGCAACCGTTTCCTGAAAGAGATCATCGTGAACCTGATCCGGCGGAGCGCGCCGTTCCGCACCATACGGACCTACGCCGCGCCGGAGATTCCCAAGGCGGAACGGGCGGAGCTGCTCCGGGTCATGCTTTCCGGCGATGGCGAGCGGGCGGCGGAGCTGCTGGTCCGCCACTTCGCCGCGGTGATTCCTCAGTGCGAGGAGGGGGAGTAACGGGTCGGGTCGGGGACTCCCGCTTCGCGGAAGCCTTCAATGCGGAGCGCGCACGAGGCGCATTTTCCGCAGCTCCGTCCTTCGGAATCGGGGTTGTAGCAGCTGGTGGTCAATGCGTAATCGATTCCGAGACGGACGCCGGCGCGGATGATTTCCGCCTTGGTCATGGTCTGGAGGGGCGCGTTGATCCGGTAGCTCCAGTTCTCGTCCACCGCGCGGGTGCCGAGCCGGGCCGTTTCGCGGAACGACTCGATGAAGGCGGGGCGGCAGTCGGGGTAGCCGGAATAGTCCACGCTGTTGACTCCGATGAAGATGTCGCGCGCGCCGAGCACTTCGGCCCATGCCGTCGCGAACGAGAGAAAAATCAGATTGCGCGCCGGAACGTAGGTGATCGGAATGCCCTTCGACTCCGCCGCATCGGGAACCGCCAGATTATCGTCGGTCAGCGCCGAGCCGCCCCACAGCCGGAGGTCGATGGTGACCGTCTTATGGTCCGCCGCACCGAGCTGTTTCGCCACCTGTTCCGCCGCCTTGAGTTCGCACGAATGCCGCTGGCCGTAACCGAAAGAGAGCGCGTGGCACTCGAACCCTTCCGACTTCGCAATCGCCAGCGCCGTGGCGGAGTCGAGTCCGCCGCTCAGAAGCACCACCGCTTTTTTCATGATCCTGTCGCCCTTTCCAAAGAGAACTATAACCGCCGCAACCGCGGAACGGCATTCTAATATACATCCGTTTTGTCTTTGCTGCAACAGGTTTGCTTGAACGGCGGCGATTTACGGGTATATTATCTGCGGAAAACAGGAATGGCCGATGCGTCCCACTTTGAAGGAAATTGCCGCGGCGACCGGATATTCGACCGCGACGGTGTCGCGCGCGTTGAGCGGATCGCCGAAAATCACGCCCGAAGCGAAACGGGCGGTGCTCGGTTGCGCCCGCCGCATCGGTTATCGCACCGAATGCCGCCGGGTGGCGCTGATCGTTCCCGGCTTTCAGTTCGACGGCTATTTCGGCGGGGTGCTGCGACGCCTTGCCGCCGAGCTGGCGCATCACGGTTATACCATCGAGGTGCTGAGTTCGACCGGACTCGACGTGCTCGAGGACCACGCTTTTTGCGGCGCGATTTCGATCATGGCGCAGAACGGACTCGAACGCTACTGGGGCGAACGCCACATCATGCCGCTGGTCTGCATCAACACCCGGCCGCGCCATCTCGACGGAATCTACACGGTCGGCTCCAACGACGAGCAGGCGGTCCGGCTGGCGGTCGAGCACCTGACCGAACGCGGACATCGCCGGATCGGCCGGTTCGGCGGCGCATCCAGCTTCAACGACCCCACCAACTGGAACAGTGTGGCCCGCGAGCGCGCCTTTCGCAGCCAGCTGGCCGGACGCGGGCTGGAGCCGGAACTCTTCGCCTCGGTCGGCGGCTTGACGCCGAACACGGTTGAAGCGGTCAAGTCGCTGCTCGATCGCGGCACGACGGCAATCGTCACCGTCAACGAAGGCGTGGAGTTGGAGGCGCTGCACGCGCTCCGGGTGCTTTCGGCACGGATTCCGGGCGAAATCGCGCTGCTGTCGTGGACGCAGCCCGACCCCGCCGCCCTGGTTACGCCGTCGATCTCGGGAATCGAACAGAACCTCGAAGAGCTGGTCCGCAAGGGCAGCGAAACCTTCCGGCGGCTGCTGGCGGGCGAACACGTCGAAGATGCGTTGGTCGATTACCGCCTTCAGATCCGGGAGAGCTCCGCTACTCCCATTTTTCCGGTTTAATCCGCTTCCGTTTCTCCGGAGAATCCCGGCTGCCGCTTGCGGGCGGGCCCTGTTTTTAAGAAATTGCAAGCATTGCGCGGCATGATTTGACAAGCGTGATTGATGGTGTAAATTATAGCCGTCGGGACAAGACGCTTCCGCCGGAGACGCTTAGGTCGCCCGAAGAGTTGACGCGCAGGCAGGGAGGCGGGACTTCGATCGAATCTGAAACGAAAATCATCGAGGAAGACGCTTTCTCCGGGAAGACGCTTCCTGAAGCCCACGATCTTGCCGCGACCGTTTTGTTCCGACTGCCGTTCAGATGGTTTCCTATTGACAGGATCATGATTCGATGACAGATAAAATAATCCGCAAACCATTTGTATCAAACTGTTTTTGTCCGATTGCCCTGTTGCTTGTCCTCCTCGTCGCAGGGGGATTGGTGTGGCATCTCTGCCATGAATCCGGCAGCGACGATGACGCCCGTTCCACTTCGGCGCGGTCTTTGTCTTCGGGGAAGCGCATCCGGCTGACGGCGGAAGAGTGCGCCCGCCTTAAAGAGCTCGGTCCGGTTCTTGCCGGGGTCGATCCCGACTGGTATCCGTATGAGCAGCTTACCGGACAGGGCGAATACGTCGGGATTGCAGCGGATCTGATCCGCCTGATCTGTGAACGCTCCGGCATCGAGCTTGAAGTCCTGCCGACAAAGGATTGGGGCGAAACCCTGGAGCTGTCGAAATCCGGGAAATGCCATATCCTGCCCTTTCTCAACCGGACTCCCGCCCGGGAAACATGGCTGATCTTCACCGATCCTTATTTCGTGGACCCCAATGTATTTGTGACCCGGGTGGAGCATGATGACATCGCCGACCCGAAGAAACTTCGCGACGAAATGGTTGTTCTTCCTGAAGACACCAGCATCGAAGAGCGGCTCCGCCGGGATTATCCGAATCTCAATATCGTGACGGTCGCGTCCGAAACCAAGGCGCTTCGCATGGTGGAGGAGGGCAAGGCGGATATGACGCTGCGCTCCCGGGCGATGGCAGCATACACCATCCGGAAACTGGGATGGTTCAACCTGAAGATCGCCGGGGAAATTCCCTCCTATGCCAATCATCTGTCCATCGGCGTCCGCAAGGATATGCCCTGGCTGCGCGACATTCTGAACCGGGGCATTGCGACCATCACCCCGCAGGATGTCGAGGTCATCGTCAACCGGCATATTCCCATCATCGTCGACCACCGGGTGGATTATATTTTGGTATTCAACGTGGCGGGAGTGCTTTTGTTGCTGCTGCTGCTCGGCGTCCTCTGGGCCCTCCAGCTCAAGCGGCTGAACCGGAGTCTGGCCCGCGAAACGATTCGCTCCAACGAGTTGCTCGTCCAGGCGGAAAAGGCCTCCCGCGCCAAAAGCGATTTCCTGGCCAACATGAGTCATGAAATCCGAACTCCGATGAATGGAGTCATCGGTATGACGAATCTTCTGCTCGATACCGAACTTTCCCCGGACCAGCGGCGCTATGCCGAAAGCGTCAAATCCAGCGCCGAATCGCTGCTCGGATTGATCAACGATATCCTGGATTTTTCGAAGATCGAGGCGAAAAAGCTCGATCTGGAGATTCTCGAATTCAATCTGCAAAACCTGCTGGATGACCTGCTTGCGGCAGTCGCCCTCAAAACCCGCGGCAAGGAGCTCGAATTGCTCTGTTCCATCGCTCCCGACACGCCGCTGGAGCTTTCGGGCGATCCGGGGCGTCTCCGCCAGATTCTCACCAATCTGATCGGCAATGCGGTGAAATTCTCCTATCGGGGGGAAATTGTGGTGGGCGTCCGCCGGGCGGAGAAGGGGGAGGGGCCGGATAGGGATGACGGCGATACCTGCCTGCTGCGCTTCTCCGTGCGGGACACCGGAATCGGAATTCCCAAAGACAAAATCGGTTTGCTCTTCCGGCAGTTTTCCCAGGTGGATGCCTCCACGACGCGGAGATTCGGCGGCACCGGCCTCGGGCTGGCCATTTCCCGGCAGCTGGCCGAGATGATGGGCGGCGAAATCGGCGTGGAAAGCGTGGAGGGCCAGGGGTCGGAATTCTGGTTCACCGCCCGCTTCGGCCTGCGGACCGAAGCGAAAGCGGAGGAAACTCCGTCCTCCGCAGGACTCGCCGGAATCCGCGTGCTGGTGGTGGATGACAACGCCGCCAGCCGGGAAATTCTGGTTTCTGCCCTGACCTCGTGGGGGATGCGCCCGGAAGAGGCCCATGACGGATCTTCCGGACTGCGGGCGCTTCGTCACGCCCGGACGGCGAATGACCCCTTCCGCTTCGCAATCATCGACATGCAGATGCCGCACATGGACGGCGAAGCCGTGGGGCGCGCGGTGAAGGAAGATGAAAAACTTGTCGATACCCATATGATCCTGCTGATTCCCCCGGATGTCCAGAGCGATGTGGGGCGTCTGAAGGAAGCCGGTTTCTGCGCCGCGGTAGTCAAGCCGGTTCGCTCCGGGGAACTCAGGGAGATGCTGGTCCGGGCTCTGGACGGCGACGCGGGCGACGCGCGCCATCCCGTCGTCGCGGAACCCGCGACGATGGAGCCGCTGCCCGATTTCACCCGCCGCAAAGGCCGCATCCTGCTGGCCGAGGACAATATCACCAACCAGCAGGTGGCGCTGGGCATTCTCAAAAAACTGGGGCTGACAGCCGATGCCGTGGCCAACGGGCGCGAAGCGGTTGAAGCGCTCAAGACCCTGCCGTACGACCTGGTGTTCATGGATGTGCAGATGCCGGAAATGGACGGCTTCGAGGCCACCTGCCTGATTCGCGATCCCCGGACGGGAATCCTCAACCGGAACATCCCGGTCATCGCCATGACCGCCTATGCCATGCAGGGAGACCGGGAGAAATGCCTGGAAGCGGGGGTTGACGACTATGTCAGCAAGCCGGTTTCCCTCCAGGCCCTGATCGCGGTTCTGGAGAAGTGGCTGCCGAAGGAGGACGCGGAAGGCGGCGGCCGGAAAACGGAGAATATTTCTCCCGTTCCGAAACCGGAAAGCATTTCCTCTCCCGTTGTCTTCGACCATTCCGTCCTGCTGGAACAGCTGATGGGCGACAGGGAACTGGCTGCCTCGATCTGCAAAGAATTTCTCGCCGATATTCCGGTCAGGATCGCTTCCCTGCGGGAGGCGTTGGAGGCCGGGGACGTTGTGGAGGGCGGGCGCCGGGCCCACGCCATCAAAGGCGCTTCCGCCACTGTCGGCGGCGAGGCTCTGAGGGCTCTTGCCGCCGAGATCGAAGCGGTCTGCCGCTCCGGCGACCGGGAACAGATGAAGCTCGCCGCCGGCCGGCTGGATGCGGCGTTCGCCGAACTGAAACAGGCGATGACCGAATCCATGTCAGGAGAAGCCGGGGAACGCTGAAGCCGGTTCACACGGCGGCGGTTCTCTGGAATTCGGCGATTCCGGTGAGAATCATCTGCACCGCCACCGCCGCGACCAGAAGCCCGGTCAGGCGGATCAGCGGCCCCATCAGATGCATCCGGTGCAGCAGTTCGTCGATGAACAGGCTGGACAGCATGAAGAGAAAGTTGAGCAGGATTGCCAACGCCAGCGCCGCCGCGGTGGGCAGGAATCCGAATTCGATCGCCGAAGAGATTGCGATCGTGATCATTCCGGGTCCGGCGATCAGTGGCGCCGCCAGGGGAACGAGGCTCAATTCGTTGAAGTCGTTCCGCATGGCGTTCTCCTGCTGCTGAAAGAACTTGCCTTCGCGAATCGCCTTCCAGCCGATGAAGAAAACCACGATTCCGCCGGTGATCTTCAACGCGCAGGGGTCGATGCGGAACACTTTTTCGAGAATGCTCTGGCCCGCCAGCGCGAAGCAGGCCAGCATCAGGAACGCCGCCGCCGAGGATTTCCACGCCAGCTCGCGCACCTGCCGGAAATTCAGTTTCGGCTCGTATCCCGAGAGGAAGAAGATTTTGCTGACCGGGTTGATGATCGCCAGAAAGTAGAGCGCGTTGTTGAGGGTGTTCATTTCAAGTCGGCCATCCATTCCGGGGAGCCGAAGGAGGCGATTTCCGGCAGCAGTTCCGCCGCCTCGGCAACGCGATGCTCCTCGACCAGCCGCAGGTAACAGCGGATCATGTCGTGGTGCGATTCACAGGTGAAAAGATTGCGGAGCCCGAGGAGCCGTCCGACTGCCTCCGAATCCTCGAGGCATTCATCCCACCCCTGCGGAATTTCCTTCAGCACGCCGGAGAGGTAATTGTGCCCGTATCGGGTGCTCCACGCTTCGAACAGTTTCCGCATCCGTTCCGGGTCCGCCAGCGGGGCGCACAGCCGCTCCATATAGCGTTTGAACAGCGGGCGTTCGGACTTGCCGAGCGGCGTCACCTTCCGCTGGTCGAACCGGTAAGGGAGAAGTCCCAGTTCGTACACGCCGTGAAGGTCGAAGCCGCACCTGACCAGATAGCCGGTGTTCCAGAGCGGCCTCCGGTATTTGGGGAAATAGAGATTGCCCGGCGAGTAGACGATCTGCGCGCCGTGATAATACTCCACCCCCTCCGGGCAGTGGGTGTGGCAGTTGAATACGAGGTCGGCCCCCGCGTCCGCAAATGCCCGGCAGAGCTCCTGAAGGCGGGGCGACGGGAACGGGTTGTGCTCGTGTCCGCCGTGAAGGGCGACGATCACGAACTCCGCATTTTTTGCGGCCTCACGGGTCTGTTGCAGGTTGCAAAGCGGCGACAGCGGGGCGCTCCCCGGCCGGTCGGCATCCGCCATGCCGAACTCGTTTTCCGCGAAGTTAAGCAGCATCACCGACCTGCCGTTCGCCCGCAGGGAAAGCGGTCGGACCGCCTCGGCGAGAGTTTCGCCCGCGCCGACTGTTTCGAGGCCGCGGGAGCGAAGCTGCGCGATCGTCTCCGACACCCCCGCGCCGCCGTGGTCGCCGATGTGGTTGTTGGCGAGAAGGGCAACCCCGAATCCTGCTTCCCGGACGATGTCGGCGGAGTCGGACGGGCTGTTCAGATTCGGCCCGCTCTTCGGAATCGGCTCCTCCTTCGCCACCGTCGGCGTCTCCCACTGGACGATGCGGATGTCGCCCGACCGGATGAATCCGCCCACCTCCCGCAGAACGTCCGCCGCTTCGCCGCCCGCGTCTCCCGGACATACATCCCCGGCCAGTACCACGCTGAACAGGTGTCCGCCTTCCGGCTCCCGGTACTTTTGAATGCAGTTCTCGAACATGGCTTTCTCCTTTCCTGCTGATTGCCTGTCATGCCGTTTAACGTACGTTTCGGGAACGCGGAAAGACAGTTCGGCCAATGAAGAATATATTCGTTTTTTGAACATTTTCATTTGCTCGCTTGACAGCCGCTTGAAATGCCGGATCTCCGGGATTATACTTGATCCGGTTGAAGGATGTCTTTATGAAGGAGGAAGAAATCATGATCGAGCTGCCTGTCGACGAGTCCCGCCGCTCGGCGTCGAGCGTGGAGTTCTACCGCCGCGACTGGGCCGGGAAGAATATAAAAATTGCGCAGAACATCTGGGAGAACGGCCCCGCCCCTTTCGGCTCCTCGCTGTGGCCGCGCTACTATTCCGAGGTTAAACGCCACGGTTCCGCCTGGTTCCGGTTTCAGAACGCCGCCGACATGACGCTGGAACTTCTGCTGGAGGGGGAGCTCGAATACACGCAGGGCGGCATCACCGAAACGGTCCGGCCGGGGGAACTCTATCTGATTCACGAAGGTTCCGACACGATCTTCACCGCCGGACCGGAGAGTTATTTCCACCGCCTGCGCATCATGCTTTACGGCAGCATGGTGCGTAATTTCGACCGGGAATTCCAACTGGACGGGCGGCGGATTATTCATCCGCGCGACCCGGCGCAGCTGGACGGCCTGTTCCGCCGCATGGGGGAGTACCTGAAGAGGAAAGATCCGGCGGAAGCCCCGGAGATTTCCGCTTTCGCCTGTCGGGTTCTCGCCGCGGTCGCCCGAGAGGGAACGTGGCGGCAGCCGCTGCCGGAGCCGCTCCGCGTCATTCTCGGCGACATGAAAGACGACCTCGCCTGCAGGCGAACCGTCCGGGAGCTCTGCGAAAGCCACGGAGTCGAGGTGCATACGCTGATGCGGCTTTTTCGCAAGCATCTCGACACTTCGCCGCGCGAATACCTCATCAAGCTCCGGATGGAAGCTGCGAAGCATCTGGTCGGCTCCACCGGCCTCTCCATGAAGGAGATCGCCGGGCAGCTCGGCTACTGCAACGCACTCTATTTCTCCACCGCATTTCACCAAGAATTCCGGATGACCCCGTCGGAATACCGGAAGCAGAGAAAAATGCGGCTCCCCGAGTAGCGCGCCTATCGGAAGCGGAGCAGTGCGACATCACCCTGTTTCAGATCCAGCCTCACCTTCGGCCCGTTGCCGAGTTCCCTGCCTGAGAGAAGGTCGGTGACGGGGCCGCTTTCGCCTGTATCGACAACGTAGACTCCGTCTTCGGGGGCGATGACCGCGAGCCGGTCGCCGTTAACCAGAACCCCCGCCGGCCGGTCGGTGTAAAGATGGATTCCGGCAGATCGGGCGAAGGCGCGATAGAGTTCCGGCGGTACGGCTGCCGTTCCGCAGAACAGTGCCGGAACTTTCTCCGGCCGGAGAACGATGGCCGGAGTTCCGTCGCTGTACTCCGCCAGCACACGGTCGCCGGGCCGGGGAACCGGCGAGAGCGTCGGCAGTGCGGAATCATTCGTTCGGACTCCGGCGGGGGAGAGTCCGAAGGCGATCCCTTCCTGCGTCGGCTTGACCGCGAAGGAGATCCCGGTCCGTTCGGTGACTTCGAACCCGGTGGTTTCCCGTACCGCCGCAGTCGATCTTTTTCCGGTGTCGAGGTCGATGTAGCCGGGCGCCCAGCACCATAACGTCGGGGTTTCTTTTGAGCTTTTCCGCAATACGGCGCGTTGCTTTGCATCCAATGCATAGGCGGCGAGGATGATGTTGAGCCGCGTTTTGAGTTTTCCCGCCGAAAGGTCGTCGAGCAGATACTGCCCGACCGGCGCGCCGATGCGGGCACGGGCGCTGCGGCCGAGCTTGACCAGCGGGCCGGTGACGGCGTTGTGGTTGCGCTTTCGTTCATTTGCTCCGAGGAAACACATCGAGCGTTCGTCGACGATTTCGGCGATTTCCGGAAGATAAGGCCGGGGAGATTTCGCAAACTCCCGGAAAACCGGCGTGAAACGCTTCATCTCCTCCCACAGTTGCGGATCGTCAAACCAGCCCGCGCCGAAGAGATCCATCCACCAGATGCCGAAATTGTGCATGACGGCAACCGCGAGATTGCGACGGAGCAAGGCGATGCTCTGCTCCGGGGCGGTCGCTCCGGTTTTCCAGCCCGGCGAACGGTTGCCGTTGCGGTAGGCAACGTGAGTGCTGGTATCGTCTTCATTGAGCCACAGCTTCCCGGCCAGCGTCACGGAATCCGCCGCCGTCATGGTCGTGGAGATGCCGCCAAGCTGCCGGTCGTGGTAGGAGATCGGGCCGCTGACGATGTCGATGTCGGCGGAATCCAGGAGGCGGCGCAGCGCGTAGTGGCCGGAAACGGCCGGGCCGTTGGCAATTCCGGCGTGTTCGAAAAGATAGCCGTAAAAGGCGATGCTTAAGCGGTTGCTCCCGGTCTCCTCGCGGATCACCCTGGCCAGCGAGAGGATCGTGTCGGTCATCGCCTCCTGAAGATACAGATGGAAATCGATCAGGGGTCTGTCGGCGGCGGGCTCCAGGAACACGGTCGGCCGCTCGGCCTGCCGTTCGGCCGGGAGTGGAACTTCGGCGGAGTCGAGGGTGACGCGGCTGTCCTTCCATGCCTTTTGCAAGGCGGCGTCGGAGCCGTATTGGCGGTGCAGGTACTCGCGCCAGGTGCGCCGGGTGGCATCGTCATAGCCGGATACAATCCGCCCGGGGGAGCGAAGATAGAACCATTCGTGGGTATTGCCGCCGGTGGGATGGTATCCGGCCATGTTTGCGCCGAAATTGGTTTCGCTGTAGCGGATCAGCCCGCGAAGCGCGGCCGCCGCGTCGCGCCGGTACTGCTCCGACGCGATCGAGGGATAACCGAGGTTGCCGCCGGCGGCGAATTTCATCATCTCTCCGGGATACCGTTCCGACCACCACGCGGGCGGCACCCTGAGGTCGACTCGGGGAATCAGTTTCGCATTGGGATTGATCGCGAGAATGGTTCGATAGATTCGTCCGATGGCTGAGTAATCCGGTTCCACGCCCGGTTCGATCCAGAGATTGTCGAGCGGGAACGTGACGAAATCGACGCCTGCCTCCATCGCCAGCCGGACCTGGTTTCGTACCGCATTGCCGGGATAGGCCAGCGGCTGCGGGGTCGCCGTCTGGTGATAGACGGAACTGGTCAGTACCTGACGGCGCTCCGCTCTGGCCCGGCAGCGCAAGACGTAGTCGTGCTCTTTTTCCACCGTGAGGTTCCGCAAAATGACGTGAAACTGGCCGAGCTTACCTTGGGGATCGCCCTGCGATGAGATCCGGAGCGCGCCTCCGGGGATGCCGGGTTCGGCGACATTGGCCAGCTTGATCGGCGGATTCGCATTTCGTCCGGTGCACCAATAGGTGATGTCGGGGTCGAGGACGTCGTCGAACCGGAAAACCTTGACTGCTTTTTTTGCCGTCTGGTCATAGAGTTCGATCTTTGAAAACCAGATGTTTTCCGGTTCCCGGCGGTCGGCGAGACTGAAAAAGCGCAGATGAATCGCCGCTTCCGGGCAGCTCCGCAGGATCGAGAATTCCAGTTCGAAATCGTTCCATTCCGGCCCGACCTCGGCGATTTCCTGCGGGGTCTTGCTCACATAGAGCATCCGGGCCGGAACCGGTTGGCCGTCACGGGTGATTTGCGGGACGGTGTTTCGGGATTCCACCCGAAACACATCGCCGGTGACGCTGAATGCGGCGACCAACGCAAAAAGCGCGATGATCGGTTTGGTGTGTCGCATGACTGCTTCCCCTGAAAAGTTATCGATTTTCCGGCGTCATCGCATCGGAGACGTAGATAAATCGGATGTTGTTGGTCGTTTGAAGCAGATCATTGGCGTTGAGCGCTTTGACATGACCGTCGACGAATCCGGCCGCTGTCCGGCCGTTGTGGATCAGGTGAACCCGACGGTTGTTTTCTGCGTAGGTATAGAAGAAACTGCTGCCGCCGCCGCTGGCGGAGCCCTTCACCCAGGGAGTCTGGTTGTTCGCCATGGCCGCATCTGCGATCAGCAGCAGCTTCGAGGGGTTCTTCACCCGTTCGGGCAGAAGGAATCCCCAGGTGTTGTTTTTGGAACGGTCGAAGCAGTCTCCCGCGCCGTTGGCGACCAGCCGGTCGGCATCCATATAGTGGGGGAAGCGCTCCATTCCGAAGGTGACTTGATCGTCGGCGAACGAGGTGCGGTCGAGCGGCGCGAAACGGTTCGAAGGGCAGACCAGCATCGGCGGCTTGAGGTAGCCGAGGTTTTCCGGCCGGTCGCCGGTGATCAGGAGGTTGAACCAGCATTTGGCGTCTTTGGTGATCGCCGCGATCATTTTGTAGTCGGAAGAGTATTGGGTCAGGGCGAGCATGCATTCCTTTTTGGCGGCAGTACAGCGGGTGGTTCGCGCCCGTTCCCGCGCCTGGTTGAGCGCCGGAAGCAGCATCGAGGCCAGAATTGCAATGATTGCAATCACAACCAGCAATTCAATCAATGTGAAATGGCGGTACGGCGTGTGCTGTGGACGAAGGCTGTTCATGGGATTCTCCTTGGGTTGAGTTGGAGTACGGAGCTCCGTTCGATGATTCGATGACGGATTATGGTCTGAAAGCGGCGTTCCGGTTCGGCGATCGCCGCCTCCAGCGTGTCGAGTGCGATGTTCATATAGGCGTTCATATCGACGCCGACCGCCGTCAGCGGGGGCAGGAAATCTTCGCCGGCCGCGATTCCTTCCGAGCCGAGGACGCTGATGTCCTCCGGGACCTGGAATCCGGAATGGGCCAGCGCCAGCATCGCGTTTCGGGCGGAGAGGTCGTTCAGGGTATAGAGCGCAGTGAAGCCGGGTCGCTTCCGCCTGAGATATTCGAGCATGAAAGGATAGCTGCGTTCCGACCCGGAATCGCCGTCGCGCAGTTTCATGTCGATCAGTTCGACTTGCGCCCCGAGCAGCTCCGCAGTGGCGAGAAACCCTTGTGCCCGCTCTTCAAAAAGCCGGGTGTGGGGTTGGCAGTAAAGCAGCGCCAGCTTTCTGTGGCCGTGCTGCACCAGGTGGCGGGCGGCGGCGAGCCCTCCTTCGTAGGGAATGGTCGAGACGAAATTGACATCGAGATCCCGGTAAGGGTAGTTGAGCAGCACGACCGGAATCGGAGAACGTTCCAGCGCATACAGATCGTCCGCGTGGAAACGTTGGGCGCAGGAGACAAGTACTCCTTTCAGGCTGGCCGGATACTTGATCGAGTGGAACGGCGCGGTGAAATCGTATTGGAAATACATGATTCCGCAACCGCGCGGTTTGGCGATGCGGCGCAGTTGGTCAAGCTGTTCGGAGAACACGTGTGCATGCCAGTTGACGGTGGTATAGCCGACCATGTTTTCCTCCGCTCCCGGCCGGATGCGGGTGTGGAGCCCGTCCGGCCGTCGCCGCAGGAGACCCTCTTCGGTGAGACGGTGAACCGCACGGTCGATGAGGAGCTGGCTTGCTCCGTACTGTTTCATCATCGTCCGGACCGCCGGCATCCGGCTGCCCGGAGGCAGGGTGATGACGTCCTGGTGCAGGGTCCGATAAATCTGTTCCGACTTCTCCGACGGCATTGAAAGACTCCTTTGTTTTGCGCCACATATAATATTATATTGACGTAATACATAGGAGTCAACATGTACTAAATTGAAAAAACGGTGTTTTTCACCTTTCGCCAACTCCCTGCCGCGAATTCTCATTTTGGCGGACCAGGGTTTTGATTTCGAATGGCCGGAAGGCGATTCGCGTTCCCGCCGGAACGGGGTGCTGTTCATCGAGACCGGTTTCGAACCAGCGGCCTCCTTCCTGTTCCGGGAGCACCAGCGTCGCCGCTTCTCCCATGCTCTCGAAGCAGCGGAAGACCACGTCCCTCCCGCTTTCGGCGGGCTTGACGGCGGAAACGACCACCGTGGTTCCGGATGAGTCCGGCATGGCCGGGAGTTTCAGCCCCGGCGTTTCCGAAACCGTCGCGTCGGCGACGGCCACCGGCCGCAGCGGAGCGTTGAGCTCCCAGCCGGTCCGGTATTGCGGATGCCTTTCCGCGCCGTGCGGCGTGATGCGAAAGCGGAAGGTGTATTCGCCCTTCGGCGGCCGCTGGACGCCGGTCTGGCTGCCGTCCTCATTGAGGATGACGCCGCCCGAGGTCCAGCCGATTCCGCGGATCATGCAGTTGCGCAGCGTGTTGCCGTCGAAGGTCCACATGCGGTGGTCGGCTCCGACGGTGAAGCCACCCTTTGAATCCGAGGCGTCCACCCAGTCGCGAACGAGGCGGATGTTCCGGGTGGCCCCTTCCGGCCAGACGCCGCCGCCGTAAATGGTCTCCGGGTAGCGGACCATCCCGAAGGGAACGCCGTAACGGATTTCGGCCTCTTCCTCCGACGCGAACGGGAAGGTCTGCTCGAGCCGGACGAAACGGATTTCATTCCAGCGGATCGTGTTCTCGATTTCGACCGTCGGAGCATCTGCGGCGAGGGTGATCCGCTGCACGAAGGGCTCGCCATAGACCGAACCCCGGATTTCCGTCCGGTAGTAGACGGCGTTGTTTTCGACCGTTTCGACGCTGTCGATCAGCGCGGGCATGACCCGGCCGCTCAACTCCATGTCGTAGATGTATTCGCCGCGCTTCTCCTCGAACCCGACGATTGCCGCGTGTTCGAAGAGCATTCGGCTGTTCTGTTTGTCGAAGAGCGAGAGTTCGCCGGTCAGCCGGTGGATCTCCAGACGGAAGAACCGGTTCTCGATGCGGTCGCTGCCGAGGTGGCGGCTGGCGTTGCGGCGGTCCTCATCGCGGTCGTCCGCCACCGTGAACGGGGAGGGGAACGCCTTTCCCTCTTCGAGTAGTTCGACGTAATAGGTCCTGCAGCCGAAGGCCGGAATCGCTTCGGCGAAGAACGAGAGCTCCACGGTGTCCGCCAGCATCATCAGGTGGGTTTCCTTCTGGTACGGAATCTCCCGGCCGGTTTCATCGGTCAGCCGGAACCGGCGGCAAGCGTGCTCCCGATAGTGCGGCACTGAGGTGTCGCCGTCGAACATCGTTGCGTAGCTGCTTCCGTAACAGGCCGTACGTGCCCGGACGACGCCGCTGCGTTTCCAGGATAGCGGGTTGAAGACGACGATCGTCGCCGCCGTCGCGGACGGCGCGGCGGCCCGGGCGGCGAGACGGCGGCTGTAGCGTTCGGCGATGCCGCGCGCGGTCCCTTCGGCGAGGCGTTTGAGGTTCCGCTTGTCGGCGTCGGCGATTTCACCGCCGATGCCGTTCTGATTGTGGTCCATCGCGTCGAGCAGTTGAAGCCAGGCACGTTTCACCGTTCCGGCGGGGTAATCGTCGCGGTTTCCGGCGAGGCGGTCGAGTGCGCCGAAGAACTCCGCGTCGGCAAGCGCGTTTTCCGCCGCGAGGTCAAGCGGCCAGAGGTCGGGCCAGGAACTTTCAATGTTCGGCCAGGTGCTCGGAATTTCTCCGGCAAACTCTTTGGCGGGAACGTCGCCGGTCCGGTCGAAGAATTCGCGGAAGGAGGAGAAGACAAACTCAATTCCGCTCTCCCGGTTCATCCGCCGGATATTCCCGAGTACCGTCGCGTTGAGCAGGTAGAGGTCCATCCCCCAGTGGAAAATCTGCGGGTAATCGACCGCGTCGAAATATTCCAGGAATGGCCCCTCATTCTTCCTCATTGTCTCATACGGTTTGGAGAAGAGATTGCAGAGATAGGCGTAGTGATTGGGGCAGTAGGCGCGAATCGCGGTGCCGTCCGGCGCGGTCCAGACGACATGGTCGGTATGCTCTTTGAAGCCGCGCGAAAGCACGATCTCAGTCATCCCCGCAAGTTTGGCGATCTGCGGAAGCTGGGGCGTGACGCCGGGGATGTCCGAAAGACTCATGACGGTGGGCTCCGCCGCCAGCTCTTCGCGGCAGAACTCCCGCCCGTAAAGCAGGTTTCGCACCGTGGTTTCCCCGGAAGGCAGGTGCGAGTAGATGATCGCCCGCATCGGAATGAGTTCCAGCCGCCCCTCGCGGACCTGTCGCTTGATCCTCTCCCGGTCCTCCGGGTGGCAGTCGAGGTGGAATTCAAGGAAGTTGGTCGACTCGATCATGAAACGGTAGTCCGGATTCGCTTCCAGCAAGTCGAGTGCGGTTGCGATGATCCGGCAGCCGCGCGACAGGCACTCCTCCCGGGTGCCCCCCCAGAAGAGATCGAGGTGGGAAAAGGGGATGGTGAAGACGGTTTTCTTTGCGGACATTTCTTTCTCCCGGTGTGTTATAGTAAGCCCGAACGGGCGATTCCCGTTGCAATTGCGGCCATTGCATCCAGAATGTCCTCTCGCCGCTCTTCCCCGAAGCGGTATTCCGGCACATAGACCCCGAGCGCGGCAATCACCTCGCCGTCCCGTCTGACCGGGAACGAAATCGCCGCGGCCTCGGATTTGATCTCCAGCAGATAGTCCAGCCCGGCGATCCGGTCCAGTTCGCGGAAAAACTCCTCCCGGGTTTTGACCGCCTCCCACAGTTTTCCCGGCGGGCCGTTCCGTTCGAAGCATCTCTCCCGCTGTTCATCGGAGAGCCCCGCCATCAGAACCCGCCCGGAAACGCTTTGGCAGGGATTCTCCACCTCCGGGTAGAGCCGGCAGGAGATCTGCACCATATGTGTGGCCGGTTCGCACGCCGCGATATACCGCTTCGAATCCTGCAGCACCGAAACGCAGATGTATTCCCCGAACCGGTTGCGGAAATCCCGCAAAAACGGCATCGCAACCCGGCGCAACGGATTGCGGTCCCGGTAAAACCGGCCGAGGTTCGCCGTCTTCTTGCCCAGCAGATACCCCTCCTTCCGTCCCGCGAATTCGAGGTAGCCCAGCAGGTTCATCGTCCGGACGATCTTCGAAACGGTCGGCACCTTGAGTCCGGTCCTCTCCGCAAGCTCCGAAACCGTGTGCGCCGAATTCGGTTCCTCCGCAATCAGTTCCAAAATCTGGAACGCCCGCTCGATCACCTGTATTTTTTCCATCATCCACCCCGTCCATTGTTTCCTATCAATCAAATTGTACCCCGTTTTCAAGCAAAAGTCAACATCGGAATCTCTCGAAAACAGCCATTCTCCACCATTGCGATCGAATCGTTATCATCGTCGTGGGAACCGGAGGGGCGCTTCGCTCCCCTCCAAGCCTCCCCCAGACCGGCAGGGTGCCTCACCCCAAAAAGTTGCCACCCTTCGGCCATGGGCCTCGGGTCCCGCCTACGGCGGGCTTCGGGTACTTTTCGGGGGCCCCGCTCTCTAAAGAGATCGAGCCCGACTCTTCGAGTCGTGCTCGTCTCCGGCATTCCGTGCGGCTTCGCCGTACTCATGCCTGCGAGAAAGGTACTGCGCATTTGGTGCTCCGACTAAGAAATTCGGGAGGTAGTTCGAGGTTCCGGAGGGCGCAAAATACCGCTCCCTCCGGCGCGTCTTCCCGCGGGAAGACGGCACTCCTTCCGCCTGTTTTTGCAGGAAGATTGAGAACCGACCGCAAGACCGTTGCGGGGGATGGTTGGCTGGTCTGCTCGTGTGGAGATCTTTAACCGGGCTTGGCAGGCTTGCGGAACGTTCATGGCCGATTGTGGCGGGTTCGTTCTCGTGGGTCGCGCCGGGCCGGGGGCCTTGAAGCCGGGGACGAGAAAAAAACTGTCGCTTCCCTTGCTTTTCCCGAAAAACGGCGTAATTTAAGCTGTGCCGTTCCGCTCTGCCGCTTTCGGATGACCGGAACCCGCTGCGGCTCGGACGTGCCCGCTTACAACCGCTTTTTTTGAAAGGATGGGGTGGGGGTTCGGGGGCGGGGAAGGGAACTTTTTTTCACGCGAAAAAAAGTTCCCTTCCCCGCCCCCGATTCCCATGACATAGTTACAATGGAACGTTTAGTTAAATTTTTGAGTGCGGCGGGGGTGGCTTCGCGGCGGAGTGCCGGGGATTTGGTCAAGGCCGGGCGTGTTTCGTTGAACGGCCGGGTGGTGTATGAGCCGTGGACGTCGGTGATGGAGGGGGACGTGGTGGCGTTCGACGGCCGCCCGGTGACTCCGGCGGAGAAGCTGCACTATCTCATGCTGAACAAGCCGCGCGGGTATGTCTGCACCAATGCGGACCCTCATGTCGCCTTGAAGGCGGTGGACCTGATTCGTCTCAATCCGCCGGTGCGGCTGTTTTCGGCCGGGCGGCTGGACAAGGAGAGCGAAGGGATGATTCTGTTCTCCAACGACGGCGACTATGTGGCCAAGCTGACCCATCCGCGGCATGAGATTCTGAAGACTTATCTGGTTCGGGTGGAGCGGGAGTTCGGCGCGGCCGAGCTTGAGCGCATTCGCGCCGGAATCCTGAATGCGGGGGAGATGCTTCGCGTGGTTTCGATCGAACCGGTCGGGAATTGCTGTTACCGGATTGTGCTCAACGAAGGGAAGAAGCGGGAAATCCGCCGCCTGACCTCCGCCGCCGGGGCAATGACCCTGGAATTGCGCCGGGTGAAAATCGGCGGCCTGGAGCTGGGGGATTTGCCGGAGGGCGCCTTCCGGGAGCTCACTCCCGAAGAGGTCGCCCTCACACTGAAACCTTAGTAGACGGTAAGCTCCTACTGCTGGGCGGCGGGAGTTTTCGGCGCTTCCGCTTTGTCTTCGGCGGGCGTGCGCGACGGTTCCGGTTTATCGCCGAGAATCCGGTTGATTTCCTGGTCCTGTTCGGCAATCAGTTTTTCCACTTCAGCCTTCTTCTTCAGGAAGAGCGCCTGGACGACGACTTCCTTGCGGGACTTCTTTTCACCCTGAAGTTTGACCGGGTCGCCGTATTCCGCCTTTTCCGCCTCCTGTGTGGAGGGGGCGCTATTGAACGCGGTATTAGCCGGGTCCAGCGGTTTCTGGGCGGGGAAGGGGTCGGCCTCTTCGCGGTCGTAGAGACCGACGTCGAGTTTGCGGGCGCGCACCTGGCAGATGGCGTCGGCGCCGCAGGCGCGCGCTTTTGCCAGCAGTTCGTCCTTGATGTCGTAGCCGTCGGTTCCGTCCGGCGCGGTCAGCGTCGCCCGGCCGATGATCCGGAATTCGCCCGGCGGGATTTCTTCGCGGTTCAGGTAATAGGCGACCGGCTCCGATTCCGGGGTGGGGGTGAATTCCCGCCCGACGTAATCGATTTTGACACACCCCGCCGCCAGGAACAACGCCGCGACGGCGGAGAGAAACAACAGATGACGCATCGAATCCGATCCCTTTACTTCAGTTCCAGAGGATTTGACTTCAGTTTGAGCGGTGTCGGCGCATCCGCCTGGTCTTCCCGGATTTTCTGCTTCAGGATTTCGACCATGGCCGGACTCATCGTCTTGCTCAGGTTTTCGACCATCGACTTCTTCATCTCGGCATAAGGCGGCAGCGTGGTGCGCGGCTGGTCCCCCATCTCTCTCTGATACTTGGTGTAGACGAAGCGGGCCATGCGTTCGTTCGCCAGCGCGGCGTCATGATCGTTGTAGATCAGGTAGAAGAGACTGCGGAAGATCAGGCCGGAGACGATTTCGCTCGCCTTCTTGACCGATGCGTCGCGGACCTCTTCGGCCCACTGCTGCATCACGAACTCATCCAGCGGGAGCCGGTGGCTGCCGGGCTCTTCCTGCTGCAGCTTCTTGTAATACTCGGCGGATTTCGAGAAACTGCCGTAGTTGTAGAGCGTGGTGATGGCGTCCTTCATGAAGTTGATCCGGGCGCTGCGGAAAGTGGACATCGGGCTGTCCGGCTCGTAAATTTCCTGCACCTTGCGGAAACGGTCGTAGACGGAATCGACCAGCTGCAGATTCGGCACCAGCGTGATGGTTTCGAACGCCTTGTCGTCGATCATCAGGATGCGTCCGGAACGGAACGCCTCGTAGAGCGACTGGGTGATGACCCGGTCGCAGCTCAGGTCTTTGTGTCCCGGCGTGCGCTTGATGCCCATCGTCGCCCAGTAGATCGCCTGCGATTCCGGCACGCGCCAGTCCATATCGCCGTACTCTTTGTTGAGTTCGAGGATGATTTTTGGGTCGAGCTTCAGCCGTTCGCGCAGATATTCCGCGTGAAAATAGGCGTTGAGCTCGGCGACCAGTTTCTCGTCGTCGGCGATGCGGTTCAGGAACGGCTGCGGCAATGCCGAGGGTTCCGGCTGCTTGAACGCCGTATAGAGGGCGTCGTAGGTTTCGTAACCGGCGTCTTTCGCCGCTTTCCAGATGCGGTTGTCCGCGGGATACTTTTTCAGGAAAGCCGCCTGGTTTTCCGGCGCGGCCGCCAGCGCTTCCCAGTCCGGGCGGACTCCGGCCACATTGGTGATTTCGACCGCCAGCCGGTTCTTGTAGTAGAGGTTGGCGTCGTCCATGATGTTGCCGAGCTTGTGCTGGAAGATCCAGGCCAGTTCCTTGTAGAGGATGGGGTCTTCCGGATTGTACTCGATCGCCTGGTCGCGGATCAGCTTGATTCCTTCATTCACCCAGCGCCAGCGGTCTTCGAAGCTGGAACAGGTGACCGAGATGTTGTAAGCCATATTCCAGGCAAGATAGGCGGTTGCGCCCGAAAAGGTCGGCTGGAGGTCGGTGATCCACCGCGCCAGCTGGACCATTTCGAAATAGCTGCCCTTTTCCTGCAGCGATCCGGCCCGCAGCCAGAGCAGGTCGGCGACGAGTCCGCGGAAGCTGCCCAGCGCCACGGTGGTGAAGGTCACCAGGGGCGGGGCGTTCTTGATCTGGCCGGTGAACCGCAGATGGTGTTCCGCCACGGCGGCGTCAAGCCGGTTTTCCACACGGTTCACACCGAAAAGCAGCAAAAGCGTCACGCAGACCAGCGTGAAATACATGACGAGTGTTCGGAATTTGCTCATTTGCGTATCACCAGTCCCAGTTCGCGCCGCCGGTAGAGAATCATTCCGAGCAGGAACAGCGGAAGCGCCCGGAAGAGGAAGTAACTCTTGAACAGCAGCCAGAAATATGTCAATTCAACGATTTCTCCGTTCGCAACCAGCGCGGAGATTTCGAACCCCTGTATCGGGATCACAATCCAGAGCAGAAGCCTGGCGATGGACTGCCCGAGGTGGTCGGCCGCTCCGGACACATAGTCCAGATTCGACATATAAATGGCGAAGCTGCCGAACAGGAGATAGCTGATCGCCACGAAAATCGCCGTGGGCAGCGTCAGGATGCCGCCGAACACGCAGCCGAGTCCGGTGAGGATCAATAGCTCCAGCGCAATCACCGCGACCGAACGCATGTAGTTCTCAAAGAAGCCGCAGACCTCGATCAGCAGCTTGGGGCCGTCGATCGGCTGAAAATACTGCTTCTCCTGCGCGTCGTCCTTGTTGATGTAGATGAAGCGGACAGACTGGTCGGGTGCGATCAGTTTCCACTCCGCCTGGAGCGTCTTCTCGTGGAATTCGCCGGACATCACCTGCTCCGGAAACTCCGAGAGCGGTTGCGGATAGTATTCGACGCTGTTTTCCTGTTTCGACTGTTCAAATACGTTCGTCGCATCCTTCTTTTCCGGGACGCGCGGAACTCCCGCCACCCAGAACGACCGCGTCATGCGCTGTCCTTCCGACGCCACTTTGCCGACATACGGCCGGTAGCGCAGGAACAGCGGCTTGTCGAGATTCTTCGGCAGCCCCTTGAAGACAAACTCCCGCGGATAATCGAACGGGAGCTCCGAGTCCCGGGTGACCGCTTCTCGACGCGCGTCCTTCAGCATCGTTTCCTGGGCGGAAGGAGAGGTGTCGACCTCTTTGCCCTGCGCCCGCAGCCGCTCGATTTTCTCTTTGACCATCTGGCGGCTGAGCGTGTCGTAGTCGGTTTTCTCGGGCAGGAACACCCGGCGCCCGACCATCACTTCGTTGCGGATCTTCTGCCGCTCCTTTTCCGGGAACCCCTGCTGATTGTACTTGTAGAGGATGATGAAGTAGATCGTCATCGAGGAAACCAGCAGCAGCAGCAGGTGGATCAGATAGACTCCCATCCACTTCGCCAGCCAGATCCGAATCCGGGAGACCGGCTTGGTCACCACCATATGGATCTGATAATTGTCGATGTCCTGCGTCATCGCGTGGCACCCCAGCCAGACCGACGAGAGCGCCAGGATCGTGCTGACCGTGGACAGACTGTAAAGCAGCGAGACGCGGATGAATCCGCCCGCCGTTCCGTCGCCGGAAACCGTCGTCGGAATCACCAGCACCGCCAGCAGCAGAAGCAACAGCAGCAGCTGGAAGATGTGCGATCTCAAGGCGTTCCGGAAAGTCAGTTTTACGATTGCCCAATATGACTTCATTTACGGTTTCCCAGAATATCGTTGAGCTTGGCGTCGACCTCTTTGAGCTTTTCGCCGGGCTTTTCCTGCGGCGCTTCGGGCGCCGGCTCGGCTGCTTTCGGCTCTTCGGTCAGCTGTTCGAGCTTCTTGTCCAGCACCGCTTCGGTGACCGATTGCGGAACCGGCGCGGCCTCTTCTTCGACCGGCGCGACCGGTGCGGCGGGTTCTTCCACCAGCGATTCGATCACCGCCGACTTTTCGTCGCCGCGCGAGAGGTATTCCGCGATCTTTCCACCGCCGGAAACGCCGGCGGTTTCGATGTTGTCGGATTTCGCCTTCATGATGACGTCGAGGAAGAACTCCTCGAGCGTGCGGCGCGGGTGGTCCACGGTGAACTCCTCGCCGTTCAGGTTTTCGCGGAGAATCCGCAGCACTTCATTCATCGCCGGCTGCGGCAGCGCCGGAGTCACAATGCGGTTTTCGGCCGACACGGTGAGCAGCTCGCCGAGTCCGCCCATTGCGCGGATCTTGCCGCCGTAGAGGATGATGACCCGGTCGCAGACATCTTCGACGTCGCTCAGGAGATGGCTGGTGATGAGCACGGTCTTGCCGCGCGCCTTCAGCGTCAGAATCAGGTCCTTGACCTCTTTGCAGCCGAGCGGGTCGAGGCCTGAGGTGGGTTCGTCGAGAATCAGGAATTCCGGGTCGTTGATCATCGCCTGCGCCAGACCGATCCGGCGCGCCATGCCCTTGGAGAACTCCCCGACCCGGCGGCGGCGCGCATGCGCCATGCCGACCATGTCGAGCAGCTGGTCGATGCGGTTTTTTCGGTCGGCGTGCGACAGGTTGAACAGCGAGCCGAAGAAATCAAGCGTCTCTTCCGCCGTCAGGTACTTGTACAGATAGGACTCTTCCGGCAGGTAGCCGATCTCCCGTTTGGTCTCCACCGCGCGGGGCGAACGCCCGAGCACGTTGAGCATGCCGCCGGTCGGGTAGAGAAGACCGAGCAGCATTTTGACCGTGGTCGATTTTCCCGACCCGTTCGGCCCCAGGAGACCGATCACTTCGCCCGGTTCGACGTTGAAGGTGATATCGTTCACCGCCTTCGCCTTCGGGCGGCCCCAGAAATCCCGGAACACCTTGGTGAGTCCCGCGGCTCTCACGATTGGTTCGCGCTGTTCAGCCATCGTATGTAGATCCTTCAGATATCGGTTATTCTTCCGCGCCGGCGTCACTCCGGCTCTGCTGCTGCTCTTCGAGCGTCAGCTCTTCTCCGGTACGCACCAGGCGCGCGCTGTTGAAAATGATGATGAGCGTACTGCCCGCGTGGAGCACCGCCGCCCAGATCGGCGTCATCCAGCCGAACACCGAGATCAGCATGCCGCCGAAAACGAACAGCATTCCGAACGCCAGGTTCTGGTTGATGACCATCCGCGATTTGCGCGACAAATAAACCAGCATCGGAATCCGGCGCAGATCGTTGGTCATGAGGGCGATCGAGGCGCTGTTGATCGCCACGTCGCTGCCGATCGCGCCCATCGCGATGCCGAGGTCGCCGGCCGTCAGCGCCGGAGCGTCGTTGACGCCGTCGCCGACCACCGCCACCCGCGAGGTCTCCTTGACCCGTTCCACGAACGCGACCTTGCCTTCCGGCAGGCACTCGCTCTGGTACTCGTCGATTTGAAGTTGCGAGGCAACCGATTCCGCGACGGAAGCGCGGTCGCCGGTCACCATCGCAATGAAGCGCACCCCGAGACGGCGAAGATCGCTGATCATCACCGGGGATTCGCGGCGCAGTTTGTCCTTGAGGCCGATCCAGCCGAGCATCTTCCCGTCCCGGACGACGTACATGACGCTCATGCCCTCGGTGTCGGCGTCGTGCTTCTCGGGGAGGGCGACGCCCTGGTCCTGAAGCCAGTTGGCCCGGCCGATCATGCAGACCGAGCCGTTGATCTTCGCCGTGACGCCCTTGCCCGGAACTTCCTGGAAGTCGGTCGCCGAATCAAGCTCGAGCGACGCTTCGTCCGCCAGCTTCTGCAGCGCGACGGCGACCGGGTGGTTGCTGTACTGTTCGGCCGTGGCGGCGATCTTGAGCAGCTCCGCCGGAGAGACGTCGCCGAACGGATTGAGCTTCACCACCGACAGCAGCCCGTCGGTCAGCGTACCGGTCTTGTCGAACACGAACGAAGTGATCTTGCCCGCCAGTTCGAGGTGCGAGACGTTTTTGATGAAGATGCCGAGACGGGCGGCCGCGGCCACCGCCGCCACCACCGCCGTCGGCGTCGCCAGGACCACTGCGCAGGGGCAGGAGATGACCATCAGCGTGATCACCCGGTTCATGTCGCCGTTCGAGAAATACCAGGTGATCAGCGCCAGCATCAGCACCGTCGGCGTGTAATATCCGGCGTAGCGGTCGATGATGCGGACCACCGGCGTGCGGCTCTGTTCGGCCTGAAGGATCATGTCCTTGACTTTGCCGAGCGTGGTGTCTTCGCCGACTTTGGTGACTTCGAGATCGACCAGGCCGGTCAGGTTCTGGGTGCCGGCGAAAACGTCGTCGCCGACGCTCTTCTCCACCGGAAGCGATTCACCGGTGATCGAAGCCTGGTTGACGGTACTTTCTCCGGTGAGGACTCGCGCGTCCACCGGGAAGTTTTCGCCGGGACGGACCCGGATTCGGTCTCCCACCTTCAGTTCCGCGGCCTGAACTTCAACTTCGGCGTTCGTTTCGCCGTCCAGCCGCCGCGCCGTGTTCGGCGTCAGCTTGATCAGGTCTTCGATCGAACGCTGCGCGCCGCTCGCGGTGCGGGTTTCGATGATGATGGTCAGCAGCAGGAAGAAGGCGATGATGCCAGCGGTCTGGAAGTCGCCGCTCGCCAGCGCCGCCAGGATCGCCAGCGCCACCAGTTCGTTCATGTAAACCTTGCCGTTGATCAGATCCTTGATCGCGGTCATGATGATCGGCAGCGCGAGGATGAAAGCGCCCAGGAGCGCGCTCATATACGAGGCGAATCCCTGGTTGGGCAGCAGCCACCCCAGCAGGAACGAGTTGACGGTCAGCAGCCCGCCGAGGACGGCGAACGAGAGCCGCCCCATCGCCCGGTCGTGACCGACTCCGCCTTCCGCTTCGAGCTTGTGGTTGTGCCCGCAGATGCAGGTGGCATCCTGATCGTGATCATGATCGTGGCCGCAGGAACAGTTCTCGGTATGCCTGTGTTCGTGTTCGCTGTGATCATGGCCGCAGGAACAACTCTCGGTATGCTTGTGTTCTTCTTTTACGATTTCAGCCATGATTTATTTCTCCTTCGCAACCGGAGCGGGGCGCCGCTTCGGTTCGGGATTGAGTTGGATGCGGACCTGCTTGAATCCGTTGCCGGTCGTGCCCAGAATGTACTTGCCCTGCAGATTCTGGAGCACATCGGCCAGGGTATTGGTATAAAGCGTCATCAGCACGGTCTTCGGGTTCTTGATGTATTCCGCATTGATGCTGCGAAAATAGGTGCTCTCGGATTTCACTTCGGAAACCACCAGTTCCTTGTAGGTCTGCGCGGTGGCGATCAGCTCGGTTTTTCCGGCGGCGGCCTCGTTTCCGGCCTGGACCGCGTACTGCTCGGCTTTGCTCCGCATCGAGTCCACCGTGTTCGAGGCGGCGGCGACTTCGTCGAACGCCGATTTCGTCTTGAGCGGGGGGAATACCTGCTCCAGCGTGATGTTGTCCACTGCGATTCCGCAGTTGGCCTGGGCGAGGAGTTCGGCGAATTTCGTCTGCACCGCGTCGGAATATTCGGTCCGCTTGCCGTAGAGCATGTCATCGACTTTGCGTTCCGACGTGATGTCGATCACCGCGCTGCGGAACAGGTTGCGGATCAGCGTCTGCGGTCCGCGCGCCGCGACAAATCCGTTCACATCCGCCTCGGCGGCATCGTCGGCGGTCGGATCTTCCGGCGTCGACAGCGAGGTGAAATAGGTGCTCGAACTCGCCACGTGGTAGTTGACCCGCCACGAGGAGTGGATGATGTTCGCGTCGCCGGTCAGCAGGTAAGAATCCCGCCCCGGAACCAGCGCCTGCGGCGGCGCGCCGTCCGGACGGTCCGCCGGGAGGAAATCAACCCGCAGCGACTGCTGGTTGGTCCTCACCTTGACCCAGCGGTGAACCGGATACGGGAAGAACCAGTATCCGCCGGAGGTGTAGGGCTGCCCTTCGATTTTGCCGAACTGCATTACGATGACCGCATGCTGCGGTTCCACCGAGAAATAGCCGCCGGCGGTCAGGAAGTAGATCATCAGTCCGATGATAGTCACCAGCAGGAATCCGAACGCCCACTGCAGGGCGCGGACCAGCGACTTCAACCCGGCGTCGTATTGACCCGAACGATCGAATTCGCCTTCTTTGATTACGCTCTTGGTTTCTTCCATCTTGACTTACTCCTTCGCTCCGGCGGCGGGCTTGACCGGGCCGAGCACTTCCGAGCCGGGCTTCAGGAGATCGAACGGGGCGACGTTGGTGTCGAGGACCAGCGTCGTCTGATTCTTCATGATCAGGCGGAGCGAATCGAGCTTGCGCAGGAATTCGGCCAATTCCGGATTTTCCCGGAAGATCGCGTAGTAGGTCGCCGCTTCGGCGTCGCCCTGCGCCCGGATTTCACGGGCCTGGGCTTCCGCCTTGGCCAGCGTGATCGCCTTCTGCTGGTCCGCTTCGCTGCGGATTTCGGCGGAGCGGACAGTCCCTTCGGCAAGGTAGCTGTTGGCGACGACCTTGCGGTCTTCGATCATGCGCTCGAACACCTTTTCGGAGATGCTTTCCGGCACGTTGATCGTGTTGATGCCGACGCTGACGATCTTGATGCCGTAGATGGCTGTGTCGCGTTCAAGGGTGCTCTGGATCTTGCCTTGGATTTCCCCGAGTTTCATCAGCTCGGGGTTGGTGTTGATGATCTGGCTGAACTTGTATTGGCCGATGGTCGCGTTCTTGGCGGAACGCATCAGGCTGTTCAGGCGGTCTTCGGCGTTCGTCATGTTCTCCAGCGAAATGAAGAATTTTTCGACCGCGTCGATCCGGTAGTTGACGAAGATGCCGACCAGGACGTTCTGGCCGTCTTCGGTCATCGTCTCTTCGATTTTGCCCGACCCGCCTTCAAAACAGCGGATGCGGTGGTCGAACTTGTAGATCTTCTGGAACGGGAAGGGCCAGCGGAAATGCAGCCCCGGCTCCGTTATTGCCGCCGGACGCCCGAAGGTCGTCACCACCGCGCTCTCCGTCTGGTTCAACTGGTAGGAGAACACCGCGACCAGCAGAATTACCGCAACCACCACGCCCAACAGCATTGTCGGCCAATGTTTGAAAAAATTACCCGTTGCCATACCTGGAAAACCTCCTCGATCTATGTTGTGTGATTATGAATCGTACTATCATCAGTTTCCGGAAAGGAGATTCGAATCGACGTCGACCAGGTCGAGCCGCTCCTTTGACTGGAAATTCAACTCGTAGATTTCGTTGCTCAACCCGGCGGCGACGATGAACTTGCGGATATCCCGGCAGTCGTTTTCCAGGAAGTTGAGATACGCTTTCAACCGGAACATCCGGGGCATTTGCCGGTAGGTCGCCAGCTGGGTGCTGAAGCGTTCCGCCTCGGCTTTGGACACCGTGACCGTCCGGAAGCGGTAGGACTTCGCCTGGGTGGTGATCTGGAGCGCCTGGGCCTGCGATGCGGGCAGGGTCTGTTCCGCATAGGTCATTGCTTTGAGGATCGTCGACTCCTTCTCTTCCATCGCGCCGATCACGTTCTGGAAGGCCGGGGCGACCTTCTCCACCGGAGGATGCGAATCGAGGATCATCACCGCGGTGATCTCAACCCCGAGATTGTGGTCGTCGGCGAGCTTCTGGATGCGGTCGCGGAGAACCTTCTGCGCCGCGGCGCGCCTGACCGACATGATGTCCATCACCGAGGTGCTGGCCATGTATTCGGTGGCGGCCTGCTGGCCGATCCGGATCAGCGTATCGACCGGGTTTGCGTTGCGGTAGACATAGTCCATCACCCCGTCAGGCCGAATCCGGTACTGGATCGGAATCAGCATCCGGATGAACGCGATCGACGCCGCGTTGCTTTCCGTCGTTTTCCGTTCGGAGGCCTTGCCTTCGTCTTTCACCGTTTTCAGCAGGTCGTTGGGGTCGACCGCGACGATGAAGTTGTTGAGGTCGCTGCCGTGCTGTGTGGTCCAGAGCACAACCGGGCTGGGCATCGTCGTCTTGTCGGCGGGGTTGACCGTTCCGTTTTTGCCGCTCATGTCGCCGATCACGACCTGTTTGATCTCCGTACAGCTGTAGCGTTTGACTTCGCCGAAGGGATACGGCAGCGTCCAGTAAATTCCGGGCTGGAGGAGTTCTTTGCTGACCACCCGGCCGAGTTCCTCCTTGATGCCGACCTGGCTCGGACCGACCTCATGGATCATGGTGAATCCCCAGAAGATCAGGGCCCAGAACAGCACCACCGGGAAGAACGAACGTTCGAGAAAACTGTAGAGCCACGTTCCGGAAACCTTGAAGCCGAACTGGTAGTCGAGCGCCAGTGCGATGTTGCGCATCACGCCGCCCGGCTCGGTGAAGAGCGAGAGGAGCCGGCTTTCAAAAATCGGCCGGACTTCTTTCATCGTCCGCGGGCGGTAGAATTCGATGATGAAGCTGAACACGAATTCCACGCCGAGGACGGCGAAGAGCGACGCGGCGATTTTCGCCGTCAGCGCATCGACCGCGTGACTGCCGGAGAAGAAGATCGCCACGGCGGTCGAAACGAACATCAGCCCGAACGCGGCCAGCAGCCATGCGCCGAACGCGCGCAGCCAGCGGAAGGCGGGCTGGTGGGACTGGCCGACGAAGAAGGCGCCGGCGAACAGGCTCAATACCCCCATGACGCCGGAGAGAATCGTTCCGTTGACCTGGTTGATTCCGGCCGGCGGCGCCAGCCGGGTGTTCCAGTAGCGGGAGAAGCCGAGCAGGATTCCGCCGATGATGACCGCGGCGAGAATGGAAAGCACGTAGGGCGCGTATTTTTTGTAGTTGTCGAAGGAGCGGCCAGCGGTGAAGCGGACGTCTTCCTCGACGTTGAGTGCGCGGGTGTCGCTGCGTTTCTCCAGCAGCTGTTTTTCCTCCTCCTCGAGCGAGGCCGCGCTTCCGAGCATGCCGTAGATCATGGAGGCGAAAGCGAAGATGACCGCCAGCGTATAGGGAATCACCCCCAGTGCGAACAGGTCGGAACTGACGAAAGTTTCGTAGATCACCCCGAAGAACAGGGCGGGAATCAGCAACAATACGATTGTCATGATTCCGCCGATGACCGACAGTCTGGTCATCAATCTGGCGTTGTCGATTTCAGCGCGAACGTCCGTCCTTCGCTCCACATTCCACCTCACTATTTAAATTCAATGAATCCGATTTTTCCACATATAAAACAGTTTTCCCCCGCACTTGACCCGCTCGGACCCGGACGCGGGAACAACTTGTTTTCCTTATTAATACACCACGGCGACGGAAATAACAAGTTTGCCACTTCAAATTTTCAAGAATTTCTCGCAGAAACAACACGAAAATCAACACATTCCGGCCAGATCGCGCGACTGGTCGCATTTTTGCGATATCCGCATTGACATACGTCCGCAAGGGTGCTATTTTTGTTAGACATATACTCGCAACCATATATGGAAAGGATTCGATTGCCATGAAGAAAATCGCCGTTTTTGTTCTGGCGCTGGCTTTCTCCGCCGCGCTGTTCGCCGCCGAGCCGGTCAAGCTGCCGCCGAAGGAGAAGTTCTATCTGGTGCTGCTCACCGGACAGTCGAATATGGCCGGTCGCGGATTCGTCACCGCGGACGACAAGGTTCCGCATCCGCGCGTCCTGATGCAGAACAAGGCGGGCGAGTGGGTTCCCGCCGTCGACCCGGTTCACTACGACAAATCCGCCGCCGGCGTCGGTCCGGCCCGGACGTTCGCCAATTTGCTGGCCGAAAGCGACCCCTCCATCACCGTCGGGCTGGTTCCGGCCGCCTGTGGCGGTTCGCCGATTTCGACCTGGGAGCCCGGCAAGAAGTGGAAACAAACCGACAGTTTCCCCTATGACGATGCGATCGCCCGGGCGAAGAAGGCGATGCAGGACGGCACGCTCAAAGTCATTCTCTTCCATCAGGGCGAGGCCGATTGCGGCGATGCGTCCAGCAAGGTTTACCATGATAAACTGCTTGCTTTTTTCAAGCGGCTCCGCGCCGAACTCGATGCGCCGGAGGTTCCGATCGTGGTCGGGCAGCTCAGCAAATTCCCCGGCGCGAAGCCGTGGAGCGCGGGCAAAACCCGGGTCGACGCCGCTCACCAGGCGATGACGACGGAGCTGCCGAAGGTCGGGTTCGCTGTCTCCGACGGGCTGACCCAGAATCCGGACAACGTCCACTTCAACGCCGAGAGCCAGAAGGAGTTCGGCAAGCGCTACTACGAAGCCTACCGGAAGATCGCGCAGTAAAATATCCGGCGCCGGCAAACGTGCCGGTTAGCCCGGAAGAGAGCCGCTGCGGGCGCACTTTTCAATTGTTTCTCCGAGCAGGAGAAGCTCCACCGCTGCCGCTCATTGCCGAACTCGTTCGGCAATTGAGCTGGTTGGAGAGCGTCAGCTTATGCCTCCGGCGGCCGGGGCGGTTCGCCCCCGGACCCCAGACCGGCAAACGTGCCGGTGCCGGGAACGGGGAGCGTCGGACGGGCTTTTTATGCGTTTTTGGAATTTTTTTTGCCCCGGCTCTTGATTCCCGCCGAAAAGACGGTATAATATGCAATATAACCATTCGAGGTGGAATCAAGGCTTATGACAGAAAACTGTTACATTCGAAGCATGATGTCCCGGTGCGGAAAAATCCGTTCCGGCGCCTCCTCGCATTCTTCCGCAGCCTCTCTGACACTGCGACTTACTTGCGCCGACCAGGCTTGAGTGAAGACGCTTTCGACACCGTTTTGTTCTCGGAACCGGACTCAGCCCGATCGGCGGATTTTTACCGATGCTTCCTGCCGCGGCGTGCGTCCGTCTTTTCGTTCTCTCGCGCATGGAAGCTTCTGCCACGCGAGAAATGAAAATGATGATTCCGAGAGAAATAAAATGAGTGAATTTCCCAAATACCGTGCCCCGCAGTCAGTCGAAATCGAAAACCGCGTCTGGCCGACGCGGCGGATCAAAACCCCGCCGGTCATGGTCCCGGTCGATCTCAGGGACGGCAACCAGGCATTCGTCCGCCCGATGAACGTCGCGACCAAGATCCGCTACTTCAACATGTTGTGCGGCATCGGCTACAAGGAGATCGAGGTCGCTTACCCCGCCGCGTCGAGCGAGGAATTCGAATTCGTCCGCCGTCTGATCGGGGACGGAATCGTTCCGGACGACGTGCGGATCAACGTCTTCACCGCCGCCCGCAAGGATCTGATCGACAAGACGGTCGGTTCCATCGCCGGCGCGAAGCGGGCCACCATGCATTGTTATATCGCCACCAGCGAATTGCACCGCCGTTTCGTCTTCGGCAAGACGCCGGACGAGATCATCCGCATCGCCGTCGAAGGCACCCGCATGATCGCCGACGCGATCGGAGAAGCCGGGATGCGCGACCGCGTCGCCTACGAGTTCTCCCCCGAGGAGTTCTCCGACAGCGACATCGGTTTCATCGTCGAACTCGGTGAACGGGTCCGCGCCGCCTGGAATCCGCGCGGCAAGGAGGATTTCGTCCTCAATCTGCCCGCGACGGTGGAGCGCCGCCCGCCCTACGAATACGCCGATATGATCGAGAGTTTCGTCCGGCGTTATTCCGGGATGGCCGACACTACCGTCAGCGTTCACGCCCATAACGACCAGGGGTGCGCCGTCGCCGCCGCCGAAATGGCCGTGCTGGCCGGTGCCGACCGGGTCGAGGGGACTCTCGCCGGGCACGGCGAGCGGACCGGCAACATGGACCTCGTCACCTTTGCGCTGAACTTCATGTCACGCGGAATCGAAACCGGGCTGGACTTCTCGCATTTGCCGGAGATTACCGCCTTCATCGAGGAGGTTTCGGGGATCGTCACCAATCCGCGGACGCCCTACGCCGGGGAATTGGTTTTCACCGCCTTTTCGGGAACGCACCAGGACGCGATCCGCAAGGGGATGACGCAGCGCCGCGAAATCGGCGAGCACTTCCGCCAGGGGTGGAAGATGCCGTACCTGCACGTCGACCCGGTCGATATCGGCCGGAATTACGACGGGCTGGTGCGCATCAACAGCCAGTCCGGCAAGGGCGGCGTCGCCTATGTGCTGGAGAGCGTCTACGGAATTCCGGTGCCGAAGGGGATGCAGCCGATGGTGGCGAAAGCGGTTCAGGCCGAGGCCGAGGCGACCGGGGACGAGTTGACGCCCTCCGAGGTGCACCGGATTTTCCGCGAGAAAATCGTGGAGTCCCCTGGAGGGATGGCCGTCGGCGGATTCCGTCTTCAGCGTCCCGCTCCCGGCGGCGCCGACCGGACCGAAGTCCGGTTCGAGATCGAAGCCGGCGGCCGGCGGTTCGAAGTAGCCGGAACCGGAGTCGGCCCGATCGAAGCCGCCGTGGAGGCGTTCCGGAGCTGCCCGGCCTGTCCGGCGTTCCAGTTCGAGGAATATTCGGAACATGCCATCGGGCGCGGGGCGTCGGCGGAGGCGCTCGCCTTTATCGGCCTCCGTCCCGACGGGGCGGAGAACTTCGTTTACGGCGCCGGAATCGACGGCAATGTGAATCTCGCGGCGATCCGGGCGATCGCCAATGCGATCAATCATATCGTGGCATCATAACCAGAGGCGGAAGCATGGAAAGGGATCACATTCGGACGGAATCCGGCAGGAACGACTTCGTTGACGAATACGGAAAATCGCTGATGGTGCACGTCGATACGTCGCCGGGGCAGCGGATTCTCGACCTCGGCTGCGGCGACGGCGCCCTGACCGCGGAGCTGGCGAAAAACGGCGCGAAAGTGCTCGGCATCGACAACGCCGCGGAGATGATCGTCAAGGCGCGTTTCCGGCACCCGGAACTGATGTTCGCCGAGATCGACGCGCTCGAACTTCCCTACGACGGGGAGTTCGACACGGTCTTTTCAAACTCGGTGTTCCACTGGATTCCGAACGTGGACCTGCTGCTTTCCGAAATCCGCCGCGCGCTGAGGCCGGGCGGCAAGCTGGTTTGCGAATTCGGCGCGGCGAGCAACATCGGCACCATGCGGCAGGCGTTCGCGGCGGCCTGCGCCCGGCGCGGGCGCGACTACCGCGAACGTTTCTACTGCCCGACGCCGGACGAATTTTTCGACCGGCTGAAGGCCGCCGGATTCGAACCGGAACGGGTGCTGGAGTTCGACCGCCAGACGCCGCTTCCCGGCGGCGAAGAGGGGCTTAAACTCTGGGTTCGCCGGTTCCTGGCCGACGGGCTGGCGCAGTTCGGCGCTTCGGTGCAGGAGCAGATTCTGACGGAGGTCGAGAACGCCTGCCGGCCGCTGCTCTGGAACGGCGGAGAGTTCGTCGTCGATTACCGGAGGCTTCGCGCCGTAGCCTTCAAAAAATGAGTTTGGAGGCGGATTGGGGCTTCAGAGCGGCGGAAAATGCGAAAAAATCGCTTTTTTTGCGGAAAAAACATTTTTACGGCTTGAATTTGTATATGACTCTGAGTATAATTACCTTCAGTTACCAAGGGCTCACCAAACCCAAAACAGGAGGGAGTTGAACGATGAAACATGATTTCTATGATGTCAAGGCGAAGACCAAGGTCTCGGCGGACGTTCTCGATTGCGTGACCTTCGGCGATGCCGGTCGTATGCGCTATGCGTTCAAGGGCAAAACCGCTGACGGTCGCAGCCTGACCGCTTTCGTCGGCAAGAGTGTCTGGGAAAAGGCCAAGGGCCAGCTGAAGAAGTAAGGCTCTCTCATTGTGAGACGTTCGATGCCTCCCGTTCCTGCGGAGCGGGGGGCTGGTTCGTCTCCGGAGGGGTTGATTTTTCCGGCGGATGATGTTACATTATCCGGAATGGAAAACGCTTTGCAGGAAAGGATTCTCCCATGGCCGATGAAAAACGGGCGATGCCGCCGGCGATGATTCTCTGCGGCGGGCAGGGTACCCGGCTGCGGGAAGTGACCGAACTGCTTCCGAAACCGATGGTGCCGATCGGCGAACAGCCGATCATCTGGCACATCATGCGCGGATACGCCGCATTCGGGGTGACCCGCTTCATTCTCTGCCTCGGCTACAAGCGCGAGGAGTTCATCGATTATTTTCTGAATTTCCATGCCCGCTCCACCGATATCACCGTACAGTTGGGCAAAGAGCGCGGCATCATCTATCACGGCGAAGCGTTCGAGGCCGACTGGGAGGTGACGCTGGCCGATACCGGCATCGAAACCATGACCGGCGGCCGGGTGCAGCGCGCCTCGCGCTATCTTGCCCCCGAAGACCGTGAATTCTTTCTGACCTACGGCGACGGCGTGGCGGATATCGATATCGCCGCGCTGCTCGATTTTCACCGCGCCTCCGGCAAACTTCTGACGATTTCCGCCGTTCATCCGGAAGGGCGGTTCGGCGAACTGGAGCTCGACGGCAACCAGGTGTTGGGGTTCAAGGAGAAAGCGCTCCGAACCGGCAGTTTCGTCAACGGCGGCTTCATGGTGGTCGACCGCACCCTCATTCCGCGTTACCTCGACCGGGAAGACTGTTTCTTTGAAGCCGCGCCGATGAACGAAGTCACGGCCGACGGCAACCTCGCCGCCCGCCGTCACGAGGGATTCTGGCAGTGCATGGACACTCCGCGCGAACACCGGATGCTCAATGATCTCTGGAATTCCGGCCGCGCGCCGTGGACCAAATACTGGCGGGAGTGAGGATGATGTTCGGCGGCGTTTATCGGGGCAGGCGGGTTCTGGTCACCGGGCATTCCGGTTTCAAGGGCTCCTGGCTCTCCGCCTGGCTGGTCAGCCTGGGCGCCGAGGTTTGCGGCGTGTCGCTGCCGCCGGAGACGGAACCGAACCATTTCACGCTCCTCGGCGATTCCGGAATCCGTTCGGAGTGGTGCGACGTGCGCGATGCGGAGAAACTCGCCGCGATCGTCCGGGAATTCCGGCCTGAGATTTTGTTTCATCTCGCCGCGCAGCCGCTGGTCCGGCTCTCTTACCGCGAACCGGCGGAGACCTTCGCCGTCAACGTCGGCGGGACGGTCAATCTGCTGGACGCGGCGCGTTGCGTCGATTCACTTCGCGCCGCCGTCGTCGTCACCAGCGACAAATGTTACCGCAACTGTGAACGTCACGAAGGCTACCGCGAGGAAGACCCGCTCGGCGGCCGCGATCCGTACAGCGCGTCGAAAGGGTGTCAGGAGATCGTGGCGGCGAGTTACCGCGACAGTTTTTTCGCCGCGTCCGGGGTGCTCCTCGCCACGGCGCGGGCCGGGAATGTGATCGGCGGCGGCGACTGGGCGGCGGACCGGCTGGTTCCCGACTTGGTGCGCGCCGCGGTGAAGGGCGAAGTCGAACCGCTGCGTTCTCCCGACGCGGTTCGGCCCTGGCAGCATGTGCTGGAACCGCTCTCCGGCTATCTCGAACTCGGGCGGCGTCTTTTGCAAAACGAAAAGGCGTCGGCCGACGCCTGGAATTTCGGCCCCGCCGAGGAACAGGCGGTGACGGTCGGCGATGCGGCGGGGCTGCTCCGCCGTTTCTGGCCGAAGGTGAACTTCCGGTTCGCGCCGGCGCCGGACGCGCCGCATGAGGCGAAACTGCTCCGGCTCGACTGCACGAAGGCCGAGCGCGAACTCGGCTGGCGCGGCGTCTGGAGCACCGAGGAGGCGTTCCGGCACACCGCCGGATGGTACCGCGATTATTACGAAACCGGGCGGATCGGCACGGCGGCGGATCTCGACGCCTATTGCTCCGACGCCGCCCGGAGGGGATTGTCATGGACGAACTGAGCCTGAAAAAAGAAATTTTGGAAAAAGTCGCCGCCTACGCGAAACTGCGTTCCGGCAACCGGGGCGACTTCAAGCCCGGCGAGAGCCGGATCGATTACGCGGGGCGGGTGTTCGACGAAGCCGAATTCCTGAACCTGACCGAGGCGGCGCTCGAATTCTGGCTGACCGCCGGGCGCTGGACGAAGGAGTTCGAGGAGAAGCTGGCGGCGAAACTCGGTTTGCGCCGGGCGCTCTTCGTCAATTCCGGTTCCTCGGCGAATCTGCTCGCTTTTATGACGCTCACCTCTCCGCTCCTCGGCGGGCGGCGGATCGGGCGCGGCGACGAGGTGATTACCGTTGCGGCGGGCTTCCCGACCACGGTGGCGCCGATCGTTCAGTACGGCGCAATTCCGGTGTTCGTCGATGTCGAGCCGGGGACGGCGAATATCAACGCGGACCGGCTCGAAGCGGCGCTTTCGAAAAGAACGAAGGCGGTGATGCTGGCGCATACGCTGGGCAATCCGTTCCGGCTCGACGCGGTGAAGGCGTTCTGCGATGCGCACGGCCTCTGGCTGGTGGAAGACAACTGCGACGCGCTCGGCTCGACCTACCGGGGGAAATGGACCGGAAGTTGGGGAGATATCGGCACTTCGAGTTTCTACCCGCCGCACCACATGACCACGGGGGAGGGGGGCGCGGTCTACACCGACGACCCGCTGCTGGCGAAGATCGCGCTTTCGATGCGCGACTGGGGGCGGGAATGCTCCTGCGCGCCGGGCGAGGACGGCCGCTGCGGACACCGGTTCAGCCATCAGTTCGGCACGCTGCCGGAGGGGTACGATCACAAATACGTCTACAGCCATTTCGGCTACAATCTGAAGGCGACCGATCTTCAGGCGGCGATCGGCTGCGCCCAGCTGGAGAAGCTGGACGGGTTCACGGCGGCGCGGAAGCGGAACTTTTTGCGGCTGTACGACGGACTGCGGGACATGCCGGAACTGGCGCTGTTCGAGAAGTATCCGGACTCCGATCCCTCCTGGTTCGGCTTCCTGATCACCCTGACCGGGAAAGCGGGGGTCACCCGCAACGATATGGCCCGCCACCTGGAGGGGAAGCGGATTCAGACGCGGAATTTGTTCGCGGGCAACCTGACCCGGCACCCCTGTTTCGAGAGCCTGCGCGAAGGCGTGGATTTCCGCATCTCCGGCGGCCTCGAGGCGACCGACAATCTGATGAACAACGCATTCTGGATCGGGCTCTACCCCGGCATGACCGACGAGAAGCTCGACTACATGATCGAATGCATCCGATTTTGCTGCAACGACAACCGTGGAGTCTGAATATGAGCGACGCAACTTTCGACCGTCTGGTGATTCTGGAACTGGCCAACAACCATATGGGGGACGTGGAGCACGGACTGCATGTGATCCGGAGCTTCGGCGGATTGATCCGCGAGTTTCCCGAGTTCCGCTTTGCGTTCAAATTTCAATACCGTGATCTGGATACCTTCATTCACCCGGATTACCGGGGCCGAATGGATGTCAAGTACGTCAAGCGTTTCTCGGAAACCCGGCTGGAGGAGGGCGACTTCCTCCGTATGAAGCAGGAGATGGAGGATTTTGGCTTTCATTCGATGTGTACTCCGTTTGACGAACGTTCGGTTGAACGCATCGTCGCGCAGAATTTCGAGTACCTCAAGATCGCCAGCTGTTCGTTCAACGACTGGCCGCTGCTGGAACGCGCGGTTCAGGCCGACAAGCCGATCGTGATTTCCACCGCCGGAGCCGCGCTGGAGGAGATCGACAATGTGGTCAATTTCCTGCAGCACCGCGAGAAACGGTTCTGCCTGATGCACTGCGTCGGCTCCTATCCGACGCCGGCTGCGGAGCTGGAGATTAATCAGATCGACTTTTTCCGCGACCGTTACCCCGGGATTCCGGTTGGATTCTCCACCCACGAGGAGCCGGGCGACTTCGATCCGGTCAAGATCGCCGTGGCCAAGGGCGCGGCGGTGCTCGAGCGTCATGTCGGGGTTCCGACCGGGAAATATCCGCTCAACGCCTATTCGTCGACTCCGGCGCAGGTGCGGGAGTGGCTGACGGCGGCGCGGAAAGCCCGCGAAATGTGCGGCGTCTCCGGCGTGCGCCGGGCGATTTCCGACAAGGAGCGGAACGACCTTGTCGGGCTCCAGCGCGGCGTGTTCGTGAAGCGGGCGGTTGCCGCCGGGGAAGTCCTCTCGCCGGAGCTGCTGTTTTACGCGATCCCGAACCGTCCGGGGCAGTTGCGGGCCAACGATCTCTCCAAATATCTGCGGCTGACCGCGCAGTGCGAAATTCCCGCCGGCGGGGCGGTGATGGAGGATTCGGTGGTCAAGGAGAATATCCGCGCCAAAGTGCTCGACGCGGTCCGCCAGCTGTGCGGCCTGATCCGGAAAAGCGGGTTGCGGCTTCAGAACAAGCTCGAACTCGAGCTCTCCCATCATTACGGAATCGACCGCTTCTACGAATACGGCTGTTCGATCATCACCTGCGTGAACCGGGAATACTGCAAAAAGATCATTCTGCTCCTGCCCGGACAGGAGAACCCGGTCCATACGCACCATAAAAAGGAAGAGACGTTCCACATCCTCTACGGCGACCTGACGATTTCGCTCGGCGGCGAGGAGAAGAGTTATACCGCGGGAGACATCATCGTGGTGGAGCGCGGCGTCCCCCACAAGTTCGGCAGCCGGACCGGGGCGGTGCTTGAGGAGATTTCGACCACGCATTACAAGGACGACTCCTTCTACGACGATCCCGAGATCGGCCAGACCGCCGGGCGCAAGACCTACCTGACGTTTTACGCCGACTGGCTGGAAGGCGAGATTCGATGAGGGATCTCCGCCCGCTGATCGCCTGGGATGTGGACGATGTTCTCAACGACCTGACGCATTGCTGGTTCGAGCGGGACGCGGCGATGTTTCCCGGCCGGACGTTCGATGAACTGCGGGAGAATCCGCCCGACCGGATTCTCGGCATCGGGCGCGACGTGTTTTTAGCCGGTCTCGACCGGTACCGGGAGGAACGTTACGCCGCGTTGCGGCCGCGGCCGGAAGTGCTGGCATTTCTGGAGCGTCACGGCAGGGAGTTCCGGCATATGGCCGTCACCGCGGTGCCGCGCCGGTTCGCCGACCGCTCCGCCGCGTGGGTGATGCACCATTTCGGCGACTGGATCAGGAGTTTCTGCTTCGTTCCGTCGGTTCGCGCCGACCGCCCGGTTCCCGCCTACGGGGAGGGGAAGGGATATTTTCTGGACGGACTGCCGGGGCGGGTGATTCTGGTGGACGATTCGCCCCGGAATCTGGAATCCGCGCTGACTGCCGGGTGTGACGCCCTGCCGTTTCCGGCGCCGTGGAACGAGATGCGTGACCGGGAAATCGGTTGGGCGCTGGATGAACTTTTAAAATGGAAATCTGCGGAGTGAGTCGTATGGAAAAGGTTTCGGATTATATGTTCAGATATCTGGCGGAGCACACCTCGGTCCGCCATGTCTTCATGCTGCCGGGCGGCGGCTGCATGCATCTGGTCGATTCGCTGGGGCGGCAACCCGAGTTCGAATTCGTCTGCAACCTGCATGAACAGGCCTGCACCATCGCGGCGGAGGCGTATGCCCAGGACCGCAACGATCTCGGCATCGCGCTGGTGACCACCGGGCCGGGTTCGACCAACGCGATCACCGGGGTGGCCGGAGCGTGGATCGACTCCACGCCGGTGCTGGTTCTCTCCGGTCAGGCCAAGCGCGAGGACCGGATGGTCGGGCGCGGTGTGCGCCAGATGGGGATTCAGGAGGTGGATATCACCGCCATTGTCGCTCCGATCACCAAGTATGCGAAATGCGTGACCGAGCCGGAATCGATCCGGATGGAGCTCGAAAAAGCGCTCTCCCTCGCCCTCCACGGCCGCAAAGGCCCGGTCTGGCTGGATATTCCGCTCGATGTGCAGGGCGCGATGATCGACCCGGCGACGCTGGAAGGATATCGGCCGGAAACTCCGGAGGAACCGGACTATCAGGCGGCGGCGAAACAGATTCTCGCAGAGCTGCGGCGGGCGAAGTGTCCGGCCGTCTACGCCGGGAACGGCATCCGGCTGGCCGGGGCCGCCGCCGAATTCATGGAACTTGCCGAACGGCTGCAGATTCCGGTGCTGACCAGCTGGAAGGCCGCCGATTTTCTGCCGGAAGATCACCCGCTGTTCGTCGGGCGTCCCGGCATCGTCGCCCAGCGCGGCGCCAATTTCGTCCAGCAGACGGCGGACTGCCTGCTGATTCTCGGCACCCGGCTCGATCTCTGCCAGACCGGGTTCAACCACCCCCATTTTGCTCCTGCCGCCCGCAAGCTGATCGTGGATATCGACGCGAATGAAATCGGCAAGCTGGATATGCCGTTCGCCGGAACCTTCGCGATGGATGCCGGCGGGGTGATCCGGGCGATGCTGGCGGAGCGCCCCGACGCGCTCGACTGCGCCGGATTTTTGGCGCGGGGCAAGGAGTGGCAGGCGCGTTACCCGGTGATCCTGCCGGAATATTGCGACGAGACGAAGCCGCTGGTCAATCTCTATCACCTGATCGACGTGTTCTCCGCTTTGCTGGGGGCGGGCGATGTGCTGATTCCGGGCAGTTCCGGGGCGTGCGCCGAAGTGACGATGCAGGCGGTCAAGGTGAAGGACGGCCTGCGCATCCACAATACGCCGGGGCTCGGCTCGATGGGCTTCGGGCTGCCGGCGGTGATCGGCGGCTGTCTGGCGTCGGGCGGCAAGCGGACGGTCGGCATCGTCGGCGACGGCGGGCTTCAGCACAACATCCAGGAGCTGGAGACGCTGCACCGGCTGAATCTGCCGATCAAATTCTTCGTGCTGAACAACAACGGCTACGGTTCGATTTACCATATGCAGAAGGGGCGGTTCGACGGTCATCTGGTGGCGTGCAACCCGGAGAGCGGCCTGACGCTGCCGGACCTGGAGCGGGTCGCTTCCGCCTACCGGCTGGATTACGTCCGCATCGCCTCGCCGCGCGGATTGACGGAGCAGGTCCGTGAAGTGCTGGAACGTCCCGGCACGGTGATCTGCGAAGTGATGACCGACCCGAATGTGCCGAGCGCGCCCCGTCTCGCTTCGGAGGCGCTGCCGGACGGCCGGATGGTCTCCAAGCCGATGGAAGACCTCTTCCCCTTCCTGAGCCGCGAGGAGCTGGAGGCGAACCTCAAGTGAACCATCGCTGCAAAGTCTGCGGAAACGCATTGGAAGAAGGGCTGCTGCGGTATGAGAATATGCCGTCGGTGGCGCAGCGGCTTCCCCGCGATGCCGATCTGGCTTCCGATTCCGGCGTTACGCTGACGGTGTGCCGCTGCCGCGGGTGCGGGCTGGTGCAGCTCGACAATGAACCGGTTCCCTACTACCGCGAGGTGATCCGCGCCGCCGCGTTTTCTCCCGAAATGCGGGAGTTCCGGCTGCGGCAGTTCGCCGATTGGGTGGAACGCCTGAACCTGAAAGGCAAACGGGTGCTCGAAGTCGGCTGCGGGCGCGGCGAATATCTGGAATTGCTGAACGGGGTCGAAGCGTGGGGGATGGAGTATAACGCGGAAGCGGTCTCCTCCTGCCGGACGCGCGGACTTCAGGTCATCGAGGGGTATCCGGGGGACGGTTCCGGGCCGCTGGCCGAGGCTCCTTTCGACGGATTCCTGATCCTGAACTGGCTCGAACATCTGCCGGATATCGGGGCGGTGCTCGCCTGGATTGCTGATTTGCTGGCTCCCGGCGGAGCCGGTCTGGTTGAGGTGCCGAATTTCGACTTTGCGCTGCGCAGCGGCATGTTCACCGAATTCACCCGCGACCATCTCTATTATTTTACGACGCGCACGCTGACCACCGCGCTGGAACTGCACGGATTCGAGGTGCTCTCCTGCCGCGAAGTCTGGCACGATTACATCATTTCAGCGGAAGTTCGAAAACGTCTTCCGCTCAATCTGACCGGCTTTCTGGCATCCCGCCGGAAACTGGAAACCGCGCTGGACCGTTTCACCTCGGGGCGCAAGGTCGCCGTCTGGGGCGCCGGGCACCAGGCGCTGATGGTGCTGGCCGCCGCCGGGCTGGAGAAGCGGATCTGCTACGTGGTGGATTCCGCCCCTTTCAAGCAGGGCTGCTACACCCCGGCGACCCACCTGCCGATCGTTTCGAAAGCCCGGCTGCACGAGGACCCGCCGCAGGCGATTCTGGTGATGGCGGCGAGTTACTGCGATGAAGTCGCCGCGCAGATTCGCGCCGAATTCGGCGACCGGTTTGAGCTGGCGCTGCTGCGGGGGGAAGAGCTGGAGGTGGTACGATGAACGAAGAAGAACGGATTCGCGCGTTTGAAGCGCTGGCGCCGGAGCCGGAGAACGGGCTGCCGGAAGAGGTTTTCCTGGCGTTGAGCCGGATGACTCCGATGATCAACGTCGATCTGCTGATCCGGGACAACATCGGCCGGGTGTTGCTCACCTGGCGGGAAGACCCGTTTTACCCGGCTGGCTGGCACATTCCCGGCGGCATCATCCGCTTCCGAGAGCAGATCGCGCACCGGATTTCCGAGGTGGCCCGGCTCGAACTGGGCACGGAGGCCGAGGCGCACGGATTGCTCACGGTCAAAGAGTTCCACCAGCCGGAGCGGCGGACGCGCGGGCACTTCATCTCGCTGCTGTTCCGCTGTTCGCTGCGGGGGGAACCGGCGGCGGAGCTGCGCTGCGAAAGCGGCGGGCCGCGCCACGGACAATGGGCCTGGTTCGAGCGCTGTCCGGAAAACTTGCTGAAAGTTCACGAGGCTTACCGGGATTTCATTTGCCCCGTGACGGAACAGGGTATATCTTAATTCCTGTAACGAAAAGGAGAACCGTATGGATCAACAGGAATTGAAACCGGAAGAGAATTCCAAGCGGAACGCGTTGAAGGCGAATAAGCCGCACGTCTACGAGAAAATCATGAAATACGCGGAAAAGGTGGAGCGCGGCGAAAGCATTGCGATCCTCCAGTTCCAGTACGATTATACCTGCAACTTCCGTTGCGAACACTGTTCGGTCAAGCGGTTTCAGGGCAAGAAGGAAGGGCGTTTCTTCACGATTCCCGACGTCCGCGAACTCTCCCGGCAGGCGGACGAAATGGGGCTGGCTCATCTGGTGATCACCGGCGGCGAACCGCTGGTGTTTCCCGATTTCGACCAGCTGGTCGAAGCGATCGACCCGCAGAAGTTCTATATCACCAGCGACACCAACGGCTGGTTTCTCGACGCCGAACGCGCCCGGCACCTGAAAAAGATCGGCGTGGACAAGATCCAGCTCAGTCTGGACAGCCTCGACGCGGCGGAGCACGACGCATTCCGGCATCACCCCGGTTCGCACGACCGGGCGATGCGCGCCATCGACGCGGCGCTCGACGCCGGGCTCAACATCATCCTCTCCACGGTGGTGACCCACCAGCGGGTCCGTTCGGACGAGTTTCTGGAATATCTGGAATTCGCCAAAGCCAAGGGGATCGGCACCTTCGTCACCTACGCCAAGCCGGTCGGTTCGTGGGAGGGGAATTTCGACGCCCTGGTCAACCGCGACGATATGGATTACATGCGGGAGCTGGAAAAACGTTACCAGGTGTTCACCCACCTGACTCCCTCCTATGGGATGGATCTCGGCTGCATCGCTGTCAAGCGGATGGTGTCGATCACCAAATACGGCGACATCATGCCGTGTCCCTACATCCACACCAGCCTCGGGAATTTCTTCGAAGAGCCGTTGAAGGACATCATCGAGCGCGGGCTCAATATCCGTTATTTCGGCAAGCATGTGGATACCTGCCTGGCCGCCGAAAGCATGCCGTTCATCCGCAAGTACATCGTTTCGATGTACGGCAAGCCGCTGCCGGTTCCCTGCGACGAAGTGTTTTCGGAAGAGGATAAAATCAAGAAATAACATGAAGCTGCTCTTTCTGTTCCCGCTCAACGAGCCGTTCGATACGGTGGTCAACGCCGGCAAGACTCCCTGGAAGTCGAAGCTGAACGCGGAGAAGACGATCAAAAAGATCGACTGCGTCTATCCTTCCGGGCTGCTTTCGATCGGCTCGTATCTGAAAAAGCATCTGCCGGATGCGGAGATTCGCATTCTGGACTGCAATGTGGTGATGAACCGTCTCGCCGCATCGTACGGGAAACGGATTTCGGAGATCGACCGCGAACTCTTTTTTGAGGAGTGCGCCGCGGCGGTGAAGGGCTTCGTACCGGACCTCATCGGCATCTCCGCGCTCTTCTGCAGCAACTATCAGGACCTGGAAGCGTTCGCGCGTTTCTGGAAACGCAAGGTTCCCGGCGCATTGCTGATCGGCGGCGGGCATCTTACCGCCGCCATTTACGGGCTGCTGTTCGAAAAAGGAACCGCCATCGATGCGATTTCGTTCGGGGAAGGCGAGCTGCCGCTGCTCCGGCTGTGCGAAGCCATGCGCCGCGGCGAGAGCCGGGAATATCTGGCCGCAAGCAATGCGTGGATCACCGCGGAGAAGCTGAAGGCCGATCCGCAGTTCCGGCTGGAGCGGGAATTGCTCGAGGACCTCGACGAAATTCCTCCTTTCGACTTCAGCATGATGGTGTTTCCCGACGTCTACTTCAATTCCAGCCGCTATTTCTTCGTCATCGAAACCGCGGAGGATTGTCGGGAGATGTTCCTGTTTTCCACGCGGGGGTGTCCGCATCACTGCGTGTTCTGCGCTTCGCAGAATGTGCACGGTCACAAGGTGCGTTATTACAGCACCGAACGGATCAAAAGCGACATTCTTCACTATCACCGCACGTTCGGGGTGAACCGTTTCGTGTTTTACGACGATCATTTTCTGGTTCGCAAGAAACGGGCGATTGAGATTCTCGATTTCGTGGCCGGGCTCGGGTTGCGGGCGGAAATTCCGACCCCCGCCTTCTTCGCCATCGACGACGAGGTGGCGGCGGCCATGCACCGGGCCGGAATCCGCGAGGTGAACATCACCATCGAGAGCGGCAACCCGGAAACCCTCCGCAACATCATGCACAAACCCGCCAACCTCGACCGCGCCGAGGCGGCTGTGGCGGCGCTGCATCGGCAGGATATCCTGGCGATCAGCAACATTCTGATCGGGCTGCCCGGAGAGACGCCGGAGTCGATTGAAGCGGGCGTCCGCTACCTGATGGGGACCGACATCAACTGGTTCCAGTGTTTTGTGACCGCGCCGCTTCCGGGCAGCGAGCTCTACGACATCTGCCGGGAGAACGGTTATCTGGCCACCGACGATCCGTTTGCGATGGACTTCAAGAAATGCGTCATCCGCACGCCGGATTTCGAACCGGAATTCATCGAGCACAAAGCGTACGAGATGAACCTGCGGCTCAATTTCCTCAACAACTACGATTACCGGACGGGGAACTACCGTGCGGCGCTGCATCTGTTCGAACGGATTCTCAACACCGTGATCAGCACCCACGCCTTCGCCTGCTATTTCGCCGCGAAGTGCTGCGACAAGCTGGGCGATTCCGCACAGTATGCGCAGTATCGGGACCGCTACCTGGAGCTGATCGAAACCTATCCCTTCTGGAAGGAGTGGGCGGAAGAGCTTCAACTGGAGCCTTTGGGCTGAAAGGACTGTGAATGAATCCGAAACCGGTCATCGCGATTCTCGGCGCAACCTCGCATATCGCGCGTGGGTTGATCGACCGATTTCTGCGGACGGAATCGGCGCAACTGGTCCTTTTCGGCCGGTCGCGGGGGCGGATTGAGGCGTTTCTCGATTCGATCGGCAAGCGCGGGAAAGCCGAGATCGTGGCGGGATACGACTCGTTCGATTCCGACCGTTACGATGCGGTGATCAACTGCGTCGGGGCCGGAGCCCCGGCGAAACTCGGCGACGACCGCAGCGTCTGGTTCACCTTGACCGAGGAGTTCGACACCCTCGCGCTGAATTATCTGAAGACGCGGAATCCCGCCGCGCTCTATCTCAATTTCAGCAGTGGGGCCGTGTACGGCCGCGGCGGGAACGCGCCGTTCCGGGAGGAGGACGAAGTCCGTCTCCGGGTCAACGATTTGCCGTCTTCGGACTATTACACGGTCGCCCGGATTCACTCCGAAGCGAAGCACCGTTCCATGACCGGGCTGCGGATCGTCGATCTGCGGATTTTCTCCTATTTCAGCCGGTTCGCCGAACCGACGCTGGGCTACTTCATGACCGACGTGCTCAAGGCGCTGCTGGAGAAGAGCGTGCTGGAGACCCGTCCCGGGGACATGATCCGGGACTACGTCGACCCGGAAGACCTCTTTGCCCTGATCGGCCTCTGCCTGCGGCAGCAGAACCTCAATGCCGCGTTCGATGTTTACAGTGCGGCTCCGGTCGGGAAGTTCGAGCTGCTGGCCGCGTTCGAAAAGGAGTTCGGCCTGCGTTGGCGGTTGACCGGAGGGAACGGGGATTCCGGGCCGAACGGAGAAAAAAATATTTATTGTTCCGGGATGTTCCGGGCGGAGACGTTGGGGTATCGCCCCCGTTTCTCTTCGCTGGACAGCCTGCTCAACGAGACCCGGATACGGCTGGAGATGGAAAAATGAGCGTGACGGAAAACAGAAAAAAAATCAGCATCAGCACCAATTGTTTCAACGAAGAAGGAAACCTGCGCGAACTCTATGAGCGGATTCGGGCGGTATGGGACAAGCATCCCGAATACGACTGGGAGATGGTGATCGGCGACAACTATTCGACCGACGGCAGCCGGGAGCTGCTGCGGGAGATCGCGGCCGAAGACAAACGGTTCAAGGTGATCTTGAACTCCAATAACTTCGGCCACATCCGCTCTCCGATCAATGTGTTCTACCAGACCACCGGCGACGCGGTGGTCATCATGTGTTCCGATTTGCAGGACCCGCCGGAGCTGATTGAGGATTTCATCCGCCATTGGGAAAACGGTTACAAGGTGATCTGCGCCGTGAAACCGCAGAGTCGGGAGAACATCCTGATGTTCCAGGTCCGGCGGTTCTATTACTGGCTGTTGGCGCGGTTTTCCGAAACCGAGCAGGTGCGGAATTTTACCGGTTATGGGCTTTACGACCGCCAGTTCGTCGAGGCGTTCAAGCAATTTCACGATCCCTATCCCTACTTTCGCGGTATGATCGGGGAAATCGGGTTCCGGCGGATCGAGATTCCGTTTGTTCAGGATGTCCGCAAGCACGGCAAGACCAAGAACAACTTCTTCACGCTGTACGACATGGCGATGACCGGGTTCGTCAACCACACCAAGCTGCCGTTGCGGCTGGCGGTGTTCGTCGGGTTCTTCATCGCCGGATTCAGTTTGCTGGTGGCGCTGTCGTACCTGGTTTACAAGCTGTTGTACTGGGATACGTTCCAGCTCGGTCTGGCGCCGCTGGTGATCGGGCTGTTCTTCTTCTCGTCGGTGCAGCTGATCTTCATCGGCATCATCGGCGAATACATCGGCGCCATCTGGACCCAGGTGAAAAACAAGCCGCTGGCCATCGAAGAAGAGAAAATCAATTTCGACCGATGAAACTGTGGGATCTTTATCACCGGAACCGCGCTGAATTTTATCAGGTGGTACGCTATCTTCTGGTCGGCGGCTGGAACACGGTCTTCGGCGTGGGCGTCTATGCGCTGCTGTTCGCGCTGCTGGGTGACCATGTCCATTATCTGATTCTGCTGATTCCGGCCAACATCCTGGCGATTACCGGGGCGTTCCTCTGCTACAAGTATCTGGTGTTCCGGACGCGCGGAGACGGCTGGCGGGAATATTTTCGCTGCTATCTGGTCTACGGCGCGGCGATGCTGCTGGGCGCCGGCGGGCTGTGGCTGTTGGTCGATTTCGGCGGACTGAATCCGGTGTTCGCCAATCTCCTGATGACTGCGCTCACGGTGGTATGCAGTTATCTGGGGCATCGCTTCTTTTCGTTCCGGAAGCGCAGCGGCGGAGATCGGGCGAAATAACCGGAAAGACGTTGTTGACATTCAACGAAAGCGCGGTATTTTATAAAAAACCCAGGGAGACATGACATATCATGATTACGCTGAAAACCAACAAAGGCGACATCAAAATCCGGCTGTTCGAAGAGGATGCGCCGATTACGACGAAGAATTTTCTCGATTATATCGACTCCGGTTTCTACAAGGGGACCATCTTCCACCGGGTGATTCCGGGGTTCATGGTCCAGGGCGGCGGATTTTCGGCCGACTTCGTCCAGAAGCCGACGAAGGAGCCGATCAAGAACGAGGCGTCCAACCAGCTTTCGAACCGTCGCGGCACGCTTGCCATGGCCCGCACCAATGTGGTCGATTCCGCCACGGCGCAGTTCTTCATCAACCTTGTCGACAACGACTTCCTCGATTTCAAGGCGCCCACCGCCCAGCACTACGGCTACTGCGTCTTCGGCGAAGTCGTCGAGGGGATGGATGTGGTTGACGCCATCGCCGGCGTCAAAACCGGCGCGCGCGGCATGCACCGCGACGTTCCGGCCGAGAACATCGTGATTCTGGATACGGTCAGAGACTGAACGGGGGAATATCATGACGGATTGGACCGTCGACAGCCTCGCCCGTTCGATCGATCATCATCTGCTCAATCCGATGCTGGATGACCGGCAGATGGTGAAAGGGTTGGCCGTCGCCGTGGATTGCAACTGCGCCGGAGTCTGCGTCAAGCCGTATTTTGTCGGAATGACGGCTCGACTTCTTGACGGCGTCGGCATCCGGACCGGAACCGTCGTCGGCTTTCCGCATGGCGGCAGTACGACGCAAGTCAAGATCGAAGAGGCCAGGCGCGCCGTCGGCGACGGCGCCGAAGAGGTCGAAATGGTGGTCAACATCGGCAAGGCCCGCTCCTGCGAGTGGGGGTATGTGCGCGATGAAATCGGCGGAGTGAGCGGTTGTCTGAGCTCGCACGGCGTGAAGCTGCGGGTCATTTTCGAAACCGGCTGCCTCTCCGATGCGATGATCGGCCAGCTCTGCCGCATCTGCAACGAGATCCTGCCCGCCGGCATCGTTTCCTCGACCGGGTTCGAATATCCCGGCGTGGACGGCGGCGACCGGGAGACCGGCAACCGGCATCTGTCGATGATGCGCAATCTCGCCGCGGCGGAAATCGGGGTCAAGGCGGCGGGCGGCATTCTGACGCTCGACGATCTTCTCTCCGCCCGTGCGTGCGGCGCCGTCCGTTTCGGCACCCCCGCGCCCGAGCAGATTCTCGAAGAGGCCGCCGAACGTCTCGAACGCGAAGAGTAAAACTCCAGAAGGAGATTTCATGGCGATCGAATACCGGATTTTGAAGGACATTTCCATGGAAGACCAGGCCGCGATGGAGCGGCTTTACCGGGAAAGCGGCTGGATCGGTCCGGAGGATTCCGCCGAATTCATCGCGGCGGGCATGGCCAATTCCGCCGTGGCGGTCGCCGCTTATGCCGACGGTGAACTCGTCGGCATGGGTCGGGCGCTGTCGGACAATGTGTCAGACGCCTACATTCAGGACGTCGCGGTATCCGTCGCCTTTCGCCATCACGGCGTCGGCGGCGGAATCGTCCGGTTGCTGATCGACGAACTCCGGCGGCGCGGCGTCGACTGGATCGCCTTGGTGGGTGCTCCGGGAACGGAGCATTTCTACCGGAACCTCGGGTTCCGCACCGAACCGGGCCACACGTTCTGGAAACTCCCCATCGAATAGCAGCATTCAGAATCAACGGGAATCATCAGTATGAAACGGATCGCTTTTGCCGGAGTCTCGCACATTCACACGCCCCATTTCCTGAAACTCCTCAAGGCGCGGCCGGACTTCGAAATCGCCGCCGCCTGGGACCCCGACCGCGCCCGCGCGGAAAAAGTCGCGGCGGAGACCGGCTGCAAAGTCGCCGCCGCGCCCGCCGAACTCTGGAATGATCCCGCTGTCGACGCTGTGGCGGTCTGTTCCGAAACCGTGCATCACCGGGAGCTGGTCCTGCCCGCCGCCGCGAAGGGCAAACATCTTTTCGTCGAGAAGCCGCTCGGCTTTTCCGCCGCCGACGCGCTGGTGATGGCCGCCGCGATCGGGCGGGCCGGAGTCCTCTTCCAGACCGGATACTTCATGCGCGGCCAGCCGGCGCACCGGGCGCTCAAGCAGATGGTGACCGACGGCGTGTTCGGTAAAATCACCCGGGTGCGGCATGTCAACTGCCATCACGGTTCGCTGGGCGGCTGGTTCGACACCGATTACCGCTGGATGGCCGATCCGTCCAAGTCCGGGTGCGGTGCGTTCGGCGACCTCGGCACCCATTCGCTCGACATTCTGATGTGGCTTTTCGGCAGGCCGGAACAGGTCACCGCCGAAATCCGTACGGTGACCGGGCGTTACGGGGAAGATTGCGACGAAACCGGCACCGCACTGCTGGAGTTCCCGGGCGGAATCGCCGGGACGCTCTGCGGCGGTTGGGTCGACCTCGCCAATCCGGTGACCTGCGAAGTCAGCGGAACCGAAGGGTTTGCCTTCATCTGCCGCGGCAAGCTCTTCGTCAAGTCGCCGAACCTCGAAGGCGCCGACGGCGAAACGCCGTGGACCGCGCTGCCGGAAGAACTGCCCCACGCCTTCACCCTCTTCCTCGACGCGGTGGCGGGCAAAAAAGACATTTCGCTCGTCACCGCCTCCGAAGCGGCCGAACGCAATGTGGTGATGGAAGCGCTGTATCGGGCCGCGCGCACCCGGAGCTGGGTTCAGCCCTGAACGGCTCCTGATTCCGGGAAGAAGCGCGGATTGAGCACGGTTTTCCCCGGAATCAGCTTCTGGACGCGGTTGGTCTTGCGCTCGATGAGTTCGAGCAGCGATTCGATGGCGACGCGGCCGATGGCGAGGTCGTCGGCGAGCCCCGTCGCCAGCTCCTGCGGGAGCGGCGGACGGCTTGCCGCGCAGTCGATGGTGGCCATGCGGAAACTATCCTCGGCGAGTCCGGCCTGGGCGGCGGCGGCGAGGATGCCGGGAGCCATGTCGCGTGAAACGTTGAGAATCCCGTCGAACGACTCTTCCTTCAATGCCTGAAACGCAACTTCGCGCGCGTCTTCGGGCGTGTACTGCGAATACCGGCTGACCAGTGCGACGCCGGTTCCGGCGAGGGCGTCATCCACGCCGCGGCGCATCTCGGCGGCCACGGAGCTTTTCTCGGGTCCGGCGAGATAGAGCAGCTTGCGGCATCCGGTCCGCAGGATGGCGGCGGTGACTTCGCGGGCGGTGGAACGGTAGTCGCTGGCGATCCAGTTGACCGCTTCCGGGGCGACGTAAGCGGGGCGGCTGGTGATGAAGAGATAGGGCAGCTCGTGCTCCTCAAGCTCTGCATGGAGGGCGGACTCGGGGACGGTTCCCCAGATCAGCAGTCCGTCGATGGTTCCGGCGCGAAACAGCCGGGCATAGGTTTCGTCCGGGCGGCGTTCCTCGTTGCGGAAGAGCAGCATCAGATGGTGTCCGCTCTCTTCGAGGAGGGGTTCCATGCCGCTTAAGATATCGACGAAGTGGGAGTCGCCGAAGACGTTTCCGGGGGCGATCGGCCGGGCCGGGACGAGAAGCCCGATGACGCCGCTGCGACGCTGGAAGAGGCGCTGGGCGTTGACGTTCGGCACATAGTTGAGTTCGCGGGCGGCGGCGAGAACGCGCTCCTGAGTCTCTTTGGGAATCTTCTTCCCGGCGCGGTCGTTCAGCACTTTCGACACGGTGCAGGTGGAGAGTCCGATATGGGCGGCGAGTTCGCGGATGCTGCAGCTTTTGCGCCCGGCGGATTTGGCTTTTGCGTTCATCTGACGGTTCCCCGGTGTTTGCGGCGGGCGGTGACAAACCGTTCGCGGCGGGTGTAATCCTGCTTTGAGATGATCTCCTCGAATGCGCCGGAACGGGCCAGTTGCGTGGCGAGCCGCGGAACCTGCGCCGGGGAGAGTTCGAAGATGACGCTGCCGCCCGGATTCAGGTATCTCGGAGCCTCTTCGGCGGCGCGGCTGATCAGCGCGAATCCGGAATCGGGGGCGGTCAGCGCGAGGCGCGGCTCATGAATCCGCACTTCCGGTTCGAGTTCGTCATATTCCTCGTCGGTGACGTAGGGCAGATTGGCGGCGATGAGGTCGAAGGTTTCGCCTTCCAAAGCCGCGAACAGGTCGGATTCGAGAAAACGGACCCGCGTCAGGTCGAGTTTTTCGGCGTTGTGCAATGCGATGGCCAGCGCGCCGGGGCTGATATCGACGGCGGTGACGACGGCGTCGGGGCGTTCGTAAGCGAGCGCAAGCGCGATGGCGCCGGAGCCGGTTCCGAGGTCGAGTACGCTGCCGTTCTCCGGCACTCTCTCCATGGCCCATTCGACCAGGCACTCGGTTTCCGGCCGCGGAATCAGCACTTCCGAGGAGACGTCGACCCGGATATTCATAAAGTAGGCGTAGCCGAGCAGGTACTGGAGCGGTTCGCGGTTGGCGCGGCGGCGGCCGAGTTCGCGGATTTTCCGTTCGAGTTCCGCCGGAACCTCGGTGTCGGAGCGCAGGAAAAGTTCGGTGCGGTCGAGCCCGGCCAGTTCGGAGACCAGGATATCGGCTTCCACCCCGGCGCTTTCGATTCCGGCCGCGGCAAAACGATCAATGAGTTCGCGGCGCAGTTCGAAAAATCGGCTCATTTCAGTGGTCTCTCCTTTGGAGGTAATATATCGTTTCACGTTGAGTTTTACAATGTTTTCCGGGGGTGGTGGCGGAAAATTTTTGAAAAACCGGCACTTTTTTTCTCTGCCGCCGCGCCGGATGCTTTTTGCCGTGCTACATTATTCCGTGAAATCAACTTGCGGCCGCTGCGGGCGACCGGGAAACGGAGAGTATGGAAGGAAAACTTTATCTGGTCAGCACGCCGATCGGCAACCTCGAAGACATCACGCTGCGGGCGCTTTCGGTGCTGAAGAGCGTCGATCTGATCGCCGCCGAGGACACCCGCCATACGCGGCAGCTGTTGAGTCATTTCGACATTCACACGAAGCTGATCAGTTTTCACGCTTTCAACGAACACCGCAAGGCGGAGGGGTTGATCGGGCAGATTCTGGGCGGGCTCAAGGTGGCATCGGTTTCCGATGCCGGGACGCCGTCGGTTGCCGACCCGGGATTTTTCCTGGTCCGCGAGGCGGTTCGGAACGGGATCGTGCCCGAGGTGATTCCGGGGGTGTCCGCGGTCACGTTCGCGGTGACGGCGTCGGCGTTGCCGGTGGACAAATTCGCCTTCCTCGGCTTTCCGCCGGTGAAATCGGGGCGGCGGCGTAAATTCTTCGAAATGATCCGGGACGAAAACAAAACGGTCTTCTTCTTCGAATCTCCGCACCGCATTGCGAAGACGCTGCCGGAGCTGGCCGAGGTGGTGGGGCCCGACGTGCCGGTGGCGATCATCCGCGAGGCGACTAAACTGCACGAAGAGGTGCTGCGGGGGACGGCTTCGGAGCTGGCCGCACTGTCGGAGAAGCGGGAGTGGCGCGGCGAATTCGTGATCGGCGTTTATCCAAAAGGGAGTGAGCCGGACGACGAGGAATAATCAAGGCGGCGGTACCCTGCCGGGTCGCTCAAGCCGGAGGAGCCAGCAATAGAAACGGCATCCACGGCAGATTGCGCAGGATCGCAAAGGCGATAACGACAACGGCAATGCTCCAGGCGATGGAGGGTTTGAGGGCCAGACGGGGCCGCATCACCAGCAGCAGCACCGTCAGTATCGCCGGAATCAGCAGCAGATTGTACCGCAGCGACATCAGGAAATGCCCATGCAGCAAAGCATGGAGCGCCCGCGTATTGCCGCATCCCGGACAGAAAAGCCCGGTCGCCTCGTGAAACAGGCATTTCGGCAGCCATTTCGAGTGTTGCGGGTCGCATCGGAACACCGTCAGAAGCGCGACGGCCGCAATCGCCGTAATTGCGGCGATTGCGATCATGCCGACTTTTCTCAATTTGACTCGGACAGAACGGCGATGATGATCATGATAATGTTAGACAACAGGCCGAGGCCGAAGGATATCCACGACCACATGGCCGACTTCTTCGCCGCTTCCTGTGCGCCGGCAATGTCTCCCGCCGCGGCCAGTCCGGGAACTTTCGCCGCGTACACGATCGCCGCAATACCGAAGGGCAGGCAGCAGAACAGCGTCACCAGGATCGCCTGTACCAATCCGGATTTAACCTCCACCCGATTGGCCGGGGCGAATTGCGACTGAGACACCTTCATCTGGCACTCGGGGCAGAATTGCGCGTTCTCCGGAATCTCTTTTCCACATTGACTGCAAAACATGTTTGATTCTCCCTGGTTTGGTTTTTTGGACTGTTTTTAAGATGCGAATCGGTCGGGCAAGTTAAGCACACTGTGCAAACAGGATAAGCAGGAAGAACACCAGGACCAGCACGAGAGAAAAAGCGCCGATGAGGATTCCGACCCAGCAGTGCACCACGCCTTTGGCCTCGGGATGTTTCTTTGCGTAATCCAACCCCATGACGCCGGTGATGATGGCGGGCAGCGCGGTAATGCCGCAGAGCAGGGAAAACAGGCCGAGATAGTAGCTCCAGAGCGCCGGGGGGTTGCGGGGAATGAAAGTGTCAAAACCGTCGCTCACCACGACAACGGGAGCGTTGACCGCTTTCCCGCACCGGCTGCAGTATGCGCTTTCCGCCGCAAGCTCCTGTCCGCATTTCGAACAAAACATGGCATCCCTTTCCGGGAAATGCAACTTCCCGTTCAATTATTTCCCCGGGACAGGGATATGATTGACTCTTCAGATGTGCTGATTTCCGGTGATACAACTTTCCTCTTGGAAAAATATATCCCCATTATCCGGTTGAGTCAAGTGTATTCTTATGATCTTTTCGGTCAGACAAAGAGGCGGAGCCGACCTGTCGGTCAACTCCGCCTCCAATCACCGGACCGGCAGACATGCCGGAATCGACGGTTTACTTCGCCGCTTTCTCTTTCAGCGGCTGTTCGAGCGCGGCAAACGCGGCGTCGGCGATCGCCGCCATGCCGCGGTCGCCGGGGTGCCAGTTGACTCCGCCGTTGGTGAAATGGCCTTCGCTCTTCGCCCGGTTCTCCGGATTGTTTGCGAGCGGCGCCAGGTCGACCGACAACACGTTGTTCTCCTTCGCCGCCGCCCGGATCATCTCATTGAGCTTGCCGCCGCCCCAGTTGGTCAGGCAGACGATGATCGGATTCCGGTCACCGCGCAGGTCGCGGATCATCTGCGAATAGTTGTTCTGAAACTCTTCGGCGTTCGGCTTGCCCCGGTAGTTGTCCGAAATCTGAATCACGATCACATCGGCGTCATTCCCCTTGAGACCGTCCCACCCCAGCATCTGCTTTTCGTTGGAAATCCGGGCCAGTTTCAGCTCCGGCGCTTTCTCCTGCTTGAGCGCGCCGCAGATTTTGGCGTAGAGCTGGTGGGCGTAATCCTTGTCTTCGGAGGTGGCGGCCATGCCCCAGTCGGTGTTCCAGCCGAGCTGCGGCGCTTTGCCGTGCTTCAGGATGCTGTTGCCGATGATCATCACTTTTTTGATCTCCTGCGCCGGAAGCCCGGCGGCCATGATTGCGCAGCAGATGAGAAGCAGCCCTTTTTTCCACATGATTATCTATCTCCCGTTGTTGGTTTTTCCGAGCGCGTCGCAGACCGCTTCGGCGATTCGTTTCATGCCAAGATCGCCCGGCATGTCGCCGAGCTTCGGATATCTCCCGTCCGCCGCGGCGCGATTGGCCGGGTCGGAACGGATGCCCTGCAGTGAAAGGAAGATCGCGCCGTGATTCGCCGCCGCCTGCGCGATGACCGGTTCGAGTTGCGTGTTCTTCCACGGTCCGAGGCAGACCACGGTCTTTTGGCCGCTTTCACACAGCTCCTCGATCATCTGGCCGTAAGCGTCGCCGTACTCTTCCAGCGAAATTCCGCCCTTGTAGTTCTCGCTGAGCTGGATCACGATGAGATCGGCGCTGCACGGAATCAGGTGGACCCAGCCGGTCATCGTATCCTGATACATGATGCTGTCCACCGAGAGTTTGAGGGCGGGCGAACTCTTTCTGAGCTCGGTATAGAGCTGATGCACATAGTCGCTGTCGCGCGTTGTGGCGGCCATGCCCCAGTCGTGGTTCCAGCCGAGCTCCGGAAGCGGCGCACAGCAGCTGATCGCGTCTCCCACCACCAGCATCTCCTTGTATTGCGGCGGCGCGCTCGTCGCACATCCCGCCAGAACCAGCGCCAGCAACATCCCCGGTATCCATCTTGTCATCGTTCCGACTCCTGTCCGATTTGATTGGGTAACAAGTTAACTATACAGGGGCGTGTGGACACTTTCAAGCGATTTTTCTTTCTTTTTGCGAAAAATGATCGTTTGACACATCAATGATTCCGGACTGCGGCGTGTCCTGGTCGTTCGTTGGCGCCAGGGCGAATCAATACACCGGGAGGGCGGCAAGCAGAAAAAACCATGTCAGCAGGCCGGAAGCAATACGGCATATCAGCGATTTAGTCGGGAAGTTGAGGCTGAACTCGGTTACCAGCAGAATCCAGCCGACGGGGATTCCGTATTTGCCGTAATCCGGCGACGGCCTTGGCCAATATCCACTGCTGCTGTTCCACAAGGAGAGTTCGTAAATTGCACCCCACAGGATGAATAGCCAGAAAATGTTGGCTGCCTGATTGGTAATCTTCGTAAACAGAATTTTGCGAAGCATCGCTACCCTCCTTTGCGGCCCCTCCTTATCTTAACCTAGCACTGAAATCGGTATTTGCAAAAAACGGGCAGGGGAAGTGCGATGTATTTCCCGTCGGTGCACAAAAAAACCGGAGTCTCTTTCGAGATCTCCGGTCTTTCTTTGCGGAACTGATTACTTCGCGCGGCGGATGCCGAGGGCGTCGGTCAGTTCGACGTATTTCGCAAGGTTTTCACGCATCAGGAACGCCAGCAGCTTCTTGCGGAGGCTGACCATCGCGAGAAGGCCGCGGCGGGTGCTGTGGTCCTTCTTGTTCGCTTTGAGATGCTCGGTGAGCTCGGAGATGCGGCCGGAGAGCAGCGCGACCTGGACTTCCGGAGAACCGGTGTCGCCTTCTTTGCGGCCGTACTTCTTGATGATTTCGTTTCTTTGCGCCTTGTCCATGATTTCTTCCTTTCGCAGTTGCGAGTTCGGCAGCCCGCCGCCCGGACAAAGAGCGGCAACCACCTGAACCGTTGATCAGATTTTTTAATATAGCCCCGGAACGGTTCCGTTTCAAGCTTCGTTTCCAAAAAAAACGAAACCGGGCGGAATTTTTCGCGCCCGGTGAATCCCGCTGACTGAAGAATGGATTTTCCGTTATTCGGTCAGGTATTTTGCTGCGACCTGCAGCGCTCCGCCCGTCGATGCACTCTGGTTGGGATAATATTTCTTGGCCAGGTCGGCTTCCGCAAGGCTCTCGCTGTGGCCGTCGAGGAAGAAGATATTGCAGAAATTGCCGTGAATCTGGAACGGATTGCCTTCGGTGGCGGAGGCGCTGCTTTTGAGATCCAGAAGGTATACCGGCTTTTTGGCGCTGCTGACCGTGCATCCGCCGAGCACAAGCTGGGTCGGGGAAATCTGCGTGTTTCCTTCATACAGGTATTTGGTTCCGCGGAAATCAAACCCTTTGTCGCTGTAAACCGCTCCATAGGTTTCTTCCACCTCTTTGTCGAAGTTCGCCGGTTGATAGGAGGTTGATTTATAGTTGAGGATGGCCGGACAGCGCAGCACTTTCGCATCGTTGACCAGATTGCGGCGGTGCAGGGTGTAACCCCATACATTCCAGATGCTGTTTACCGATGTTGACATGAAATACTGGTCTTCTTCATTCATGTAGGCGCTGATGAAGGCGGAGACCTGCTTCTGGTTGCTCAGGCAGGCCGCCGTTTTGGCGCGGACGCGGGCGCTTTGGATGGCGGGCAGCAGCAACCCGGCGAGGATTGCGATGATCGCGATTACCGCCAGCAACTCGGTAAGCGTGAAGTTTGTACGCTGTTGTTTCATGATATTCCCTTCCGCAATGGCAAACTTACTAATCAAGGGAACCCGTTCTGGGGTTTCCGTTCGAGATTAACCTAATTGGTCAAGCTTAATTTGTCAAGCGTTCTCCCTGCTCATCACGTTGATTTTCACAAAAAAAAGCGATTGCGATTTGAAAAATCATCGAAAAGAACTTACTATATCTGTAGGGAGGGCGAACAGCGAATCCCGAATTCCGTCAAATACACTGTAGCAAATACGGGAATAGGAAACATGAACACGCGAAAACCGTTCACTTTGACCGAACTTCTGGTCGTCATCGCCATCATCGCCATTCTGGCCGGACTGCTGATTCCCGCCGTCATCATCGGTCAGCAGCGCGGGCGCATCACCCAGGCCAAGGCCGACATGAAAACCATCCAGACCGCCTTGAAGGGCGTCGAAAGCACCTATCAGCAGATCGTCAAACCGAGTTCCACCTACATGCCTGCCGCCAGCAGCGGCTGTGTCACGATTGGCACCAGTGCAACCACCGACGAATACAATAAGTTCATTGTCGAGCTTACCGACCCGTCGAACTCGGCTGTCAGCAGCCAGCTCAATATCAACAAGCGCAAAATCAAATTTCTCGATGCGAAGTCGGCGTATGATCCCGGCAAGGGGATCAGCGACAACGAAAAACAGCTCTGGCGCGATCCCTGGGGCAATCCTTATGTGATTCGCATCAACACCGATTTTACGGGCCAGATCCCCAATCCCACCGGGAGCGGTACTTTGTCCGGAAGCTCCGTTCTTTACTCCTGGGGACCGAACGGGACTGACGACGAAGGTAAAAACGTCGCTGACGGCACCGGTTCCGGCAACCAGGACGATATCGTCAGCTGGAAGTAATTTTCCTGCGTGTTGCAAATATGGCGCGGAGGCGACTCCGCGCTTTTTTTATTCCTGCCGGTTGGACAATCCGCCGGTTTGCGTGTATATTTTACAGATACACGTCGGCATTTCAGGAGAGGGTTGTAATGAGCGCATTCAGCAGGTCCCGCGATTTTCTGGTCTATCTGGCTGTTTTGATTCCATATCGGGTGATCCGCCTCATGCCATACGCCGCCGTCAGGGCGGGTGCGCGGTTCGGCGGCGAGATCATGAATCTGATTCCGTCCATCCGCAAGCTCGTCCGCGCCAACATCCGGGTCGCCTTCCCTGAATATTCCGCCGCCGAGGTCGCGGGCGTCGGACGCCGTTCCCTGTGCCATCTCACGCGGAATATCATCGAATTCATCTGGCTCAACGGGCGGCCGGACCGGATCGAGCGCTGCTATGTCCTCCCTCCCGACATCACCGAACAACTGAAAGGCCACGTCGCCCGGGGCGAACGGATCATCTTCGTCAACCCCCACCTCGGCAGCTGGGAGGCGTCGGGCGTCATGGCCCCCTACTACGCCGGAGTCGATATGGTGGCCATCGCCAAGCCGATGCGGAATCCATACCTCAACCGGATGATCAACAGCGGAAACCGCGAGAAAGTCAAGGGGCTTGAAATCATCTTCGCCAGCGGCGCAATCCGGGCGGCGACGCGGGCTTTGCGCAACGGGCGCGGCGTCGGAACCCTCATCGACCAGAACACCCGCGTCCGCGACGGCGGCAGTTTCGTCGAGTTTTTCGGACTGCCGGTCCCCAGCAGCACCGCCCCCGCCCACCTGATGAAATACTGCATCGCTCACGAACTCCCCGCGGTGATTGTCTACGGCACCAGCGTTCGGCATGAGGACGGGCGGGTCTACGCCCACTCCGACTATCTGCCGAAACCGTTCTGCGAATATCGCGACGAAACCGAAGTCCTCCAGGACCTGATGAAAATCTCCGAGTCGCACATCCGGCGCTATCCCGATCAGTATCTCTGGTTCTATTCCCGGTTTCAGTACATCGAACCGACCTGCCCGGACGCCCTCAAAAAACGCTATCCCTACTACGCCCGGGTCGCCAGCCCCCACTTCTACCGGAAAACTTCCGCCGACATCAAGGCCTCCCTTCGGGACTGATACGCTTTTCATTCTGAAAAGCGTATGAGCGGGGGAACGCGAAAATCGGCGATCTTTTGCGCCGGAAATGAAAACCGCCCTGTCAAAACCGACGGTGTGAACTTTAATCTTCGGTCTATGGGTACAAGCGGGATTTCCGGGGAGGGGCGCTTGCTTTTCCATTTTCTTTGCAGAAAATTTTCCTTTTCTTCAAATGGGCTATTGACATTTCATGCCAAGTTCGGTATAATAAAAACAACAAAGGACTATTCCTTTGTGATTTTTTTTGGATTAACATGGCATTATCAAACAAACCGAGGAGCTGAATGCAATGAGAAAATGTCGCTTTACTTTGATTGAATTGCTTGTGGTGATTGCGATTATCGCGATTCTCGCATCCATGCTGCTTCCCGCACTCACCCAGGCGCGTGAAAAAGGCAAGGCCACCGCCTGCCTCAACAACCTGAAGCAGGTCGGGCTGGCCGACGCTCAATACGTCAATGACTATGCCGGCTGGCTCTACGGCCCCATGTTCACCGCCGCCAAGTCGGGCTCGACCACGCTGGAAGGCCCCTGGGGAGTCGCCATGTGCAACCTGGGGTATTTCCCGATGTATCAGAATAATACCAAATGGCTGCTGAGCTGCCCGACGGTCAACTCCTTCGGCATCTATCATCCGCTTCGCAGCTACGCGAAACGCGGAATCGAATCCAGTTACAACGTCAATTCGGACGCCTATTGGTTTTATTCCGGCAAATTCCGGTACGCCGCCGCGAACCCGGCGCTTCATGAGAGTGAGATGAATACCGTCTCCAGTACCAGCGTATCGGAATTCGTCACCACTTTCGACACCTGCCAATACACGGGCGGCGCCGGGTACACCCAGTTCAACCGGGGGAATTTCGACTGCTTCGGCCTCAATCACTCCGGGCGCGGCAACGTCCTGATGTATGACGGTCACGCGGTAAACGGCCGGAGAAAATTCAAGATTTTCAACTCCGCCCGGAGTCCGAACAACCCGGTCCTCAACGTCTCCCTGGCGGATTAATATGAGGGGGAATTCGGCGAAATGATAAAAGAAGCTCCAGACGCTCCCCAGTCGGCCGCGAAGATCAAATCCGACCTGCGGGAATATTTGCGGAAACAGAAAGTCGGCACCCAGCTTCCTCCGGAACGGAGGCTGACCGAAGTTTATCGCACCAGCCGCGCCACCATCAGCAAAGTTCTCGGCGAGCTGGAGATGGAGGGGCTGCTGACGCGACAGGTCGGCCGCGGCACCTTCGTGATGCCCCGCGATACGGTGGCGGTTCCGGCATTCACTCCGACGAATCAGGACGAAGTGCTGCTGGTTTACCCGGACTTCTTCGCGTTCTCCATCTGGAACCAGATCCACCTCCTCGAAGTCGCGGCGATGCACCGGAATTTCCGGTTGAACCACCTGCGGGTGCAGCCGGATTCGGAGTGGGATTTGCTCTTTCAGCTCGTGGAACGCAGCAAAAGCATCAAAGGCGTCATCATCATCGCCGGTATGCCGTTGCGCAAAGCCCTGCTCGACCGGCTCGGAGCTCTGGAACAGCCGGTGATCTTCATCGGCAAGGTGGATCAGATCACCTCCTATCCCAACTGTTACAACGTGTCGAGCAACCATTTTCTGGTGGGGTACCAGAAGCTGGAGATTCTGTTGCAGAACGGTCACCGCCGGATCGGACTCATCCACAATGAACCGCCCACGCCGGCGTTTCAGGAAAATATTCAGGGATTGAAGGCCGCCGCGCGCAATTTCAAACTCCCCTGGCGGACTCTGATTCAGCCGGAGAGCCACATCGACTGCTGGCAGGACTCGATGGAGAGCGGCTACTCCCAGACGCTTGAAGTCATGCGCAAGGCGCCCTCGCTGAGCGCCCTGGTCGTCGATACCACGCCGGGTGCGATCGGCGCGTTGCGTGCGCTTCACGAGCTGAAACTCCGCTGTCCGGAGGATGTCAGCATCATCACCGCCCAGGCCAACGCCCGAATCGAGGAGTTCACCTGTCCGAAACTCTCCACCATCGTCACGCCGATGGAGAAGATAACCGCGATCGTCTCCGGAATTCTGGCCGGGGACAGCGAGTTCCCGCTGCGGGAATATCGGGTCGATCCAGTCATCATCGAACGCGAGAGCGTGCGAAATTTAAATTAAAAACGGATATCCCCCCATGAACATCGCTTCCACCTTGTCCGCCGTTCTGACGACGGCATTTCTGACCGTCTCCTTATCCGGGGCGACGCCCGGCGGCGTTTTCCCCTGGCGAACCTTGCAGGCGGAAGAGGCCGCCACGAACGCGGAACTCATCGGCCTCTCCCGCCAGGCCGGCACAATTGCCGCCGAATGCATCGGCCGCCGGGGCGTCAAGCTGAACCGCGTGGGCGACCGTGTCGAATTCATCGCTCCGGAGCGCGCCAACTCCATCGTCGTGCGTTACTCCGTGCCGGATGCCCCCGAGGGGAACGGCATCGACTGCACGCTGAGCTTGTATATCGACGGGAAGCGCCGGGCGAAGCTCGCCATGACCAGCCGGCACACCCATTTGTACGGCAAGGAGTCCGCTCCGACCAACAACCCCGCCGATCTTCAGCTGCCCGGCGGAACATCGTTTCATTTCTTCGACGAACTGCGGCTGCTGACCGGCGAGATTCCGGCAGGCGCTAACGTGTGTTTGCAGAAGGACTCCGACGATACGGCGGAGTATTATGTCGTCGACCTGATCGAGCTGGAATTGGCCCCGCCCCCGCTGCCGCAGCCGCCCGGTTCGCTGTCGGTTCGCGATTTCGGCGCCGCCGGCGACGGCGTCGCCGACGATACCGACGCGATTCAACGCTGTCTGGACGCCGGAGTCAAGGCGAAGAAAGCGGTCTTTTTGCCGCCGGGGAGATACCGCACGACGCGGGGATTCCGCGTGGAATCGGTCACGGTTCTGGGGGCGGGCATGTGGTATTCGACCATCTTCAACCGCCGCGAGAATCTGCAGGTGAAGAGTCCCGGCGTCGGATTCGGCGTACTCGGCACAAGCACGCTCAAGGATTTTGCCATCTTCGGCGACGGCACCTGCCGCAAGGATGAGGAGTTCGCACTCTGGGGCATCTGGGGCAACGGTTCGCTCGTCGAGAATTTGTGGATTGAGAAAACCCAGGTCGGCCTCTGGTCCGGACGCGACAAGCAGCCCGTGTCGGAGAATCTGACCGTCAGGAACTGCCGTTTCCGCAACGTCTTCGCCGATGGAATCAACCTCTGCACCGGCACGCGGAACGCGGTGGTGGAAAATTGCCACGCCAGAGGAACCGGGGACGACGCGTTTGCCATGTGGTCGGCTCCCCGCGGCCTGGCTCCCTGCACCGGGAACGTCTTCCGCAACTGTACGGCGGAGGCTCCGTTCCGCGCCCGCTGTTTCGCCATCTTCGGCGGCGTCGACAACCACATCGAAAATTGCCTCGGCCGCGACACGCTGGTGGACAGCGGCTTGAATATCTCGTCTGAGTTCAAGGCGTACCCGTTCGGCGGAACGACGACGGTGAAAAATCTGCGTCTCGAACGGTGCGGCGGCCACTTCTGGGGCAACCGCCCCTACGGCGGAATTTTTCTGCACGCCGCGGAGAATGACATCACCGGCAAAATCCTTCTGGAAGAGCTTGCCGTCGTGGACAGCACCGCCGCCGGAATCTCCGTCAGCAACGGTGAAAAGAGGCTTCAAAACATCACGCTGCGCAACTCGCGCTTCGACGGAGTCGGCGAATTCGGCATCGATGTGTTTCCGAACGCGTTCGGGGAAATCCGGCTGGAACATTGCGTCTTCGATTTGAAGGGGAAACCGTTCCTGCGCCAGCGTTCGCCGGAAACATTCTCCATTCAGCAAACCGAATAACCCACACGGAAAAGATACGATGAAACATTCCTTCACTGCAAATCCGCTCGCCGACCCGGATTTCATCCCCCCTTGTCTCGGCAACGGATTTCTGGGGGCACGGGCGGGCAGGCTGCTCTTTTCGCCCGGCGCTTATCTGCCTGTCGTCGGAACGGAGCTGTATGACGACGGAATCCAGCTGGAGCTCTCCTCGCCGCTGATGGCGGAGATCACCGTAGCCGGAATTCCCTACCGCCCGGAACAGGGCGCGCACCGGGCGTCTTTGGAGCTGCGCACCGCCTCCGGCGAAATCCGGCTGACCGACCGATGGGAGTACGCCGCCGGGAAATACGCGCTTCTTGAGTTGACGCTGCTGATTCCGCGCCCCTGCCGGAGATTTCTGATGCTGGACTGCTCGATCGAAGCCGATGCAGAAATCCGGCTGACTCAAGCCCTCGCGCTCCCCCCCGAGCCCCGGTTCGATGTGCGGGAAATCGCCTGGTCAGACAACGCGATGATTCACCGCTGCCGGACCCGCCGGGACCGGATCGACTTCACGCAGGAGCTGCGTTGGGCGAGCGACAGGGAATACCTCTCCGAACAGTGCGGGGAGAATATTTCATTTGTCGCCGGAAACACGTTGCAACTCTCCTTTCAGATGGCGGTGAATTGCGAATTTCCGACCCTGTCTCCCGCCGAATTGCGCCGGAACAACCAACGGGAATGGACGAAACTGTGGAGTACCGCCCTGACGGTCGCCGAACTCTCCGAAGAACGGAGCGATCTGTTGGAGCTCTTTCAATACCAGCTTCTGGCCAACCTCAACACGGCCGGAACGGTATGCGGTCCGCTGGGCGTGTCGGCCATCGGCTGGAACGGGAATCAATTCTGGGATTCCGATCTTTATCTCTTCCGTCCGCTGCTGAAACTCTGGCCGGAATTCGCGCGTTCCATCCTGCAATACCGGCTCAGCGCGCTGCCTGCCGCCCGGGCGGAGGCGCGCAGCCAGAACCTGCCCGGAGCCCTGTTCGGATTCAAATGCGACGACAAAGGCGTCGATCGCACGCCCGGCCCGTGGCGGCATGAACTGCACATCAACTGTTGGATCGCTCTGGCCGCGATCGAGTTCGCCAACAACACCGGCGACCGGTCGTTTCTCGTGCTGGCCGACGAAATCGCCGCGATGTTTTACCGGCGCGGCGAGTTCGACGCGGAGGGCGGTTTCCACCTCCGCAACCTGATCGGTCCCGATGAGCTTGTCGCGGAAAGGGATCACACGGTTTGTTCTGACAACTATCTCACCAACTATGCGGCCGCGCTCATTCTGGAGCGTTCCGGCCGGGAGGAGCATCGCCGTGCGGCCCGCGCCATGTATTATCCGCCGGAAGACCCGGAGACGGGCGTCCGCCCCGCCTTTGCCGGGTACCGGGGGGCGGAAATCAAGCAGGCCGATTTCATTCTGTGCCTTTACCCGCTGGGGTTGAAGCTGGACGCGAAAACCGCCGAGGCGAACATCGAGTACTACAACCGGCGCACCCACTCCGGCGGCCCGATGATGACCACCGGAATCGAATGCGCGATTCTGGCGATGCTGGGCAGGAAGGACCAGGCGCTGGAGCGGCTGTTCCGCGACAGCGAACCATTTGTTCACGGGACGTTCCGGATGGTCTGTGAGACCAGAAACAACGGCAAAAGCTGTTTTCTCACCGGCATCGGCGCGTTCCTGCACGGGTTGCTGGCCATCTGCCGCCCTGAATTCACGGAACGAATTTATCGCTGAACTCGCTCCGCCCCGCCACCGGGGAAGGTGAAAATCGGCGATATTTTGCGCCGGAAATGAAAACCGCCCTGTCAAAACCGGCGTTTCGGGGTTATGTTATATGCCGAACCATCAATGACAATCAACCGGAGAAACTACGTGGCGGGCGATCTGAATGCGAAAAAATTCCGTTCCCAGATGAAGTCGTGCGGGAACGCGGCGCGGGCTGTACTCGAAGCAATGTTCCTGCGCGGAAAACCGGCGGACCGGACGCTCTCCGGTTTCTTCCGCGAAAACCGCCAGCTCGGTTCGCGCGACCGGCAGTTCATCAGCGAGGCGATCTATTCGCTGTTGCGCGGCTGGGGCATCCTGCGTAAATTCCTCCCCGCCGAACGGCGCGGGGAGATTGAGAGCGGCTCCATCCGCATCGGCCGGGCCGAGCTCGACGCGTTGATTTACGCCGCGCTTTACCTCGACGGCAGCAACCTCCCGGCGGCGGACGCGATTGCCAAAGAACTCGGACTCGCCTGGCCGAAACCGGACCCGGAGGCGGCGTCGCCGTTCCTCGGCCGGGCCGACGCGCTGGCCAAAGTGTTCGGGACTCCGGTCGAATTCAGCGAAGCCGACCTCGTTCCCGACTGGGTGATTCCGATGCTCCCGCCCGACTTCCCGGCGGAACGTTTTCTCGCCGACCTTCGCCGCCGCCCCCCGATGTGGCTGCGAATCCAGACCCGCGACCGCGACCGCCTCGCCGCCGAGTTGCAGGGCTGCGGTCTGGCGCTGCACCGGCATGAACGGGTCGAAAACGCCTTCGCCGTCGAAAACCCCAAGGTCAACCTCTTCACGCTCGATTCGTTCCGGCGCGGGGAGTTCGAGGTGCAGGACCTCGCCAGTCAGTGCATCGGCCTTGCCGCCGCCCCGAAACCGGGCGAACGCTGGCTCGACGCCTGCGCCGGAGCGGGCGGCAAAACGCTCGAACTCGCCGACCTGATGAACCGCACCGGCACGGTGGTGGCCTGCGACGTGCGCAGCTACAAACTCGACGACCTGCGCATCCGCGCCCGGCGGGCCGGATTCCCGAACATCGTCACCCGCGAGTGGGACGGCAAGCCGTTCAAGGGCAAGCAATCCGGGCAGTACGACGGCGTGTTGGTGGATGCGCCGTGTTCCTGCTCGGGGGTCTGGCGGCGCAACCCGGACGGGCGCTGGACGCTCAAGCCCGATGAGCTCGCCGAGACCGCCGCGCTTCAACTGCGGATTCTCGAAGCCGCTTCCAGCGCGGTCCGCCCCGGCGGCGTGCTGGTTTACGCGACCTGTTCGCTCTTCCCCTGTGAAAACCGCGGCGTGGTAGAGCCGTTTCTCGCCGCGCATCCGGAATTCTCGCTTGAGGCGTTCGACCACCCGCTCACCGGGGAACGCTGCGACGGAATGCTTCAGCTCTACAGCTCCGACGGCGACTGCGACTCGATGTTCGTCGCCCGCATGAGGCGGAACGAAACCGCGGAGGATGAAGAGGAGGCCGCGAAGTGAGCCGGTTCCACATCGTCCTCGTCGCGCCGGAGATTCCGCAGAATACCGGCACCATCGGGCGGCTCTGCGTCTCGACCGATGTGAAACTGCACCTGATCGAACCGCTCGGCTTCTCCCTCGACGAAAAACACCTCAAGCGGGCCGGGATGGATTACTGGCCCCACCTCGAACTCGCGGTGTACGCGAACTGGGACGAATTTCTCGCCGCCAATCCCGGCGCGAAGTTGCTGTTCTTCTCGACGAAGGGAGCGGTAACCTACTGGGACATCTCGTACCCCGAGGAGAGTTTTCTGGTCTTCGGCAGCGAATCGCACGGATTCCCGCCGGAGTTTTATGAACGCTATCACGACCGCCTGGCGACGATTCCGATGGAAGGAAAATTCCATCGCAGCTTGAATCTTGCCAATGCGGCGAGTATTGTACTCTACGAGGCGCTGCGGCAGGCAAGGTAAATCGCGGCGCAGCAACGAGGAGGAACTTTATGAATCGAGACATCGGAAATCTCATCGGCTGTTTTTTTCTGGCGCTGATCGCGCTGATTTCGCTGCCGGTGATTCTGCTTTTGCTGTTGATCCAGGTGCTGACCGGGCATCGGGTGGTCTACCTGAACCGGTTCCGCGCCAAAGGGCGGCCGCCGGAACCCGAACGCGACCCGGAATCGGAACCGGCGCACGCGGTGCGCGCGAGCGAAGAGATCATCGACGTCGAAGTGATCGACCTGCCGGACGATCCCCCGGCCGAACCGACCCGCCTCGAAGAGCGCAACGACAACCGCTGACCCCGGGTTGACCCGACGCGGCATCCGCTGTTCACCGCGGTCGGAGCGCATGGCGAACAAGAGCGGAAACTTTACGCGGATTACTTGCAAGTTCCCTATCCGGAAGATATTGTATTGTTCAGAAGCAACTCATGCCGAATCGGAGATGAAAATTTTCCGGGCAAACGATTATCAATTGGCGGATGTATCAAGTTGCGTCCGGGCGGCCAAGCAAGCCAGAGAATAATTATGTCATTATCCGATTATAACAATCGAGTTCCGCTGAATTACACGATAGACCAAAGAATGGCACGATAGACCAATTGCAATTACACCACGTTGCAGCTCTTTCCCGGCCCCGAACGTTGTCGCCCGGTTCAAAAGCGCGGTATGCGCCGCGTAGCGGATGTGAGAGAACCGCACGGTTCGGCAAAGCCGAAGCGGGCGGCAAGGAGCAAAAGCGACGTAGTCGAACGCAGCGAAGCGAAGGCCCTCTGCCGTAGCCCGCGAAGCGGGCGGTGAAGAGTTGGCCGCCAAAGGCGGACAAGTAAGCGGGCAAAGCCCGCGCCGCGGTAGGAGGGGCGCAACCCACGAGAAATGAAAGCCCGGCACAGGGTGGAAATGGGGGTGCGGGGGAAAAGCTTTCCCCCGCGAAGGCCTCGAATGTGAAAAGGCCAATGTTTTATACGATAAGTATTTTGAATTAATGCACTTGCAAAGAATGGCACGATAGAAAAAGAATGGCACGATAGAAAAACTTGCAAAGAATGGCACGATAGAAAAAAGAATGGCACGATAGAAAACTTGCAAAGAATGGCACGATAGAAAAAAGAATGACACGATAGATAAATGACACGATAGAAAACTTGCAAAGAATGACACGATAGATAACAACCGGAGTCAAGATGACGAGGGCGAAAAATGAGCACATCTAGTAAACGTGCTGTTACAAAAGCGGTAGAGCAGGCAGAAAAAATTATGCCGCATTCTGCGATTATGCAAGCAGCCGAATTAGCGGCAAAATCTTCTCCTCTGCAAGAGGCTGCTGCGGCGGCGGAAAGGCAGGCCTCCCTAGGCATCCTAGGGTCAAGTGCTGCTGAAGAGATGAATGCAAAATGGCGAGACTTAAGCGCGTTTCGACTGAATTCATCAGCAATGCGCGAGATGCAAGAACAAGCGACGAAATGGCGAGAGTTGGCCGATAAAATCACCCGATCGCCAGCGATGGAAGCGGCGAGAAAATTGTCGGAACAATCATCGGCATTGTCCCGGCAGCTTCAACTGGATATGAAGCCTTTGCAAGAGTTGTCAAAACAGATAAAGCCGATTCACATGTCTTGTTTTGACTTGCCGGGATTAAAAGCTGTAGAACAATTAGGTACAGGCTGGGCCGCAATCCAAAAACAGCAGGATCTGTTCAAATCCTTAAGCGGGGGAATTGCCGCATGCGAGGCCGCGAAAGTTGCATTGTCGCCGCAAGCGTTTTCTCCGGTAATGACAGAACTATCAAAAATCAAACAACAATTTGCCGGGACAGCTTATGATACGGTGACACCGGCAATAAGAGAATCAATAGTATCCGATATTGATGAGTTGGAAACGATTGCAAAAGACGAAACATCTTTGCCGGAAAAATTGCCTGTATCCGCAACAAAACTTTCATTGACATTTTTTACGGAATTACCTAATGCGGTGAATGCTATCATTGTCACTCTTTCAGACATTCACAAAGCAAATCAGACGATAGCGGAAGAAAACAAATCCGCCATAACCAGATTGATAGCAGTAACGGAATCCAATGCCGAGATAAGTAAAAAAATGCTTGAGGCAGGCGGGATCAATACGGATGCCATTGTCGAGTTAAATTCGATTTCAAAAAATAATTTAGAAGCTGCACAAGCACAACTTGATATCATTAAGAACAATTATACAGAATCCACAGCTCAGGGCAAGCGTTCTGATCGGAAGACTAACTGGGCATTGGGCATTGCCGTGACATCTGTCATTCTTACATTGATTATGACTATTTTTTCATGCTGGCTTGCACATCGTGATTCCGATTCGACAACAAATGTAATCATCAAGAGTCAAGAGTCAAACAGCAATGAAAATCGGAAACTTCTTGATGCGATCAACAATTCGCGACCTTCTCAACCGCCTATTGGAAATAAGCAAAAATGACCACAGATAAGGCCAAAAACTTTTTCCGGGTATCAGCGGAAGATTTCAAAAAGATCCCCGGTACTCCGATTGGGTATTGGATATCGGACAAAGGTAGTGTCCGAAGTTTTGCGCACATCTGATTCAGATTGATTACGGACTCAAACGTTGTACGGGACGGAGCCGGAGCAATTTCGGCCCGACAAAAAGCTCCGGAGGAGCAGGGCCGAATTGCGTAGGCATCCTTGTCAGCTTACCATACACCCCCTTCGTAGATCATGTACGGAATGCATCGCGCTCGCGGCGTGCCCCATCAGCGGCCGATGCAGAAGAGGAACGCGCGGCGGACCATGTGACCCAGCACCGCGGTGTTGAACACCAGGTTGCGCAATGGAATCGCCCAATACGCCGCCGGAACCACCGAGGCGGGAACTCCGATGGAAAACCGGGTGAGCTGCGTGGCCAGCCGGCGCAGGAAACCGACGCTGTACGGGTAGTCCGTCAGCCGGTCGAGATATTCGGGCGGAATCGCATCGGCTCCGGCCGAGGCTCCGGCCAGCGCTCCGGCGATTGCGCCGGTGGAATCGGCGTCGCCGCCGCACCGGATCACCGCCTCCAGCGTCGCGCGGACATCGCCGTAGTGCGCGTACCAGCCGAACAGGGCGACCGGAACCGTATGGAACACATAACCGGAAACGCCGGACTCCTGCCCGATCGAAGTGGCGAAGTCGGCGACCGAAATCCCGTCCTTCCACCCCTCTTCCAGCCGGTCGACCAGCTCCAGCCATTTGGGGTCGCTGGAGACCAGCACCCGCAGCCGGGTGCAGATGTCGTCGCAGTCGGGTTTCTGCCCGGCGGGAGTCACCAGCGCCAGCGCCGCCATCTCCGCCACGGCGAGCGCACCGAGAAAGGCGCGGGGATCGCGGTGCGTCACCCCGGCGCCGAGACGGACGAATTCGCGCCGTTCGATCGGGTCCGGGAACAGCGCGCCAAGAACGGCGCTGCGCACCGCCGCGCCGTTTCCCGCCGAGACGATGCCGCTTTCGCGGTAGGAAACCCCGGCCCAGAGCCGGATTCCAGCCCGCAGCGTCGCCCAGCCGCAGCCGAACGGCAGGAAAATAAGCCAGTAGCGCAGCCGCCAGCTGAAGGAAAGCAGAAAACTCTCGACGTCGCCGCCGGAGGAAAGCACCGCCTGCGCGGTCATGACGGTCAATTCGGTGTCGTCGCTGACCATGCCGCGGCCGAACAGGAAGCGCTGCCGCAACGGGCCGGGGAACCGCCGGGCCCATGTTCTGCGGCCGAGACGCTCTCCGGGCAGCCCGAGGGAATCCCCGGCCGCCGTGCCGAGCAGCAGCCCGGCGACCCGCGGTTCGCTTGTATAATCCATTCCGATGTCTTCTCCTGCGTTACGGGAAACAATATACCCGTTCCGCCGGAGAAGTCAAGCCTGAGCCGGAGAGGGATCAGTGCAGATAGCGGAAATAAAGATAGACCGATGAAATCGCCAGACTCAGCACCATCATCGGGGCGCCCCAGAGGGTGAAACGCTTGAATGTCAGCGGATAATTGTTCTTCCGCGCGATCTGCGAAATCACCACGTTGGCCGAAGCGCCGATCAGCGTGCCGTTGCCGCCGAGGCAGGCGCCGAGCGCCAGCGCCCAGAAGAGCGGCTCCGAAATCTGGGTCATGATCAGGTCTTCCGACCCCTCGATGCCCATCTGTTTGGCGAAGACCGGAATGATCGACTTGATCAGCGGAATCATCGCAATCACCAGCGGGATGTTGTCGATGATGGCCGAAAGCAGCGCCCCGCCCCACAGAATGATCATCATGGTCAACCCGAAATTGCCCTTGGTCAGGCCGACCATCCACTGGCCGAGCAGCTCAAACACGTGATTTTCTTCGAGCGCGCCGACCATCATGAAGAGTCCGCAGAAGAACATGATCGTGCTCCACTCTACTTTTTCGAGCATGTGCGGCACTTCCACGCCGCAGGCCAACGCCATGACGAAAGCGCCTGCGATGGCGATGAGTCCGGGTTCCACCCCGATCAGGCGGCTGGTGAAAAATCCCAGCAGCACGAAGGCGAAAACCAGCAGCGCCCGCTTCAGTCGCACCGGATGCAGGATCGCCCGGCCCGGTTCGGTCATGGCCACCTGCTCGATCGCCTCGCGGCTGGTCTTGAGGTGACGCCGCTGATGGAGCATGACAAGAACCAGCGACACCGCCATGATGATGAGCACCACCGGCCCGAGATTGAGCAGGAACGCGTTGAACGAAAGACCGCAGCTCGCGCCGATCAGGATGTTCGGCGGGTCGCCGATCAGCGTCGCCGTGCCGCCGATGTTCGAGAAGATCGCCTCGAGCACCAGGAACGGAATCGTCGGCAGCGCCAGAAGTTGCGTGATCAGGATGGTCACCGGCGCCATCAGGATGATGGTCGTCACGTTGTCCATGAAAGCGGAGATGACCGCCGTGGCGATCATGAATTCGATCATGACCAGCACGCCGTTGCCGCGGGTCTGCCGGGCGATTTTGACCGCGACCCACTCGAATGCCCCCGTCGTGCTCAGGATGTTGACGATCACCATCATGCCGATCAACAGCCCGAGAACGTTGAGATCGATTTTCGCCAGCAGGTCGGTAAACTCCGCCACGCCGAAAAACACCATCGCCGCGGCGCCGAGCATGGAGGGGATGGTCTTATCCATCTTCTCCGAGACGATCATCGCGTAAGCGACCAGAAAAATAACAATACCCAGTACCATGATAACCGCAAATCCTTCCGGTCAGAGATTGATGATTCGTTCCAGAAGCAATGTCTGGTCGATGACGCCGAGCAATTCGTTCTCGCGGTTTACCACGTAAACCTGCTGATATTTCAGGATCGAAATCGCAAACACGATCTCGATCAGCGTCGCATCCTCATGGAAGGTGCAGCAGTCGGAACTCATGACCGCCCCGACGTTCGAATGCGCCTCGATGCTGAAATATTTTTCGAACGGATCGAAAAAGCGAATGAACCCGACGCTCTTCAACTGCGAGAAGAAGTTCGGAATTCCGAGCGTGAACAAATTCGAGCAGGCGATCTGGCCGACCAGCTTGCGGCCTTCCAGCACCGGCACGATCGGCGCCTTGAACCGCGACATCTGGGTCGTCGCTTCGGTGAGCGGCATGTCGGCGGTCAGATAGAGTCCGCAGGGGCCCATGATATCTCCGGCCAGAACCGCTTTGCGGGAGTTTTGGCCGAGGTGGGACAACCGGGTGCGCATCGCTTCGGCGTCGGCGGCTTCGAGCAGTTCGTCGCGCAGCTCCGGCATTTTGACGAAGCTGGCGAAATGCGCGATGAATTTCAGCCCCTCCATCGGCTTCCCGGCCGGAATCAGGAGCATGCAGGCGATCCGGATCGGCAGCCCGTCCGGCGCTTCGTCGCCGGGGAGCGGCGTGTCGAGCGTGGCGACGACGACGGCGATCTCGTTGAGGCCGTCAAGCCTCGCATGAGGAAGAATTACGCCGTCTCCGGTCGCGGTGGCGGCCAGCTCCTCGCGGCGGTTGATCGCCTCGAGAATCCGGTCATAGTCGAATCCGGCGGCCGCGACCTGGGGGAAGGCGGCGAGCCGGCGGCAGAGATTTTGAAACAAATCCTGCTTGTCGGTTACGGAAATCCGGGCCAGAAAATCGGCGCCGGCAAAAGAATCATCGGTGAACATAAAAGATCCCCTCGAAGGACGGGTGACGTCCGGGTTTGGGTGTAGAATCGAATTTCGGAAAAAACTCAGTTCAACACGCAGACCGGGGGTGCTCGTCCTTGGAAAGAGCGGGGAATATATTGGGACAGCAGGAAATGGGAGTCCGGCAGCCGGAAAATCCGGCAGCAGCGCGGAGCCGCCATCAGAAACGCCGCAATCAGAAGCAGTTGCGCCAGGCAGAGCCCCCCCGCTTCGCGGCGGGATTCGGCCTCGCCGCGCTCGACGGCGCCTTCCAGCAGGACGGCCTCGCGGCAACCGCCGTTCTCCCGGCGGACTTCCCGGCGTGACTCAAAACGAGCCTCCTCGAACGGGAAACGCGCCGAAGCGGTGACACGCGCGGGGTGGAAAGCCGGCAGGAAAATTCCGGCGGCCAGAACAACGGTAAGAAAACCGAGAATGTAAAGCGTATATCTCATTCGAAAACCATGACATCCCACTTCGGGAATAATCTTATTAATATATCATTCCCAAAGTGTTTTATCAAATGAGAAATACGCCTTCGCCAAAGAGATTTGAAAAAAACGCGCGAAACCACTCAGAGTTCGCGGATTTCCTTCGGCAGCTTGACCAGTCGACGTTCCCGGTTGCCGATCCGGCGGACCGAAAGTTCGATGTCGCCGAACGGCGTCGGCTGCACGCCTTCGACCCGGTTGAGATTGCCGAGGCAGGGTTCGATCTTCACCTGTGCGAATCCCGGCGCGGCGGGGCGGATGCCGAGTATCTTTTCGGTGAGGAACGCCGCCGGACCGCCTGCCCAGCCATGACAGAGGCTGTGGCGCAGCCCGATGTAGCAATGTTTGCCGAAATCGCCGTGGATGTCGTCTTTTCCGGCGACCGGCAGGGAGTCGATGCCGAAGGCGTTGCGCGTCCAGTCGAGATCGAAATCCTCCCAGAAGGTGGTGGCCCCGAAATCGAGCATTCCGCCCCAGTAGTTGCGGATCACGTCGAGCGCTGCGGCGGTGTCTCCGGCCGCCGCGCGCGCCAGCAGCACGAAGTAGCCGTAGAAGGTGCTGATGCCGCGGTCGGGGTCGCGTCGCATGATTTCGGCGTTCAGTTTCGTCGTGTCGCCCACCTTTCCGAGGATCTGCATGGCGGCGGCGATCTTGTTGCCGCCGCAGTCGGGGGCGACTTTCCGCAGTTTCGCGGCTGCCGCCCGGCAGCGGAGCGCCAGCCGGGAGTCGTTGAGTTCCGAGGCGAGGTCGGCGCCGCAGTCGAAGGTCCAGGCCAGCAGTCCCTGGAGTCCGGCGTGCCTGATTTCGTTGTCGTCGGCGGTGGACCAGTCGAGAAAGCGCCAGTCGGTCAGCTCTTCGGAACCGTCCGGGCCGATGCAACCCAGCAGCCGGGTCAGCAGTTTCGAAAGCGCGTTCTTCTGCTCCTTCAGATAGGCGTAGTCGCCGCAGTAGAGGTAGAGGTCGCGCTGGCAGATGATCCACCAGCAGGAGTAACTCGAAATATTGTTCATCCACTTGTCTTCCGGGGTGTGGTCGCGCACGAAGTCGAGACTCTTCGCCACCAGCCCCGATTCGCCGAACACCGCCAGGATGGTGCGGACTTCGGGGTAGAGGTCGCCCATCCAGACCAGCCGGTCGCGTTTGACCCCGTCGTAGATGTATTGCTGACAGTTGAGGTGGACGGTGTAGGCGGCCACCTCCCAGATGCGGTTCAGCCGGGCGTCGTCGGATTCGAACGCGCCGCGGTACTCCCAGTCGCGGTAGACCGCGGTGGCGGCGACGCCGGTCAACATCACCTCGGGTGCGTCGGCGGGGACTTCGAGCCGGACGAAACGGAACGCGGTTTCGCCGAAGAAAACCTGCCCGAGACTCGGAATCGAAAGCGTCTCCTGATGAATCGCGTGGTCCTGCGTCGGTTCCCCCAGCGTTTCGGAGACCGATTCGCCGAAGGTGACGCGCATCCGCGAGAGCTTCATCCCGCCGGTATTCAGCGTCAGCAGCCCGTGCAGCTCGATCCCGAAGTCGAGGATGAGCTCGCTGCCCGGCGACATGCGGCAGGTGCGCGGATCGAAGTGTATGAAGCTCTGCGGATGAGCCTCCCCGATCAACGCGGCGGAATCGGTCACTCCGCCCAGCTCCCGGACCATTCGGACCGGCGGCACGATCTTGCGGACCCGGTCGTCCGCAACGGCATTGGCATAAATAAGCTTTTTCATGATCCTCACCTGTCTGTTTTTCGACGATACAGCATTAAAGTATAGCGCGACATGAAAATAAAACCTTGATAAAATTATCATGGAATAGTATATTATAATCAAAACAACAAGGAGGCGCCGTGGACCGCGACCGGATCATGCTGCTGGACCGGAACGAACTTCTGCCGGAACTGCCGCTGCGCATTTTCAATTTTCGGCAGCCGGACGACATTCCGCATATGCACAACTTCCACGAACTGGTGCTGGTGCGGCGGGGGCGGGGCGTCCACCTGACCGAATCCGGCGAGAATCCGATCCGCCGCGGCGACGTGCTGCTGATTCCGCCCGGCGTCATGCACACTTACGGGGAAACCGAGAAACTCGAAATCGCCAACGTTCTGTTTCTTCCCGGCGAACTCGCGCTGCCGCTCGCCGAACTTGCCGACACCGGCGGATACCGGCTGTTGTTTCCTCTCTCCGCCCTCTTTCCCGGCTCCGGTCCGCAAGTCGGCGCGCTGTCGCTGAACGACTCGCAACTGCGCCGCGCCGAAGGCGAACTGGGCGCGATGCTGATCGAACAGCAGCACCGCAACCCGGGCTGGAGTTTCTTTCTGCGGCTGCGCTTCATGGCGCTGCTCGGCCTGATCTGCCGCGCCCGCCCCGAACAGGCCGCCGCCGGAGAAGACGAGCTCGAACGCCTGAGCCGGGTGACCGACTATCTCGAAATCCATTATGCCGAACCCCTTACCCTTGAAATTCTGGCGGAGGTTGGCGGGCGCTCGAAGTGCACCTTGATCCGCATGTTCCGCCGCGCTTTCGGCCGCACCCCGATCGGCTATCTGCTGGAACTCCGGCTGGAACGCGCCGCCGGAGAGCTCCGCTCCACCCATCTCCCCGTTTCGGAGATCGCCATGCGCAACGGCTTCCCCGACAGCAACTATTTCAGCAAGCTGTTCCATCGCCGTTACGGCACTTCCCCGCGTTCCTGGCGAATTCAGGCATAACCTGTTTCGCATATCTCGCTCTCTCCGAAAAGAGCATACGGCTTCTTTTTTTAATGAAAAAATCGTTTTTTCGTCGTTCCGCTCTTGACATCGGGCCGGTTCTCTGACATAATTAATACCGTACAAGTAAGACATACAAGTAAGGTGTGCGGGAATGAATTCGAAGATTCCGATTTTCAAAGAGGTGGCCGGAACGTTGTCGGGGCAGATTCGGGAACGGAATTTTGCGCCGGGGAGCGCGCTCCCGTCTGAGAACGAGCTCTGCCGCCAGTACAATATCAGCCGCTTTTCGGTGCGCAAGGCGCTGAGCCTGCTCGAAGCGGAGGGGCTGATCGTGCGTCAGCCGGGCATCGGCTCGATCGTCTGCGAGGCGTCGGGGGCGGCTCCCCGGGCGCGGGTGCTCAACATCGGCATCACCGGAGTCAGCGCCGGGAATTCCTACGCGAACCTCATTTACGGCGGAGCCGGAGACGCCTGCAACGATTGCGGCGCGAGACTGGTTTTCACTTCGTGCGAGGATTTCATCGCCCGGCACGGCGAAGGCATCGACGGGTTCATTCAACTGCCCCGCGAGGAACCGTTCACGGTCTGGGAGAAGCTCGATTCGCTGGCGGCTTCCGGCAAGCCGGTGGTGTTCTTCAACCGCGTGACCGACCTGCCGCATGTCGCGTACACGGCGGTGGATTACGAGCTGGAATCGCGCCGCGCGGTCGAATTCCTGTTCCGCCTCGGGCGGCGGCGGGTCGGGTTGCTCTGCTGCGACATGGGGAGCCACTACGCCAACACCACCCGGTCCCGCGGATACCGGGCCGCCTGCGAAGCGGCCGGAGCTGACGAGCTGGTCTGCCGGCTCCCCGAGCAGGTGATCGAGTCGATCGACCAGGTGGAGCGTTTTCTCGACTCCGAGCACCCCGACGCCCTCTTCGTCACCTGCCGCGACCTGCTCGATTACGCACTCATCGCCCGCCGCAACTGCGGGCTGCCGGAGCTGCCGGTCTTCTGTTTCGACCGCATCGAACGCCGGGCAAGGCGGGAGAATGTGATGTTCGTCGATATGCCGCTCGCGGAGATGGCGGCACAGGCGGTGCAGTATATCGCCGATCAATGCCGCAGCCGGGAACCGGTCCCGATCATGCGGCAACTGTTCGGAACCGATTTCGTGATTGACAGCAATATCCATTAACCAAAAGAGGAGTACCGGTTCATGAAGAAGCATTTTACCCTGATTGAACTTCTTGTCGTCATCGCCATCATCGCCATCCTGGCATCGATGCTGCTGCCCGCGCTGAACCAGGCGCGGGAACGGGCCCGCAGTTCGAACTGCATCAACAACCTGAAACAGCTCGGGCTGGGGTTTGCGCAGTATGCGGGCGACTGCAGCGACTGGCTCCCGGCTCCCGAAACGACTTATGCAACCTGGACTTTTCTGCTGATGGGGCCGAACAAAGTGTCCCTGCCGGCGGATCAATGGAATACCGGGGTCAGACATACCAATGGAACTTATGTCACCAGCCGCCTTTTCTTCTGCCCCTCCGTCACCTATCAGACCGATCTTTCCGGAACCAAAAGCAGCTCCTCCGTCGGCGGCGACATGACTCTTTCGGCCACCTGGTGGAGAAATAATCCGTTCTATGCGATGAACGCTTTTCTGCGCCCCAACCATACCGACTTCACGTCGGCCAAGATCGGTTCCATCAAGTCCCCGAGCAAAAAACTGCTGCTGGTGGACGCTTTCCACAGCAAAAGCTCCAATATGGCTTACGATGAAAACGACGAGTACGGTTATTATCGGTTCCGCGGCGACTGGACCGGAACTTCGCAGGGGAATCCGGCGGCGCGGCACGGCAACGGCGTCAACTCGCTCCAGCTCGACGGCAGCGCGAAGACCAACAAGGTGCTGAACGCGCTTACCGTGCGTTCGTTCTCTCCCTTCCGCAGCGTCGCCGATGACTACGTCTACCTGCGTTACGGCTACTGAATTCCCGCAAACCGAAAGAGAATTACGATGAGACGATTGATTCTGCTGATTGCCGTGTTGTCTGTTCTGGCTCCCGCGTTGCGGGCCGAAGAGATTCCCGTATCCGGATGGAGCACCGGGGCCGGGCTGCGCGACGGCACGCTGTCGCTCGGAAAGCGCGGCACTTACCGGTCGCCGCGAATCCGGGTCAAGCCGTCGACGCGTTACCGGTTGAATTTCCGGTTCTACGAGGATAAGGGGAACGGTTTCTATCTCGACCTCGCCGAATACGCCGCCGACGGGCGGCTGCTGCCGAGAACCGACTGGAAACGCCATCGCGACATCTTTCTGCGCCCCGATCAGTCGCTGCGCAAGAAGGAGCTGGAGATGGAGATGCCGTTCGACACCCAGCCGGAGTGCGCGTCGGTCGCCGTCGAGCTGGAAGTCATTTCCGATCATGAGATCAAGTTCCGCGATTTTCGGCTGGATGAGGTCGCCGACCGCCCGTCGCTTCCGCTCGACGGATTCCGCGAGCCGGACGCGCTTTCGATGCGGGGACCGGATGGGATTCTCTACCCCGATTTCACCCGGGCCGGGGTCTCCGAACGGCGATTGCCGGAGAAGGTGTTCAACGTGCGCGACTTTGGCGCGCTGCCGGACGACGCCGCGGACGATGCGGCCGGAATCCGCCTTGCGGTCGCGGCCGCGGCGAAGGCCGGCGGCGGAATTGTACAGCTCGAACCCGGAGAGTATCTGCTTTACGGTAAGGTCTACGTCGATTCCGACCGGATCGTCATCCGGGGTGCGGGGCGCGGCAAGACCCGGCTGGTCTCCCAGCCGTCGCCCTCCGGACTCCAGATCATGAACCTCGCTCCGGGCAACCGGATCGGCAAAAACACCCGGCTCGAACTCTACTTCCCGTGGCGGGAGAGCGCGGTGGTCACCCTCTCGGCGGGCGGACGTGAAATTCTCCGCCGGGAGATTCCGAAACAGGCGGCGGCGGAAAAATTCGATTCCGACCAGGCGTATCTCAAATTCATCGGATTGGTCAAGGAGTCGGGCTTCTCCGTCTGCCAGTTCGACCAGGAGATGGGCAAAATCATTCTACAACCCCGCTCTTTTCTCGCCGAACTGCCCGCCGGGAATTGTCCGTTGACGCTGGAGATCACCGGATGGGACGGAAAGAAACGCGCGGAAACCTGCGAATTCCTCGTCAAACCGGAGGATAATTACCCGGCCTCCCACTCCCTGATCCACTTTGAGGGCCGGGAGTACAGCGGCGTTGCCTCGCGGATGCCGCTTGCCGCCGACCTTCCGCGCGGCGGGACGCGACTGGAACTCGCCTCCGGCCGGCAGTTGGACGATTGTGAGTTTCTCATCCTCAGCGCGCCGCTCCACACCGGGTGGGACGAGCTCGCCCGTACCCCGCTGTACTGGGGCGCGATGCGCCGTGCGGCGTTCCGGATCGCGGCGCGGAAGGGGAATTCCGTCACGCTCGACCGCCCGGCCCGGGTTCCGTTCTTCGCGGCGGAGGGAGCTTACGCCACCGCGTTCCACCCGGTCCGCTGGTGTGCGCTCGAGGGACTGACGCTGGAACAGCGCGGCGAACTCCAGAAGGAGTTCAAGCTCAACGCCGCCTCGTTCGTGTTCGCCGCCGACTGCGAGGCGCGCGACATCGAGGTGATCAAGGCGGGGGTCTGGCCGGTCCGGTTTACCAACGTGATCAACTGCACGTTCGCCGATTCGGTGCTGCGCGGCGCCTGGTTCCCGCGCTCGCTGCTCAGTTACGCCGGGTTCGAATACGGCACCGACTGCCTGATGGAGCGCCTCGAAACCTTCGATCTGCGTCATGCGCCGCTGCTCAACTGGTCCTGCTCCGGCTGCGTCATCCGCGACAGCGTCTTTCACAACAGCGACGCCCAGCTTCACAGCGGCTACTGTCTGGAGAATCTGTTCGAACAGTGCCGGATCATCGAAACCACTCCCGATTTTTCGAGCTACGGCTATGCGTTCTACTCCACGCCGTTCAACGACGGCATGCATGGTTCGAACGGCCCGCGCAATGTGATCTACAACTGCGACGCGGTGTCGCGCAAGAGCTCCGTCTACCTCGGCGGCAACAACAGCCAGTGGCGGATCGTCTACAACCGGTTCCGGGCCGGTTCCGGGCCCGGTATCATCGCCCGGTTCAACTGCCGGGACAATATCATCGTCGGCAATCTTTTCCGCCTCGACGGAGCCGGGGCGCCGCTGTTCCTCAACGAATATCTGGACAACACCGGCAACGAATTCTCCGGCAACACCGTTCTCGGCGGCGGCACGCTGTGGAGCGGGGTCAAGGCGGCTTTCCGGGAGAACGGCAACCGGTTCCTCCCCGCCGGAGCCGATGCTCCGGAGTGCAAAGCCCCGGCCCCCTCGCTGTATCTCTGGCAGAAGGCGAAAAAGTCCGGCGGAAAATAGCCTGTTTCACGGGCCCTCCTTCTCATTCCCCCGTTTTTGCGGGGGATTTTTTTTATATTTGAAAAAATGCAGAAAAAAGTGCCGGCAGGCACAATAAAACCGGATGATTTTACGTTGGCACAGAGATAGCCCTGTTTCACGCCACTTACGAAGAAAGATGCCGATATGTCGAAGAAAGTTTGGATCTGGCTCGTCGCCCTGTTGCTTCTGGGCGGTTTCGCCGTCTGGATCTACCTGGAAATTCAAAGCCGCGGAGGAGAAGGCAAAGAGGTCAAGAAGAAAAGCGGCGGCGCCGCCGTCGCCGTCGAAGCGGTCATGCCGCTCCGCACCTCGATCGAAGACCGCCGCATCTTCACCGGCACGCTGAAACCGTGGTCGCAGTTCGACATCGCCCCCAAAATCGGCGGCAGGCTCGAAGCGATCAATTTCGATGTGGGCGACAGGGTCACCGGCGGCTCGGTCATCGCCAAAATCGAGGACATCGAGTACAAGCAGAGCGTCGATCAGGCGGAAGCCGACCTGGAAATCGCCAAGGCGCAGTTGCGGCAGGCCGAAATCATGCTTGATCTGCGCCGCCGCGAATACGACCGCCAGATATCGTTGAACGAGAAGAAAGCGACGAGCCAGGCGCAGCTCGAATCGGCTGAAACCGCTTTTCACTCCCAGGAGGCTTCGCACCGGATGCAGAATGCCGAGGTCAAGCGGCGCGAAGCGATTCTCGACGCGGCGCAGCTTAAATTCTCCGAATGCACCATCGCCGCCGAATGGCCCGCCTCGGACCGGGCGCGTTTCATCGGCGCCCGCCATGTCGACCAGGGGGCGCTTCTCGCTTCGAACGAACCGATCGTGAGCGTGGCGGAACTCGATCCCTTGCGCGCGTTCATCTACGTCATCGAACGCGACTACCCCTATCTCGGGATCGACCAGCCGGCGACGCTGACCACCGACGCCTATCCCGACCGCGAATTCCAGGGGAAGGTCGCCCGCATCGCGCAGCTGATGCAGGACACCACCCGGCAGGCGGCGGTGCAGCTTGAGATCCCCAATCCCGAACTCAAGCTCAAGCCCGGCATGTTCGTCCGGGTCCAGCTCCAGTTCAAATCCAAGGAGAACGCCACCGTCGTTCCGCGCAACGCGGTGGTCAAGCGCAACGGCAAACAGGGCGTCTTCACTCTCGACGTCAAGGGGGGCAAAGCGCATTTCGTACCGGTCGAAACCGGGATTACCGCGGGCGAGCGGATCGAAATTCTTTCGCCGGAACTCCGGGACCCGGTCGTTACGCTCGGCAACCATCTGCTGACCGACGATGTCTCGGTTCTCGTTCCGAAGCAGTTCCTGCCGCCGCAGCCTCAAGTGACAAAATGAGGGGCCAGGCATGAATATCCCGGAATTTTGCGTAAAACGGCCGATTTTCATCTCGATGGTGAGCTGCATCGTGCTCATCCTCGGCGGCGTGGCGCTGCTGCATTTGCCGGTCGACCTGATGCCCGACATCACCTATCCCGGCATCAGCATCGTCACCACCTATGAGGACGCCAGCCCGGAAGAGGTCGAAGAACTGATTTCGAAGCGGATCGAAACCGCGCTCTCCGCCGTCTCCGGCGTGAAGGAGATCGTCTCCACTTCCGGCGAGGGTTCGAGCAACGTCACCGTGTCCTTCAACTGGGGCACCGACCTCGACGCCGCCGTGGCGGACGCGCGCGACCGGCTCGACCGCGTCGTGCCGCGGCTGCCGGACGACGCCGAGCGGCCGATCCTCTACAAATTCGACTCCGCCAGCCAGCCGATCATGCGGATCGGCGTCGCCACCAGCCTCGATCTGCTCGACGCCCGGCAGTTGATCGAAGACCAGATTCAATACCGGCTCGAACGCATCGACGGCGTCGCCTCGATCAGCATCGGCGGCGGCCTCGAGCGCGAAATTCAGGTACTGCTCGACGTGGACAAGGCGCGCATGCTGGATACCCCGCTGGAAAACGTGCTCTCCGTCCTGCGCAACGCCAATGTCACCACCCCGGCCGGAAACCTGCGCGAAGACCGTCTCGAAATCCGCGTCCGCACCCCCGGCACCTTCACTTCGGTCCAGCAGATCCGCGACACCGTCATCGCCACCGGGAAGAACGGCGAGAAGATCCGGCTCGGCGACATCGCCGAGGTCGTCGACACCCACGCCAAGGTCACCCGCTACGTCCGGGTCAACGGCAGGCCCGGCATCATGCTCATGGTCTACAAGCAGTCCGGCGCCAACACCGTGACCGTGGCCGACAACGTGATCAAGGAACTCGACAAGATCAACGACGAGTACGGCAACCAGATCCGTCTCAGCGCGATCATCAACTCGGCGGACTACATCAAACGTTCGATCGCCGGGGTGTCGGATTCGGCGATCACCGGGGGCATCCTGGCGATCCTGGTGCTGCTCTTCTTCCTGCGCAACATCGGCAGCACGATCGTCATCGGCCTCAGCATTCCGATGTCGATCATCGCCACTTTTGCTCTGGTTTACTTCTCCGGCTACACGCTCAATTTGATGACACTGGGCGGACTCGCCCTCGGCGTCGGCATGCTGGTGGACAATTCGATCGTGGTGCTGGAAAACATCACCCGGCTGCGCGACCACGGCATGGCCGCTTCGGAGGCCGCCGTCAAAGGCACTTCCGAAGTCGCCGTCGCCATCACGGCGAGCACGCTCACCACGCTGGCCGTGTTCCTGCCGCTTCTGTTCATGGAGGGGATGGCGGGCGTGATGTTCAAGCAGTTCTCCAGCGTGGTCACCTTCTCGCTTGCCTGCTCGCTCTTCGTCGCCATCACGCTGGTGCCGATGATGGCTTCGAAGGTGATGACCCGCAGCTACAAGTCCAACGACGCTTCGCGTTCGCTGTTCGGGCGTCTGCTCGCTCCGACCGAGTGGGTTCAGCGCGGCCTGGAAAAGGGATACGGGTGGATTCTCGACGGAGTGCTCTCTCATCGCTGGCTGTTCATCGCCGGGCTGACCGCGCTGGTCGGCATGTCGATCTTCCTGGTTCCGATGATCGGCAGCGAATTCATGCCCAAGGCGGACGAGGGCGAGGTGCGCGTCTACCTCGAGATGGAGACCGGCACCAGCCCCGACGTGGTCAACGCGACGGTGATTTCGACCGAGGACGCCATTCGCGATGTGTGCGGGCAGGACATGACCGGCTGGGTTGCGTTCGCCGGTGCCTCGAGCTGGCGCGCCTCGGGCGGCCACAAAGCGAACTACAACATCCGGCTGAAGCCGCGCAAGGAGCGGAAACGCTCCGATCAGGACATCGCCGCCGAACTCGACCAGCGGCTCAAAAACCGTCCCGGGGCGACCTTTCGCGTCCGCGCCGGGCAGGGGCTGTTTTCGCGCATGATGGGCGCCGGGACCGGCGAGGGCGTCGCGGTTGAGATTCGCGGCCACGATTTCGACGTCGCCGCCGCGCTGGCGGAGCGGGTCAAAAGCGCGATGGAGTCGGTTTCCGGCATCACCGACGTGAAGCTCTCCCGCGATCTCGGCGTACCCGAGGACCGCATCTACATCGACCGCAAAAAAGCCGACGACCTCGGTGTGCCGGTCAAGGTGATCGCCGACGCGCTGCGTACCATTCTCGCCGGTTCCGAGGCGGGGGAATTCCGCGAAGAGGGCGACGAATACACCATTCTCGTGAAGGTCAAGGACGCCGATTTGCTGACGCTCGACCAGATTCTCGACCTCTCGCTCCGCAACGACCGCGGCGAACTGGTGGTCCTGCGCAACCTGATCAGCTACGACCGCGTCAAAGGCCCGGTCAATATTGAACGCAAGAATCAGGAGCGCGTGCTGACCGTCGGCGGAAACATCCTCAACCGCGACCTCGGTTCGGTGGTGGCCGACATCCAGGCCAAGCTGGACGAAATTCCGCTGCCGCCCAAGTTTTCGCTGGTGATTTCAGGAGACTACGAAGATCAGCAGGAGTCGTTCCAGGAGTTGATGTTCGCTTTCGCGCTGGCCATCGTGCTGGTCTATATGGTGATGGCGTGCCAGTTTGAATCGCTGCGCGACCCGCTGGTGGTGATGTTCTCGGTGCCGCTGGCCGGACTCGGGGTGATCCTGGCGCTCTTTTTGACCCGGACCACCTTCAACGTGCAGTCCTTCATCGGCTGCATCATGCTGGCCGGAATCGTGGTCAACAACGCCATTTTGCTGGTGGACACCGCCAACCGGCTGAAGTCGGAGGGGCTGACGCTTGAGCGGGCGATCCGCGAAGCCGGAACCCGGCGACTGCGCCCGATCCTGATGACCACGCTGACCACTGTGCTCGGGCTGCTGCCGCTGGCGCTGGGCATGGGCGAGGGCGGCGAGGCGCAGGCCCCGATGGCGCGCGCGGTGATCGGCGGACTGACCAGTTCGACGATCATCACGCTGCTCTTCATCCCCGCGGTCTACTCGGTGGCGGAGTCGCTGTTCCGCAAGAAGAAGCCTGTCCCGACGGAGAAGTAGGCGGCGCCGTCGCGGTCGAGCCGCGCACGATCAGGCGGCCCGGAACCACGATCGAACGCAGCACGCCGCCGCCCTTCATCTCGAGTTCGAGCTGGTCGAACGCCCGTCCGGCGAGGAGCCGGTAGTCGTAGGCCAGCGCGGTCACCGGGGGAACCAGGTGGGCGGTGAGGCCGTCCGCCTCGTAGGCGATGAGCGAAATATCTTCCGGAATCCGTTTGCCGCAGCTCCGGATCACTTCGATGATCCGGGTGATTTCGGCCATGAAAATTCCCACGAACGCGGTGAACCCCTCCGCGATCAGCCCCCGGAACCGGGTTTCAAGCGTCTCCATGTCTGGCGCATGGCAGTAGCGGACGCGGCTGCGGATGCCGTACTCGTCGGCGACGCGGAGGAACTCGTCGTAGCCGCGGTTGAGCTCCTTCTCCGACGCGTTGTCGGATACGATGCGCAGTCGCCCGATCCGGCTGTGGCCGAGTCCGATCAGGTGTTCCATCGCCAGCCGCGATTCCCCGTTGGAATCCGGGAAAACCGCGCAGACCCGGTCGAGCAGCCAGCCGTAGCTGTTGAGCATCACCAGCGGAATGCCGAACCGCTCGTGCCAGTCCCGGGAGAAGTCCCCCGCTGCGATGGAAACCGCCCCATCGAACAGCCGGTCGTTCAGGAAGTCGAGTTGGCCGGCGGGTACCACGATTGTCCGCCAGTTTCGAGCTTCTCCCTGCCGGATCAGCTCGTTCAACAGGTTTGAGCTGAATTCTCCGATGTAGCGGACCAGCAGCGCGACGGTGGGGCGACGTCCCGCCGCGCAGTTCCGGTAGTTCATCTCGCGGGCGAGCCGGTGGACCGTCTCGCGCAGCTCCGGCGAAACGTCCGGCTTCTGGTTGAGCGCCCGCGAAACCTGCGAGACCGAAACCCCGGCCGCCGCCGCCAGGTCTTTCATCAACACCCGTTTATCCATTGCCGCCGCCCTCCTTTCTTTCTGTCGGAATATACACCGCGTGTCGCGCCGCCGCAAATGCATTTGCGGTTATTTGCGGCGCGAATCGGCTCTCCTCCCTTGCTTCCACCGGGAAAGCAGGGTATACTGAAAGCCATGACGGAGAGACACAACAGGAGGATTCCATCATGCTTCATACCAAAGTTCCGGGAAAAAGTTTCATGAACCGCGACGAGTACCGCGACCGGGTGCTCGGCTGCTGGACGGGGAAAAACATCGGCGGTACCCTCGGTGCGCCGATGGAGGGCAAACGCGAAGTATTCGAAGTCTCTTTCTACACCCAGGACCTCAAAGGGAATCCCGCGCCGAACGACGACCTCGACCTCCAGCTCGCCTGGCTGCGGGCGATCGAAGACCACGGTATCACCGGGGTGAACGAGCGGGTGCTCGGCGAATACTGGCTGCGCTTCGTCTCCGGTCCGTGGAACGAGTACGGAATCGGCAAGTTCAACATGATCAACGGATTGTTCCCGCCGCTCTCCGGGTTCTGCAACAACGACCAGTGGAAGAACAGCAACGGCGCGTGGATTCGCTCCGAAATCTGGGCCTGCCTCTTCCCCGGCGAACCGGATGAAGTCGCCCCCTACGCATGGTGCGACGCCTGCGTCGATCATGCCGGAGACGGCATTTACGCCGAAATCTTCACCGCCGTTCTGGAAGCGGCCGCCTTCGTCGAGCACGACGTGGAAAAACTGATCGACATCGCACTCGCCCGGATTCCGGCCGATTCGCGCGTCGCCCGCAGCGTCAAAATCGCCCGGGAAGAATTCGCCGCCGGCCACGACTGGAAAACCGCCCGCGAGCGGATCGTCGAAGACAGCGCCGATCTCGGCTGGTTCCAGGCCCCCGCCAACGTCGGCTTCACCGTCGTCGGCCTGCTCTGGGGCAGGGGCGACTTCGGCAAATCCATCTGCATCGCGGTCAACTGCGGCGACGACACCGACTGCACCGGGGCGACCTGCGGCTCGGTGCTCGGCATCCTGCTTGGCCGCTCCGGCATCCCCGAAGAGTGGATCGAACCGATCGGCGAAGGCATCAAAACCGTGGCGGTCAACCCCTTCATGCTCGAACTCCCCGAAACCCTCGGCGAACTCACCGACCGGGTGATCCGCTGCAAACTCGAAACCGATTTCATGAATCCGACCCTGATGCGGATCACCGACGGAAAAACCGTCATCGACCCGGAACTGCTCAACCGTCTTTCCGACGGTTCCGAAACCGCCAAACGGGTGCTCTCGCGTTCGTCGAAGAAAATCGACTTCCAGCTCCCCTACGGCCGGTTCACCGTGGAATACGGGAAAAGCCCCCTGATGACTCCGGGCGAAACCCAGAAACTGATCCTCCGTTTCAACGACTGCCCGTTCGATTGTCGCGCCCTGTCGATCGAGTGGAAACTGCCGGAAGGCTGGACCATGTCCCCCGGTTCGTCCCAGTGTCTGATGACCCGCAACGGTTTGGGACATGTTCTCGAAGTCGAACTCACCGCCGGCGCTTTCTCCGGCGCATTCGTCTATCTTCCGGTCGAACTCCGCATCTCCGACCGCAACTTCCCGAGCTGGGCCGCCGTCCCGTTCCAACTCGCCGGCGCCTTAAAAAGCGAATGGCCGGAGACTGACCAGTCCTATTGGGATCGCAAAAATCTTCGCGAAGCTCGCCGCATTGACCTTCCCTGAATCTTCGTCGTGGGAATGGGATCGGAGGGGCGAAGCGCCCCCTCCGATCCCCACGACTACGGTTAAGAAAGCTGACGGGCGATTTCGCTGGCGGGACCGGGACTGCGAACTTCTTCCTGGAGACGGGAGTCGAGGAAACGGTGGGCGAGATCGGCGAGGATTTTCATATGCAGTTCGGGCGGGGCGGGTTTGGGGCTGACCAGGACCAGAAGCAGCCGATAACTTCCGGGGAGGTTGTGGACATGCCATTCCTGTTCCGCTTTGCCGACGATGATTACCGGGGCGAAGACGCTTTCGCTGTGGGCGTGGACGATGGCGATATGCTCGGCGAGCTCCAGCGGATAGGCGTCCATCGCCTTTTCCAGGAGCGGCAACACGTCGGCGAATGCGTATTCGTCGTGGGAAAAGGCGGCGCGGACCATCCGTTGCAACCCGGCTTTTTCGTCCAGTTCCGGGGGGATGTCTACGGCGACGACTCGGGGTGTCCGCCCGGAGGGGGCTTCGAACGGGATTTCGTCGCCGGATTCCGGAATCAGCGGCGGATAGACGGAGAGCAGGTTGTTTTCGGGAAAGCGCGCAAACACGGTCTCCTGGAGTTTGTCCATCGCGGGGGTCCAGAAGAGTCCTGAACGCCGTTCTTCCGGTAGCAGGATGAGGTCATGGGGACCGATGTCGGCTAAGAACAGCGTCTGGATTTCGTTCCAGGTTTCGGCTTCGATGATTTCCAGCGGACAGGTCGGGCGGGCGGCGGCGATTCTCTGGTGGAGCCCGTTGGTTTCCCCGCTCACGAGATAGACCCGCAACCCGGCGCCGATCTGATGCGAAAGCTGCTTCAGGTTGTGGATGAAGGTGGAGAGGTCGGTTCGCCGTCCGGCGGAGACCGGGAAGGGCGCCAGCACCCGGCGGGTGATGTTGAGCGGACGAACCAGCCGACAGAAGAGCAGCCGGGAGGCGCACGAGGCGATCAGTTTTTCTGAAACCGTTCCGAAGAAGCGGCTGCTCAGCGGGCGTTTGCGGCTCCACTCCGCCATGACCAGCGTGGCGCGGAGTTCCTTGGCGGCGCGGATCAGGCCGTCGGAGGGGTTGAGGTCGACTTTGACCGAGGGGGTCACTTCGATTTCGGCGGCGGCGCTTTCGGTCAGGCACGAGGCGAGCAGTTTTTCGCCGCGGGCGACGGCCTCGTCGGTGTTGTCGATGTCGTTGACGATGGTGACCGGATAGATTTTGCCGTGCTTCCCGCGGTCGCGGATCAGGAACGAGAGGTCGAGCAGCCGAAGCGCGGAGTCGGCCTTGGAGATCGACACCATCACGCGCTGTTCGGCGGAGACGGTTTCGGGGCGGTCCGGCGCGCTTTCGATCAGGCGGCGTCCGTAGCGGTCCACGGTCCAGGCGCCCAGCGGACAGGTGACGAGGATCATGAAAATCGCGCCGTTGAGAACGGTGTCGTCGAAAATCCCGAGATGGTAGCCGACGACCACCGCGGCGAGGGTGGCGGCGGCCTGGACCACGCTCAGGCCGAACATCACTTTTCCGGCGTCGGCAGGGTATTTGTAAATCCGCCGGGTCAGTTCGGCGGCGGCGTATTTGGTGACGACGACACCGCACACCATGGTTGTCGCCACCAGCCAGCTCCGGGGGGAGGTGGCCATCACCTTGACATCGACCAGCATTCCCACTGAAATCAGGAAGAACGGGATGAACAGCGTGTTGCCGACGAAGAGCAGCCGGTTCATCAATGCGCTCTGTTCCGGGATCAGCCGGCTGAATGCCGCTCCCACCAGGAACGCCCCGATGATCGGCTCCATCTTGGCGAAGTGCGAAAGATAGGCGCAGCCGCAGACGACGACGAGGACGAAGAGGAACTGTGCGCCGCCGCTCTCGGTGACGTTTTTGAAGAACCAGCGGGTCAGCATCGGCACTCCGCAGGCGACCAGGAAGACCAGCCCGCAGATGCCGAATACGAGCGTCAGCCAGAAGGAGACGCCCAGCTCCGCGCCTTTGGTGGAGTCGGCGACCACGGCGAGCACCAGCAGTGCGAGTGTGTCGGTGATGATCGTGCCGCCGACGGTGATGACCACCGGTTCGCGCCGCGCGAGGCCGAGACGGCTGACGATGGGGTAGGCGAGGAGCGTATGCGAGGCGAACATGCTGGCGAGCAGGGCCGAGGCGGTCCAGCTGAAGCCGAGCAGGTAATGCCCAGCCGCGGTTCCGGCCAGCTGGGGGATGGAGAAGGTGAGCAGCCCGAAGACGATGCTCCGGTTCCGCGTCCGCATGAAGCGGTTGAGGTCGGTTTCGAGCCCGGCGATGAACATGATATAGAGCAGCCCGATCGACCCGAGCATGACGATGGCGGAGTTGCGTTCGATGACGTCCAGCGCGTTCGGTCCGAGCAGGGCGCCGCCGACCAGGAGCAGGACCAGATCCGGAACCCGCAGGAACCTGGCCATCAGCGGAGCGAGAAAAATCATCAGTGCCAGGACGGTGAATACGAGAACCGGGTCTTCCAGCGGAAACATAGACGCTCCTTGCAATGATTTTCCGCCGCGCGCGGTGCGGCGGCAACAGACTTTCCTGTTCAATATAGCCGAAAGTCGTCATTCTTGCAAGCGTTCGCGGCAAACAAAACGGCAAGCCGGGTCAGGGCAGGGCGGCGGCGTCCTGCCGGGGATACTCGATGCTGCCGAGGTCGAAGCCCCAGGCGCGAATCCGGTCGAGGTAGCGGTTGAGTACCTCTTTGGGGAGCCGCGGCGTCCGGGCGAGAATCCACAGGTAATTGTCGGTGGACGAGGTGACGATGGCGCTGGAGTAGTCGTTCTCCAGCGCGATGATCCGGTATTCCGCGTAGAAGGGGCGGAAGAAGGAGACTTCGAGTTCGCCGACTTCCGGGCTGCCTTTGAATACGGCGATTCCTTTCGCCTGCCGTTCCTTGCCGTCGCGGAAGCCGCGGTTGAGTACATCGACCCGGCCGTCTTCCCGCAGCGCGTAGGTGGCGGAGACATTGTCGAGATCGCGCTCGAAACGGTGCGGAAGCCGGGCGATTTCGTACCAGACTCCCATGTAGCGCTCGGCCGAGAAGGGAGTGACCGCGGGGATAGCCGCGGTGGATTTCCCGGTCGAACACCCGGGCAGAAGCACGGAAATGAGAGCTGCGGCCAGCCGGAAAATCAGATTCTTCATCGTCCACTCCTCCACTGACAGGGGTTGTGTTTTTCCCGGTGGGCACGACCGGACTTGCAGATAATGTAGTGCTTCTCCATGAAAAAAGCAACCCCCGCAACTTCCACTTCCTGAAAGGGAAAGGCCGGATGTGCGGGAATCGATTTGAAAATCTTTCCCGGGAGTGATATAGTCTGACCCGGAGGAATATATCGTAGAATTGCTGGAATGGGAGATCCTTTGATGTTGAAAAAACTGTTGTTGACCGTTGCGCTTCTTTGCGGCGTCCTGCTCGGCGCATTCGAAATCGACTGGAACAAGGCGCAGGATGTCCAGACCGGCGCCAGGCTGCTCAAGCTGGAGACCGATCAGCCGCGCCTGATGAAAATTTCGTTGATGCGCATCGACCTCGCCACGCCGGGGCTGGAGTTCACCGGCACCGGCCGCGATTCCGATTGGGGGAAACCCATGCCGGACTACGAAAAGAAGGTGGCGATCTGTACCAAGCGGATTCGTACCGGCGACTTCATGCTCAATTGCCGTGCGCCGGAAAAGGAGGGCGGCCGCGGGCTCGACATGATCGTCGCCGCCAATTCCGCTCCCTGGTGGCCGTGGACTCCGCCCTACACGCATCAGTACGCCCACCCCGCGGGAATCGGAATTCTCAACGGAGAAGTGATTTGCGACACCAAGCCTCACAAGGCGGTTTTCGTGGTCTATGAAAACGGCAAAGTGGACATCGTAACTGAAGTTCCCGAGGCGGATTATAAGAAGATTCGGCTCGCCGCTTCCGGATTCGCCATCATCCTGCGCGACGGCGAACTCCTCGAAGGCGGCGGTTATGAGAAGGCGTTGAATCCCCGCTGCGCCTACGGTCTCTCCAAAGACCGCCGTTACCTCTACCTCCTCACCATCGACGGCCGCCAGAAAGATTGGAGCCTCGGCGCGACCGGCCTCGAAACCGCCGGAATTCTCAAAGACGCCGGAGCTTGCGACGCGATCAATATGGACGGCGGCGGTTCCGCGACGCTCTGCTACTGGGACGCAAAGGCACAGAAGCCCGTTGTAGTCAGCCGCCACACCGCCGACGGCTACGAGCGCCCGGTCGGCTCCAACATCGGCATTTACCTGAACAAGAAGTGACTGTAGGGCTTTTCTCGGAAATCATCACCGATCCCTGGAGATGACTCAATAGAGGAGATGGGAGGGATGAAGGACTTGTTCAAAAAAGCAGGGGCATGGATCAGGAAGCATCGGTCGGTGTGCATCCTGCTCGTCATCCTGCCGGTTACGACAATCTGCGTTCTCGTCATGATCGAGACGGACAGGGATTATGTCCGCACGGCCTCCAATATCCAAAAAATAAAAGGGAACTTGCTGAATTATTACCGGGAACACAACGAGTTTCCCCGCCGGATCACACAGCTTGGCCTGCCGGAATCCGATCTCAAAAGCGGTTGGGGGAAAGAGATGGAATACAGCGCGGAAGGTAAAATTGCAGTTCTGACCGTTGAATATGGCGACGGCCAGTCCGGGGTTGCGATCAACGCCGAGGATGTCTGTGCCGACAAGCCTCAGATCAAAATCATTGATGGAGAAGGAAAGAATCCTTTTCAGGCAGTCAGAAAAATTGAGGTAGTGGAGCACGGCAAGCTGGTCATGTCGATCGAGCAGTCCCTGTTGGTCACCGCTTTCGTGTATTTTTCCGATTCGAGACCGGAGCGGATTGTATTCTACGATATCTGGGGCAAACAGGTCGCCGAATGTACGATCCGGAATGGCAAGCCGTTTTCGGGAACCGTCTGGCATCTGTCATGGGGGCTGAACGGCCTGAAGCAAAGCTGTATCGTCACTTATCAAGAGGGCAATCTTATTTCAACCGAACCGTATGCGGAAGAAGAGGTATCCGCACTGCTCAAACAGTTGGGCGAACTCTATTTGAAACATGCGCCGGATCTTCCGGCGACTTCAAAATAACGGAATTCGCTGAAATAGATCACCGCGCCGTTTTGCCCGGAAATCAAGAAACCGGAGGCCGGCATGAACAGCTGCGGCGATTTTGCCGGGTCGCTCAGATCGACCACCGTTGTAAACCATCCGGCTCCGAACAGAAGGTTGTTCTGGCGGGCAAACGGTCCCTGAACCATCCAGCTGCGGCAGAACGGAGCCTGTATTCCTTTGTATCGGTCGTTCTGCATCAAAATACAGTAGGCCCGGTCCTTTTCCGGATCGACCTGTTGAATCAGAAATCCGTGCCCGTCGTTTTGCGCGTAGAAAATATTGTCATCCCGGTACATCCGGTCCCGGTTGGACGTCTTCCCCAGGTCGCAGACCACTTCAAACCGGTCCGCGTCGATTCGATAACGGAACACTTTTGCTTGTTGCGTGCCAAGCAGAAAGATCAGTTCGTTGTTGTTGCAGGCGAAAAGAGAATTGACTTCGCAGACGGCATGTTCCAATTCGTTCTTTTTTTCGCTGCGGACATTGGAGAAGTGAATCCGGTAATCTTCGCCGGAGAGATTGCAGGAGACCAGATAATTCTCTTGGCTTGCCCCCTCCTGACCGCAAAGCGCGTAGACCTTGTTTCCGACAATGGCAACTCCGCGTGCCGGCGCCGGCAGAATATCCCGGATGATATGCTCCCGTTTTCTTTTCAGGTCGTATAACAGCAGGTCCCCGTTCCTCAGCGCGATGGCCGCGAGACTTCCGTTGCAGTCCCAGGGGGTCGGTTTTTTTGTTCCGAAAAAGCCGGGATAAAGTCCGTCAAACGCCGACGGTTCCGGCGAGAGGGGGTACAATGTTCCCCGGGTCAGCGAAATATCGCAAACGCCGAGGAAAAATTTTCTTTCCTGATCCAGAAGCAGAAAGATCGTCTCTCCGCGTTTGCATACTCCGGTTGCCTGAATCGGCTTGCCGGAACCGAACAGTTCCGCGATGCTTCGGGATTCGATCCTGAAGTCTGCGTTCATCTGTTTGAAGAACTTCCACGCCGCGTCGGGGAGCTTCGGGGAATGGGAAAAGGCGGCGGCGATATTGACATACGGATTTTCCACTCTCAACCCGGCGATCCGGCGTTTCCGTTCTTCGCGCATTTCATCGGCGCGGGCAGACAATCCGGCCCAGTCTTCCTTTTGGAAAAGGTCTTTGATCGTTTCCGGGAAGGAACGGGTCCGGAGTTGCCGGTAATGTTCCTCCACTCGTCCGGCGAGACGCGAAGTTCCAATCCACCAGCCGGAAAATGAACTCAATGCGAGGTTCGTCATCGGCCAATAGGCAGCGTCAAGCCAGTCGCCGTCCGGATGTTTCTTGAGAAACTCCTCCAATACCCGGAATGCGGATTCCCGGTCTCTCGGAGCCCGCGTCAGGGCCTGGTACAGGCGGAAACGGGTCGCGATCGACCGAATGCCCGGGAAGGTCGATTGCTCCATGCGCCCCAGCAGCGGGTCGATCTCCCGGGAGAGACAGCGCATGCTCACCGCGTCGTCGGTCTGGATATCGCCGTCGGGCAGCGCCATGTCGTCGAACCAGTCGAATGTTCCGATCTCTTCCACTTTTTTTCTTTCCTCCGGGTGTTTGCGAACGAATTCCTCCATCGCATCCAGAAGTCCGGAGTACCCTTTCAGGCGTTCCTGCCAGAAACGTTCCTGGCTGCCGTAAAACTCCGGCTGGCTGTAGTGATAAACTACGGCCGCGTAATTCTGAAGCTCCTTCCGGGAAGAAATCCCGTCGGCAAGGTCGCTCGAATACCAGATTCTTTCCTCCTCCATGCGCGTCAGCGGGCGCAGTTCGTCGCACAGCTCCTCCATCTCCTTCGCCTGTTTTGCCGTCGGCGGATTGGTTCGCCCATAAAGATGCCGGAACGGCTGCCGCTGAAACACCCGATGAAATGCGAAGACCAACTTCCGGTTCCAGTCGTCGTTCCGGTAATTCGGAAAATCCGCATGAAATTTTTTTGTCAGCCGGAGCTGCTCTCTCGCATTGGCGATCCAGGTGTCCCAATTTCTGCTGTAACAGAAGGAGGAATAAAATTCCACTTCTTCATACCGGTAGTATTCATTCGTCGGGTCGAGCGCGAGGGCGGCGTCGAGTTTCTCCTTCTTTGCCGCCGTGGAGGTCTGGGCCTGATATTCGGCGAAGAACCGCTTCGCCTCTTCCGAACCGGCGGACAATGAGAGCGAACCGAACGCCAAAAGCAACAAAACAAATCCGTATTTCATCATGCTTCATCTCTTGTTTTTGCGGGAAAAGCCGCCGCCGGCCCGGCCGGAAAAGCGTAAAAACAACCGGAATCGCGACGGCAACGAATTCTGCGAGATAAGACGTTGCCGAATCCGCTTTTCTTAGCTGATGAACTCTTAAAGCCCCGAACTTGTTCCGATGTTTTTGCTGTCGGTCTCTGGTGCGCCGATCATATTCTTTATGGTTTCGAACATGTTCGACGCAGGGAGATCGTCTTGAAAGATCATAAACGCCCCGTTGGTATAATCATGTGCGGCAATCAGATAACGGGGAGAATCCGGCGAATTAAAATCCAGTCCGATCAAAAGATCGAATGAGAAATGATAACCGTCAATTCTTCTGCTCTCCAGAATGATCCGTTTGCCGTCATCGAACACTTTTTTCAATTCCAGCGAAGAGTCATAGGATATGATGTCATCGACTGATTTGTCAATCTCTTTCCCATTCAGATATTGAGGCAGGCAGATCGTAAGGGATTTTACCTCGCTTGACAGGCGATTTCTGCCGCTGATGAATGAATATTCCTTCTCAAGTTTCAAAAACAGATAGACTTCAAACAGGAAGATGACTGCCAGGGCTGTTGTTACGCACAAAAGGATCCATTTTCTTCTCATCATGACTCCTTGCAGTTGCAGGAAACTTCATTTATGCGCCGATTTCTTTACGAATAATACAATAAGTCGGATTGCATTTGATGTCGTTACACGCTGGACATGGTATCCATGATAAAATTGCTGTATTCTCTCGTTATTCTGATGTCGTGAATAAACTCCACCTCCTTTTCGGTCTCGGTGTGATTGGTTGTATCTTTGATGACGATTACCAGCTTGATTCTGATTTTTTGACAGGATAACAACTTGGCGGGAATTTTTATCTCCGTACTATAATACGGTTTGTCTGGCCATTCCGGTATTTTAAATTGAAATTGTGTCGGCGTAATATCCTTTGAAAGCAACAACCACTTTCTTTCGGCATCGGAAAACGCTTCAAAGCTGATTCTTGATAAAAAATACTGGCGGCTCTCTTCATATTGCGGCTCCGTCGGAATGATCTTGAAAAGCCATGCCGTTATGATGCCAGCCCCGATATGGGGCATCCGTTCGGATAGTGTGATCCAGCGATGCGTGGGGAACGATATGACGTTCGCATTCCCCATCTCGGTTTTCTGAGTCCGCGTATGGTATCGGTAGTAGATCGTCAGCAAGGATAAATGCAGAAAAACGGCCGTTGCCACGATTGCTGTTGCAACCGCCAAACCAATGATTGTTCTTTTTCTCATCGGATGTCTCCGTTTGTCTCGTGCCTTCAAGCAAAATAGAAAAAGTGCTGTTTTTTAGAGCGTCTTGAGATTGCGCAGCGTTTCTTGCAATGCCAGAAAATGGTCCTCAACCGTGACCGCGGCGGAGGGCTCCAGGTCGAGCCCGAAAACGCCGGAAAAGTTCATCTCATCCAGCGTCCGCAGGATTGCGGGGAGATCCATCTCTCCCCGGCCCGGAATCACGATTTGCGAGGTTTTCCGGCAGTAGTCCTTGAGATGCATGGCTCGCAAATACCCGGCGAGCAGCCGCAGGTCCTCCGCCATCTCCGCGCCGGAAAGCTTGGTGAACCGCAGTACGTTGCCGGTGTCGTAGTTGATTCCGAGGTTTGCTTCGCCGACCCGGTCCAGCGTGCGCAGGCATTCCGCTCCGTCGTGTGTCATTCCGCGATAGGTTTCCAGCGACAGCCGGATTCCGGCGGCATCCGCGTATTGCGCGCAATCGCGGAGGAGCGAACGGGCGTTGCGTCTTTCGTCTTCGGTTTCCGGCGGCGGGGCGATGGCGATATTCAGCAGCGGCACGTTCAATTCGACGCAAAGGTCGATCGCGCGCCGCGCCGTCTGTTCCGAACCGCGTTCCCCGATCAGCACCTCAGCCATCGGGATTTCGACCCGGCTGCGTTTCAGCAGTTCCTTCCAGGAGGAGAGGTTGTTCCGTTCATTCTCGACCGCCCGCAAAGACACCCGGTGAATCCCGGCCCGGATACTCTGCCGCACCACCTCTTCGAATTCGCAGCCGGGGAAACAGTTTGGGCAGACACAAACCTTTTTTGCGTAAGAATTTCCGGAATTCATTTGCCGTCTCTCTTTCGGGGGCGTTTCAGCGCCGAAACCCTTGTTCCGTTGTTTCGTTGCAAAATCCGGCCATTTCCCGGATCATCGTTTTGCGGCATAGGGAGCCGACAAAACTATATCATCATCCGGTGAAATTTACAACCCGCCATGTTCATGACTTCTGCGGAGGATGTTTCCTCAATGAAGAGAAAACGCCGGGAAAAATTCCGCTCCCGCGCTTGACGGATGCGAAATCGGTGCTATGTTCCCATCATGAAACTTCAGGCAATCAAAGACGATATCACGACGCTCCGGGTTGACGCCATCGTCAACGCGGCGAACTGTTCGCTGCTGGGCGGCGGCGGCGTGGACGGCGCGATTCATCGCGCCGCCGGTCCGGAACTTCTGGAGGCCTGCCGCGCGTTCGGCGGCTGCCGGACCGGTGAGGCGCGGATCACGCCGGGGTTCCGGCTCCCCGCCCGTCATGTCATTCACACGCCGGGCCCGGTCTGGCACGGCGGAACGCGCGGCGAAGCGGAGCTGTTGCGCGGGTGCTATTTCAACTCGCTGGCGCTGGCGGACGAAGCGGGCTGCGTTACGCTTGCCTTTTCCGGCATCAGCACCGGCGTCTACGGCTACCCGAAGCGGGAGGCGGCAAAGATCGCCGTCTCCACCGTCCGGGCGTGGACGGGGGAACTTCCGCGCAAAGTGATTTTCTGCTGTTTTTCAGAAGAGATGCTGGCCATTTACCGGGAGATACTGGATCATGAGTGAACGCAATCAAGCCTGCCCCTGCACCTGGCCGGGGTGCGCCAATCACGGCAACTGCGACGTGTGCCGGAGCAAACACCACGCGCGCGGCGAAAAGACTGCCTGCGAGAAAATCGCGGCAAAATCGCCGGGGAACCAGTCCCGATGAAAATCTTCGCCGACTGTGACGCCCTGCCGCGTCCGCTGAAAGAGCTGCTGCTGCGGGTCGCCGAACGGGAATCGTGCGAGATCTTTTTCGTCGCGGCGCAGGCGCCGCGGCTGCCGGTCTCGGCGTTTGTGAAGACGATCGCCGCCGGAGGCGCGTTCAACGGCGCCGATGACTGGATCGCCGAACATGCCGACGCGGGCGATCTTGTGGTGACCGCGGACATTCCGCTGGCGGACCGGGCGATCGGCAAGGGCGCCGAGGTGCTGAATCTGCGCGGTGAATTCTTCACCCCCGCCAACATCAAGAACGCGCTGGCGATGCGCGAACTTCTCGAGGAGTTGCGCGGCGGCGGGGAGGTGACCGGCGGGCCGCCTCCCTTCTCCGACCGGCAGCGGATCGTGTTCGCCGACGCCCTCAACCGCTTCCTGCAGCGCCGGAAGCGGTAAGGGTTTCAAGCCGAATCAGATGCCGCGATAGGGATTTTGCGGATCTTCCAGGACCACCGAGGTTTCGACCTGGCGCTCCGGAATATGCCAGAACCGGCGCAGCAATTTATTCTTGCGCTCGGTGTCGTGGACGCGGCGGAATCCGTGCTTCTCGTAGAAGCGGATCGCCCACACCGCATCGGTCCAGGTCCCGATCAGGATCGGTTTCCGGCATTCGGCGCAGAGGCGTTCGAGCAGCTTGCCGCCGATTCCGCTGTTCCGGCGCAACGTCCGGACATAGGCGTGGCGGATCAGCTCGACCTCTCCCTTGTCCTGAATTCCCATCACTCCCGTCAGGCGGCCGTCTTCGTAGAGGCCGGTGAATTCGACTCCGCTCTCGATTTCGGCGCGGAGTTCCTCGCCCGGCATGTACGGCTCATGCCAGCGGTCGGCGGGAATGATTCCCTTGTACGCGGACGCAGCGTCGTTGATGATGTGGTACATCTCTTCGAAATCGCGTTCGTCCACCGGTCTGATTTCTTCCGTGACACATTGACTGTTCATGTTTTCCCCCCAATTGCAGTCGATGACGATCTATGCCTTATCATACTCTGCGATGATCGCGGGGTCAAGTGAAAATGCCGGAATCTTTCCGATTTCCGGAAAATTGCCATTGCAATCGGCTTTGGCCTCACACCTGAACTTCCTGTATCGGCACCGGGCACAGCCGGGCCCGGATCGCCGGGCGGGGATAGCGGAACGCCAGATAATGACTGCCCCAGCCGTGACAGAAGGAGCGCCACTTTTCAAACTCTTCCGGCAGGGTGTCGAGTTCGTTTTCCGCGAATTCGAGATACCGTTCGAGACGGGCGGCGGCAAGATCGTCGCGGCGGTGCATCCGGCAGGCTTCGAAGAAATAGAAGTCGAAATAGATGCTGCACTTCGGCAGCGTTTTGCCGTCCAACAACTTCAGGTTTGCGAGGCCGAGCAGCGCCGCCCACACCTGGGCGTGTTCGGAGAAATAACCGTGACCCTCGTCTTCCGCGAACAGTCCGCGGTCGGCGTCGTAAAAGACCGTCCGGACCTTGTCCAGTGTTTCGGCGGCCTCCCGCTCGCGTCCGTCCGCCTGTTTTTCGTTCCCGCAGAAACGTTCCAGGTCGGCCAGGTCGAGCAGCGCCGCGGCGTAGAGCAAATTGAGCGTGCACCCGGTGCCGCGCTCGGCTCCGATGGGGACGCCGCGCACCCAGCCTTCGACCCAGTCGACGAAGTTCCAGCCCGGAACTTCACGGAGAGTTCCGTCGTTTCGGAAGGGAATGAAGAAGTCCAGCGCCCGGCGCGCTTTGGGGAGCTGTTCCGCGATGAAGTCGCGGTCCCCCGGTTCCGCCAGCGCATAGTCGTGAAACATCTGCACCGCGATCAGCACGAAGGAAGGAATCAGCCAGCAGCAGTTTGCCGCGGGGACGCAGGGCGGCGTCGGTTCATGGGAGGGGGCGCGGCAGGGAAGCGCTCCATCGGCGGTCTGCTGGGCGAAAAACGCCCGGACCGCCTGGCGCATCAGCCGGGTGTCTCCGGAAACCGCCGTCATGCAAAGCGCTTCAATGCGGGAATCTCCTTCATACTGAAGCTGTTCGTAGTGCGGGCAGTCCATGAAGGTTTCGTTGATCGAACACTGGAGGGTACGCAGCGATTTCTCCAGCAGTTTCTTCCGGCGCGGCTCCTGCTCTTCGAACGACACCCGGCAGGTGAGCGGGTAGCCCGTCCGGAAAAAGCGGACCGCTTCGATTTTCAGAGTGCCGGTGGTTTCGAAACTGACACAGGTTCCCGCGTGCCAGCGGTAATCGATCCAACGGGCGCGCTCGCCGTTGACGTGAAAGAGGTCGGCGGGGATGTTGCTGGATTCCCGCGAACGGCTTTCGTACCAGCGGATCTCCACGGTGCCGACACCGGAGAATTCGTATTCCGGCCAGGCGCAGAGATAGTGGTCGAATTCCGCTGTTTTGCCGTCAAAGGTGACGTTTTCGATTTCGGAATGCAGCATCGGCGGCAGTTCCGCCGGGTAGAGAGGGCGGGAGTCTTCCGTGACGGCCGCCTTTCGCCAGACGCCGCCGCGCCCCTCGACCGCCGACCAGTTGAAGCCGTCTTCGGTCCGAACCGCCGGTGGAACGCTCCAGGCATCGCCCGAATGTGCGAGGACGCAATGTTCGGGATTCTGATATTCCCAGTCGCCGGAAAATTCGAATGCGGCGTCAAAAATGCGAAACCCGGGGTGGATGGAACACTGCCCGAGTGCGTCGTTTCCCGAGAAATTCCAGAGTCGCACTGTCATGACGTGGGTTCCTGCGCCGGCGTCGAATGTACCGGCGGCAAAATGCCAGTGGTCGGGCGAGGAGCGTTCCGGCCCCTCGGCGACGCGTTTCCCGTCGACGAAGATCATGCAGCGTTCGTCGGCGGTATAATGAAAACGCCATTTCCCGGACGATGCGATGGTGAAACTTCTGCGAAACACGATCAACCCGAAACCGATTTCAGCGCCCGGACAGATCCACTCTTTTTCATTGATGTTGTTCATAGATGGCAAAACTAAGCTCCCTTTTTCTTTAAGATAATGCGGCGGCGGTTCTTTGCAATTGACAAAACCGCCAAAGGATAGTATGTTACTGCCATCGTCAAAGAAGAGGGGAGCGGCGGGATGCGGCATCATAAACTGACGGAATATGTTTTTCCCGGTCGGCTGCCGATTTTTGTGGCGCGGAAACTGCCGGGACAGCACGTGAATTGCACGCTGCACGATCACGAGTATTCGGAGATCGCGGTGATTCTCAACGGGACCGCGCTGCATATCTTCGACGGCCGGAGCCGGACGTTGCGGAAGGGCGATATGGTTGTGCTGCATCCGGGGATGCCGCACAACTACATGGAATGCGACGATGCGTTCGAGCTGGTCAACATCGCCTACCATTTCAAGGCGTTGGCGCTGCCCCGGCTGGACGGCGCCAACCTGGCGTTGTTCAAAATCCTGTTTCCGGAAGGAGAGGCGGTTTACAACGCGCTCGAACCGGTCATGACGCTCGGCGACACCGAGCTGGAGTGGCTGGAGGAGAGGTCGGAACGGCTCCACCGCGAAACCGTCGATCCGCTGCCGGGAAACATGATTATGACGCTGGCGCTGTTCCTGGAGATCGTGACCACGCTGGCGCGTCACTACCGGGGAGCACCGATGTTCCAGTCCACCCGCGTCATGCTGGGCAAGGCGATCACCTGGCTGAATTCGCATTACGCGGAGAACGTCTCCATCGCCGAGCTGGCGCGGCAGGCGGGGGTGTCGGAGCGCAATCTGTTCCGGCTGTTCCGGGTGATGACGGGGTTTTCTCCCTATCACTATCAGCTCAACCTCCGGATCAACCACGCCTCGGAACTGCTGCTGTTCACCGACGCTTCGCTGGAGGAGATCGCCGCGAAATGCGGCTTCTGCGATGCCAACCACCTGTGCAAGCAATTCCGCAAAGTGCGCGGCACGACGCCGCAGAAATTCCGCCGCGCGCCCCACCCCTATCCGAAAGGGTGAAAGGCGACGTATTGTCAGGGGAACGATTCCATCAGAGATCTCCTTGACTTTTCCAGCGAACGCGGGTAAGTTAAAGGAGGCCCGTTCGGCGTGACCGGCGGACCGACGAACCCAAACAGAAAGAGGAAGAGGAACTTTATTATGGCAAACACAACGAAATTCAAGGGAACGCCGGTGAATGTCGCCGGATCGTTCGTGAAACCGGGCGTCAAAGCGCCGGACTTCAGTCTCACCGCGGGCGATCTTGGCCGCTTCACGCTGGCCGACGGGAAAGGCAAATATCTTTTGCTGAACATCTTCCCGAGCATCGACACCGGGGTCTGCGCGATGTCGGTGCGCAAATTCAACGAACTCGCGGCGAAGATGGATAACACGCTGGTGCTGTGCATCTCCAAGGACCTGCCGTTCGCGCAGGGCCGGTTCTGTGCCGCGGAGGGGATCGACCACGTGAAGACGCTCTCCGACTTCCACTACGCTTCGACCTTCGGCAAGGATTACGGTGTGCTGATGACCGACGGCCCGCTGAGCGGACTCCTGGCCCGCTCGGTGGTGATCGTCGACCCGGCCGGGAACGTCGTCTACTCCGAGATGGTTTCAGACATCGTCACTGAGCCCGATTACGACGGCGCGCTGAAAGCGCTCGCCGGCCGCTGACCGGAGCCGCGGCCCGGATGGCCTCCTGCCGTCCGGAGCCGCCTTTCGAGTCCGGAACCCGTGTTGCATCTCAATCGGAGAGAAGTGAATATGATGTCGGTCAGACGGCTGAACGCAGCCTTGTGCCTTGCCGCCGGAGTGATTGTTATCGCCGGGTTGTCCGGCTGCCGCTCGTCCCAGCCGGATCAGACGGTCGTCATTCCGCCGGAGTATGCGAAACTGATGAAGGCGTATTCGGAAGACGACGGTCCCCATCGCGCCTGGGGTGACCCCGGACAGATCCGCAAATACGATAAAATCATCGTCGAAGTCGAAATTTCCCCCTCTCAGCTCGAACAGTCCTGGTGGGCGAAGCAGAATATCCGCCGCCTGGTGGCTTCGACCGAGAGCGATATGAAATACGTGGCGGATTACACCCAGAAGTCCTTTGCGGAGGCCTTCGCAAAGAGTCACGACTTCAAACTGGTCAAGGAGCCGGGACCCGGAACCCTGGCGCTGGAATTCGCCATCGTTCAGGTGGTGCCGAACAAGCCGGTGATGGGCGCGGTTTCCAACTTGGGCAGCCTGACGCCGATCGGCCTCATCCTGCTGCCGGTGAAACTCGGCATGAAAGGGGTTTCCGAGAATACCGGCGGAGCCGTTGCGATGGAATCCATTCTGCGCGATTCCGAAACAGGCAGGATTCTGGCGGTTTTCGCCGACCGGGAGAAGGGGCGCGTCGCCTTCTTCAACGCCAAGGAATTTCTGGTGTACGGCGCAGTCAGGGACATCATCGACCAGTGGACCGCCAACATCGTCACCGCCCTCGACCAGATCAAAGCGGGCGAGAAGGTCAATGTCTCCCACCCCGTGAAGTTCACCCCGTTCGAGTTTTGAACGAAGGAGAGGCTTTTCTGACGCGGTTGCCAAAAGTCCCGTCGCGCCTTTTTGTCCGCCGCGTCTTTTCACGCAATTGGCGCGACGAGGAGAAAATTCCGTTCTCCGCTGGCGGTGAATCCGCACTTTTCGAGGACGCGGCGCGAGGCCGGATTGTCCGGCTCGGTTTCCGCCGTCATCAATCGGGGGCCTTCGGGGAAATGGAACGCCCATGCCGCGATCGCGCCGAGCGCCTCGGTCATGAAGCCCCGGCCCTGAAACATCGGATGAATGCCGTAGCCGATTTCGATCGCGCCCGCGTCATCCGGTTTGCTCATGAAACAGGCGCTGCCGACGGCGGTGTTTTCTGCCTTGGCGACGATTTGCCAGTTGGTAATCCACGGGAAGGAGTCCGGAGTCTCCCGGGCGAGGTCGGCGATGAACTGCATCGCTTCGCGGGTATGCGTGTCGAGCTCCTGACCCGAAGGTGTGAGGCCGAGTTCGGCTTCGAGTTCCGGCATCCCCGCGATCAGTTTCTCCAGTTGCGGCAGCGTCAGCGGGAAGATGCGCAGCCGGAGGGTTTCGATTTGAATCATTTGAGGTGCCTTCACGGATGTCAAAATATCGAATGCATCTTTGACTCGACTTCGGCGATGGAGTCGAGCATCTTCCGCATCGCTTCGGACTGCGGCTCCGGAATGCAAGCGAAAAAATTCCCGAGTTTGTCGCAAGGATAGTCCGGGCACTCGGAGCAGATCTTCACGCCTTTCTCCTCTGCGCATGGGCGGATCGGACAGATATGTTCGCAGAAATAGCACTTGCGCCCGCCTTCGGTCATGCAGCCGTCGCAGGGAAGAAGTTCGGCCTTGATGTCGTCGCAGTGATTGCATTTGCGCCAGTCGGCGGCGACGAGTTCGAGTTTTTCCGGGCTGTTCTCCTGCGTGGCGCGGTAAGCGTCGCACCGGGAACAGACCAGGCCGCAGGGGGAGATATTGATCTGCATGGTCCGGGCTCCTTGTTGTTCGCAATGGGATAATGTATCACGGCAAACCGCGAAATCAAATTGCGACATTGCCGTGGTATGGGGCTCTTACCCGGCGCCGGCACCCTGCCGGTCTGGGGTTTGGAGGCGAAGCGCCCCAGCCGCCGGAAGCTACCGGCGCGAAGCGAAACAGCTACATGGCAAAATTGAAAATTTTGCCGCGTAGCGCCGAGGCGGAGTCGACCGAACACGGCAACCCGCCGGTCCGCCCGGA
>Ga0183100_1000092_pt1 | contig 131538 bp, 100 predicted proteins | sample Biomet2_FD_127789 | JGI IMG/M metagenome (GOLD analysis project Ga0183100, IMG submission 127789) | Microbial communities from bioreactor (seeded with anoxic lake sediment) at LBNL, California, USA - Biofuel metagenome 2 | ecosystem: Engineered > Bioreactor > Anaerobic > Unclassified ... | reverse complement strand
TGGCTATGTGGTTGTGCCCTTTTTTTGTTTTAATTTTTTCATCTTTATTTTTTTCCCGCCTCACGAGCGTGAGTGGGAAAAAACATAAGGACGAAACTTGCGACTCACGCCCGTGAGTCGCAAGCTGTATAAGTGCGAATACTTTTTATATGCTTTATCAGATAATAAACGCCTAAGGCAATCTATTTATTTGCACAATTTAGTGCATATTGCATCTTGAAATTGATGTGCCTTTTGGGTATCCAAGATGCTTTGATTCATTATCGAAAACACTAATTTGTCGCCATAGGTAGTTGTCAGGTAGCCGGCAAGTGCATTGATGGCAGTATAAGAACCTGTTTTGGCATGAACGTTGTTTGTTGCCGCACAATCCTTCATCCTACCCGATAACGAACCGTCGACTCCGGCAATGGGAAGTGACGGATATATCATACTATAGATGTCCGGATGCTGTGATGCATAACGTAGAAATGCGACTTCCAGGTCGGGCGAAAGGTTGTCATAATTGGATAGTCCGCTACCGTCTGCTATTAAATAATTGTCGGGATTAAGTCCTATCTCTTTAATTAGTTCCTTTATGGCCTTGATACCTCCTTCTGCTGTAGCCGGATGGTATCCGTTGATGCCGGATAAGCGGTAAAGCATCGCTTCGGCATTGAGGTTATCACTCTCTTTGAGTAGTTGTTTCACTACACTTTGGCAATCGGTAGAATAACTTGCGGCAAGGGTTAGTTTGCTATAGTCTGTTGTGGGGCTGTAGATTGAAAGATATCCGTTCGGAATTGATTTCTTCCCGTTTTTTATGAGCCGCTGTACGAAGGTGCGCAAAAAATAGTTTTGAGCAAACGAAACGGTGATAGTAGAATGTTGTTCTGAATTGACGTTTCCGTCCACTATTATGCGATTAGATTGATTAATGTAGTCTCTGGTAACGTTGAACCATTCTTTCTCTGCGGGACTGCTCTTCGTATTATTTTGTATTTCATAATAATCTGAATACGGAGACACTCCTATTGTTGCTTTATTTTTTATACTATCGGGGTATGCTGTGACTGTCATCGTTCCCTTATGGAACATTAGCGGCGATAGATTAGGCTGGTAATCGTATGGCGCGTCGTCCCACATCCAGCCACTGCCCCAATAAAGAGAGTCTTTCATCGAAACATCTCCAATGATACTTCCTTTTAGTGTTTTAAATGGCAATCGTCCTATTTGCGAAACAAGACTGTCCATGCCTTGATTATCAAACTCAGGGTCCATACAGCCTTTTATATAAAGATCCCCTTGGAGTGTATCATTCACAATGCTGCCGGAATACCATACGTTGGTTGTGAAAGGTTTACGCCCTTCGGGATGAGAGAGCGTGGTGATGGTAGTGAGTAGCTTCATTGTCGAAGCCGGGCGCGAGAGCTTGTCCTTTCGATAAGTATATACGGATTTATTCTTGCTTAGATTGTATATTGATATGCCCACTTCCGAACCTTGTGGCAATGTGCCGATAAGCGAATCAATATACAATGAGTCTTTGAGAAAAGCAACCGACTGTTGCGATGCTGAGATTTTACCCTCATTGGCAACAGTCGATATTTTTGTTTTACATGCACTTAACAGCGTGATAGAAATACAAGCTGGTATAATGTATTTGCTTACTTTCATAATGCTTCTTTAAATATTTCGCTGACCGATGGGTGCGGAAATATAATCTTGCGCCACTCTTGGGCAGATAATTTTAGTTCGATAGCCATGCTGGCAAGTGTAATGATTTCTGAAGCAGGGTTGCCAAGTATATGAGCTCCAAGTATAGTGTGATCTTGGGCTAAAAGTATTTTGCATACACCATTGATGCCTTCGTTTTCGGCAACAAATCGTCCGGAGAAGGCCATAGGTACTTTAATCGCTTCGTATTGAATGCCGTTCTTTTGCAAGTTTTCTTCTGTTTCTCCCACACTTGCTATTTCCGGATTGGTATAAACAACACCAGGTACCGCACGATAGCTCATGCTATCCGTATCATTGGTTTTACAAAGTTTGTGCAAGATAGAATGAACAGCTACTTCGGCTTCGCGAGAAGCCGTATGAGCCAACATAGAGAAACCTGTCAGATCTCCACAAACGTATACATTGGGCATCGAGGTTTGCATTTCATCATCTACAATAATGTTGCCACGTTCGGTTTTATTTATTTCCAAGCTTTCCAATCCAAAACCTTTAGTGACAGGGCGGCGTCCAACACTCATTAATAATTTTTCTGCCGTAACGCAACCACTCTCCTCCCCTTTTTCCCATTTCACATGGATACCTTCTTCGTTTTGACTGATACCTACAACTTTTGTTCTCAATAAGAACTCTATGCCACGTTTGGCATAGTCGGTTCGAAGCATGGCCGATAATTCTTTGTCCATGCCTCCCAGTATCTCATCGAGCATTTCGACAATTGTTACTTTTACTCCGAGACTGTTGAAGAAAGACGCAAACTCCATGCCGATAACACCTCCGCCTATGATGGTAAGAGATGTGGGAACTTCCTTGTTATCCAATGCTTCTTTGTGAGTCCAATATGAAACATCTTTCACACCATCGATTGGTGGAATAAAGGTATCCGATCCTGTACATATTATGATATATTCTCCTTCGAATAGTTCGCCGTTGCAGCGTATGGAATGGTTGTCTATAATTTGAGCTTCACCAGTTACGATCGTCACATGATTGGTTGTAAGCTTTGACTTCACCCCTAGTACCAATTTGCGTACCACTTTCGATTTGCGTGCAATGATTTTGGGTAGATCGTAGCTTACTTCGGAGACGTTTACTGCATATTTGGAAGCATGTTGTGCATTATCGTAAGTCTTTGCCGAATAGAGCAAAGTTTTTGTAGGGATACAACCTTCGTTAAGGCATACACCACCCAAGCTTTGCTTTTCGAACAAAACTACATCCAAACCGGCTTTTCCGGCAGCTTCGGCAGCAGTATATCCGGCAGGGCCGCCGCCAATAATTAATACTTGATGTTTCATATCATTAGATTACAAAATAAGTTTCATTTTGATATTAATTTGGGCGCTAAGTTAATGAATAATTTATTGTCGGCAAACAAATTAATAGGATAATAGAGAGTGTCTTTGGAAACATATATAGGGCTTTGTCTTAAGAATAAAAAAGTGGAGACAGCATCACACTGTCCCCACACATATTAATAGACTAATTACTGAAAATTAAAAGTTTGTCTTTTTTACTTCGAAATATGCCTTCGGGTGTAGGCACGCAGGGCATACTTCGGGAGCTTCTTTTCCTATATAAATAAATCCGCAGTTGCGGCATTGCCAAACGGTTTCGCCTTCTTTAGCGAATACTGAAGCCGATTCGATATTGCTGACAAAGGCACGATAACGTTCTTCATGTCCCTTTTCGGCAACACAGATATTGCGATACATCAAAGCAACTTCAGGAAACCCTTCTTGTTCTGCTACATCGGCAAAGTGAGGATAGTCTACAGACCATTCTGCATGTTCGCCAGCAGCTGCAGCTTGTAGGTTTTCGAGTGTCGAACCAATGATTCCGGCGGGATAAGAAGCTGTTATTTCTACGCTTCCTCCTTCAAGGAATTTAAACATACGTTTTGCATGTTCTTTTTCTTGCTCTGCTGTCTCAGTAAATATAGCTGCTATTTGTTCAAATCCTTCTTTTTTTGCTGCGCCAGCAAAGAATGTGTAACGATTACGAGCCTGCGACTCTCCTGCAAAAGACGTCAGTAAGTTCTTTTCTGTTTGAGTTCCTTTGATACTTTTTCCCATTTAATAACCTCCTATTAATTTAGCGGTTCATGAAACAATAATAATTCGAAAACGGGCAGAACCTATCTTCCGCTTTCAAGATACAAATATAGCATAATCTAATTAGTTTTGATATTTTGAATAAGTTTTTTTTCTTAACTTTGCCATTAATAAGATACTTTAAAATAAAGGGAAAATTCTGTGAGTACTGACATAGAGATGACACCGATGATGCAGCAGTTTCTGTCGTTGAAGGCAAAATATCCTGATGCGATAATGCTTTTTAGGTGTGGTGATTTTTACGAAACTTATTCTACCGATGCAGTTGTTGCTTCGGAAATATTGGGTATTACGTTGACTAAGCGTGCCAATGGCAAGGGAAAGACGGTTGAGATGGCCGGTTTTCCTTATCATGCCCTTGATACCTATTTGCCTAAATTAATCAGATCGGGCAAGAGAGTCGCTATTTGCGACCAACTTGAAGACCCGAAGCTTACTAAAAAGTTGGTAAAAAGAGGCATTACAGAACTTGTTACGCCAGGCGTCTCTATCAATAGTAATATTCTGAACTATAAAGAGAATAATTTCTTGGCTGCTGTACATTTTGGTAAAGCAGTCTGCGGAGTTGCTTTTCTTGATATTTCAACGGGAGAATTTCTTACTGCCGAAGGAACTTATGACTATGTAGATAAGTTGCTTAACAATTTTGCTCCGAAAGAAGTGGTCTTCGAGCGCGGGCGACGCGAATTCTTTCAGCAATGCTTTGGAACCAAATATTTCACTTACGAACTCGATGACTGGGTGTTTACCGAGAATGCTGCTCGCGAAAGATTGCTCAAACACTTTGAAACAAAGAATCTGAAAGGCTTTGGTGTGGAGCACTTGCATAATGGTATTATCGCTTCGGGTGCTGTACTGGAGTATCTCATTATGACTCAACATACTCAAATAGGTCACATCATTGCTCTTTCGAGGATTGAAGAAGATAAATATGTGCGTCTCGACAAATTCACCGTTCGCAGTCTCGAATTGCTTAACCCGATGAATGAAGGTGGTAAGAGCCTGCTTGATGTCATAGATCGTACTATCTCGCCGATGGGTGCTCGTCTACTGAAGCGTTGGATTGTGTTCCCTTTGAAAGATAAATTACCTATTAATGGGCGGCTTGACGTTGTGGAATATTTTTTCAAGCATCCAGACTTTAGAGAGTTGACTGATGAGTATTTGCATCAAATAGGTGACTTGGAACGTATTGTATCTAAAGTGGCTGTAGGCAGGGTATCACCACGTGAAGTTGTTCAGCTCAAAGTGGCTTTACAGGCGGTAGAACCCATAAAGAAAGCTTGTGCCGATGCTGATGAAGCGACATTGAATCGTATTGCCGAGCAATTGAATCCTTGTATCACTATTCGCGATCGGATCGAAAAGGAAATAAACAATGATCCTCCCCTATTGCTTAATAAAGGCGGTGTGATAAAAGATGGTGTAGATAGTGAGCTGGACGAACTCAGGCAGCTTTCGTCTTCCGGTAAAGATTATTTGGTAAAGATTCAGCAACGTGAGAGTGAGCGTACCGGTATACCAAGTTTGAAAGTGGCATATAATAATGTTTTCGGATACTATATCGAAGTTCGAAATATGCACAAGGATAAAGTACCTTCCGACTGGATTCGCAAGCAGACGCTCGTTAACGCCGAACGCTATATCACTCAGGAGTTGAAAGAATACGAGGAGAAAATATTGGGTGCCGAAGACAAGATATTAGTGATAGAGACTCGATTATATAATGAGTTGGTTCAGGCAATGACAGAATATATTTCTTCTATTCAAATCGATGCGGTGCAGATAGCGCAGCTAGATTGCTTGTTGTCGTTTGCTACAGTGGCTCAAGAAAATGGATATATTCGTCCTGTTATTGCCGAAGATGATATTCTGGACATTAAGCAAGGTCGTCATCCCGTCATCGAGCGGCAAATGCCTGTAGGTGAGAATTACATTGCCAATGATGTAATGCTTGATAGCGAAACACAGCAGATATTGATAATTACCGGTCCTAATATGGCTGGTAAATCGGCTTTACTTCGTCAGACGGCACTCATTACACTGATGGCTCAGATAGGTTCGTTCGTTCCGGCAGATAGTGCCCACGTGGGACTTGTTGATAAGATATTTACACGTGTAGGAGCCAGTGATAATATTTCGGTAGGCGAATCTACTTTTATGGTCGAGATGAATGAAGCGGCCAATATTATGAATAACCTTTCTTCTCATAGCTTGGTGCTTTTCGACGAACTCGGACGGGGAACATCTACTTACGACGGTATATCTATTGCGTGGGCTATTGTAGAGTATATACACGAGAATTCGCGTGCCAAGGCTAGAACTCTTTTTGCAACTCACTATCATGAGTTGAATGAGATGGAAAAGAGTTTCTCTCGAATTAGAAATTATAATGTAACGGTAAAGGAAGTCGACAATCGGGTGATATTCCTTCGTAAGTTAGTGCGTGGTGGGTGCGAACACTCTTTTGGTATTCATGTGGCAAGAATGTCGGGAATGCCCAAAAGTATTGTGAAGCGTGCTGATGATATTCTTCATGAACTCGAAAAGAGCAATCAGGGGATTTCTGCAAAGCCGATGAAAGAGTTAGGCGATAACCGCGAAGGAATGCAATTGAGCTTCTTCCAACTGGAGGATCCTGTACTTTGTCAGATTCGTGACGAAATCCTTAACCTGAATATAGACAGTCTCACTCCTATTGAGGCCCTCAATAAACTAAACGATATAAAGAAAATAGTAAAGGGAAAATGATTTTCTCATTTCCCCTTTTGTTCTTCCCCTATAGTAAACAAATAATTGTCTGATTATTTAGAGGTTATTGTTTTCTTTTTTCTATCGTAAAAGAAGATAAAGTATAATCCTATCAGTACAAAAGGAATACTGAGCAACTGCCCCATATTAAGGAACATTCCATTCTCGAAAGCTACTTGGTCTTCTTTAATAAACTCTACAAAGAAACGGAATGTAAAGATGAGGGCCAAGCACAATCCGAAATAAAATCCTCGATGTAGATTGTTTTTATACTTGCGATAAAGTATCATCATAACCAAGAAGAACACAAAGTATGCGATAGCTTCATATAATTGGGCAGGATGTCGTGGAGCTAATGGATTAAGGATAGAAGGATCGTGTACCAAACGTTCGAATACAAATGCCCAAGGTACATCAGTTACTCTGCCTACTATCTCGGAATTCATTAAATTGGCCAATCTAATGCAACATGCACAGATGGGAGTTGCAACAGCAATCATGTCGAGTACATCCATATAGTGCATTTTTGTTTTCCGGCAGTACATCCATAAGGCAACTATCAAACCGATAGTGCCCCCATGACTTGCCAATCCCATGTATCCGGTCCATTTCCAACCTCCGGGATATATTTCGATCGGAAGGATCATCTCTGTAATACCTCTCATGCTGGTGAGAAACCGCTCCGGTTCGTAGAAAAAGCAATGACCCAGACGAGCACCAATAAGGATACCGAAGAAGCAATAGAAGAACAATGGCTCGAAAGTCTTTTCGTCTATTTTCCGGTCGTGGTATTGTTTGTGGACAATGACATACGACAAAGCAATTCCGACGATCCATAATAAACCATAATACCTGATAGGAATACTGAACAGGTTGAATAACGTCGGATTCGGATTCCAATTGATGTAGCACAATAGATAATTCATAATGCTTAATGTTAGATTGATTTGGAAATTATTTAGACATTGAAACGGAAGTGCATGATATCGCCATCTTGAACGATATAATCTTTTCCTTCGATATTCAATTTCCCTGCTTCACGAATCGCTGTTTCCGAAGCATATTTCAAATAGTCTTCGTATTTGATAACTTCTGCTCGGATAAATCCTTTTTCAAAGTCGGTATGAATGACACCGGCGCATTGCGGAGCCTTCCATCCTTTATGATATGTCCATGCTTTTACTTCCATCGGACCGGCAGTAATAAATGTTTCGAGGTCGAGTAGTTTGTATGCCGACTTAATGAGCCGCGATACGCCTGACTCTTCGAGCCCAAGCTCTTGTAAAAACAGCTGTCGATCTTCATAAGTTTCCAATTCGGCAATATCAGCCTCTGTTTTGGCTGCCACGACAATAACTTCGGCGTGTTCTTCTTTCGCTACTTTCTTTACCGCTTCTACATAAGCGTTCCCTTTCACTACGCTTGCGTCATCCACATTGCAGACATACATAATCGGTTTGTTTGTCAGAAGAAAAAGGTCGCGAGCAACGGCTTGTTCTTCTTTTGATTCAAAAGAGACCGTGCGTGCCGATTTTCCTTGATTGAGTATATCTTCGTATTTTGAAAGAACTTCGAAAGTTATTTTGGCATTTTTGTCACCACCGACTTGAGCCAGTTTTTCTACCTTGCTGATACGGCTTTCTATTGTTTCCAAATCTCTTAGCTGAAGTTCGGCGTCTACTTCTTCTTTATCACGTACCGGATCAATGGAGCCATTGACATGAGTAATGTTTCCATCGTCGAAACAACGTAATACATGAATAATAGCGTCTGTTTCTCGAATATTTGCCAAAAATTTGTTGCCGAGTCCTTCGCCCTTACTTGCTCCTCTAATAAGTCCTGCAATATCTACAATTTCTACTGTTGTCGGTACAATTCTGCCCGGATGAACTATTTCGGCCAATTTGGTGAGCCGCTCGTCAGGAACGGTAATGACACCTACATTTGGTTCGATAGTACAAAAAGGGAAGTTTGCTGCTTGAGCTTTAGCATTCGACAAACAGTTGAAAAGGGTAGATTTGCCCACGTTGGGTAGTCCGACAATACCACATTGTAAAGCCATAATGTTATATTTGTTTCTTAATAATCAAATAGAAAAATAATAAGGTCCGAAGTATCGCCAAATAGGGCGTTTACTTCTTCACATTCTGCAAAGATACTGCAAGCTGAGAGCAATAACAAAATAAAACGGTGAAATTTTGTTTGTGTCGGTTAAGTGTAGCCTATTTTGAGTACGGATGAGGTTGAAATGCTGATTGGGGAATAGTGGCAGAGACAATTTATGAATATCCATAAAATAATTTGTATGGAAGAAGCTTCACGCAGTTTCTTTCATACACATTATATGGTTTTGTTCCTTATTGGTTATTGAAAGGAATAAGTTATCTTAGCATAAATGATACGGGCAAACAAAACAAAACTCTAACTGCTTTTCCTTCTTTTGTGCCAGGAGTCCATTTGGGCATGATGCTGACTACTCGCATCGCTTCTGCTTCGAATAAAGGAATACATGCTTCGGCTTTCTTTGTAATGCTATTGAATAGACCATTTCTTAATTCTGATTTATCAACCTTTATATTTGAAATAGAGCCATCTTTCTCTACAATAAAGCTCACTATGACTTTAGCTTCAAGACCGGCCTTTTCTGCTGCTTTGGGATAACGTAAGTGGGTAGATATAAAATAAATGAGTTCGTTTATTCCATGAGGAAATTCGGGTAATTTAACTCCTACAGTGTCATTTACTATCGGGTTTTCTGTTTTCGGGCTAGAAGTTTTGCTCTCTTGAGAGAAAGCCAAGGAACAGAATAATAGCGCTGTAGCAAAGATTATTAATCGTTTCATGCTTTTGAATAGTTTACTGTTTTATTCGTTAAGATTAAAGATATACAGTCATGAAAACTAAAAGATCTAATTTCTTTTAGTTTTTCATACGATGTAAATATTATTGCAAATATATAGTATTATTGTTTACAAGCAATGCAGAATTAAAAAAAGTTGTTGCGCTTTGGCTTGTTGTACTTATATTCAGTCAATTATACTTGTATATTCTTTACTAAGTATACAAATACATTGTCTTATTCTCTTATAGTTTATATATTTGTGTTATAAAATCAATCTAGCAGAAGACATGAAGAAATTATTTACTCGTTGTTGCGTAAGTTACGCAGTGTTTCTCACTATCTATTTATTTTCTCATTGTAACTTTAAAATGGGAATAACTGGCATAGGACTATCATTAGGCTTTGCTTTTGTTGTTGTTATTGTGCCTTTTTTGTATAAACGGATATTTAAAATAGAAGAAGATAAGGAGTAGTATTTTTTATACAGCCGTAGCAATGGGACGTTGTGATTTTATGCAGATATACGGGATTGTATATAAACAAAGAGCGTAGTTGATTTATACCAACCACGCTCTTTCTATACATAAGAGGTAAAAGTTATTTCTTAACTTTTGGAGCGTTTTTCATTACCTTGTTGCAAGCTTTATCACACCCTTTTGTTCCCTTTTGGCAAGCCTTATCACATGCTTTTGTTCCTTTTTTGCAAGCTTTATCTTTGCAGCAGTTTGCTTTGTCGCATTTGGTTTTAGCTGTGGTTGCTTTTGTAGCAGCTTTCTGTTTAGCACAAGTTGCTGTCGCTTTAGCGTCTTGTTTAACTGCATTTTTAACAGACTGAGCATTTGCACCAAGGCAGAGTGCTACCATCAGCGCACTAAGAAAAAAGAATCTTTTCATTTTCTGTAAATTTTAAATTAAACTTAATTCCGTCTTCCATTTTATTTTCGAAAACTCTTCAAATTTATAAAAGAAATTGATATGTTTGTATTAAAAATAAGATTAATTATCTCTTTTATTTTTTTGTAGCTATTTTTGTATTATGAAAGAGGAAAAAATATCAATTTTGGTTATCGAAGACGATGCTCGTATGGCCGAACTTATTAGCAGGGGATTAGTAGAATTCGGCTTTGACGTAACATTGGCCAAAGAGGGTTTTACGGGCTTAAAAAAAGCTCAGGAAGAGCACTTTGACTTGGTGTTGACAGATATTATATTGCCTGATATCAATGGATTGGAAGTCTGTAAACGTATAAAATCTGCTGATGAACGATATCCGGTTATTATGCTTACCGCACTTGGTACGACCGATGATAAAGTAGAAGGTTTTGATGCGGGGGCTGACGATTATATGGTGAAGCCTTTTGAAATGCGTGAGTTGAATGCCCGCATCCATGCTGTTATCAAACGTAGTGCTTCGTTGCCTAAGAACGATATTCTTAAGTTTGCCGATTTGGAACTGAATCGATTGACGAAGGTGGTAAAACGATGCAATTTGGTGCTTGCTCTTACTCCGAAAGAATTTAACTTGTTGGAATACATGATGCTTAATAGCAATAGGGTTCTTTCTAAAAGTGAGATAGCCGATAAGGTGTGGGATACAAAGTTCGATACAGGTACCAATTTTATTGATGTATATATTAGTTACTTACGTCGTAAGGTAGACAAAGAATTTCCGTGCAAACTTATTCACACCAAGCCCGGTATGGGTTTTATATTGAAAGAAGAAGATGAAAATCCAGAATAAGCTGACACTCATTTTTTCGTGCGTATTTGGAGTTATTCTATTGTTTTTCATAATAGGTGTATACCGGTATTATTGCAATAAAGTACACGACGATTATTTTGACCGTTTACACTTGCAGGCTGCGGTCAAGGTAGACTTGATAGATGGAAGTACAGTAGATATAGATGTATTACATTTGCTATACGCCAATACTCCCGTGCGTATGGAACCTTGGGTCACTATTTATAATGATTCGGGAAAATTGGTTTATCGTGATGCGAGTGCTGTATTGACTTTAAAACAGCAAATGCGGATTTATGCCGAGATAAAAGCTACCGGCAAATGCGAAGCCTGGTTTGGTAAAAACCAATTGTACGGTATGCTTATTCAGGGGCAAAGGGGGCTTTATATTGCTTCGGCAATGGGATATGATGTTCGTGGCATGAGCCAGTTGGAGGCGCTCCGGATGGTTTTGGGTGTAGCCTATCTTGGTGTGATGCTGCTTGTTATTCTTACCGTCCGTCTTTTTACCAAACAAGCATTTGATCCTATCTCGAGAATGACAAAAAAGGTGAGCGACATAACCGATTTGCATCAGTTAGACATCCGGCTAGACGAAGGAAACCGTAAAGACGAGCTTGCACATCTTGCTATTACTTTTAATAATATGCTTTCGCAACTTCGATCGTCATTCGATGCTCAGAAGCAGTTGGTTTACAACATGTCTCACGAGTTGCGGACGCCGCTGTCGGCTATTGTCACAGAGTTGGAGCTCGTCAACGATAGTTCGGGTTCTAAAGAAGACTACAGGCAAGCTGTCAAGAAAGTGTTAAGCGATTCGCATCGGTTGGTGAAATTGTCTAATGACTTGCTGGATATGGCTAAGGCAAATTATGGTTTGTCTGAAATAGCTACTCGGGTGGTGCGTATTGACGAGATTTTGCTTGAAGCCTGTCGTATGGAGCAAGATCCGGATAAGGGATATAAGGTTCAGATTGTTTTTGACAAGGAAGAACTTCCTGATGATCGTTTAGTATCGCTTCATGGTAATGAGTATCTGTTGATAGTAGCTTTTCGAAATTTGATAGATAATGCTTGCAAGTATTCTTCAGATCATTTTTGCGAACTGCATATTTCTGATGAAGCATCTGAGGCTGTCATCAGTGTGGTCGATCACGGCATCGGGATTAAACAAGAAGATTTGGAATCTATTTTTAATCCTTTTTATAGAGGAGAAAATCAATCTTTTGCCGAAGGTAACGGTATAGGTTTGTCGCTTACTAAAAGAATCATTGAGATGCATGGCGGGAGTATTACTGTTAATTCAGTACCAGGCTATACGGTCTTTACCGTCAGGTTGCACAATTTGATGTAGTGGCTGTTTGTTTTTGAATAAAGTTTGGTTTATCTCCTAAAAAACAACTAATTTTGCAGCCAGAAATAGAAGGCCGATTATGAATCAGATAAAGACAGTTTGCGTTTATTGCGCATCGAGCACAAAGATAGCACCCGAATATTTTGAGGTAGCCACTAGGCTAGGTGAACTAATAGGGAAGAAAAAGCTTACGTTGATGAACGGTGGCGGAAAGTTTGGCTTGATGGCAGCAACTGCTGATGCGGTAGTGAAGAATGGGGGAGAGGCCATTGGTATTATTCCTCAATTTATGGTTGATCATGGTTGGGATTACGACCGAATGTCAAAAATGGTTGTGGTAGAAAGTATGCACCAGAGGAAACAAATGATGGCCGATCGAAGTGATGCTGTCATTGCTTTGCCTGGAGGTTGCGGTACGTGGGACGAGTTGCTTGAGATTATTACATGGAAGCAACTTGGACTTTATGCCAATCCAATCGTTATAGTCAATGTGGACGGTTACTACGACTCGTTATTGGCGATGTTCGATAAGGCTTTGGAAGAAAATTTCATGGGTGTGCGGCATGCCGATCTATGGAATGTAGCTCAAACAGCCGAGGAGGCAATGGATCTTATTTACAATATCCCTTTGTGGGACAAAAGCTATAGCAAGTTTGCTGCAATATGATATACCCGGGTGATACATCATTGACTGTAGATACGGCTTCTGTGGGGCAACGGGATATGGCTCACGTAACTGAACATCCAGCTCCGGCCGATACGATACAATATCTCGGGGTTCTTCCCGATGTGTTTCCCCAAGCTAAAGTTGATGTGCCCGATACATTGCCACGTATTGAGTTCAGTTCTTTTGTCTCTGCCGCCAAATTGAAACTCGCTCGTTTTCATTCGGCTCGCGAATTTGCACCGGGCATTGAAGGAACTCCTTTATTTAAGGATCCCTGTTCGGGTGATTTACCTATACTCATTGTATTGTTCTTTTCGTTTGTCGCTCTCTTTGTTCTTTCCAAGACGCGCCGTTACTTTTTTCAACGCACCCACGATTTCTTTATGGTTCATGGTCCCGTGCGCAAGTTTGTTGTCAATACAGTCGGCGATGCCCGTAGTGTGGGACTATTGGTGACACAGACAGTTGTTTTTTCGGCTATTCTGTTCTTCTCTTATTTCATCCATACCAATGGATTGCTAGTCAAGACGGTTCCTGTCCCTGTCATATTGCTTTTATATTCTCTGCTGGTTCTTGTCTATTTCTTTATGAAGTGGACTATCTATTCTTTTTTGGGTTGGGTCTTTTTCAATCGTAAGCAAACGGCTATTTTTATTGATGCGTATTATACTGTTTTTGTTATGGCGGGATTCATCCTTTATCCGATAGTATTGCTTATCATATTTTCATACTTACCCCCACTTGATGTAGCAAAAATTGGGCTTTGTATCCTTATTTTTGCCAAAATATTAATTTTATATAAGTGGTTAAAGCTTTTTTCGCAAAAGTTGTTTCGTCGTCTGCTTTTAATTTTGTACTTTTGTGCGCTTGAAATCATACCGTGCATTTTGTTTTGCCAGTGTATGGTTCAAATGAACAATATGTTGATTAAAAATTTCTAGGACGTTGAAAATAAAGAAAATTCTTGTGTCGCAGCCAAAGCCTGCTTCAGAAAAATCTCCCTACTATGATATAGCATCAAAGTATGGTGTTGATATTGTTTTTCGCCCTTTCATTAAAGTTGAAAGTTTTACTGCCAAAGAATTTCGTCAGCAAAAGATTTCAATTTTGGATCATACGGCAATAGTGTTCACTTCGCGTCATGCAATTGACCATTTCTTTAATTTGTGTAAGGAATTGCGTGTTAATATTCCCGAGGCAATGAAGTACTTTTGTGTCACGGAAGCTATTTCGCTCTACATTCAGAAATATGTACAGTATCGCAAGCGCAAAATGTTTTTCGGAACCAACGGTAAGATAGATGATTTGATTCCTACGATGGTAAAGCATAAGACCGAAAAATATTTGGTGCCGATGTCGGATGTGCATAACAACGATATTAAGAACTTGCTTGATAACAGCCGCTTGCAGCACACCGAAGCAGTAATGTATCGCACGGTGAGTAATGACTTTGCAAAAGATGAGCTATTGGATTGCGATATGGTGGTCTTTTTCAGTCCTGCCGGTGTTTCTTCACTTCTTAAGAATTTTCCTGAGTTTGAACAAAAAGACATGCGGATCGCTACGTTCGGAACAACTACCGCACAAGCAGTGCGCGATGCCGGACTTCGGCTAGACTTATCAGCTCCTACGGTGCAGGCTCCCTCTATGACCGCTGCTCTTGATATGTATATCAAGAAGGTTAATACAGGGAAATAATAGCCCTCATGGATACTTTATGTAAAGCCGAAAGGCTGTATAAGCGGACACTGATTGAGAAGTTGTTTTCGAGAGGTAGTCAGGCGTTTACAGTTTTTCCTTTACGGGTTATTTATACTTCTGTTGATGAAGTGGATGTTAATGCCATTTTAATAAGCGTTTCGAAACGACGGTTCAAAAGAGCTGTAAAGCGTAATAGGGTGAAACGCCAGATTCGTGAAGCTTATCGTCACAACAAATCTTTGTTGAAAACAGATGGAGAAAAACATTGGTTGGTTGCATTTGTTTATCTCTCTGATCAACTTCTTCCTTCGCATGTTATTGACAATGCGGTGTGCAATGCGTTGCAGCATATAGTGTAGTTTTTTGCAGCTATGCGTATCTTGTCGTATATATTGCTTTTGCCTATTTATTTCTATCAGAAATTTATATCTCCACTGCTACCTAATTCGTGTCGGTTCACACCGACGTGCTCTCATTATGCGGTAGACGCAATTCGAAAACATGGTCCTTTTGTTGGCCTTGCACTGGCTGTGTGGCGTATCTTGCGTTGTAATCCATGGGGAGGTCATGGTTATGATCCCGTGCCTGAACATGTTTACTTCTGGCGACGTCCGCAGTTGTCGGATGTGCTCGATATTCACACTCACAACGAAAATGGGAGTGGGAGGGAAGCTATCTTTAATATAATACCCGGAGAGGTTGCCATCCGAAAGAATCGTTTCTATTCTGTCGGTATGCATCCTTGGCATATTCCGGTTGATGAGTTGCAACGCGAAGAGCAATGGAATAAATTAGTCGTTGTTTCGAAGAGTTCCAATGTCTTGGCTTTGGGCGAAACGGGCTTGGATAAGCTTTGCGAAACTCCATTTGAAATACAGCAAGAGATGTTTCGCAGACACATTCGTTTTTCGGAAACAGAAGCCCGTTTGCCGCTCATTATTCATTGTGTACATGCCAATGCCGAGTTGATTGAACTTCGTAGACAGTCAAGAGCTACGATGCCTTGGATTGTGCATGGTTTTCGTGGAAAAAAAGAATTGGCATTGGAGTTTCTCAAGCATGGACTCTATCTGTCATTGGGCGAACACTATCCCAAAGAAGTGTTACGGGCAATACCTATTGACAGGCTTTTTATCGAGACTGACGAAAGCAAGACAGATATTCGTGCGCTTTATGAAAAGGCGGCGGAGATAAAGCAAATCGGCGTTGCAGAATTTACTGTTGCAATACACGAAAACATTAAGAATGTCTTTTTTCGTCATTAAGTTTTTGTTTCTACAGAAAAAGAATCGTACTTTTGTACACTTATAATAACTATTTTAAATCATTCGATGGATTTTGTAAAAGAATTGAGATGGCGCGGCATGGTACATGACATAATGCCGGGCACTGAAGAGTTGCTAAACAAAGAGCATGTTACAGCTTATGTAGGTTTCGACCCTACCGCCGATTCATTGCATATCGGTCATTTGTGCAGTATTATGATACTGAAACGTTTGCAGCTGGCCGGTCATAAACCGTTGGCATTGGTTGGAGGCGCTACCGGTATGATAGGCGATCCGTCGGGCAAATCGGCCGAACGCAATTTGCTTGATGAAGAGACATTGAATCACAATGTAGCATGCATTAAAGCGCAACTTGGCAAATTTCTTGACTTTGAATCGGAAATGCCTAACAAGGCAGAGCTGGTGAACAACTACGATTGGATGAAGAATTTCTCTTTCCTCGAATTCACTCGTGATATAGGCAAGCATATCACCGTTAACTATATGATGGCCAAAGATTCGGTGCAGAAGCGCTTGAATGGTGAAGCCCGCGACGGATTATCTTTTACGGAGTTTACTTATCAGCTGTTGCAGGCCTATGACTTCTTGTATCTTTATGAGCATAAGAACTGTAAGTTGCAGATGGGTGGCTCGGATCAATGGGGCAATATTACTACAGGTACCGAACTGATTCGCCGTATGAATGGGGGAGAGGCCTATGCTCTGACGTGCCCCTTGATAAAGAAAGCCGACGGCACAAAATTCGGAAAGACCGAAGGTGGCAATATATGGCTCAATCCCGACTATACATCACCCTATAAATTCTATCAGTTCTGGCTCAATGTGAGCGATACCGATGCCGAACATTATATCAGAGTGTTTACAATGCTCGGACAGGATGAGATCGAAGCGTTGATTGCCGAGCATCAGAAGGCGCCTCATTTGCGCTTGTTGCAGCGAAAGCTGGCCGAAGAAGTTACAGTTATGGTACATTCCAGAGCCGATTACGAAACGGCCGTAGATGCGTCTAATATTCTTTTTGGAAATGCTACTTCGGAGGTTCTGAAGAAGCTTGATGAAAACACATTGCTTAGTGTGTTCGAAGGCGTACCGACATTCGAAATATCGCGCGATGAATTGGTTGCAGGCGTCAAAGCCGTAGATTTGTTTGTAGAGCGCGCAGCTATTTTCTCTTCTAAAGGAGAAATGCGTAAGCTGGTGCAAGGAGGTGGCGTATCGGTAAACAAAGAAAAGTTGGCGGCTTTTGACCGTGAGATAAAGGTTGCAGACTTGATAGATGATAAATTCTTAGTGGTTCAAAGAGGTAAGAAAAACTATTTTCTTGTTATCGCTAAATAAAAAAGTTGCGAAATATTTGGAGATTCAGCGGTTAATCTCTACTTTTGTACCCGATTTAGACAGCAATGCCTAAAGTGATTGTCCTATGGTGTAATGGTAGCACTACAGTTTTTGGTTCTGTCAGTCGAAGTTCGAATCTTCGTAGGACAACACAATTAATCCTGATTCATTCAAATGAGTCGGGATTTTTTGTTATGATCCTTCGGCGAAGCTCAAAAGTTTGTAACAACATATTAATCAGTATGTTTCATCGTTATAATCAGTATCATTCATTGTTTTCATCTGTTGGTCTCATTCGTTTGGTCGTGACCATACACGTGTTTGCTCACGACCATACATACGTTTGGTCACGACCAAACACATGTTTGCTGGGCAGCAAACGAATGAATGATAAGTACGAAAAGGATGAATCTGCCAAATAGGAAGGTTGGCAGGATGGTTTGAAAGGAATGGCGGGTGCTTATTTGCTATTCTTCGGGGTCGCTATTTTTCTTAGCCGCCTCAATGTTCCTTTTAAGCGCCCTGTATTTGGCTCTTTTCATGGCGCTGTGGCGTAGAACTTGTCGATACTGCTCTTCGGTAAGCGCGTTCCAGTCTTTTTTGTGCATGGACAATAAAGCTTCGTCCGGTTGTAGCTCGGGAGTCTTGGTGGGCTTTGCAAACTTATTCCAGGGGCATACCGCTTGACACTTGTTACACCCGTAGATACTATTGCCTATTTTAGGGGATATTTCGGGCGAAATTTCGTTTTTATTCTCTATAGTAAGGTAGTTGATGCATTTGCTGGCGTTGAGCTCGTGGTGAGCTTCTAATGCACCGGTGGGACAACTGTCCAAGCAGCGCGTGCAATTTCCGCAACGATCGGGTAGGGGAGTGTCGTATTCGTCGGCTTTGGCATTGATAAACAATTCGCCCAGGAAGAAACATGGTCCTGCTTGCGGGATAATCAACATGCAGTTTTTTCCAATCCATCCCAATCCGGCTTTCCAAGCCCAATACCGTTCGAATACAGGTGCCGTATCGCAAAAAGCGCGTCCCGTAAGCGACGGATATTTTATTTGCAGTTCGGCGAGCAGTTTTTGCAGTCGTTGTTTCACTACTTCGTGATAATCTTTGCCATAGGCATACCAGGCTATCTGATATTCGGTGGGCGGAATAAATTGTGCAGGGTAGTAGTTGAGGGCTACGGAAACAATGGTTTGGGTGCCTTCTACCAACACTTGTGGGTCGAAGCGCTTATCGTGATAATTGGCTAGGTAGTCCATGTCGGCATTTTTCTTCTCGTTGAGCCAACTGCTGAAGAAAGAGCCCGTGTGTTTGTCTACCGGCTCGGCATGTGCAAGCCCACAGACATCAAAGCCGAGACGTTTTGCCTCGGCTTTGACCATGCTGTTTGCTATGCTTTCTTCGTTCATAGTGTTTTGAATGAATATCCTTCTGCTATGAGATATTCCAGTGCTTTGGGTAGTGCGTATGGCAGATTTCCGTTGTCCCAAGATTTGAGAGAATCGTGGAACGTAATGATGGAGCCGTTGCGCACATACCGTTTCACATTCTCAAGAACCTGGGGACCATTGCGTTTCTTACTGTAATCGCGTGTTACCAAATCCCACATGATAATTTTGTAATACTTCTTTAGTTCCCAATATTGTGCAATCCTCATGTGACCGTGTGGGGGTCTGAACAAGTCGGTATGCATCAGTTTGTTTGCTTCGTTGGTATTGGCCAGATAGCTCTCCCGAGAGTGCTCGAAACCTTTAATATGGTTGAACGTATGATTTCCTATGCGATGTCCCGCTTCGACGACTTGTTTAAAAGTCTCGGGATATTTTCTAATATTGTCGCCTACCATAAAAAAAGTGGCGTAGATACCATGCTTCGCAAGCAAATCTAGTACCCAAGGTGTCACTTCCGGTATGGGCCCGTCATCGAAAGTCAGATAAACTGTTCTCTCGTTCGGGTCCTTCCGGAAAATGGCAGAAGGGTATAACGCGCGAAAAGCACGTGGTGGCTGTTCTATAAGCATTTTTTATTTACTGCGCAGACTTCATGAAGTGTGAATACTTGTTGTATATTGTATTTAACTGCATGGTGTACTGCTTGCTTAAGTTAGAATTATATTTGTTCATCAGCTTCACTTCTTGATCGAGCAAGGCCAAGTTGTATTCTATCTCTTGCGATGAAACGGCAATCTGCTGTATTCCCATAGAGAGGTACCAATTGAGATATTCTACCGATTTGGATGCCAATGCCAGCATAATGTGGTCGGCATTTGCGCGCTTGCCAAGTTGATAGTAAGCTTCGGCCATTTGTACAGCTCCGTTTTGGAAATCATAAGGGATATTGTATTCAGGGATCACCTTTTCGCAATAATTGAGAGCAGCCAATGCTTTGGCTTTTTGGCCTTCTTGCATTAATGCCACAATGAGTTGCGAGAATACTCTTCGATGCGTATAGCACATTCTCATGACGTTTTCGTCCAGATAGATGCCTCGTTTGTCAATGCCGCCGTATCTGAATTTGTGCATCAGATTATCGTACATTTTCTTCGTATCGATAGTAACTCCCGTTTTGGTATTGTCGAATGGTGTGAATCGATAGGCAAGACCTTCTTGTATGAAGTGATTGTCCATGCCCAAACGGTTTTCGGTACCTACGGTGATAGCAATATAAAGTGGACGGGTCCAATTGCTGTTTTTCAGCAACTCGAGCATCATAAGTTCACTCTTGTATAGTGCCTTTTTCCCTTTCAGCGAGATCACCATATTGTCTGGTATGGTCGCTCCTTTTGGAATACACATGCCCGAACGCTCTACGGCTTTCTTGTCGACATTCATTATGATACTATCGGTTGGAATCACGTGCATGTTTTCGTTCGGATTGTGAACCCAATTCTTGAAAATTGTGTTTATCTCGTTCGGGTTTGTTCCCAATACGGCTCTATATTTGGCAGCATCTTCGGGGCTATGGGCATATAGAGAATCTATTTGGTTGCCTATAGTCGGGTCAATCTGGATATATTCGTTTGTTCCCGAAACGTAATCGATGCGCTTCCACTTAATGGGCAAAGAAGGCGAAGTATATGCCGGACGTTTCATCTGATCGATGTACCAATCGGTCTGCAGGTAACTGAGATTGCAAACTCGGGCATCTGTGCGTAGGCCTTCGGTATCCATATTGTACCAAAGTGGGAAAGTATCGTTATCGCCATTGGTGAAGATAATTGGGTTGCCTTTGGGTTGCATGGACACCAAGTAGTTGTGTCCGAAGTCACGGCAAACATATCTTCCGGAACGGTCGTGATCATCCCATGTCTGACCGGCCATTTGTATAGGAATCAGGATACAGGCAATGGTTGCCAAGGCGGCGGCGGCGAGTTCTTTCATCTTAGCCTTCTTGAGCAGATGAACAATACCCGCGACACCCATTCCGATCCAAATGGCATAGGCATAGAACGACCCCGCGTAGGCATAGTCGCGCTCTCGAGGTTGCCCCGGCGTCTGGTTGAGGTAGAGCACTATGGCAATACCGGTCATGAAGAAGAGGAAGAACACAACCCAGAATTGCTGCACTCCTTTCTTCCCTCGATAAGCTTGCCAAAGCAGTCCGATAATACCCAGCAAGAGCGGCAGCCCGTAGAACACATTGTGTCCTTTATTGTTTTGCAGATCTTTAGGCATCAGGTCTTGGTTGCCTGTCAGGTATTGGTCGATAAATTTGAAGCCTGTAATCCAGTTGCCGTGTTCTATCTCTCCACTTCCTTCCAAGTCGTTTTGGCGGCCTACAAAGTTCCACATAAAGTAGCGCCAATACATGAAATTGAGCTGGTATGAGAAGAAGAATTTAAGATTTTCCCATTGTGTAGGCATATTTACCATTACCGTTTCACCACTTTGTGGGTCGGTATAAGGAACGTCGTGTCCTTTGATATTTACCCATTGTTTATAGCCGTCTGCATATTGAGCACCGTACATTCGAGGGAAAAGCATGTTTTGTTCGTACGCATAACTTGTTTCGCCGGGAACGGAAATATAGGAATCTTTTTCGTCTGGCGAAGTTTTTTCTTTGCGTATCCATTTTTTCTCGGAGCTCTCTTCTACAGGTTTCAGATAGTCACCTTCTTGTGCGAATTTAACTCGCGAACTGAAAGCCGGACCGTAAAATAAAGGTCTTGTTCCGTATTGTTCGCGACCTAAGTAGTCGCCTAGAGTGAAAATATCTTCGGGAGAGTTTTGATCCATCGGAGGGTTGGCTACCGAGCGAATAACGATCAAAGCATAAGAAGAATAACCGATAACCAGCATCATAGAGCAAATCACTGCTGTGTTCAATGCACGGGCAGAAACCCGGAACTTCGGATTTTTCTGTATTTTGGGTGAAAGATAAATCAGTAGTCCGGCAATGATGATGATGCCGATGATGATGGCGTTGGCACCATGGCCATAGAAAGGAATACCCAATAATGCTACTGTCAAGACAAAAGCATAGCGCATCCGATTCTGATTTTTATTATGGAAAGTTTCGTAAGTCGCCCAAATGAGTGCTGCGGCTAAAATGGCTATATAGATAACAACACCCGTGTTGAATGGCAAATTGAAGCCATTGACAAAGAGCAGTTCGAACCACCCGCCTACTTTTACGACACCCGGAACAATGCCATACAATACTACTCCTACCAATACTATCGAAGCGATAAGTGCTAATATGGATCCTTTGACGTTGGCATTGGGGCGTTTCTTGTAGTAATATACCAGAACAATAGCTGGTAAACAAAGTAAATTGAGCAAGTGCACACCAATACTTAAGCCGGTGAGGTAGGTGATGAGAATGAGGAATCTATCGGAGTGAGATTCATCGGCGACATCTTCCCATTTTAATATCAGCCAAAAGACAATGGCAGTGAACATGGATGAGAATGCATAAACCTCACCTTCGACGGCACTAAACCAGAATGTGTCGCTGAAAGTATAAGCCATGGCACCGACAAAACCTGAGCCCATGATGGTAATGAGTTGGGAAATTGTGACATTTTCTTCATCTTTTATAACCAATTTCTTTACCAAATGGGTGATTGTCCAAAACAGGAATAAGATGGTAGCACCACTCATGAGGGCACTCATATAGTTTACCATTCTGGCTACTGTCTCGGCACTGCTTGCGAAGTGGGAGAAAAGATTAGCTACAAGCATAAAAAAAGGTGCTCCAGGTGGATGTCCTATTTCAAGTTTGTATCCTGTTGTAATGAACTCAGGACAGTCCCAAAAACTGGCTGTCGGTTCTATTGTCATACAATAGACTGTTGCCGCAATGGCAAAAGTAATCCAACCTATAAGGTTGTTTACATTTTTGTATTGTCTCATCAATTTACTTGTTAAAAGATATACACAATTTGGCGCAAAGATAATGAAAAGATGAATATTATGCCTTAAAAGCAGAATTAGAATAATATTAATTAATAATTTATCAACATATTATCAACAATTTAGTGAGCTTCAAGCCAGTTGTGTCCCCAACCGCAGTCTGCTTTGAGTGGAACTAACATTTTGCAGGCTCCTTCCATCTCTTTGATAACGATTTGTTCTACTCGTGCTTTTTCGTCCGGATAGACGCTGAAATTCAATTCGTCGTGTACTTGAAGTATCATTTTGGAACGAAGTTTTTCGGTTTCGAAACTTTCGAAAATTTTGGCCATCGCTACTTTGATGATATCGGCGGCACTTCCTTGTATAGGTGCGTTGACAGCATTTCGTTCGGCATATCCTCTGACAATCGCATTGTGCGAATTGATATCCGGCAAAAAGCGTTTCCTGTGGAACATTGTTTCTACATATCCTTTTTCACGGGCAACTGCAATGCTCTTGTCTATATATGTTCTGACCTGAGGGAATGTAATGAAGTAATTGTCGATTAGCTCTTTTGCCTCTTTGCGGTCTATCATTAATCTTTCGGATAAGCCAAAAGCAGAAATTCCGTATATGATGCCGAAATTGGCGGTTTTGGCTTTACGTCTCATATCGGAATTGACATCTTCGATAGGGATCTTGTATATTTTGGCGGCCGTTGCTGCATGAATATCAAAGCCGTTGTTGAAAGCTTCAATCATATTTTCGTCTTGGCTAAGATGTGCCATTATTCTAAGTTCTATTTGCGAATAATCGGCAGAGAAGAATTCGCAACCTTCGTCGGCAATAAATGCTTTTCGTATTTCTTTTCCTCCTTCGTCGCGTACCGGAATGTTTTGTAGGTTCGGATTGCTGGAACTAAGTCTGCCGGTAGATGTTACAGTCTGGTTGAACGAAGTATGAATTCTCCCTGTTTTGGGATTAATCAATAGGGGAAGGTTGTCGATGTATGTACTCAATAGCTTTTTAAGACCGCGATAGTCTAAAATCTTTTCAATAACCGGATGTTTATGCCTTAGATTTTCAAGTACTTCCTCTGACGTTACATATTGTCCTGTTTTTGTTTTCTTAGCTTTGTCTACAACTTTCAATTTCTCAAAAAGTACTTCGCCTACTTGTTTGGGTGAGGCAATATTGAATACTGTTCCTGCAAGTTCATAAATTTCTTTTTCTATCTTACCCATTTGCATTGTCAATTCGATGGATAGTTGTTTTAGTGCTTTGGTGTCGACAAGAACTCCATTGCTCTCCAACTTTGCTAATACAGGAATGAGAGGCATCTCTATTTCGTAGAAAACTTGTTCGTCATTGTTTTTTTTCAGTTCTTCTTCTAGCTTATATTTTAGTTGTAATGTGATGTCTGCATCCTCGCAGGCATATTCGTAAACAGCATCCGGCTCCAAATCGCGCATGTTTCTTTGCTTTTTCCCTCTTTCGCCAATCAGTTCTTCGATGTGTACGGTTTGATAGTTGAGATATATTTCGGCCAAATAGTCCATGTTGTGATGGAGCTCGGGTTGGATAACATAATGTGCGACCATCGTATCGAAAATTTTTCCTTTCAGTCTGATACCATAGTTTTGAAGGACTAGTAAATCGTATTTGATATTTTGCCCGATTTTTAGTGTTTTAGAATTTTCGTAGACGACTTTAAACTCGTTAACAATATTTATTGCTTTTTCTGTTTCACTTGGAATGGGGACATAGAATGCTTCATTTTCTTTTATGGAGAAGCTCAACCCTACCAATTCGGCAGTTATGGGATCTGTTCCAGTTGTTTCTGTATCTAGACTTAAAAAAATACTTGTAATTAAATATTTAATTAATTCTTCTCTTTTCTCTTTTGTATCAATGAGTTTGTATGTCGTATCCGATGTTTTTAAGCTTCTAAAATTTGAATTATTTTGGTAATCCTTATCATTGGACGGCATTTCTTCAAACAAAGAGCCTTGAGTGGTGTCGTTTTTAGTGTCGAACAGTGAAGGTTGAGATAGCGAGGGTGGGGGAGTTTGATTTTCGGCAAGTACTCTTTTGGTCAGCGCATGAAATTCTAAATCATCGAAGATCGATTTCAATTTTTTCTCATCCGGTTTTTCTCTTTTCAGTTTATCCATCTCGAGTTCGATGGGAACATCTATTTTTATTGTGGCAAGAAGTTTCGACAACTTAATCTGTTCTTTGTTGTTTTCGACTTTCGTCTTTATGGCTCCTTTCAATTCGTTTGATCTTTCGAGGAGACTTTCGATACTTCCAAATTCGGCGATCAATTTTTGGGCCGTTTTTTCTCCTACCCCTGGACAACCGGGAATGTTATCGGCTGCATCTCCCATTAGTCCGAGTAAGTCTATTACTTGTTCGGGGCCGTCGATTAGATATTTTTCTTTTATCTCTTCTATGCCAAGAATCTCGTATGCCTTTTCTCCCGTTTTGGGACGGTACATGTATACGTTTTCTTTCACTAATTGTCCGTAGTCCTTATCAGGTGTAAGCATGTATGTTTCTATACCTTTTTTTGAGGCTTGGTTCGATAACGTTCCTATCACATCGTCTGCTTCATAACCAGCTACTTCGAGTATAGGTATTCGGTAAGCATTTATAATATCTTTGATGATGGGTACAGATTTTCTAATATCTTCGGGAGTCTCTTCTCTTTGCGCTTTATATTCTTTATACATTTCCTTCCGAAAGGTGGGCCCCGCTGGGTCGAAGGCAATGCCTATGTGCGAAGGATCTTCTCTTTTTAGTATGTCTTCGAGCGTATTGACAAAACCTAGAATGGCTGAAGTATTCATTCCTTTCGAGTTGATTCGTGGGTTTCTAATCATTGCGTAATATGCTCTGAAGATTAGTGCATAAGCATCTAAAAGGAAAAGTTTGTTGTTGAAACTCATAATTAGCTGTTTTTTTGCATGTAAAATTACGAAAAAATACTTTATTATTGGTTTTATTACTATTTTTGTATCGTAATTAAATTAATATGGATACTCTATCGAAAATAAAGCAACCTATACAGCAAGAATTGTATGAATTCAGAAAATTGTTCGAATTATCTCTGAAATCTGATAACCCTTTATTGCAGCGTATATCTTCTCATATCTTGAGTAAAAAGGGAAAAATGATGCGCCCAATTCTTATCATGTTGATGGCTCGTTTGCATGGGGAAATTGGACAATCAACGCTTTATACTGCCGTATCATTAGAATTGCTGCATACTGCTAGTCTTGTTCATGATGACGTTGTAGACGATAGTAAGGAACGCCGTGGACAAAAATCGGTGAATGCTATTTTCGATAATCGTGTAGCAGTTCTTTCCGGTGATTATATATTGGCGACCAGTTTGAACTATGCTTCAAAGACTTCTCATTTGGATATTATTGAAGTCGTTTCGCGGTTGGGTTGTGATTTGTCTGATGGTGAATTGCTCCAGTTGGATAATATCGGTAAAAGGGTTTATTCTGAAGAAGACTATTATCAGGTAATCAGAAAGAAAACGGCTGCATTATTTTCTGCTTGTGCTATGTGTGGTTCTCTATCGGTATCTGAAAGCAAGGAAGATGCTGAATTTGCACGCGTAATAGGCGATCTGATGGGTATTTGTTTTCAAATACGCGATGATATATTTGATTATTATGATGACGAAGAGATTGGAAAACCAACTCATCAAGATATGCTTGAGGGCAAGTTGACATTGCCTGCCATTTATGTTCTTAATAATACTTCTGAGTCATGGGCGCATGATGTGGCTATTAAAATTAAGCAAGGTGTAGCTTCTTTGGAAGAAATAACTCGCTTAGTAGAATTGGTTCGCACGAATGGGGGTATAGAATATGCTATAAAACGTATGAACGAGTTCCGCAATAAGGCATTTGATATGCTTATTGCATTACCTGACACAGAGATCAGAGAGTCTTTGATAGGTTATTTGGATTATATTGTCAATCGCGATTTATAAGTTTTTTTGAAAGCATATCAAAAGCCCTATCTATTATGTTTGCGATCTGCATTTATGAATAGGGTAGGTTAATACCGCTGAGCTTTTGATATGCTTTTATTTATGATTTTGTTTGCTAGAAAAGTTTGATTTCTTCTCCTTCTATTTCAGAAAGTAGCAAGTTTGCAAGCCTGCTTGTGCCTAATCTAAAGAGCTTGTTGTTGAGCCATTCTTCGCCTAATATATTTTTTACAATGCTATAATAGGTAAGGGCATCTTTTACGGTATTGATACCTCCCGCCGGTTTGAAGCCGATCTTTCTTCCTGTCTTTTCATAGTATTCTTTAATGGCCGTGCACATTACGTATGCTGCTTCGGGGGTTGCTGCCGGTTGTTGTTTGCCTGTTGATGTCTTAATAAAGTCTGCACCACTATACATCGATAGGATAGAGGCTTTCTTAATGTTGGTACCTGTCTTTAGTGCACCGGTTTCAAGAATAACTTTCAATGTATGTTGTTTGCACGATTCTTTAATCTCCCCAATTTCATCACTTATTCCTTCATAATCATTGCATAAGAACTTGCCTACTGGCAGTACAATATCTATTTCATCAGCACCATTCATGATAGCCATTGCAACTTCGGCAATTTTTACTTCAATGAAGGTTTGTGATGAAGGGAAACTACCTGCAACGCAAGTTATTCCAACATTGTCAACCTCTAATGTGTCTTTTACGATCTCAGCGAAATTTGGATATACGCAAATGGAAGCTACATTGTCAAGATCTGCATAATCGTTATCAATTTTGTTTACTTTCTCTACAAATTCCATGACGCTCTTATCATTGTCTTCACTCCTTAATGTTGTCAGATCAATGCAATTGAAGAGGAGCTTTTTTATTTCTTTAGTATCATTTTCAGGAACTTCTTTCTCTTTAATTTCTGCAACTTTTTTTGCAACTTCTTCATCATTCACGATAGTATTATACTTAGCAAGTGCCGCTTCGTACTTACTTTTTGTTGCGTGGTTATCTTCCATTTTATTTTAATTTATTGTTGTTTATATGTCTTTCTTTGTCTCTATTTGTCTTTTTTTCTATGCTCTTTTCCAATGCTTTGGTCAAGTCTACTCCTGTTTGGTTAGCGATGCAGATAAGTACCCAAAAGACATCGGCTATTTCTTCCTCCAAGTTGTCTTTTTCGCCTTCTTTAAAGGATTGTTCGCCATATTTACGAGCCATTACGCGGGCCATTTCTCCTACTTCTTCGGTCAATATCGTCATATTGGTAAGTTCGTTGAAATAGCGTACTCCATATTTTTTAATCCATTCATCTACAAGTTGTTGTGCTTCTTGTATTGCCATTTATTCTTTGTTTTTAGTGTCCATTAATATCGTTACCGGACCATCGTTTAGTAGTTCTACTTTCATGTCCGCACCGAATTCTCCCGTACCAATTTGCTTCCTCAATTCTTTGCTCAGTTCTTTGCAGAATTGCTCATAAAGGGGTTTTGATATATCTCCTTTAGCTGCTCTTATATAAGATGGTCTATTGCCTTTTTTAGTAGACGCATGAAGTGTGAACTGGCTGATAACCAGGATCTCTCCTCTTATGTCCAACACCGATTTATTCATCACTCCTTCGTTGTCATCAAAGATGCGGAGGTTAATAACTTTTTTGCAGAGCCATTCGATATCATCTGCCCCATCACTGTTTTCAATGCCTATAAATATGAGAAGACCTTTTTTTATTTCCGATTTTACTATCTCATTAATAGTTACAGACGCTTGTGCCACTCTTTGTATAACTAGCCGCATTTTTATATTATTATTACTTACTAAACTTAGTAACAAAGATAATCAACATTGTTTGAATAGCAAATTTTCTATTCACCTTTCAATTCTTCTTTTATAATTTTAGTCTTCGCTATTCCTATTAATTCTATCAGTTCTTTTTCCTCTGCACTTTTAATTCTATTTACACTTTTGTATTTTTTCAGTAGTGTATTTTTTGTTTTTTCTCCTATTCCTTTCATGTTATCCAATGCTGAAGTTATTTGATGTTTACTTCGCTTGTCTCTATGGAATGTAATGGCAAATCGGTGTACTTCATTCTGAATTCTTTCCATTAATTTGAACATTGCACTGTTTTGTTTTAGCCCTATAGTTGCTGGTGGAAATCCGAATAAGAGTTTCGATGTTCTGTGCCTTCCATCTTTTGCCAATCCTGCTATCGGAATCTTTAGATTCAATTCGTCTTCTATTACTTTTCTTACGATTTCCATTTGCCCTGCACCTCCATCGGTTATAATTAGATCGGGTAGAGTACTTTTTTCTTCTTTCAATCTACTGTATCTCCTTTTCACGACTTCGGCCATTGAGGCGTAATCGTCAGATCCTACCACTGTCTTTATATTATATTTTCTATATTCTTTCTTGCATGGTTTTAGTTTCTCAAAAACAATACACGCTGCAACAGCGTCGCTTCCTTGGATATTCGAATTGTCAAAGCTTTCTATTTTGATTGGTAATTTTTCGAGATGGAGTAACGTTTGAATCTCTTTCATTAGTCTTACTCCTCTTTGTTCTGGGTTTAGTTTCTCTGCTTGTTTCAGCCTATCTAGTTGATATTGCCTTACGTTCATCTGAGATAATTCTAGCAATTTCTTTTTGTCGCCTCTTTGTGGTATGGTTTGGGTTATCTCTTTTAATTCTAAATCTATTGAAAATGGGATAATTATCTCTTCCGCTTGGCTATTATATCGCTCTCGCATCTCTACAATGCCTAGAGCAAGCAGCTCTTCTTTACTTTCATTTAGTTTTTTCTTATACTCAAAGGTAAATGCTTGGTTGATGGCACCTTTTGTTATGTGCAGATAGTTGATAAAGGCGGATTTGTTCCCATCTTCTGTTATTGAGAACACATCTATATTATGTAATAATGGATTTACGATCTCAGATTTGCTGCGATATTTTTCTAAAAGAAGGTATCTCCTTTTTAGAATCTCCGCTTCTTCGAACTTCAATTCTGCCGAAAGTTTTTTCATTCTCTCATAGATCTCTTTTGAGATATCTTGTATTTCCCCTCCTAATATTCTTTTTATTTCTTCAATATTCTTATTATACTCTTCAATATTTTGTTTTCCTATACAAGGGCCTTTGCAATTTCCTATGTGATACTCCAAACAAACTTTAAATTTTCCTTTTTGAATATTTTCGTTGGTGAGGTTGAGATTGCAGGTTCTTAGAGGATATAGGTGCTTTATCAAGTCAAGTAATACATACATCATCCCTATATTGCTGTATGGCCCATAATAGGTCCCTCTGTTTTTAATAATCTGTCTCGTTTTTATGACCTTAGGAAAAGCTTCGTTGGTAATACAAAGTGAAGGATATGTCTTATCGTCTTTGAGTAGTACGTTATAGTGTGGCTTGTATTTCTTTATTAAATTGTTTTCTAAAAGCAACGCATCTTCTTCGCTGTTTACGACGATATACCTTATGTCTACAATTTTTGTGACTAGTAACTTGGTTTTAAATGAATCATGCTCTTTACTAAAGTAAGAGTACACTCTCCTCTTGAGGTTCTTCGCTTTTCCTACATATATTATAGTCCCTTTTTCGTTCAAGTATTGGTATACGCCAGGTCCTTCGGGTAAGTTCATTACTATTCCCCTTATGTAGTCATTCATCCTATTTGTTCTCTTTTCCTCTCTCATTTTAGCAAGTCTTTATTATACGAATCATTTCATGCTATTCCTTATTTGTATTGTGTTATTAAAGTAGCACTTTAATAACTTTTTGCCTCTTATCTATTAATCTTTCTTGCTCATTCTCATTTGATTGTCTATCGTTTAATGAATTCTTTGTTTCACGTGAAACCTGACGTCTCCTTATTGTTGTGCCATAACTAAAAGGACATTAATATCACTTGGAGAAACTCCAGGAATGCGACTTGCTTGAGCTATTGTCTCTGGGTCAATACGGATTAACTTTTGCCTTGCCTCGGTCGAAAGAGATTGTATTGAACCATAATCAAATCTACCTTTTATTTTAATGTTTTCCAATCGAACCATCTTATCGGCTATTATTTTCTCTCTTTCGATGTATCCTTGATATTTTATCTTTATTTCTGCAGCTTCAATAATTTCTTCTTTTCGATCTTTAATAGATGAAATAATCTCGTTGAATTCGCTTACTTCTTCTGCAATGTTTGCTAAGCTTATTTGTGGACGATTGATTAAATCGATGAGTTTGCAACCATGCCGAAGGGGAGTCGTGCCGATACTTTCAAGCCAACTATTTATTGAAATCGGTTTTACTGAATAGTTCTTGGTGAAATCGATTATTCTATTGATTTCATTGGCTTTTGATTCTAGCAACGAATAACGCTCTTTGCTGGCTAACCCTAAGGCATATCCTTTTGAAGTTAGTCTAATATCTGCATCATCCATTCTTAATAGTATACGATATTCTGCTCTCGAAGTGAACATTCGGTAGGGTTCATCGACTCCTTTTGTTACTAAATCGTCGATGAGAACGCCGATGTATGCTTCATCTCTTCCTAAAACAAAGGGGCTACCTCCGTGGCAATTGATGTGCGCATTAATTCCTGCGATGGTTCCTTGTCCTCCGGCTTCTTCGTATCCAGTCGTTCCATTTACCTGTCCTGCAAAAAATAAATTCTTAATAATCTTCGACTCTAGGTTGTGTTTTAATTGCGTGGGATCAAAATAATCATATTCTATAGCATAGCCAGGACGATAAACAACTAAGTCTTTGAATGCTGGTATTTCTTTCAGAGCCTTGATTTGTATTTCCATTGGCAGAGAAGAGGAGAACCCGTTTAGATAAAGCTCGTTGGTTGTGTTTCCTTCTGGCTCTAAGAATAATTGATGCTGATTTTTGTCGGGAAAGGTAAAAAGCTTCGTTTCAATACTTGGGCAATAACGTGGTCCGATACTTTTTATTTGTCCGTTGAATAGGGGAGAATCTTCCAATCCTGAACGTAGTATCTCATGAGCTTTCTCATTGGTAAAACATGTCCAACATGGGCGCTGTACTAGCTGCCGTTTCTCTTGTGGAATAAAAGAAAAGTGGTGGAAATCATCTTCTCCTTTTTGTTCTTCCATCTCTTCGAAATGTACGCTTCTTCCATCTATTCTAACCGGGGTACCGGTTTTCATTCTGCCCGATTTTATTCCGTAAGAATTGATAGATTCCGTTAATTTGTAAGACGAAGGTTCTGCTGCTCTTCCCCCCGGAAATTTGTTTCGTCCAATATGCATCAAGCCATTTAAGAATGTACCGGCAGTGAGAATGACACATTTTGCTTTGAGTGTCACGTTCCAACAGGTAATGACTCCTGCGATTGCGCCGTTTTCTACAATGATTTCGCGTACTGTATCTTGCCAAATATTCAAATTTGGAGTGTCTTCAAGTATTTCGCGCCATGCCCATATGAATTTATTCCTATCGCATTGAGATCGGGGGCTCCACATGGCTGGCCCTTTGGAACGGTTAAGTATCCGAAATTGTATGGATGTCTTGTCTGTTACAATTCCCATATTGCCTCCTAGGGCGTCTATCTCTCGTACGATTTGCCCCTTAGCAATACCTCCTACAGCGGGATTACAACTCATTTGCCCCACTTTGTTCATATCCATTGTGATAAGACAAGTCTTTGAGCCCATATTGGCGGCTGCAGTGGCTGCTTCACAGCCGGCATGTCCGCCACCGATAACAATTACATCGTAATTAAAATCCATCTAAATTTGTTTTCTATATTTTTTTAGTTGTTGCAAAGTTATGAAAAAGAGACTATGTGCAATATATAACTTTACTGAAATGCATTATTTTATTAATGTTTTTATTCTTTTTCTTGTGGCATTGATGTGAAATTCGATCCAATTTATATGAAACTTTTTCATTCTTTCATGCTAATAGGCTATTACCGTATGAAGATCTTTTATTTGTACAGGTCCATTAATTTAGGTCCGAATTTAGTCTTGAAAACGACGTATGTCCCTAAAAATATTTTCTTCCATACGTTTTTGGAAAAACTTAAGGACGTCATCAAAAAAACTAACATACGACAATTTTGAAGAATATGGAAGCTGTTTCTACGATGAGGTGCACAGAATTTGGTTGACAGTTAAACACTAGTAAACCTAAAAGAGTTGTCAACTTCGCAAAGTTAATCCTATTTTTATTGACAAACAAATGCTGTTTGTCTTTTATATTTCACTTTGTTCAGCTGATACCTTAAAAACATCAGCTTAACAAAGTGGGCTTGGATGTTCTCTGGAGATCTTCTGCATCGCAGTTTTTATCGCGATAGACTGATGCGCCCGTGCTGTACATGAATACCATCTTGTAACGCTAATATCTTGTATATTAGTTGTGTTTTTATGTAGCTTCCAATATTGTGTCTTTGTATCTTCGTAGTCATAAGATGGAAGTCTCACAAGAATGCGACATTCGTCTCATACGTGTGAGACTTAGAGCCCTTAATTATAAACTTGATTTTAAATGACCACTTATGCGAACAATCAATTATAGTCGGTACGATATGTTCTGTTTGAAAGGAGGACATAAGCCGTATCATGTGCAAATATCCAATGTGATAACGATGACGTTCGAAGAAGTATCCGAGGAACTTGAGAAACCTCGATGTCGGCAGAGGCTATGTAAAAGCGGTTTTCGAGGGATTATCGCGTTTGCTCGCTCTCTCGTTTTTGTCGGAAATGAAGTACTTCTCAAAAGGAGTGGAGTACCTCCGTCTATGTAGAAATAGAGCCCTCAGCTATCTCTAGGCTATCATTTAGATTGGATCTAAATAGAGGTCCGCTGAAAATAACGTACCCACAATATGCTCTCGGGCCGATTTTGGAGCCTTCTTTCACTGGCGTGACATACGGCGTGTTGTTAACTTGCTGTGAAGCAGTGCGGTATGGTGTAATACGGAGGTGACAAAGGAGCTTAACGATGAAACTTAATGGATATCTCCAACTTTTACTAATGAGCCTATTCGATCACTCTTGCATTTGAAGGAGATATTTTAATTTGTTTGCTAGGTAGGGTAGGGCATCTTTTACAAAAAAAATTAGCGTATTGCTAATGCTTTATTTTCTGCGGCTTCCATGATTTCTCTTTCTCCAGGACCTTTATCGTTGATGCCACAAAGATGGAGTATCCCGTGGATGATTGTACGGTGCAGTTCGTCTGCGTAGAGAGTATGAAAGCTCTCTGAGTTGCTTTTTACCGTATCGAGACTGATAAATATATCTCCTGCAAGTCTGCTGCCTTTGCAATAATCGAAAGTGATAATATCAGTGAAATAATCGTGCTGAAGGTATTGTTTATTGACTTCTAGAATCTTACTATCTGAGCAAAATATATATGATATTTCGCCAATATATTTATTATAATTATTTGCTACTTTTTTGATCCATGCTGTAGTTTCGTCTTGGTTGATGTCAGGCATCTCAATGTCTTCTGATAAATATAGTATTTCCATTTGTTAAATAATTATGAGAAAAAAATGTAACTGAAAATTGTGGCGGCTATAATACCCGCAAAATCTACTATCAATCCGCATGTTACTGCATTGCGTGTTTTAGAAATACCCACACTGCCAAAATAGACGGCGAGAATATAGAATGTAGTATCGGAAGAACCTCTCATTACACAACTGCATCGTCCAACAAATGAATCGGCTCCGTATTGTTTCATGGCATCTATCATTAGCCCATTAGCACCACTACCACTCAAGGCTTTCATGAGTCCCGTAGGTAATGCTCCTACAAAACTGGAGTTGATGCCACACAAATCAATTAAATATTTGATGCCTTGTATTAAATAATCTAATGCTCCAGATGTACGGAAAATGGCAATACCTACTAAGAAAGCTACTAAATAAGGGATGATACGCACAGCTGTAGTAAAGCCTTCTTTTGCTCCTTCTACAAATGCGTTATATACGTTTATTTTCTTTCGTAAGCCATTAAGAATAAATATAATAATAACTGAGAAAAGAATGATATTGGCAATCAATGTAGAGTAAGTCTGCATGGATTCTTTGGAAATAGAAAGGGACACATAGATCAAACCACTGAACAATAATGCCACAGATGCTCCAAATGTCAACATCGTTTTGTTTAATAGATTGATATGTTGTGATATACTTACAGTTATGATTCCTACCAACGTAGAAACTGTTGTTGTGAGCAGTATAGGAATGAAGACGTCGGTTGGTTGAGTTGAACCCATCTGAGCTCGATATACCATAATGCTTATAGGTACCAACATCAATCCAGATGTGTTGATTACTAGAAACATAATCATGGAATTTGTTGCCGTATCTTTTTTAGGGTTTAAATCTTGCAACTCTTTCATTGCTTTAAGTCCTAAAGGGGTGGCGGCATTGTCAAGTCCAAGCATATTGGCAGCAATATTCATAAAGATAGAACCCATAACAGGGTGTCCCTTTGGAATTTCAGGAAACAAGCGACATAATACAGGGCTTAACCATCTAGATAGGGCAGCTATCAAACCACTTCTTTCTCCAATTTTCATGATACCCAACCAAAGTGAAAGTACCCCCGTGAGTCCTAAAGATACTTCGAACGCGGTCTTTGAAGAACTGAAAGTTGAGTTTATTATTTCAGTGAAAATTTGTGTGTCACCAAAAAAGAATAGCCTGATTAGAGCAATTATAAAAGCGATAATAAAGAAAGCTATCCAAATGTAGTTAAGAACCATAAGCTTCTTGTTATATTTCTGCAAAAGTAGGAATATGTTTTCATTATTGAACTTTTTTTTTGTTATTTTTGTAGGATAGAAAGAAAAATAACGGAATTTAATGGTGAAACAGAATTGCGCAGATGAAATAGTTCGGCAGTTGAAATTGCTAGCTGATGAAGAGAAAAGGAATTTCTTACCACGTTTCTTTAAAACGGGCAAGGGAGAGTATGGAGAAGGTGATAAGTTCCTTGGGGTAGTAGTGCCACGAGTTAGAAGCGTTGTCAAACAATATCGTAAAACTGATTTTGAAACGATAACAGACTTGCTGACCTCTTCTTGGCATGAAGTTCGGCTATGTGGCTTATTGCTATTAGTCGATAATTACAAACGAGGTGACGATACTCTTCGGAAACAAATATTCGAATATTATCTTTCTCATACAGAGGGTATAAACAATTGGGATTTGGTCGATCTTTCGGCACCTTATATCGTAGGAGCTTATTTGGTAGGTCGGTCGGAAGAAGAGCACAAAATTCTTTATAGGCTGGCAAATAGTCACAGCCTTTGGGAACAACGCATTGCAGTGGTGTCTACTATCGCTTTCATCAGGAGTAATGATTATGAAGATATTTTACATTTGGCGGAATTATTGATACAGCATCCTCACGATTTAATGCACAAAGCTATTGGTTGGATGTTACGCGAAGTAGGTAAAAGAAATGAGACTGTATTGCGCTCTTTCCTTGATATTCATGTGTTGCAAATGCCTCGTACAATGCTGCGCTATGCTATCGAGAAGTTCGATGAAAATGAGCGGCAATATTATTTGAAAAGGCGATAGAATAGTGAAATCTTTTAAAATAGTAGTTGCATTCTGCTGTTATAATTTTTGAAATCAGTATCTTTGCCGCCCAGAGTAAATGAGAATGGAAGAAAGTTTTGACATAAGGGAACAGTCATCATCTCAGACAGAGAAAGATTTTGAGAACGCTCTCCGCCCGCTAAGATTTGATGATTTTAGTGGTCAGGAGAAGGTCGTTGATAATCTTCGTATCTTTGTTAAAGCTGCCAAACTTCGTGGTGAGGCCTTAGATCACACCCTGCTCCACGGTCCTCCCGGTTTGGGAAAAACAACACTTTCGAATATTATTGCTAACGAACTTGGAGTAGGGTTTAAAATTACTTCCGGCCCGGTGCTTGACAAACCTGGTGATTTGGCTGGTATATTGACCAGCCTTGAACCCAATGATGTACTTTTTATAGACGAGATCCATCGTTTGTCGCCTATTGTCGAAGAGTATCTCTATTCGGCAATGGAAGATTATCGTATCGATATTATGATAGACAAAGGGCCATCTGCCCGAAGTATCCAGATAGATTTGAATCCTTTTACTCTTGTAGGAGCTACAACTCGTAGTGGATTGCTCACCGCTCCTCTGAGGGCTCGTTTCGGCATTAATTTGCATTTGGAATATTACGATGATTCTATTTTGACTCAGATTGTGAAGCGTTCGGCTAGTATACTTGATGTTCCTATATCTGACCAAGCGGCATTAGAAATTGCTTCAAGAAGTCGTGGGACCCCTCGTATTGCTAATGCTTTGCTCAGGCGGGTTCGTGATTTTGCTCAGGTAAAGGGTTCCGGCTCTATCAATATGGAAATTGCAAAATTTGCCCTTGAGGCTTTAAATATAGATAAGTATGGGCTTGACGAGGTTGATAACAAGTTGCTCTGCACTATAATCGACAAGTTCAAAGGTGGTCCTGTGGGACTTACCACCATTGCAACTGCTCTTAGCGAAGACCCCGGTACGATAGAAGAAGTGTACGAGCCATTTTTGATAAAAGAAGGCTTCTTGAAACGCACGCCCCGTGGCAGAGAGGTTACAGAATTGGCGTATAAACATTTAGGACGTAGCTTATATTCTTCGGATAAGCAGGCAACATTGTTTTAAATTATGGCAACAAATCTCAAATCTTTGGCAAAAGATACTGCTATTTATGGGATGAGCAGTATCGTCGGCCGCTTTTTAAATTATCTGTTAGTTCCGCTTTATACGGCAAAAATATCTGCGGCTTCCGGAGGATACGGAATGATTACCAATATTTATGCTTATACAGCTTTATTATTGGTAATCCTAACTTATGGTATGGAAACCACTTTCTTTCGCTATGCAAACAAAACAGGAGAAGATGTAAATAAAGTATATACGACTACCCTAATATCTGTAGGTTTCAGCTCTGTAGTTTTTTCTATTTTGGTATTAGGCTTTTTGCCTTCTATAGCCGGTGTAATGGGCTATTCCGATCATCCCGATTATATTGGAGCAATGGCTGTATGTGTTGCTTTTGATGCTTTTACGGCTATACCTTTTGCATATCTTCGCTATCAGAAGCGTCCTCTTAAATTTGCTTATCTTAAGATTATCAACATAATGATGCTTATCGTGTTGAATCTTGTGTACTATATAGCTTTGCCTGCATTATATGTTAAGTATCCAGATGTAATAGGTGCCATATATGATCCTAAGGTGGGCGTCGGCTATGTGTTTTATATTAATTTGTTCTGTTCAGTAACGATGGTGCTTTTCTTGTACCGTGAGCTTTGGGGGCTCAAATATCAGTTCAATTGGAATTTGCTTAAGCGGATGATGAGCTATAGTTGGCCTATTTTGATTCTTGGCATTGCTGGCATACTGAATCAGACTGCTGGTGTCATTTTATTCCGTTATGTCTACAAAAAACCTGATGTCGACATGCAATTGGGCATTTTCGGGGCCGCCAGCAAAATAGCGATGATTATGGCGATGATAACTCAGGCTTTTCGCTATGCTTACGAGCCTTTTGTATTTGGCAAAAGTCGCGATAAGGATAATCGAGCAACTTATGCAAAAGCCATGAAGTTCTTTATTATCTTCACGTTTTTGGCTTTTTTGGTTGTAATGGCTTATATGGATATTCTGAAACATATTATCGGACGTGATTATTGGGCAGGGCTTAAAGTTGTTCCTATTGTCATGACTGCTGCTATTATGACTGGTATCTATTTTAATCTTTCTTTTTGGTACAAGTTGATAGATAAGACAATTTGGGGTGCCTATTTTTCGGGAATAGGATGCTTTGTCTTGGTAGCAATCAATATTATTTTTATTCCGAACTATGGATATATGGCTTGCGCATGGTCAGGTTTTGCTGGTTATGCTGTAGCAATGCTTTTATCTTATTTCGTTGGACAGAAATATTATCCGATCAATTATCCTTTGAAGAGTATTTTTGCATATACTTTACTGACTATTGTTTTATATGCTTTAGGTGAATTGGTCCCTATTCATTCGGTTGTACTTAGATTGATTTTCCGTACTTTCCTCTTGTTTGTATTTATCGCATACATGGTGAAACATGACTTAGCTTTGAGTGAGATACCGATACTCAATCGTTTATTTAAGAAGAGATAATTATGTTGGTTTCTGACGGTATTATTTTAATGCAATTTCTCTGGAAAATAAATGCTTTTGATGTTCGGAAAGAAAGCATAGGATTAAGAGTGCCCATTCCGATTAATTAATTTACTAGAAATTTCAATTTGATAAAAAGTAAGTAAGACCCATCTTATGAAGAAATTTAAAATCATAGCCTTGAGCATCTTTTTTATATCATCTTATGTGCAGGCTGATGAAGGAATGTGGTTGCTTTCGCAGCTTAATAAAACGACTTATCAGACGATGTGTAAATTGGGCTTTTTGGTACCTTATAAACAATTGTATAGTACAAAAAATCCATCATTGAAAGATGCTATTGTCAGTTTCGGAGGATTTTGTTCTGGTGTAGTTGTTTCTTCCGATGGTTTGGTCTTTACTAATCATCATTGTGGCTTAAATAGTGTGCAACAGCATTCTTCGATGGCGCATGATTATATTGAAAATGGTTTTGTAGCTCATTCTTTCAAAGAAGAATTGCCTAATCCGGAGCTTTTTGTGCGTTTCTTACTTTATACAAAAAATGTGACTAGCAAGGTGCTTAAAGTTGTTAAGTCGGATATGACAGAACAGCAAAGAAATTTTGCGGTGGATTCTATAAAAAGTGTCATTTCAAAAGAAGCTTCTTGCAAAGATTCCACTTTGACAGCAGAAGTTGACACCTATTATGGCGGTACTGAATATAGTCTTTCTGTTTATAGAACTTTTACTGATGTGAGGTTGGTTTTTGCGCCTCCTTCTTCTGTCGGGCAGTTTGGCTGGGATACTGATAATTGGGTTTGGCCTAGGCAAACTGGTGATTTTTGTGTGTTCCGAATCTATGCCGATAAAAATAACCGTCCGGCAGATTATTCTTTGGAAAATGTGCCATATCATCCTGCCTATTCCGTGCCAATCTCCTTGGCGGGTTATGACGAAGGGGATTTTAGTATGACCATGGGATATCCAGGCACTACAGAGCGTTATTTGTCTTCCTATGGCATCGATGAAATGGATAAAAATGCTCATCAGTCAATGATTGATGTGCGGGGAATAAAGTTGGGCATTTGGAAACAAGCAATGAATGACAGCCAGCAAATTCGTATTGAGTATGCTTCAAAATACAGTGAATGTTCTAATTATTGGAAAAATAGTATAGGCATGAATAAAGCAACAGATCGACTTAAAATAATTGAGAGTCGTCAAAAAATAGAATCTACTCTTTATAAATGGATTCTGGAGCATAAGGATGAACAGAAAAATGTGAATCTGCTTTCTGAACTTGCTGCGGCATATAACGAAAGGGCCTCTGTTAATAAAGCGCAAGCTTATTTTGTAGAGACATTTTTTAATGGTCCCGAATTGTTGCAGCTTGCCATGCAAATTATGAATTTTGATTTTAATGCTGGTGATAAGCAAGTAAAAGCGGGGTTAGAAGAAATAGTCAATCGATATAAAAATTATGATGTTGAGCTGGATAAAAAGGTTTTCAAAGCTTTACTGGTGAAGTATCGTTGTTCGGTGGATACGGCTTTTTTACCTGATATTTATAAAGATATAAAAAAAAATTATTCTTCGGAAAGTGTTTTTGTCGATTCCTTGTATGCCAAATCTCAATTGAAATCATTAAGAGGGTTGCAGCGTTTCTTAAATCGTGATTCGACTTATGACATAATGAAGGATCCAGCCATTTTATTGAGTACCGATTTTGCGGTCAAATTTCTTGAGATGGGTTATAAGATTTATAAACCTTCTATGATTATCAGTAAGGATGAGAGAGAGTTGACAGCAGCTATTCGCCGGATGGATTATGATAAGCATTCTTATCCGGATGCTAATTCTACTATGAGGATGAGCTATGGTACTATATGTAGCTATTATTCTCAAGATGGGATGAAAAAGGACTATTATACTACGTCTCAAAGCCTTTTGGATAAGGTCAAATCTCATAAAGGAGACCATGACTTTTCTATAAAGCCGGATTTGTTGAAGTTGTTGGAAGATCAGAAATTTGAATGCTATGCTAATAAATCTGGTTCGATGAATATCTGTTTTATTTCAAATAATGATATTACCGGAGGTAATTCCGGAAGTGCCATTTTCAACAAAAAAGGTGAGCTGATGGGACTTGCTTTTGATGGAAACTGGGAGGCGATGAGTAGTGATTTTAAATATGAGCCTAGTTTACAACGTTGTATCGGAGTAGATATTAGATATGTTCTTTTCTTAATAGACAAATATGGCAAGGCAAGTAGTTTGATGAATGAATTGAAGATAGTAAAGTAGCTGTGATGAATTTTAGTTGTCAAAGTGAAATATTATTTTTTAAAGAATGTATTGTGCTAAAATTATAGTAATTTTGGAACTGTAATATAAATACGCCATTTAGATAAAAGAAACGGCGCTAAGAAATAATATTTATGATTAGATTATCAAAATCTGTTGTCGGTAAGTTAGAATCCGAGGCTGTAGCTCGTGTAATAGAAGATTCCGGTTATTTAGGAATGGGAGCTGTAGTGAACCTTTTTGAGAAAGATCTCGAAGAATATATTGGAGGTGGATATCGTTGTGTTTGTGTTAATAGCGGAACGGCAGCTTTACATTTGGCCATTCAGGCAGTTACTCGTCCAGGTGATGAGGTTTTAGTCCCTTCTTTTACGTTCGTTTCCACTTATCAGGCTATCACTGGTGCAGGCTGTGTGCCAATTAGTTGTGAAGTCGATCCTTCTTCATTATTACTCGATCTAGATGATGTAGAGAAACGAATTACTCCAAAAACAAAATTAATACTGCCTGTTTATTATGCTAGCAATGTTGCGATGGTTGATATCTATCAAGATTTTGCTAAAAAACATCATCTTAGAATCATAGAAGATGCTGCTCATGCTTTTGGCTGTATATTGAATCATCGTAAGATCGGCTCTTTTGGGGATATTATTTGTTTTAGTTTTGATGGTATTAAAAATATAACATCAGGTGAGGGTGGAGCTATATTCTCGGCTGATCCAGAAGTTATCCAAAAAGTGAGCGATGCCCGTTTATTGGGAGTTTGCAAAGATTCTGAGAAAAGATATAAAGGTGAACGAAGTTGGGTGTTTGATGTGACTGATCAAGGTTACAGGTATCACATGAGTAATATTTTTGCAGCTATAGGAATCGTTCAACTAAAACGCTTTGAAACAGAGTTTGCACCTCGTCGCCGGCATATCGCTAAGAGTTATACTACGTTGCTTTCGGGTAACCCTAACATTCAATTGATACCGATGAATTATGATGATACGGTTCCTCATATTTTCCCTATATTGGTATTGAATGGTAAAAGAGAAGAGCTAATGCAAGTCTTCAAAGAAAAAGATATTCAATTTGGTATTCAGTATCGTCCTAACCATTTATTGAGTTACTTCAAAACATCTTATGCTTTGCCGGTCACGGAAGATATCTATTCGAAGATATTGACAATACCGATGCATCCTGAACTTTCCGATTCGGATATTGAGTTTATTTGTTCTATTATTAATAATTTATAGATGCTATGAAAGTTATTATTTTGGCTGGCGGATTTGGTACGCGTTTATCAGAGTATACTAAGCTGATCCCTAAGCCGATGGTAGAAATCGGTAATAAGCCGATTCTATGGCATATAATGAATCACTATGCTCGCTATGGATACAAAGAGTTTATCATAGCTCTAGGCTATAAAGGTGATGTTATTAAGAATTATTTCTCAAGATATTATACTTTAAGTAATGATTTTACGATTAATCTGAAAAACAATAAAATAGATTATATCAATGAACGTCCTAAAGACTGGATCGTTTCGTTGGTCGATACAGGAGAATCATCAATGACTGGGGGGCGTATTCTTCGATTGAAAGATCTAATTGGTAAGGATGATTTTATGGTTACTTATGGAGATGCTGTATCGGATGTAAATATTGCTGAATTGGTTGAAGAATATAAAACGAGCGGGGCGTTGGCGATGGTCACATCTGTGCATCCTACAGCCCGCTTTGGTGAATTAACTATAGATGAAGAGCATTTTGTACGTACTTTTAAAGAAAAGCCGCAGATTAATCAAGGGTGGGTTAACGGTGGATTCTTTGTCCTGAATTATAAGGTACTCGATTATATTAAAGACGATTCTACTGTCTTCGAAAAAGAACCATTGGAAAAACTGGCTTCTGATGGAGAGTTGAAAACTTATTGTCATGAGGGCTTTTGGCAATGTATGGATACAATTCGTGACAGAGATTATCTCAATAATCTCTGGAGTTTAGGCAAGGCGCCTTGGACAAAATAAAATGTTGGTGGCTTCTGTTATGAATTATATACCTTCTGATAGAGTTTCATCAAGAGGTCTGCTTGTCTTTTTTCTGAAAAGCGTTCGGCGTATTCTTTGCCTTCTTTTTCCATTTTAGCCTTAAGTGTTGGGCTGTACAATATCTGCGTCGCAGCGTTGATAAGACCTTCTACATCATCAGATTCTACATAAAAAGAAGATGGACCACCTGCTTCTTCAAGGCAAGAATCTTTTGTCGCTATAATTGGTATACCCGAATTCAAAGCTTCTACGATAGGAATCCCAAATCCTTCGTAAATAGAAGGATAAATAAATAATTCTGCTTGTTGATATATAGCTGGAAGGTCTGCAAATGAAACATTGTCTTTGATGTGAATACGGTTTTTTAGCCCGTTGGAGGCAGCATATTTTTCTATTTCATCGGCATATTCAGTACGATGTCCTACTATAACCAGATGAAAATCAGGGTGTAATTTTTGCATCGCTTTGACAGCAAGAAGAACATTTTTTCGTTTTTCTATGCTTCCTACGTTTAGTATATAACGTTCTGGTAATTGGTATTTGTCTCGAATGCTTCTTTTCTTCTCTTCAGTAGCTGGGGCCATGAAAGAACGGTCACATCCTTGATAAATTACCGATATGTTATTTTCCGGAATCTTATAGAAATTCATAATATCGGCCTTTGTGCATTCGCTTACGGCAATAATATGATCGGCATTGATACATGCTTTATGAAATTTATAAGCATATATTTTGCGGTCGATAAACGGATAACATTCTGGAAAACGTAAGAATATTAAATCGTGAATCGTTACGATTGTTTTAATACCACTTTTTAAAATGTTAGCGGGCAATTCGTTACTGAGCCCATGATAAATATCGATATTTGATTTTTTTAGTTGCTCACTAATACCATATGTGCGCCATAACGCTGGTAATCGTTTGCCAAAAGAATTGGCATACATCATTTTTATTTCCGGATGTTCTGCTAATAAATGATCTAAACGTTTATTGTCTCTGTGCTTCGAAACAAAGACGTCATATTCATTCTCTGGATAATACTCGCTGAGTATTTCCAATATATACCGGCTATAATTTCCTAATCCGGTAAAATTAAACATGGCACGTTTGCCGTCAAAACCAATTTTCATTGTTCTTTATATTCTCGATATGGCTTATTTAAGTCCAAATAGTAAAAATTATGCTGGCGTTGATGATCTCCTTTCGGAATTTGCATATAGTCGCCATAAATTTGGGCGAGGTATTCATCGTAAAGTTTAATGCCTTCTACTGTTTCGCCTTCAAATTCGTAAGTGGCGTAATTTCCATTTATTTTTTTACTCATGACGCCTCTTAGTCCGTCCGTATAGTCGGCAGCTAATTCACATTTATCATAGTCGTATTTATTTAAAATACGTCTTATTTTTGACTGAACGCCTTTCTGTGTAAATAATTTGCGGCAAATTAATGGAATCCATGAACTCGGTCCATGACCGTGTTTGTAGGGATCTCGGCACAGCAAATACAGCACTTGCTTATAAAATTCGTAAGTCGCATAGTGTATTCTTCTTTTCAATATATTAGTTGGAACTCCGTCCAATGGGAATACATCAACATAGATTCCGCCAAGATAGCTTAAATGTTTTCTTTCAATAAGTGTTGTACTTGCATCCTGAATTTTGCCGAATGGTAATGGATATACTTCATCGTTTTCTCCACAGACAAATTCATAAGGAGCCGGCATCCATTCTTTGCAGTGTGCAATAAATTTTTCGTAATCTGGTCGAGGCATACCCACGTCCATATCGTCGTCCCACGGGATGAAACCTTTATGTCGGATGGCTCCAATCATTGTCCCTGCCATAATACAGTAATGTAAATCATTAGCTTTGCATACGTTATCAAAAGCAAGTAGTATTTTCAGCATGCGAAGTTGCAAAGGTCGAATGTCGTAAGTAGCCATAATCGATTGTAAATTTGGGGCTCTCTCTCGTGCTAGAGGGCAAATTGTTTAAGTTTCGCAAATGTATAAATTTAAAGTGAAATGGAGAACTAAAAGTAAATTTTAATCAATTATTTAACTTATCTTTGTGCCGTCAATAAAATAATTTTCGCTGATGAAGGAATTTCTACAGGTGCTGCGACGGTTTGTACCTCCCTATAAGAAGTATTTAATTTGGTCGCTATTCCTCAATCTGCTTTCGGCAGTATTGAATATTTTTTCTTTTACTCTTCTTATTCCTATTTTACAGATTCTATTTAAGATGAACACTAAAGTGTATACTTATATGGAGTGGAGTTCTGGGGATATTAAAGCGGTAGCTGTCAATAATTTCTATTATTATATAGAACAACTTATCAGGTCGTATGGTCCTTCTATCGCATTGCTTGTACTAGGAATCTTTTTGGCGATAATGACATTGATGAAAACGGGAGCTTATTTTGCTTCTTCGGCAGTAATGATCCCTATTCGTACGGGGGTTGTTCGGGATATTCGGGTCAAACTTTATAATAAAATATTGTATCTTCCGCTTGCTTTCTTTTCCGAGGAGCGTAAAGGCGACATAATAGCCCGAATGAGCGGTGATGTCAACGAAATAGAGAATTCTATTACTAGCTCGTTAGACATGTTAATCAAAAATCCTATTCTCATTTTGATGTATTTTGTCACTTTGCTTTTTACTAGTTGGCAGCTCACTCTTTTTACTATATTGGTGTTGCCTGGAATGGGATGGGTGATGGGAAAGGTTGGCCGCAAGTTGAAGCGTCAGTCTTTGTCTGCCCAAAATAAGTGGAGTGATACGATGTCTCAGGTTGAAGAAACGCTTGGGGGGCTTCGCATTATCAAAGCGTTCGTTGCTGAGAAGAAGATGTCCGGACGTTTTGTAGACTGTTGTAATCAGTATCGCTCTGAGTTGAATAAAGTTAGTGTTCGGCAATCATCAGCTCATCCAATGAGTGAGTTCCTTGGTACAGTACTTATTGTTTTTGTATTATGGTTTGGAGGGTCGCTTATATTGAGCGATAACTCTGCGATAGATGCGCCTACTTTTATTTTTTATTTGGTGATTCTTTATAGCATTATTAATCCATTGAAAGAATTTTCTAAGGCTTCGTATAATATTCCGAAAGGACTTGCTTCGATGGAACGCGTCGATAAAATACTGATGGCCGAGAATTCGATTCTTGAGGTTGCCCAACCGATACATGTTGACGAATTGAAAAGCACGATCGAATTTAAGGATATCTCTTTCAGTTATGATGGTAAACGCGAGGTGTTGAAACATGTTAATCTACATATAAAGAAAGGACAGACTATTGCTTTGGTTGGTCAGTCAGGCTCTGGTAAATCAACCTTGGTCGATTTGTTGCCTCGCTATCATGATGTTCAGCAAGGAGAAATTTTATTGGATGGTATCAATATTAGAAATTTGTATATTTCCGAACTTCGTAGCTTGATCGGTAATGTCAACCAAGAGGCTATTCTTTTTAACGATACGTTCTTTAATAATATCGCTTTTGGTGTGCAAAACGCCACTCGGGAACAAGTTGAAGAGGCTGCGAAGATTGCCAATGCCCATGATTTTATTATGGAAACAGAGAAAGGTTATGATACCAATATAGGTGATAGGGGAGGTAAACTTTCTGGAGGCCAACGCCAACGTATCAGTATTGCTCGGGCTATTTTGAAAAATCCCCCGATTCTGATTCTCGATGAGGCAACTTCTGCTCTCGATACTGAGTCCGAACGTTTGGTTCAAGAGGCGTTGGAGCGTCTCATGAAGACTCGTACCACTATAGCTATTGCCCATCGCCTTTCGACTATTAAGAATGCTGACGAAATTTGTGTCATTTATGAAGGTGAAATAGTAGAACGGGGGCGGCATGATGAATTGCTTGAATTGAATGGCTATTATAAGCGACTTAATGATATGCAGGCTTTATAAAATGATAATGAAAAAAAATATATAATCATGTTATCTGTTTTAAATGAAGATTTTGACCATACGTTAAATGGTCTTTCACAGCAAGAAAAAGAGAAATTAATAAATTCTACTATTCTTATTACTGGCTGTGCGGGTTTTTTAGGTTATTATTTCATGCACTTTTTTCAAAATAAGGCTGAGGTATTGGGGATAAAGAAAGTCATAGCATTAGATAATTTTATGTTGGGCTATCCTCAATGGATTGAAAAATTGCAAAGCGATCCTATTTTTAATATTCAAAAGTTTGATATAATTAAGGATCGAATTGAAGATATAGAAGGGGCCGATAAGGCTAATTTTATTATTCATATGGCCTCTATCGCTTCCCCTATGTTCTATCGTCAATATCCTATAGAAACACTTGATGCCAATATCTGGGGACTCCGCTCGTTGTTCGATTTTTATAGGGATAAACCTATTAAGGGTTTCCTCTTTTATTCTTCGAGTGAACTGTATGGTAATCCCGATGCTGCCCATGTCCCTACTTCCGAAGATTATTATGGGTATGTTTGTGCCACTGGGCCTAGGGCTTGTTATGATGAGTCGAAGCGCTTTGGCGAGACGATGTGCATGCTTTTTGCACAAAAATACAATATACCGATCGGCGTTGCCCGTCCGTTCAATAATTATGGTCCTGGCATGCGTATCAATGATAAGCGTGTCCCTGCCGACTTTGCTTTGGCTATAAAGGAGAATCGAAATATCGAAATTCTTTCTAGTGGTTCGCCTACTCGTACTTTTTGTTACATTGCCGATGCCATTAATGGCTATCTTAAGATATTGCTTCATGGTAGTTATGATTTCTTTAATATTGGCATCGAATCACCCGAAATAAGCATCTCTCAACTTGCCGAAATATATGTTGAAGCAGGAAAGAAGGTCTTTGGCTACACCGGGAAGGTGGTGTATGCTACCTCGGCAGATAAAGACTATTTGACCAATAATCCTCAACGCCGTTGTCCCAGTATTGATAAGGCTCGGCGCATCTTAAAATATCAGCCCTCCATATCTGTTGATAATGGTGTTAAGAGGTTTTTGATGTTCATTAAAGAATCAGAGGAGGGTGAATACCAATGGTAATTACTGTCTTCGGGTTAGGTTTCGTAGGGCTTACTACAGCCTTAGGATTTGCCGAATATGGGCATGAGGTTTATGGCGTTGAAATCAACCAAAATCGTTTAGATACCATAAAATCCGGTAAACTGCCTTTTTTGGAACCGGGATTGGATGAGGCTTTGAAACGTCATATAGATGGGCATTTTCATCCCATTTCAACGTCCGAATTAGGAAATGCTGTAGCCCAAAGCGACTGCGTCTATTATTGTGTCGGTACACCTTATGGCAAAGATGGACAAGCAGACATCACTTACCTGCTCGCTGCTATTGATCAGACTCTTGAGTCTGTCAATGACGAGCGTTTCAGGGTGTTGGTCATTAAATCTACTATTCCACCTTCTACTACCGAACAAAAGATAATCCCTTATTTACGGAGTAAAGGAATTATTCCGGGAGAACAGTATGGCGTTGCCAATAATCCTGAGTTCCTTCGCGAAGGGCATTGTTGGGATGATTTTATAAAAGCCGATCGCATTGTACTTGGAGTGAGTGATAAGAAGTCCGAGGCTGTCATCCGCAGTATATATGCTTCACAACCGATGCCTGTTTTTTGCGTATCGCTCAATACCGGTGAATTCATCAAATATCTTTCAAATACACTACTTGCCACGCTTATTAGTTACTCTAACGAGATGTCAGTCATTGCCGACACCATTGGAGGAATTGATATTGCCCAAGCTTTTCGGATCCTTCATTTGGATAAACGCTGGGGCGGGTGCGATATGGCGTCTTATGTTTATCCAGGTTGCGGTTATGGAGGCTATTGTCTGCCAAAAGATACCAATGCTCTTTACTCGGTTACTAAGACCGCAGGTTTTGATGCCCAAATACTGAAAAACGTGATTGATACTAACGATGCCATGCCCCGTTATATAGTAGATCGTATTCAAAAAGTTATAGGAATATCGAACAAATCGGTAAAAATAGCAATATTAGGCCTCTCTTTCAAGCCGGGATCTGATGATGTTCGCGATGCACCAAGTGCTAAAATTATCGCTAGGCTTATAGAGTCTGGCTATACTGATGTTGCTGGTTACGATCCGGTGGCCAATGACGAATTCAAAGCCCACTACCCTTTAAGGATAACTTATTATACAGACTATGCTAAGCTGCTTGAGGATGCTGATGCCCTTATAATAGCTACGGCATGGCCCGAATTTAAAGACATTCATCAGAAGACAGATAAACCTGTTATAGATTGTCGCTTTATGCTTTGATGGGAGTGATTTTAAATCCATCTCGTCTTTTTGCTTGAAACTATAGTATGCTTGTTATGGTAAAAGCATGTCGAAGCTATGGCGGAGACTTCCATATCTTCTTGCGAAGACATAAGGACGTGGCGTGAAAATATAAGGACCAAAAGATAGGTAGTTGTGGTATACTGAATTGTTGTTATTTTCTACCGAAATCTGCGGGAATCTCTCCCCATTTGGATGTTTCCCATTTCATAATGCGGGTCGTATAGGCATTGTTCTTGAGCCATGCTTCGGCACGAGCGATCAAGTTGTATAATTCTTTTGTTTTGGCACTTTGTACTAGTTTAGTACGACATTTTTTTGCTTTTACCCAATTGATAGCATTGACGCTGTCGCTATAGATGGGGAGATCAATTTTCTTTTGTTTCATTAGTGCCAGTCCATGAACGATAGCGAGAAATTCGCCGATATTGTTTGTCCCGAACATCGGACCGAAGTGGAAAATTTCTTGACCGCTAGCGATATGTACTCCTCTATATTCCATTTTTCCCGGATTTCCGCTACAGGCGGCGTCTACCGCAAGGCTGTTTTGTTCAACTTCTTTTGGTAGCACTCTCTCCCCCGATGGAATAGCGCGTCTTTTTTCTTTTTTTATAATAAAATCTGATGGGGAAGCCGTGAAAGCGCGTTGCGCTTCTTCTATGGAATCGAAAGATTTGTATTTTGCTCCTTTTACACCTTTTGTCTGTAATAGACAATCAGTCCAATTGGTATAAATACCCGGATCTAATCCTTCCCAGACTACATAATATTTCTGTTTTCCCATGAAAATCCTAATTTATCGGATAAAGATACAACGAATTTCGTTGGAATCATTAAATTTGTACCAAATTATATCGGTAAGATGATTCGAATCTTTTTAGTTGGCTATATGGGAGCCGGCAAGACGACCTTGGGAAAGGCTTTTGCCAAGGTAATGAAATTGTCGTTTGTAGATCTTGATTGGTATATTGAGGAACGTTTCCATAAGACCATCTCTCAACTATTTGCCGAACGAGGTGAGGCTGCTTTTCGAGAATTGGAACGTAATGCGCTTCATGAGGCTGGTGAATTTGAAGATGTGATCATTGCTACAGGTGGTGGTACACCTTGCTTTTGTGGAAATATGGACTATATGAATACCCAGGGAGAAACGGTTTTTTTGAATGTAAGCCAATCGGTTTTGTTTGTTAGGTTGAAGATTGCTTCAATGAATCGTCCCATAATAAAGGGTAAATCGGATGAGGAGCTAAAGGAGTTTATTGCATCCTCACTGGAGAAACGTGTGCCTGTTTATAATCAAGCTAAGTACGTTTTTGATGGTAGCCGTTTGGAGACCAAAACTCAAGTGGTGGAATCTGTTTGCAGATTGCAACAACTTTTAAATATAACTCATTGAGTTATTCACAATTAATATCTACTTTTGCAAATTAATAATCAATAATAACAGAATCGTATAAAAATGAGAAAATGGCGCATAGAAGATTCCGAGGAACTCTACAACATTAATGGATGGGGAGCTCCTTATTTTGCTATTAACGAAAAAGGGCATGTTGAAGTTACCCCCCGTCAAGGTAGTGTCGGGGTAGACCTTAAAGATCTTGTTGACGAATTGGCGTTGCGGGATGTAACGGCTCCTATGTTGATACGCTTTCCCGATATTTTGGATAATCGTATTGAAGCGACCGCAAAGTGTTTTCAACAAGCATCGGAAGAATATGGATATAAAGCTCAAAACTTTATTATCTATCCGATAAAAGTGAATCAGATGCGTCCCGTTGTTGAAGAGATAATCAGTCACGGAAAAAAATTCAATCTTGGATTGGAAGCTGGCTCTAAGCCTGAGCTTCACGCTGTTATTGCTGTCAATGCAGATACCGATTCGCTCATTATTTGTAACGGCTATAAAGATGAGAGCTATATAGAGCTTGCATTATTGGCTCAAAAGATGGGCAAGCGTATCTTTCTGGTCGTCGAAAAGATGAACGAGTTGAAGCTCATTGCTAAAATGGCAAAACAACTAAATGTTCGCCCTAATATAGGTATTCGCATTAAATTGGCTTCTTCGGGTAGTGGTAAATGGGAAGAATCGGGTGGTGATGCCAGTAAGTTCGGTTTGACTTCCAGTGAATTGCTTGAAGCTCTTAACTTTCTGGAAGAAAAGGAAATGAAAGATTGTCTTAAATTAATTCATTTTCATATTGGCAGCCAGGTGACAAAAATACGTCGCATAAAGACAGCCCTTCGCGAAGCGGCTCAATTCTACGTTCAGATTTATTCTTTGGGGTTTGCTATTCAGTTTGTTGATATTGGAGGTGGATTGGGAGTAGACTATGATGGGACACGTTCGTCAAGTAGTGAAAGTAGCGTAAACTATTCATTACAGGAGTATGTTAACGACTCGATTTCAACTCTTGTCGATGTGAGTGATAAGAATAATGTACCTCATCCCAATATTATTACAGAAAGTGGCAGGGCGCTTACCGCTCATCATTCGGTGTTGATTTGTGAAGTGCTTGAAACGGCATCTTTGCCGGAATGGGACGATGATGAAGAGGTGACTAAAGATGATCATGAACTGTTGCAGGAAATGTACAATATATGGGATACATTGAATCAAAGTAGAATGTATGAAGACTGGCATGATGCCCAACAAATTCGTGAAGAGGCATTGGATTTGTTTAGTCATGGATTGGTGGATCTTGAAACTCGTGCCAAAATAGAGCGGCTTTATTGGTCTATCACTCGTGAAGTAAATGTTATAGCTAAAGGTATGAAACATGCTCCCGATGAATTTCGCGGGTTGTCAAAACTTCTTGCTGACAAATACTTTTGTAATTTCTCTATTTTTCAATCGTTGCCAGATTCATGGGCTATTGATCAGATATTTCCTATTATGCCCATACAGCGTCTCGATGAGAAGCCCGACCGTTCGGCAACATTGCAAGATATTACTTGTGACTCTGATGGGAGGATAGCCAATTTTATTTCGCCTAAGGGTGTCAGCGATTTTATGCCCATACATAATTTTAAAAATAAAGAACCTTACTTTATAGGGGTGTTTCTTGTCGGTGCTTATCAAGAAATACTTGGCGATATGCATAATTTATTTGGCGATACTAATGCTATTCATGTATCTGTCAACGAAAAGAACTATACGATTGAACAGATTATTGATGGAGAGACCGTTGCCGAGGTCCTTGATTATGTTCAGTATAACCCGAAACGATTAGTGAGAACTCTTGAAACATGGGTTACCAAGTCGGTGAAGGAAGGGAAAATTTCGCTGGAAGAGGGGAAAGAGTTTCTATCGAATTACCGTAGCGGTTTGTATGGCTATACTTATTTGGTATAAAGGTGAATATTATTTAAAATAAATAATGAAAGAGAAGCTCACTATTATTAAGGTCGGAGGGAAGGTCGTCGAGGATGATACTTCTCTCCAACTGCTATTATCTGATTTTGCTGCAATAAAAGGTAAAAAGATTCTTGTTCATGGTGGGGGACGATCGGCGACCAAACTTGCTGCCATGCTTGGCGTTGAAAGTAAGATGGTTGGTGGTCGCCGTATTACCGATGAGTCTATGCTGCGGATTGTTACTATGGTGTATGGCGGATTAGTCAACAAAAATGTGGTAGCTAAGTTGCAGGCAATGAATATCAACGCTTTGGGGTTGACTGGCGCAGATATGAATGTGATTTGTTCAGTGAAACGTCCTATAAAAGATGTAGACTATGGCTTTGTAGGAGATGTGAAAAAAGTTGATGCCGTTATTCTATCTGATTTAATTAGTAAGGGGATTGTTCCCGTCATGGCTCCATTAACTCACGATGGCGAAGGGCATCTATTGAATACCAATGCTGATACGATAGCTGGTGAAACAGCCAAAGCTCTTGCTCCTTATTTTGCTGTCAGTCTAATGTACTGCTTTGAGAAATTCGGTGTATTGCGCGATGAAAATGATGATAATAGCGTTATTCCTTCTATCAGTTACCAAGAATTCCAATCTCTCGTCACAAAAAAAGTTATTCAAGGGGGGATGATTCCAAAATTAGAGAATGCATTTGCTGCTATTAATGCAGGTGTCGAAGAAGTATTAATTACTTCTGCTTCAGCCATTAATACTATTGGTGGAACTTATATTAAAAAATAATTCCAAAAAAAAGCCTTTCGGCTGTAACTTTTCTATTCATCAACCGTCATTATTATAGAGATGCAAGAAATTAGCTTCCGAAAAGACATATTGCCATTGAAAGATAAACTCTTCCGATTGGCACTTCGGATTACCCTTAATAGGGCAGAAGCAGAAGATGTCGTGCAGGATACTATGTTGAGGGTATGGAGTAGGAGAAACGAGTGGTCTAAGTTCGATTCGATAGAAGCTTTTTGTATGACAGTTGCTCGAAATTTGGCAATTGATCGGAGCGAAAAGATGGATGCAAAGAACTTAGAATTGATCCCTGAAATGGAACAAGCTACTGATGCATCAGGTCCTTATAATCTGTTGGTGCAGACTGAAAGGTTGGATTTGATTCACCAATTGATTAATAAACTTCCTGAGAAACAACGGACTGTTATACAACTCCGAGATATCGAAGGAAAGAATTATAAAGAAATTGCAAAAGTCATGGGACTGACAGAAGAACAAGTAAAAGTGACGCTGTTCAGAGCACGACAAAAAGTAAAAGAACAATATTTAGCGATAGACGGATATGGATTATAAGAATATTGAACAATTGTTGGAACGTTATTGGCGGTGCGAAACTTCTCTTGAAGAGGAAAACCGATTGCGTGATTTCTTCACCAGTGGTGAGGTTCCAGCAGCCCTATTGCCTTATAAAGAATTATTTGTTTATCAAAAAGAACAACAGATTGAAGGCTTGGGAGCAGATTTTGATGCTCGAATGTTGAGTAAAGTTGAAAGCCCGGTTGTAAAAGCAAAGCATCTTTCGTTAGTCAGTCGCTTCAAGCCCCTCTTTCGGGCCGCTGCTGTTGTAACGGTTTTCTTAATGCTCGGAAATGTTGCTCAACGTTCTTTGTTTCATAATGATGCACTCGATTATAATTATAATAATTATCGGGATACTTATGATGATCCGAATGTTGCTTATAAAAAAGTTTCTTCGGCATTGTTGATTCTTTCTGATGAGATTAGTAAATCAAATAACCAAAATTCTGCTGATAGTATTTGTAAAGCGGCAACAGATTCGGTGATGAATGAATAATATGAAGAGCGTTCTTTTGACTTTATTGATGACAGTTCTCTCTGTGGCAGCAATGGCGCAGGATTTCGCTACTCGTTTTATGGCTGAGCATAAAAAGGATGTTAATTTGACGTGTATTACGATTAGTCCTACGATGATGAAGCAGATATTGAAGGTTGATGCGGTAGAGAAGGATGAGAAAATGGCAGACGTTATCTCCAACCTGAAGAGTATGCAGCTTATTACTTCTAAAGTGAAGGCTTCACGTTATTATCAGGAGGCTCTAAAGGTTATTGAGAAAAATGCTAATCGTTTTGATCCGTATCTTTCTTCAAAAGACCATTTTGGTGAGAGCCGTATAATGGTTAGAAGGCATAAGGGAGCTATTGTGGAGATGGTTATGTTGACCAATTATCGGAAGGCTTTTTCAGTTATTAATTTTACTGGAATCATGAGCGATGAGTTTATTTCAGAACTTGCCCGTTCGATGAGACAGAAGCGTTCTTAGTTTAAAAAAGATATATTTTCATTTGCTTAGAAATATAGTTAGTGTGCTTAATTAAAACAAACATTGAAGCTGTGAAGCTTCTTTTCTCAATTTTTCATAAGACTTAATAATAGATATGGGCTGCCCGGTGGCAGCCCTTTCTTTTTAGTTTCAAAGTTGTAATCTTGTGTTTTCTTAAAAGAGTATTAAATGTTTGGCGAAAATATTAAGGGCTATGATTAAATTCAGTACATTTGTTACTTATTTAAAGTGAAGATTATTACTAACTTATTATTCTACCTATTAAAAAATAAATACAAAACGTTTATGAAAGGAATCAAACTTCTTCTTCTTTCGGTGGTGTTAGCTTTGATTAGTATATCTGCTTATTCTCAAAAAGCAAAGCATTCTTTTGTTATTAAAGATGGTAATTTTGTGTACGATGGCAAGGCTGTTCAAATTCATTCGGGCGAAATGCATCCTGCCCGTGTGCCTTCTGCTTATTGGCGTCACCGTATGAAAATGATGAAAGCAATGGGACTTAATACTTTGACTTGTTATATATTTTGGAATTACCAAGAGGTTGCTCCCGGCGTTTGGGATTGGAAAACAGATAATCATAATTTACGTGCTTTTGTTAAGATTGCGGGCGAAGAAGGTTTGATGGTTATTCTCCGTCCTGGTCCCTATTGTTGCGCCGAGTGGGAGTTCGGAGGTTATCCATGGTGGTTGCAGAACGTCAAAGATTTAGTTATTCGTGCTAATAATAAGCTTTTCTTGGATTCTTGCCGTGTGTATATTAATCAGCTTGCAGATCAAGTTCGTGATTTGCAAGTTACTCACGGAGGTCCCATTATTATGGTGCAGGCTGAGAACGAGTTTGGCTCTTATGTTGCGCAACGTCCCGATATTTCATTGGATCAACACAAAAAATATAGTGCTGCCATTCGTCAACAATTGCTTGCTGCCGGTTTTGATATCCCTATGTTTACTTCGGACGGTACTTGGTTGTTTAAGGGTGGTAGTATAGAAGGAGCTCTACCTACGGCAAATGGAGAAAGTAATATTGCAAATTTAAAAAAGGCTGTTAATGAATACCATGGCGGTGTCGGTCCATATATGGTAGCCGAATATTATCCCGGTTGGTTGTCGCATTGGGCTGAACCTTTTCCGAGGGTTAAACCTGAAAGTATTGTGAAAGAGATAGAGTCCTTTCTACAAAACGGCATTAATTTTAATTTTTATATGATCCATGGCGGTACTAATTTTGGATTTACCGCAGGTGCCAATTTTAGTAATGTTACAAATATTCAGCCCGATCTGACGAGTTACGATTATGATGCTCCGATTAGCGAGGCTGGATGGGCAACTCCGAAATATAATATTCTTCGTGATTTGATGAAGAAATATGTGAAATACAATGTACCTGAGATTCCAAAACAGATTCCTGTTATCGAAATACCTGCTATCAAATTGACTAAAACGGTAAGTCTGTTCGATATTGTTGATAAGCAGAATCCTGTTGAAAATGATACACCAATGACTTTTGAAGCATTAAATCAGGGTTATGGATATGTGCTTTATCGTCGTCATTTCAATCAGCCTATTAATGGATTGATGAAAATTGATGGCATTGCCGACTATGCTTTGGTTTATGTCAACGGCAAAAAGGTCGGAGAATTGAATAGAGTATTTGACAAAGATAGTATTGATATAGATATACCTTTTAATGGGACACTTGATATTTTGGTCGAAAATATGGGCCGAATTAATTATGGTGCCCGCATTACCGATAATTTGAAGGGTATTACTAAGCCTGTATTGATTAATGGAATGGAAATTACCGGGGGTTGGCAGATGTTTAAGTTGCCTATGGACAAAATACCCGATTTGAGTAAGTATACTGCATCTTATGTTCAGGGCAATCCTGTCGTTTACGGGGCTTCTTTCGAAGTATCATCGGTAGGAGATACTTTTCTTGATATGCAACATTGGGGAAAGGGTATTGTTTTTGTGAATGGAATCAATCTTGGGCGCTATTGGAAGGTGGGCCCGCAGCAAACACTCTACTTACCAGGTTGCTATTTGAAGAAAGGAGAAAATACTATTGTGATATTTGAACAACAAAATGAGGTGAAGCAACAGATGCTTACAGGAGTCAAAGTTCCTGTGTTGGATCAACTGAAAAAATAATCGTCATCAGTATAACTTTTGGGCTAATTAGGTATGAGTTTAATTAGCCCAATTTGTTTTTTTAACGTTAATGATTAATAAAAAGAATAAGTGAGGTGTTCCTTTTGAATATCTTAATTGTAATATACTAGAATAAAGCCAAATTAACCAATTCTGAATGGAAACTAAAAAGAAAACAGTAAGTCCCATAACTTGGGTGCCTACACTTTATTTCGCCATGGGGATGCCTTTCGTTGTTCTCAACATGGTCAGTGGATTAATGTTTAAAGGACTGGATGTCTCCGATTCGCAAATTGCACTCTGGACCTCTCTCATTATGTTCCCCTGGACTTTTAAACCTCTTTGGAGCCCCTTCCTAGAGATGTATCGTACAAAAAAGTTTTTTGCCGTACTAACTCAAATAGCCACCGGAATCGTCTTTGGTCTTATCGCTTTGGCTCTTAATTTACCTCATTTTTTTGCGGTATCTATAGCGCTTATGGCGGTTATCGCTTTTAGTGGAGCTACTCACGACGTAGTTGCAGATGGTATTTACATGTCCGAACTTTCCACAGAAGATCAATCCAAGTATATCGGTTGGCAAGGAGCTTTTTATAATATAGCTAAGATTGTAGCCTCTGGCGGACTTGTGATGCTTGCCGGTTTTCTGATGGACTATTATACGGGCGATATATCCAAAATGGATGCTGTTCAGATTGCAGCGAGCCGTCATCATGCCAGTGTTGTCGCTTGGATGGCTGTGATGCTGCTTTGTGGTGTTGTTATGCTGCTGCTGGGACTATATCATATTAAAATGCTACCTCGGGGAGTGAAGTCGTCGGATACTCGTAAGACGGGGCGCGAGGTGTGGCATGAACTAATAGAAGTTCTTTCAGATTTCTTCCGTAAAAAACATATCCTGTATTATATCTTTTTTATCATTCTATATCGGTTTTGCGAAGGATTCGTTATGAAGATTGTGCCACTGTTTCTCAAAGCTTCTCGAGCAAGCCAGGGACTTGGCATGAGTGAAAAAGAGATAGGTACTTGTTATGGTACTTTTGGTGCTGCGGCTTTTGTTATAGGATCTATTTTGGCAGGCTACTACATTGCTCGTCGGGGTTTGCAGAAATCACTATTCTTTCTTTGCTGTGTTTTCAATCTTCCTTTCTTTGCTTATACCCTATTGGCTATTTATCAGCCCCAGCAATTGTGGATTATAGGTGGTGGTATTGTTCTCGAATATTTTGGTTATGGCTTCGGTTTTGTGGGGCTAACCTTATTCATGATGCAACAAATAGCTCCCGGCAAACATCAGATGGCTCATTATGCTTTTGCCAGTGGTATTATGAATCTAGGAATGATGATACCTGGTACGATCAGTGGCTTTGTAAGTGATTGGTTGGGTTATCGCACGTTCTTTATTGTAGTACTCTTGGCCACTATTCCAGCTTTTCTAATTACATGGTTTGTTCCTTTCACTTATTCAGACAAGAAATCAATTAAATAAAAATAATTAATATAGTATGGGTACATTAAAGATTGAAGGTAATCCGTTACCTAATATGCCTTGGGAAGATCGCCCAGTAGGCTCTAAAGATACGATGTGGCGTTGCAGTGCCAATCCTATTATTCCGCGCGATCTATTACCTACATCCAATAGTATTTTCAATAGTGCTGTTGTTCCTTTCGAGGATGGATATGCAGGAGTATTCCGGTGTGATGATACTAATCGTCGGATGGTGCTGCATGTGGGGTTCAGTAAAGATGGTGTAAAATGGCAGATTAATGAAGAGCCGCTTCGCTTTGAATGCGATGATCCTGAAATAGGCGAATGGCTTTATGGCTATGATCCACGTGTTTGTTTTATTGAAGATCGTTATTATGTGACTTGGTGTAATGGTTATCATGGACCAACCATTGGAGTGGCATATACTTTCGATTTTAAAACATTCCATCAGTTGGAAAATGCTTTTCTACCTTACAATAGAAATGGCGTACTGTTTCCTAAGAAAATCAATGGCAACTTTGCCATGTTGAGCCGTCCCAGTGATACAGGTCATACCCCTTTTGGAGATATATTCTATAGTGAGTCTCCCGATTTAAATTTCTGGGGTCGTCATCGTCATGTAATGTCTCCTGCTGCTTTTGAAGTAAGTGCTTGGCAATGTATGAAGATTGGTGCCGGTCCTATTCCTATAGAAACGTCAGAAGGTTGGTTGCTGTTTTATCATGGAGTATTGCATTCTTGCAACGGATATGTTTATAGTTTCGGCTCTGCGATACTGGATAAGGATGAACCTTGGAAAGTTAAATACCGTTCGGGGCCATATCTTATTTCTCCTCAGAAGTCATACGAATGCATGGGTGATGTTCCTAATGTATGTTTCCCTTGTGCCGAATTGCATGATCCTGAGACAGGGCGTATTGCCGTTTATTATGGTTGTGCTGATACGGTAACTGGTTTGGCGTTCGGGTATATACCAGAAATTATAGAATTTACGAAGCGTACAAGCATTATTTAAATGAAATAGTGCATATATATAAATAAGTTCGGATTCAGTCTCTGAATTCGAGCTTATTTGTCTTAATTGCTTCATATCCGGCAAGTGCTTTAGGTTTGTTTTTAAAGAAGCCGATCGCGGCAATCACTAAAATGGAGCAAAACAAGAACCGTCATTATTTCACTCTCCGATATAACACCTTTTCTATTTGAGTCGCTTTTTACCTTTCTTCTTATGTCGGCTCAAGTATGAATTATTCAGGTATGGTAGTTCTACAAGTAAGCGTCTCCGCGATTATGCCTTTTCCGATTTGTTTTCGTTGAGTACCTTTGCCCAGAATCAAAAATGCAAAAGAAATGGTACTATCAGAAACAGCAGAACTGCGATACCGTCATGTATGGGAAATGTTCGAAAAGGAGCTGACAACGAATTATCGTTGCAGCTTGTCAGAAATAGCGGCTAAAAACCGTACGAACTTGACCGGTATGCGCGGCTGGATGCTCGAGCACGGACTTTCGGTATCCCGACTGAAAAAAGAAATTCTTCATCGCTATTACGGCGACTCCATACCCAACGCCAAGGACGCGGAGCGAATGTTTGCACCGATCGTGGCGTCCGGTATCCCGAGAGAGGTACCTTCATTGCTGGGTATCCGTATCACCTTCAACAGCGGCACGATCATCACCGTCAAAGAGGCGACTGCCGAGGGACTAACGGATCTGATCCGAATTTACGAGAGAAAGGACGGTGAGTCATGTACTCTTTGACCTCGAGCAACAAATATTACCTGTACCAGGGGTATGTCCGAATGAATCTGGGTATTGAAGGACTTTACAAGATGATACGTTCTGAAATGAAGGAACTCTCTCCCGTTTCAGGTGACGCTTTCATCTTCTTCGGTACGAGAAGACAAAGCGTAAAGATACTGAAATGGGACGGCGACGGTTTTTTGCTGTATTACAAACGGCTTGAAGGTGGCAGTTTCGAAGTGCCCGTTTTCAACCCACGCAGCGGCAACTACGAGATCGACCGGAACACACTCTTCTTTATTCTCGGCGGCGTATCGTTGAAGTCCGTAAGGCTGCGAAAGCGTTTCCGAATATAGCGGAAAGCGCCTGTTTATGGTGGATTAATTGCAAAAAAGTCAAGCGTTTTGTTTGGTCATATCGGTGATTATCAGTATCTTTGTATTATGAGAAAGGATGAGATTGTCGATCTGTTGAAGCAGCAAATTAACAGCTATAAAAAGCTGATTGACGATTTGCGCGAACAAGAGAAAAGGCAATCGCGGCAAATCACGGAACTTATAGCAGAAGTGGCCTCCCTCAGGGAAGCGCTCCTTCAGAAAGACGAATCCTTGAGCAAGCAGAAACGTGTCTGCAAGGGATTGGGCAAACTGATTTCCGCCACATCCGAAAAACAGCTTCCCCGGGTAACCCCTCTTACCGATGAGGAAAGGCGTGAACAGGAAGAGGAAAGAAGCGCGCAAAGGAAAGCCCGAAAGAATAACGGGTCCAAACGTGACATGCATGCGGACATGGAGGTGGAGGAGCATGACATCTATCCCGAGGAACCGGAGTTCGATATGGACAAGGCCCGACCCCTGTCGGAGAAGCTGCGTATATCCATCCGTTACGAATGCGTGCCCATGCGCTTCATCAAGCATGTCTACAAAATCCACTCCTATACACAAGACGGCCGTGTCTATACGGGTCAGACTCCCTCTTCGGCTTTCTTGAACTCCAACTACGACGCCTCCTTTATAGCCGGACTGATGGAACTTCGCTACATCCAATCCATACCGGTGGAACGAATCATCGGTTATTTTGAAAGTCATGGCTTCACTCTGAAAAAACCTACCGCACATAAGCTGATCGAAAGAGCGTCCGTGCTGTTGGAGAATCTCTACAAGTGTACCAGACAAACCGTTCTTCAGGATAATTATATCTCTGCCGATGAGACGTATTACAAAATTCTCGTCAGCCCGAAGAACAGCAAGGGCCGCGGAGTGAGAAAAGGATACCTGTGGGTCATCATAGGGATGAGGAGCAAGCTGATGTACGTGCTCTACGAAGACGGTTCACGGTCGGAAGATGTGATTCTGCGAGAGCTGGAAGATTACAGAGGCATCATACAAAGCGACGGTTACTCTCCCTATCGGAAACTTCAGAAAGAGGATTATCCCCATATCACGCGAATAGCTTGCCTGCAACATGTCAAACGGAAATTTATTGATTGCGGTGAGGATGAAGAGGCAAAAAAGATGGTGTGTTTGATAGGTAAGCTGTATCATCAAGAGCATAAGCATCGAATCGGAGAGAAGGAGTGGACGGAGGAAAAGAATCGCAGATTCCGAAACGCATACGCTCCTCCGATACTGGAAGAAATAAGGGCACACCTTGCACGGATAGAATCCGATCCCGACTTGCCGCCCAAAAGCGGACTATATACGGCTGCCGTCTATATGAGAAATGAATGGGACGCCATAGAAAACATCTTCAAGCACGGGGCCACGAGTCTGGACAATAATACGGTAGAGCGAATGAATCGTTATTTCTCAATATCAAGAAGAAACTCTCTGTTTTTCGGCAGTCATAAAGGCGCCGAAAGGGGGGCCATACTCTACACTCTGGCGTTGTCATGCCGCATGAACGGAATAAATCTGTTTCAATATCTCACCGATATCATCAATAGGACAGCCCTGTGGCAGCCCAATACGGATCTGGAAAAATATCGGGAACTACTTCCTGACAGATACAAAAACAACGCATAAATAAAAAACTGGCTTTTTATTTTAATAACAACGCGTAATCGCGGAGACGCTTACTTCTACAACTTATTTTTCCTGTGGCTCCTGTCACCTTATCTTATTGACTATGAGTGATATATACAGACGTGGCTTGTTTTTGGAACATCAAAATGGTGTTATCTTGCTTATAGTTAGTGTGTTATGAAACACGGATCGCCCATTTCATTATCAACAGATTAAGTCATCATCCGGTATTTGTGGTGTGTGTACCGTGTAGAAACTCTCGTGGGTAGGAATATCAATGTTGCTGTTGCGCGGACCTTCTGGCGAATGTAGAGAATATATTCCACTACACAACACTTTGATACGTCACTCGGTATTGCCATGGAGCATATTACAACTCATTTTTCAATTGGCCGTAGGTAATGCCTCCTTTGCTTAGCGCCCGTGCTTGGAAGTGGTCCGGTTCTTTTCAGAGAGAAGGCTTTTTGTACACATCCTACTGAATCATGGATGTTGTATTTAAGGCATTTTTGTCTGCTTATAAAGGTTTTGTCGTTCCACATATGTGATTCGATCAACTCACATCTGTGGAACGATCGAATCACCTAGGCAGGGCTGACGCATTAAGAATCACCTCGTATCATTTACGTTATATATTATTAACTTATTATATTGATATATAGAACATTGAATGCTATACATGTCAATATTATTTACTATATTTGTGTAGTTTTTATACATTAAATATATCAATAATATGGATTTGGTAACAATATTAAGAGAAGTAGAAGACCCCAGAAGGGACCATTTAAAAGAACACAGTTTGGAGTGTATTTTTTATATTACAATGGCCGCTGTAGTTTGCGGTGCTGAAAGCTGGTATGAAGTAGCTGAATTCGGCAAAATGAAAGAACCCTTTTTACGTTCCCGTATAAAGGACTTTAAAGGAGTTCCTTCCCATGACACCTTTAATAGAGTATTCTCCATTCTTGATCCCAAGGAACTGGAGTGTGGCTTCAGACAGTGGATTCAGGAGATCTGTGGAAAATATAGGGGTATCGTGCCAATAGACGGGAAGGAAATATGTGGTGCAAGAACGCAAAAGAAGGATGGCAGTTTCGAGCCTTTACGTATGGTCAGTGCATGGGCTGCATCCAATGGCGTTACACTTGGGCAGGAGAAAGTGGGCAAGAAGAGCAATGAAATAAAAGCCATTCCAAAACTGATAAAGGCTTTAGATTTGGCCGGATGTGTAGTGACCATAGACGCCATGGGTTGTCAACATGAAATAGTTGAAACGATCATCAAAAATAAGGCCGACTTTGTCATCTGTGTGAAAGACAACCAGAAGAAACTGCATAATGAGATAAAAAGTTGGTTCAGGGACATCGATTTTAATGGAAATAAGATCAATGGACACGGGCATATACCACCAACCAGATATCAGGTTTCATACACAGAGGAATGCGGTCATGGGCGGAAGGAAAAGAGATATTGCCAAGTATATAACAATGGGGTGACAGGTAAAATTTTAGGGTGGGAAGGTGTCCGCTCCGTCGTTTGCCGGACAAAGATCACGACTCATCTGAAAAGCAAGAAAACGGTAGAGGAAAAACATTATTATATCACATCCCTACCTCTGGATTCGGACAGGATTATGCAGGCTATAAGGACGCATTGGAGCATAGAGAACAATCTGCATTGGCAGTTGGACGTGACCTTTAACGAGGACGATACCAGAAAAAGGAAGAATGCGGCGCAAAATTTCTCCCTCATCAGCAAGATCGCACTCGCCCAAATAAAGAACAGCCAAAGAAAAGGCAGCTTCAAAATGAAAAGAAAACTTGCAGGATGGGATGAAAATTACATGATAGAGCTATTGGATTCTAACTGGACCCAAAATTCAAATTCTTAATGCGTCAGCCCTGCATATATGAGTTGATCGAATCACATATGTGGAACGACATTCTTCTCGGTACAAAGAGATGAAACCTTTCTGAGAAGAACCAATTTTTATCCGTATGTTTCGCAGATCTCATCCTTTTGAGGGGTATCATGTAGCGTTTAAAAGCTTTTTTAGCAGAGTATTACGGCTTTCGTCACAATACCGTGGCGGAGACATACGAATGTAGAGCGTGCAAATTGCAACATGATTTTGTTGAAATAGACCCTTGCATTCGCAACTATAGACCTGAGTTTTTATCCCGAACTCAAATAATTAACTCTCATTTTGAAGAGTAAGCGGCTGTTGTCTACCTCTCGTTCCTCATTTTTTTACGATAATTTTTTGGAGAGATTCCTACATATTGTTTGAAATACTTTCCAAAGAATGATTGCGAGGGGAAATTTAAACGTATGGCAATCTCTTTGATGCTGGCATCAGAATATTGAAGCATTTGTTTTGCGTCAACAAGTACGATTTCTATAATCCATTGAAGGGCAGGCTTACCTGTTTTACATTTCACAATGGTAGAAAAATAACTGGGAGAAAGAGATTGTTCATTGGCATAGAACGCTACATCTCGTTCGTTGTGAAAATTTTTATAAAGAGAGATGAGGAATTGCTGCACGATTGTATCCTTACGGTCCTGAATCGATGGTTGAATGGGGGCATTAGTGAAGAACATGTTAAGTACTTCGTAACAAAGCGTAGTGCCTAGGGAGATAATCAGCTCTCGCATAATTTTTTTCCGTTTCATATTGCAACCCGATGTGTTTTCTATTTCTATTCTTTCAGCTAACGAGTTTATAATTTTTTCTATATCGTTGTATTGCTCATCTTTAAGAGACATGCAGGGATTGTCTCTTATAGATAATTGACTTTTGATGTCGGTTACTTTATTGATAAGTGGAATAATAAAATCATAATCTGTTCGTATAATAATAGCTTGGAAATCCGGACTAACATCTTTTACGATAGTAAAAAAGGACGGAACGTAAAAATACAAATCTCCTTTTGAAATAGAATATTCATTGGAATCAATATGTATTTCTACTTTGCCTTGAGTGCATAATACTACAGCAATCATGTCGTTTGATGATATCATTGTGTTCATCTTTTGTACACCTGGTGAATCTGCGGTAAACTCTATAAACTCAAAAGGTAATCCTAAATTGTCATTCATTTTATTTTTTTGCGCAAATGTAATAGTTTACTTCAGAAAAAGACCAATTTTATATTTGGAATATTCGTTAATCGGGGAAATCGAACATTTATTGTTTGTTATTAGCCTTTTTGAGAATGCACTAATATCCTACTTTTGTCGTAAAATAGTTGAATTAATAAAAGATTAATAATGAAGTTGGAAGTAATTAAAACGTTGTCAGGTGGGCTTGGAGTAGTTCTATTGTTAAGTTGTTCACCTAAGCAAAAAGAAGAAGTATCGGATATTATACCGGTGAAAACGGTGGAGATAAGCTCAGTGTATCAAGCTGATACTAGGACGTATGTAGGTACGGTAGAAGAATCGTGTGGGTCATTGTTGAGCTTTGCTACTTTAGGTACAGTAGCTCAAGTATTGGTTGATGAAGGACAATCAGTGCACCAGGGACAAGTACTGGCTGTTCTTGATAAAGCAACAATGATGAATGCTTATCAGATATCCAAGGCTACGCTGGGGCAAGCTCAAGATGCCTTTAGGAGGATGAATGCTTTATACAAAAAGGGTAGTTTGCCCGAGATAAAGTTCATAGAGATACAGACACAGCTTGCTCAAGCGCAGGCTTCAGAACGTATTGCCCGAAAAAAGTTGAGAGATTGTGTACTTCGTGCGCCTTTTTCCGGATATATTTCTAAAAAGATGGTCGATCCAGGTAATAACGTAGCTCCCGGCATAGGATGTTTTAAATTAGTAAAAATAGAGAGGGTAAAAGTAAAAGTCTCCATTCCTGAAAAAGAAATCTCGAGTATCCATTTAGGTCAGAATATTACGTTTAAAGTTGATGCATTAAATGGTCGTCATTTTACGGGGAAAGTATTAGAAAAAGGAGTCCAAGCCAATGTGTTTAGTCATACTTATGATGTTAAGCTCCAATTGATAAATAATGGTCACATGCTTTTGCCGGGTATGGTGTGTAGCGTTTATATAAATAATCAGGGAAACGGTAGTGCTGTGATTATTCCACAAGAAGCCATCATGATTGATGGTAATAATACTTTTGTTTGGGTAGTGAAAAGAGGTGGCGCTACAAAACGAATTGTAAAAACAGGAGGAGTAAGCGATCAGGGAACCGTTATTCTCGATGGATTGGAAAGTGGCGATGTAGTGATTGTGAGTGGACAAAACAAAGTGAGTGAAGGATCTAAAATTAAGATGGTATGACAAATAAATCTCGGAAACATGATATAGTTGAAAGCGTAATGCATTATAAAAGCATTATGCTGCTCATAGTGACCGTATTGATATGTTTTGGTATTTATTCTTTAATTTATATGCCGAAGAATGAATTCCCTACTTTTACTGTCAGACAAGGTGTGGTGGTAGGTGTTTATCCTGGTGCTACATCAAATGAAATAGAAGGACAACTTACTAAGCCTCTTGAAAAATTCTTGTGGGGATTTAAAGAAATAAAAAAGAGCAAAACTTATTCTCAAAGCAAGGATGGTGTTTGTTATGTCTTTGTCGAATTAAATGACAATATAAATAATAAAAATGAGTTTTGGAGTAAATTCAAAATACGTTTGCAACAATTTAAGAGTAGTTTACCGCCAGGGGTGATGGCACTTATTGCAAATGATGATTTTGGTGATACTTCGGCTATGCTAGTCGCATTAGAGAGCAATAGCAAGACCTATCGAGATCTACACAATTATATGACGAACTTGCAAGATAGACTTCGTACTATCCCCGAAATGGCTAATCTTCGCGTTTACGGTGAACAGTCGGAACAGATAGGAGTTTATATTGATCGTGATCGTTTGTCAAACTATGGACTGAATACTGCTACTTTATTAAGTAATTTGAGCACTCAGGGTTTGACTGTTGTAAGCGGATCGGTGGATGATAAAAACACTGTGCGTCCTATTCATCTTCGTTCGCCGCTCAATACCGAAAATGACATTGCACAACAAATTGTTTATTCTGATCCTTCGGGAAGTGTCATCCGATTGCGAGATATTGCTACAATAAAAAGAGAATATCCCGATGCCGATTCTTATGTTAAGAATAATGGAAAGAAATGCATTGTTCTTTCACTCGAAATGAATGAAGGGCGTAATATCGTTAGTTTTGGAGATAAAGTCAAGAATATTCTCAAGGAATTCAAGCAAACATTGCCCAAAGATGTTTCTGTTTATACTATTACCGATCAGGGTAATGTTGTGAATTCTTCTATTGTAGATTTTCTCAAAGAATTGTTTGTCGCTATCTGCTCTGTTGTATTGGTCATTATGTTATTACTTCCCATGCGAGTGGCGAGTGTAGCGGCGAGTACTATTCCGATAACCATCTTCATTGCATTGGGTATATTCTACTCAACGGGGATAGAACTTAATACTGTTACACTTGCTGCTCTTATTGTAACGTTGGGTATGATAGTCGACAATTCCATTGTTATTATTGACTGTTACATAGAAAAGGTTGACGAAGGGATGAGTCGCTGGCATGCTGCATCTGAATCGGCCAAGGAGTTCTTCTCTTCCATCTTCAGTGCTACGCTGGCAATTTCTATTACGTTCTTTCCGTTGCTCATAACCATGAGAGGTGTGCTGCGCGATTTTGTTAAGTGGTTTCCCTTGGGGGTTTCCATTGTACTTGGCACATCGTTGCTTATTGCTGTTTTTGTAGTACCTTGGATGCAATTTACCTTTATTAAGAAGGGATTGAAAGCTACTGATGGTAAGAAAAAACGTAAAACTTTTTTGGATTATATTCAGCATTATTACAATAAACTTATCGGAACTTGTTTCGCTCATCCTTTTGTAACATTGGGTATAGGCGTATTATCAGTAGTAATAGGTGCCTACCTGTTTGGTAAACTTCCACAGAAGTTGATGCCTAGGGCAGAGCGTAATCAGTTCGCTGTTGAAATATATCTGCCTACAGGAACGGCTATTGAGCGTACTGCTCAAGTTTCCGATAGTTTGCGTGATATTATTAAGAAAGATAGGAGGGTTACAAATATCTCTACTTTTTATGGTTGCAGTTCTCCTCGTTTCCAAACATCTTATGCTCCACAAATGGGAGGAACCAATTATGCTCAATTTATTGTCAATACTGCCGGTGATAAAGAAACAGAAGAATTACTTGATGAACTGACTCCGAAATATACTGCTCATTTCAGTAATGCGATAGTGCGTTTCAAACAGTTAGATTATACTGATGCGACCTCACCTATTGAAATTAGATTCAGTGGTGAAGACTTACAACCGCTTCATGTTGCCGTTGATAAAGCAATCCAACAAATGCGAAACAATCCTCACTTATTGGTGGTGCGTAGTAATTTTGAAGGAACAGGAAATCGATTGGATGTCGTAATGGATAATGATGAGGCAAATCGTCTCGGCATTACCAAAACGCTGCTTTCGCTCAATCTCGCTACTCGTTTCGGCTCTGGTGTTCCGCTTACTACTGTTTGGGAGGGTGATTATCCGGTCAGTGTAATGCTGAAAGACTCTCATGCAGGATTACAGCATCCCAGTGATTTGAACAATGCAATGGTTAGCGGTATGATTCCTGGTGTGAACGTTCCCTTGAGGCAAATTGCGCAAGTCAAACCTAATTGGAACGAAGGAATGATAGTTCGTCGAAATGGTGTTAGAACAATATCCATTTTTGCAGATGTAAAGAGGGGATTCAATCTAAATTCAGTAACAGATGAAGTGTTGCATAACCTTTCTTCGCTTCAGCTACCAAAAGGGGTGAAAATGACAGCAGGCGGGCAGCGCGAGAGTGATAATGAAAACGGCCCTCAAATTTATGGTGGGCTTTCGATTTCGATTCTTATTATTTTTGCCATTTTGTTGTTTCATCTTAGAGATATTCGATTGTGCTTGCTTATAATGTTTTCTTTGTTATTCTCTTTGCTTGGCGCTGCTATAGGCGTCTTTACGATGCACCAAGAGCTAGGTATGACAGGCGTTTTAGGGCTCATTTCGTTGATGGGAATCATTGTTCGAAATGGTATCATTATGGTGGATTATGCAGAGGAGTTGAGGATAAAGCATCGACTGAGTGCTAAACATGCTGCTTTACAGGCTGCTCAACGTCGTATGCGTCCTATATTCTTGACAAGTGCAGCGGCCTCAATGGGGGTCGTTCCAATGGTGATACAAAATACTCCAATGTGGGGACCGATGGGAGTTGTCGTTTGTTTCGGTACTATCATATCAATGTTTTTTATCATTACGATGATTCCAATAGGCTATTGGATGATATTTAGGATAGAGGATAAAAAACGTAGATTAAAGAATGAAAAGCAACGGGCGGCCGATTTGAAAGCGAAAATGGACAGTTTAGCCTATTAATATCGTATGAGTTATAATAATAAAAGTAGCAAAATGAAAAGTTTGAAAACATATATTATGTTAGGTGCGGTATTACTTTCTGCTCCGGTTCTATTGCCGGCGCAGAAAGTGTATACTATTGTTGATTGTCGCCGTATGGCATTGGACAATAATATTAAGATAAAAAATGGTCTTGTCAATATAGAGCAGGCTAAGGAACAAGAGAAAGAAGCTTTTTCTAAGTATTTTCCTACAGTCTCGGCTTCTGGAACTTATTTCCGTTCGAGCGATTATCTTATCAAGGAGAAAATGAGTATCTCCCCATCAGAACAGCAGCAGTTGGCAAATACTATTACGCAATTGGGGCTTAACCCTTCGGCATTATCTTCTTTGCCAAATTCTTTTACATTGCAAGCTATAGACCATGGTACATTGGTTAACTTGATGGCTATGCAGCCGATTTATGCCGGTGGTCAGATTACTAATGGTAATAAATTGGCAAAGCTTCAGACAGAAATTCGACGTTTACAACTTCAGCAATCAAAAGATGATATTCTTAATACGACCGAACAATATTATAATCAGCTTTTGACTCTTTACGAGAAACAGAAAACACTTGATGTTGTTGATTGTCAACTGCAACGTATTCATCAGGATGCAGAGAATGCTTATAAAGAAGGTGTCTCTAATAAGAATGATGTGCTAAGTGTTGAATTAAAACAGAATGAAGTTGCCACTAATCGTTTGAAATTGGATAACGGTATCAAACTTTGTAAAATGGTATTGGCTCAGTATATTGGAATATCTGGAGAAGATATTAAAATTGATACAAAATTGGCTGATGAAACTCCTAATCCAGCAGTTTACTTTACCGATCATCTCGCCGCATTAAGTAATAGAACTGAATCTCAATTGCTTGATAAGAATGTTGAGGCCAATGTTCTTCAGACAAAGTTAAAGCGGGGTGCTCTTTTACCTACTGTTGCTGTTGGTGCTGCCGGGGTCTATCAAGATTTGTCCAATACAGGTCATGTCAAATTAATAGGTTTAGCCACGGTAAGTATTCCAATTAGTGATTGGTGGAGTACGAAGCATAGTGTGCGTCGCCAAGAATTAGCCGAAAAAATTGCAAGGCAAACTCGAGACGATAGTCGTCAAATGTTGCTCATTCAGATGCAAAGTGCATATAATGATTTGGACAATGCTTATAAGCAAATAGAGCTAGCGAAGAAAAGTATTGAAAAATCTACTGAGAATTTGCGTCTGAATCAAGATTATTATCATGCAGGTACCTCGACAATGAGCGATTTATTAAATGCTCAAACCCAGAGTCAACAGGCTCGTGATCAATATACCGATGCTGTAGCACAGTACTTAAATTGTCGTACTGCTTATTTTTTAACTACCGGTAGACAGGTTCAGTAATTATATATTCGGCTTATCATACATAAATATTCTATTGCAGGAATAGTTAGGGTATGATAAGCCGCTAGATTGGGTTATAAATAATCTTAGTTCTATAGAATGGTAATTGATTAATATCACTATCGTAGAAGAATATAGTAATACTACACTATTATGAATTATACAAGTCAATATGAATTTACAATCATTGTGCCCGTTTATAATGAAGCAGATAATATAGAGGCATTGGGCAAAAGGTTAAAGGAATTTCTGCCATTGTCTATCTATCGTGCGTGTGTTCTGTTTGTTAATGATGCGTCTAATGACGGTGGCTTAGAAATGATAAAAGATATTTGTAAACGTTGCAATCATTTTTTCTATATCTCTTTCAAAGAGAATTGTGGTTTAAGTGCAGCGCTTAAAGCTGGTATTGATTTTTCCGAAAGTAAATATATTGGTTATATTGATGCCGATTTGCAGACTATTCCCGAAGATTTCAATATATTATTGCTTTATGCCAAAAATTATCCCCTTGTGACAGGAGTACGATCTGATAGGCAAGATTCTTATTTTAAAAAATTGCAATCTAAAATAGGCAATGGCTTCCGAAGAATGGTAACTAAAGATGGAGCTGTCGATACGGGCTGTCCGCTGAAAGTGATACAGAAAGAGTATGCCAAACGAATTCCACTCTTTACGGGCATGCATCGATTTATTCCTGCATTAATATTACTTCAGAGAGGAGGGCGATACAAAGAAGTATCTGTCAGACACTTTCCTAGGGTGGCGGGTAAGTCAAAATATCGCCTTTCAAACAGGATGCTCTCTTCGTTTAGAGATTGTTTTGCTTATCAATGGATGGCTCATCGCTATATTAACTATCAAATAAACGATAAGAATATATAGTTTATGATAACGTTTTTGATAGGGCTTATCGGGCAAGGTTTTTTCTTTGCCAGAACTCTTGTACAATGGTTGTTGTCCGAACATTATAAAAAGGTCCTTTCGCCTTCTATCTTTTGGATATTCAGCCTGACAGGAGCGTGTGTGTTTTTCTTTTATGGGTGGCTTCGGAATGATTTCTCTATCATATTGGGGCAATCGATCACTTATTTTATATACATCTGGAATTTAAAAATCAAGGGATCATGGGAAAAAATACCTTTTTGGCTTCGGACAGTACTGTATCTATTGCCGGCAGTTCTCATTGGGTACTTTTTTCATGATGTCAACCATTTTGCTATTACATTTTTCGGCCGAAAAGATATTCCTCTTTGGCTTATTTTATTCGGGTCGTTAGGGCAAATTATATTTACCCTACGATTTGTTTACCAATGGTATTATTCATATCATAAACATTATTCCATTTTACCCGCAGAGTTTTGGTATATCAGTTTATTGGGGTCCTTTATCATTATCGTTTACGCCATTATCAGACATGACTTGGTATTAATGTTAGGACAGTCCGTCGGATTGGTTGCCTATATACGCAATGTGATGATAGGGTGGAAAGAATTAAAAAAAGATCAACAATGAAAGTACTAATCACAGGGGCTGCCGGTTTCATCGGGTATCATCTTTGTAGAAAACTATTAGATGACGGTTTTGAAGTAGTAGGTATTGATAATTTAAATAACTATTATGATGTAAAACTGAAGTACGAGCGGCTTAAATTGATGGGTGTTGACTCTTCGTCTATAATAGAAGGGCAGTATGTTTATAGTAATATTTACGAAAAGTATAAATTTAGGAGAATAGATATATCCGATAAGAATGTTGTTAATTGTCTTTTTGCTGACAATCATTTTGATATTGTTTGCAATCTTGCTGCTCAGGCAGGAGTTAGATACTCTATTGAAAATCCTGATGTCTATATTCAGTCCAATATTATTGGTTTTATGAATATATTGGAAGCTTGTCGATATAATCCTATAAAACACTTGGTCTTTATTAGCTCCAGTAGTATATACGGAGCCAATGCAAAGCTTCCATATTCTGAAAACGATATAGCTGATGAGCCTGTGAGTCTGTATGGTGCTACTAAGAAATCTGATGAATTATTAGCATACTCATATAGCAAGTTGTATCAAATTCCGACTACTGGTTTACGCTATTTTACGGTATATGGACCATGGGGACGTCCTGATATGGCACCATTCTTGTTTCTGGATGCTGTTATGCACAGTCGCCCTATTCGTGTGTTTAATCATGGGAAAATGAAAAGGGATTTCACTTATATTGACGACATCATTACCGGCACTCAATTAGTCCTTACGAATCCACCTTCTTCTAAGGTGCCGTATCGAATATACAATATAGGGAATTCTCATCCCGTAGACCTAATGTCATTCATACATACTATTGAAGAGGTCACCGATAAAAAGGCAAAATGTGAGTATTTAAGTATGCAGCCTGGCGATGTATGCGAAACTTATGCCGATATTTCTAAAATAAGTAAAGACTTTGGGTTTCGACCAAAGGTTACAATAAAGGAAGGTATTTGGAACCTATACGAATGGTATCTAGGTACTTATATTCAATAGATAGTTTTTTAAAAGAAAATTGTTATGCATAATAATAAACTTGTCTTGTCCCAGAATAAAACAGTATCTTATAAGTATTTTATTTTGGCTTTGTCGATTCATGCTATTGCTGCGATTCTTCGGTGTATTTATGTCTTGTTTGGCCCTCTTTCACTGCATGGGGATGAGGCTCAATATTGGACATGGTCTTCTCACCTTAGCTGGTCATATTATTCTAAACCTCCATTGATAGCTTTTTGCAATTATATTACTCAATCTCTCTTTGGACACTCCGAATTGTCTGTCAGAATTAATGCTATATTATGTGGCATGTTGATAGGATGGGTTACATATCTTTTTGCATATAAAGTCTTTCATTCTCAACGAAAAGCTTTCTGGGCTTCTATGCTTGTTTTTGTTATGCCTTTTTATTTTGAGATATCTTTAATCTATTCTACCGATAGTATCTTGTTATTATTCTGGCTCTTGTCTTCTTATTTTTATTGGGAAGCTGCCGAAACAGGAAAATGGTATTATTGGATAGCTTTAGGCTTCTCTATAGGAATCGGTTCCTTAGGGAAGTATGCCATGCTCTTTTTTATTCCAATATTATTTGTTTATTTAATCATTTATGATCGTAAACACCTATCGAATGTAGGTTTGTATATTTCACTTTTAATAGGGTTGGCTCTTTTTTCTCCCGTAGTCTTTTGGAATATAAATCACCAACTTGTGGGGCTAAAGCATTTGGGAGGCTTATCTGGAATTGATAATATGTATCATCCGCTTTCATGGCATTTTTTGAATATATTGAACTTTGTGTTAGGTCAGATATTGATAATGTCTCCATTGTTTGTCGTTTTCTATTATAAGATATTCATTCATCGTAACAGAGATAAAGTGTCGTCTTATTTTATTGTTCCTATCGTTTTTATTTGGGTGTTGTTTTTCTTTGTCTCAATAATAAAGACGCATGAAGCAAATATTAATTGGACTATGTTTGTTTATACCTCACTTCCACTTTTGCTTTCATCTTATATTGTTGATCATCGTAAAGAGAAAATCGCTAAAATCTTGTTTGGAATAACGATTTCTCTATTGTTGATTGTGATGACAGTTCCTATGTGGACTAGTTCAATATCAAAAGAAATTCTTCCTCTGGATGTTGATCCGGTTAAGAAATTGTCGACATGGGAAAGTGTCTCGAATAAGGTCGATAGTATTTATAATGCAACAGCCAATTCGCAGAAAACATTTATTTTTACAGATGATTATATGCTTACATCAGAATTGCTGTTTTATCTATACCCCAATAAATGTATTTATTTTTTTAATACTGGCTCTCGTATGTGTCAATATCAATTGTGGAAAGGGATAGAGCAATATAATAATAAAGGGTACGATGCTATTTTTGTTGATTGTTCTTCTTCGGGAAAAGATGAATTGCCACCTCCTCTTTCAAAGAATATCTGTGTTGCTTTTGAGCATGTTGATCCGTGCGTTAAAATAAATTGTAACTATCGTGGTGAACCTTCATTTAATTTATATGTATATAAATTGAAAGGCTTCAAATCAATAAGACCTCTTTCGACAGGGAGTTATTGATCGAACATTAAAGACTGATTTTTGTTTTTTTGTATTTTCTGCAGCAGCCCTGTTTATTAGTGAATAATGGTTGGGGTTGCTGCTGTAAAATTATTGTTGACTAGGATTAAACGAATTTTTTAGATGAATGCATTGAAGAATGAATGCAAATGCTTGAAGGTGTCTTAAATAATTATTTATCTTTGCACTCTGAATAGCAAATTATTAAACTATTAATCTATTGAAGAAATTCGTTTTATTTTTATCTCTTTGCATTGTTTCTATCTCGGCCATATCGCAAAGTAGAGTTGTGTATGGTTATGCGGTAGATAAATCGAGCAATGAAATTGTGAAAGAGATGAGAGCTTCGTTACTTCGTCCCGATAGTACCGTAATAGATACTTTTCTTGTAAAAGATGGTGGCTTTAATGGCTTTATATCTTCTGCTTTTAAATTGAAGGCTCCACAATTTGGAAAATATATTGTACGTTGCAGCTCTTTCGGATATAATGCTGTTTATAAGGATATTGATATTAGAGATTCCAAAAGAAATCATTCTATAAGTATGGGGACGTTTTATTTAACTCGTGACAAACATGTGTTAAATGAAGTGGTCGTTACAGCTACTAAAATTAAAATGGTTGTAAAAGGAGATACTGTAGTGTATAATGCCGGAGCTTTTCAACTAGCAGAAGGTTCCATGCTTGATGCCTTAGTAAAGCAATTGCCTGGGGTTGAATTGAAAAAAGACGGGCGGATTACCGTTAACGGCAAATTTGTGGAGAGTTTGTATGTCAATGGGAAAGATTTTTTTAGTGGTGGACCGAAAATGGCTCTTGAAAATCTTCCATCATACATGGTAAACAAGGTGAAGATATATAATAAAAAGAGTGAGTTAACCGGGATGACGGTAAAAAAGAAAGATGAACATTTGATAATGGATGTCAACCTTAAGAAACAGTATTCGGTAGGTGTTATAGCCAATATCGGAGCTGGTCGGGGAACTAATGACCGTTATACAGGACGTTTTTTCGGATTGCGTTTTACTTCTAAATCCCGATTGTCAGTTATGGGCAATATTAATAATATGAATGATTCTCAGCAACCTGGTGAAAATGTTGGCGATTTGTCTCCAACTTCTATAGGAGGGGGATTACAGTCTCTTAAAAGTGGCGGATTATCTTATCGTTATGATAACGGAAAAGAATTCTATATTCAATCGGATAACACTGTAAATAGAACGGATAATGATAATCAGTTCAATACCATTTCAGAAACTTTTTTAACCTCGGGCAATGCTTTTGCTCACTCGCTAAACAAGTCGAGGATGCAAAATACGAACTTCAATTCGATGAATATGATGAATTATCATACTGACCGTTTTTGGATGCGCAGTTCATTGACATTCAATTGTTCTAAGGATAATACCCGTTCAAGAGAATTGTCTGGTAACTTCTCCTCAAATCCCTTATTGCTGATCAATAGCGGCGTATTGGATAGTTTATTTGCTTCTCCACTCAATCAGCATCTTAGGCAGATAACGCTTAATCGTCGTAGTCAGGATGGTATGGGGAAGGGACGTCAATTGAATACGACATTAGGAGCGTCTTGTCGATTGCTGACCGATAAACAAACGAAAGATGGGCTCAGTATTGATGCCCAGTTTAATTATTCCAATTCAACAAGAAATAATTTTAGTCAGAGTTTTTTGGATTATCCTTCAAGTCCCACGGCTATTGCCGATAATCGGAATCAATATACCCATGCTCCAACAAGAGGTTACAATCTTTCAGTGAACTCTTTCTACGAATATTTCCTACGTAATGATATGGGGAACAAAAAGGGTGATAAAATTATTATGTTGTCTCCTGGTTGTGAGTTTAAGAAAGTCTATAATTCATCCAGATATTTGCTTTATCGGCTCGATAAATTGTCTGGATGGCAACAACGCCAATTGGGACTATTGCCATCAACAAACGACTCGTTGTTGATGGCAATAGATGCTGGCAATTCTTATTTTTCAAATAGGCATGAGACGATATATAACCCTAATATTAGAGGAAATGTCTTGTGGAGTCTTGGAATGGATTCTATTTCTCAAAGGCCGGGGTTGATAGGTTTTGATTTTGGGCTTGCCGGGAGTTTTAATCGTAAGTCTATGAATTATTATCGTGACTCTAAATTCTTTCCTATTTCTCGCAGAGATTTTCTTTTTGAACCAAATATAAACTTTACTTGGATGAGTAATCGTTTCGGAGATTTTAGTCTGGGTTACCAATTATCATCTTCATCTCCTGAGTTGACGAATTTGGTGAATATAACAGATAATGTTGATCCCCTTAATGTAATGTTGGGCAATCCGGATTTAAAGAATTCTCATTCTCATAATATTCATTTTTCTTATATGAAATTCCAAATGGAGCATGCGCGGGTCGTTAATGCCAATATAGGATATCATATTGATCAGAATGCTGTAGCCATGGGATTCGTTTACGACAAGACAACCGGTGTTCGGACGTCGAAACCTGAAAATGTAAATGGAAACTGGGGTATTAATGCCAGTCTAGATTATAGTGGGACAATAGACAAAAAAGGGTATCTGACATTATCAAACAATGCGTCGGCCGATAAATCAAACAATGTTGATTTGATAAGTATTGCAGGATCGACAGCAAGTTCGAGGAGTACGGTACATAATTTGAATATGACCGAAAAGTTAGGCTTGGACTTTCGTCGCGATAGTAAATTAGTACTGGGTACTCAATTCACTTGTAATTGGAGTCATGCAACAAGCCACCGCGACGATTTCAATACTATCAATGCATTTGATTTCAATTATGGAATGACAGGACAAATAGAATTACCATTGGATATGCAGTTTAGTACTGATATTACAATGTTTAGTAGGCGTGGATACCAAGATAAACAGATGAACACTGATAAATTAGTATGGAATGCCCGATTGTCGAAGCGATTGTTTCATGGTAATCTTATTTTGATGGCCGACGGATTCGATATTCTTCGTAACTTGTCGAATGTACAACGCATACTCAATGCTCAAGGTAGAACGGAGACGTTCTATAATGTAGTACCGCGTTATGTCATGTTTCATGCTATTTATCGATTCAATAGTGGACCGAAAAAATAGAGAATTGTTTTAGGTTACTTTTCAAACAATTCTCTATAGTCTATTATTCAAAGTTCAATGTGCCGAAGTAGTCCGGTCGATGGAAGTCTGGTTTTACTATTTTTATGGGATTCCAAGAAAGGAAGTGTGGTGTTTCCAATTCATCACCGCATTTATAAAAATTTGCCTTAATTCTTCTTCCGTCAAGAGAGTTAATCTCGTGCTTGAAGTATGTAGTATAAGGAATGTGAAGTACTACTTCCCAAGAACAGTCTCCTTTACGTTCTTCGAAAGCCTTCGTGCCGAGGCTTGTCCAACGCCCTATTTGTTTCAATACAGATGCAGGTGCTTTCTCTCTGTTCTCTCTTTCTTTTCCTGCAGCAAGTAGAATGGTTCCGATGCAATTACATTCTATATTGTAATAAATGCCCTCATTGGCTGGAGTTGAGAAGAACTCTACGCAAGAGTCGGTCCATACATTACCGCAGTCTGTATCGTATTTGGCGCGGATACTTTTCTCATTCACACGATAATTAATAATAATTGCATTCTCTGTATGAACGATGCGGAATTTGGCAAGAGGTTTATAGGGAAATTGTTCTTCCCAATTGGTGCAACCTATCAACTCGAAAGGAATACTTAATTTATCTAATTGTGACGGTACCGAACGTAGATCAGCGCTATCAATATTAATTTTTCTGACAATCATCTATTGTTGTTTATTATGTATTTTTCTTAAGGATGAACTTTTATAAAGGCAATGTTCTCTTGTTGTACATGCCTGATCGCTTCTCTAAATTCTGCTATCGAAAGCTCAAAATTGTACCATCCCGTATAGCAATCGGTCACATACCATTTATCATTTATGAGGTCAAAAACTATTTTTAAATCAATTTCCGAATCTTCATAGCCTGCTTGAAAGACTTTGTGTGTAGGTCCGTCAGTTATATATTTAGCGATATAGGTAGCTCCTTCTGTTGATGTTTCATTTTTCTCTTTTAAAAGTTCGACAGAGAGTAAAGGCCACTTATCACGAGTGAAAGAAAAGGTCTTTTCACTTTTTCCATCATCGGCCATCAATGTGATGGGCGTTTTAAGAGGGAACTTGATACGCGAATATTGAAAAGCTGCGCTTTGAGTGAAATGCTCAATAAATGAGGCAAAACTTTTGTCTCCCTGTGGAGGGAGTGTCTCAGCAAAACTATTCGTGCTAAATAACAATGCAGTCAATACAAAAGAAAATAATAAGTGAGTCGTTTTCATAAGTCGTGCATTTGATTGAGAAACAAAGATAATGCAACCCGAAGACAATAAGAAATAAAAAAGAATTTATTTTAATCTCCCGGATGACAAATATTTATATATCAGTAAGATCCTTATGCTTATTTATTTGAGGGCATTTTTCTTTAAAAACTCATACCCGAACCGGCAATGTAAGCACTTCCGTTTATCGCAGTATCCTTTTTTCAATTGAATTAGAGCTTGAGAGTCGGCCGCCGATTCTATTTTGATTCCCGCTGTTTCCCATTGTCGGATAATAACGTTATTTTCTGCTTTCATTTCCGTTAAGAATTCAAGCGCTTTTTCGCATAAAGAATCATTTCCTTTGTGTTTCCCATAAGCGTAAAGAAATGGAACGAGCGTGTTGATCATAATCAGTTGCATAGCGCCGGCTCCCCACGTCTTTTTATTTTGGGGAGACAAATGAGTAAATGAAAAATGGGTATCCCAATACTCTGATGTCGATACATCGAGTAATTTGCAGACATCAATAGGTTGTTCTACTTCCATGAAGCAAGAAAAAAGCGAACGCTCCTTGTTATATAATGCTGCCAATTGAGCAATCCGAACATGGCAGAAATTGTTTGGGCGTATTCTGAGGCGTCGCCACAGATAGTCTTCCATTGAATCTGCCAATTCGAATTTATGTTTCAAATAGAGATATTCTTTCTGTAGATTCTTATAAAAGGTATCGTCTATCTCTTCTTTGAGCAATCCTGCTGTTCCAAAAAAGATTGCTTCTATTTGCATTAGGTTATCGCGATGTTTGTCTACTGCTCTAAGAGGTAACCGGTAGGCCCATCTTTCAAATGTGTCGCCGTTGAGTCCAAAACCCAAATTACGCGATAGAGTGACGAAAAAAGCGTCTTCCCAAGAACCGCTGCATTGGTTCACCCGGTTGCAAATGTCTGTTGTCTTTTGTTCCAATCGTTCTATCTGTAATGTCTCTAGCCAAGAATGAATTCGGATAGGAGATAGCGATGATAGAATATTATGGCAACGCGGATAGTCCGTCAATTGGCAGAGTTGATTGTAATCTTGTTTGATATCCTTGGAGCAATCCAATCGAAATTGTGGAATTGCTTGGCCGTCCGGGCGGAATATTTGGCAGTCGTCGTTGCCGGTAACATGAAGAATGACCGAATCATAGTTCCGGTCTTTGTCGTGTCCATGTCGGTACCAATCGGAAGAAATAGTATGCACTTCTATATTACCGACCCAGAGTGTTTGACCTATTTTCACTTTAGCGTTAAAAAAGTCGGGTCCTGCATTTGTGTTATGCAGACCACTATCTATGACCTCAAGGGGCGTACCATCTGTTGTTTGCAGTATTTGAAGAGGGAAAATTCGATGCATCCACAAGTATTGCAGTAGGTGTTCCATGTTAAGATTAAGTTAATGAGCAGCAAATGTAATAAAAAGTAGTATATTTGCAACTAAATATCAATGGAATCTTTTAAAATGAAACTAGCAATTATCGGTTATGGCAAAATGGGGCGGGAAATAGAGAAGCTTGCCCGAAGCCGCGGACATGAAATAGTAAGTATTATTGATGTGAATAATCCGGAAGAATTTGAATCGGATGCTTTCCGATCGGCAGATGTCGCTATCGAATTCACCAATCCACAAGCTGCTTATAGTAACTATCTAAAGGCTTTTGCCGCTGGTGTAAAGGTTGTATCGGGTAGTACCGGTTGGCGTGCCGAACACCAAATTGATGTTGAAAGAATGTGCAACGAAGAAGGAAAAACTCTTTTTTGGGCATCCAATTTTAGTCTTGGCGTTTGTATCTTCTCGGCAATCAACAAGTATTTGGCACATATCATGAATCAATTTCCCCTTTATGATGTTTCGATGACCGAAACTCACCATATACATAAACTGGATGCACCGAGTGGAACCGCTATTACTCTTGCCGATACCATTGTAGAAGAGTTGGATCGTAAGAACCGTTGGACGAAAGAAAAAGCTTCTACTCCCGATGAGTTTCCCATTCATTCTATACGTGAGGGTGAGGTACCGGGTATTCATACCATTTTTTATGATTCGGATGCCGATAGTATAACCATTACTCATGATGCCAAAAACCGTAGTGGATTTGTTATGGGTGCTGTATTGGCGGCCGAATATACGGCTATTCATCAAGGTTTGCTTACTATGAATAACTTATTTTCATTCTTAAACGATTAAAAAAGGAAACAGAAAATGGAAAAGGTCTCCCGTTCACAAATAATTAAATTAAGCATTTCATTAGTGCTTTACATTGCTTTTCTTATATGGGTAAAAAGTTGGTTGGGTATTATTGTTATTCCATTTATTTTTGATGCTTATATCACCAAGAAGGTCAACTGGACATTCTGGAAAAAAGCCAAGAATGCTACTGTAAGATCAATAATGAGTTGGATCGATGCTATTATTTTTGCCTTGGTTGCTGTCTATTTCGTAAACTTATATTTCTTTCAAAATTACCAAATACCGTCTTCTTCACTTGAGAAGTCTCTCTTAGTTGGTGATTTTCTATATGTCAGTAAAATGAGCTATGGGCCACGTGTTCCTCAAACTCCGCTCTCAATGCCACTTACTGCTCATACGTTGCCGATATTCAATTGTAAATCGTATCTGGAATGGCCGCATTGGGATTATAAAAGAGTTCCTGGCTTTGGTCAGGTGAAGCATAATGATATTGTGGTATTCAATTATCCGGCAGGTGACAGTGTAGCTTTGAGCATTCAAGAAGAAGGATTTTGTACATTGGCATATAAGGTAGGACGTCAGATAGCACAACAAAATGGTGCTCCTATGGTCAATACCGACTATTTGTCGTCTCTCGAGCAACGTAAGATATACCAACTTTATTATACTGCTGGTAAGAATGCTATCTTTGGTTCGCCCGATCAATATGGAAAAGTTATTTATCGTCCGGTAGATCATCGTGAAAATTATGTAAAGCGCTGTATAGGTCTCCCCGGAGATATGCTTATGATTCGAAATCGTGAGGTGTATATTAATGGCAAACATCAAATAACTCCCAAAGATGCAGAATTTATGTATCAGATTCAGGCTACTGGCAAATTAATTCCTGAAGATTTGATTCGTGAGTTGAGATTAAGCGAAGAAGATTTGTCAAATTATCAACCAGGAAGCAAATCTTTTGTATTGCCTCTGACGAGTATTTCTTTGCGTGAATTGCAGAAGCACAAGGATTTGGTTACTTCCATTCAGCCCATTGATGTTAGTTCTGATCCTGATCTTTTCCCTCAAGGGCTGAATACACATTGGACGGTTGATAATTACGGTCCGTTATGGATCCCGGCTAAGGGTAAAACTATTGCTTTGACAATGAATAATTTGCCAATTTATGAACGTTGCATCACTGTTTATGAAGGTAACAAACTTCAAGTTAAAGATGATGGCTCTATTTATATTAATGGCGTAAAATCCAACCGTTATACCTTCAAAATGGATTATTATTGGATGATGGGTGACAACCGCCATAATTCACAAGACTCTCGATATTGGGGATTTGTTCCGGAAGATCATGTTATCGGTAAGCCCATTTTTATTTGGTTGTCTCTTGATAAAGATCGTTCGTTATTTGATGGGAAAATCCGTTGGAGTCGTATGTTCCGCTGGGTTAAATAATTAATAAAAACAATATAGATGAAGCAATATGGTATCTGGATAGGGGTACTTTTGGGAGCTGCATTTTTAGTGTGGCTTCTACATTGCTTTGTTTTCTCATCATATGTTATTTTGTCTTCTGATATGGAAGACACATTGCTGCCTGGCGAGCGAGTTATTGTCAATAAGTGGAGCTACGGATTGCGTCTACCTTGTATTTCCTTTCTGGGCTACCAGCGTATTGGAGAAGAGAAAATTCAGAAAGGTGATGTCGTAGTTTTCAATAATCCGCTAGAAATCGATAAAGAAATAGATCGTCGTAGTCCATTGATCTATCGTTGTCTTGCCGGCCCCGGCGATACGATTTCTGTGGATTCCTGCAGATTGGTTGTCCCTTCTCATGGAGTTTCTGTTGAGGTAACCAAAGCCAATTGTACACTTCTTTGCAATACGCTTCGGTTGCACGAAGGGAGAAAGGCTACAGTTCGTCATGACACTCTTTTTATCAATAATTGTCCGGTGAAAAGGTGCGTTTTTTATAAAGATTACTACTGGATGGTGTCCGATCGAATGCCCAATATTACAGATTCTCACCTTTTCGGCTTAGTTCCACAAGAACATATTATAGGCAAAGCCTCTATTGTTTGGTTCTCAAAAGACCCCAATCAAAACATTTTCTACGGCTATCGGTGGAAACGTTTTTTTCATTTAATAAGGTAAACTATGAAATCTGTTTGGCTAACGACTGCTTATTTGGCGCCGATAGAATATTATACTAAGCTTTTAACATACGATCGTGTTTTTATAGAACAGCACGATCATTATATGAAAGAAACTTATCGCAACCGATGTCGAATTTGTGGTCCGGATGGGGTTATTACTCTAACTGTTCCCATTTTGAAGTCCGAAACACCGAAAGCCGAAATCAAAGATATACGTATTTCCGACCATGGTAATTGGCGTCATTTGCATTGGAATGCCATTGAGTCGGCATATAATGCAACTCCTTACTTCGAATTTTATAAAGATTATTTTCAGCCGTTTTATGAGAAAAATTATACTTATCTTCTCGATTTCAACGATGAACTTTGCCATCTCGTATGTGATTTGATAGATATGCAGCCTCATATTTCTCATACCGAAGAATATCTTAAGTCTTTTTCCGAAGGCGAAGATGATTTTCGCGATACTATTCATCCTAAAAAAGATTTTCGAATAGTGGATACCGAGTTTCGTCCTAACCCGTATTATCAGGTTTTTCATGAAAAGCTAGGTTTCATACCCAATCTGAGTATTATAGATATGTTATTTAATTGTGGCCCTGAAAGTCTGATATTGTTGAGATCTTAATTCGTGATCCTGCTCCTTTACTCTTTTTTGATTTCTAGAGGGCTGTTTATCATCTTGTTGCTAAGGCTTTTTGATAAAAAGGACTTTTGTCTTATTCATGCAAAACTTAGAGCCTGTTTAAATTTTATTTAATAATAATCTTATGGCGGCAATTTTGACCATTTCCTCCGCCGAATCAAAAGTCAATTCATAGTTTCGACAGAGCCTTCTGTTATTGTCCAGCCACGAAAAAGTTCTTTCTACAATCCATCTTTTATGAATGGGCCTGAATCCTTGCTCTTTATAGGAACTAATCACCACTTGTATCATATAACCGAACTTGCTTTTTATGTTTTCGATCAATTCTCCCCGATATCCTCCGTCAGCCAATATGACTTTCACCCCCGAACAAAGTTCTTTCAAAACCCGCATGAGCAAATAGGCAGCTTTACCATCATAAACATTCGCTATGGTAACCATTACGGCAATAAGAAATCCGTTCTTATCGACAACTACATGACGTTTTATTCCTTTAACTTTCTTGTTCCCGTCAATACCCTTCAATGAACGATTATTCCCCCACTTGACACTTTGGCTATCAATGATTCCAACACTAGGTTCCATGTTCTGATTACGGCCAAGACGCACACTTCCACGCAAACGTTCCAATAGTAAGTCAAATTCTTCAAGCGAAGCCCATTTGCGATAATAGTAATAAACCGATTCCCATTTAGGAAATTCCTTTGGCAGCATACGCCACTGGCAACCCGTCTTTACCAAATAAAAGATGGCATTCCAAATCATCCGTAAATCATATTTCCGCTTTCTTTCTTGCAGGTTCAACACTTTTGTTATATATTGCCACTCGGTTTCCGTTAAATCAGTTTGGTACATTTTCCTTTAGGTTTGGTCACTTCAAAGAAAGTAACTATCCGGCTGATACGGAAACCTCTTTAGAAAAAGATGTTAGCTAATTTTAAACAGGCTCTAATAATAAGACTCCCGGGTAAAAGCGGGGGATATCCTTAAGCTTCATCATTTTAGGTTATGTTTATAATTAAGGTTTGGAAGTATCACACGTGTGCGACGAACGTCTCACTGCTGTGCGACAATTGTCTCACATGTGTGATACAGATGTCGCACACGTGTGATACTTCCATTTTATTGTTATATGCCTACAAAGATATACAAACACAACGGCAAAATTGTCTAACTTTTACTAATGAGTCATTAATAATTAAGGTGGAATAAAAAATAAGAATGAGACCCTGATGTTGTTAACACATTGCAAGCGTAAACAATAACGTTTGCATAACTGCATTGTTCTTGAAACGCTCGCGGAGGAGAGCAAACATTTTAATTTTTCGTTTCTTCAGCGTTTCAAAGGTTATATTGAGAACGTCGGCTACCTCTTTCATTTTCAGGCCTTTCTCGTAATTAAGCTCAAATATCTTACGATATTGTTCGGGCAGTTCATCTATAGCTTGGCGCAATAAATTAATAGTCTCTTGCTCTATGATACCGGCAGACACTTCTTCCTCTATATCTTCCTGTTGCAAAACGTAATTGCTTTCTCTATTTGTCTTCCTTAATAAATCGATGCAATTATTGTGTATACAGGTGTAGATATATCCTTTTAATTGCCACGTAAATTCGAATTCCCTCCGTCTTTCGTATGATGAAACGGTGGCATAAGTACATGTCACACATCTAATCCGCCAAATCGATGTTTTCGGCTACTGGAGCAGTAATAGTACGTATAAAAACAGTATGGATATTTCCCTGCAACATAGATACATATTTTCCTGTCTCCGTTGTTGGCTGTTCATCTGTCGTATAACATAAGTGGACTTACAAATTCGAATGCGGAAAGTGCATGATCCCACTGATAATCAATTGATCCTGATGTTTCATATGGAACTGTTGGTTATGAGATCTATATATGATCATTTTGGGGGCTGGGTGAAAGAAAAGTATGATGTGACAGAGATCTTCAATTAAAATGGAACTTGGTATTTGAAGCTATTTATCTTACCTGAGTTTGTCGTAAATGGTATCGTTTTTCAGGCTAGTTCTTTTCTTCTTGACGATAGTAGCAATGAATAAATATTTATTATTAGGGCAATATTTTGTATTTTTACTTATTTTATGGCTTATTTTTTGCATCTATAAGAATAAAGTTGCATTTTTACGATTCTTCTAAGAGAATATGTATATATAATTATGACGTACGACTTAAATATGTTAGAACAACATTACGCAACATTGCCGTTGCGTATGAGAAAGGTAAGAGAAATTCTTCGACACCCTTTGACGTTGTCGGAAAAGATTCTTTATTCGCATTTGTATTTCCCCGATTTTACTTCAGGTTTTCGGCGAGGTATCGATTATGCAAGCTTTCGTCCTGACCGTGTGGCGATGCAAGATGCTACTGCGCAGATGGCCCTTTTGCAATTTATGAATGCAGGGCGTGATAAAGTGGCTGTCCCATCTACAATACACTGCGATCATCTTATATTGGCGGATAATGGTGCAGGAGTTGATTTACCTGTTGCTGAAAAAAGTAACGAAGAGGTTTATTCTTTTTTGAGTGGGGTGGCTGATAAGTATGGAATAGGTTTTTGGAGGCCTGGTGCAGGTATTATTCATCAGGTGATACTCGAGAATTATGCATTTCCGGGAGGTTTTATGGTCGGTACTGATTCGCATACTCCTAATGCCGGAGGCTTGAGCATGATTGCAATTGGAGTTGGTGGCGCCGATGCTGTGGATGTAATGACAGGCATGCCCTGGGAATTGAAAATGCCAAAGGTTATAGGTGTAAAACTGACTGGAGAGCTACATGGCTGGGCAACGCCTAAAGATGTTATTCTGCAATTGGCAGGTCTTCTTACTGTAAAGGGGGCTACAAATTCAATTATCGAATATTTCGGTGAAGGTGTTGATTCCATTTCTGCTACCGGGCGAGCAACTATTTGTAATATGGGGGCTGAAGTTGGTGCTACTACTTCGATTTTCCCGCTTGGTAAAAACACACTTGACTATTTGTACGAAACGGGAAGAGGTGAAATAGCCGAAATGGCATGTAAATGTGTTGATTGCCTTTGTGCCGATTCGGAAGTGATTGCCAATCCTGAAAAATATTATGATCAACTTATTGAACTGAATCTTTCATCTTTGGAACCTTATTTGAACGGACCGTTTACACCCGATGCAGCGCATGCCGTATCTTCGATGGCTGCCGATGTTGATAAATATGGTTATCCTGAAAAAGTAGAAGCGGGGTTGATAGGCTCTTGCACTAATTCGTCTTACCAAGATTTGAGTCGTGCAGCTTCGCTAGCCCGTCAGGCTGTAGCTAAACATCTGAAAGTACAGACTCCGTTGTATATTAATCCGGGCTCGGAACAAATAAGGTACACAGCCGAGCGAGACGGTATCATTGCCGACTTTGAGCGGGTAGGAGCTGTTGTAATGGCAAATGCTTGTGGTCCTTGTATAGGGCAATGGAGAAGGCATACGGATGATAATACTCGTAAAAATACGATTGTTACTTCGTTTAACCGCAATTTTGCGAAACGTGCCGATGGTAATCCGAATACTTATGCATTTGTGTCTTCTCCCGAGATGGTGATGGCTTTGGCAATAGCCGGAAAGTTGACTTTCAACCCTCTTACCGATACGTTATTAAATATAAACGGAGAGAAAGTTAAGCTGGATCCGCCTGAAGGTGATATTTTCCCTCCTCGGAAATTCGATGTGAAGGATAATGGATACTGTCCTGCCACCGGTCATACGAAAACGATAGAAATTAATCCGTCTTCGCAGCGATTGCAGAAGCTTGAACCTTTTAAGAAATGGGATGGGCAAGATTTTATTGAGTTACCGCTTCTGATTCAGATAAAGGGGAAATGTACTACGGATCATATATCAATGGCTGGCCCATGGCTTCGTTTTAGGGGGCATTTGGAAAATATATCTCAAAACCTGTTGATGGGAGCAACCAATAGGTTCAATGATAAGACCAATAGTACTTTAAATCAACTTTTAGGTATATATGCTCCTGTGTCCGAAGTTGCAAAATATTATAAAGATAAAGGGATTTCTTCTATTGTTGTTGCCGAAGAGAATTATGGAGAAGGTTCTTCGAGAGAGCATGCAGCCATGGAACCACGATTTTTGAATGTAAAAGTCGTTTTGGCTAAATCTTTTGCACGTATTCATGAAACGAATTTGAAAAAACAGGGAATATTGGCTTTGACTTTTATCGACAAATCCGACTACGATAAGGTACGTGAAGACGATAAGATATCTGTTATCGGTCTCAGTGGATTCGTTTCCGGTTCATTGCTTACAGTAGTATTACATCATAAGGATGCTTCATCCGATCAGTTTAAAGTTAGGCATACGTATAGTACTCAGCAGATAGAATGGTTTAAGGCCGGTTCTGCATTAAATATAAAAAAGTGAAATGGGTAAAATTAGAGAGTTAAATGGTAAATTGATTGTTCCGGATAATGTCACTATTCCTTATATCGAAGGGGATGGTGTAGGAGCGGAGATAACTTCCGTTTGTCACAAGGTTGTAGACAAAGCGGTATCTAAAGTGTATTCAGGGGAGAGACAAATTGAATGGAAAGAGGTGTTTGCGGGAGGCAAGGCATATCAATTGACAGGAGAATGGTTGCCTCAAGCTACCTTGGATGCTTTTCGTCATTATTTGGTAGGTATCAAAGGACCACTAACTACACCGATTGGTGGAGGTATTCGTTCTTTGAATGTCGCTTTACGGCAGACGCTAGATTTGTTTGTCTGTCTTCGTCCGGTAAGATGGTTCGAAGGAGTTGCTTCGCCGCTAAAGGATCCACAGAAAGTGGATATGACTATTTTCCGGGAAAATACGGAAGATATTTATGCCGGGATCGAATGGAAATCGGGAACTCCCGAAGTAGAAAAGGTGCTGAGGTTTCTGATAGATGAGATGCATGTATCAAATATACGTTTTCCACAGACGTCTTCTTTGGGTATCAAACCCATTTCTGTCGAAGGAAGTGAGCGTTTGGTACGGGCAGCAATAAACTATGCTATTTTGAATCATAAACCTAGTGTTACTTTGGTACATAAGGGGAATATTATGAAATTCACGGAAGGAGGATTTAAATTATGGGGATATGCTTTGGGCGAACGTGAATTTGGAGACCAAGTATTTACCATGATGCAATATGATATCATTAAAAAAGAGCAGGGGAGTGTAAAAGCAGATGAGGCTTTGAGAGGAGCCAAAGAATCTGGTAGAGTTATTATAAAAGACTGTATATGCGATGCTTTCTTGCAAAAGACATTGTTGTATCCGGAAGATTATTCGGTTATTGCTACGATGAATCTTAATGGAGATTACATTAGTGATCAATTGGCAGCGATGGTCGGTGGCATCGGAATTGCACCCGGGGCTAATATCAACGACGAAAATGGCTATGCGATATTTGAGGCCACACATGGCACCGCACCTGATATTGCAGGGAAGAATATCGTCAATCCTTCTTCTTTGCTGCTTTCTTCTGTGATGATGCTTAAATATATAGGTTGGGAAGAAGCGGGACTGATTATCGAAAAAGTTCTGGAGTCTTGTTTCTTAAAAGGAAAAGCTACCCACGATCTCGCACGGTTTATGATAAATGGTGAGTCGTTGGGCACTGCGGAGTTTGGTGATGAAATAATTAAGTCGTTAAATGGTATTATATAAAATACAAGAGAGTTATGAAAAAAGAATATCTGCTATTCAAATTATCTGAATCAGCTAAACAGTCAGGTAAAATAGACAATTCTCTTTTTACAAAATACAATGTAAAAAGAGGATTGCGCAATGAAGATGGTACAGGTGTCTTGGTCGGTTTAACCAAAATAGGCAATGTTATAGGGACGAAGCGTTTACCGGATGGGAGCATTCAATCTATTCCCGGCAAACTTTATTATCGTGGCTATGATGTTGAAGACTTGGTCGATGCGATTCTTGATGAGAAACGTTTTGGATTTGAAGAGATTGCCTATCTGTTGTTGTCTGGTCATTTGCCTGATAATGAAGAGCTCACCTATTTTAATCAAATTATTATTGATAATATGCCTTTGAGCCAAAAGATAAAGATGAACATAATAGATCTTGAAGGAGAGAATATTATGAATATTTTGGCTCGAAGTGTACTCGAAATGTATAATTTCGACAGTAATCCCGAAGATACTTCTCGTGATAATTTGATTCGTCAGTCTGTCGAACTGATCTCCAGATTTCCTACAATCATAGCATACGCCTATAATATCTGGCGTCACAGCCAACTGGGGCGTTCGCTGCATATTCGTCATCCTCAAGAGAATTTGTCTATCGCCCAAAATTTTCTGTTTATGTTGAAGAATAACTATACCGAGCTGGATGCCCGAACGCTCGATCTGCTATTGATCCTTCAAGCGGAGCATGGCGGCGGCAATAATTCTACATTTACGGTCCGTGTTACAAGTTCTACCGGCACCGATACGTATTCGTCAATAGCAGCTGGTATCGGTTCCTTGAAGGGGCCTCTGCATGGTGGAGCGAATATTGCTGTGGTGAAAATGCTTGAACATCTCAAGAAGTCTATCAAAGATTGGTCCAATGCGGATGAAATTGATAATTATCTGTTGCGTATCTTAAAGAAAGAAGTTTATGATAAGAAGGGACTGATCTATGGCATTGGACATGCCGTTTATACATTATCCGATCCCCGGGCGGAATTATTGAAGAAGCTGGCTGGCGAATTGGCAAAAGAAAAAGGTCGGGAAGAGGAGTACAACTTTTTACGCCTTTTGGAAGATCGGGCTATCGTTACTCTTAAAAAGTTTAAAGGCAAGAATGCCAAAGATGTCTGTTCGAATGTAGACTTCTATTCGGGCTTTGTATACGATATGATAGGCTTGCCCATCGAAATTTACACCCCTTTGTTTGCAATGGCCCGTATTGTAGGTTGGAGCGCGCATCGGATAGAAGAATTGACTTTCGAAGGTAAACGCATTATCCGTCCCGCATATATGAATGCCATTATAGAAAAGAAAGACTATGTATCTATCAAAAGCCGTTGAGCGATTAAAGTTTTACTGCAAAAGGTGCTCGATGGCTATTTGAAAATCAATGTAGTAAGATTGCTTTCTGCAAAATTTTCGTTGGCGACGTTTATTAGCTCTTCTGCAGTGAGCGCATCTATGCGGCGGCATGCCTCGTACAAAGTGTCGTAGCGATTAAAGTGTAGAAATGTCTTAGCTATATCGAGGGCGTTGTTTTCGTCATTTTCGGATGCGATGATGAGTTGCCCTATCAGTTGTTGCTTCGCCACGGATAGTTGCAAAGGGCTTAGTTTCTTTTCTCTTAACTTTTTGAGCTCCCGATTTATCAAGTGAATGCAGCGGTTTGTGTCTTCGGGGTCCGATCCGAAGTAAATGCAAAATTCTCCTGTGTCGGTATATCCTGTTAGACTGGATTCTACAGTATAGACTAATCCTGATCGTTCTCTTAGTGACAGGTTGAGACGATTGTTCATGCCTGCTCCACCGAGGACGTTGTTTATGAGATATAAGCTTGCAGACTTTGGGTGATATGCTTTGTAGCCCTGGCAACCGATGATGACGTGCGTTTGATGCGTGCCACGATCTATTTCAATATGCTCGGGTCGGTAATCGGTTGGCGCTTTTCTCACTAAGTTCGTATTAAATGAAGGAATATCCGAAGTATATTTTTGAGCCAGTCGAATAATCTTTTTTAAATCCTGATTACCCGATACAAAAAGTATCATGTTATTGGGTTGATAATAACGTTGAACAAAAGAGAGTGCTTCAGCTGTTCCAAACTGGCGGATACTCTCTGTATTACCCAATATATTGTATCCCAAAGGATGCCCTTTGAAAATGATGTTCTCGAATTCATCATAAATCAGATCGGTAGGGGTATCTTCGTAAGATTGGATTTCATCCAATATTACTTCTGTCTCTTTCTTTATTTCGTTAGCTGGGAAAGTGGAATGGAAGACAATGTCGCTTAGCAATTCCAATGCCCGATCGAAGTATTCGTTTAATACCGTGGCGTAGAATGTCGTATCTTCTTTATTGGTATAAGCATCAATGTCGCCGCCAACGTTACTTAGACGATTGAGTATTTGAATTGCCTTACGCTTTTTTGTCCCTTTAAAGATGAGATGTTCTACGAAATGTGCGATACCCGGTTCGTTAGGATTCTCATCTCGTGTTCCTGCATTGATGGCATAGCCGCAATAGGTTACTTTCGAATTGTTCGGACAGAAAATAATTCTTAGTCCGTTGTCCAACGAATATACTTGGTGTATCTCCTTCTTTTCCTCTTTATATATATTGAATCTGACCATTTGTTGAATTTTGAACTACAAAATTACAAAAACCTATTGCAGTTTATAGAAAAATACTGATATTTGTATGAAAAATGAGAAAAAATGATTGATTCAATAAACGAGATTCTACAAAAAGAGGCTCAAGCCGTGTTAAATATCCCCATAACGGATGCTTACGAACAGGCTGTTGACTTAATAGTTGAGCAAATATACAATAAAGGAGGTAAATTAGTTACTTCGGGTATGGGAAAGGCCGGGCAGATAGCAATGAACATTGCAACTACTTTTTGCTCGACGGGTATACCTGCAGTTTTTCTTCATCCGAGTGAAGCTCAACATGGTGATTTAGGTATTCTTCAAGAGAATGATTTGCTATTGCTTATTTCCAATTCGGGTAAAACTCGTGAAATAGTCGAATTGACAGAGTTGGCTCATACTCTTAACCCCGCTTTGAAGTTTATTGTTATTACTGCCAATCCGGATAGTCCGCTTGCCAAAGAGTCTGATGTTTGTATCAGCACCGGCAATCCGAAAGAAGTTTGTCCATTGGGATTGACTCCTACTACTTCTACTACGATGATGACTGTTATTGGCGATATCTTGGTCGTTGAATCCATGAAAAAGACAGGTTTTACTATCGAAGATTATTCGAAACGCCATCATGGAGGCTATCTCGGCAAGAAATCGAGAGATTTGTGCAAATAACTTTCTTAACTTAAAATCTCTATAGTTAGCCTAATTAAGACAAATATCCGATAGAATTCGAAAAGAATATCTATCTTTGTGAGGTGTCTGTTGGCTAATAGCCTATTATCGCACCAAGAATAGGAGAAGTATTCAATGATGAAGAAATTTTGGATTTATTTGTCTTTGGTTCCCATTATCACTTCGTGTTCTCAGACGGCCCCCGATATTTTAGTGGCTTGCGAAGAGAACAATGTCGGCAATTGTGTAGTGAAATGGGAAACTTTGCCTTCTATACCGGGCAAGGTGAAGGTATATGCTTCTACCAATCCAGACGAGATTAATGAAGATACTCCTATAGCAATAACCGATATATCGAGCGGTTATCTCACTATTGTTACTAATAATCCGTTGATGCGATATTATTTCTTGATAGATTTTAATGGGAAGTATCGTTATAAGGTGGCTGCCCGCAATTTGAATATTGCCGGCATACAGAATTTCCGTGATTTAGGTGGTTACAGAGTTCGCAATGATAATAAAATCGTTCGGTGGGGGATGCTCTATCGTTCTGCCGATATAGACAATATGGACGAAGAGGCTATTCATGCTCTTCATAATTTGGGTATTCGAACGATTATTGACTTGAGGGATAGACGCGAAATTCGCGACCGCTCGCATGTAGAAAAAGAGTTCAAGGTAGTAAACATCCCTATTAAAGAAGACGAAATAGATAATCTCTTGCATAAAGTGCAGCAAAGAGAAATTATTTGCGATACCGTCTCTCGTCTGGTTGAACAAAGCAATCGGAATATGGTGCAACAAAATATGGCTATATATCGTAAAATATTTAATGTGTTGCTCAATCCTAAAAACTATCCGGCTATTATTCATTGTTCTTCCGGCGAAGGGCGCACAGGTATTGTTTCAGCTTTAATACTCTCGGCTCTTGATGTGAATGACGACGAAATAATGGAAGACTATTGTTTGAGCAATAAATATTTTAATGTCACAGAATATTCTAAATTTGCTTATGACCTGCCTGCCCAATACCAAGAAGCGGTGACGACTATATTTGCTGCCAGACAAGATTTTCTTGATGCTGCTTTCGATCAAATACGTCAGATGTATGGCGATGTGGATAATTACCTGCAAAAGGGGGTTGGACTTAGTAAATCAAAGATTCATAGATTAAGAAGTCTCTTATTGATAGATAATTAAATAATTATCCGTATCTTTGTCACCAATTTAAGATACATATAATTAGTTGATGAAGAGTTTTGAAGAACTTTGCGTAGCTCCGGCCATTCGCAAAGCAATTGAAGAAATGGGATATGAGAGTCCCATGCCGGTACAAGAAGAAGTGATTCCTTATTTATTGGGAGAGAATAACGACCTTGTGGCGTTAGCTCAAACAGGTACCGGCAAGACGGCCGCTTACGGTATTCCTCTTTTACAAAAGATAAATATTTCCGATCGTTACCCGCAAGCCTTAGTACTTTGCCCTACTCGTGAACTCTGTTTGCAGATTGCTGACGATATGAGTAGCTATGCCAAATATCTGGATGGCTTAAAGGTGTTGCCTGTTTATGGGGGTTCTTCTATTGAAAGCCAAATTCGTAGTTTGCGTCAGGGGGTTCATGTTGTTGTCGCTACTCCGGGAAGGCTTATCGATCTGATGGAGCGGAAGACGGTTTCGCTTGCTAATGTGGGGAATGTGGTTCTTGATGAGGCAGATGAAATGCTCAATATGGGATTTACCGAGAGCATCAATTCTATTCTTGCTCAAGTTCCGGATAATCGCAATACGCTTTTATTCTCTGCTACAATGAGCCAAGATATAGCTCGTATAGCCAAGAACTATCTGCGTGATGCTAAAGAAATAACTATTGGTCGCCGTAATGAGAGTACGGCTAATGTGAAGCATGTGATGTATTTAGTCCATGCGAAGGACAAATACTCGGCTTTGAAAAGAATTGTCGATTTCTATCCCGATATATATGGTATTGTTTTCTGTCGTACTAAGATCGAAACACAAGAAATTGCGGATAAGCTGATGCAGGAGGGCTATAATGCCGATGCTTTGCATGGCGATTTGTCGCAAGCGCAGCGGGATTCGGTGATGCAGAAATTTCGTATTAAGAATCTTCAACTGCTGGTAGCTACTGATGTTGCCGCTCGTGGATTGGATGTAGAAAATTTGACTCATGTCATCAACTATGGTTTGCCTGATGATGTAGAAAATTATACTCATCGAAGTGGACGTACAGGGCGTGCCGACAAGACAGGTACATCTATTGCCATTGTCAATCTTCGAGAGAGAGGAAAGATTCGCGCCATTGAAAAAGTTATTAGCAAACAGTTTGCTATCGGTGTAATTCCTACCGGCAAACAAATATGTGAGAAACAGTTATTGAAGGTTATTGATGATCTTGAAAAAGTAAAGGTTAATGAGGAAGAAATAGTTTCTTATATGCCGGAAGTTTATCGTAAACTCGATTGGTTGAGTAAGGAAGATCTTATCAAACGACTTGTTTCGCACGAATTTAATCGTTTCTTGGATTATTATAAAGGTCATGATGAACTAGATATTCCTACTGAAAGAGGAGGAGATCGTGGAGGCCGAGACAGTTCTTCTTTCCGTTCTCGCGGCAAGGAACGTTCGACCAAAGCGGAACCCGGTTTTACCCGATTCTTCATTAATCTCGGCAAGATGGATAATTTCTATGCCAAGGAATTAATACAACTTGTTAATTCCAAAATTCGTGGCAAACGCATTGACATAGGCCGCATAGATTTGATGAAAAACTTCTCTTTTTTCGAAGTTGGAGAGCAACAAGCAGGGCTTGTAGCTAAAGCTCTTAATAACGTCCAATATAATGGCCGTCAGGTTGCTGTTGAGGAAGCTGATAAGGACAGTCCTTCCGGTAATGTTCCTCGAAAAGACTCAGGTTCTTATGGTGAACGTAAAAGAAAAGATAGACCTGCCAAGAAGAGCGAATCGAAGCCGTATCCTAAGGAGGATTGGCGACAATTCTTTGATTCTAAGCACGAAGGTAAAAAAGAAAAGAAGAATAGAGATAAATAGTATTCTAGATTCTGTAGTTGGTCATTTGCGCAATAAATGATCATTTTACAGACGCGAGAAAAAGATTTAAATAAATAATAAAACACCTTGAAGTGATGTTTGTCCGTTATAGACATTCTAAATATCACTTCAAGGTGTTTTATTATTTACTGTTTGAACGCATCCATTGCGGCTGTAGCTTTTCCAGAGTTATCGAAAGCGCAAAGCGAATATTTGCTCCATTTTGCATACCCTTCAGGTTCCCAATAAAAGACACCTAAACATTTTGTGATACCTATTTCTTTTGTCTTGTGGATGATACTACTTAAAAAATAGTTTGCAGTTACTGCATCATCCCAAGGCATGCCTATTTCGGAAATCATAACTGGAGTGGAATAGGTCTTCGTCAGGTACTCGATATTTTCCATGCATTTACTGATGAACTTGTTGCATGTACCTTTTCGGTCCTGTTCGAAGCCTTCATAATAAGACGGATAGAGAGACATGCCTATCACATCCCATTTGCCGCCATTAGATTTTAACTGCCTAAAAAAGCGGCTGAATTGTTCTTTATTATATCCATTATCAATGTGTATAATGACTTTTGCTTTTGGAAAAACTGCTTTCACCGCATTGTATCCGGCGTTGCTCAATGCTGCATAATTGTCAAAATGGTTAGGTTTATTCTCCTTGTTCTCATCCCAAATCCATACGCCGCCATCTGGCCAAAGCATCCCATTGGTCGTTTCATTTCCTACTTGTACCCACTCTGGAGTGATATTGTTTCGTTTTAAGAGAAGTAATACCTCTTTCGTATGATTGGCGACTGCTTGTTTCAATTGCTGCATACTGTAGCCCTTCCAAGCGGCGGGTTTGTTTTGTTTGCCCGGATCGGCCCACCAGTCACTATAATGAAAATCTATCATAATTTGCATATCAAGCTTTTTTGCGCGTAGTGCCTTAGCCAAAAGATCTTGCTTTCCACACCATCCGTCTTTGGGATTGACCCATACGCGCAAACGAATAGCATTCATTCCCATCGACTTGAGCAATGCCATACATTCCATTTGCTCCCCTTCTGCATTATAAAATTTGGCTCCTTCTTTTTCCATCTGGGTGATCCAGCCTACATCCGCCCCTTTGGCAAAAGTTGTAGAATACGTTTTGGGATTGTTTTCAGTAGAATGATTGTCGGCATTCTGATACTGAACAACAGTCATTAATGCCAAACTGGTGAGTAAAATAAATTTCGAAAAAGGTTTCATGTCGTTAAAGTTTGTTGTGTTTAAAAGAATGGATAAAGATAGTGAAAAAGAAGAAAATGGCGGTTTTTATTGAATTTTTTTGGATGAAAGGGCAGAAGTCGGTTACTTGAGCTTTTCAAACAATCTACAATAATTATCCACCAAAATGCCTTAATAGAGTAGCTTTAAGGGCTAATGAATCGTTTGAAAATTTGCAACTTCTACACTCCCGTTGATACGATAATGCGATAAGATACAGTATAATATACGACAATTTTGGCTCATAATTATGAGCCAAAATTGTCGTATATTAGTTTTTTCGGTGACGTCCTTAAGTTTTTTTGAAAACGTATGTCTCTAAAACTTTTTAGGGCCATATGTCGTTTTGAGAGGTTAATTATAACTCAATAACGAGTGATTGCCGAGGAGTCATTGTCAACTTGTTGGCAAGTACGATGTTCGTTTCTGTCAGTACGTCGCGCCCTTCATTCTTTTCACCTAGAATTTCTTTATATCTCTCTATAGGTACCGATGCCTCTTTGTCTGTACCATTGAGAATAACCAATACCGTTTTGCCATTATACTGTCTTGCATAAGCGTAGATACCTTTTTCTGGGATGAACTGTATCATTTTACCTTTCGAGATTACTTCGTTGCCTTGACGCCAATGAAGCAACCTGCGGAAAAAGTTATAGCACTCGTTTTGTTTTGCAGTTCTGTCTTCTTGTTTGAAGGCATTTTCTTTATCACCGGTCCATCCTCCCGGAAAATCTTTGCGAACATATCCGTCTGTTACAGTCTTTAAGCCATTCATCATTATTTCGGAACCGTAATATAATTGTGGGATGCGGTGGGTAGTCAGAAGTAATGTCGCTGCTTGTTCCAGCAAGGGTAGGTTGTCGCCTTCGCCCAAAAAACGGTCAGAGTCGTGGTTTTCAAGAAAAGCAAGTATGGAGTTATTGTTGGGATAAAGAAAGTCGTAAACAAAATTGTCGTATATTCTTTCTAACCCTTTTTCATATTCATCGCTTTGTTCATTTTTTGCCTTGTTTACGTTGACCATGAAGCTGAAATCCATCACTGTCTTCAAATTGCTGTTGCGAGGGGCCGATAGTTTAGAGTCTTTTTGCCACCATGCTGTATATGCAGGTTCGCTTCCCCAAGCCTCCCCTACGGTGTTGAAATTTGGGTACTCATCATTGATTTCTTTCTGCCAATTGCTCATGGCATCATAATCGGCATAAGGGTAGGTGTCCATTCGGATACCGTCAATATCGGCATATTCTATCCACCACATACTGTTTTGTACCAGATATTTGTAAACATGAGGGTTGCGTTGATTCAAGTCGGGCATGCTGGGTACAAACCATCCGTTAATCATTTTGTCATAATCGTACTTCGAAGCATAAGGATCCACATGAGGGGTTAGTCGGCCGGATGTCTGTACGAAGTGATTCTTGTAATCGGGATAGTTGAACCAATCTTTTGAAGGCATATCCTTAATCCATTGATGTTCCGAACCACAATGATTGAACACCATGTCCATCACTACTTTCAGTCCGTGTTGGTGTGCATCTTTTATCAGATTGCAATATTCTTCGTTGCTACCCAAGCGGCGGTCTACCTTGTAATAGTCTGTGGTGGCATATCCATGATAAGACCCGCCTTCCATGTTGTTTTCTAAAACGGGAGTGAACCATAAAGCCGTCACTCCTAGATCATTGAAATAATTCAGATGCTGCTCTATGCCGGCAAGATCTCCACCATGTCGACTATTGGGATCGTTTCGGTCTACTTTGTAGGAGGACATGTCCTTTATCATATCATTCTTAGGATTTCCGTTAGCAAATCTATCCGGCATGAGCAGATAGAGCACATCCGACATATCGAATCCTTTGTGTTCGGCTCCTGTCTTCTCTCTCTTTTTAAATTCGTATTCAGTTGAGAAAGACTTGTTTTTTTCCTTAAAAGATAACTTCATTTTACCCGGTTTCAACATTTTATCCAAGTGGAGGTATACTAGTAAATAGTTGTTACTTTCCAGCCGAACGATGCTGTCGATCTTCACTCCCGGATAGCTGAGGCTTACCTCTGCCTTTGCAATGTTGTTTCCGTAAACCATTAGTTGAAGTTGAGGGCTGTTCATCTCTGTAAACCAACATGGAGGATCTATTTTATTAATATTTCCTGCGACAGCATTTAATGATAATAGCGTTAATATGATATATAAAATCTTCTTCATTTTTTTCTAAGTTCTTCCGGTAAATAAAATGGATGTTTCTTGATAAGATACGGTGTGATACAGTTATTGAAAAGAGGTGTAGATCCTGAATTCATGGGCTGGTAAAGTGACCGATTGAGTGGATGATGTAACAGTGATGGTCGTGTTATTGAAATAATCGTACCATGTTCCGGTCTGTCCAAAATTTACCGCAGTAGAAATAGCATTGGCCGTGAAATTGCCTGCTACAATAAGACGTTTGCCATTTGCTGCCTGAAGTGATATTGTTCGGCCCTGACTCCAATAACTTTCAGTGACATTCCAATTTTGAAAAGCCGATTGACTGAATAGTTCAGGATTCGAATTGCGTAATGACAATAATTTGCTATAAGTATCGTATAGCCCTTTTCGTTCTGCTACATTGTAGTAATCCCATCTTACCGGCTTTGGATTAGTGCGGTAATTATCGCTCGTTGTCGTACCGGTGTAATCGCTATTTATTGAATAGTCGTATCCTAGTTCACCGAATTGCCAGATCATTTTCGGTCCCGAAACGGTGAGAAAGAATGCTGCATTTGTGCCAAGTTGTTTCATCCTATCAGCAAGATCTGTTTTTAAAGTTCCCGATCCCCATAGGGTTTGCTTATATCCCATACGCTCTTCGTCATGGCTTTCCATATATCCTACCCAGCTGTTGGCTGGCATCGTTGTGTTCCATGTCGTAAGATCTGCAAAAGAGCTTTGGTCTTGATATCCCATTGCCGTTTGACAATATGCATTATTTAATTTACGCCAACATTTGATGCCGGCATCACCTAGAGCCGCTTCTTCTGGTTGAACACAAAAATGCTCGCATATCATCACTGCATTGGCATTTGTTTCGTGAATGGCTGAGTAATAATCTTTCAAGATGGCAATACGTGAGGCGTCATAATTGCTGGCCGTTGACTCCGTACTTGCTTGATTGGTAAAACCTTTTGTGAAGTCGAAACGAAATCCGTCGATTTTGTATTCGGTAAGCAAATATTTTAAGCTCCGTTTGATATATGCTCTTGTAAGAGCAGATTCGTGGTTGAAGTCGTTATAATAAGAATAGGGGTGTGGTGCCGTTACATTAAAATATGGATTGTTTGATGCCGGACGGTTGTTTGTTGCATCCCAATAAAGTTTGGCAAGCGGACAATTGTTTGTTGCATGGTTGTATACGACATCGAGCAGTACACCCATACCACGCTGATGGCAGGCATCGATAAACTGTTTGTACATATCGTTTGTGCCATACGTTTTATCCATTGCGAAATAGAAACAGGGATTATAGCCCCAGCTATTGTTTCCATCAAACTCTTGAACCGGCATCAACTCTACAGCGTTTACTCCCAACGACTTTATATAGTCAAGTTTCTTAATGGCTTCTGCCAGATTGCCCGAGCCTTCTGTCCCTGTATTTGTGAAATCGCGGAGCAATACTTCATATATCACCATATTGTCACTGTTGTCTATCGAGAAATTGTTGGTGTTCCAATTATAACTTGGCTCGTTTATTTGGAATACTGATGCAATGCCAATTGCTCCCGATGGGTAGGTCTTGTTATCGGTATAAACGTTCGACGGAATATATGGATCGTTGTCGGGATCTAGAATTTTGTGGCAATAGGGATCGCCCAAACGCGTCATTGTTCCATCCGAATTCCATACGCAATATTGAAATGCATACTCTTTTGATGCATCAATTCCGGTTAGTGTAATCCACCAACATCCTGCATCATCATCGCGATACATCTGGCTTGATGTTGTATTGCTTAGTGTCCAATTGTTGAAGTCTCCCACTATGTGAGCATAATTTTTGTGTGCTCCGGAAGTATCTTTATCATAAAGCACAAGGGTGACACTAGTCTTATCGCTTCCTATATTAATGCCGTATTGCAGTCCTGAGGGCATTGTCTTTTCTGTGATTGCCGCAGGTTGGAAATTTTTGTACTTTTCATCTGTTACCGAAACAAAAGAATCATTATCTATGCCTTTCTTTGTACCATCACTACTTCTAATTACGATACCGAGTTTGCTGACAGGCGTTGAACCCGACGAAAACCAGTTGCGGATAGAAGGCGCAAGCGTGATGCTCCATTGGTTGTCGGCGTCTTTCGTCATTTTGCATTTGTCGATATTGGTGCTCCACGATGCGGGAACAAATAGCCAAGTACCTTCCGAGATGACTCCTGTATGGATGTAAACATCGCCCGAATAACCATAAAGCGCCGACGAAACGGGCGCCTTGAAAGTAATCTTTAAAGGTTCGTCTGCGTTTAGTGAAGATGGTGAGTAGTTTAGCCCGTCGTATATTTTTTCTTCTTCGGGACTATTGTTGGATGAGGAACAAGCAGCTCCCAACCAAAGGGTAAACAGCAGTATAAATAATTTACTCAGTTGTTTCATGGCTGTCTATTTTGTCGTTTTATGTTAATTGATAATGCCTGAAAAGCAATACATTTTAAATATATTGTATGCCTTTCAGGACATTATTTGATTAGTACTATACCTATTGAAAACTTACATTGATTAATCTAATGAAATCAGTTGATAAGTCATATTACTGGTATTGTTCAAGTTAACTATGACTCTATATTTTCCTGCTGTGGTAATGCTTAGATTATCGCCACCAGACTTTAATACACCGTTCGAACCTCCCCAATTAGTTCCCCAATCATGGTTGGCGCGGAATTTGAATGATCCAGTTCCAAACGTTACATCTGCGGTGAAGCGCTGTTTGGCAACGTCAAATGTCATATCAACTTCTTTTGTACCCCAGCCACTCACTTCGCTGCCGGCATCTCCTACAATACTTAGTGTATTGAATGAAAAGTCTTTTGTTAATGTAGGAGTGTCAAAGTTTGTTTTGTTGAATGTAAAGTGATAATAACGGTAAGAGCCTTGATAGCAAGTGATATTTTTACCATTATTCATTAATGCCAACGAGGATGATTCACTTGTTTGAGTATCAGTTGTCGCACCCCAGTTGCCTGTTGAGGTGTCCCAACCATTGGTTCCGGTAATTTTGAATCCGTATTGCCAAGTGGCAAAGCCTGCTCCGAAATCAATGATCCCGGCATAAGTATTGTCACTATTGAAACTAAAGAGATACTGCATATTTGCGTTACCAAACGCCCATGAGTTGAAATCGCCCGGAAGCCAAACCTTCGGATAATTGATATCCATATCATAAGGAGTTACTTGAGTAGAAACTGTGGCTGAGGTTAAGGTGCTGATTTGTGATACGTTTCCAGAAATACCTGTAGCGTTTGCCAATATTCTAAAATACATTTTTGTTGGACTTCCTGGTTGGATACCTTTATTAATAAGGATGGAGTTGATGTCCTTTGTAACAACAGGAATAGAAATATCTGTTGACGTTCCAAGGTTATAAGTTTTAGCAAAATCTTCTGTTAAAGAAGTCTGTAGAGTATACGAGGTCGCCAACTTGAGTCCCCAGTTGGCCGCTGTATAAGTGAAAGTCGCAAATGCTTTATCTGCATCAGTCTGAGCAAGTGTATAGGCATTGCTTAATGCAGTTAGAGTCGGAGCACTCGCGGTGGCCGAGTTGTATATAGGGTTCTCTTTGTCATCAGAACATGCTGTGAAAGCGAGAATTCCTATCAATGCAAATAATAAGTATTTAATATTTTTCATACGAATCATTCTTTTAAAGGTTAATAACCCGAATTTTGTTTCAAGTTGCTATTAGAATTGATGTCACTCGATGGAATAGGATAGAGGTTGTATTTGTCATTCACTCCGGTTCCGGCTTGTGTACCGCCTTTCCATGCCCAAACATAGTCGCTTGTTGTGAGCTTGCCGAAACGTATCAAGTCTGACCGACGATGGCATTCCCAAGCAAGTTCTCTAGCGCGTTCGTCAAGAATATCATCTGCTGTAATAGACGATTCATCAGAGGCACCGGCACGTTCTCTTACTTTGTTGAAATAGTCCAAACCTGTTTTGCCATTTACGTTAACCGACACACCACCTACCGTTTGACATTCGGCAAGCATCAGGTATACATCAGCTAGACGGAATATGGGGAAGTCTGCATTACAGAAGTTTCCTTGCTTACCTGCTGCACCCGCATCGGTCAGATTCGTGAACTTCGGGAAAGCATATCCATCTGTAAATGTGCTGAGATCGGCAATTTCTTTTTTCTGTCCGCTAGTATAGAATGTTGCCCGTACGTCGCTACTTTTGAATTTGTCTACAAATTCAGGTGTAACTCGGAGGCCGCCCCATCCGGATGCTGTAAGCCCATATTCTGCCGGCTTCATGCTACCACCTATTGCTGCTAATGTCAAATAGGTTGTGCCACCATAGGCTTGAGTATTGTATTCGTCTTGATAAACACTGAATATTATTTCATCGTCCAGTCGTTTGTCATTATCACCGTTGAATAAATGTTTGAATACAGGGTCTAAGGTATATCCTAAATTGATGATTTTCGAACAATAATCAGCACATTTATCATAAGCTGCTGTTCCGGTATAGACTTTAGCATTCAAATAAAGTTTTGCCATAATCATGTAGGCCATACCTTTGCCACAACGGTAATGTTCTGGTTTGTCGGGCAGGTTATTGATGAAATCGGGAATCTCTGTTTCCGTCAGCCATTTAAATAAGTCGGCACGCATAATCTGTTTTGGGTTTGCTCCTCCTACTGTAGATTCATCAGTAACAAATGGTACATTACCAAACATGTCAATGGCGTGATAATAGCTTAATGCACGTAAACAACGAGCTTCGGCCAAGTATTGCGTCATGTTGTCCGACTTGATGGTTGATGCTTTGATCTGACGGATCACTTCGTTGCAAAGTGCTATCTGGTAAAACAACCTCCCATACATGGCACCTACGAAGACGTCTGAAGTAGACCAAGCTAATTTGTGGAGGTCTTTTACCGTCTGGTCATTCCAACCGATAACTGCTTCGTCGGTAGGAAGCTCGTTTAAGTTGTAAAGAGCACGCAAGTATTGTCCGAAACCTCCGTCAATTCCAGAAATATCAGGACTGCCGCTTGACCCGTCAGGCGAACTTACTGCCAATCCGGCATAGCATTTTGCAAGAAGTTGGTTAAATGCACTTTCCGAAGTGAGCACTTTGTCTGGAGTACTCAGATTAGGGTCGATGGGGGTCACGTTCAGATCGCTGGTACAGCCTGTAAATGACAATCCGGCTGCAACAAAAGCGATGATGCTGAATATTTTCTTATATAGTTTCATGATATTCAATGTTTAAAAGTTAAAACTTGCACCTAGTAAGATAGTCTTTGGACGAGGATACATATTATTGTCTATACCACTGTTAACTTCCGGATCAAGCCCTTTGTATTTAGTGATTGTAAATACATTCTGAGCGGTTACATTCACTCTTGCCCACTTAGCTATTTGGTAGGCTAACGTCACTCTGTCCAATTTCAAGAATGAAGCATTCTTTATATAATAATCTGATAGGTATTGAGCTTGGTCGAAATTGGACGCAGTTGCAGATTTCATGCGGTTTGCAATAAAACCATTAGTCCACATGTCGGCTTTCATTTCATAATTTGATGCAACATTGTTGTATATGTAATTGCCGAGGCTGGCACGTGCTGATGCCGATATTGTCCATTTCTTATAAGATAGGGTCGTGTTGAATCCTAAGAATACATCGGGAGCCGGCTTTTTGTAAATGTACTTATCTTTATCATTAATTTGTCCATCACCGTTACGGTCTACATAAGCACCTTCTATAGGATTGCCCTTTGTATCGTATACTTGTTGATAAACATAGAATGAGCTAGTTGCGTATCCTACTTTATGAAGTTGTACGTTATTGCCTACACCACCGCTAATACCACCGGTTGCAACGCCAAGGTAGTCGGGGTTATCGCTAGAAGTCAACTTGGTAATTTTGTTTTTATTCCAAGAGAGGTTGAAGCCTAAATCCCAGTTCCAACTTTTTGATTGTACCGGAACGGCATTGATAGAAAATTCAAAACCTGTATTTTTAAGGTCGCCGACATTCATTGTGACGTAGTTTGACAAGTTGGTACCTGCCGAAATAGGTACATAGTTAATAAGGTCTTTTGTCTTGCGAACATAGAAATCGATACTACCATTGATGCGATCATTGAGGAATCCATAATCTAAGCCGAGGTTATAGGTCGTTGTTGATTCCCATTTTAAGTTCGAAACATAAGCATTTGGAGTAATTGGTACAACCATTGAACTACCTAACATGTAGTAACTCCCCATTTGATTATTATGATAGGTAGCGAAAGAAGGATAATCTCCTGCATTTAGGTCTTGTTGACCAGTAACGCCATAACCGACACGAAGTTTAAGGTTGGATATGGCTCTTATATCTTTTAAGAAAGACTCTTCAGTCATACGCCATGCTAAAGCTGCAGATGGAAATAGTCCCCATTTGTTGTTCTGGAAACGTGAAGTTCCGTCGTCGCGTAAAGTAAACGTGAACAAATAGCGATCCATGAGGCTATAATTGAAACGCCCGTAGAAAGATACTAAGTAGCTTTCTGTTTTAAAAGGGCTGTTCGATAATACAGAGGTCCTATCGTTCTGTTTTACAGACTTGCTGTTTGTTTGGTTATAAAAGTGTTGCCAAGAATAACCGGCCATTACATCAAATTTGCTCGCAATTTCTTTGCACTCTTTCACATAGTTCAGATAAAATTCTAATGACTGATCGCGTCGCGTCTGGCTGTAGTCTGTATGGAGACCTGAGCCGTTTTGAATTTTGTCATGCCATGTCATTTCGCATCCTTCGGGTGTGTCGACTGTGCCATCACTCGTCGAAAAATCTAGTCCTAAGTTTAAGTTTGCTCGGAGTCCGGGTACGTAGAAAAACTTATAATCGAACTGCGCATTACCAACGAAACGTTTAACGGTAGATTTGTCGTCTTTCTGCTCCAACATTGCAACAGGATTTTGTGTAGCCATCGTGTTTATACCTCCTGCGCTGTTTCTCCATATACGGTATCCTTGCAGACCGTTCGTTGAGGTGTCATAGATGCCTTGTGTCGGATCGTAGCTAATAGCAGCTCCAATAGCCCCTGTATCTGCAAATCTGTTTTTTGCATAAATACCTTTTGCGTTTAGATTTAAGGTCAAATGTTTGTCAAAAAACTCCGGTGAAAGGTTCAGAGCTAATGTGGAACGTTTCATGTTTGATGTTTTTAAAACGCCATTGTCGTCCAGGTAACCTATGGATAAACGATAAGGCATGCTGTTGAACATATCACCCTTTCCGTTAAAGCCTCCTGCTACACTGGCGTTGATTTCTTCGGTCATTGCGGTACGATAAATTTTGTTTTGCCAGTCAGTATCAGATGATCCAAGTGCTGCTTGTGCTGTAGTTGCATCAATGTTGGGATGTGCCGTCAAGTATCCGTTCAAAAAGTTTTTCAATTCAGAAGCATTCATAACGTCGACTTTCTTGCTTACCCAATTTGTAGATCCGGTCATGTCGACACTTATTTTGGGAGTGCCGCTTGAACCTTTTTTGGTAGTGATGACGATGACGCCATTAGATGCTCGCGAACCATAAATAGCAGTTGCAGAAGCATCCTTCAGAACAGAGAATGATTCGATATCATTTGGGTTAATAGTCGATAAAACATCAGACATTCCCGAGATGCCGGTGCTACTGATTGGGAGACCATCAATAACAATTAGCGGGTCGTTAGATGCTTTTAAAGAAGATCCGCCACGAATACGAATAGTAGAGCCGCTACCGGGAGCACCACCATTATTTACAATCTGTACGCCAGGGGTTTTTCCTTGCAACATATCAGCCGGTGTTGTAATCAGGCCTTTGTTAAGTTGGTCGGCTTTCACCGAGACAACCGAGCCGGTTGCATCGCTCTTCTTCACAGTACCGTAACCAATAACTACAATGTCATTCAAAATTTTGGAATCGTCTTGCAGTGTGACTACGATATTTTGAGATACTTTTACTGTCACTGTTTTATAGCCTACGAAAGAGATGGTAAGCATTCCTTCTCTTTCAGCTTTAACACTAAAATTACCATTGATATCGGTAATAGTACCATTCTTAGTATTCCCGACAGGAATAACGTTAGCGCCAATGATTGGTTCGCCGGCTGTATCTTTCACTTGTCCTTTGACTGTTATTTGTTGTGCAAAAGCGCAGACAGTCAATAAGAATCCTATGCAAGTCAGTAAGATTCGCCGCAAAAACTTTCTTTGTTCCATGTTTCAAATATTATTATGTTAACAATTAAGTGTTTTCACAGAATCGCAGATTTCAAAGAATCTATTAATTCTTGGTTTTCAAAGTTACTCTTAAATCATGTGGCACATTATTCCTGTTAGTGAAAAAGTAGATTATGATTTAGGCTTTTATTATTGATTAATAGATTGTTAAGTAGCGTTCTGAACCATGAAAAAGTAGTGCTGTTATTGACTTTTAACAGCTCTGTGAGAAAATATTTGTGGTTTGTATGCTATGTAATAGGGCTGGAATGAAATATTCATCCAACTGTTGCATTATTTGTTTAAGCTTATACCCGTTCTCTGCACCTTCTGAATGTTTAAAATTGTACCTATTGTTTTTTTACTTATCATGTTTCATTATGCCACAAAGATATAATTGTGCCGTCCAAATTTATAACCAACTGTCTGACAGGGAAGATAACGCTAATTATGTTCTTGTTATGAACTGATTGTCTCGTTGCGTTTTTATATTTTTTGTAGATATATGACAAATAAAATGTAAGTATCACACGTGTGCGACTAACGTCTCACGGCTGTGCGACAATTGTCTCACACATGTGATACAGATGTCTCACACGTGTGATACTTACAAGCCTTAATTATAAACTTGACCTTAAATGATCAACTTATGCAAACAATTAATGACAGCTGTTACAATACGCCTCTTTTGAAAGAAGGGCAGAAGCTATATTATTTGTGCAAGCGTCGAATGTGATAACGATGAAATTCGAGGAAGTATGCGAGGAATTTGGAAAAACATTGATACCGGCAGAGGCAGATGTAGCGGTTGTCGAGGGCTTGTCGCATTTACCTATCCGCCTCCTTTTGCCGGGAATGAGGTGCTTATTAAAAAGGGTGGAGCACACTTGCTTATGTGTAAACCGCGCCATCAGCTATCCGTAGAGGGGTATTTAGAGCGATTCTAAACAAAGGTCCGCTGAAAATAACGTACCCACAACATGCTCTAGAGCCGATTTTGGAGCCTCTTTTCGCTGGCGTTGTATACGGTGTGTCGTTAACATGCTGTGAGGCAATACGATATGGTGTAATACGGAGGTGACAAAGGTTCTTAAAGATAAAATTTTATGGATATTGCACTACTTTTACAAGTGAGCCAATATTTCGCCAAAATAGAAAGCCCCTACATATTTTGTAGAGATTTTAAGTGCAAAGACAGAAATAAGACAAATAAGTATTATGATAATTATTTGAGTACCGATAAACATATGGTAGACTATGATTATTGGTGTAAAGTGGTAGCTGTAAATAAGGGAAATATTAAAAATCCTTATGGGAATAAATTTGTTTTGCCAATTGGTGCGATTAGTATTGGTAAGCTTGTAATTCATAGATACTGATTATTTCCCGTTTCCCATAATTTTACCGATGAGCCAAACTGGTAAAATGACACTTATACTAAATAAAAACAGCACAAGCGAAAAATGATAAAAAAAGTTAAAGGTGTAATCTATTTGCTGTATTAATGGCTATTATTATATGTCTTTCCGGCACAAAAGACATTTATTTTAACGCTTAAAATTCTAATTATATTATGTGTAAAAACACTGACATTGAATTATTTATTTCAGGTGATAGACAGTCATTTGAAAAAATTTATAATTATTATGTTGGGAAAACATATAACTTTTTATATGCCTTAACGCATGATACCAATTTATCTAAAGATCTTACACAAAATACTTTTTTGCAACTGTGGAATGCAAAGGAGCACCTTGATGCTTCATATGAAATAAGTAATTACATTTTTACAATAGCCAAGAATTTGCTCTATAGAGAAAATCGAACCCGTAACATTTATAATCGATATTTTGATTTCGTAATGAATACGCAGAGTAAAGAAGTGGAACCTTCTATTGATGATGACTTATCAAGAGAAATGATCGAAAAAAGAATTTTATCATTATTGGCTTTACTACCCGAATCGCGTCGTAGAATATTTATGATGCGTTGGAGTGAAGGCATGAGCAATAAGGAAATAGCACAAAAACTTTCTATTTCGGAAAAAACGGTGTCAACACAAATTCATCGTGTGGTAGAATTTTTGAAAGTAAAGATTGCATTGTAAAGGCTCTTATTTATTGATAAAACAAAAAAGAATGTTAATGCTGTAATCCTATTCTCAGCTTCTTGGCTATTTAAATTGTAAATCCGTAGAAAAGACTCAATCGGTGAACAACAGATAAATGATCTAAATAGATACAATGGATATAAGAAATATAAATATGATAAAAGTGTTGGGCAATTGTAAGAATCGTTTTTTCTCTAAAAAATATGATTCGAATATTAGCGACGAAATGTTGAAGCAAATGTGGAATGCTTCGGCTAGCGAAATGGATTCTGCAGATAAGGAGGAAATGTGGCACAATATTGATAGCCATATAAATCAAAACGGTAATATACGGCGGCACCATTCTATTAAATATTATAGCGGTATAGCAGCTTTAGTAACTGTATTAATATGTAGTGTAGCCACTATGTATTATTTAGATCATAGTTTTTCACCAGCCCATAAGAGTCATGAATTATATCGCTTATATGCTCAGAAAGGACAGAAAGCAATAATGAAAATGTCTGACGGTACAATGGTCTGGCTCAATTCAGATTCTAAAATAGTATTTGATAACCAATATAACACTACAGCCAGAATTATTAATCTCTCTGGGGAGGCTTTCTTTAAAGTTGCAAAAAATCCACACAAAAAGTTTATAGTACGTTGCAAAGGAATAAACGTTGAAGCATTAGGTACTCAGTTTAATGTCAAAGGATATGCTTCCGATAGAAAAGTTACAACAACACTCGAACATGGCAAAGTAAGGGTTTCTTCGCATCGGCAAAGCGTAATATTAGCTCCGATGAATGTTGCAACATATAATGTAGGCAATGATATATTGCAAAAATCAAAAGTTGACGATTTAGAAGCTACTAACTATTGGCGTTATAATTCGATAGTCTTTAATTCGGAGGAATTGGAATCCATAGCCAAAACTATCGAGAGAATGTATAATGTAAAGGTAGTCATAAAAAACAAGAACTTGAAGAATATCAAATTTTCGGGAACAATACGCAATAAGTCCCTCGAAAATATTCTGCAAGTATTAAGTTCTACTTATTTGTTGAAATATAAGATAGAGGGGAACGTCGTTTCTATTTATGAATAATATCGGTTGAACATATCTCTAATATATTAATATTTATGAAAAAGTCAAAGTTCGTTGTGTTCGAGCTATTGGGTATCATACTTCTTCTGTTTTTAATAGAAGAACCCCTTTCGGCTCAATCAAAATTGTGTACCATTACTGTCAGGAACAAAACAATTGTACAGACGGTAAAGATAATTGAAAAAGCAACTGGCTACAGTTTCTTTTATGCCGAGAATCTTCCCGACTTAACTAAACGAGTAAGTATTTCAGTCAAGAATGTACCGATACAATTATTACTCGAGAAAGTTTTCAAAGGAACGGATATCGCATACAAGATACAAGGCGAGAAGCAGATTGTTCTTTCTGAAAAGAAGAAAGAAGTAGTAAAAGAAAAGCAGCTCTCACAAGATGTTATGCCTATGATTACCGTGAAAGGGAAAGTCACTGGAAATAATGGTGAACCTCTTGTGGGAGTAACCATCACGACTCCCGAAAAAAACAATGGAACTATTACTGACGTAAACGGAAACTATTCATTATCACTGACTAAAAAAACGGCGCTGACATTCAGCTATATTGGTTACAGTTCTTATTCTGTCAATGTTGGCAGTTCTAAACTGCTCAATGTATCGTTGCGCGAAAACAGCATCAATCTCAATGATGTGGTTGTTATAGGTTATGGTACCCAAAAGAAAATAAATTTGACGGGAGCCGTACAAAGCATTTCAGGCAACGATATTACAAGACGTAGCGTATCTAATGTCTCTCAAGCACTTCAAGGTATTGTTCCAGGTCTTGTGGCGGTACAATCATCCGGTCAACCAGGTGCCGATAATGCTTCGATTACGATACGTGGTATCGGTTCGCTTAATTCTTCTACCTCTCCTCTCATATTAATAGATGGGGTAGAAGGTGATATGAACCGATTGGATTTGAACACTATAGAATCGATATCTGTATTAAAAGATGCCGCATCGGCTTCTATCTACGGTTCACGTGCTTCGAATGGTGTGATACTTATCACTACCAAAAGAGGCAACACGGGAGATTTTAAAATTTCGTACAACGGTTATGTAGGTATGAATGTCCCTACTTGTCTTCCCGAATCGGTAAGTGCCATAGAATATATGGATGCTATCAATCTTGCCAGAGCTAATGCCAATCAGGGGCCTTTGTATTCGCAAGATGTTATAGATAAGTATAAAAATGGAGAAGTCGACAACAAACAGTACTATGACGTTGATTGGAAAAACGAGATACTCAAGAAAACAGCATTACTACAAAATCATTCTATAAGTATCAGTGGCGGTTCAGACAAAGTGCACTTGTTTGCTTGTGCCGGCTACTTTTGGCAAGATGGACAAATTAAGAACAATAATTATTCACGCACTACATTAAGAGTTAATTCAGACGTTAAGCTGAAAGAATGGATGAAAGTGGGTATTGATATAAACCTCCGTCAAGCTAAAGCCGAACGACCGGTAATGGGTACGCCAAACGAAATTATCGGCTATGCACTGACTATGACTCCACTGATGTCGTGCAAGAATAACGATGGTACATACGGTTATGGATATAGCGGCGTAAACCCTTTGGCTTTTGTTGAGGTTGGAGGCACTAGACATGATGTAGCTCCGGAAGTGGGAGTAAAAATGTTTGTTGAACTTACACCCTTGAAAGGACTCGACATATTAGGTAGCTATAGCTATAAAAATTTAGAATCGGAAGTCGATGCATTCACTTATCCATATGATACTTACGAAGGAGGTGTATACAAAATGACTTATCCGTCTTGGGGGTCTTCTAAAGCAGAACAAAGAGGAAAGACTATTACGAAACAGTTTAATTTTCAAGCTTCTTATGAAAAAAATATCGCCCAACATTATTTTAAATTATTGGCCGGTATGCAATCGGAAGAGATGAATTATAAGTTTATCGGTGCAGGCCGCAAAAATTATCATTACCCTGAATATACAGAGTTGACAGATGGTGATGTCTCGACAATGACAAATTCAAGTTCCAGATACGATTGGGCTTTACTATCTTATCTGTATCGGTTGAATTATTCATTTGCCGATCGCTATTTACTGGAAGTTAACGGACGTTTTGATGGCTCTTCACGATTCAAAAAAGGTAATCGTTGGGGCTTCTTTCCTTCGGTATCAGCAGGGTGGAGAGTCTCAGAAGAAAAATTTTTCGAGCCATTAAGAGATGTAATAGACAATTTGAAACTAAGAGCCTCTTATGGTGAACTTGGTAATCAATCGATAGATGGATATTATCCTTACGCAGCGTCTATAGGATCAGGTGCCAATTATTGGTTCGATAAACATCTTGTAACAGGTGTCGCACAGACTCAACTTGCCAATGACAAGATTTCATGGGAGAAGTCGAAACAATTTGATGCTGGTTTGGATATCGGCATGCTCAATTCTCATTTGACTATAGGTTTTGATTATTATGTTCGGAATATCACTAATATGCTACAACAATTTACGGTGCCTCTTTTTGTTGGTATGACATCACCTTGGCAGAATGCCGGTTCTATGAGAAACAGGGGCTGGGATTTTAGCATCGGCTGGAAAGATCGTATTGGAAAGCTAAATTATTATATTACAGCAAACCTGTCGGATGTAAAGAACAAGGTAGTTGATTTATATGGAAAGAATTACATAGGCTATTCTACAATTACTGAAGAAGGATCACCGATAGGCTCATATTATGGCTATGTCTCTGATGGCTATTTCAATTCACAGGAAGAGATAGATAATGCCTCTTGCATATATGGAGGAAATAAGAAGAATATAAAGCCCGGTTATATTCGATATAAGGATATTGTTAATGATGATCCGGAAAATCCGAAAATTGATTCTAAAGATAGAACAATTATTGGTAACCCTTCACCACGCTACAATTACAGCTTTACTATTGGAGGCGACTGGAAAGGAGTCGACTTTTCTTTATTCTTTCAAGGAGTCGGTAAGAAAGACATATTCTATTCAGGTGGTGGCGCACGGCCTTTGATTTCTTATTGTACATTATATAAACATCAATTAGATTATTGGACTCCCGAAAATAAGAATGCAGCTTATCCTCTTTTGTTGGTTGATGCTACTGGAAGCAATCAAAATAATATCGTTTCCGATTTTTGGGTGAAGAGTGGCGCTTATTTACGATTGAAGAATGTTATAATTGGATATACATTACCGAAACTGTTGACCAGTAAAATATCTTTAGACAAAGTAAGATTCTATGTAAGTGCTCAGAACTTATTTACAATAAGTCATTGCCTGAAAGGGTATGATCCAGAAAACAGCATTAGTGCCGGTCAGTATTATCCTATAATGCGTACATTTAACTTTGGTTTGAATATAGACTTTTAATTTGATAACAATGAAAACGAATAAAATATACAGAATATTGATTCTTGTTTTATTGGCATCTGCAACAACAGCTTGCTCTGACTTTCTAGACAAAGAATCATACAGTTATACTTCTGATGGCTTTTATAGTAAAGAAACGGGATTTAAAGATGGCGTTGTGGGTATTTACCCTTTATTATATATCAATTTAAACTGGGCAGTTCCTTATCCTGCAGTATTAGATGAATATACCCCGATGGCATTAGAAAATCAACAGAATTCTACGATTGGAGCGGGAGCAGGTTTGTTGCCCGCCAACGGTACTGTATCTACTTGGTATTCTTCATGGTATACATTGATAGCTAGAGCAAATTCTGTAATATCTGGTGCTTCTGGAACTATCGGGAGCATGAGCGAAGAAGCAAAACAATGTTATGCCGAAGCACGTGTGTTAAGGGCTTACGCCTACTATAATTTGATATCCACTTATGGAGATGTACCATTTTTTACAGCACCCGTAACAATCGAACGGTATAATGACGGTAAAACATCGAAAGTCGATATCTTAGATTTTATCATTAAGGAAATGGAAGAAGCCGCTCCCGATATGCCTTGGATAGCGACTCAACGTGGTCGTGTGGATAGATCTGTTGCTTATGGACTGGAGGCTCGTGCGGCACTTCTTGGGGGAAGTCTTAATTACGGCGGAAAATCAAAGTATTACTTTAATGTGTCAGCTAACTCGGCAGGTCGTATAATAGGCAAACGGCAGTTGGCCAAAAATTTTGAAGACTTGTTCACTCTGGCAGGGCAGAGCAAAACAGATGTTCGGAGTGAAATGTTGTTCGAACTGATGTATTCGAGTGAAAGTACTCGTAATGTTCATCGTATATCTAAAGGACAATGTTCGATAAACTATGGCTCTTGTGTACGTTATCCGAGTTCGATGTTAGCAGATACTTACGAATGTAAAGATGGTAAGCGCATTGATGAATCACCATTGTACGATCCTCATCATCCAAGTAAAAATCGTGATCTTCGTTTTAATGTAACGTTGAGAATGGATGGCGATACTGTACAGTATTATACTTCTATTGGAACACAACAGGTTATACTCGACGGCTATAATAGTAAGACAGAGTTCTATTCAAATTCCAAAGGATGGTATAGTGATATCAATAGAGATATTTCCGGAACTTCGGCTGGCAATAGTTTTTTCAAGGCCGGAACAGGATATATGTGGTATAAATATGGAGCAGATGTTGCTGAAGGAGCCGAACAGACAACCAATGTAGCTTTAATGCGCTATTCTGAAGTGTTGCTCACTTATGCTGAAGCTAAAATAGAATTGGGCGATTTGAAAGATTCCGTGTATCAGGCGATCAACGAAGTTCGTCAACGTGCCCATATGCCTGTAATATCGTCTGATAGAATAGGTAATATCGATAAAATGCGCCAATTAGTGCGCAGAGAACGTAAAGTGGAGCTTGCGATGGAAGGATTACATTTTGTTGATATGCGCAGATGGGGCACTGGTGATTTGGAGAATGAACACCCCACTTATGGTATGCCTATAGCTACCTATAAGTATGAAGGCTTAGCAGATACAGATATTCCTAATTTCAAAACTGATACGCGTCACGACTTGAATGATATTCCTTCTTACGAAGCTTATAAAGAAAAACTGAATGTACGTGACAGAAACCGTTATTGGGACAAAAAGTTCAATTTATGGCCTGTTCCACAAACAGAAATAGATCGTGACTCCAACATCAAACAAAATGAAGGATATTAATGTATATATGAGTTTTACAGTTACGAAAAGGGTTACTTTAACCCTTTTCGTAATGTCACTGTTTTGCTTGAATTGTTATGCGCAAAGGAATAAGACCAGTAGCTTAGAGACGGCGAGCGAATTAACAATAGGTAATGGACTTGTCGAACTTACCTTTCCGAAAACATTAGATTTCGATATTAAGTCGATTAAAATGGGAGGTAGGAGCTTACTTTCGAAAACAGGAGTAAATACAGTTCCGTGGATACTTACTTACCAAGGGGAAAAAGGAGAAAATCCTGTTCTATTCCCTTCTTATGGCGAGTATAAAGGATATACTATCAATAAAGAAGATTCGGGAGTGTCGGTTGTTTTTAAATGGAATATGAAACTGTTTTACAAGGCTGTGTATTCAATTCTAATGACTGTGGCTATACCCAATAACTCTGATTTGATACATTGGGATATAAAGGCAGAACTTCCTGAGGGATGGGTTATTACAAAAGCTCAATTTCCAAGAATAACAATCGATACTCCAGCTGATGGGAAGATGATAACTTCTGCCGGTTGGGGAAACGAATATGACATAAAAGCCGGCGGCTCGTATGTCGAGAATTATCCGTCGCATTCGGGCGCTATGCAACTATTGATAATGCATAGCCCCAACGGTTCTTTCTATTATGCTACCGAAGACAGAAATGCATGTGGAAAAGAGATTAAAGCAGTATGTGGTGATAAAACGATTACGTTTATCACTGAGACAGTGACATCTGAAGCTTGGTCTAAATCGAATAATTTTATTTTACCATGGTCTTCCGTCATAGGATTTACTGCTGATAACTGGCAAAAAGCAGTCAGAAAATGGTATGTGCCCTTTACGTACACGACAGAGTGGGGAAAAAAGAGTTTAACCTCACGAAATATCCCTCAATGGCTTTGTAACACTGATTTATGGATAAGAGCTAAAGGTGTGAATGATACGGTAATGAATGCGGTACGTAAGTCGATAGATTACTACGGTAAAAATACAGCGGTGCATTGGTATTATTGGCATCATTTCCCATACGACACTCACTATCCAGACTACTTCCCTGCCAAATCGGGTTTTAAAGAAATGATAAAAGAAGTAAGAGATAAGCAATGCTATGTGGTACCTTATATCAATGGTCGTCTTTGGGATCCCGCAGCTACAAGCTACTTAACGATGAACGGCAAATTGGCTTCTTGTCGAAAATCAGACGGAACACTTTATACGGAAATATACCCAACATCAAAAGTATTGAATACTGTAACTTGCCCAGCATCCGATATATGGCAAAAAACGATAACAGGTTTAATAGATAAAATGCAACAAGAATTAAAAACCGACGGAGTATACATAGATCAGATAGCTGCTGCAGCTCCACAGCCTTGTTGGGCCGACAATCATGGACATGCTAAAGGAGGAGGAGATTTTTGGTATAAAGCCTACCGTAAGATGATAGAGAATTTACGGAGTAATCATTTATTGAAAAACAATATTCTGATAACTGAAGAGAATGCTGAATGTTACATTGACTTATTTGATTTGTTGCTAATGGTAAATACTCCTCATCAAAATGGCAGAATCGTACCACTATTTCCTACAGTATATTCGGATAGAGTGCTGACTGCGGCCTTTACTTATACTCCAGTCGATAAATTGACGAGAGGCGATTTTTGTTACGAGAATACAATGTGTTTTCTTTATGGTTCACAATTGGGTTGGGTAGATCCTACTTTGCTAATGCGCAAAGAATCGACAGATGAAGCCGCTTTTTTGAAAGAATTGATAAGCGTACGCAAAAAGTGTCATCACATATTTAATGGAGGCCAGTTTGTTGAAGAAATAATACCCGTTGGAGACAATCCGAGAATCGAAGTGAGTGGGTTTGGAACGACTGCTGTAGTATGCGCCTCTAAATGGATCTCTCCTGAAGGAAAGAGGGTGATTTTTGTGGTGAATATGGATACAAAAGAACATTCTATTTCATTGCCAGGCAATGCTCGAAAAATAACAATAAAAGCAAAAAGAGTGGAAATAATATATTAATTTTGAGCGTATTAATAATTCAATGGGTCTAATTAAAAATGGAATATAATGAAGAATATTATGTACTGTTTATCCATGATAATGCTGTTGGCTTGTTCGTGTCAAAGTGAAGTCACTATTGTTTCGTACAACATACATAATGGCCATTCGATAGATAATAAGACATCTAATCTAGAAGAGGTCTCTACTATAATCAAGAAGATCGGTGCAGACTTTGTTTGTTTGCAAGAAGTGGATAGTATGAACAAAAGAAATAATATTGATGAGGCTGCTATGATTGGGAAGCATGTTGGCTTGCACTATACTTATGGTGCAGCAATAGAGTTTGGTGATGGCAAATATGGTATTACAATACTTAGTAAGAAAAAACCGCTGAGTGTGAAAAAAGTATCGCTTCCGGGCAAAGCAGAAAAAAGAGTTTTTCTGCTTACAGAATATAAACACTTTTATGTCGGATGTACTCATATGTCATTGAACAAAGAAGATCGGATAGAATCGGCTAAAATTATATTGTCGACCATTGCCAATCTTACAAAACCCGTTTTTATCGGTGGAGATTTCAATGACAAACCAACATCCGATTTATGTCACTATCTAGAAAAGGACCTGACTTGTCTTTCGGATATGACGCAATTGACGTTTCCAACTGATAAACCTGAAATAATGATAGATTATATTTGGGCAAAAGGGTTTAAGGGAACAGTGATTCATCGCGGGACAATAAACGAGCCTCATGCTTCAGACCATCGTCCTGTTTATATTAAAATTGAATGGTAATAATCAATTATATTTATTGATGAAATTAAAAGATATCATAATAGTCTTACTGGCTTTAATCGTATTTTCTATTCCCGTTTATGCACAAAAAAACAGATCACTAGGAATATGCAATATAAACGAACTTATAGCTCGTATGAGTCTTCACGAAAAGGCTTTGTTAATTGTTGGAGCAGAAGAAACAAAACCCTTGAAAAAAGGAAACGCTATAGGTGCAGCAGGCTATACTTATGCTTTCCCTACACTAGGAATCCCTTCTGTCGTAATGGCCGATGGGCCTATGGGAGTTAGAATATCACCTTTTAGAAAACAGGATTTACAATCTTATTATTGCACAGCTTTTCCATCGTGTAGCCTATTGTCTGCCACTTGGAATAGAGAGTTGGCTTTGCAAGAGGGGCTAGCGATGGGACAAGAGGCGAAAGCCTATGGAGTTGATGTGATTTTGACACCAGGAATAAATATCATGCGAAACCCTCTTTGTGGACGTAATTTCGAGTATTTTTCCGAAGATCCTGTGTTGTCAGGATACATGGGGACATCTGTCATTAAAGGCATTCAAAGTACTGGTATAGCAGCTTGTTTAAAACATTTTATTGCAAACAATCAACAAATTAATAAGCTTAATAACGATGCACGAATTCCTCTGCAAGCTTTGAGAGAAATATATCTGAAAGGTTTCGAAATTTGTATCAGAGATGCTAATCCTTGGTCTGTTATGTCTTCTTACAATAAAATAGGAGGCCTTTATACTCAGGCCAATCCCGAGCTACTCAGAACAATATTGCGAAAAGAATGGGGGTATAAAGGTTTGGTTATGACCGACTGGTATAAAAAAAGAAATACAACAGAGCAGGTATTAGGAGGTAGTCAACTAATGATGCCCGGTGAATTATCTCAAGTAGAGGAAATAGAAAATGCAGTAAAAACAGGGCTTTTGCCAGAAGAGAGGTTGAATGAATGTGTGCGAGATATGTTATCGTTCATTTACAAAGTAACTAAATATCCCCAAAACAGAGAAGAAAAGTTTTTAAACTTAAAGGACAATGCTTGTCTATCACGCAAAATTGCAACAGAAGGCATGGTATTATTAAAGAATAATGAAGCTACTCTTCCGCTTGAAGAAAAGAAACTGAAAGTCTCTCTCTTTGGGGTTTCTGCCTATCGTTCTATCGTTGGTGGTGGTGGTTCGTCGAATGTGAACAAATCATATATTGTGAATATTGCAGACGGAATAAAGAACGTTGGAATGAATGTGGATTCCAATTTAGAGAATGTTTATGAAAAGTATTGCCAATTTCAAGAAGCTCTTATGATACCGGGCAATGCCAAATCTTGGGAAAAATTATCATATTTTCGTCCTGTAATGCCCGAAATGGATATAACGAGAAACAAAAAGATTATAATCGATCAAGCGACAAAAAACGATATCGCTATCATAGTCTTAGGTAGCTCATCTACAGAAGAATCAGACAGAAGCCTGGACGAAACTTTCGGGCATAGTATGGCAGAGAAAGAGATGATAGAACAAGTATGTAAAGAATTTCATGCAAAGAATAAAAAGGTTATAGTCGTGTTAAACATTTGTGGAGTCATAGAGACAGATTCATGGAATAAACTTCCAGATGCTATACTTTTATCATGGTTTCCCGGTCAGGAATGTGGCAATGCTGTCGCAGATATTTTGACCGGTAAAGTTTGTCCTTCAGGCAAGCTTCCAATGACTTTTCCTGTAAAATACGAAGATATTCCTTCCTCAAAAAACTATCCCCTGATTGGAATGACAAAAGAGGGAAAGGATTTTGATTATACTAATTATGAAGAAAATATATGGGTAGGTTATCGCTATTTCACAACAGCAAAGAAGAAAGTATCATATCCGTTCGGCTATGGGTTATCGTATACAGAATTCGTTTATGACTGTCCTAAACTGAATAAAAAGAAAGGAAAATGGATAGCACAAGTACAAGTAACAAATACAGGTGACAGAGCCGGACAGGAAGTTGTTCAATTATATGTTGCTACACCATCCATCGGTATAGAAAAGCCTGTTTATGAATTAAAAGGTTTTGCCAAGACAAAAACATTGCAGTCTGGAGAGAAACAAGACGTCGTTATCACGCTCACAGATTACGATTTGGCTTCCTTTGATATAAATTCTTCCAATTGGGTGTTAGGGAAAGGCAAATGTGATTTTATGTTTGGCAGCTCTTCCGAAGAAATAAAAGCATGCATATCAAGAAAAATAACGCTCGCACACAAATGGAAAGTTAATAACGTATTGAGACCTATAAAACCTGTATCAATAATGCACTTAAAAAATATAAACAATTAAACACATCGCTATATGAAAACTATTCCTGAAAAACGACAAAAGAATGAGAGTTTTAAATTTCAAACTTTTTTGAGTTTTGTCATCTTAATATTTACATTCTCTATGCCTTTTTTTGCACAATACAAAACAGATAAAATCAAAGATTTAGCACTAATTTATCAAGGAGGAGTAAACCGTTTGGATTGGACACAAGAGCAGCTTTTACCATACGTGGTACATCAGTTTGCAGACGGACATAAAGACTGGTTATTCGACGGTTTTCTATTTCTCGATTTCTCTGACGGAAAAGGTAGGAACTATGCTTATGGTTATAATAAAGATAATGCTAGAAAGGAAGAATGGATGTGGCTACTTAATCGTTTATTCGAAAAAGGGAAAGCGCTTTCAGCCCTTGACGATTGTATACAAAAAGAAAAAAAGGAGTTAGGAGATCCAAGATTTCAGCATTCTGTTGTTGTAGGCTTACCTATTGCCTTACCCAAACAAACAGATTGGGGAACATTAGATGGTAAAACGCTCGATTTCAACAATCAGGCAGACCAAATTAAAGCGATGATATGGTATGTAAAACAACTTACAGAAAGATTTAAAAAAGCAAATTATAAGAATATTAAGCTCGTTGGTTTCTATTGGATAGACGAAGACATAGCTACTTGTAAAAGATTGTCTATAGATATAAGCAAATATGTTCACAGCCAAAATAAGCGAATGTATTGGATTCCTTATTGGAAAGCAAAAGGTTATGAACAATGGAAACAATTAGGATTTGATATTGCCTATCAACAACCAAATCACTTTTTCACAACAACTATCCCCGACTCAAGACTCGATGAAGCATGCCAATCGGCATTGTCAAACAATATGGGAATGGAATTCGAATTCGACGAAAGAGCACTATTCACTCACAAAAAATCTTTCTATAATAGAATGAAAGCATATATTGATGTCTTTGAAAAGTATAGCGTTTTCAAAAATTCAGCTATCGCTTACTATAGTGGAAGCAGAGCTATTTTAGAAATGTATAAATCTAAAGACCCTAATGATCTTGAGATAATGGATCGGTTGGTCAAGTTGATAGTCGAAAGACGTAGTCAATCAAAATAATACGAAATGAATAAAAACATTCTTACTATTCTTTATTTTCTCTTATTCTCTACTTTTTTCAATCCTACATATGCAGCAAAGCACAACAGCTTATCTTCTCTCCGCAGGATAACAAAGATTGGAGAAAACATCTACATTACATCAAAAATAGATACTGAAAACGATCTCTATTTTTGGTTTAAAAAATGTATGTTTAACGATCTGTATACTTTTTATAGAGTTGGATTATGTTCTGAAAAGAATCATACGATTTCACTCCCCCCAGACAATCTTTCAGCAAGAATACTCAATACGGCTTATAGCGACAACATAGGCCCTTTTGAGATAAAAGATGGAGGCTGGTGTGGGGGAAATCATTCTTTTTCAATGAACAATAAAACGATAAAAACAGCTTCAACAATTTCATATAAAATAATAGCGGACGGAAAGGAACTCACTAGAGATACTACTATGTGGGTTCATACCATCAGAATATCAGTCGTCAATCATATACAAAATCCAACGTTACCGCAATGGGATAACAACACGTTATCGCTACCTAGCCTATTATGTATAGAATACGTAGACTATGATATATGGCAAAATAGCATTCAAGTAAGTGTATGGCACCAATATATGAATAAACGGTCTATCACAATAAACAAATATTATGGTATGCAATCGATGTTTAATAACGAAATAGAAATTCTTACTGTCGATGGGAAATATTCCGATTGGACTCCAATCTCTAAAATAAAAAGATTCAATAAAAGGAACTATCCTCATTTTCGTTGTTTTTTGGAGCGAAATGATATTGCATTTCAATCGGCTTTTCTATTTGAGGATGGATTAGGTGCACATAAAGAATTGAGTGATTCTGATGTCATATTTATTGGTAATTCTTATAGTAAGAGTTACCATAAATTAGTATCAAATAAGAAAAGAAAAACTGGAGATTCAGATTTTTGGAAAGGTGTATACACTTGGAATATGATAAATAAGCAGAAAGACTCTAGTTTGCTTATGTATAATGGACAACTCTCAGGTAGAAAAGTATTATATATTATTATTAAAAGTAAGATAAACAAAAGTATAACCCTCCCCTCTGAATTTAGTTTTAGAAGGTCAAATATAATTTATCGGAGCTCCGATATAAAAATCAAAAGGCATTACAATAAGACATATCAAATTGTATCAAATAAACCTGGAGGTATAATAATAGCAGTTTAAATATTTTATTCGATCATTTAAGATATTAACCTTATAATCTTCTATAATCGTTTTTTAATAGAATTTATTCCTAATAATTCAATATTATTTATGTAGAAAGTTACGAGGAAAAGAAACATACGCCAATTTTCCGCTGAAAAATAATAAAAAAGCCCCTACATATTCTGTAGAGGTTTTTTTTGTGCGGCTAATAGGACTCGAACCTACACGTCTCACGACACCAGATCCTAAGTCTGGCGCGGCTACCAATTACGCCATAGCCGCAAACTGGTATTTTGAACGCTGCAAAGGTAGTAAATATATTGAAATGGGCAAAAAGAATTTGGAAATATTCGTAGTGCTATCATTTATTGAGTAAATTGCGTGCTGTTTCGATAAGTGTATCCCTGCCTTGTGAAGCATCTTCGGTGCTGAGGCTTACATAAATATCGGGGTCTATACCGAACTCTATTTGGTTCATGCTTTTATCATAGTATGGACTTGCTGAATAGCGAACAGCCCAACCATTTGGAAGTTCAGAAGTGAAAGGCATACCGCCACCACCACCTGTTTTATCTCCCAAAAGAGTGACTGATGGTAGGCAGTGCATATTGTTGACAAAGTCGTTTGTGGCGCTGAAGCAGTGACGATTGGTAAGTATTATAACCTTTTTCTGCCACCTTATGCCGTCAGACGGATCAAGGTAAATGGCGTATGGTTTGGAGAAATCATTATGACCACTTCCTGTTTTATGCCGGACATAGCTGGTCAGTACTTTTTTATCAGTAAAGTGAGAGGCTAGGGTAGAAGAGTTTGTCATTAGTCCTCCACCATTATTGCGTACATCGATGATAATGCCATTGCAAATAGCCAGATAAGATAACATATCATTGATAATGCCGTTGCTGACCGATTCTGAGAAATCTCCATAATAGATATATCCGATGTTGTCTGAGAGTATTTTATATTTTAGACCACCGGCTACATGATAATCTGTGCCAAGATAACGGTCTTTTATATTTTCATCGAAATTTTTGGGATAATCTTCATACCAACTCCAGTATCTAGCTGTGTTGCCAGTACTGTAAAGGTTTACATGGCCATCTTTAAGTGTTCCCAGCATATTGCCAAGCACTTCGAAGAGGGCATTATCATCCATGTCAGAGGTGATGTATTTGCTATATACATTATGTACTGAATCCCAATCAATTTTTTTGTAATCGAAGAAGCAATACTTCTGGTCCATTATTTTCCAAAGCTGTTCAAAATTTCCTTCCGGAGTATCACTGTATTGTTTTTCACTTACGCAGCTGCCGCAAATCAGTGTTAACGCTATTAATAGCATAATATAGAAAGATCTCTTTTTCATCTTATTTAATTAATATGCTTGTATGGATGCTGGGAGTTTTTGGAGCTCTTTGTTACTCAGCTTGTATAATCGTTTAACAAAACCTATCATGAAAACATGAGAATAGCTATGTGTTTTGATGTTGTTGACATGTGATTGTTGTAGGTCGCCAAGGTAGCTGAGGCGTATTTGTTGTTGGCCGATTGGAATGTCCAGTGAGAGAAATTGTCGTAATGAGGGCTGACTATGTAAAGAGGTCAGTTTTATTGTTCCGCTGTAATGTCCCAAAGAAAATATTTCATAATAGGATTCTCCCATTTCTGGAGAGAACATTACGCCTAATATGGGTGTATTAAGCTGGTAGCGTAATACTAACGCTGTCTTTTTGATATGGAAGTGCCATATTGCCATTGCCGAAGCATCTATATTAATATATGCTCGTAGTGAGGCCGGATTATTGGAGTTCCGCAAATCGTATATGAATCCCAAGTTAGTATCCCCAAGTCCACCGGCAAGTAATTTGAAATTATCGGATAGCTTGAATTGGTAATGTAATCCGTAGTTCCAATTGACCATCCCCGCTAAAGTATTATTATTGTCTACTCTATTTTTGCCGAACGAAAAGTCTGCCTGCAGAAAGTTTTGTACCGATACATTTCCTTTCCCTATATTAGTCATACGCATCGTCTCTCTTGATGTTCGGAAGTCGATGCCTTTATATTCTTGAGTAGAAAGATATGTGTCCAGGATATTAGAATGTCCTATACCATATTGTACACAACGAACAGTCAGTTGGTTAGTTCTTAATGAATCTAACTTTTGTGCCGAAAGAACTGTCGGTAAAAGCAATTCTATACAGAGAATGAGGGTTCGAAATGCGTCGTAGTTCATTAACCTTTGGTGTATTAAAAGAGTTTGCCTTGCCCTGTCAATTCATCTATGATATCATTGTCACTTTTATTGTCATCTAAGTTTTCTTCTTCTATATCCGATAACTCTTCCTCCTCCTCATCTCTTTCTTCTGAAATTTTAGGTTGACGAGTTGGCTCCAACTCACTAATTTCTCCAATCGTGAATGTAGTCAGTCTTTTGCCTTTTGCTTTGATACCTTTTATTCCTATAAAATCTGTTGCTTCAATCTCAAGGGGTGCACGGAAATCGTCGACTCCTCCAAATGTAACTTTTATACGAGAATAAACTTGAGAAGAAAGGATGACGGGCAAACTCTTTGGATTTTCGCCCAAATAGTTTTGTTTCTTTGTAGAAGCTTCAAAGTGGAAGCGTTTTAGATATGGATAATTTTGTTGATCTGCGTCATATAGTACAGCCGTCCATATTTTTTCGGAATCGAATTTCTCAAGGACAACCACATTGTCTTCGTAGTGATTGCTCAACTCAAAGTCGGTAGTATAGTAAGTGCCGTCATTAAGAACTACCAATATTTGATCTTCTGCTTGGAATTCGCCCAAGTATTTTCCACGTTCATCATAATTTAATCGAAGCACATCTCTATCAAACCAAACTTTTCGCCCGCCAAGAGTCGAGATGCCGTGCGATTTGAGCGAGACTCTCAGTACCGGATGTTTTGTTAATGTAACTCCTCTGGCACTTTTGCCTTTTATGCTGATTTTACTAAAGTCTTGTTCAAATATCAATTTGCGTGCACCACATCCCGGTTTCAAAGCTATTCTGATTATCTCGGCTTCTCCGTTCGGGTTGGCCGTGAAGTAAATAATACGCGATTCCGGATTGCCTTGAGTGATAACATATTCTTTGTCGTGGATGATAGCTGTGACATTGAACCGCTTGATAAAGAAGTTGCCTTGCTTTCCATCTCGATATACCATATTATAAATGGTTCGGATATCGTTTTTCTTAAAAATGTTGACATATAAGATACCTTTACCGACAAATTTTTTATCGGCAGCCGAAGTAACAATATAACGTCCATCTTTGAAAAAGATAATAACATCATCGATGTCGGAACAGTTGGCTACGAACTCATCTTTCTTGAGTGATGTACCTATAAAACCTTCTTCACGGTTGACATATAGTTTTTCGTTAGCTTCGACGACTTTTGCTGCTTCAATGACATCGAAATTGCGCAATTCTGTTCTTCTAGGGAAGAATTTGCCATACTTTTTCTTTAATTTTCCGAACCAATCGCAGGTATATTCTACAATATTGGAGAGATGCTTATCTACTTCAGCAAGTTCGGCGTTCAGACGAGCAATATTCTCTTCTGCCTTGTCGCTGTTGAATTTAAGTATTCGGGCCATTTTGATTTCCATCAGTTTTAGAATATCGTCCTTCGTCACTTCGCGAATCATTTGCTGATAATGCGGAGTTAGACGATAGTCAATATGCTCACATGCCGCATCCATTGTTTTGGCCTGCTCAAACTCTTTGTCTTTGTATATCCGCTCTTCTATAAATATTTTTTCCAAAGATGCAAAATGGAGTGATTCGAGTATTTCTGCACGTTGTATTTGAAGTTCCTTGCGTAATAGGTCAAGAGTGGTATCTGTGGATTTTTTCAGGATGTCGCTTATGGTAAGAAAATAGGGGCGTTTGCTATCAATGACACAACAGTTGGGTGATATACTTATCTCGCAATCGGTAAAAGCATATAACGCATCGATTGTTTTGTCTGACGAAGTTCCTGGGGTGAGATGAACTAATATCTCAACATTGGCAGCTGTATTGTCATCAACCTTACGGACCTTGATTTTTCCTTTGTCGACCGCTTTCAAGATAGAATCGATAACTGAGGTGGTGGTACAACCGTACGGTATTTCTGAAATGACTAGCGTTTTATTGTCAAGCTTACCTATTTTTGCTCTTACTTTGACCGAACCTCCTCTCATCCCGTCATTGTATTTAGACACATCTATTGCACCGCCTGTCTGAAAATCGGGGAAAATTTGAAATTCTTCATCGTGCAGATAGTTTACGCAGGCATCGCATAATTCATTAAAATTATGGGGAAGGATCTTGGAAGAAAGTCCTACGGCAATTCCTTCTACTCCCTGCTCTAGCAATAAAGGAAACTTGACGGGCAGTGATATCGGTTCTTTATTTCGTCCGTCATACGATAGTTTCCAATCTGTTGTTTTGGGGTTAAAGACTACGTCCAGTGCAAATTTTGATAATCGAGCTTCAATGTAACGAGGGGCAGCCGCTCTGTCGCCGGTGAGGATATTACCCCAGTTTCCTTGGTGATCAATAAGCAAATCCTTTTGTCCCAATTGAACGAGTGCATCACCGATAGAAGCATCGCCGTGAGGGTGAAATTGCATAGTATGTCCTACAATGTTTGCTACTTTATTGTATCGCCCATCGTCCATTCTCCACATCGAATGCAGAATACGCCGTTGTACAGGTTTTAGTCCATCGTCAATGTCGGGCACTGCTCTTTCAAGAATAACATAAGACGCATAATCCAAGAACCAACTTTCATACATACCTGTGAGTTGGTGCTTGATATTGTCGTCATGCAAATCCGAAGGTTGATAATTGATGTGCTCTTCTTTTTCTTCTGTTATTTTCTCCTTATCTTTTTCTTCGTCGTCCATATTGTATAAAATCCCTATCTTCAATCAACAAATTAATTTTTCTACCTTAATTTTAAGGTTGTAATGGCAAAAATACTAATTTAATTCAAAAAAATCGTTTACTTTGCAGAATATTTGGTAACGAGTTGAAAAGTTGAGACTTATTTTTGCCTTAATTTGAAGTTCTAATTGATAAAAGCTAAAAAGATATGGCACAGGAAGATGTTTTTAAAAAATTGGTATCGCATTGTAAAGAGTATGGATTTATTTTCCCCTCAAGTGATATTTACGATGGATTGGCTGCTGTCTACGATTATGGTCAGATGGGCGCCGAGTTGAAAAATAATATTAAGAAGTATTGGTGGGACAGCATGGTGTTATTGCATAGCAATGTCACAGGTATAGATTCAGCAATTTTCATGCACCCTACTATATGGAAGGCTTCTGGTCATGTCGATGCTTTTAATGATCCTTTGATAGACAATAAAGATTCGAAAAAGCGTTATCGTGCCGATGTTTTAATAGAAGATCAGATTGCTAAATATGATGATAAAATAAATAAAGAAGTTGCCAAAGCGGCAAAACGTTTCGGCGATTCATTTGATGAAGAAAAGTTTCGGGCAACTAATCCTCGTGTTATTGAGCATCAGGAAAAACGTGAAGCATTGCATGAACGCTATAAAAAAGCAATGAATGACAATGATCTCGAAAGTCTGAAACAAATTATTGTTGATGAAAAAATTGTCGATCCTGTATCAGGAACAGACCATTGGACAGATGTTCGTCAATTCAATTTGATGTTCTCTACAGAAATGGGTTCTACTGCCGATGGTGCGATGAAAGTATATCTCCGCCCTGAAACGGCTCAAGGTATTTTTGTGAATTTTCTTAATGTTCAGAAAACTGGCCGTATGAAGATACCTTTCGGTATCGCTCAGATAGGTAAAGCGTTCCGTAATGAAATTGTGGCTCGCCAGTTTATCTTTCGTATGAGGGAATTCGAGCAAATGGAAATGGAGTTCTTCTGTCGTCCTGGCGAAGAAATGAAGTGGTTCGAAATGTGGAAAGCTACCCGTATAAAATGGCATAAAGCATTAGGTTTTGGTGACGATCATTATCGTTTCCATGATCATGAGAAATTGGCTCATTATGCTAATGCTGCAACTGATATTGAGTTCTTGATGCCCTTTGGTTTTAAAGAAGTTGAAGGCATTCATTCTCGTACAGATTTTGACCTTTCTCAGCATGAAAAATATTGTGGGAAAAGCATTAAATACTATGATCCTGAGCTCGGCGAGTCTTATACTCCTTATTGTGTAGAAACATCTATCGGTTTGGATCGCATGTTCCTTAGCGTGATAAGCGCTTCATATAAGGAAGAAAAATTGGAGAATGGGGAGACGCGGGTTGTTTTGAGACTACCTGCTCCACTTGCTCCGGTCAAACTTGCTGTCTTGCCATTGGTAAAGAAAGATGGTCTGCCTGAAATAGCACAACATATCGTTGAAGACTTGAAATTTCATTTCAATTGTCAATATGATGAAAAGGACAGTATCGGTAAACGTTATCGTCGGCAAGATGCCATTGGTACTCCTTATTGCGTTACTGTTGATCATGACACGCTAAACGATAATTGTGTCACTCTTCGTAATCGTGATACAATGCAGCAGGAGAGAGTTCCTATTGCTGAGTTGAATAATATTATTGCCGATAAGGTAAGTATTGTTTCATTATTGAAAAAGCTTGTCTAAATAGAGCCTGTTTAAAATTAGCTAACATCTTTTTCTAAAGAGGTTTCCGTATCAGCCGGATAGTTACTTTCTTTGAAGTGACCAAACCTAAAGGAAAATGTACCAAACTGATTTAACGGAAACCGAGTG